>JAESFG010000070.1_pt1 | contig 413361 bp, 299 predicted proteins | sample 9269371 | NCBI WGS metagenome assembly JAESFG01 (sample SAMN14506227, study PRJNA617093) | algae metagenome | isolation source: Aetokthonos hydrillicola CCALA 1050 (B3-Florida) and co-occurring... | place: USA: South Carolina | collected 2013-01-01 | reverse complement strand
AAGGCCAAGCAGTTCCGCCGGATCGCGACCCGGTACGAGAAGCTCAAGGCCACCTACCTCGGGCTGCTGCATCTGGTCCTCGGCTTCATCCGGTTACGCAAGCAGACCAACGTCAACACGGCCTAGTTCTTCTTCTTGAGGGAGTCGCGGAACTGCCGGTCGAGTTCGGCGGGGCGGGCGTCCTTGTACTTGTCGAGGGCCGACTGCAACTTCTTCGCGGCGTCGGCCGCCGGGCCGGCGAGGTCGGCGACCTTGAGCGACTTCGCCTCGTTCGGGTCGGCCGTGAGGTCGAAGAACGTGCCGTCGCGGTAGAGCTTGTAGCCGTGGTCGAAGGCGTACTCGCTGACGGTGAGGTCCGCCTGCTGGCGGGGCGAGTACCAGGTGTAGAGCCACTCGCGGGGCGTCCCCTTCTCGCCCCGGAGTTGCGGCAGGAAGCTCACCCCGTCGATGTTCGCAGGAACGTCGGTGCCGACCGCCTGACAGATCGTCGGCAGGAAATCGACGCTGCTGACGAGGTCCGCGTTGACGCGCCCCTTCGTGACCACGCCCGGCCAGCTCGCGATCAGCGGCACGTGCGTGCCCGTGGCCTTGGTCGTCCCCTTGCCGCCCCGCACATCCGCCCCGCCGAACCGGCTCGTGGCGCCGCGGCCGGTGCCGTTGTCGCCGACGAACAGCACCAGCGTGTTGTCGCGGAGGCCCAACTCGCCGAGCTTCGCGTCGAACTTGCCGACGAGTTTATCCATGTACGCGACCATCTCGCCGAAGTGCTTTTCGTTGCGGTTCACCATCTCGCCCATCGCCTTCGGGTCCCAGTCGGGGCTGTCGGGGGTGGGCTGGTACGGGTCGTGGGTGAGCATCATCGGGTAGTACAGGAAGAACTGCTTGTCCTTGTGCCGCGTCACGAAGTCGATGGCGAAGTCGTTGACCAGGTCCGGCCCGTACTCGCCCTTGGTGAAGTTGAGTTCCTTGCCGTTGTGCTCGAGGCCCGGGTTTGCGTACCGCGGCGGCCGGCGGGTGTGCTGCCAAAGGTACGACTCGTCGAACCCGAAGTGCCGGGGCGAATCCTTCTCGCGGCCGAGTTGCCACTTCCCGCAGACGCCGGTTGCGTACCCGGCCTTCTTCAGCAGGTGCGCGAAGGTCGTCTCGGTCCGCACGAGGGTGCCGAAGTTGAGGTAGTTGCGGACGTTGTACCGGCCGGTCATGAGCTGCACGCGGGTGGGCGTGCAGAGCGGCTGGACGTGGCAGTGCTCGAACCGCACGCCGCCCTTCGCGAGCCGGTCGAGGTGGGGCGTCTTGTACGACTGCCCGCCGTTGGCGCCGAGGCACTCGTACCCGAGGTCGTCGGCGAGGATGACCACGACGTTGGGCTTCTCGGAGGCCTGGACGGGCGGGGTGAAACCCGCCGCGAGCAGAGTCAGCATCAGTCTCATCGCTTGGCTCCCGTTTCGGTGGTCTTGATCAGCGCCGACAGTTCGCCGCGTGTCGCCGCGAGTTCCTTCTTCTCGGCGAGGTTCACCCACTCGCCGGGGTCGGCCGTGTGGTCATAGAGTTCCGCACCCTTCTTGCCCTCGTCCCACTCGGTGTACCGGTACTTGTCGGTACGGACCGAGCGCCCCATCACCGACCCGCGCTTGATGACGGTCAGCGCCGCGCCCTTGTGCTTCGCGGTGGGGTCGTCGAGGAGCGTGCGGAAGCTCGCGCCTTCGAGAGTCTTCGGCACGTCCTTCAGTGCGCACAGGTCGGCGAGCGTCGGGTAGAGGTCGATGAACTCCGCGAGCGCGGCGGTCGCCTTGCCGTTGCCCTTCGCGCCGGGCACGCGGACGATCAGCGGCGTGCGGCAGCTCCGCTCGAACAGCGTGTTCTTGTTCCACCAGTTCCGGACCCCGAGTTCGTACCCGTGGTCGCCGAGGAACACCACGACCGTGTCCTCCGCGAGCTTGTTCTTGTCGAGCGCGTCGAGCACTCGGCCCACCTGAGCGTCCATGAAGCTGACGCCGGCGTAGTACGCGTGCAGGAACTCGCGCCGCTCCTTGTCCGTGAACTTCGCGAACGCATCGTCGAACGCGCCCCCGCCGAGCGAGAGTGGGTACGGCGGCTTGTACCCGTCGGGCATTTTCGGCAGGTCGAATTTGCTCGGGTCGTAACGGTCGAAGTACTTCTTCGGGGACTGGAACGGGTCGTGCGGGCGGTAGAAGCCGACCGCGAGGAATAGCGGCTTCTCGCGCTTCGCGCTGAGCAACTTCACCGCCTCGGCCGCGAGCTGCCCGTCGGCCTGTTCGGAGTCCGCCCCTTCGGCCGCGAGCCACCGGCACCATGCGAGCGCCCCGCCGGTCAGGTCGCGGCCCTCGCCCTTGTTCCCCGCGGCGGTGGTCTTGCCGTAGAAAACACGGTCGAACGACTTCGGGTCGTCCATCTCCTTCTTCGCGTCGTCCGGCGAGAGGCCGCGGTGGAACACCTTGCCGAGGCCGATCGTTTCGTAGCCGTTCTTGCGGAACAGTTCCGGTAGCGTGACCGCGTCTGGGAGCTGTTTGCGGAAGTGAGTCGCGTTGTCCATGACGCGGGTGGTGGTCGGCCGCAGGCCCGTCAGGAACGAGGTGCGGCTCGGGTTGCACACGGTGTACTGCACGTAGGCGCGGTCGAACCGCACGCCGCTCGCGGCGAGCCGGTCGATGTTCGGCGACTTCACGACCGTGTGGCCGTAGCACCCGAGGTCGCAGTTCAGGTCGTCGGAGACGATGAACAGGACGTTCGGTGTCTTCGCGGGTTCCGCGGCGCGGGCGGCCGGAACTGCCGCCACGAGCGCAACGAACAGGAAGAGGGGACGCATCGCTTCTCCTTCGCGTGTGTGGCGACTTCAGGGACTCGTCACCTTCAGGTTGGTGATTTTGCCCTCGAACGGCTTGCCCTTCGAGTAGTTGGCCACGGGCTGGCCGTTGTCGTGGCCGACGCAGAAGTCCTCCGCCGGCTGGCGCGGGACCGGCCCCGGCGCCTGGCCCTTCACGACCGCCTGGTCGCCCACGGCGAGCGTGAGCGCGCCGTCCCGACCGACGGTCGCCACGATCTTCACCGGCCCCTTGATCGGCTCCGACTGCACGTCGGTGAGCGCGTCCTTGGGGCCCGTTCGCACCGAGAACACCACGCGCCCCTCCTTGAGGTGCAGGGCGTACCCGGCCGACGCCCCGCCGTGCGCCACGATCACCGCGTCGCGGAGGTCGGTTTCGACCTCGCACGACAGGGAGAACGCCTTCCCGCCGACCTGGGGCACGGCCGCGGACGGGACCGCGGCGCCGGGCTTGAGCTTGTCCAGTGCCGCGAGCTTCGGGGCGTCCTTCGCCTTGGGCGCTTCGTCGAACGGGTAGAGCGGTTGGGGGTTCGTCACGACGCCCGCGGGACGCCGAGACCTGGGCTTCTGACCGCCGATCTCGTCGTTCATCGTCGCGGCGAGCTTGGCGAGCTTCGCGACGACATCCGGGTTCTTGTCGGCGAGGTTGGTCGTTTCGCCGATGTCCGCGTCGAGGTCGTAGAGCCGCGGGTTGGTCTTCGACCCCTCGGCGGTGGACTTGTCGTCCGCGCCCGCTTGCGAGGCGATCGCGAGCTTCCACCTCCCCTGGCGAACGGCTTGCAGGTTGTACCCGGAGAAGTAGTAGTGCGCCTCGCGCGGCGACTCCTTGCTCTTGCCGAACAGCACCGGTGACAGGTCGCGGCCGTCAATCACCGGCTCGGCGGGCACCTTGCCGCCCGCGAGCGTCACGCACGTCGGCAAGAGGTCGATCGTTCCGGCGACCGCGTCGCTGGTGGACTTCGGGGCGATCTTGCCGGGCCACCAGGCGATGGTCGGCACGCGGACGCCACCCTCCCAGGTGCTCCCCTTGCCGCCGCGGAGCGGCTTCGCGCTGCCCCCGTCCGCGCCTCTCACCAGCCACGGGCCGTTGTCGGATGTGAACACCACCAGCGTGTTCTCCGCGAGCTTGAGCTCCCGCAGCGTGTCGAGCACTTGGCCGACGCTCCAGTCCACCTCTTCCACCCAGTCACCGAACCGCCCGTTGGCCGACTTCCCGCGGAACTTCTCACCCGCGTGAATGGGCGTGTGGACCGCGGTATGCGGGAGGTACAGGAAGAACGGCCGGTCCTTGTTCGCGGTGATGAACCCGACGGCCTCCTTCGTGTACCGCTCGACGATCTCGCTCTGCTTCGCGTCGGTCAGCAGTTCGGCCACCTTGTCGTCGCGGAGCAGGGGCACGACCCGTTCACCGGTCTCCTTCGATTTCTTTTGCATGTCGTTGGAGTACGGGATGCCGAGGTAGTGGTCGAAGCCCTGCTTGGTGGGGAGGAACTCGGGCTGGTCGCCGAGGTGCCACTTGCCGACGCATTGGGTCGCGTAGCCCAGCTCCTTGAGGCGTTCCGCGACCGTGACCTCCTTCGGGTTGAGTCCCTGCGGGCCGGCGGGGAAGAACACCGCGGGGACCGACACCCGCGCCCCGTAACAGCCGGTCATCACCTGCGCCCGCGACACCGAGCACACGGGCGCGGCGTAGAAGCTGGTGAGCTTCATGCCCTCGGCGGCCATCCGGTCGAGGTTGGGCGTCTTCTGCTTCGTGGCGCCGAACGGGCCGATGTCCGCGTACCCGAGGTCGTCGATGAAGATGATGACGACGTTCGGCTTCTTCGCGGGCTCGTCGGCCCGCGCGGGGGACAGGCCAGCCGCCAGCGCGGCGAGAGCGAGGAGGGAACGCATCATTCTTCTCCAGTGCGGGAGCGGTCCAGGCGTTGAACGCCGCCTGTACTTGTCATAGCCGGGCTTGCGGGACACGCCCGTGAGTTTCGCGCAGTCGAAACGGATGGCGAAATTCGATTGAAGCACGCCGCCCCGCGAACATGCCTACCATCAAACCGCGTAACGCGCCGTGGGCCGAGCGCCAGCCAATGGGCAGAACGGCTCCGCTCGCGCGGCAGCACCGACCGAACCCGTGGGCGGCAATCGAAGTCTTTTGAAATATGTACATGTCGAGATATTGCGATATAATTGAGTAAGGAGGACGTAATGGGCACCAAGACGCCGGCTCCGAAGACGCGGCCGCTGACCGACCTCGCGGCCCTCGAGCGGGCCGCCGAGTGCCTCAAAACACTGGCCCACCCGCACCGGCTGCGGATCGTGCAGATGCTCCTGCGGGGCCGGTACAGCGTCGGGGAACTGGCCGAGGCGTGCGGCATCCCGAGCCACATGGCCTCCACGCATTTGCGGCTGATGCAGCGGTGCGGGTTCCTCGCCTGTGCGAAGGAGGGGCGGAGTGCCTACTACGAGGTCGCGGAACCCCACCTCGCCCCGTTGATGGCCTGCGTCGAGGCCCGGTTCGGCGAGAACGCTGGGTAGCCAACTCCCCGGTCGCACGAGCCACACCGTTCCGCACGTTCACCCCGTCAACCGAAAGCGAGACGCCACATGTCCGTTCCGACCGTGACCGCCCGCCGGCTCGAGGAACTCCGCTCGGCGGGGCAGCCCGTCGAACTGATCGATGTCCGCACACCGGTCGAGTTCCGCGAGGTTCACGTCCCGTTCGCGCGCAACGTGCCCCTCGACCGGCTGGACCCAGAGGCCGTCGCGGGCGAACGTTCCGCCTCGGCCGGCGAACCGCTGTACGTCATCTGCAAGTCGGGCAGCCGCGGGCAGAAGGCGTGCGAAAAGCTCCTCGCGGCGGGCGTGAGTGCGGTCAACGTCGAGGGCGGCACGTCGGCGTGGGCGGACGCCGGGCTGCCGGTCGTCCGCGGGAAGAAGACGATGTCGCTGGAGCGGCAGGTGCGCGTGGCCGCGGGCTTGCTCGTTGTCCTCGGCGCGCTCCTCGGGTGGCTGGTCCATCCGGCGTTCGTGGGCCTCTCAGCGTTCGTCGGGGGCGGGCTGGCGTTCGCCGGGCTGACCGACACCTGCGGGATGGGCATGCTGCTCGCCCGGATGCCGTGGAACCGGGTCTCCGGCGACGCCGGCTGTTCGACCGCCCCGGAGGTCCGCGCGTGAAACTCGTCATCGTCGGAGGGGTCGCGGGCGGGGCGTCGGCGGCGGCCCGCGCGCGGCGGCTCGATGAGGGTGCCGAGATCGTGCTCTTCGAGCGCGGGCCGGACGTGTCGTTCGCCAACTGCGGCCTCCCGTACCACATCGGCGGGATCATCACCGACCGGAACAAGCTGCTCGTCGTCGCCCCGAAACTGCTCCGCGAGCGGTTACGCCTCGACGTGCGGACCCGGTCGTCGGTCGAGCGCATCGACCGGGCGGCCAAGGCCGTCACCGTCCGCGACCTCGCCACCGGGCGGGAGTACGCCGAGCGGTACGACAAGCTCATCCTGGCCCCCGGTGCCGCCCCCCTGCGGCCCGACGTCCCGGGCCTCGACCTGCCGAACGTGTTCACCCTCCGCACCCTCGACGACACCGACCGCATCAAGGTCGCGGTGGACGCCGGCGCCCGACACGCGGTGATCGTCGGCGGCGGGTTCATCGGGCTGGAGCTGGCCGAGAACTTTGTTCACCGTGGCGTTGAAACGACGGTGGTTGAGCGAAACCCGCAGATCTTGACCCCGTTCGACGCCGAAATGACCACCCCGCTCGCGGCCCGGCTGCGGGAGAAGGGCGTTCGCCTCCTTGCCGGCGACACGACCACGGGCATTCATACGACCGCCGACGGCTTGTCGGTAGAACTGAAGTCGGGCGCGGCTCTCGCGGCCCAGCTCGTCGTGCTGGGCGTCGGCGTCCGGCCCGAGAACCGGCTCGCCGTGGAGGCGGGGTTGGAGACCGGCCCGCGCGGCGGAATCCGGGTGGACGACCGGCTCCGCACGTCCGACCCGGACATCTTCGCGGTCGGCGACGCCGTCGAGACGACCGATTTCGTCACCGGCGAGCGGACGCAGGTGCCGTTAGCCGGCCCGGCCAACCGGCAGGGGCGCATCGCGGCGGACAACGTTTGCGGCCGGGATTCCCGCTATCGTGGCACGCAAGGCACCGCGATTGTGGGCTTCTTCGGGATGACGGGCGCGATGACCGGCGCGTCGGAAAAGATGCTGACGCGCATCGGCACCGCGTACCGAAAGGTGTACGTCCACCCGGCCCACCACGCGGGGTACTACCCCGGCGCCGAGGCGCTAACGCTGAAGGTGCTGTTCGACCCGGCCTCGGGCAAGTTGCTCGGCGCCCAGGGCGTCGGCGGGGCCGGCGTGGACAAGCGGATCGACGTGCTGGCAGTGGCGATCCGGGCGGGTCTGACGGTGTTCGACCTCGAAGAGATGGAGCTGTGCTACGCCCCGCAGTTCGGCTCGGCGAAGGACCCGGTGAACATGGCCGGGTTCGTGGCCGCGGGGCTGGTTCGAGGCGACCACCCGCAGACCGACTGGGGGGCCGTCGCCGCCGCGCCGGGGTCAGCGTTTCTTCTGGACGTGCGGACCGCAACCGAGTTCGCCGCGGGCCACATCCCGGGCGCGGTCAACGTTCCCGTCGATGAACTCCGCGCGCGTCTCTCGGAGGTCCCGCGGGACCGGCCCGTGGTGACCTACTGCCAGGTCGGGCAGCGGGGCTATCTCGCCACGCGCATCCTCCTGAGCGCGGGCTACAAGGTGTCGAACCTGGGCGGCGGCTACAAAACGTACGCCCTGTTCCACCCGGTGGCTTCGGCGCCGTAACGCCCGAAGGCGTCCTGCGCGCGCTGAAGGAACTGACCGTATAGTATGACGGCCGGTCGCCCCCAACACGCGAACGGCTCCGGGGGCACCACCGATGAACACACAACCGGCCGATGCGGGCGCGCCGCCCGACCCGCGGGTGCGCTTCGCCGCCGAGCGGACGCTCCTCGCCTGGGTGCGGACCGGGGTGGCGCTGATGGGGTTCGGGTTCGTGGTGGCCCGGTTCGGGTGGTTCCTCCGCGAGTTCGCCGCCCAGCGGCAGGAACCCGTCGCGTCGTCCCGCTGGTCGCTCGTCATCGGCGTGAGCCTGATAGCCCTCGGGATCGCGGTGAACGCCCTCGCGGGGGTCGGTCACGCCCGGTTCCTGCGGCGGCACGACCGGGGCGAGCCGTACCGGCCGCCGGTCTGGTCCCTCGGGATCATCGTGGCCCTCGTCCTGGCCGTGATGGGAATCGGAATGGCCGCGTACCTCGTTTCCCTCTCGATGTGACTCAGGTCTTCGGCTCGGCCGAGGGTTGCGCCGGCTCACTCGTGGGCGGGGCGACCTCCGGCCGCTCGTCGGCGCTCCGGTAGAGCATCCAGTACACCACGGGCACCAGGAGCAGCGTGAACGCGGTCGACACGACGAGGCCGAAGATTAGCGCCCACGCCAGGCCGCTGAACACCGGGTCGAGGGTGATCGGCCAGGCGCCCAGCATCGCGGCGCCGGCGGTCAGCAGGATCGGCCGAAACTGGACCGCGCCGCTCTCGACCAAGGCGTCCTTCGGGATCACGTAGCTGCCGGTCTGGTAACCTGCTCGACACGCTGCACAAGCACGCGGACGACTCGGCGTACCGCAAGTTCATGCCGACGCTCGCGGCGACCGCGGACGAACGGGCAGCGCTCGCGGAGTACCGAATGACCCTGACCACCCGTGCGGGGTCTGTCGCAGAATCGCCGAAGTAAGTGCCCGGGTTCGGTACCAGAAGCGAAAAATAGAGTCCGAAAAGAGCCGAGTGAATGCTGACCGGCACACCCGGCACCACGGCGGCGGCAAGCGACATTCTTGCCCGCCTCGCAAACGCGGTTCCTGTAACCGACCGAATCATACCGGATCCGGCTGATTCGTAACCGTGCGCGTGGGTTCGCAGGCCACGGCCGGTGCGAGGGCGGCGGTAGGCGGGCCGAGGCGCGGCGGGCGAACCCGCGCACGGGATTTGACAACACGCGCCCGATCGCCAATGCTTGGTGTTGGTGCGCGCGGGAGCGATGCGCGCCCCCCCGCACACCGGCCGCGCCCACGGCGGTGGCGGTAACGGCCGCCCCCGGCCCCTCTCGGCGCCCGTGATTCCCAGGCGAAACGCGCCATAAGGGCCACCGCGTATGCAACGCAAAGCGGCGGGCGGCTGGAAATCCTTGCGGAATACGTACGGGACAAAAAGAGGGGGTGTGCGGGGGGGCACCGTCGGCCGCACCCGCAGGGCGACTCGGCGACCAAGCGACCGGGCGAGGTCGCGCCTCCCTCACGGAAGAGTTCTGCAAGAACCCCCGACGGTTACGCCTCAGCCCGATTTGGTATCACATACCGTGGTTCGACGTCTGCCCAGAAGGTCAGTTTTTCCCCAGCGTGAGTATCCTGTCACCAAGCCACACTTTCTACCGGGCCGGAATCATTCGTCGTTCACACTTTTCAACAATCTTCCGATCCGATTTCATCCACCAGCCGGGCGAAAGACAAGACGAGACCGGGCTTTGTCACTCCTGCCGTAACATAACGAGAATCCTGAAGTTATCAGCAGTGCGTTCCAAGACTCACTCGGCGGGCGCGGCCGCTGATCTCGTCCGAGCAATAACCGCATACGAACTTTGCCGCCGGTAAGTGTGCTGCACGCGGGAGGACGGCGTGAGAAGTGCAATCGGCCAGTCACCCACCTTATCGGGATCAGAGGCAAGGCCCCAACGGAACGACATTAACCTTCTCTTTCAGCAACGTAGTGGACCGGTGTCGGCCTCAGTTCGGCTGACTGAAATCCCACGGCCGTCGTACAGCACAATGCTGTCGTGATGAGTGCCGCACGTTCACGACGGGCCGCCACCCGGAGATTGGCAATGAACTACTTCCTGATCGGGCGTTATTCGTGGCCTCTCGTTTCGCTCGGCGTCCTGCTCGCCGCCGCCTGCCTCGCGAGCACGTGGTACATCAACCACTTGCAGTCCGATCTGGCCCGAGCCGTTCGTCACGATGCGACCCGGATGGAGGCCGCCGACGAGCTCCAGATCCACTTGCGCCACCTCCGCTTCCATTCACTCATGCTCGCCGCCGATCCGACCGGCGCGCGGCGTAAGGCGGTGGACGACGACCGCAGGCTCGTTCTTGGGGCGCTCGCCACCGCCCGCCGCGAGGCGCATTCGGAGGACGACCAGCGCCTGCTCGACACGATCGAAAGCGGCTACCGAGCCTACGAGGCGGGTCTGGGATTGGACGGTGCCTTGGGGTCGACGCCCCTGTCGGGCCAGGAACTGATCCGCTGGGCCGACGCGCACCCGGTCCAGGGCTTACTGCTCCCCTGTCGAGAACTCGGCGACAGACAACGGGAGCGCATGGACTCGGGGCTCGAGCGCAGCGAGGTTCAGACGACCTGGGCCGGGGGGCTGCTCATGGGCCTGGGAATAGCGGGCGCACTCGGCGGGCTGCTCAGCGGGTACGCGTCGGCCCGGAGCCTGCACCGGCGGGCCGCGCAACTGTCCGTTCGCGTCCAGGCCGTCCAGTCTCAACTCGATCAGGAGGTGGGTGCGATGACCGTCGAGGCCCCCGGCCCGTTCGGAAACGTTGACGCCCAACTCGACTACGTGGTCGGGCGCGTCCGGGACGTGTGCCAGCGGCTCCAGGAACAGGAGCGGGACCTGTTGCGGGCCGAGCAACTGGCGGCGGTCGGGCAGCTCGCGGCCGGGATCGCCCACGAGGTGCGCAACCCGCTCACCGGGATCAAATTCCTGGTCGAGGGCGCGCTGCGGGCGCCGAACCCCGCCCCGCTCACCGACGAGGATCTGCGGCTAATCCGGCAAGAAATCATCCGCATCGAGCGGACCGTCCAGGGGCTGCTGGACTTCGCCCGGACCCCGCCGCCGGACCGCCGCCCGCACGACCTGCGGGGGCTGGTGTTCGAAGCCGTCGGGGTCGCCCGGGCGCGCGCCGGCGCCAAGACGGTCGGCCTGCGGGTGGTGCCCGCGCCCGGGCCGGTCGCGGCGTCCGTCGACCGCGACCAGTTCCTGTCGCTGCTCACCAACCTGCTCCTCAACGCGATCGACGCCACCCCGCCGGGCGGGGACGTGGAAGTCCAGACGCGGCACGCGCCCGGTCTGTTGACCATCGAGGTGGCCGACACGGGCCCGGGCATCGATCCGGCCATCGCCACCCGACTCTTCACCCCGTTCGCGACCACCAAGGCGACGGGGACCGGCCTCGGCCTGACCATCGCCCAGCGGGTCGCCCGGGACCACGGCGGGACGCTCACCGCGACCAACCGCACCGGGGGCGGGGCCTGCTTCACCCTCACCCTGCCCGCCGCGGAGGCCCACTGATGTCGAAGCTCCTGGTCGTCGACGACGAGTCGATCATTTGCCACTCCTTTCGCCGGGTCTTCGCGACCGCCGAGGTGGAGGTACTCACCGCCGGCACGGTCGCCGAGGGCTGGGGGCGCGTGCAGCAAGACCGCCCCGACGTGATCGTTCTGGACCTGCAACTGCCCGACGGCACCGGCCTCGAATTGTTCGAGCGGATTCGTGCCGCGGACCCCAAGCGGCCGGTGATCTTCATCACGGCCCACGGCACGACCGAGACGACCATCGAGGCCATGAAGCGCGGGGCGTTCGACTACCTGCTCAAGCCGCTCGACCTGGAGCAGATGAGCGAGGTTTTGACGCGCGCGTTCGAGGCCGCCCGGCTGATGCGCGAGCCGGCGGCCCTGCCCGACGACCCGGGCGGCGACCGGATCATCGGCCGCTCGCCGCTGATGCAGCAGATGTGCAAGCAGATCGGCCGGGTCGCCTCGCAGGACGTGAACGTGCTCATCCTGGGCGAGTCGGGGACGGGCAAAGAACTGGTGGCCCGCGCCATCTACTCGCACAGCCACCGGTCCGGGCGCCCGTTCATGGCGCTCAACTGCGCCGCCATCCCTGAGCCGCTCGTGGAGAGCGAGCTGTTCGGGCACGAGCAGGGCGCGTTCACCGGGGCCGACCGGCGGCGCATCGGCAAGTTCGAGCAGTGCCAGGACGGCACCATCCTGCTCGACGAGATCGGCGACATGCCCCTCGCCGCCCAGGCGAAGATGCTCCGCCTGCTCCAGGACCAGACGTTCGAGCGGCTCGGCGGTAACGAGCCCATCGCGACGCGGGTGCGCGTACTGGCCGCGACCAACCAGCACCTGGAGCAACGGATCGCGACCGGCCGGTTCCGGAACGACCTGTACTACCGGCTCAAGGTGGTCACTATCCAGGTGCCCGCGCTGCGGGAGCGAAAGGCGGACATCCCGGAACTGGCCCACCACTTCCTCTTCCGGTACGCGCGGGAGGCCAGCCGTGACCTGCGGGGGTTCGCGCCAGAGACCCTCGATCTGCTCCAGCGCTGCGACTGGCCGGGAAACGTGCGCCAGTTGCAGAACTGCATCCAGGCCGCCGTCTACCAGACGAGCGGCCAGACCCTGTTGCCCGCCGACCTACGGGGGCTCACCGCCGAACAGCTTTCTCCGAACGCCCGGGCCGGAGAGAAGGGTCCAACGATCGACCTGGCCTCAACGATCGAGGCGCTACTCGGTGACGGCGGAAAAGACATTTACGGTCGGGTGATCGCCTCGGTCGAGCGGGAGTTGCTCGCCCGCGTCCTCCAGCACACCCACGGCCACCAGGTGCAGGCGAGTGAGTTGCTGGGAATCAACCGCACGACCCTCCGGAACAAGCTGCGAGATCTGGGGCTGGCCCTCGACAAGGTGGTCACCGACCAAGCGGCCGAATGATCCCGGTCCCGAGCCGGCGCTCCCACCAAGACGCCTTGACGGCCCTCGCGGCATTACGGGCAGTGAATCATCACGGTGGTGAAACTTTCCCCACGCGATCCAGGACCGGGCACCTCGTGGGAACCAGGCCGGTCAAGTCTTGTAGCCATAAGCCATTGATAAGTAACAGCTTCTGTGGTTCTTTGTTCCCATGTTGCGCCACCGGCGCGGGCCTTGCTAACTCACCCTTCCGCTGCAACACAGACACCCGCGCTCTCCGTTATCACAATTCCGAGTCGCTGCCATGACTTCACACTCGCGCCGATTCCGGTGGTTCCGCTTCGTACTAATCCTCCTGCTCGCGGGCAGCGTCGGAGCGGGCGCCTGGTTCGCCTTCGACCGCGGGCGGCCCCTATTCGGCGCGAGCCCCGCACCGTCCGGGGAAGCGAAGGCGGCGACGGTTTCGGTCGAAGTGATCGCCCCGCAGCCCGGGGGGATCGACCGGGTGTGCGTCCAGCCGGGCACCGTCGAGCCGTTCGAGAGTGCCGACCTGTACGCGAAGACATCAGGGTTTCTGAGCGAGCAGGTGGTAGACATCGGTAGCCGTGTGAAGAAGGGCGATGTGCTCGCCCGGATCGCGGTGCCGGAGTACGAGAAGCAGGTCGAGCGCGACCGGGCGCGGGTGAAGTCGGCCGAGGCGAAGGTGCGGCAGATGGAGGCGCACCTCACGGCCGCCGAGTCGGAGGCCAAGTCGGCCGACGCGTCGGTGGCGCTGGCGAACGTCCTCGTCCGGGCCAAGAAGGCCTACCGCCTGTACCGCGAGAAGCAACTGAACCGCTACAAGGAACTCGTGGCCCAGAGGGCCATCGAGCAGCGGGTGGTGGACGAGCAGGAGGACTTCTACCTGTCGGCCCAGGAGGCGGAGAACGCGGCCAAGGAGGGCGTGAACACGGCCGTCGAGCGGCTCGCGACCGCCAGGGCCAAAATCACCCAGGCGCGGGCCGACGTGGAACAGGCGAAGGCGGAGGTCGGGGTCGCGGCCGCGGAACTGGAGAAGTCGCAGGTGCTGATCGACTACGCGGCGGTGAAGGCGCCGTACACCGGGGTGGTCACGCGGCGGAACTTCCACATCGGCGCGTTCATCAAGTCCGTGGACCAGGGCGCGACGCTCCCGCTCCTGACGGTCGAGCGCCTCGACCTGATGCGCCTGGTGGTTCAGGTGCCGGACCGCGACGTGCCCTACGTCAGCGTCGGCGACCCGGCCGTGTTCGAGGTCGACTCCCTCGACAAGCGCGTGTTCCAGACGCGCGGGATCGCCCGCTCGGCTCGCGCCCAGGATCAGGCGACCCGCATGATGCGGGTGGAGGTGGACGTGCCGAACCCGACGGACGCGGACAACCCGGACGGCGTGTTGACCCCGGGCATGTACGGGCGGGCCACGCTGGTCTTGCGGAAGGGCGCCGCCACCGCCGTCCGCGTGCCGACCGCGGTCGTGAGCCGAGGGGCGGCGGGTAAGGGTACCGTCCGTTTGCTCCGCGGGGACCACATCCAGACCGTCCCGGTCACCCTCGGGGCGGACAACGGCGTGGAGGTCGAGGTGCTCGCCGGGCTGACGCCGGCCGAGCGCGTGGTGGTCCGCACGAGCGGCCCGGTGGGCGACGGCGCCGCGGTCGCCGTTGCGGGCACGAGAGCCGGGGCCGCCGGCCACTGAGCGGCCCCATCCATCGCCCGTCGTCGTTCTCCTCGCTCCCACACGGTGCACACGGTGGAGCGCGTGACCCGCCAGAGCCTTCTTTCGGGGCCCCTTGAATGAACCTGCTGATCCGCTTCTCGCTCGGGAACCCCCGTGCGATCACCGTGCTGATGCTCACCATCGCCATCGGCGGCGGGACCGCGCTCGGCAGCATCCCGGCCGACATCCTGCCCGTGTACAAGTCGCCCGCGGTGCAGGTGCTCACGTTCTACGGCGGCATGTCGGCCACCAACGTCGAGTCCGGCATCACCGCGCGCACCGAGCGGTGGGTCGGCCAGGCCGCCGGCACGCGGCGCCAGGAGTCGCGGTCGATCGTCGGGGCCAGCATCATCCGCAACTACTACTCCGACGACACCGACCCGTCCGCCGCGCTCACGCAGGTGAACTCGCTCTCCACGGCCGCGATTCCGAACCTGCCGCCGGGCACCCTCCCGCCCGTGGTGTTGCCCTACGACCCGACCTCCTCGACCCCGGTCGCGATCGTCGCGCTCAACAGCAAGACGCAGGGCGAGTCGGTGCTGTTCGACACCGCCCGGTACCAGGTGCGGAACATGATCATGTCGTCGCCCGGGGCCAACGCCCCGGTGGTGTACGGCGGCAAGGTGCGCACGGTGCTCGCGTACCTCGACCGGCAGGCGCTCCAGGCCCGTGGGCTGGCGCCGCTCGACGTGATGGACGCGCTCGACCGCTCGAACGTGTTCCTCTCGACCGGCGGCGCGAAGTTCGGCGGGGTGGACTACGCGCTCGACTCGAACTCCATGTACGACCTGATCGAGAGCATGGGCGACATCCCCATCAAGACCGGGCGCGACGGGACGATGGTGTTCCTCCGGGACGTGGCGAGCCCGCGGGACGCGAACGTGATCCAGACCAACATCGTGCGCGTGGACGGCCGCCGGCAGGTGTACATCCCGGTGTACCGGCAGCAGGGGGCCAGCACGCTCGGCGTGGTCAACAACCTGCGCGACGACCTGCCGGAGATGAAGGAGCGGCTCACCACCCCAGACGTGGACCTGAAGCTGGTGATGGACCAGTCGGTGTACGTGCAGAGCGCGATCCACAGCCTCGCCGAAGAGGGCGTGCTGGGCGCGATCCTCTGCTCGCTCGTCATCCTCCTGTTCCTGGGCGAGTGGCGCATGACGGTGATCGCGGTCATCACGGTGCCGGTCGCGGTGCTGGGCGCGGTCGCGATGCTGTTCGGGGCGTCACAAACGATCAACGTGATGACCCTCGCGGGGCTGGCGCTGGCGATCGGGCCGCTGGTCGATAACGCGATCGTGGTGCTGGAGAACACGCACCGGCACCTGGGACTTGGAGCGAAACCGAAAGAGGCCGCGTACCTCGGCGCGAGTGAGGTCGCGCTCCCGGCGCTGGCCGCGACCCTCTGCACGCTCCTGGTGCTCCTGCCGCTGGCGCTGATCCCGGGCCTCGGGCCGTTCCTCTTCAAGCCCATGTTCCTGGCGGTCGCGTTCGCGATGGTGGTGGCGTACCTGGTGTCGCTCACGTTCGTCCCGACCCGGTGCGCGGCCTGGATGCGCGCCCACGGGCACCACCCCCCGGTCGAGGCCCACAGTTACGACTACGGCGACCGCAACGCCCACGCCACGCCGCCCGCGAAGGGGCCGGTCGGGCTGCTGTTCGAGAAGTGGGAGTCGCTGCTCGACGCCGTGTTCAAGGGCTACGCCACCCTCTTGGCGATTGTGCTCCAGGCGCGGCCGCTCGTGATCGGCGGGTCGTTCGCGCTGCTGGCCGCGGTGGTGGTGCTGATCGGGCCGCACCTGAGACGCGAGTTCTTCCCGGAGGTCGATGCCGGGTCGTTCGAGGTGTACGTGCGGGCGCAGTCCGGGACGCGGATCGAGGTGACCGAGGGGTATGTGGAAGCCGTCGAGCAGTACATCAAGCTCAAGACCGGCGACGACCTGGAGCTGGTCATCAGCGAGTTGGGTCTGACGGCCGACTGGTCGGCCGCGTTCACGCCCAACAGCGGGCCGATGGACGCGGTGGTCAAGGTGCAGCTCAAGCCCGACCGTGTGAAGTCGGCCCAGGACTGCGTCGCGATCCTGCGGAGCGGGTTCGCCAACGATCCCGAGTTCGAGAAGCTCCTGCAAGAGACCTACGCGCGGAAGATCGCGGCGAAGGAACTGCTCGAGGGCGTCACGCCGTTCTCGCGGGTGAACCTGGAGTTCGCGTTCGACTCCGGCGGCCTGATCCGGTCCGCGATGAACGAGGGCAAGTCCACACCGCTGAACGTCAAAATCACCGGGAAGAACCTGACCAAGAGCCGCGCCGTGGCTGAGAAGATTCTCGCCGCGGTGCGCGGCATCGACGGCGTCGTGGACGCGCGCATCGTCCAGCGGCTCAACTACCCGCTCTACACGATCGAGGTAGACCGCACGAAGGCCGCGTCGCTCGGGCTGAACCAGATGGAGGTGATGAAGAACGTGGTGTCCGCGTTCAACTCGAGCGTGCAGTTCAACAAGAAGAACTTCTGGATCGACCCGGTGAGCCACAACCAGTACTACGTCGGCGTCCAGTACCCGGAGGGCGACATCACCTCGCTCGAATCGCTGCTCGACATCCCGATCACCAGCCCGTCGCAGAAGAAGTCGGTGAGCCTGCGGACGATCGCCACCGTACGCCCGACGCAGGTGCCGTCGGAGATCGTTCACACCAACCTGCAGCCCACGATCGACCTGACGATGGGCGTCTCGGGGCGCGACCTCGGCCACGTCGCGGAAGACGTGACCGCAGTGGTCGCGCGGTTCGGTCAGGAGCGCAAGGACGGCACCTGGACCCCGTTCGACCCCGACTCGGCTGACCCGAAGCCGATGGAGGGTTCGAAGATCGCGCTCAGCGGCGAGTACCAGAAGATGCAGACCACGTTCAAGTACCAGGCGATGGGGATGGCCGCCGCGGTGGTGCTGATCTACTTCCTGCTGGTCGCGCTGTTCCGCTCGTACATCATCCCGCTGGTCGTGCTGTCCGCGGTGCCCATCGGGGTGATCGGGGTCGTGCTGGTGCTGTTCGTGACCGGCACGGCCCTCAACATCCAGTCGCTGCTCGGCGTCATCTTCATGGTTGGCATCGTGGTGTCGAACACGGTGCTGCTCACCGACTTCGCCATCAACTTGCAGAAGACTGAGGGGCTGAGTTCGACGGAGGCCATCAAGCGGGCCGGGGCGATCCGCGTGCGCCCGGTGGTGATGACCGCCGCCGCGACGTTCTTCGCGCTCATCCCGATGGCGCTCGGGTTGGCGAAGGGAAGCGAGGCGAACGTCCCGCTGGGCCGGGCGGTGCTCGGCGGCCTCGTGGCCGGGTTGCTCACCACGCTGTTCGTCGTGCCGTGCGTGTACTCGCTGCTCGTTCCCAGGAACCTGGGCGGTGACGAGGAGCCGCTGCCGGGTGACCCGGGGCACGGCCCGACCGAAGTGATCCACCATCCGAACAACGGCGAGAGCGACACGCCGTCGGTGTAACGGGCAGGAAGCGGCCCTTCGCACCGATCCGGTCCCGGGAGTCCAATAGAGGGGCTCCCGGGACCGAATTTTTAACCCCGAGGAATCGTTGGAAGCAGACCACGTACCGAAGGGATCTCCGCCCGGCGTGCCGCGACGGGTCGTTCGCTGTGCCGTGTGTACCCGGACGGTCGAGTGCGAGGCAACGGACCTGCTGCGGTACACGCGGGACGGGTGGCCCCGGTGCTGTCAGCAAGTGATGACGTTTTTCACCGAGAGTAACTTGCCCGGGAGTTCGACGCCTTCACCGGGAAACCCGGTGCCGGGGGACCCGAACGGATGACCGGGCACCGGGCGATGCGCCTCCTCCTCGTTGACGGCGGCGGTGCGGTCGAAGCGCTGACCGCATCGATTCGCGCAATGGGATATGAAGTGCGCGTGGCCGACCGGCTCACGGCTCTGGAGAGTGCCCACGTCGGGTTCGCGGACGTGCTGGTTCTCGACCTCGATACGCTCGATGGTGACCCGGTCGTGTTCCTGAGAGATGTGTGCGAGCAACCGGGCCGGCGGAAGCCGCTGGTTGTGGCAATGACCGCGGGGGCCGGCCCCCGGTCCGGGGAAAACGGACTTCACATCGTGCTCACCAAGCCGGTCGATCCGGGCGTGCTGCGCCGGTTCCGGGAGTTGCTCTCGGGGGTCGGAACGTTCGACCCGTAACCGAAAGCCGACCCGTGCGAGTCAGCCGCGGTCGCTCGATCCCTTCGGCGATTGAGTGCCGACACACACGCAACCGGATCAGCCAACCCCGCTCACCCCGCGGCCCAAGATTTGGGCCGCGAGGGTGGTTGCGTTCGGGTTGCCAAAGCTACGGCTTGAGCGGTTGCACCGCACCGGGGAGCGGTGTGACCGAGAACGGTTCGGCGAGCGGGTTGCTACCGACCGCTACGAACAGCCGGAACTGGGCCGTGTTGTAGGCGATCACGGCGCGGAGCAACTCCTGCCGCGATTCGAGCAACTGCCGGAAGCTGTCGAGGATCTCGATCGGACGCCCCTGGGCCTGCTTGATCCGCTCCATTTCCAGCTTGAACCCGTCTTCGGCGGTCACCAGCGCCGCTTCCGCGGTTTTGATTTGAACGGCCGCAGTGCGGGCATCGGCAAGCGCCTCGGCCACCTCCCGGCGGATCTGGTTGACGGCGAGGTCGTACCCCGCGATGGTCGCCCCGAGCGCGGCGTCCGCGCCGCGCACCCGCGCCCGGTTGCCGAACCCGAGGTTCTGCACGTTCCACACCGCGACCACGTCGAAGTCGGAGCGGCCGCGGAGCGGGCTGAAGTCGGACGCCGCCTGGTCGCTCCCGCCGCCCATGCCGCCGTAGCTGTACCCGACCGAGACGGTGGGCAGGAACGGGCGCACCTGCTCCTGGCGGACCCGCGTTTGCGCCTCCGCGATGGCCGCGGCCCGCGCGAACACCTCGGGCCGGGCGCGCAAGGCGTCCGCGATCAGCGGCTCGGGCTCCGCGCTCTCGGGGATCAGCCGGAGCGGTTGCACGCTCCCGCCCGGCGTGCGGAGCCGAACCGACGGGTCGAGGTTCAGCAGCCGGCACAGTCGGGCCGACGCCACCTTCACATCTTCCTCGGCGCGGAACAGGTCGCGGTGGAGCAGTTCGAGGTTCGTCTCGGCCCGCTTCGCGTCCGACTGGCGGTACTGCCCGGCCTTCGCGTTCGCGAGCGCCAGCCGGTTGAGTTCGGTGAGTTCCGCTTCTCCGCGTTTCAGAACCTCGAGCCGGCTCTCGGCCCCGACGAGTTCCAGGTAAACGGCTGCCACGTCGAGCAAGATCGCGTTCTGAACGGCCTGCGACTCGGACCGCCGCGCCGTCACCCGCTGCCGGGCCGCGAGCGGTTCGTAGATGGCGTCGCCGAGGTGCGCGAACAGCCGGACGCCGGGCACCGCCACCGTCCCGGCCCCGGACGCGCCCGCGCCGAAGCCGAGGTACAGGCTCTGAAGGTCCACCGTGCGGACCAGGCCCGACGCCGACAGGAACGCACCGCGGTGCAGTCGCAAGTTGGTGCCGGCGCTCAAGCTCGGCAGCAGCAGGGACCGGGCCGCCAGTTGGTCCGCGAGCGCCTCCCGGACCGCCTCCCGGGCGAGGTTGATCGTCGGGTTCTCGACCCCGGCCAGGCGCAGCGCGACCCCCAGGTCGAGGGTGCCCTCCGTCGGCGGCAGCTCGGCACCCGCCCCCGGCGCCGCGGGCTGTTCGAGTCGCGCGGGGCGAACCGCCGACTTCTCGGGTCGCCGGGCGCCGCTCGCGACGACCGTGCCGGCTGGCTTGGCGGGAGCGGTTGCCTCGCCCACCGCCCCCGCCGTGCGCACTCCGGTCGACCGCGGTGCGAGAACGCCCGGGTACACTGTAGCCCGCGGGGTCGGCGGTTCCGGTGGGACGACCGCCTGACAGCCGACGGTCAGCGCCGCACCCGCACCGAGGGCGAGCAGCCTCTTTCCCATTCGCAGACGAACCATCTCCTGCCTCCGCGCGGGTGGTGTGTCGAGAAGTCGCCCGGTCACGGTTTGACCGGGAGCGGCATCGGCAACACGCGGGGCACGGGGAACGGGCGCGGGCCGGGCTGGACCTCGATCACCGGCGGCGGAACGAGGTCGGCCGGGACGGGGCGGGCGAGAGCGTTCGCGGGCGGCTGTCCGATTGATACCCAGAGCTGAATCTGCGCGCGGTTGTAATCGATGATGGTGTCCAGGTAGTCGTACCGCGAGCGGCCGAGCAGCCGCAAGCTGTCCACCACTTCGAGGGGCAACCCCGCACCGGCCTTGATGCGGGTGAAGTCTTCGGAATAGGCCTCGGCGCTGGCCCGCACCGCCTTCTCGGTCGCGTCGATCTGGAGGTACCGCGCGGCCACGCGTGCGTGCGCCTCCGCCACCTGCGCCCGGACGAGGTTCACCGTCTCCAGTTCCCGCAGCCGCATCTGCTTCACGCGGCTGTCGGCCGCGCGGACCAGGGCGACGTTCCCGACGCCGAGGTTGCGGAACGTCCAGAACACGGCCACGTCGAAGTCGGCCCGCCCGTCCAGGTTGCTGAACCGCGGGGCGAGTGTCGTCTGCCCGTTGCCGGAGACGACACCCGGCGGGGTGCTCACGAGGTCGCTGCCGCCGCCGAACCCGCCGGCGCTGAACCCGAGGATCACGTTCGGTGAGAACGGCAGCACCTTCGCGAGCGACAGTTCGTACAGCATCTCCCGCACTTGGGACCGCCGGGCCGCGAGTTCCGGGCGCTGGAGCAGCGCGACCGCGAGCAGGTCGGCGAGAGGGACCGGGTCCGGCACAAGCGGGGCTGGGACTACCCACCCGTCGATCGGTCTGAGCCGCGTGGACGGGTTCAGGTTGAGCAACTGGCACAGCCGCGCGGAACTGGTCAGGGCGTCGGCCTCGGACTGGGTGAGGTCTGCGTCGCGGCGCCGGAGTTCGACGGCGGCGCGGTCCGCGTCCGCCTTCCGGCCCTGTCCGGCCTTCGCGTAGGCGTCGGTGAGGCGGGCGAGTTCCGCAGCCTCGGTGCGATTCTTCTCCGCGATCGCCCGTCGGCCCTCCGCGCGGAGCAGATCGAGGTACGCCGAGTAAACCCGCAGCAGTATGTCGTTGCGCACGGCCTCGGCGACGGCCGTGGTGGTGGTCACCCGCTGCCGGGCGGAGAGGAACCCGTACCAGCCGACGCCGATGTTCAGGTTGTAGTTGAGGCCGGGTACGGTGACGGTCCCCGAGCCGACGGCGCTGGCCCCGAGCCCGAGGTAGAGCGAGTCCCGATCCACCCGGAGCAGGTTCCCGGAGGACTGCTGGAGCGTGCCCCTGTGCGCGTCGTAGTTCGTTCCGACATTGAGGTTGGGCAGGAGTTGCGCGACCGCGAGTTGGCGGATCGCGGTGGCCTCGGCGATCCGCTGGCGGGCGAGCAGCAACTCCGGGTTCTCGACTCCGGCGAGCCGCAGTGCGCTGCCAAGGTCGATCGGGGCCTCGCCAGGGGATAGGATCGTTCCCGGCGGCGGGTCGATCGCGGGCTTCGGTGACGTGGCCTTATCTGCTGCCCCGCCCTTATTTGGCGGCTGGCCGGCGCCGGGCGGCTGTGCCGTAACGGTTGCCGCGATCGCGGTCCCGAGAACACCGCACGCGAGTCGCATCCAGACCCGGCGCGTCCTGCGCATGGTCACCTCCGGTCGCGGGAAAGCTCCGATCGCCCCGAACCCGCGGGAAGCGATCTTCTGGGTCGGCATACAGAATTGATCGAACCCGGACGGGTGATAGGATTAGGCGATCCGAGAGGTGGCATCAGATTCATCGGATGCGCCGGAAGCGGGGATCAGTTTCTTCGCGGCTTTTGGGGGCTTTTTCCCCAGCATGGCTACCGGCGCACCACCCCGACACCTTCTTCAGACGAGGCCATTTTACCACAGGCTGGGAACGATCCAGTTCTGAGAAAGCTCTCCGAACCCGTCCGCAAACTGATCCCCACCACCCTCACACCAGCATCATGAACTCTTAGAATCGGCACCCGTCGAGCCGCGAGGCGCGCTCATCGCGAAGTGCTATTCCATCCCCATTGCGGACGCAAAGGGGACGGAACGCGATAAACCGATGAAATGATCCGGTAGTGGGTTCAAGTTCTACCGCCGCAACTTGTTTCGCCGAAGAGCTAACAGCCGTAAACCCCACAAGAGAAGGAGCTTGCGATTACTCACAAGAACCTTCTGTTTGCGTTCGGCGGGCCTGGTGGGCAAAGGGCGGGCAGCAGGGCGCCCCAGCTGGGGTCGCTGGACTCAACCCCGCACAATTCCCGCGAGGTGACCCATGGCTTGGCTCGAGAAAAAAACCTAGGCCGGCACCGGCAAATGTCTCTGGATGATCCTTCGGGGGTTTCGTGGGTTTGGGGCATCCCCGGAGGATGCCCCGTGAAGACGGCGAAGATCGCCAAGCTGACGGTCACCCGCGACCTGACGCCGGAGCGGACCGCGTGCCCACACTGCGGTCGGCTCATGTGGGCCGAGTACGCCGCCCGCCGCACGATCCAGACGCTGGCTGGCGTTACCAGTTCTCGTTGTTGTCGTCCTCGTACTGCCGCATCGCGTCAGAGTAATACTCGGCCGCGTCGTACACCGATGTCGAGGTGTACGGCTCCCCGAGGCCGCAGACCGCGAGCTGAGCGTAGTTGGAGATCTTGAGGCCGCACGCCACGCACTCGAACTGCGACGGCAGGTGTTCCTGGCGTTCGGTGATCTCGTCGCCCTGGATGGACTTGAGCGGCTCCGCGGTCGGGTGGCCGTACACCAGCGCATCGCTCTCGCAGGCGGGACATTTGACCCGGTGGCCGGAGTTCGGCTTTGCCCAGACACTCGCCTGCTCGGCAAGCCGATCGCGATCCCCTTGTGCCTTGTTCTCCCACACTTTCTTGTGCGCCTCCACCGAACCCTTCACGGCGGCGGCCGACTTGTCACGGGCCGTATCGATCAGCTTCTTGGCGGTTGTCGCCTCATCTTCCCCGACCAGAAAGGCGAGATCCTTACCGAGCGACTCCGCGAGCGTCGTGCACGCCTCATAAACCCCCGGCAACCAGGAGGTGCTGTTCAGACCCGTGAACGGCGAGCCGCCCGAGTGCAGTTCCTCGTTCCGCCGCCCCATGTGAGTGCTCGCGCTCTTCTCCATGTCCGGGGTGAAAGCGGGAAGGATAGTCTGCAGTCGGGACAGGACCTCTTTGATGCCGATCGAAACCGGGGAGAATTTGGGCGTGAGCGGTGTGTGGCCAAGGGCGAAGTAGGTGTTGTCCCAACTCTTGTTGTCTGGACCTTTGGTGTCCGCCAACAGCGTCGGGCTGATCTTGGAGAGCGCGGCGCGGGCGAGCAACTCCATCGCGAGCGACGACCAGTGGGCGAACTGCCACTCGTCGCGGGAGTGCTTCAGCATCTCCTCGAAGTACATCTGTGACTTGGCCAGAAGCGCTTCCGCTGACCACGGGTGGAGAGCCTGCTTCGCCATCTACGCCCCCTCAAGCTCGTCGATGTACGCGCGGTCGAGCTGCCGCGTGATTGTCGGTGGCGCCGCCGCCCGGCCGTGCAGCATCCGCCAGTTGTCCACGATCAGCGTGTCGCCGGGTCTCGACAGGGTGATTTCTATGCGTTCCGTCTGAGCGAGGTGGCGCCTGACCGCCTCGAACGCGGTCTTGCCTTCGGCAGTGACGGGGACGATGAACAGGTCGTCCCACCGCAGCACCTTCGCCCCCGCGTGTGCGTCCAGCAGGTGGAGCAGCGAGAGTCGTCCGCCGAGCGGCCTTCTCGGCCGCACCACCGCGCGAGACATCTTGTGTTCGCCGACCGCTGCGATCAGGTCGAGGCCATCGACCAACCGGGTCGGCACCTCCTCGGCACCGACGACGCACCGCAGGACAAGGTATCGCGGCGGCAAAGCCCAGTGGGCCAGGTCGGTGTGGAAGGGGAACTCCCCACACCCGTAGTTTCCGCTGTACGTGTTCGGGGTCGCCTTCTCACGAGGGACAAGTGACTGCACCTCGGCGAGGCCGGGGAGGGCGAGAAGCGTCCCGAAGCGTGCCAACGCTTCCCGACTCGCCGCGTGCGGCGCATCTCCGGCGAGGAAGGCGTAGCCTTGCCGTCGGACGGCCTTCCCTATCTCTAGATGCATGCTTTCTGCTTCCCAACACGCCGCGCCGAGGAAGTGCCTCGAAGTGCGGAAACAGTGCGGTTCCCAAGACCGGTGGAATCGGGGTAGTCCAAAGGTCTCCGTCGTGTCGCGATCGCACTCTCACACGTCGTACGTCTCGGGCAGTTCGTTCGCTGCGCGAAGTCGGAAATAGCTCTGCGCGATGCCCTCAGGCATGGTGTTTTTCGTCCGGGTGTGCCCGGACAAGTCGGGAAGGTCGTCGGGGAAGCCGAAGGCGCTCAGGTACAGTGACCGCACTTCGCCGTCGTGGGGGTACTTCGCGTACAGCCGGAGGATGGTGATCTGCTCCAGTCGTTTTGCCGTCGGGCCGCGCAGGTCCAAGCCGAGGTCGTTGACCACGCGCTTTCCCTCCGTGGTGATCCCTTCGATCTCGCCGTCGTCGTGGATGCGGAGGTGCGACGCGAACCCCACTTCGCACGGATTAATGAGCAACTCGTCCCGCTTCGCGGAGTTGCAGCGGTTGCACGCGTAGACCAAGTTTGGGTAGTGGCACAAGAGGTGGGCGTAGCACTCTTGGCCCTTCGGCATCACGTGGTCGACGCCAAACCCGGCATGGCCGTTGGGGTACCACCGCTCGCGCTCCAGGCAGTACACGCACCGGAAGGTGAACTCGTCCCGAAGCCAATCCTTGTAGCTTTGGTATTGGACAAGTCCCTCAGGGCCGTGCTTCCGCGCGTGGGGGGACTCGGGGTAGGCGAAGGGCATGATTCATTCGTCCCCGGACGGCGGGTGCGTTGCATTGAGCCTGGCCTCGATTCTCGCGAGCCGATCGAGATCGGCAGGCGTGCGCGGGTACTTGGCGTCGAGGTAGTCGAAATACTCGGTCTGGAGTTGGTCGAACTCAGCCACCTCCGCACCTCTCAACTCGCCGACGCTCTTCTTCTCCGCCAGTTCGAGCCTGCGCGAGTTCTGCGCGTCCCAGTCCCGGTTGGTCCCGAGCGCCTCTGCCGTAGTTTCCAGAAACGCGATGACCTTCAACGTCAACTCGTTCGCGGGTCGGGTGCCGTCCAGTACGAGCGCGGCTTTGTCGGGCAACACGCTCCGGACCTGCCGCTCGGTCGGGTGCTGTTCGAGCACGTTCAGGGGCTTCTCGTGTCGGAGTTCGTCTTTGGCGAGCCGCTTCGCCTGGGTCTCGCGGTCCACTTTGATGTAGATCAGGTACTCCGGTGCTGGCGCCAGGATCTCCGCGAGGGCTTGCAGAACTTCGAGGTGCCGGACCCCATCGACCACAAGGGGCGCGCCGGGGCGCCACGGTTGCCGACGTAGGACATCTCGGCAGAAGCCGTGGACGTTGCGGCTCACCAACTCATCACCGAGGTCCTGAAGCACCTCTCGGGTGATCGGCATGTTCCGCTCACCGGCCAGCCAGCGGAGGTACTCGCCGAAACTGACCCGCGGTGCCTTGAGGCGGTCCGCGACGGCGAGAGACAGCGTCGTCTTTCCCGCCTCGATCGGCGCGGCAAAGCCGAGAACGGTCGAGGGGGGGGCCAGCTTTTCGAGCCCGGGCACTGGTTCCATCGTTGCATCAGCGTTCATCGTTCCCCCGAAACGGTGTGGCGTCTGCGGCCCCCTGTACGACGACCCAGCCGCGGCGGTCCCGCTTTTCCCACGCGATGTCCTCGACTGCGAGCACTTGGTGGATGGCCATCAGCGTGGCGAAGGCCGCGGAAACCTTCCCCTTCCAGAACCCTGGGTCCTGCGCGCAAAGGGCACTCGCAAATCGCTCGCGGATGAAACGCAAGGACTCTTCGTCGAGGTGGTACGACCAGACCGTCTGCACCCGGGCGAGGCCGACCACCGGGCCGCCCGACTGCTTGAGGAGGATGACATCCCCCTGGCAAACCTTCCCATACGGCGGTGTTCGGTTGACCGAGAATCTCGACTCTACGGTCTTCGAGCCGTCGAGCACGTAACCGAGAAACGGCGCGACGAAAACGGCCAAGTGGATCCCGCACGCGGGCAGAGTCGACCCCGGAGCGCCTAGCGCGAGGCTCCAGTGCTCGTCACCGGCAACGGCCCGGCGAACCTCCTCAAACGGTTTCAACCAAGTCGTGTTCTTGGCGTCGGTGGCCATACTTGGTGAGTTCCCATTCCTCCCGCCGTACCAGGTCAACCGCCTGAGAGGCCGCGCGCCGAACCAGCGTCGATTCCACCTCGCTCAGCCCTCGGCCGAGGGCTTCGCTCACGGCCTTCTCCGGCTCCCGGTCGTGCGCGAGCCCGTACAGGATGGTCAGGAAGACGGCCGGGCCGGAGCACCTGAAGACGCGGTTCCCGGACGTCCATACGTCAACGGCCGCACGCGCGGGATCCCGGCGGCTCACAGATATAAGCATATCCCCCGCAACAAGCGACGAAAGCGTCGGATCCCGAAAGTCGCCAGCGGGACGCTTGCGGCATTTGATCCGCACGGAGCGGACGACCTGCTCTTCCCAATCGTCCGATTCGGGTGAAGCGGGAGGCCGGGGCTGGCCGGTTTTCTCGACCACACTGAACGTGGCAAGGTCGCCGTGCCGCCAATCATTGGGGACCGATGCGAGCCCCGCCGCAACGAGTGCGTTGTGCTCGAAAGGCGGCATCCGGTACGCCAGCGTGCGGGGCTCGATGCCCACGAGTCGGAGACCGAATGACACGGCGGTACAGATGACATCGGCGCGCTCGGCCTGGATCCCCGGTCGCGTGCCCTCGGGCGGCAGGCTCAGCAGCACCCGCCCGCCCAGACGTGTGAGCCGAGACGCCGCCCACAAGAAGGCGGCGGTGTGCTCTGGGTACCAGGGCGGGTCGGCCACCACCACACCCGCCGAGCCGTCCTTCACCGGCGCTCCGCGAACGAGGTCGGTACAGACGGCCGTGACTCCGGGGCAAGACCGGAGCACGGCCGCGACGACAGTGGGGTTCCGATCGATGAGCGTGATGCCGGATCGGCGGCCACGTCGTGCGGCTTCCCGCGCGAGGGAAGGTGCGCCGAGGAAAGTGAGCGGCGTGCCGGTCCTGCATCGGCCGAGCAGCAGCGCGGACGTCTGGGGCGTGAACCGCCAATCGAAGTCGAGGGGGTGCTCCACGGGCCAACCGGCCGGGGCGTGTATCTGCGGCGCGGGGACGGCGGGGCCGTCGTGCCAACCGGACGGCACGCTAGCCTGAAGACGGCGGACGGAGCGGGTGATGTCGGTTGGGTACGCGCCGGGGAGCGCCGCGACGAGTTCGGGGAAGGAACGCACGCCGTGCGCGAACGCCGCCCGCACCCAGTTGTCGAGGGCGTGCTCGAATTCGTCGCGCGCGAACTCCGTCATCGGCCCCTCCCGATCATAAGGTGATGTCCGTGATTGGCAGTCCCCGAACCGCCGCTGGAAACCTGTCCTCCAGTTCCCGGTTCCACGACTCCACAGCCAGCCGCTGGTGGACGAGCGCCTCGCGTCGCACTGGCGACAGGCGAGACCCCACCGGCGTGAACACCTGCACCTCCAGCGGTACGACCCGCAGAGGGAGGAGCGGGGAAACGCGCTGCAAGCGGTCCACGAACCGGGCGATTCGGCCCGCGATGCCGTCACCGCTCGGGGTGGTGAGCGTGACGTAGGCGTAGACGTCCACGCCCGACGCCACGAGCCGCCCGAAGAGGTCGAACTGCCGGCCGAACAACTCGGGTTCAGCCGCGGTGTTGAACGCGAACGATTCGGCGTCGAACCCCTTGAAGCAGCCGACTCGCCCGTAGCCGCGGAAGGTGCGGATCAGTTCCCGGTCCGTGTCGCCCAGATAGCGCCAGAAGTAATCGTTACTCAGGTTGTCATCGGACCAGAGGTACACCGACCCCTCCAGACCGCGGTCGCGCAGCGCCCGCATGGTCCACGGAATCCACTCCGGGACGAGATCCGGTTGACCGCCGCTCAGGTCGATGACCGGTGCCCGGTCGCGCTCGCACAGGTACAGATCCACCAGCGTCTCCGCGGTGACCCAACGGGAGTGCTTCGGGTGTGCGGAGAGGAGGTTGAACGGGACGAAGCAGTACCAGCACCGCCAGTTGCAGACCGCGTTCTGGAACACCTGCGCCCGCAGCACGTCGGCCGGCGCGAGGCCGAGAGACCGTGCCGCCGGATCGATCGGCAGCGGGTTCGGCGGCCAGCCCGGCGAGGTCCGCCGCCTGAAGTGCCGGACTCGGCCGAGCCCGTCGCAGTTGATCGGCGCCGTCAGGTCTTGCTCCTGCTGGCTCCCCCGGAAGTCGGTCACCAGAAGCCGGCGCTCCTCCGGCCGGGCAGCGGCCGTACGGTACCGCGCGGACACGGCGGCCGTGTCAATCACCGGGAGTTCGACCGTGGTTGGCATCGTCACCCTTTCCGAGGGATCGGTTTGGAAACAGTCTCCGCGCCAGGCTTCGTCCATCCGGGATCACCGGCGTCGGTCACCCCCGGCAGACGGTGGCGCATGTAAACGCAGAGGAGTTCGATGAAGTAGCGGACCTCGTCCTCGGTGAGGTCGCGATTTCGCGGGATCCCGTGCCAAACCTCGATACACCGCCGACAGCAGCAAGCCGTCGCGTGCTGCCCGTAGTAGATGATGTTCCCGTCCCACTTGGTCTGCCGCCCTTGTGCCGGGTGCTGGTGAGGGCCGACGCTCTTTCGGATGACCGACTCGGCGTCGGCTCGGAGCCGCGTGAGTCCGGTGCGGTACGCGAGTGTTTCGGCCTTCGGGTCGATGGCTTTCGAGCACCAGTACTCGTGCCGGATGAGTTCCAGTTTCAACGCCTCAACGGTGTAGGCAACATCCTCGGCGTCCTTCTTCTCCAGCCGCGTCCAATCGATCAGTTCCTTCCCGCAGGTGCGGCAGGGCCCCTTCTGCTTGCGCCGGGACATCTTGCGGTCGGGGAGGAAGCAATGCCGATTGTTCTTGCAGTCGGTGCGCGTACACGTCATTTTCCGGAGCGGCGGCGGCTCCTCGTCCAGGTCGATCTCATCGACTTCCTTGGTGGCCATTGTCAGTCCTCCGTCTCCGTGAGGGCGAGCACCAGTAGTTCGCGGTCCGTGGGGTTCAACTTTGTGAAATCGATCTTTTCCAACGCAACGTCACGAGCGACCCGCCACGGGTTGCCGCTGCCGTCTTGGAGGTTGGTCGCCGTGCCCCACCAGTTTTCCCCCTGCTCGGTCAGGCGGTAGGCGATGTACTCGGCGAGGCCGTCAACCGGAACGCCGGCATCGTTGGCCACGGCCGGCACGACACGCTTGAGCCAGTCGATCCGGCCGTCGGCTTGGTCCATGCATTTCTCGGCGAGTTCAAACGCCCTCCCGTCCAACACGACTTCGGCGGCGAACCGGTTGGCCCGCTTCTCCTCCTTCGACTCCCGCCGAATGTCCGGCGTCTCGGCCTCCTCGACAACCGAGAAGTCGGGGCGATCCGGTTCCTCGCCGGCGTGACAGAACTCGTGCAACGCGAGCTGAACCCACCTGGCGGGGAAGCGGGTCCGGCGCTTCAGGGCGATGACGTTCCGCCCGTTGGCCCGCCAGCACGCCCCGTGGAACGCACCGGGGTCGTCGAGCGGCAACACAGGCACGCCGTGGTCCCAGATGAACCGGACGACGGACTCGAAGTCGGTGTTGCCGTAGCGGCCGACGATGGCCGCACGCACGGCCTTCGGGCCGGTCGGGATCGGCAGCGTGGGGAGGTGGGCCGTCGCCTCCAACATGAGGAGGGCGAGGTAATGGGCGTAGAACGTGTACGCGGTGAGCCGCTGCTCGTTCGCCCCGGCGGGCACCTTGAACTTCGTCGCCGCGAGCAGGCGGTTGCCGGCCAGCGGCTCGGGGTCGAGCAACGCGGCCGGTGCCACGCCAAGGATCCGGCCGGCCCGCGTGGCCGCGCGGAACACGAACCCGTCGTCGCCCGCCCGGTTCCCCTTTTCCTCGGGATCTTGGTGGGGCAGGAGTCGCCGCTCAATGAACTTGCGGTCGAAACCGATGTCCGCGAGGCCGCGGATCAGCGCGTCACGGGCATCAGGTTTTGGGGGGAGGAACACCTCCTTGCGGACTTTGACGCCGAGGGCATTCACGACCTCGGTCATGCGGGCGAGGCTCGCCCCGGAGTAATTTGTGGCCTCGTACTTCTGGATCTGTTGCTCCTTCAGGCCCAACCGCTCGGCCAGTTCCTTCTGGCTCAGGCCGATCGCGATCCTGGCACGGACGAGAGCGTCCGCCAGCCCCTCGAAGGATTCGACTTCGAGGACCGGGTGACGTCCGGCCCGCAGCGCCTCATACTCCTCCACCGCGCGCTGGAGGTCGCCGAGTTGGCTCTCCAGCGCCGACTTTTGCGCGGCGTGGATGAGGGGATCGACACCCGCCGGGGGCGTGGGATCCCAGCCGGTCAGTGAGCCCTGAAACTTCTCGGCCTCCGCCTTAGTGATGCGGTACTGCCGTTCGTTTTTGATCATGGCAGCTCCTGCACTTTCAATGCGACGATCCCTTTCGGGTCGCCGGTATTCTTGTCGGTCTGGAAGAACTCCAGGAACCTCGTCCCGGCCGCGTCGGCACCAGCTGTGGAGGGGAACAACTCGCCGTAGAAGACGATCTTTTGCAGCTGCCGCCCGTTGTCGAAGTTCAGCAGCACTGGGTTGAGCAGCGCCGCAGTTACTCCCACAGGATCCCAGCAGGCGTCGAAGTCGCCGGGCTGATCCTTCGCCGTCACGAAACTGCCGTCGATGTAGGCGCGGGTACAGCCCGCCCGTTTCAGCGAGTCGAGCGCCCGCTTCAATCCCGAGATAAGCCGCCGTCGCCACTCGTTACTGCCGAACCGAGCGACGAAGATGTCCCACGTCGTCTCGTGGACCCCCGGCGGAAGGTTACCGCCGGGATCGAACTCCGGGATCATGACCCCTCCTCACCCGACGGGCACGTCAGCGGCCCTTCATAGCCGCCAACACAATTATATCATTGTGTTGCACCAGGTCAATCGCAGTGCACGATTTCCGCACTGCTGTTCGATCGGGAAGTCCGAGCAAGAGAACTTGGCTGTTAACGGTTGGAATGCGGCGGATGACGTGGCTACCCGTCGTCGGGGTCAGAACTCACTTTCGTCGCCCACGGGCGGCCATCCACCTTCCGCTGATGCCGCTCCGTAGCGCCGATGAGTTCACCGCGCAGCTCCTGGCGCACGCCTTCCTGACGAGCGGTGATCTGCCGGACGCGGGCAGCGGCGAAAGCCGGTCGCCGCTGAAGAACATGAGTTTGTCCAGCGGGACGTTTAGCGACTGCCGGACCCAACGACTGCTTCGGACCGATCAACCGCGTCGCTCTCAAGTAAGTCCCGGACGCCGGGGCGCCAGGCACTGGTCGAGCGGCTTCAGCCGTATGTCCGCTCACCCGCGGCCCTCAACATCGGCGCGGGACCGTCGGGCCTTCGCGAGGACCTCGTCCTCTTCGAGCAACCGCTTATTGGACAGGCAGTCGGGTACTTTCACCTTGACCGGGGCGGTCTGGGTCGCGCCGGCGGAGTGGAAGTAGAACTGGCCCACCTTGAGGCGGGCGATGTCGTCCCCGCTGCCGCCTTTGAACTGCATCTGCTCCTTCAGCGTGGCCAGCGACGCGGGGGAGTTGTTGAGCCCGTAGAAGTGCGTGGCGCTGTTGCCCACCAGCTTGTGCTCGATGTCCTTGGGGTGCTGCGTGGCGAAGACCAAGCCGAGCCCGTACTTGCGGGCCTGCGCGCCGAGCCGCAGCATGCTCTCCTTGCACTCGGTCGCCCTCTGCGCCGGCAGGAAGTCCTTCGCCTCGTCCACCACCAGCAGCCCGCGGAGCGCCCGCCCCGGCGGGTTCGGGTGCCTCTTGATCCACGAGAACAGCACCATCGCCAACTGGTTCAGGAAGGTCCGCTGCATGTCGAGGGTGGGCAGCCCGACGAGGCTGATGACGGAGATGCGCGTCTTCGTCCGCGGGCGATCGTCGCCGAAGAGAGCGGCCGGGTCGAGCGCGGCCCCGGCGGTGTTGAGCAGCGGGTTCGTCGTCATTTGAACGCGCACCGCGTCGGCCATCTCGACGGCGAGTTCCTTCTCCTTGCTCACCCCGGGGCCGGCACCGTCAGGCAACTCCTTGAGCATGTCGGCGTACTCACCGAGCGTCCCGCCGGCGTAGTTGCGGGCGAAGAACGCCAGCGAACTGGTCAGGATGCCGCGCTTCTTCTTCGCCTTCTCGGTGGTGCCCGGCGCAACGATCTCCGCGAGCGCCGCGTCGGCCATGAGGAGCGCGTCCGCGAGTTCCTCGGGGTCGCCCTCCACCGCCCCGAAGTCGGGCAGCGGTTGCAGCGCCAGCGGGTTGCCGGTCCCCTTGCCCGGGGTCCACAGCACCATCTCGCTCGACGCGCGGAACCGGTCCGCCCGGTCCGCGTCCCCGTCGCGCCAGTGCGGGGACGCGCCCTTCGGTTCGTCGAACGAGGACAGGTCGTTGGCGCAGTCCACGACGATGCTCGGGACGCCGCACAGCGCCGCCTCCTCGACCAGCCGGTACAGCAGCACGGTCTTGCCGGACCCGGCGCCCGCCAGCACGACGGCGTGCTTCGCCAGCGCGGCGAGCGGCGGGCCGACGCTCTCGCCGTGCCGGTCCGGGCCGAGCACCTTCTGCCCGATGAACAGCGTCGCGGCGGTTGTGGCGGACGCGAGCTTCGCGACCGGCGCGGTTCCCGTCGGCACAGGTTCCGATTTCGGCTCGGTCACAGGTGGTGTCGGCATCTTGGGAGCGGGCGGGGGACTTGACGCGGTCGGGTCCGGCGGCACCGCGCCGTTCGCGAGCCGCGAGCCGCGGGCGAACACGTCGGGCAGTCGCAACGCGGCGATCGGCTTGCGGGCCGTCAGCCACGCGTCGAGCCGCGGGTCGTTCTGCTCGAGTAGTGCGCCCAGGGCGGATAGCGTGCGTAGCTCCTCGTCGCCCGGGTCGTGGAACACGCCGCCCTTGTTCAGGAACTCGGCGACGAGCGCCTGCGTTTCCGGTCCGCCGGGCGCGGCCCCGCGGCGTACCACCGTGAGCCGGCGGAAGGTGAGGGTGCGGTCGATGCCCGCGTGGGTGATCGCGGCCTTGAGCCGGGTCTTGAACGCCGCGTGGTTCACCTTCTGAACGGCCCGCACGCAGAAGTGCTCCTCGCGCTCGTTATCGGTGTGCAGGATCAGCCGCAGCCGGGCGTGCAGCGGGCGGTTCGTCTTGCCGCCCCCGAACTCGCGCTCGACCACGGCGTCGGTCCCCGCCGGCAGCGGCCCGCGCTCGCGCTTCAGGCACTCCAGCGCCGCCTGGTACAGCCGGGCCAGCGCGTCGTCCTCTTTGCGCTCGTCGAGCAGCGACACCGGATCGGCCTGCGCCCGCAGCTCCGCGAACCGCCGGTCGAGGTCCTCGAGGTTGTCGGGCGGGGGTTTGATCGGCTCCGGTCCGCTGCGGAACGAGGTCAGCTCCGCGACGGCCCTGTTCACCGCGCACCGGCGCTGGTGCTCGTCGCACAGTTGCAGGATCCGCCGCGGCGTGTCCTCTTCGAGCGCCGCGAGCGCCGCGGGTGCGAACGGCCAGGTCGGGTACGGGGGCACGAACCCGTGCCTCGCGTAGGCCGGCTCCAGCCGCGCGCGGACCATCGCACCCAGCTCCTCCGGGCCCGGTTTTCGGATCCGCAAGGGTTGGTGGAACCGCGCGAGGTTGGAGCTGAACGCCTCGCGGGTGAGGATCTCGTAAGTGGTCTCGATGCAGGACACCACCGCCATCGTGCGGGTGGTCGTGTCCCGCAGCGCGCCGAGCCCGTTGCCGATCTGGTCGATGATCCACCGGGCCGTGTTCTGCTCGTCCGCGTTCTCGACCGTGGTCTGCCGCGCCACCTGGTGGACGATCGGGTCGAGCTGCTCGAACGCCAGCACCGTCGGCCCGGTCAGGCTCATGAGCCACGACAGCGAGCGGACGATCTCGATCGGCACCAGGTTCTTCTTCTGGAACTTCAGCTCCTTACCGAGCGCATCGTCGATGTCCAGCCCTTGCAGCCAGGCGCTGCCCATGTTGGCGATCCCGAAGTCGCCCGAGTTCAGACAGATCAGGGCGCGAACCGTGTCCTGGTAGCGCAGCGTCTCCCGCTGGTGCTTCCGGGCCAGCGCGTTGAGCACCGTGTCGAGGTCGTCCTTCAGCCGCTCCGACTTCTTCTGTGCCAGGGCGCGGACGTTGCGCTCGGTCTTCGACGCGTCCCCGCTCAGGTAGCCGATGAACCGCTCGATGAGTACCGCGTACTGCATCCGGCCGTCGGTCAGCACGTTCTGGAGCGAGGTGATGTACCCCTGCGCCACCGTCTCCCAGAAGTCGCGCACGTCGGTCATGTCCACGAGCACGAACCCGAAGCCGCGCTCGACGAGCCGGTCCTGGACCGCGTTGAGCAGGTGCGTCTTGCCGGTCCCGCCGCTGCCGGTCAGGAACCACCCGAGCGGGTTCCCGCCGTCCGGGCGCGCCTTCATCTTCTCGGCCTCGGCCAGGAGCTGCTGCCGGGCGTTCCTGTGCATGTCGGGCACGTCGCCGACAGCGGTCGTCCAGATGTCCTGGAGGCGAACGGCCCAGTTGAAGTCGGCATCCTGGAACGCGCGCAGGGCGGCGTCGGGTGTGGGGGCGCTCACGAGGGGATGCCTCCGAAGTAAAGGATGTGCTGGGCGACACCGGTCGCGGAATGGATAGCCGCCGCGGCGTCATTCGGGGTGACCTGTCGCGGGTCGTCGAGCGGGTAGAGCGTCAGCTCGCCACGGCGCGACAGGTCGCGAACGGTGGCGGTCAGTTCGTCCGGCGGCACGTCCGCGAGGTTGCGGCGCAGGTCAGCGAGTCGGACCCGCACCGCCTCGCGACCGCCGCCCAGTTCGAGACACGCGGCGCGGATGCGGGCGTCGAGACCCGTGGCCCGCACAGGCGCGTTCACCACCGCCGGGGTCGGTACGGGCGTTGCGTCGGGCGTGCTGCTGACGATGAAATCGGCCAGGGACGCGACGGCGGTTTGGCGCTCGAAGAGCACCCCGAGCCGCTGGAGGAGCGCGTTCAGGAATCGCTCGGCCTTGCCCTTCGGCTTGTGCCACACCATGTTCCGGTTGCACCACGCCCACCCCGCGTCGGTCAGGCTGAGGTAGGTCGATTTCACCTTGCGCTTCGAGCGGGACGGCTTGACCCGCTTCTCCACCGCGATCAGCTTGGCCCGCACCAGGGCTTCGCGGGTGCGCTTGGCGTTGGCGGGCTTCAGCACACTCTCGAACTCGCCGCCGGGGTTGGCGACGAGTTGCCAGAGCAGGCGCTGCTCCGCGGTCGCGAGTTGGTCGCTCATGCGTGCGCCCTCGGGGTGTACGGGCCGTTCGCTCGCAGGCTGACGAAATCGCGGACCTTGTCGATCGCCAGCTCGACATCGGTCATCACCGCTTCGTGCGGCAGCCGCAGCACCAGGAAGCCGCTCAGTTGCAGCTCGTAGTCGCGGTGCCGGTCGCCAACGAACGCGGAGCGGGACGAGTGGCACCGGTACCCGTCGATCTCCACGACGACCTTGCCCTCGAACCAGACCAGGTCGACGAGGTAGCGGGCGCCGCGGGCCGTAACGACCGGGACGTTGTACTCGAACAGCGGCCCCAGCACTGGATCGCGGCTCAGACGTGTGGCCATCAACTGCTCGCCCGGGCTGTTGGGGTGCGGGCGCCCGCGGACCGGGCCGACGAGTGCCGGCGGCTCGTCGAGGTCCGTGCCGGTCGCGGGGCCGTCGGCCGGCGATCCGTCAACAGTGTGGGCACCCCACGTGACGCCGTCGAGTTCCGGCCGCCCCGCCCACGCGACCGGGAGCACCGCGACCACCCGGGCGGGCAGTTGCCGCGCGACCCATTCCAGGGTGCGTGCCAACCCCAACAGTTCGGTCGGCCCCGGCTCGTCCGCGGGCAGCGCCCGAACCACCAGCGTGAGGTCGCCTGCGGCGAGCGCCAGGGACAGTTGCTGGAGCTGAACCGTGGGCGAGAACTCCGCGAGGACGGGCGGCGCGCCGGCCCGGCAGAGTGGCGCCGCCCGCGTGACCCACGCGCAGAGGACCGACCGGTGGCGGACCGCCGCACGGCCGCTCGCGAGCCGGTCGATTGCCGCCTGCAACGAGTGCTCGTCGCAGAGCCCGAACAGGTCGGCGGCCCCGTACCAGTCCGGCCAGACGGCCAGCGCCGCACGCGCGAGCGCGCAGACCAGCTCCTCAACGACCGCGGCCACCGATCGAGCCGCGTCCACCGCGCAAACGGCGACGCGCTCGCCGTCGGGGCGCGCGGTGCCCCAGGCCAACAGGTGGTCAACCGTTTCCAGGGGCAGCGGGGAGAAGACGCAGCACACGCGCCCGGGCGCGAGATCGTCGATAATCCGCATGAGATCATCTGCTGCACGGTTACGTCGTTATTCCGATCGGGTGTAGTGTACGCGGACTCGAACCGGCACGCGATCCCCGAAATAACGTTCCAACGAACTCGCTCAATCCGGTCGCGCCAGCGTCGGACGACGACCCTTCGTGTTTTTCGCTCCGACTGCCGGGCGCAACCGATAATGAGGGATGGCTTTCGTTGGGCGTAACGCAGCGGGAGGCGCCCGGCGCCCGTTTCGAGATCGCCGACGAATCGGGCCGTGGCACTCCGGTGCGCCAAAGCAAGCGAGTGAAGACCAGCGCGAACAAAGGGAATGCGACCGCGCCCGAGAAACGCCGCACCGCACCCGCCCTGTCGAGCCGTGTAACGGCCGCTGGGGGCAGCGATCGGATAGCATCTGCCTAAATATTCGATAAAATTGCGTCACAATACTCGAGTGGTACCCGCTAGCTATCGCGAACCTTGCAACCGTAAGGTTCCGACCTCGCACAGGAGGCAGAAGCTCAAGAAGCGGAGGGGAGTTGCTTCCGTTGGGAGCTCACAACCAGCACTCGTCATCCGGTCACCCGCACCCACAGCGCCGCGGAGCGCGGCTACGACGCCGGAAAGACCCGGTCCCGCGCGGTCTTAGCCCGCCGGATGCTCAGGCACGCCCGTTTCGCCCGATCGCTGCAACTGGAGGCGCAGCTTCCTCACGGTGTCCTCGTCGCGTTCGATGACGGCGGCGAGCGCGCCGTCGAGGCGCAGCAGGTTGCCCTCGCACGCCGCCGGGTAGCGGCGCCGCAGCACCAGTCCGTGGTAGCGGTAAAAGTACCGGGCCGTGGCGTACCGCGCGTCCCCGAGGTCGCGACCCTTCTGGTGGCCATCCTTGTTGACCCAGCCGCGAAGGTGGTCGGGGGCCGACGCGATTCGGCACTGCTGGATCACGTCGGACGCGCCGAGGGCCCCGCCGCGGAGCAGGTGCCACGGCACGAACAGCACCGCCCCGGCCGAAGAAAGGAGGTCCAGGTTCGGTCGCAGGCCGGCGTTCAGGTCCGGTTCCATCGGTACGGGCCAGTCCCACGTCAGCAGCGTGTCCAGCCCCCAGCGCGCGAAGAACCGGTAACACGCGTCCCGGAAACCGGGCGGCAGGTCCGCGCCTTCGGTCGGGTCCGGCATCAACCACATCGGCAGTCGGGGGAACCGGCCCGCGGTACGGACGGCGCCCTCCCAACACCCGCGGAACCGACCCAATTCGGCGCGGTACTCGGCGTTCAACAGCAGCCACCCCGCGTAGGCCGCCTGCCGGGAAACGGTCCGCTCGCGCTGGGCCTCGTGCTGCGTGAAGTACGCCCCGAGGTCCTCTTGGTCGACGCCCGTGCGGCGCAGCTCCTCGGCGAGCATGTCGTCGATCTGCTCAGCAGTGGCCTCCTGCCGCTCCGTGAGCGTCGGCCCGTTCTCGTGTTCGGCGCCTTCGTATGTCGCACCGAGAGGAGCGCGCAAGAAGAAGCCGAAACTCGCCGTTCGTGCCAGATCGCGTTCAAACGCGACCTCGGCGGCGGTGAAGAAGCCGGGCACGCGGTCGCTGATCGAGTCGATCAACTTTTCGCTCAGCGCGTACAGCGGGTCGTGCGCGAGGAACGGGGCCCCGGCGTGCCGGCGGGCGAAGGCGTCCCATTCCGGGTGGCTCGACGACGTGCCCGCGTTCGTGCTGGTCATGCCAGGCCCCACCGCGTTCGATGTTTCCCTGATACTCTCCCGCCCGGGGAGGGAAGAATTTCTCGGGCTCCTTCCCTCCTCAATGGGACGGCGGCGTCACCACAATCGTGGCTCCCAATACCGAACGGCACTCGGCCGTGCTTCGGAAGGGCAGTTTGCGGACGGTGACACGGCCATGACGGCACCCGATCAACCCCGAGCCGGCGAGCCGGGTCCCGCCGCTCCGGGCGCGGCCGCGCCGGAACCCGGCCCGCGCTTGCTCACCATCGAACAGTTGGCCGCCGCGACCACCCTGTCGGTGAGCACGATCCGGCGGCTCGTCCGGAAGGGCGCCGTCGTCGGGCACCAGCCCGGCGGGCCGCGTCACCGAATCATGTTCCCGCCTGACGCGATCGAGAGGGCCGCGAAGTCGGCCCGGCCGCCCGGGGCGGAAGACACGGCGGGCGCCCCGCCGCCCGAACCGGTCGCGCGCCCGCCGCGCGGGCCGCGACCCAAGTGGTTCGGGCCATCGTAACCGAACCTCACCCCAACAACCAAGGCCCCTCATGCCCCGCAAGTCCAATAAGGAGCGCGTCGCCGGCCAGTACTTCGTCTGGCTCGTCGGCGCCCGCGACGGCGTGTACTACGCCGACGGCCGGAGCAACGCCCGCGACCTCGGGCGCCACTCGCTCGGCACCCGCGGCCGGGCCGAGGCCCTCGACCGGGTCCGGCGCCTCGACCTGGTTAAGGCTGTGGAGGTCGGGGCGGCCGACGCCTCGGTCCTCAAGGCCGGGACCGACGACCTGCTGCCGCTCGACGAGGGCCGGGCCCGGTACCTGGCGCACGTGGCCCGTCCGGCGATCCAGGGCGGGGCCGCGCCCAAGACCGCCCAGCGGTACAAGGCCGTGTTCGACAAGTTCGTCGCGTTCGCCGCCGGGGCCGGCGTGCGGTACTGGCAGCACGTCACCAAGGACGTGCTGGGCCGGTACGGCACGTGGCTCGAGGACCGCGACTACCACGACAAGACGCAGTACATCGAGCTGACCGTGCTCAAGCAGGCGCTGAAGTGGATGATCGAGGAGGGGCTGCTGCCGGCGACCAACAACTTCCGGCTCCCGCTCAAGAAGCCGACCGGCACCAGCACCTACTGCTACACCCCGGACCAGGTGCGGGCGATCGTCGCCCGGTGCCGGGCGGACGAGCGGCTGCACTGGCTCGCGGACGTGGTCGTGGCGCTGTCGTTCACCGGCCTGCGGATCGGCGAACTGGCCGCGCTGCGGTGGGCCGACATCGACCTGGACAAGGGCCTCGTGAGCCTCACCGACACGACCCGCCGCAGCCGCAAGTCGAAGCGGCACGAGGCCCGCGCGACCAAGTCGCACCGGGACCGGACGCTGCCGATCCACGGCGAGCTGCGGCCCGTCCTGGAGCGCCTCCCGCGGCTCCCCGACGGGCGCGTGTTCCACGGCCCGCTGGGCGGGAAGCTCAAGCCCGACACCGTGCGGAACGTGCTCACCCGGGAGGTGCTGGGGCCGCTCGCGGAGCAGTTCCCGGCGGTCGCGGACGCGCCCGGGATCACGGCCGGGCGGCTGCACTCGTTCCGCCACTTCTTCTGCTCGACGTCCGCCAACAGCGGGGTGCCGGAGCAGATGCTGATGGCGTTCCTGGGGCACCGGGACAGCGAGATGATCCGGCACTACTACCACCTGCAACAGGACGAGGCGCGCAAGCAGATGGGCAAGCTCCCGTCGTTGGGCACGCCGGGCGCCGGTGCGAGCGCGACGCCCGGCTCGTGAGCCGCGGCGACCTCGTTCCCGTGGGCACCGGGATCGGAGGGAAAGAAATGCTCCCGGTCTTCCCTGTCCCGAACCCGAGCGCGTGCGAATGCTGGATCGGCGGTCGGCTTTGCGGCACGGTGCCGCGGGGGACCGCCGTTCAACAGGACCGGGCGGCAGGTGCCGTCACCGACCAAAGGACCTTTTCAGAGTATCGCGGCGTGTGGGGATTGAGTGTGCGCGAGCGATTGGCACAGTTTTGACCCAGTTCGGTGTGCCAAACCGAAGAGCCTTCCCGAAACGCCGGACCCTCGCCGACTTACGGCGAGGGTCCGAAATCGAGCGGAGAGGGAGGGATTCGAACCCTCGTTACCCTTGCGGGTAAATCAGTTTTCGAGACTGACGCATTCAACCACTCTGCCACCTCTCCAATACGCACTCTCAGTTTATAGGTTGACGCGACGGATGAAAAGACCTGTCACGCTCGCTTTTGCGACACCAACAACAGCTCCTTCGCGACACGCGACAGACGCTTGATCGCCAACTCGCGCCGCAGCGCCGCGCCGTGCGACGGCGCTCGCTCGCGGTACGCCACCGCCACCGGCCGCCGCGAACGCGTGTACTTCGACGCCGTCCCGGCGTTGTGCTGATCCAGCCGCCGCGCCACGTCGGTCGTGATGCCGGTGTACAAGGTGCCGTCGGCGCACCGCAAGACGTACACCCACCACCGCGGCCCCGACTTCGGTTTCGCCTTCGGCACGGCTCACCCGCGGATGATCTGGGCCATGCACTCGGCCAACTTCTCCGGCGTACACACCAGCACGTCCATGCCCACCTTCCGCAGCTTGCCGGCCGTGTCCTTGTTGTACGACGGCCGGGCGTCGTACCCCAGCGCCCCCAGCCCGATCATCCGCACCCCGCTCTCGGCCATCAGACGCGTCTGATCGACCAGTTCGTGCTCCGCACGCCCCTCGTAGAAGTCGGTGATCAGCACCACGATCGTCCGCTGCGGCTGCCGCACCAGCGTCCCCGCGTACTGTAGCGCCTTCGTGATGTCGGTCCCGCCGCCGAGGTTCACCTTCAGGAGCACGTCCACCGGTTGCCCGACCTGGTCGGACAGGTCTACCACGTTCGTGTCGAACAGCACCAGCGACGTCTTGACCGCCGGCAGTTCGGCGAAGATCGACGCCATCACCGCGCTGAAGATCGCGCTCTCGAGCATCGACCCGGACTGGTCCACCGTGACGATGATGTGCCACGGCTTCTTCTTCCGCTCCGCCGCGTAGAAGTACACGTTATCGACCAGCAGCTTGCCGCGGTCCGGGTCGTAGTTCTTGAGGTTGCGGCGGAGCGTCGTCTTCAGGTCGAGGTTGCGGAACACCTTTCGCGGCGAGTGCCGGTCCTTCCGCAGCGCCCCGGTGATCGCCTGCTCCACCTGAATCTGCATCTTCCGCTTCAGGTCCTCGACCACCTTCTCGATGATCTTCCGCGCCAGGCCGCGGGTTTTCTCGTTCATTAAGTCCCGGTGCGTCAGCAGCGTTTTGACCAGTTCGATGTTCGGCTCGATCTTCTCGAGCAACTCCGGCTGCTCCATCAGGTCCTTGATGCCGCGGCGCTTGACCAGCTCGCGCTGCATGACCTCCTTCGACTGGTTCGGAAACAACTCGTTGACCGCGTCCACCCAGTCGGGCACGGTCAGTTGCGACGGCCCCAGCCCGCCCTTGCGGTCGTTCGTCTTGCCGCGCCCCTTACCGCTCCGCCCGCGGGCGCCGGGCGCGCCGCACTGTCCGTCCCCGCTCGGCTCGAACAGGAACCCGACGAGTTGCTCGATCCGCTGGGCCTCGCCCGCGCCGTCGCAGTTGATCCCGTGCTGCTCGGCGGTCCGGCCGAGCACCAGCCGCCACCGCGCCAGCGTGTGCGGGTCGGTGCCGAGGCACTCGGTCGTCTCTTCGGTGGCCATAGCGTAAGTTCCAGGTTCCACGTTCCAGGTTCCACGTTGAAGGCAGGAAGCCAAGTTGTCTGTTTTCAACTTGGAACCTGGAACGTGGAACCTGGAACTCCGTTAAAGGGGCCAATTCCGCAACACCCCGGCGACGGCGGCATCCAACCGGGCGACCAGCGCCGTCGCGCTCAGGCTGGCGCTCATCGCGCGGACCTCGTCCGCCTTCGTCAGCCCGTAGCGGCGGGCGACGGTCGCGGCGAGCGAGTCTTTTTGCGCGTTCGACAGCCGCTCGACCGCGGCGCGGAGGCGCGGCAGCATCACCAGGAACGGGTCCCATTCCGCCGCCCGCAAGAGGTCGTCCACCGCGGCGACGAGCGCGTCCGCACCCAGCAGGAGCGAGGTCCGCGACACCGCCAGCATCCCGTCGAGCAGGTCGCCGGCCGTCACCATCACGTCGGTCGCCGCCTGCGCGAGGCCGGCGACTTCCGCGGCCAGCGCGTGCGGCGGGAGTTCGCGGATTTCGCACAACAGGCCCAGGAACGCGCCACGGAGGAACGGCACCGGGGTGCTGTCGGCCGCGTTCCGCGCCGCGTCGGCGAACAGCGCGCGGTCGAAGCGGCCGGAGTCGCGCTGCACGGCGTCCGCGACCGAGATCAGCGCCGCGACCACGCCCGCCTGCTCCTCCTCCGGCACCGCGACCGCGTTCGGGATGGCGAAGCACGCCCGGTCGTAGCAGCGGACGAGCAGCTCCTCGACCCGCGTGCGGCTGATGCCGCGGAACGCCGCGTACTGATCGAGCCGCCCCAAAGCGGCGAGCGCGGTCGCCTGCGACGGGAACGACGGGTCGGTGTCGATGGCCGTGCCGCACGCGCCTTCGGCCGCGGTGACAAGCCCGGGCAGGTCGAGGTTCACCGCGTCGAGCAACCGCTGGCACGTCTGCCCGGCGTTCGTGCCCGCCTGCGCCATCGCCTCGCGCAAGCGGTTCAGCGCCGCGGCCTCGACCGTGTCGCCGTATAAGTTCTGCTCAATCAATGCGGGTTCGGTTCGCGGGTCCCACTTGAGGTCCCAGTGCTCGCGGAACAGCGTCCCGGCGAAGTCGCCGCCCTCGGCCGTCTGCGCCGCGAATGGCACCTTGAGGTATGCGACGCGGTGCAGGAACGCGGAGCGGCGGTCGTCGAGGGTTTGCCGCTTGTCGAGTTTGACCGTCATCCGCTTCTCTTTGCCCATCACCTCGCCGAGTTCGAGGTCGGAAAGCTGGGTGTGGAAGTCGTTGACGATCGGCAGTCGGCCGAGCTTCGACGTCACCTTGCCGATGGCGTTGCCGATGCCGGCGGCGTCCATCGCCGCTTGCAGCTTCTGCCCCTCCTCGGCCGGGTTGCCCTTGCAGCAGCAGGTGACGAGGGCGTCGTGGATGTCGTCGAGCGTCGGGTGCGTGCGGCCGCGGAGCCGGCTGAGCATCCCGGCGTGGTGCGTGATCGAGATCGCGTCGGCGGTCGAGAGCGGGTCGCCGCCCTTCCGCATCAGCCGTAGCACCGCGATGGCGTGTTCCATCGCGATGTCGTTCGCGCGGCTCGCGTCCACGAGCTTGAAGCACGTCTCGTAGAACTGCGGCGCGCGGTTGCCGGCGCCGTACCCGGACATGTCCGAGATGCGGAAGTACGAGTACGGCACCACCGACGTGTAAACGGTGCCCTCGGGGCAGTCCGGCGGCGGGTTCGGGTCGTTGCGGTCGAGGAACAGGTGGAACCCGCCGCACACCACCATCGCCTGCTCCGGCTTGAGCTTCCGCTCGGCGAGGGTGTCGCGGATGACGCGGAGGAAGTGCCGCTCCCGCTCGACGGTCCCTTCCATCCGCTCGGCCGCGGCGTCGGCGGTCGCGCGGGACGCGCAGCAGAACGTGGCGAGTTCGCGCCGGAACTGCTCGTAGTCGGTGGTGTGCGGGTTCTCGAACAGCGAGTCCCAGGCCTCATCCCACCGCTTGTACCCGGCGGCCGCGGCGAGCGCGCGGTAGAACCCGCTGCTCGTAATGAGCCGGTCGTCGTTGGGTGTGGCGCTCTGCCCGCGCGGCGGTTGCGGCTGCGGGGCCGCGTTCGGGTCGTTCGGCCGGACGAGCGCGTGGTGTGGCAGGTCGATGAACACCACTTCGGCCTTGAGTGTCGCCGCGGCCTTCATGGCGACGTACTCGGGCGAGTACGGGGTCATCGGGTACCACGCGGCGAACCGGGCCGGGATGTCCGGGGCGGCGCTGGCGTGGCCGTTGAGACCGAGGACGTTGCTGTCGTCGCGGTACGACGAGTAGATGGCGACCGGCGGGGCGGTGGCCGCGTCGGCGATGTGCGGGATGAGGTCGTTGGCCTCGTACGGCCCCTCGATGAACACCACCTTCGGCTTGCGCGCCTGAATCGCGGCACGCAAATGGCGGGCGGTGGTCGGCGAGTGGTGCCGCACCGGGAACCAGTAGAGCGGGTCGGCGAGGACGGCATCGACCCGCCGGGCGATCTCGGCGGGGTCGAGCCCGGCGTCGGCCGCGGCGGTCAGAGGGGATGAAGACATTGTTCACCGCAGAGGGCACGAGAGGGCACGAGAGGAAGACAGAGAAAGATTGAGTGACAACACTCCGAGTCCTCACGTCTACTCAACGCCGTCATTTGGGAAGTCACGAACCACGCGCTTGATTCCGTCGGTCAGGCGCGTCACGTTGAAGTTCATCAGCAGGCCGAGGTGAAGCCCGGTCAGGCGCAGGTAGGTGTTGACTTGCGCCTCGTGAATCCGCTCCAACTTCTCGACCGCCTTCAGCTCCACAATCACCAGTCCGTTCACGCGGAGGTCGATCCGAAAGCCGCATTCGACGGCCAAGCCGCGATAGATCACCGGGAGCGCCTTCTGCCGCTCGACGGCGAACCCGCGGTCGAGCAACTCGAACTCCAGACACGACTCGTAGGCGCTTTCGAGAAGCCCCGGCCCCAACTCGCGGTGAACGGCGATCGCGGCCCCGATCACGCTCTCCGAAATGGCGTTGAGCTTCTCGCGCATGAACTCTCTCCTGTCTTCCTCTCGTGCCCTCTGCGCCCTCTGCGGTGAAACCTGTCTTTTCTTCGCCCTACAACTGCTCGACCAGCGCGTCGTGGAACGCCTTCCACGCCGGCTCCTTCGCCCCGCGCTTCTTGGCGACCACCGTCGCGTACTCCTTCAGCGCGTTCTTGTCCTCCTGATCCTCCTTCACCACCGCGCCGACCATGTTGCGGGCGATGTCCGCCGGCCCGACCTCCCCGCCGCCGAAGAACCGCGCGTGCAGCGCCGCGTCCAGCGCCACGCCAATCGCCTCCGCAGTCGAAAGCGTCGTGGACGGCTTCTTGATGCTCACCCCGTCGGTCGTCTTGCCGTTGCGGATCTCGCGGAACACCGTCGCCAAGAGTTCGATCACCGGCGGCGACAGCTTGGCCGGCAGGTTGTAGCGCTCCAGCAGTTCCGCCGACCGCTGCTGAACGATCTTCACCTCCGTCTTCTGGTCGGCGACGATCGGGATGTAGACGTAGTTGAACCGCCGCTTGAGCGCCGCCGACAGTTCGTTCACGCCCTGGTCGCGGGTGTTGGCGGTGGCGATGATGTTGAACCCCGGCTTGGCGAACACCATCGCCGTGCCCGGCAGTTCCGGCACCGCGACCGCCTTCTCCGACAGGATCGACACGAGCGCGTCCTGCACGTCCGGCACGCAGCGGGTCAGTTCCTCGAACCGCAAGAGCGCCCCGTTCTTCATCGCCACCATCGCCGGCGACGGGATCATGTTCTCCGGCGTCGGCCCCTCCGCGATGATCCGCCCGATGTTCCACGAGTACTTGATGTGCTCTTCCGTCGTGCCCGCGGTGCCCTGGATGACGAGCATCGAGGTGCCGCTGATCGCCGCGGCGAGGTGCTCGGACAGCCAGCTCTTCCCGGTGCCCGGCTCGCCCACCAACAGCAGCGCCCGCTCGGACGCGAGCGTCACAATCGCCCGCTCAACGACGCCATCATCACCGAAGAATTTGCGGGTGATCGGCACCTCGACAGCCTTGCCGCCGATGGTGGCTTTGAGCGCCTTGCCGCCGGTGATGTAGGTGAGTACCGCTCGCGGCGACAGCTTCCAGTTGGCCGGGGGCTTCTCGGTGTCGTTCTGCGTCAGCGCTTCAAGCTGATCTGCATAGCGGGCTTCGGCCGGCTCGCGCAGCACCACCTCGGCGGCCGCGGTGGCGGGGGCCGATGGCGTCGGGTCGAGGGTCGCGGGTTTCTTCGGCATGTCGGTGTGGGTGTTCGCGGGTTCGTGCGGGTCAGAACAGTTCGCGGAGCATCGCCGCCTTCAGCGCGCCCTTATCCACCTTCTCGTTGGAGACGGTGATGTACTCTGGCCCCGTTTCGGGGAACACGCTGAGCGGTTGCAGCACCAGCCGGCAGCGCTCGTAGTGCATGAGGCCGAACAGCGGGGGGAGGGTGCCGCTCTTCCGCATGTCGTCGAACGCGGCCTTCAGCGCCTTGCCTTCGAGGCCCGCGCCGACGATCGCGTAGAACTCGCGGCCGGCGGCGGTGACCGGGTACGCGGTCAGCCCCGGTTCGTCGCCGTCGGCCGGCGCGCCGATCGTGTAGCCGTGCAGCACGACCTCTTCCTGAAGCTCGGTCGCGATGTCGAGCGGCCCGGGCGACTGGGCATTCAGGCGCGCGAGCGCTCCCGCTGGCGTCCAGTCGAGGAAGCGGTCCCACTCCTTGAACGGCACGCCGGCGGTAACGGTACTCTTGTCGGTCAGCGACAGCCGCCACCCGCCGACCTCGTCGGCCGCGACCGCCACGTTCGTGATCGTCGCCGCGTTCCGCTCCAGGAACACCGCCGGCGTGAACTTCTGCTTCTGGTCGAGGTGGAGGTACGCTTCCGGCGCGAACCCCTTGTAGCGGAGCGGTTGCACGCACGACCAATACACCGCGTCCCCGGCCTTCACGTTGCCGCTCGCACTCAAAGCGCGGAAGCGGAACTGGAACTGAACGACGGCCGCGGTCAGCTTCTTCCACACCCCGAGGCACGCCACATCGACGGACGCGAGCGGCTGAGAGCCGGGGACGTGCGTGAGCCGGTCGAACTCCTTCTCGTCCTCGTTTTCGAGCGCCCGGGCCATCCCGCGAGCCAGCAGCCACGCCCGGTTGATGAAGAACGTCAGCCGCTTGCGCGACAGCAGCGGGTCTTGCGCCTGAAACCGCGCGAGGTCGTCGGCCACCACCCGCAGCGTGCCGCCGAACCGCAGGAGCCGCAACCGGGCCGCCTCCTGAAGCGTCTGCTCGATCGCACGGCGGGTGGCGTCGTTGGCCGTCGTCAGCCCGCCCAACAGGAGCTCTTCGACCGCCGCGGCCAGTTGGTCGAGGGTCGAGCGGAGTTTCGCGCGTTCGGCGGCGGGCGGGAGCATGGTTACGCGTCCTCGTCTTCGGCTTCCTCTTCCGCCTCTTCGTCCTCGCCCGCGGGTTGCTCGCCCGGTTGGGGGGCGAGAGCGGCGTGGGCCGCTTCGAGCGTCAGCATGCGGTCGAACAGCCGGAACGTCGTGACCGCCCGCAAGAGGGCCGGTGCCGCACCCCGCTCGCCGGCGTTGACGGCGTCGATGAGTGTGGCGAGCTTTTCGGCGAGGTGTTCGGCCCCGGCGGTGCGGAACTCGTCCCGCAGCGCGCCGAGCCGGGCCACCTCGGCCGCCCCGGCCGACCGCACCCCGCGGACGACGAGGTCGTCCATCGCCGCGTGCAACCGGTCGAGCGCGTCCCGGAGTTCGGCGATCTCGTCCACGGGCGCGCCCTCACATCGCGTAGAAGTCTTCGGGGATCGTCTCGGTCGGTCGCCAATCGACCTCGCCGGCCTCGACGCGCTTGTACCGCAAGAAGGTTTCGGCGACGACGTCGCGGTCCGGCTTCCACCCGTCCGCCGTCAGGCCGACGCGGGCCGCGCGGCCAAGCCACGCGAGCGCGTCCGCGGCGGGCAGTTGGCCCGACCGCACCAGCCCGATCACCAGCACCAGCAGGTGCTTGCACGGGCCGCCGCGCGACACCACGCACGTCCGCAGATTCTGCGTGCAGCACGAGTACCGCCCGTCTTTCCCTAGACGACAGGCGTAGTGGCGCTTGTCGGACGACTGCGCACGCACGATGCCGCACACCACTTCCGGCGCGACGTCGGCGAACAGGTGAAAGCGGTCTGCGCGGAGCATCGTCAGAGCCTTCGCGAGGTCCGCGCCGTCTGTCGCTTCACGGGCGTCCGCGAGGAAGGCGTTGAACGCGTTCTGTTCGGGCGTCGGCAACCCGACCGGCTCTGCCGTCTTCTTCGACTTTGCCATTCGGCCCTCACATCGCGTAGAAGTCTTCCGGGATCGTCTCCGTCGGCCGCCAGTCGATCTCGCCCGCCTGCGCGCCCTTGTACTTGAGCAGCGTGTCGCCGATCTCCTCCCGCAGCGACGCGTTCCACGCGTGCTTCTTCCCGCGGGCGGCCAGAATCCACCTGTCGGCCGTTTGCGGCGTGACCTCGCCGGCCTTCGCCAATCCTAACAGAAGAACCAGGATGTGCTTGCACGGCTCGCCGCGAAGCCCCATGCACTCGGTCAGGTCCGGCGGGCCGCAGCAGTACACGCCGTCGTCGCGGATCAGACACGAGTAGACCAGATCCGGTTCACGCTGGCTCTTCACCACCCCGCGGACACTCGTCTCCCGCACTTCCGCGAACAGTTGGTTGGTGCCGGCCCGCAGCATCTCGCGGGTGCGGGTGATGCGGTTGGCGTCGAACGTCTCGCGCAGCCGGGCGAACAGGGCATCGACGTTGGCGGCGACCGCGTCCTTGCCGGTGCCCTCGAACTTCGGGTCCGGCTTCCACCGCGCCCCGTCCGGCACCGCGAACCCCTCCGGCCACACCGTGTGCTGGTCGAAGAACATGTCGACTAGCGTGGTGCCCTCCAGGGACGCCCCGGTCAGGTCGCTGCCGCTGATGTCCGCGCCGGTGAGGTCGCACCCGCTCAGGTCGGCCCCGACCAGCTTCACTTCGGCGAGCCGGGCGTTGGTGAGGTTGCACCCGGCCAGCTTCGCCCCGCTCAGGTCCGACTTCCGCGCGCCGAACTTGGTCATCGTCGCGCCGGCGAAGTCGGCGTTGCGGAGGTCGGCCTCGCTGAACGCGGCGCAGGTGAGCTTGGCGTTGCGGAAGCTCGCCCCCGCGCCGCGGAACCGCAGCGACGGCTGGCCGTGGAAGTTCACTCCGGTCAGGTCGGCGTTGGTGAAGTCGCCGCCGCTCAGCCGCGTCATCTGCCGCGCGTCGGCGGACCGGGCGTTCCACCGCGCGACGCCCTCGGGGCCGCTCGCGAGCACCGCGGGCCAGTTGACGTCCGCGGGCGGCGGAGCGGCGGCTTTCTTCTTCGTGGCCATGATGCGTTCCTGACTGCGGACGTTTGCCGCCTCTCCGCGTCGGTGGTGACCCACCCCCGGCCCCTCCCTACAGGGAGGGGAGAAAAACCGTCGCACTTCGCCGACGTCAACGGACCATCCATCTCTTCCTCCCCTCCTTGCAGGGAGGGGCCGGGGGTGGGTCTGCGTCACATCGCGTAGAAGTCCTCGGGGATCGTCTCCGTCGGCCGCCAATCGACCTCGCCGGCCTCCGCGCCCTTGTACTGCAGGAACGTCAGCGCCAGCGCGTCCTTGTCGAACGTCGGCGACTTGCCCCGGGCCGCCTGCGTCCACTGGTGCGCGGTCGTCGGGTCGAGCGTGCCGGCCTTCGCCAGCCCGACGATCAGCACCAGGAGGTGCTTGCACGGCGAGCCGTACAACCCGCCGCACTGCCGCAGGTTCTGGGTGCCGCAACCGAAGCTGCCGTCCCGCGCCAGCCGGCACGAGTAGACCAGATCTTCGTTCGTCTGACTCTTCACCACCCCGACCATGTCGTCGGCGGTCACCTTCGCGTACAGTTGGAACTTCTCGGCGCGGAGCATCGCGGCGGCCTTGCTCAGCTTGGCCGGGTCGGCGGCCTGCTTCAGCTTCGTCATGAACCCGCCGAAGTCGACCGGCGCGGCGTCGGGCGCGGCGGTCGGGGGCGCGGGTGCCGTCGCGGTCGCATCGCCCTTCGGCTTGGCGGGCTTCTTCGCCGCCTTCGGCTTCGCGGCGGGTTTCGTGGTGGCCGTCTTGCCTTTGGCTTTCGGAGCCGCCTTCTTGGCGGCCGGCTTCTTCGCGGCGGCTTTCGCCATGGTCGCACCGGGTGGTGAGGGTGTGAGCGTCACTCGCTGCGCGATTATTGGCACGCTCGTCAGCCGCCCGCAAGGTAAGCAGCCGGCCAAATCCACAAAATCCCGTGGCGTGCGAACGCGGCGCTTACGAAAGGATACCCTCCAGCACCGTGCCGTGGACGTCGGTGAGCCGCCGCTCGGTGCCGTTGTGGTAGAACGACAGCCGCTCGTGATCGAGGCCGAGCAGGTGCAGAATCGTGGCGTGCAGGTCGTAGATCGTCGCCTTGTTCTCGGCCGCGGCGTACCCGAACTCGTCGGTCGCGCCGTATGAGTGCGCCCGCTTGACGCCCGCGCCGGCTAGCCACACGGTGAACCCCTTCGGGTTGTGGTCGCGGCCGCTCGCGCCCTTCTGGAACGTCGGCATCCGCCCGAACTCCGTCACCCACACGACGAGTGTGTCCTTCAGCAGCCCGGTGCGCTTCAGGTCGGTCAGCAGTGCCGCGAGCGGGCCGTCGAGGATCGCCGCGTGCGTCTCATACTGAGGCTTCAGCGACTTGTGCCCGTCCCAGTTGCCGACGCCCTCGCCCATCGCGTACGCGCCGTTGAACAGTTGCACGAACCGCACGTCGCGCTCCAGCAGGCGACGGGCGAGCAGGCAGTTCCGCGCGAAACCCGCCTTGTACTTGTTCGCGTCGCCGGTCCCGTACTCGGCGTGAACATTCGCCGGCTCCTTCGACAGGTCGGCCACCTCCGACGCGCGCAACTGCATCTTCGCGGCCATTTCGTAGCTCGCGATCCGCGCCGCGAGTTGCGTATCACCGGGCCGGGCCTCCGCGTGCGCCTCGTTCAGCAGCTTGAGCAAGTCGCGGGTGTCGCTGTCGGCCTGCGCGCTTACCCCCGCCGGCCGGGCGAGGTGCGGGATCGGCTTGTCCGCGTTGAACGCGGTGCCCTGGAACACCGCGGGCAGGAACGCGCTGCCCCAGTTGTTCGGCCCGACCTGCGGCACGCCCCGCGGGTCCGGGATGGCGACGAACGCCGGCAGGTCGCGGTTCTCGCTCCCAAGCGCGTAGGACACCCACGCCCCGCAACTCGGGAACCCGTCGAGCGTGAACCCGGTGCTCATCTGGTTCTCGGCCGGGCCGTGCGTGTTGCTCTTGGCTGTCATCGAATGCACGAAGCACATCTCATCGGCCAACTCCGCGAGCTTCGGCAGCAGGTCGGACACCATCTTCCCGCTCTGGCCGCGGGGCTTGAATTGCCACAGCGGCTTCACGAGGTTGCCGTTCTCGCCCTGGAAGGTGACGAGCTTCTCGTTGCCCGGCAGCGGTTGGCCGTCGCGCTTCGCCAGTTCCGGCTTGTGGTCGAAGGTATCGACGTGGCTGACCGCGCCTGAGCAGAACACCGTCAGCACGCGCTTCGCTTTCGGGGCGAAGTGCGGCTTGCGCGGCGCGGTCGGCGCGTCTGGGCGGATGTCCGGGCGCAGCGGCGACGCGTCCGCGAGCAGCCGCTGTTCGGCCAGGAGCGCCGCGAGGGCGATCCCGCCCAGCCCGGTGCCCGCGTCGCGCAAGAACTGACGGCGGTCGGTCAAGAACGACGGCATGGGGGCACTCAGTCGATGAAGACGAACTCGTTCGCGTTCAGGACGGCCCGGCCCAGCGCCGCGAGGCCGTGTTCGGCGACCAGCTTCGTCGCGGCGGCCAGTTCCTTGTCGCTCGGGGCGCGCTGAAACGCCAGCGCGAACACCCGCTTCACTCGCGCCGACACGTCCTTGCCGGCGTCCGCTTCGGCGCGCTCCGCGAGGTAGCCCGCTTGCTGAAGCATGAAGCTGCTGTTCAGCAGGTTGAGGGCTTGCAGCGGCGTCGTCGAGACGTTCCGCCGCGGGGCGATCTGGCCGGCGTCCGGGCAGTCGAACGCGCCGAACGTGTCGTCCAGTTGCATCCGCGGCTTGTGCTGATAGACCATGCGGCGGAACTCGGCCGGGCCGAACACCTTCTTCGGCGTGTACACCCGCACGTAGTTGGCGTTCGGCTCGAACAGGTCGAACCCGGGGCCGTACATCGTCGTGTCGAGCTTGCCGCTCACGAACAGCACCGCGTCCCGCAGCGCCTCCGCCTCGAGCCGCCGCGGCGGGTACCGCCACAGCAGGCGCGACTGCGCGTCCTTCGCAACACCGTCGGCGCGGGTCGCCGACGCCTGCCGGTAGGTCGCGCTGGTGACGATCAGCCGGTGAACGTGCTTCAGCGACCACTTGCCGGCGATCAACTCCGCGGCGAGCCAGTCGAGCAACTCCGGGTGCGTGGGCTTGCCGCCGTTGACGCCGAAGTCGCTCGGCGTGTCCACGATCCCGACGCCGAAGTGGTGCTGCCACAGCCGGTTCACGGCGACACGCGCCGTGAGCGGGTGGTCGGCTGAGGTGATCCACTTGGCAAGGGCGAGCCGGCGCTCCGGGTCGGTCGCGGCCGGCGGAATTGCCAGCTTCGCGCCGATCTCGCTCAGCCCGCCGGGGCCGACCTCGTCCTTCTTTTTGAGCGCATCGCCGCGAAGCAACAAATGCGTCGGCTCCGGGGCGGTCATGCGGCCGGCGTAGGCCATCGCGCCGCCCTCCGACTCGGCGAGTTGCTTCCGGAGGCCGGTCGCGGCGCTCGCCAACTTCAGCCACGCCGCGCGGTCGGCCGCGGGAAGGGCAGGGGGGGCGTCCGGGGCGCGGTCGGCGGTCGGCGGGGCGTAAGCGGCGCGGTCGTCGGACGACGCCACGACTTGCCACGCGACGCCGTCGAGCGAAGCATCAATGCGGTAGCGGGTGGCGAGCCGGTCGGCGAACGTCCCCTGCCGGTCGCGCGCCCACACCACTCGCTCGACCGTTGCCGCCTCGGGGAACTCGATCTCCACGCGCCCGCGGCCGGGCGTGTTCGAGATCCAGCTCCGGCCGTTGCCGTACACGCCGTCGTTGACGAAATCCAGGCGGTGAATGGCCGGCGCGCCGGGGTAGTCGCCCGCCGAGGTCGCCTTCGCGCCCTTCGACTTGAGCGCGACGTTGACCGCGTTCGGCCCGGCGGTGAACACCTCCAGTTCGTCGATGCACGGCTCCAGGTCGGTCGTCTGGAAGATCACGAACCGCACGAACTTCGCCTTCGTCGGTTTGAACCGCTCGGTGTTGCCGCGGGCGTTCACCGACGGGCGGCGGGCCGCGGTCGCGCCCGGGTCGGCGAGTGGCTCAAGTGCGACCAGACGCGCCTCAACGGCAGCGAGTTCGGCCTTCAGTTTCTCGGCGCGGGCCTTGCGCTCACTTTCGGTGCCGTCGCGGACGGCCCGCTCGCCGTGCTGCACCCCCGCGAACACCGCCTTGAACTGGTAGTAATCGACCTGCGGGATCGGGTCGAACTTGTGGTCGTGGCACCGCGCGCACGCGACCGTCAGCCCCAGGAAGGTGGACGCGGCGGTGCCGACGATGTCGTGCAACTCGTCGGCCCGCTGGTTCGCGGTCAGCACCGGGTCCGGGCTTTTCACCGCGTCCCACGCCCCGCCCACCAGGAACCCGGTCGCCGCGTCCGCGCCGAGCACGTCGCCCGCCAGTTGCTCCTTCACGAACCGGTCGTACGGCACGTCGGCGTTGAGCGCCCTGATGACGTAGTCGCGGTAGTGGTACGCGGTCGGCCGCGGCTGGTTCATCTCGAACCCGTGGCTCTCCGCGAACCGCACCGCGTCCAGCCAGTGGCGCGCCCACCGCTCGCCGTAGTGCGGACTCGCCAGGTAGCGATCGACCAGCGTTTCGTAAGCCGCGCCGTCCTTGTCGTTGACGAACGCTTCGACCTCGTCCGGTGTCGGCGGCAGGCCGAGCAGATCGAACTTGAGCCGCCGAATCAGGGTGCGGCGGTCCGCTTCCGGCGACGGCGTCAGCCCGCTCGCCTTCAGCTTCGCGCGGACGAACGCGTCAATAGCGTTCACGCTCGCTTCCGGCGGCGCGGGCCGCTTGACCGGCTGGAACGCCCAGTGCGGGGCGTCCGCGGCGGCAGCGGGCGCGGCGAACGCGAGCAGGGTGAGGAGAGCGAAGCGACGCATGAGCGCTCCGGGTCGGCGGGAGGCCCGCCATCATACCCGAACCGCCGCCCGCGTGTCACGCGAAGAACCCACCCCCGGCCCCTCCCTGCAGGGAGGGGAGACAAACATCGGCACAACGCCAACGTTAGCGAAGTGTGTAGGTTTATCTCCCCTCCCGCAGGGAGGGGCCGGGGGTGGGTTCTTCCTTGCATCGCGCGCCGGCGGCGCGATAATCGGCGGCATCCCACCTCACCCCGGAGGCGCACTCATGCCGCGTCCCTCTCGCCGCTCGTTCCTCGCGTCCGCGGCGGCCACCGCGTTCGCCGCGCCCAACTACCTCCGCGCCCGCGGGGCCAACGAGAAGCTGAACGTCGCGATCATCGGCAGCGGCGGGCGCGGGGCCGCCAACCTCGCCGGGGTCGCGTCCGAAAACATCGTCGCGCTGTGCGACGTCGACCAATACGCCGTCGAGGCCGCCGCGACCAAGCACCCGAAGGCCGCGAAGTTCACCGACTTCCGGCAGCTTTTCGACAAGGCCGAAAAGACCTTCGACGCGGTGGTTGTGAGCACCTGCGAGCACACCCACGCGTTCGCCACGCTCCGCGCGCTGCGGAGCGGCAAGCACGTGTACTGCGAGAAGCCGCTCACCCACAACATCGCGGAGGCGCGGGTCATCCGCGAGGCGGCGGCCAAGACCAAGCTCGCCACCCAGATGGGCACCCAGATCCACGCCGGCGACAACTACCGCCGCGTCGTCGAGCTGATCCAGACCGGGGCCATCGGGCCGGTCCGCGAGGTCCACGTGTGGGTGTCCCGCGCCTGGGGGTTGCAGTCCGCCGAGGACGCGAAGGCCAACAAGGACATCGTCCACGTCACCGAGCGGCCGAAGGGCGATACCAAGCCGCCCGCATCGCTCGACTGGCAGTTGTGGCTCGGCCCCGCGCCGGAGCGCCCGTTCGACCCGGTGTACGTGCCCGGGCCGAAGTGGTACCGGTGGTGGGACTTCGGCAACGGCACCATGTCCGACCTCGGCTCGCACTGGAACGACCTGCCGTTCTGGGCGCTGAAGCTCAAAGCGCCGACCGCGGTCGAGGCGTTCGGCCCCAAGCCGCACCCGGAGATCGCCCCGGCGTCGATGCAGGCCGTGTACGAGTTCCCGGCCCGCGAAGCAGGAGGGGGTCGGGGGGAACCCGCGGGGGGTTCCCCCACCCAACTGCCCGCGGTCAAGATGACGTGGCACCAGGGCAGCTTCCGCCCGCCGCAGTGGACCGACAAGACCATCCCGCAGTGGGGCAGCGGCGTGCTGTTCGTCGGTGACAAAGGCATGCTGCTGTCCGACTACAGCAAGCACGTGCTGCTGCCGGAGAAGCCGTTCGCGGACTTCAAGCGGCCGGAGCCGTTCATCGCCAAGTCGCTCGGGCACTACGCCGAGTGGATTCACGCCTGCAAGACCGGGGCGCCGACGACGTGCAATTTCGAGTACGCCGGGTGGCTGACCGAGTCGAACCACTTGGGCAACGTCGCCTTCCGCGCCGGCAAGCGGCTGGAGTGGGACGCGGCGAAGATGAAGGCCGTCAACTGCCCCGACGCGGACGCGCTCATCGGCCGCGAGTACCGCAAGGGGTGGAAGCTGGTGTAGCGACTCCCCGGTCCTTTCCCCGGAGCCGACGCGATGACGGAAGCCGAGTGGCTGGCGTGCCGCGAGCCGGTGCAGATGGTCTGGTGGCTGCGCGGCCGGACCACCGACCGCAAGCTGCGGCTGTTCGCCTGCGGCCTCGGCCGGCGGGTGTGGGACCGCCTCCGCCACGACGACCTGCGGCGGGCCGTCGAGGTGGCTGAATGCGTCGCCGACGGGCACGCCACGGCGGACGAGTTGAGAGTGGCGAACGACGCGGCGTTCCGGGTGGTCCGCGGCGGCGGCGTGCGGGTCGGCTGGACGGCCGCGAACAGCGCCGACCCGGACGTCCACCACGCGGCCGCCGCCGGCGCCACCCAGGCCGGCATGACCGGACTGCACAAGGCCGGGGTGACGGCCGTCCTCCGCGACGTGTTCGGCAACCCGTTCCGCCCGGTCGCCTTCGCCCCGGAGTGGCGAACCGACACCGCCGTCACCTTGGCCCGACAGATGTACGACGGACGCGACTTCGGCGCGATGCCGATCCTGGCCGACGCCCTCCAGGACGCCGGGTGCGACAGCAGCGACGTCCTCGACCACTGCCGCGACGCATCGCTGAGTCACGTCCGCGGGTGCTGGGTGTGCGATCTGGTCTTGGGTAAGGCGTAACGCGGCTTCGGCCTGCCGGCGCTCGGCCGCGAGCCACGCCTCGTCGGCGCGGCGCTCGACGGCCGCCTCCGCGGCGATGGCAGCGGCCTTCCGGGCGACGTCGCGGGACTTGCCGCCGGCCAGCTCGGCCAGTTTCCGAAGGGCCAACTCCTCGGCCGCGTACAGCGCCGCGGCGGGGAGAGAGGCGAACGGCGGTTCGGTGCGCGCGGACATGGCCCACCTCCCGGACGACGGGACGTAATTCGCATCCCGGGAATTACCTTCCGTCGGGCGTGCTTGTGGCACAGGCTTTCCAGCCTGTGCGCCGTCGAGCGAAACGGCGCACAGGCTGGAAAGCCTGTGCCACAAGCAATCTGGCCCAGAAGTCATTCCTGAGAAGCGTATACTTTGAACGAAAATTCACTTCCGAATGAAGTGTGGGCGATAGGTGAACGGAAGTCAAATGCGCGGGCGCGGAATTTTTGAAATTGTGTTCACTTCGTTGCAACGGGCGGCGGCGACTGCATTTACGTTCCCCGCCGCCCGGCGGGGCGGTGTCACTCGATGCGGTAGGGCGAGTTCGGGTCCTTCTCGTGCCGGATCTCATCGACCGGCTCCTGCTTCAGCCACCCGGCGTACAGCCGGTTGGCGGCGTTGAACACCCACCCGTCCTTCTCGCCCACGTTCTTGTACCCGTGGACGACGCCGGCCGGCACGATCAGCGCGTACGGCGTCTCTTCGCCGACGTCGCGCACCTCTTTGGCGCCGAACGTGGGCGAGTCCTTGCGGGCGTCCCACAGGAAGACGCGGAACGTGGACGGGCCGGTGAAGCAGAAGTAGTCGGCCTGGTCGATGTGCTCGTGCGGCCCGCGGGCGATGCCGGGCTTGGTCATGGAAACGTAGGCCATGACCGGGTGGAACGGGGGCGGGACGAGGTCGTTGCGGAACAGCTCGACCAGCCACCCGCGGGGGTCGGTGAAGAACTTGAGCGGCACCCACGCGACGTCGTGGATCGGGCCGCGCTCGACGTACTTCGGCAGGGGAACGTTCATTGGCGCTTCGGCGGGGTGTCGGGCTACTTCGTCCTGCGTTCGATCTTATCGATCGCCTCCCGCGCGGCCCGACCGAGTTCGGTATACGCCTCAACCCGCCGCCACCGCTTGTAGTGTTCGTCGTAAGGAGCGTGCAGAGGATACATGGTGGCCGAGCCGCCCTCGCTCACGAGCCGGTAAGGCGATTTGCCGACGAGCAGCGTCAGCAGCAAGCCTAAGTCGGACGCCGCTTGTAACTTCGGCAGCGCGGCTTTCGCGTCGGGGCCGAGGTCGCCGAGTGCCCGCGCCGCAGCCACCGCGATCGACTCCCAATCCCGCGACGATGATTCCCGGTAGTACGTCAGTTCGGGGTCGATGGCGACCAAGTCTGCGAGCACCTCAACGGGCACCAAGTTCTTCTCGATCGCGCACAGGTTGACCGCCGTTCGCAGGCGCGTCTCCGGTTCGTCGTCCTTCAGCAGTTTGACGACCGCCGGGACAGCGTCCTTCGCGTCCGGGCCGAGTAATCTGATGCAACTGAGGGCGGCATATTGTGCCCGCCAGCCGTACCCGTCGAGCATTTCAACGAGTAGCGGCACCACGGCCGGGCCGAAGTTCGACAGCTTGTCGCAGTCGGGGATACTGGCCTTGTCGTCCTTCTGCCGTGCTGCGAAGCGCGCCAGCACGTACTTCTGCACGGCCGGTAGAGCCCCCTTCGCCTCCGGCCCGAGTTCGCACAGCGCCCGATACGCACAGAAGTCACAATGGGTCGAGTCCAGAAGCGGGGACAGCGCCTCTGCGGCGTCCTTCGGCCCCGAACTGATCGCGACAGCAGCGCGGACGTACTTATCGACCCAAATCGTCTTCCCGTCGCGGGCCGGTTTCAGAACGGCGGAGCGGGCGTCCCTCGCCTTCGGCCCAATCGCCGCGACAATCTCGACCACGCGCAAGCGGTAGTTATCCGAGTGGTCGGCGAGCATCTCGATGAACGTCGGCAGCGCCGGGGCGGCGTCGGGGCCGAACGCCACCAGCGCTCGCGCTGCGGCGTCGCGGTCGGCGTCGGTCTCGGCCTTCTGGAGCTTCTGCACCCAGTAGTCGAGCGGCTTGCCGTCGTACTTCGGCACCGGCGTGCCGGGGGCGGGCGCGAGCAGCGCGGCGGCGAGAATGGCGAGCATCGGCGGGTCCTCCGAAGGCCGGGCGATTGTCCGCTCCGCCGGCCGCCCGCGTCAACCGCAACCGCTACTCGGTGTCCACCACCACCGCCCCCTTCCAACCGGCGACCGCGAGCGTCAGCCCGTCCGGGGCGTAGGCCAGCGCCCGCACCCCGGCCACGCCGAAGTCCCGCTCCGCCTGCACCGCGCCGCTCGCGGCGTCGGCGAACGCGGTCACCCCGCTGTCGTGCCCGACCGCCAGCGCGCGGCCGTCCGGCGCGAACGCCAGCGCCGACACCGCCCCGTGCGCGGTCCGAATGCGGGCCAGCGGGTCGGCGGTGCGCAGGCTCCAGACCACCACTTCGTGGCCGTCGGTGGTGGCGACGAGTTCGCCCCGCGGCGCCGCGGCGACGGCCTTCGCGGCGTCCACCTTCGGCACGAACAGCCCGGCCGGCGGGCCGATCGCGCACACGGTCACGCCCCACTCGCCGGCCAGCGCCAGGCACCCGCCGACCAGCGCCGCCCCGTCGGCCGTGTCGCCCCGCGCGGCGGTCGGCTCGGTCAGCATCCACACGCCCTCGCTCTCGGCGATGTGCCAGTGGAACAGGCCGACCCGCGGGCCGAACGCCCCGGCCGGCATGACGTGCGCGGCCACCAGGAACCGGCCGTCCGGGGTGAAGCACAACCCGCGCGCCCACGTGTCCGGCCGCGGCCGGGCTTCGGCCTCCCACGGCACGTACGCGCGGTTGGGGACGAACTCGTCGATGCCGGTGAGCGGGTAGAAGTGGACCCCGGTGAAGTCGCGCTCAGTTTCTTTGGCGAACCGCCGCCGCCACACGCTCGGCGGGATTCCGGTGGCCGGGCGCGGCGGCGGCGGTTGCGGCGTCGGGTTCCAGAACGAGCCGGAGATGCCGGCGTAGGCGAGGGTGCGGCCGGACGGGTGGAACGCGACCCCGGTGAGCGGGCCGTGGTGGTCGATCTCCGACGGCTTCCACCCGCCGCTGCGGAGCCAGCACACCACCCGCGGGTTGCGGGTCAGCGTCGCGGCGCTCAGCCCGGCGAGCATGTCGCCGTCCGGCGAGAAGGTCAGGTTCGACACCCCGCTCTTCGGGCAGGCGAGCTTCTGCATGACGGCACCCGCGGTTCGTGTTTGGTGTTTCGTTTTTTGTGTTTGGTGCCCGCGTCAATCGCGGATGTGACGGGAGTGTCACGCACAAAACACAAAAAACGAAACACCGAACACAACCTAAAACGGCGGCACCTCTTCGGCGTCGCCGAACAGGGTCGGGCCGCTGATCTGCGGCTTGAGCTTCGGCCTGCGCCGCGGCGCCTCGGGCGGCTGCACCAACTTGCCGCCCGGGGCCGGGTTCGCCGCCGGGGACGCACTAACGGGTAATTCGTGCTGCTTCTCCAAAGATTCGAGCACCGCCGCGGCCCGCGTCAGCACCGCGTCCGGCACCCCGGCCAGCCGGGCGACGTGAATACCGTAGCTCCGCTCGGCGCTGCCCGGCGCGATCTTGTGCAGGAAGATGATTTCCGTGTCGAGTTCGCGCACCAAGACGTTGTAGTTTCGCAGGTTCGGGAGCGAATCGGAGAGCTGTGCGAGTTCGTGGTAGTGCGTGGCGAACAGCGCCCGGCAGCCCATGTTGTGCAGGTATTCGGTGATCGCCCACGCCAGCGACACCCCGTCGTAGGTCGCGGTGCCGCGGCCGATCTCGTCCAAGATCACCAGACTTCGCGGCGTGGCGTTGTTGAGGATGTTCGCGGCCTCGGTCATCTCGACCATGAACGTGGACTGCCCGCGGCTGAGTTCGTCGCTCGCCCCGACGCGGGTGAAGATGCGGTCCGTCAAGCCGACGGTCGCCGACTTCGCCGGGACGAAGCTGCCGACGTGCGCCAGCAGCGTGACGAGCGCCACCTGCCGCAGGAACGTGGACTTCCCGGCCATGTTCGGCCCGGTGACGAGCCAGAACGTGCCGTTTTCCCCGCCGAAGTGCGCGTCGTTGGGGACGAACGTGCCCGGGGGCAGAATCTGGTCGAGCACCGGGTGCCGGCCGTCCTTGATGTCAAGTACCGGCTCGTCCACGAGCAGCGGGCGGACGTAATTCCGCGCGGCGGCCAGTTCTGCTAACGCGGACAGAAGGTCGAGCGCCGCGAGCACCTCCGCGGTGTTCAGCAACCGCGGGGTTTGTGCGGCGACCTGATCGCGAATGGTCACGAACAGTTGCAGTTCGAGCGCCTTGCTCTTGTCCTGCGCGGTGACCACCTTCTCCTCGTACTCGCGGAGGTCGGGCGTGTAGTACCGCTTGGCGTTCTTGAGCGTCTTCTGGTGCTTGTACTCGGGCGGCGTCTTCGTCTCGTTGGCGTTGGTGATCTCGAGGTAGTAGCCGTCGATCTCGTTGTACCCGACCTTCAGGCTGGCGATCCCGGTGCGGGTGATCTCCTGCGCCTGGTAGCGGGCGATCCAGTTCTTGCCGTCGGTGGCGAGGGCGCGGAGTTCGTCCAGCTCGGGGCTGTACCCGGCGCGGATCACGCCGCCCTCTTTTGCAAGGTGCGGCGGGTCGTCTTCGATCGCCTTGTCCAGCAACTCGCGGATGTCCGGGCACAGTTCCAGCCGCTTCTCCAACTCTTGAAGCAGCGACGACCGCCGCCCGGCGAGCTTGGCCTTCACCGCCGGCAGCTTGCGGAGCGTCCGCGCGATCGCCGCGAGGTCGCGCGGCCCCGCTTTGGCGGTCGAAACGCGCGTCGTCAGCCGCTGGATGTCGGCGCAGCTATCGAGGTGGTCGCGGACGCTCTGCCGCAGCCCGTGATCCTTCAGCAGTTCCTCGACCGCGTCGAGCCGGGCGTTGATCCCGTCCTTGTTGGTGAGCGGGGCCAGGAGCGAGTCGTGCAGGAGCCGCGCGCCCATCGGGGTGACCGTGCGGTCGAGGACCGAGAGCAGCGAGCCGTCGCGCTGGTTGTCGCGCAGGGTGCGGGTGAGTTCGAGGCTGCGCCGCGTCACCTCGTCGAGCGTCAGCAGCGCCTCCGGCCGGTGCGGGCGCAGGCGGCGGATGTGCTGCAAACTGGCCTTCAGCGTCTCTTGCAGATAGATGATGACCGCGCCGGCCGCGACGAGGCACGGCTGGTCGTCGGCGAACCCGAACCCGGTGAACGTACTCACCTTGAAGTGTGTGGCCAGCGCCGCGAAGGCCGTCGACGGGTCGAACGTCCAGTCCGGGCGCTTGACGCGACTCCGCGGCAGGTAGTTTCCGGCGGCCGCGGTGACCGCGTCGGCGTCGGCCTCGGCGTAGAGGCACTCCGACGGGTTCAGCCGCGACAGCTCGTCGCCGAGGCGCGCCGCGGGGACGTCCGTGGCGGCGAACGAGCCGGTCGAGAGGTCGGCCCACGCCAGCCCGAACGCTCCGGGTTTGGCCCCGGGGGAAACCGCGACGAGGTGATTCGGTGCCCGCGGGTCGAGCAGCGTGTCGTCGGTGACGGTGCCGGGCGTGACGACGCGGTTCACCTCGCGGTGGATGATCTTCTTCTTCGGGTCCGGCTCCTCCATCTGCTCGCACACCGCGACGCGGTGCCCGGCGCGGAGCAGGATCGCCAGGTAGTGCTCGAGCTTGTGGACCGGCACGCCGGCCATCGGGATGGTGCCGTCCCGCTTGGTGAGGGTGATGCCGAGCACCTTCGACCCGAGTTCGGCGTCGTCCTCGAACAGCTCGTAGAAGTCGCCGTTGCGGAACAGGACGATCATGCCCGGGTGCGCGGCCTTGGCGTCGTGGTACTGCTGCATCATGCGGGACATGGCGTCGCCCGGTCGAAGGTCGGAGGTCGCGCGTCGGTTCGCGCCTTGAGTGTATCGGAACCGGCGGGCGGTGGGAATGAGCGCAGCGACGCGCCGCTCGCGTGCGATGTGGCCCCTGACGCGGGCTAATCCGTTCGGCCGCCACGCCGAACCGCATCGACCGCGATTTCCAGCGCCGGCCGAATCGAAGTGCCGTGCTTGAGGGCGTTTACCAACGCCTCTTCGACCGACAGTTTGGTGAGAAAGATGTCGCCACTGGTGACGGGACTTGCTCGTATCGCCGCTTCGATCAGTTCTTGAAGTAACCGAATGTCGGCGAAATCAAAAGGGATTGTGAGTTCCGCGTCCACCGGCCACCCCGACTACGCGGACGCTTCGCGGACCTTGGACATGCTGACGACGTTGCCGCGGCCGTGGTACTGCACGTCGGTCATGAACCCGCGCATCAGCAAGAGGCCGCGGCCGCACGGGCGCTCGAGGTTCTCGATGGCGGTCGGGTCGGGCACGTCCTCGGGGTTGAACCCCGGCCCCTCGTCGGTGATGCGGATGTCGAACCGCTCGGCGGTCACGCTGTACACCACGAACACCCGCTTGTCCGGGTCCATCTGGTTGCCGTGCTTGATCGCGTTCACCAGCGCCTCCTCCAGCGCCAGCTTGATCGCGAACACGTCGTGCTCGGTGTACGCGGACGCGTGCAACTCCCCGGCGATCTGCTCCTGCACCCGCCGCGCCTCGGACAGGTCGCTGACGATGGTGAGTTCGGTTGCCATCTGCGCGACGCCCATGTGTTTTCGGCCGCAGGGGGAGCTGACGGGAGGGAGCGGCGCGCGGGCGGGTCCGCGCGCCGGGACGGCGGACGGCCGGCTCAGGAGAACGACTGCAGCCCGGCCTGCTCGTCGGTGGTGATGGTCAGGATCTTGTCCAGCTTGGTGATCTTGAACACGTCCAGGATGTCCTTGGCGATCTTGCACAGCACCAGCTTGCCCTGGACGGCCTGCAGCTTGCGGTGCAGCGTGATCAGCTTGCCCAGCGCGGCGCTGGACATGAACTCGACGTTGCCGAAGTTCAGCAGCACCTTGCGGCGGCCGAGCTCATCGACCAGCCGGAACAGGTCGTCGCCGATCATCTGGATGTTCTGCTCGTCGAGGATCTTCTTGTCGACGAAGTTGACGACCGCGATGTCCCCGATGTCTTCGACCTCGAGCCGGCGCTTGCGGGACGGTTGGGACGCCATGGCGCACCTGTTCGGGAGCTGATGAAGGTGAATGCGAGCGGCCGACCACCGCGGCCCGCGATCCGCACGGATTACCGGAAATCATTCTGGTTCCGGGTCGCTCTGTCAAGTGGCACGCGTCGGAATTTGCCGCCACGCGCCCCGGAACGCCGGGTGTACAATGACCGCGGGCACGGCGGCGGAGGGGGGCAATGGGCGAGAAGCGCGACCAAAGCGGCCGGCGGGTGCGGCCCAAAACCGCCCCGAAGGGCAAGCGGTACCTGTGCGCGACCTGCCGCAAGCGCAGCCCGCGCCCGGTCTTCACCCCGGCACCGTGGTACTGCCCGAATTGCCTGAAGGCGGCCGACGAACCCCGCCCCGACCGCGACTGACGCGCCGCGACTACGGCAGCGGCACGTCCTTCAATTCGAAGGGGATCGTGGCCTCGGCCAGCGGTGACGGGGCGGTGTACACGACCTTCCAGCCCTTCGCGGTCGGGGCGGTCAGCCCCTTCGCCGCGTCCTCCTCGAACCGGTGGACGACGACCAGCGGGCGGGCGACGTCCGGCGACGGGACTTCGTAGTTGTCGATCGCGAACGGCTTGCCCGCCGGCGACACGAGTGTCAGCCGGTTGTCCCGCAGCCACCACTCGCCCTGGAAGCTCTCGAACGCCGGTTGGCCCTCGGGGTACAGCACCTCGACCGCGATTTCCCAGGTGTCGCCCTGTTTTTGGACGCGCTTGAGCGTCGCGGACACGCCGGCCTGCTTCTCGGTGACCGGCAGTTTGGCGTCGCCGGCGAACGCGAACTCCATTAGCCGTTCGGCAGCGGTGACCTTGAACGTGCCGGCCAGGGTGGTGAGCTTCTCGCTGTCGCGGGCCAACCCGGTCAGCCGCACGCGCATCTCGGACGTGCTGTCGGTCGGCAACACTTGTGCCCCGCCGGCGTCGGCGGCGATCTTCGACCCGGGCACGTCGGTCGCGGCGCTGATTTTGGGCGTGGTGTCGATCCGGTACACCCGCAACCGCGGCTCCCAGTGAACCAGGAGTTGAACCTCGTGCGTGGTCAAGCCTTCGGCCAGGAGGGCGCGCCCGACGACCTGCTGGGCGACGACGCGGAACGCGCCGCTGGTGGCCGCCCGCTCGCGGGAGTTGCCGAGCGGGACGAGTTCGGCCTTGCGCCCGCCGCCCGAGAGCGCGATGCGCGATTTGGTGGCGTCCGCGGCGGCCTGAAGCGCGGCCCAGAACGGCTCGTTCTTGAATTGGGCTTTGAATGGCGTTTTGAGCAATCCCGGCGCGGCGGTCACCTCGACCCCGGCGGCCTTCGGGAACTGCGCCGGCGCTTCGCCGAGGAACGCCCCGGCCTTTTCCCAGGTGACCGGCGTGTGCGACAGGCGGGCCGATGGCGGGTCGGCGGCGGGCAGCGCCGCGAGGGTGACGAATACGCCCGCCAGGCCGAGAATCGCGCGCACGACTTGCTCCGGTGTTGTCTTCTGTAGCCGGCCTCTGTGAGGCCGGGGCGTAGCGGCACGACTCGCATCGCCCCGGCCTCACAGAGGCCGGCTACAGAAGAGACGAGCGCGGCCGCAACGCCTTACGTCTCCATGAGCAGCCGCAGCGGGTCGCTGAACAGTTGGGCGAGCCGCACCGTGAACCGACACCCGTCGGCCCCGTCGATGACGCGGTGGTCGTAGGTGAGGCTCAGCGGCATCATCAGCCGCGCCACGATGCCGCCGTCCTTTACGACGGGTTGCATCGAAGATTTTGACATCCCCAGGATCGCGACTTCGGGGTAGTTCACGATCGGCGTGAACCCGGTGCCGCCGATCCCGCCCAGGTTGGTGATGGTGAACGTGCCGCCGCGCATCTCGTCGATCGCGAGCTTGTTGTCGCGGGCCTTCGTGGCCAGGGCAGTGACCTCGGCGGCGAGGTCGCGGATGCTCTTCTTGTCGGCGTCGCGGATGACCGGCACCACCAGCCCGCGCTCGGTGTCCACCGCGATGCCGATGTGGAAGTACTTCTTGAGGACGAGCTTCCCGGCGTTCATGTCGTAGGACGAGTTGAACCGCGGGAACTCCTTCAGCGCCGCGACGCACGCCTTGATCGCCAGCACCGTCATGGTGATCTTCGGCGAGCCTTTCGGCAGCGCGTCCACGATCCGCTTGCGCCCGGCTTCGAGGTCGGTGATGTCGGCCAGTTCGTGCTGCGTCACCATCGGCATGGTGCGCCAGCCGATGGTCAGGTTTTTGGCGATCGTCTGCCGGATGTTGGCGACTTCCGTCACCTCGACCGGGCCGAACTTGGCGAAGTCCGGCAGCGGCGGCAGGGCGAACTTGTTGACGACGACGCCGTCGGTGGCGACCGCGGCCCCGCCGCCGTCCTTCGGGCGGCTACGCTCGGCCCGGATGAACCCTTTCACGTCGTCGAGGGTGACGCGGCCGCCGCGCCCGCTGCCCTTCACCTCGGTGAGTGCCAGGCCGAGTTCGCGGGCGAGCTTGCGGGTGGCCGGGCCGGCCGGGACGACCGTCTTGGTGGCGACGCCGGCCGCCGCAGCGTGCCCGTTGGAGCTTTGGTGCGGTTGCGGCTGCGGACGGGCCGCTTGCGGCTGGGGTTTGGCCGCTTGCGGCGGCGCGGGGACTTCGGCTCGCGGCGGCGCGGCCGGCGCTGCGGCTTTCGCCGCCCCGGCGGTCGATTTCAGCGTGACGAGCGGCCCGCCGACCGGCACCTTGTCGCCGACCTTGACGTGAATGGCTTCGACGGTGCCGTCGGCCTCGACCGGCACCTCGACGGCGGCCTTGTCCGTCTCGATGGCGACGACGTTCTGCCCGGCCTTGACCGCGTCGCCGACCTTCACCAGCACCGCGGTGATGGTGCCGCCCTCGATCCCCTCGCCCAGGCTCGGCAACTTGAACTCGACCGACGCGGCCGCCGGTTCCGCCCGCTGCCCCGAATCCGTGGCCGGGGCCGGTGGCTCGCCGACGACGACCTGCTTCGGCTGCGCGACCGGGGTCGGCTCGGTCGCGGTCGCCGGCTTGCTCGCCCCGCCGATCTTCAGGAGCGGCGCGCCGATGGCGATCTTGTCGCCGACCTTCACCAGCACCGCCTCGACGGTGCCGTCGGCCTCGGCCGGCACCTCGACGGACGCCTTGTCGGTCTCGATGGCGATGACGCTCTGCCCGGCGGTGACCGCCTCGCCCGGCTTGACCAGCACCGCGGTGACGGTCCCGCCCTCGATCCCCTCGCCCAGACTGGGCAGACGAAAGTCCATATACTTGCTCGCTTCGCCTCTTGAAAGTAGGCGACTCGCTCCGCGAGTCGCGCCCTCGGCTACACGGGACTTCGCAAACGAGGCCAGCGTCACTCGCGGAGCGAGTGACCTACGTTCCTTACACCGTCCACGGGTGCGGGGCGTCCGGGTTCAGGCCCAGGTCCGCAATCGCCTTCTTGACCGTGCCCGGGTCCAGTTGGTTCTGCTGGAACAGCGAGTACAGCGCCGCGACGGTCACGCTCTCGGCGTCCACCTCGAAGAACCGCCGCAGCGCCGGTCGCGTCTCGGACCGGCCGAACCCGTCGGTGCCCAGCGCCAGCAACCGGCCGCCCAGGTACGGCGCGAGGGTTTCCGGCAGCGCCCGCATGTAGTCGCTCGTCGCGACGATCGGCCCCTTGGTGTTGCCGAGCACCTGCACCACGTAGGGCGTCTTCTTCGGCGCGTCCGGGTGCAGGCGGTTGTGCCGCTCGCACTCGATCGCGTCCTTCCGCAGCGCCTGGTAGCTCGTCGCGCTGTAGACGGTGCTGGCAATGCCATACTTCTCGGCCAGGAGCTTCTGCGCCCGCAGGGCTTCGTTCAGGATCACCCCGCTGCCGAGGATTTGCACTTCCAGCTTCGCCCCGTCCGGCCGCACCGTCTTGAACGGGTACAGCCCCTTGATGATGCCGTCGCGGACCTCTTCGCCGGGCATCGCCGGCATGTCGTACGCCTCGTTGTACACGGTGAGGTAGTAGAAGCACTCCTCGCCGCGGACGTACATCGCGTTGATGCCCTCTTCGATGATGACCGCGAGTTCGTACGAGAACGCCGGGTCGTACACGCGGCACGTCGGGATGGTCATCGCCATCAGCGGGCTGTGGCCGTCCTCGTGCTGCAACCCCTCGCCGTTGATGGTCGTGCGGCCGGCGGTCCCGCCGAGCAGGAACCCGCGGGTGCGGGCGTCCGCGGCGGCCCACGCGAGGTCGCCGATCCGCTGGAACCCGAACATCGAGTAGTAGATGTAGAACGGGATCGTGTTCACGCCGTGCGTGCTGTACGCGGTGCCGGCGGCGATGAACGAGGCCATGCTCCCGGCCTCGTTGATCCCCTCTTGCAGGATCTGGCCGTCGGTCTTCTCCTTGTACTCGGTCAGCGTGCCCTTATCGACCGGGCGGTACAACTGCCCGACACTCGAGTAGATGCCGAACGCGGTGTACATCGGCGGCATGCCGAACGTCTGCCCCTCGTCCGGCACGATCGGCACCAGCAGTTTGCCGACGTGCGGGTCGCGGCACAGCGTCGTCATCAGGTCCACCCACCCCTTCGTGGTGGACCGGCCCGTCACCGACTTCTCGTACTGCTTCTCGAAGGACACCCGCAGCGGCGGCTTGCAGGGGGTGAATTTGTTGTTGCGGAACGGCTGCGGCCCGCCGAGCGCGGCGCGGCGGTCGCGGAGGTACTTCATCTCCGCGCTGTCGTCGGCCGGCTTGTAGAACGGGCACGCCTCCAACTGATCATCGCCGACAGGGATCTGGAAGCGGTCCCTGAAGCCCTTGAGCTGAGCGACGCTGAGCGACTTCTTCTGGTGGGTGGTGTTCTTGCCCTCGCCGCCGTCGCCCGGGATCTCGTACCCCTTCACCGTCTTCACCAGGATGACGGTCGGCTGGCCCTTGTGCTCGGTCGCGGCCTTGTACGCGGCGTAGACCTTCACCGGGTCGTGCCCGCCGCGGCGGAGGTTCTCCAACTGCTCGTCCGACAGGTCGGACACCATCGCCTTGAGTTCGGGCGTGTTGAAGAAGTTGTCGCGGATGAACTTCCCGCCCTTGACCACGTACTCTTGGTACTCGCCGTCCACCACTTCCATCATGCGGCGGGCGAGCGCCCCGGTGTGGTCGTTCTTGAGCAGCGCGTCCCACTCGCCGCCCCAAATCACCTTGATGACGTTCCACCCGGCGCCGCGGAAGATGCCTTCGAGTTCCTGAATGATCTTCCCGTTGCCGCGAACCGGCCCGTCGAGCCGCTGCAGGTTGCAGTTGATGACCCACGTCAGGTTGTCGAGCTTCTCGCGTCCGGCAAGGCCGATCGCGCCGAGCGATTCCGGCTCGTCGCACTCGCCGTCGCCGAGGAACGCCCACACGCGGGCCTGATCCGTTTTGGCGAGGGAGCGATCGCGGAGGTAGCGGTTGTAGCGGGCGTGGTAGATCGACATGATCGGGCCGAGGCCCATCGACACCGTCGGGTACTGCCAGAAGTCGGGCATCAGCCACGGGTGCGGGTAGCTCGACACCCCGCCGCCGGCCTTCAGTTCCTGCCGGAAGTTCGTCAGTTGCCCTTCCGAGATGCGGCCTTCGAGGAACGCCCGCGAGTACATCCCGGGGCTGGCGTGGCCCTGGAAGAAGACGACATCGCCGGGGTGGGACTCGCCGCGACCGTGGAAGAAGTGGTTGAAGCCGATTTCGTACAGGGTGGCCGAGGAACTGAAGGTCGCGATGTGCCCGCCGACGTTGGTCGTCTTGTTCGCCTTCTGGACCATCGCCATCGCGTTCCAGCGGACGGCGTTTTTGAGCTTCCGCTCGAGTTCGCGGTCGCCGGGGAAACTCGCCTGCTCGTCAACCGGGATGGTGTTGACGTAGGGGGTGGTGACCCCGCCGAGCATCTTGGCGCCGGCCCGATCGGTGACGGCGATGAGCGTTTCGAGCAGGAATTTGGCCCGCTCTGGGCCGCCGTGTTTGAGCACGGCCTCCATCGCGTCGAGCCACTCGGCGGTTTCCTGCGGGTCGACGTCGTCGGGCAAGCGGGCGCTGTTTACGGCCAACACGTCGGGGGTGACGAGCATCGGCGGGTGTCCTGTGTGGAGCGGGGCCGGAAGGCAGACGCGAGTGGCTCGGCTCGGGCTACAACATTAGGATAGGCTGTCGGTTCGGCCGCGTCTATACGAGTGGCGAGACGTCCGGCCGGCGGGGTGGAAGGCGGCAAGGCAGGAAGGCGTGAACGCGGAAGGCGCGGATGGGAGCGCGGATCGGCGCGGATCAAGACAAAAGATTGATTTCAAAGAAAAAATCTCTTCTGTCTTGATCCGCGCCGATCCGCGCTCCCATCCGCGCCTTCCGCGTTCACGCCCTTGGCTCTTCGGGGAAATCGCGTTGCGCGTCATCGTCATCGGGTCGGGCATCGCCGGCCTGTCGGCCGCCATCGGCCTCCGCAAGGTCGGCATCGATGTGGCCTTGTACGAGCGCGCCCCGGAGTTGCGCGAGGTCGGGGCCGGGATCAGCCTGTGGGCGAACGCCCTCCGCGCCCTCGAACACCTCGGGGCGGCCGAATCCGTGCGCGCGGTGTCGCTCAAGATGACGTTTTCGGAGATCCGCGGCCGCAACGGGCACCGCCCGCTCATCACCCTCGACGCGGCCGGGATGGAGCGGTGGTCGGGTTTACCTGAACTGGTCCGCATGTGCCACCGGGCCGAACTGGTTAGTGCGCTCGCGGCCCACCTGCCGCCGGGAATCGCCCATTACGGCCACGAACTCGTCGAACTGACCGATTTCGAAGGAAAGCCGCGGGTGCGGTTCGCCAACGGCCACACCGACACTGCGGACGCCGTCGTCGGGGCGGACGGCATTCACTCGGTCGTGCGAACGGCGCTGTTCGGTCCACAGCCGCCGCGCTACTCAGGCTACACCGCGTGGCGGGGCATCTGCGCCCGCCCGGCGGGCGTCGAACCGGGTTCCGTCGGCGAGTGGTGGGGTCGCGGCAAGCGGGTCGGCGTGGTCACCATCCCCGGCGACCGCGTGTACTGGTTCGCGGTCGAGAATTCGCCGCCGAACTTGCGTGCGAACGACGAACGCGCCCACCTCGCGAAGGCGTTTCAGGGCTGGGCGCCGCCGGCACTCGAGCTGTTCGCGGCCACCCCGCCGGACAAGGTGATTCGCGGCGACATCCTCGACCGCAAGCCGACCCGCGTCTGGTCGAAAGAGGCGGTCGGCGTGATCGGCGACGCGGCACACCCGACCACGCCGAATCTGGGGCAGGGCGGGTGCATGGCAATTGAAGATGCCGTCGTGCTGGCCCGCTACTTCGCCGCCGCGCCCGACCCGGCGACCGCGTGGAAGGCGTTCACGGCCGAGCGCGCCACACGAACCGCCTCGATCGTGAACGAGTCGTGGCGGTTCGGGCGGATCGCGCAGAAGGAGGGCCGGCTGACGTGCTGGGCGCGGGACACCGCGGTCGGCCTGTTCGGCCCGCTCACCGCCCCGCGGGCGCTGCTGAAGTACTCGCGATTCGACACCGGCCCACTGCCGCTGCGCGGAAATCACAAAACTCAATAACCCAAATTCAAAGAGTAAAGACGAACACCAAAGCCCAATAAGCAAATCCCAAACAAGACACCCGTCTTGTTTGGGATTTGCTTATTGGGCTTTGGGATTTCGCGCAGCGTCAGTCTTTCTTCGGCTGGACGAACATCGGGCGGAGCTTGGCGAGGTCGAACGGCTCGCCGGTCAGGTCCTTCCACGTCTTCTTCTGGGTGTCGTCCAGCGCCGCGGTGACCTTCTCCCAGGTGCCGTCGAGGAGCTTCTCGGTCTTGGAGGCGAAGTCCTTCGCCTTGTCCGGGTCCTGCTTGCCGAACCCGCCGCCCTTCTCGCCGAAGATGTCCTTGCGGATGGCGTCGCGGTCCTTGTTGTAGTCCGACGCGAGCTCCTTCAGCTTGGTCTTCTGGCTGTCGGTCAGCTTGAGCGCCTCGGCGACTTCCTTCATGAGCGCCTTCTGCGCCTCGCTGGTGCCGCCGAACCCGCCTTTGCCCTCGACCGGCTCGGCGAAGATGCCCACGCCCATCTGCTGCACGGCGATCTGCTTCAGCCGCTTCTTCTGGTCGGCGGTCAGCGTGTCGGTGACCGCCTTCTGGACCTCCTCGCTCAGCTTCTTGCCCTCTTCGCGGATCTCGGCCTGCTTGTCCTTATCGACCTTGCCCTTGCCGAACCCGCCGCCGAACGCCTTCTTGAAGTACTCGGCCTGCTTGTCGGCGACCGGCTTGAGCTTCTCCTTCTGGTCGGCGGTGACCTTCAGCTCCTCCTGCAGCGCCGTGTTGCTCAGGACCAGGGTGGTCAGGTCGCCGCCGCCCCCGCCGCCGCCCTGGCGGGGCTGCTGCGCGCCGACCACCGCCACCATGCCCGCGACCAGCAGGGCCGCGACCGCACACCGAATCGCCCGCATGATTGTCCCTCGCAGAAGAGGTGAAGTTCGGACGCCGCGACGGCTGACGACGCGCCAGCGGCTGCACACATCGTTACGCCGCGGCCGTGAAAAGGGGATGAGAACGTGGAAAATGGCGGTGAGAGGGGAGAGCGCGAAGAACCCACCCCCAACCCCCTCCCTGCAGGGAGGGGGTTCACACACGGACAACTTGCGGAGGTCGGCGAGTGGCCGAGGTACAAAGCCCCCTCCCTCCAGGGAGGGGGTGGGTCGCCTTACGGCTTGTTCGGCCGCACCGCGCCGCCGGGCGCGCCGCCGGCCGGGGCGACGCCCATCGGCCCCATCGGCGCGGCCGGGGCACCGACCTTCGGCGCCGTCTTCACGTCGAATCCCTGCACCGGCACGAACTTGAAGTTCGCCGGGGTCACGTTCGGGATGTCCACCTGCGGGTTGGCGAACGCCCACATCTCCGTGTCCCCGTTCGGCTTCACCATGTACACCTGGGCCGGCAGGTACGCGAACTTGGTGCTCGGCCCGTACAGGGCCAGCCGCAGGTGCGTGAACTCCTTCTGGTCGGCCGGCCGCAGCGGCTTGATGTCCAGGTAGATGTAGTGGGCGTCGGTCTTGAACAGGTTGATGTTGAACCGCTGCTTGACCGCGTCGGCCTTCATCCCGGCCAGGAAGTCGAGCATCAGGTTGTCCACCCCCGCCTGGTTCTGCTCGATGTCGTACTTGACGATCGTCCGCTGGAGGCCGTTGTAGGCGTACACCGACTTGCCGTCGCTGATGTACGCCTCGTAGTCGGCCTTGGTCTTGTCGTCGGCGTTGTCCAACCGCATGACCGCGTAGTTCGGCTTCATGCACAGCACGACGCCGGTGTAGTTGGTGTCCTTCTTGAACGTCACCTCGGTCCGCTTCAGGGTGATCTCGGCCCGCAGGTTCTTGACGTCGGTCATCTTGGTCTGCCACTGGGCCAGGTGGCCGTCGAGCAGCTTCGGATCGGGCGCCGGCGGCTGCGCGGGCGGGGCCGGCGGCTGCGGCGCGCCGCCGGGAGCGGGTGCGGGCGTGCCGGGCACCGCGGGCGGCTGCGCCAGCACGGCCGTCGCGGCGACGAGAAGGGCGGCCAGGGTGAAACCGGCGGATCGCATGCAAAGCCTCCATCATCGGTGCGGGCGGGCCAACCAGCAACGCCTTATATCCACCCGCTTGCGTGAGGAAAAGGTCGGCTCCGGGGCGCGCCCGCCACAAAGACGGGCGCGCCGACGGCGCGTTCGGCAAGGTCAGCCCAGAATCGCAGCGGCGTGAGGGGCAGAGGCGGCGCGAAGCAAAAACGATCAAATCCCCTTGACTCCGCCGCCGGCTCGGGTATACGCCCCGTCCTCTGCGCTAACCCTCGGGGAGGTGCCGCATGGACGCGGTCGTATCGCCGGTGTCGTCGCCCACTCTGGACCGGCCACCCCGGCGGCGGAAAAGTGCCGCCGCCCGGGCCGGGGTCCTGTTCCTGCCGCTCGTCTGCCTGCTCACCGCGGGCGGGATCGGCGCGTTCGCCCAGCCGGGCAAGCCGCCGGCCGAGCCGGCGCCGAAAGCCCCGCCGCCCGACGGGCTGCTGCCCGACGGGTCCCGCGACCTCCAGAACCCGAACTGGCCGACGGACCCGAATGACCCGTACCCGATGCCGCCGGAACTGGCCAACGTCGAGCTGATGAAGCAGACGGCGGCCGAGGCGTACGCCAAGAGCGCCGGGTGCATGGCCTGCCACAAGAACGTCGGCGACCCGCACGGCAAGGACACCCTCCGCATCGGGTGTACCGACTGCCACGGCGGCGACGCCACCTGCGCCACCGACAAGAACAAGGCGCACGTGCTGCCGCGGCTGCCGCACCTGTGGCCGACGTCGGCCAACCCGGTGCGCAGCTACGCGCTGCTGAACAACGAGTCGCCGCAGTTCATCCGGTTCGTCAACCCGGGCGACTTCCGCATCGCGCACATCTCGTGCGGGACCGGCGGGTGCCACCCGAAGGAGGTGCAGACGAACCGCAAGCAGATCATGAGCACCGGGTGCATGCTGCTGGGCGCCGCGTCGTACAACAACGGCACCCTGCCGGTCAAGTTCGCGGTCGTCGGCGAGGCGTACGCCATGAACGGCTCGCCGGTGCGGATGAAGTCGTACCCGCCGGCCGGCAAGGACGAGCTGCTGGTCAAGGGGGTGATCAACCAACTCGACCCGGTGCCCCGCTTCCAGATGAGCCAGCCGGGCAACGTGTTCCGCATCTTCGAGCCGGGCGGGCGGTTCCTGCCGGACGTCGGCATCCCCGAGTCGAAGGAAGAGCCCGGCCGCCCGCGGACCCGGCTCAGCCTCCGCGGCCTGGGCACATCCAACCGGACCGACCCGACGCTGGTCGCGGCCAACAAGACCCGGTTGTTCGACCCGACGCTCAACTTCATCGGCACCAACGACAACCCGGGCGACTACCGCCAGAGCGGATGCACCGCGTGCCACGTGATCTACGCCAACGACCGGTCCCCGGTCCACTCGGGGCCGTACGCGGTGTTCGGCAACCGCGGGCTGACCGCCCCGGACAACCCGGACCCGACCATCCCCAAGAACGAGAGCGGGCACCCGATCGCCCACAAGTTCGTCAACGGCATCCCGACCAGCCAGTGCATGGTGTGCCACACCCACCCGGGCACCACGGTCATGAACAGCTACATCGGGTACATGTGGTACGACGAGGACACCGACGCCCAGCACATCTACCCGAAGAAGCAGCACAACCCGACGGCCGAGGAGCTGATCAAGGCGCTGATCCGCAACCCGAACGAGATCGACGCCCGGAGCAACCTGCGGGACGCCGAGTTCACCGCCGAGCTGAGCAAGCTGAACCCGCAACTGAATAAGGTGCAGTTCGGCGACTTCCACAGCCACGGGTGGGCGTACCGGGCGGTGTTCAAGAAGGACCTGAAGGGCAACTTCATCGACCACAAGGGCGGGCTGTGCGGGCCGCCGACCGCGGCCGCGATGGGGGCCGCGATGGAGTGGCCGCTGAAGGCCAAGAAGTTCCACGCCGACGTCCGGTTCACCGACCCGGCGACCGGCCCGAAGGCCGCCCGCGAGGCCGAGACCAAGCTCAACGAGTCGTGCCGCAACGGGATGCCCGTCCACCTGATGGACATCCACATGGAGAAGGGCATGCACTGCGTGGACTGCCACTTCTCGCAGGACATGCACGGCAACAACCGGCTGCACATGGAGGTGCGGGCGGCGACCGAGATCGCGTGCATCGACTGCCACGGCACGGCCACCAAGTACACGACCCTCAAGACCAGCGGCCCGGCGTCCTACACGTCGGCCCCGGACATGAAGGGGCGGAACCTGCTGGCCCTCAAGACGCCGTTCGGCGCGCCGCGGTTCGAGATCCGGGAGAACCCGGACGGCACCCGCCGGTACTTCCAGAACTCGTGCGTCGAGAAGGGCCTGCAGTGGGAGATCGTCCAGACCAAGGACACCATCACCAAGGGCCACGGCCGGTACAACGAGAAGTCGGCCCTGGCCAAGACGGTCCGGTTCGACAAGGCGACCGGCAAGATGGTGTGGGGCGAGGCGACGGCCGACGCCGACGGCAAGCAGCAGGACTGCGCCCACAACAACGACAACATGACGTGCATCGCCTGCCACTCGTCGTGGAACCCGTCGTGCTTCGGGTGCCACCTGCCGCAGCGGGCGAACATGAAGATGCCGATGCTGCACGACACCGGCGACGTCCAGCGGAACTACGTCTCCTACAACTGGCAGACGCTCCGCGACGACGTGTACATGCTGGCCCGGGACGGCATCGCCACCAAGAACAAGGTGAACCCGGCCCGGTCGAGCTGCGCCATCCACGTGGGCAGCTACAACGGCAACCGCGAGTCGATCTACATCCAGCAGCAGACGATCTCCGGCGAGGGGTACAGCGGTCAGGCGTTCAGCACCAACGTCCCGCACACCGTCCGCGGCCGCGGGGTGCGCGAGACCAAGCAGTGTACCGAGTGCCACCTGTCGAAGAACAACGACAACAACGCCTGGATGGCCCAACTGCTGATGCAGGGTACCGGCCTCATGAACTTCATGAGCAAGTACGCCTGGGTGGCGGCCGGCGAGGAGGGGCTGTTCGGGGTGGTGGTGACCGAGACGAGCGAGCCGCAGGCGGTGCTGGGCAGCGACCTGCACCGGTGGGCGTACCCGGACGACTACAAGAAGCACGCCGCCACCGGCGGGCTGCTGAAGCAGGCCCACGAGCACCCCGGCCGGGACATCGGGCTGGGGGCGACCAAGCCGTTCAAGAAGTCCGAGGTGCTCCAGGTGCAGCAGCGGGGCGAGTTCCTGGTGGCCGCGTGCGGCGAGCTGGGCGTCCGGCTGTTCGACATCTCGTTCATCGACGACAAGGCGTTCGCCGAGCGGATCACCACCGCCCCGGTGTCGCCGGTCGGCCAGAAGTTCTACCTGGAGACCAAGTACGCGGCGTACGTGGCCGTCCCGTGCACCCCGCTGGTCGACCCGACCCGCAAGCCGTTCATGCTGGCCGGCAAGGCGCTCAACTTCGAGCAGCCGATCCACCCGCTGTTCCGGTACGTGTACGTGGCCGACAAGTACGAGGGGCTGATCGTCATCGACGCCACCTCGACGCTCGACGGCAACCCGGTGAACAACTTCCTCAAGCGGGAGGTGACGTTCAACCCGGACGGCATCCTGTACGGCGCCAAGCACGTGCAGATCGTCGGCCACTACGCGTACGTGTCGTGCGCCGCCGGGCTGGTGGTGGTGGACATTAACGACCCGAAGAACCCGTGCGTGACCGCGGTCGTCGGGGAGAAGCACCTGCACCACCCGCACATGGTGGCGACGCAGTTCCGGTACGCCTACGTGGCCGACGAGGAGGGCATCACCGTCCTCGACATCACCGACCTGGCGAAGCCGGTGCCGAAGTCGAAGATCCGCATCCCCAACGCGCACAGCGTGTACCTGGGCCGCACCTACGCGTACGTCGCGGCGAAGGAGCGGGGGCTGGTGATCCTGGACATCACCAACGCGGAGGAGCCGAAGGTCGATCAGGTGTACAACGCCGGCGGGCACATCAACGACGCCCACGACGTGAAGCTGGCGGTGACGTACAACTCGCTGTTCGCGTACATCGCCGACGGCAAGAACGGGATGCGAGTGGTGCAGCTGTTCTCGCCGGACACGCCGGGGCACGAGGGTTTCTCGGTGCGGCCGACGCCGCGGCTGGTGGCGACGTACCGGCTGCCGCACGGCGGGCACATCATCAACGTGACCCGGGCCCTGGACCGCGACCGGGCGGTGGACGAGACGGGGAACCAGATCGGCGTGTTCGGCCGGCTGGGCGCCCGCCCGTTCAACTTCGCCGAGCAGCGGAAGATGTACCTGTACGACGGCAAGCCGTGGTACGTGAGCGACGACCCGTACGACAAGGCGCTGTACGAGGAGCGGCGGAAGGCCGCCCCGCCGAAGTGACACCCGCAAGGGGGCACGTGAAGTGACGAACCCCCGGCGGGCCGAAAGGCCCGCCGGGGGTTCGGTTTTTGGCTCAGCGGCCCGCCGTCACTTCAACTTGCTCAGCAGCGGGTCGAGATTAGTGAACACGTCGCGGAAGCCGTCGGCCTTGAAGGCGTTGAGCGCCGTCTGCCGCTGCCCGACGCGGGCCGAGACCGGTTTGAGGACCGCGTCCATGAGCTTTTGAGCCGCCGCCGGATCGGTCTTCGGATCGGGCGGCAAATCCGGCTCACTGGGCAGGAACGGCAAGTTCACCCGCAGGCGGCGGACCACAAACCCGTCCAGTTTGCCGAGCTGGGCCTCGATCGCGGCCTGATCCTTCTTGTGCTCCTCGTCCACCTTGGAAGCGGTGTCGCGGAGTTCGAACCGGAGGGTTTCGACGCCCCACGCCAGCACCTGCGCGGCCTCCGGATCGGCGAGCTTGTCGGTCGCCGAGTGGATGAGGGCGCGGGCCAGCTTGACAGTCTCGGCCCGGTCGTACCGCACGCCGTCCATCTTGGCGATGGTGTCGTTGCACCACTTCACGACCTTGTCCACCGCCGGCACGACCTTATCGACCTCGCCCAGCGCCTTCTTCTGGAACGCCTTGGCCAGTTCGGCGTTGGCCTCGTCCAGCGCCTTCTCGGCCCCGGCCAGTTTGCTGTCCTTCATCCCGCCGGCGTGCTCGGCGACGGCCCGGGCCAGAACTAGCGCCGACTGGCGGAGCAGTACGCGGCCGGGGCGGCCGACGTACCCGCGGGTCTGCCGGTCGCTCGGGTACTTCAGGTCGTGGTGGCAGGCGTAGCAGTCGAAGGTGGCGAAGTCCATGCCGTCGCCGTGCTTGGCCGATTCCTGTGCCTGCTGGGCGAGCACCTGGGCCGACTCGCGGAGGGTGGCGATGGCCGTCACCGCGAACCGCCGGGTGACGTTCAACTCCTCGCTCTCCTTGCGGATGTGAAACACTTTCCAAGCCGTCTCTGGGTCGGCGACGGTGAGGGCCTTGAGGTATTCCATCTGCCGTGGCAGCCCCCAGTGCCGCGGTTGCTCGCGCATGTACGCCATCGCGTCGAACGGCGGCAGTGGCGGGTGCCCGGCGGCGAACATTTCGTGGGTGACGAACCGCCCTTCGGCGACGTTACCGACGTGGCACGACGCGCACCGCTTGACCAGCTCGGACGAATCGCGGAGATCGACCAAGCCCCACTCGTGCTTGACCTTCGGATCCCACTCACGCCACGGCACGATCAGGTTCGGGCCGCCGGCCCCGGCCTTCGGGTTGGCCACCGCCTTGGTGTGGCGGCTCGAGTAGGCCGAGCCGTGACCGTGGCACATCTCGCAGCCCACGCCCTCGCCCGGCGCGAACGACTCTACCTTCCACTGGTTCGGGTACAGCGACTCCTCCCGCTCCTTCCGCGGGGACTCGGTGTTGATCGGCGTCATCACGCTGCCGTGACACGCAAGGCAGTTGACGTCGGTGGCGTTGCTGTACTTGTCGCCGTTGTACTTCTTGAGGTTCGTCTCCATGACCTCGGCGGTCTTGTTCTTCTTCGGGTCGAGGTTCTCGCGGGCCTGGGAGTGCAGGTCGTACACGCTCCACGTCCGGTTCTCCCCGAGGCGAACGAACTCGTTGCCGGCGGTCTGCTTGTACGTCACCTTGGCGGTCGCCTCGTCGATGCTGTGACAGGCCCCGCACGAGAACGTGTTCGAGAAGCCCGGCGGCTCGGGCGGCTTCGGATACTTCTTGTCGTCCTTCTTTTCGTCCTGCGGGCGGGCGACGGCCCGCGGCGCGGCCGGGGCGAGCAGTCCCGCCACCAGCGCCGCGAACGTCCCCATCAGCACGGCCGCGCGGAGTACGCGCCGCGAGTGTCCGGTCGTCATTGATTCCCCCCCTTGGTCTTCGTCGCGTCGCGCAGTTTCTCGAACAGGCCGCGGAGCTCGTTCAGCCGCGGCTGGTCGTACCCGGCCGGGCTGTCGAGCCGCGGCCCCTTCTGGAGTTTGGGGAACGCCAGCCCGTCCCGCACCGCTTCCAGTTCCGGCTTCCACCCGGCCGTGCCGCCGGTGGCGTGCAGCACGGCGGCACACCCCAGATACCGCGCCGCCAGCGCGTCCCAGTCGTGGTCCTTCACCCGCCCGCCCTTGGCCGGGTCGGTGAACACGTCCCCGGCGATCGCCGTCGCCAGCTCGGCCGCCAGTTGCGGCGCCAGTTGCGGTCGGGACTTGTCGTCCTCGGCCGCCTGCATCGCCGCCAGCCACGCGTCCAGCGCCTTGACCGCGTCGGCCGACTCCTTCGCAACCGCCGCCGCCGCCGGCGACGCCTTGCTGCCCATAGTCTTTTGGAGTTGCTTGACCGCTGTGAGATCAAAGCTTAAGCCGGTATAGACCTTCTTGCAATAGTCCGCCGTCAGGTCGAGCGTCGAACCGGACCACGTCTCCCACGCCGGCACGCCCAGCCGGCGGAGCTTGAAGCTGTCGCTGACCGCGTTCCGCACGGCCGCCTCGCCCTCGCCCACCTTCTGGTGGCACGAGTAGCAACTGTACCCGGCGAACTCGGGCCACGGCGTCTTCGGGTCGCCTTCCGCCGCCCGGGTCGCCCGCTCGTGCAGCAGGTTGGTCGCGGCGCGGAGGCCGGCCACCTGGCCGATCAGCCACAGCCGCACCTCGAAGTCCGCCCGCGGCCGGGCCTTCTCGTCCGACCAGTGCTTGCGGTAGTCCTCGTCGGCGTGCAACCGGGCCGGTTCGAACGTGACCCGCGGGTGGCCGGCGGCGTACAGGTCGTGGTTGAGGTCCCGCTCGGCGTCGCCGACGTGACAGCCGGCGCAGTTGAGCGCCCGGGCCACCAGGTTGCCGGCCGGCACGAACCCGTATTTCTCCCACTTCTCGCGGTTCGACAGCGCCTTCCACTCGTTGGTGTAGTGGATGCCGACCCACTTCTCCGCCGGGCCGTGGCACCCGCCGCACCCGACGCCCTCGCTGAGCACCTGGTCGCGCGTCTCCGGGTCGCCGGGGCTTTCCACCGCGTGGCACTTCAGGCACACCGCGGCGGTGTGGGCGTTCGGGTAGCCGAGCTTCTTGGCCATTTCGACCGAGACCGGGTTGAACAGGACGCGGTAGGCCTTGGCGTGCGGGTCCTGTTGCCCCTGCGGGAACGCCTCCGGGGCCCACGTCGAGTGCTCGCTGCCGACCTTGCCGACGGCCCCGCCGCCGTGGCACGACGAGGCCGAACAGGAGGTCGCCGGCCGCTGGGCGAACGGCGCCTTGCCGACGCCGTATACAGTCGCATGCGGGTCGGCCGCGCCGGCGGCGGGCGCGCCGGGCTTCAGGGGTTCGGGGAGCCGCTGCGGCGGCTGGGAATGGGCCGGGCGGATCGCGCTCGCGGCGGCGCAGCCGGCCAGCACGACCGCGGCGATGTGAACGGGACGCACGGTGCAACTCGCGGCGAGGGTCAACGCATCCTTGCGAGGGTTCCTTCCATCATTGTGTCGGATGTAATTGCTTGATCGCAGCCTCCATTTTCTTCCACCGCACCAGATCGGTCTCGGGCGGGCCGCGATAAGCGCCAAAGGCGTCACGGAACAGCGCCTCGCGGCCGGCGTCGGCCCCCTTCGCCCGTTGCGCCGCGGCCAGCCCGAACAGGAGCTGCAACGCGCTGTCCCAGTCGTCGACCTCGGGCGCCAGTTTGGCGAACGCCTTGTTCGCCTCCTCTTCGAACGCCTTTTCGGGCCGGCCCGCCAATTCCTTCCGGAGCGATTCGAACGCCTCGGCGGCCTTCTTCGCCGCCGGCTGAGCCTTGCTCGGCCCGGCCAGACGTTTCCCTTGCATCGTCGCGAGCAGGTTGTCCACGTCGCCCTTCGGCTTCGCGCCCGCCTTGGCGAACAGGTCGTCGGGCTGGTGCGGACTCAGCCCGATGGCCGGTACGACCGGCCACACCGCCTGCCACGCCGGCGCGCCCGGCGCCCGGCCGGCCAGAATCGGCGGCGTGCTGCGCCACTGGCTCCCCCGGGTCTTGTCCTCGGGGGTGCGGAGGTAGTGGTGGCACGACGCGCAGTTGAACTCGGCGTACTCCGGCCACGGGGTGAGCGGGTCGGCCGCCTTGACCACCTTTCCCGCCTCGTTCCTTATCTCGGTGGCCCGGTCGGCGCGGCTGTCGAGCAACCGGCACGCCGCCTCGGCGTGGGCGACGCGGCCGACCAGCCACGCCTTCAGTTCCTCCGGCCCCCGCTTCGGGTCGCCCTTCGTTAGCCGGTCCTTTTCGAGCCAGTGCTTCGGCAGCCGCCGCTGGTAGTCGGCGAAGTCGAAGTTCAGCCGCGGGTGGCCGGCGGCGATCATGTCGTGGTTCATGTCGCGGACCGGGACGCGCTCCTTGCCCGGCTCGCCCTCGGCCGGCGCGCCGATGTGGCAGCCGGCGCACGCCACCGCCCGCTCGCCCAGGTCGTACAGCCGGGTCATCCCGGTCTCGGGGTACGACTTGTTGCGGTCGGCGCTCCAGGCGGTCGTGGTGTGCTGGCGGACCCACCCGCCGGCCTCGCCGTGGCAGGCCTCGCAGCTCACGCCCTCGGCCCGCAGGGCGAGCATGCGGGCGTCGTCCGTCTTGCCGCCCGCGGCCAGCGACGGGGTGGTGTGGCAGGCGAGGCACCGGGCGTCGTCGATCGCCCGGGTGCCCTTCGCGTACCGCTCCATGATGTGCTCGGCCGACACCTTGATCCGCCCGGCCTTCTGGTCCGCCAGGGTGCTGGTGAGGACGGCGTAGGCGCCGGTGTGCGGGTCGGCGGCCACCCAGCAACTGCCCGAACTCCGCCAGGTGCCGGCGTCGAGTTTGCCCTTGAGGGTGTCCGCGGCCGGCGCGCCGTGGCACGCCGCCCCCAGGCACCCGGCCGAGCCGAGGTGCAGGTGCGGCACGCCCGCCGGGTCGGCGGACGCGGTCGGCCCGCCGTCGATGTGCCGGATCTCGATCCCGCTGCCGCGGCTCAAGACCCACAGCACGGCGACGGTGATGGCGGTGGCGGCGGCGACGGGCAGTAGGCGGCCCAGGATGTTCATATCTTCGGGGCGGTAGCGGGTCGGATCGGGACTTGGCGCGTTCACCATGTTCGGGGTTTTCGGCCCCGACGGCAAGCGCCGATTGCGCGAAAATGCGCTCACGGCCGCGCCCGCGGGGGCGGGGCCACTTCGAACGGCACCAGCCGCGCCCGCGCGGCGGCGCGGACGCCCTTCATCTCGGCGTCGTCGGGGTTGAGTTCGAGCGCCCGCTCGGCGGCGCGGAGGGCCGGGTAGTACGCCCCGGCGTCGTGCTCGATCAGCGCCCGCCAGCGGTGCGGCTCGAACAGGTCCGGCCGCTCCCGCTCCCAGCGCGCCAGGATCGAGCGGGCGAGGTCGTACTCGCGCCCGAGGCGGCACACGCCCAGCGCCGGGGTCAGGACGAACCCGGTCGGCAGCTCGGTCCACTGCCGGGCGCGGTCGCGCAACAGCTCGACGGCCCGGCGGGTCGCCTCCGGCGTCGCCCGGTCGCCCAGGACGTCGCGGTTCGTGAGCCCCGCCCGCATCATGAACGCCGTGTCCGCGAGGATGTCTTGCACGTGAAACATGGCGGGGGCCGCGGCCCCGCGGTCGAGCGTGGCGATCAGGTGCTCGAGGCGCCGGGCGTACTCGTCGGGGCGGTCCGCCGCGACCGCGAACGCCCAACTGATCTCGGCCATCGCCTGCATCAGGAACAGAAACCCTTCGGGGTGGGTCCGCGTCGCGGCGGCCAGCCGCTCGCGGTACTTCTCGGCCATGTCGCCGGCGAACAGCCGGCCGGCCCGGATCGCGGCGAAGGCCTCGATGTACGTGTCCAGCGTCCGCCGCTGCGCCGGCGGCAGCCCGTTCTGGGGGACGCCCAGCGGCGACACCACGCCGAGGTAGCGAGCGGCCCGCTGCTGGGCGAGCGCGACCCGCACCTGGTCGGCGACATCCGGGCGGCCGTAGCCGATGTCGGCCCGCATCAGCCGGACCGAGGCGACGAGCGCGGGGAGTATGACCTTCATGTCATCGACCGTCGCGGCCGGCAGCCGGCCGGACAGGCGATCGACGACCTGAAGGCACCGCGCCTCGTCCCCGCGGTAGGCGAACGCGGCCGCCAGCACGATCGGGAAGTCGGGCAGGTCGGGGAACAGCGCGGCCGACTCTTCGGTCAGCCGGATCGCCTCGTCCAGCCGACCGGAGACGAGCAGCAGGCAGCACGCGGCCGAGCGGGCCGGCTGGTGCAGGTAGTCGTGCCGGACGGCCGCCAGGAAGTGCCCGACCGCCTCGGGCGTGGTCGCGGCGACGCACCCGCGGGCGAACTCCAGGTCGCCGGGCGGCAGCGGGCGGGTGAGCGCCAGCCGGATGAGCCGCTCGGCCTCGGCGTCGCCCGCCTCGCCGGTGCCGAACAGGCTGACCGCCCGCCACAGCTCGAACGAGCCGCGGACGTCGGCCGGCAGCGCGTCGAGGTCGAGCGCGGCGAACTCCTGCCGCAGCCGCGGGGCGTCCGCGGTCGCCTGGAGGGCGCGGACGCGGTCCAGCCGCATCGCCGGGGTGATCGCCAGCCCGTCGGCCTCGGCCCGGTCGTACGCCGCGACCGCGTCGCGGAACCGCCCCCGCAGGACCGCCACCAGGATCGCGTTCGACCGCTCCTCCGACCGCCGCGCCCGGCTGTCGGCCTCGGCCCGGGCGTCCCGCGCCCGCTCGGCCTCGCCCCGCGCCTCCTCGGCCGCCCGCTTCGCGCTGTCGGCCGTCTGCCAGAACCCGAGCAGCACCACCGCCACCGCCGCGAGCGCCGCCGCCAGCGCGCCGAGGCCGAACGCGGCCGCGGCCGTCGGCTTCCGCCGCGCCCACCGCACCGCCCGCCCGACCGCCCCGACCGGCCGGGCCGCGATCGGCTCGCCGCGGAGGAACCGGCCCAGGTCGGCGGCCAGCTCGCCGGCCGTCGGGTAGCGGCGCTCCGGCTCCTTCGACAGGCACTTGGCGGCGATCGTATCCAGGTCGCGGGACAGCCCGCGGACCCGCGCCCGCAGCGACACCGGCTCCGCCGTGGTGATCTGGCTCAGCAGCCCCTCGGTCGTGTCGGCCTCGAACGGCCGGTCGCCGCTCACGCACTCGTACAGCATCACCCCCAGCGCCCAAACGTCGGCCGTCGGGCCGACGAACTTCGCCCGCCCGGCCGCCAGCTCCGGGGCCATGTAGTACGGGGTGCCCATCACCGCCTGCGTCCGCGTCAGGTCGTTCGCGGCCCGCTTGGCCAGCCCGAAGTCGGCCACCTTCGGCTCGTCGGCGGCGTCCAGCAGCACGTTCCCCGGCTTGAGGTCGCGGTGGACGATGCCCAGGTCGTGCGCCGCGGCCACCCCGCTCGCCACCTTCGCCAGCAGCGCCGCGGCGGCCGGCGGGGCGAGCGGCCCGTCCTTCAGCCGGTCGGACAGCGGCCCGTTCGGCAGGTACTCCATGATCATGAACGGGTGTTCGGAATCCTTGCACAGCTCGAACACCGGCACCACGTGCGGGTGCCGGACCGCGGCCATCACCTCGGCCTCGGCCCAGAACCGCGCCACCACCTCCGGCCGGGCGTCGTTCGCGCGGAGCGTCTTGACCGCCACGTCGCGGTTCAGCTTGAGGTCGCGGAACAGGTACACCGCGCCCATGCCGCCTTCGCCCAGCTTGCGGACCATCTGATACCCGGGCACGGCGACCGCCGGCGCGACCGCCGTCGGCGGCCCGTCCGACGGCGTCAGCGCGGCGGCGATCTGCGCCAGGTCGTCGGGCGTCTGGGCGATCGTACCACCCGGCTCGTCCGGCCGCGGGTCGGACTGGGCGTGCGTCTCGTCGTTCGACATCGGGCGCCCCGCGGCCGCCGGATGAAGGCGCACGGCGTGGCGACGAGCCAGCGGCCGCGGCGCCCGGGGCGGCAAATCAATGGTGGGATTGGCGCTCACCATGTTCGGACGTTTCGGCCCCGGCGACAAGCTCTGATTGAACGAAATTCGCGCGCCACAAAGCATTGACCGTCCCGGCACGCGCCGGCCGGGCGGGGGTAAACGGATTCGGCCCCGGCGTGCGGCCGGTGTCAGCTCGGGCACTCGCCCCGCTCACACCTACCGCACGCCGGGGCCGAAATTAACCGCGCCCCGGTCCCGTTACACGAACGTCGTGATGCCGGCCTTGGCGTCGGTGAACATCACCCGGCCGTCCGGCATCTTGGCGAGCACGTCGCCGGCGGTGCCGTCGCCGTTCAGGTCGCCCACCGCCACGAACGCCCGGCCGGTGCCGTCGATCGCCACGAACCCGTCGGGGGTCCGGAAGGCGATGTCCAGCACCCCGTCGCCGTTGAAGTCGCCCAGCAGCATGAGCTGCTGACCGGTGGTGCCGTCGATCAGCACGACGGTCCCGTCGGCGAGCAGGACGCCCACGTCGAGGCCGCCGCCGTTGAGGTCGCCGACCACGTCCGTCGCGACCGCCCCGGGCATGACGACGCCGGCCACGCTGCCGTCGGTCCGGGTGATTTCGACCCCGCCGCGGACGACGGCCGAACTCACCGCCGTCGGGACGGCCTTCGGAGCCGTCGGAGCGGCCGGGGTGGCCGGGCGGGCCGGCGTGACGTTGACCGGCGCGCTGTCGCCGCCGGGCGCGGCCACCTGCACCGTGAACGTGCGGGCCGGGCTGACCGTGCGACCGCTCGACGCGGTCACCGTCACCGTCGTCGTCCCGGCCGCGGCGCCGGCGGTGAAGGTGAGCCGGCCGGCGGCGTCGATCGCCGGTTGCACCGCGAACAGCGCCGGGTCGTCGGCCGAGACGGTGAAGGTCGGCGTCGCGGTCGCGGTCCCACCGGTCGCCGCGAACCCGGTTTGAGCGAACTCGGCCCCCGACTGCACCAGGATCGCCTCGGCCGCGAGGGCCAGCGTCAGCGTCGGCGCCGGCGCCGGGGTGGCCGCGGTCACGTTGAAGGTGATCGTGTTCGGCGTCGGGTCGAGGTTGTTCGCGGCGCCGGCGTCCCGCACCTGGAAGGTGAAGCGGGCGTAGCCGTCGCCGCTCGCGTCCACCGCCGGGGTGAACCGCAGGCTGCCGATGTCGGCGGCCGCGACGAACTGCCCGGCCGCGACCGGCATCCCGCCGAGCATCAGCGTGCCGGCCGTCGGCAGGGTGGTGATGACCACGCCGGCGAACGCGTCGGGCGACGGGTCGGCCGCGTCGCTGAACCCGAAGTTGGCGGCGGCGAACGTGTACGACGTGTTCGCGGCGAACGTCAGCGTGGCGTCGGCCCCGCTCGGCGCGACATCGACCGGGGCGCTCCCGCCACCGCCACCGCCACCGCCGCCACCACCGCCGCCGCCCGGAGGCGTCAGGGCGGCCACATCCACGGTGAACGTCTGCGAGAACGACAGGTCGTCGCTCGTGTCGTCCGGGGTGCCGTTGTTGTCGGTGACGGTGACGGTGATCGTCGCCATCCCGGCGCCCAGCGGGACGAGCTGGAGCGAGCCGGTGGCGTTCGGGCTGGTGTAGGTGACGGTCGGGTTCGGCACGACGCTCGGCGTGCTCGAAGTCGCGGTGACGGTCAGCCCCTGCACCTCGTTGGCCGGGCCGGCCGAGATGCCGGTCAGGCTCACCGTCTTCGGGGTGCCGACGGTCGCCGTCGTGTCGGCCGGGTCGGCCAGCGTCGGGGCGTCGTTGACCGGCTTGACCGTGATCTTGAACGTCTGCGGGGCGCTGGTATCGACGCCGCCGTTGGCCACGCCGCCGTCGTCCATCAGCCGGACGGTGACGGTGGCCGTCCCGAAGGCGTTGGCCGCCGGGGTGTAGGTGAGGGTGCCGGTCGGGCTGATCGCCGGCCCGCTGCTGAACAGCCCGCTGTTGTCGCTCGACACCAGGAACGTCAGCGTCTGCCCGCTCTCGTCGGCCGGGCCGGCCGAGATGCTGGTGGCGAACCCGCTGACGGTCTGGGCGCCGGCGTCCTCGTTCACCGTCTGGTCCGCCCCGACCGTGAACGATGGCGCGTCGTTGACGGCGGTGACGGTGACGGCGATGGTCTTCTGCGGGGCGTTGGCCGTGCCGTCGGTGGCATTGACCGTGATCGAGGTGTCGCCGTTGAAGTTCGCCGCCGGGAAGAACTTCAGGCTGTTGAGGGCGGTGTTGACGGCCGTCTGCGAGCCGATGATGGTGACGGTCGCGGACTCGCTGCCGTTCACCGTGGCCCCGCCGCCGTTGGGGCTGGCGGTCAGGGTGCCGCTGGCGGCCGCGACGGTGACGGTGAGAGTGTCCCCGGCGTTCGGGTCGCTGACGCTGATCCCGGTGAGTGTCACCGACACGTCCTCACTGGTCGTCGCGGTCGCCGGGGCGGTGATCGCCGGCGGCTGGTTGGCCGCGTTCACCGTGATGGTGTCGTTGTCGGCGACCGGGACGACGAGCGCGTTGCCGGCGAGGTCCTGAACGGTCGCCGTGGCCGGGAAGCCGAGCGTCAGCGTGCCGGCCGTGAGCGTCGTCACCTGCACGGTGTAGGTGCTGCCGCTGCCGCTCACCGCGCCGATGGCGGCGGTCGCGGTGCTGCCGGCGGTCAGCGCCAGGTCGGCGGCGGAAAACCCGGTCACCGGCTCGCTGAACTGGATGGTGTAGGTGAGCACGTCGCCGGCCGTGACGACGTTGTCCGGGTCGCCGTCGTCCAGGGTGACCGTCGGCGGGGTGGTGTCCGGGGCCGCGGTCACGGTGATGGTGAACGGGTCGGTGTCGGTCAGCGCGCCGCCGGTGCCGGTGTTGCCGTTGTCGTTGGTGGTCACCGTGACGGTGACGGACCCGGCGGTCGCGGGGGCGGTGTACTGAAGCCCGGACAGGGCGGTGTTAACGGCCGCCAGGGTGCCGGTGATCGAGACCGAGTTGCCCGGGGTGCCGAACCCGGTGCCGCTGAAGGTGCCCGACCCGCTGGGCACGCTCACGGTCACCGTCACGTTGCCCGTCCCGGCGTCCACGTCGCTCACGCTGATGCCGGAAAGCGTCGTGGTCGAGCCGACGGTGACCGTCGGCCCGGTGCCCGGCACGGTGTTCACCGGGGCGTCGTTCACCGCGACCACGGCGACGGTGCTGGCGACCGACAGGGCGGTGGTATCGACGCCCGGGGTCGTGCCGCCGGTGTCCTTGATGCTGGTGAACGTGACCGTGCGGTTGCCGGCGGTCGGGTTCTCTGACGTGTCGCTGTAGGCCAGCCCGTTGACCAGGTTCTGGGCGACGGTCGTGGAGAACCCGCCCGACTTGGTGACGGTCACGGTCGCGGTGCCGCCGCTGACCGCCACCGTCGCCGTCAGGCCGCTGGTCGCGGTGGTCGTGGTGCCGGCGACGAGCGGCACGTCGCTGCCGTCGATCCGCAGCACCTCGGCCGCCCCGTCGGCCACGCCGGACACCGTCAGCACGAGCGTGTCGATGCTCTGGCCGCTCTCCACGGTGCTGACCGCGGCCCCGCTGAACAGCCCGGCGGCCGACCCGCCCTCGGTGAACGTCGGGCTGGTGGCCGGCGTCGCGGTGAACGTCGGGGCGTCGTTGACGGGGTTGACCGTGATCTTGAACGTCTGCGGGGCGCTGGTATCGACGCCGCCGTTGGCCACGCCGCCGTCGTCCATCAGCCGGACGGTGACGGTGGCCGTCCCGAAGGCGTTGGCCGCCGGGGTGTAGGTGAGGGTGCCGGTCGGGCTGATCGCCGGCCCGCTGCTGAACAGCCCGCTGTTGTCGCTCGACACCAGGAACGTCAGCGTCTGCCCGCTCTCGTTCGGGCCGGCCGAGATGCTGGTGGCGAACCCGCTGACGGTTTGGGTGCCGGCGTCCTCGTTCACCGTCTGGTCCGCCCCGACCGTGAACGATGGCGCGTCGTTGACGGCGGTGACGGTGAGGGTGAACGTGGCGGTGCCGGTCGCGTTCGCGCCGCCGGTGTTGTCGTTGACGGTCAGGGTGATGGTCGCGGTGCCGAACTGGTTGGCCGCCGGGGTGACGGTGACGGTGCGGCTGGCCCCGGTGCCGCTGAACACGAAGCTGCCGGTCGGCAGCAGGGTCGGGTTGTCCGACGACGCGGTCACGGTCAGGTTGGCGACCGCGGTGTCCACGTCCCCGACGGTGAACGTTAGCGCCCCGGTGTTGGCGTCCTCGTTGATCGTCTGGTTGCCCGGCGGGGTGATCGTCGGGGCGTCGTTGACGGCGGTGACGCTGACGGTCTTGGTGGCGGTGTTGCTGGTCAGGCTGCCGTCGCTGGCGGTGAAGCTGACGGTGCGGTTGGCGGTGTTCGGGGTGTCGCTGGTGTTGGTGTAGGTGACCGAGCGGAGGGCGGTCTGGTAGTTGGCGACGCTGCTGCTGCCGGTCAGGGTGAGGACGCCGGTGCTGCTGTTGTAGCTGCCGCTGATGTTGTTCTGGGTGGTGAACGCGAGCACGTCCTCGCCGCTGACGAACCCGCCGGTGATGGCGACGGTGGCGCCGGCCAGGTTAGCCCCGTCGTCGGTCACCGTCAGGTTCGCGTCGACCGCGACCGCGGTCTGCTCGACGGCCGGGGTGGTGCCGCCCGACGGCGTCACGACCGGGGCGGCGTTGGCCGCGGGGCTGATGGTGAACGTGGCCCCGACGAACGTCAGGTTGTAGTTCGTGCCCGCGGTGAGGGTGCCCAGCATGATCGCGTAGGTGCCCACCGCCTCCCCGGGCGCGCGGGTCAGGCTGCCGGTGAAGGAGTCGCCCGTGGCCAGGCTGCCGCTGGTGACGGTGAACGTCAGGGCCGGGTCGGCCGCGCCGATGGTCTTGCTCTGGTCGGCGGCCGTCACCGTGATCGGCCGGGCGGTGATGTCGGCGGTCGTGTTGGCGGCCGTGCCGACGGTGTAGTTGGCCGCGTCGGCCCCGCCCAGGGTGACGGCGCTCACGGTCACCGTCTTGCCGGTGCCCACGTTCTTGTCACCGAACGCCCCGGTTGCCGACCCGGTGACGACGTCGCCGCTCACCACCCCGCCGAGGGTGATCGTCACCGACGCCGCGGTGAGGCCGTCGTACACCTTGTTCGCCGCCGTCGCGGTCGCGGTCAGCGCTTTCGGCGTGACGTTCGCGGTGGTGTTGGCGGCCGTGCCGACGGTGTAGTTGGCCGCGTCGGCCCCGCTCAGGGTGACGGCACTCACGGTCACCGTCTTGCCGGTGCCCGCGTTCTTGTTGTCGAACGTCCCGGTCGCCGACCCGGTCACGACGTCCCCGCTCACCACCCCGCCCAGGGTGATCGTCACCGTCGCCGACGTGCCCCCGTCATACGTCTTGTTCGCCGCCGTGGCCGTGGCGGTCAGCGCCTTCGGGGTGACGGTCAGCGTCGCCGGGTTGGTGGTGAAGGTTCCGGCGGTGCCGCTGAACACCGCCCGGTACTGACTGCCGCTCAGCGCGACGGTCGGCTGGGTGAGCGACAGCGTGGCGGTGGTCACGCCGCTGTAGAGGCTCCCGTTCGCCAGGTCGGTCCACGTCCCGTTGTTGAGCATCTGCCACTTCACCGTCTGCGTGCCGTCGGCGGACGCGGTGAACTGCGCGTTGCCGCCGTAGGTGACCGTGGTGCCCGCCGGTTGCGTGACGGCGTTCACGGTGATGTCGATGGTGTCGTCATCGATCTGCGCGCCGCCGGTGCCGGTGTTCCCCTGGTCGTTGGTGACGACGCGGAGCTTGGCCAGGCCGCTGAACCCGGCGGTCGGGGTGAACGTCAGCCCGTTCAGTGCGGCGTTGACGTCGGTGAGGGTGCCGTCGAACGTGAACGCGGCCGAGTTGTTGCTCCCGCTGACCGTCGTCAGCCCGGTGGTGCCGCCGAGCGCGAACGTGCCGCCGGTCGCCGTCAGGGCGACGCGCACGGACGCGGTGCCGGCGTCCACGTCGGACACCGTGATGAGGTTGCCGTTGGCGGTCGAGAACACCCGCGGGGTGTTCTGGAAGGTGCTCTGCGCGCCGGGCACCCCGTTCACCGGGGCGTCGTTGACGGCGGTGACGCTGACGGTCTTGGTGGCGGTGTTGCTGGTCAGGCTGCCGTCGCTGGCGGTGAAGCTGACGGTGCGGTTGGCGGTGTTCGGGGTGTCGCTGGTGTTGGTGTAGGTGACCGAGCGGAGGGCGGTCTGGTAGTTGGCGACGCTGCTGCTGCCGGTCAGGGTGAGGACGCCGGTGCTGCTGTTGTAGCTGCCGCTGATGTTGTTCTGGTTGGTGAACGCGAGCGTGTCCTGGCCGCTCACGAACCCGCCGGTGATGGCGACCGTGGCGGACGACAGGTTGGCCCCGTCGTCGGTCACACTCAGGTTCGCATCGACCGCGATCCCGGTCTGCTCGACGGCCGCGGTGGTGCCGCCCGACGTGGTCACGACCGGGGCGGTGTTGGCCGCGGCGACCGTCGTGGTGACGGCGGTGGTGCTGCTGTTGTTGGCCTCGTTCGTCTCGGGCACGGTGTTGCCCGGGTCCACCACGGCCGCGCCGACCGGCAGCGTGACAGTCCCGGCGGCGGTCGGGGTGACGTTCACCGTGAAGTTGGCCGACCCGCCGGCGGCGAGCGTGGTGCCGGTGTTGGCGGTGAAGGTGACGACGCCCGCGCTGAAACCGGTCGTCCACCCGGTCGGGGCGGTGGCGCTGTTGTAGGTCACGCCGGCCGGCAGGGTGAGCTGCACCACCACCCCGGACGCGGGGCTGACGCCGGTGGCGTTGCTGGCCGTCAGGCTGTAGTTGAACGCCGTGCCGGCGGTCGCGGTCGAGGGGCCGCTCACCGTCACCGACAGGTCCGAGGTCGCGGTGACGCTGACCGTCTTGGTGGCGGTGTTGCTGGTCAGGCTGCCGTCGTTGGCGGTGAACGAGACGGTGCGGTTGCCGGTGTTCGGGGTGTCGCTGGTGTTGGTGTAGGTGACCGAGCGGAGCGCAGTCTGGTAGTTGGCGACGCTGCTGCTGCCGGTCAGGGTGAGGACGCCGGTGCTGCTGTTGTAGCTGCCGCTGATGCTGCCCTGGTTGGTGAACGCGAGCACGTCCTGGCCGCTGACGAACCCGCCGGTGATGGCCACGGTGGCGCCGGCTAGGTTCGCCCCGTCGTCGGTGACGGTGAGGCCGGTGTCCACGGCGATCGCCACCTGGGACAGCGCCGGGGTGGTGCCGGTGGAGGTGGTCACGACCGGGGCGGCGTTGACGGTGAAGTTGGTGGCGCTGGTGGCGGTGCCGCCGGGGGTGGTGACCGTGATGGCCCCGGTGGTCGCCCCGCTGGGCACGGTCACCACGATCTGCGTGGCCGTGTTGGAGGTGATCGTGGCCGTCGTGCCGTTGAACTTGACCGCGGTGGCCCCGCTCAGGTTGGTGCCGGTGATGGTGACGCTGCTGCCGACCGCGCCCGTGGCCGGGGTGAAGTTGGTGATCGTCGGCGCCGCGACGGCCGTGACCGGCGCGAACGCGACGCCGCGGAACGACTTATTCGAGCTGGTCGAAACCGTCGCAATCGTCGAAACAGAGCCGGTCACAGTACCGTTATATCCGGTCGTGTCGGTAAACGAATACAGGCTCCCGCCTCCGCTCGCGGTGCTGGCTCCGGTTGCACCGTAAAGCACAACATTGGAGCCGCTCACAGTGCCGGTCAACCCACGCACGGCGGAGGCTGTGATTGTACCCGTGGCGACCCAACTGCCGCCCGCAGCCGACAGAGTGTACTTCTGAATCCCGGCCGCGTCGTCGGCGACGTACAGCGTGTCCACACCGGGAACGCTGGCGGTAAGATCGGCGAAGAAGAAGCTATACGGGCTACCGGTGGACGTCGGGAGGCCCGTAAGGTTCGTCGTAATTGTTCCGGTAGTCGTCGGAGTTCCGATGCCTACGCTGCCGAGACGAACACCGCCCGTAGCAGACGAAGAGACGTATAGCTGGCCATCGAAAATCTGCGTGACACGTTGATTCGACGGTGTTGTGCTGACGATGGTGCCCGTGCCGCTTCCGCCGAGTGGAATGTAGACGACACCGGAGTTGGCACCCACTGCCCAGAAACCGCTGCCATCGGCCGACGTAGCGCCGCGGATGTTGTTGGCACTGAAACTCGTCGTGGTCGTGGTAGTGTCGATCACACCGCCGGCATCAACGCGACCGATTGTTCGCACGACAGGCGTGCCACCAGCCGTTGATGTAGCGGCGATGCCCGCCGTGCCGACAACGGCATCGTAACCGGTCAGGATCAGATACTGCCCATCAGACGACCGAGAAAGAAAACCCTCCGACGTTGCCGTGTTCGATGCGGTCAGCGTCTGATTGGCACCGTTGTCCGCGGTGGGTAAAGCAATCGACTGGACGAGCGTGCCGCTCGTACTGTACTCGTCGAGGAATACCGCGGTGGCGGCGCCGTTCGCGAGCGTTGTGAGGCCGTCACCAACGCGGTAGACGACGAGGTTGCCCGCGGCGAAGGGGGCCGGCAGGGCGCGGTCTTCCAGCGCTTCCAGGCCGAGGGTGAACGGGGTACGAACAGGCTTCTTGGCCGCATTGCGGCGCGCGCGCGTCCACATAAGACGGTATTCCAGGTTGTGACGGCAGATGAATTCGGGGGGAGGCGACGACAATTCGCAACACGAGAAAAGTCGGATTCAGCAAAATTACTTTACACACGACTTGACCGCGGCAAAGACGTGTTCTACTTTCCGCACAATTTCTTCACATTCCCTTCGTACGGGCGTGCCGCCGGCTCCGTCCCCGCGCCGTATACTGATGGCTCCACTCGCCTTCCGTCACCGAGGAGCCTTTCCCGATGCCCCGCTTCTCCCCCCGCGCCGCGGCGCTGGTGTTAACCGCCGCTAGCGCCCTCCTCGCCGCCCCCGCGGCGGCCGACGACAAGCCCAAAGACAAGGCCGAGTGGGTGCCGCTGTTCAACGGCAAGAACCTCGACGGCTGGACACCCAAGATCACCGGCTACGACCTCGGCGACAACTACGCCGACACCTTCCGCGTCGAGAACGGCGTCATTGCCGTCCGCTACGACAAGTACAAGGACGGCGAGTTCGGCGGCAAGTTCGGGCACCTGTTCTACAAGGACTCGTTCTCGCACTACCGGCTCAAGGTCGAGTACCGGTTCGTCGGCGAGCAGTGCAAGGGCGGCGAGGGGTGGGCGCTGCGGAACAGCGGCGTGATGTTCCACTGCCAGGAGCCCAAGACGATGGCGAAGGACCAGAAGTTCCCGGTGTCGATCGAGGCCCAGTTCCTCGGCGGGTTGGGCAAGGGCAACCGCCCCACCAACAACCTGTGCTCGCCCGGCACCAACGTGGTCAAGGACGGCAAGCTGTTCACCCCGCACTGCACCAACTCGAAGTCGAAGACGTACAACGGCGACGTGTGGGTGACCGCGGAGATCGAAGTCCACGGCAGCGGGGCCGTCAAGCACTACGTGGACGGCGAACTGGTGCTGGAGTACGAGCAGCCGCAACTCGACCCGAAGGACGCGGACGCGAAGAAGCTCATCAAAGACGAGAAGAAACTGCTGCTCGAAGAGGGCTACATCGCCCTCCAGGCCGAAAGCCACCCGTGCGAGTTCCGCAAGGTCGAGATTCAGATTCTAAAGGGCGGAAAGTGAGGAGTGAGGAGTGAGGAGTCAGGACATGGTTGCCTTTACTCCTCACTCCTCACTCCTCACTTCTTCCGTAGGCGGCGCAGGCCGAGCGCGCCGAGGCCGATCAGGCCGATCAGCCCGGTCGCCGGCTCGGGCGTGTGAATCGGGCCGACCGGCGGCATGTCGATCGGCCCCGGCGGGCCGCCCGGGGTCGGGCCGTTCGGGGCCACGACCGACGGTTGCGTGTCCGGGGTTTGCGTGCCCGGCGTCTGGTCCTGTGATTGCGCCTGTGGGACCAGCGCCGCCGCCGGCCGCAGCCCGCTGCCCGGCCACCCCTCGAAGTAGAACGCCCCGGCCGGACCGCCGGCCGACAGCACGACCGCTAGCGCCGCCCCTGCTCGCCATTTCGCTTGCATCCGTACCGCCCTCCGCTCGCGGCAATGCGCGCCCGCGCCACCGCTTCATTCCAAATCGCACCGCCGGTGTCAACCCGGGTTCTGCCCCGCCCCGGGCCGTCGAGCGCCCGTGAACTCAACGCTCCGAGCGGCGGAGCGGTTCGGGTTGCACTTCCCGACGGCGGCGGTATCAGCGGTTTCGGTTCCGTTGCCCAGAGGCGTGAGGTATGCGGCGAGCGGTCGTTGCGGCGGCGTTGTTTCTGGCGTGCGGGTCGGCGTTCGGGCAGTCGAGCAGTCGGCCGACGTTCAGCCCGGTCCCGCCGGGCAGCGGCGCGTTCTTCGGGGCCGCCCCGGACCAGAAGTTCGACGAGAAGGCCGTCTTCCCCGAGAAGAAGCCGGACCCGCCGCCGAACCCGCTCCAACCCGTCATGATCCCCGACGGGGCGCCGCCCCAACCGCCGCCCCGTCGTGTGTGGAGCGGCGGGTTCGAGTTCGGCCTCAACGGCGCGCAGGGCGACCAGAGCGTGCTCAACATCAAGCTCGGCACGTTCGCCGACCGCAAGACCGAAACAAACCGGTTCCACTACGACTTCCTGTACACGCTCAACACCCAGGACGGCAACACGCAGCAGAATCAGGCGCTCTTGAACGCCCGGGACGAGATCCTGTTCCCCGGCTCGCCGTGGAGCCTGTTCTCGGCGGTGCAGACCGAGTACGACCAGTTGCGGGCGTTCGACCTGCGGGTCGGCGTGTACGCCGGGGCCGGGTACACGTGGCTGGACAACGGGACGACGCTGTTCAAGACGCGGGCCGGTGCCGGTGCGGTGCGGGAGATGAGCCTCAACCACGCGGTCGGCAACCCGAACGACCGGTGGGTGCCGGAAGCGGTGTTCGGGTTCGACTTCAACCGCCGGCTCACCGACCGCCAGAGCTTCCTGTCGTCGGTCGATGTGTTCCCGAGCCTGAGCCAGCTCGGCCAGTACCGCGTCCGCGCCCGCGCCGCCTACGAGATCGTGCTCGACCCGAAGTACGGGATGGTGCTGCGGCTAGGCGTGCAGGAGCGGTACGACAGCCACCCCGGCACCGGCCGCCGCAACGCGCTCAACTACTTCGCCACCCTGCTGTTCAAGTTCTGACCGCGCGAGTACATTCGACTGTGCTTTCTGTAGCCGGCCTCTGTGAGGCCGGAGCGACACCACCCGCATCGCCCGGCCTCACAGAGGCCGGCTACAGAAAACCACTCCGAAGGGCGCTGCCAATGTCCCTCCGTCCGCTCGCCGCCGTCGTGCTGACCGGCACCGCGTTCGCCTGCGCGGTCGCGTTCCAACAGGTCGCCCCGCCGCCGCGGCCGGCGCTCGGCCCGTCGCCGCTCACCGCCGGCCCGCCGCAGTACTGGAAGGGCAACCTCCACACGCACACCCTGTGGAGCGACGGCGACGACTTCCCGGAAATGGTCGTCGACTGGTACAAGCGCAACGGCTACCACTTCCTCGCGCTGACCGAGCACAACGTCATCGCCGAGGGGGACAAGTGGGCCGACGCCGAGACGACCGCGACCCGCAAGACCGCGGTGGCGAAGTACGTGAAGCGGTTCGGCGAGCGGTGGGTCGAGCAGCGTACCAGGGACAACAAGAAGCAAGTCCGGCTGAAGCCGCTGAGCGAGTTCCGCACCCTGTTCGACGCCCCGGGCGAATTCCTGCTCGTGCCGGCCGAGGAGATCACGCACAGCTTCGCCAAGCGGCCGATCCACATGAACGGCATCAACCTCCGCGACACCATCAAGCCGATCGACGGCAAGGACGCGATCGAAACCGTGCGAGTGAACGTTCGGCAAGTGTCCGAACAGCGGGCCAAGACCGGGCGCATGATGGTCGCGTTCCTGAACCACCCGAACTTCGGGTGGGGCGTCCGGGCTGAGGAAATGCTGCTCGCGGAGGAACTGAAGTTCTTCGAGGTGTTCAACGGTCACCCCGCGGTGCGGAACGAGGGCGACCGGCAGCACGCGAGTTGCGAGCGGGTGTGGGACATCACGCTCGCGCTGCGGCTCGGCAAGCACAAGCTGCCGCTCGTGTACGGGCTGGCGACCGACGACTCGCACGGGTACCACGAGTACGGCCTCGGCAAGGTGAACCCCGGGCGCGGGTGGGTGATGATCAAGTCCCCGTTCCTGACCGCCGATTCGCTCGTCAAAGGTCTCGACGCCGGCGACTTCTACGCGAGCACCGGTGTGACGCTCGACGAGGTGTCGCGGGTCGGGAGCGAACTGAAGGTCGTGATCCGCGCCGAGCCGGGCGTGAGCTACAAGACCGAGTTCGTGGCGACGATGAAGGGCACCGACCTGACCGGCACGCCGAAGACGTTTACGGACAAGGACGGCAAGGAGGTGCCGGTGACCGCCGACTACTCGCCGGACATCGGCAAGGTGGTCGCCACCGCCGACGGCCCGCTCGCGACCTACACCCTCACCGGTAACGAGCTGTACGTTCGCGCGAAGGTGACCAGCACCAAGCCGCACCCCAACCCGTACGCGAAGGGTGACGTGGAGGTCGCGTGGACGCAACCAGTGGTTCCATAAAAACGCCGTTAGCACGCGGATGACGCGGATTTCAGCGCGGATGCACGCGGATCAGAAACAAGACGTTTTGAATTCAATCTCTCTTCTGTCTTAATCCGCGCGCATCCGCGCTGAAATCCGCGTCATCCGCGTGCGGACTTGTCCGCTCCGAAATGGTAGCGGAAGTCGCAGTGCGTCGCGCCGCCCATGATCGTCTGCGTACGCTGAAAAGCGATCGCGGGGTTGAATCCCTCGATCATCGCCGCGTCGCGGTTGCACGACAGCACCGCGCCCAAATCTGACAGCCCGAGCCGGGCGTACATCTCCGCGAACCGGCACCGCGTCACGTCGAACTCGAACGCCGCGGCGTCGTCGCGGAGCACCGTCAGTTCCAGCGCCCCGCCTTCGGTCCACTTCGCGACGGCGGATTTGAGGTGTGCCAGATCGTTGCCCGCCGCCGCGGCGGCACACCCGCCCTGTCGGGCGAGGTCGCCGATCACCCCGGCGACGATCTCGCGCGCCCGCTCCTCGCCCACTTCCGCCGCAAACGCGCGGAACAAAGGCGCGATCACGCCCGCTTCGATCTCGCGCCGCTGGAGCAGGGGAAGGGGTGTCACGGGGTCGGCTCCGCGTCGCTTTCGCCGCTCGCGGCGTCGGCGGGGGCTTCGGCCGGCACGCCCTTCACGTAGAAGGCCAGCAGGTTGCGGCCGTACTCGCGGACGTCCCACGCGCCCGGGTCGGGCAGGCGCGCGAGCGGGAAGCCCTCCTCGGCCTGAACCGTCAGCACCGACTCGTTCGGAGCTTTGTCGCGGAGCAGTTTCACGAGCGCGAGGAACTCGTCGAGGCGCTCGGTCAGGTCCGGGAACGGCGGGCTGAGGAACAGGTTGACCGGGTCCTTCGGCGGCAGCCACCGCTCCGCCCACCGGTACACGTCCGCCTTCAGGACTTGCACTTTGCCGCGGATGCCGAACTCGTCGGCGTACTTCTGGATGTCGGCGGCCTGGCGCCCGTCCTTCTCGATGAGGCGCGCGGAGGTCGCGCCGCGGCTGACCGCCTCCAACCCGACCACGCCGGTGCCGGCGAACACGTCGTAGAAGACGCGGTCGGGGACGGCGTTGCCGAGGATGCTGAACAGCGCCTCCCGCACCATCTGCGGGGTCGGCCGCATCCCCTCGTGGACGACCGCGGTCAGCTTCCGCCCGCGGAGCGACCCGGCGACGATCCGCACTTGCACTTTTTCGAGCATGGCTCCCAGACACGCAACGGGGCAATCGGGTTCACGCCATCGGCAGCGGCCGGCGGCCCTTCACTTCGGCCGCGGGGGCAGGGGCGGCGCACTTGCCGCACCCGCTCGCGCACCCCGGGTCGGCCGCGCCGAACCACGTCGCCCACGTCGCGCGCAGGATGTAGCCCAGGGCGAGCGCGACCAGCACGCCGACCGCGACCAGTTGAAGTGACGCAGACATCGCCCGCTCCCGCCGGCCTCACTTACCCCTTTCATGGTACGCCCGCCCGACCGACCCAGGCAAGATCAGAAGTGGACAAAATTTCAAAATTGCCGATTTTTCTCGCGGTCGGGTGCTCGGCGAGCGGGACGACCGCCCGTCCGTACCGGGAGCGCGACCGGCTTCCGCCCGGGTTCGCACCGCTACGCAGTTTGACACCCCGCCGGGGCGGCGTTAACTTCTGCCTCCCATCGGTCCGGGGCTGTCCCGGCACCGAGGCTCCTTCGGAGATGTCACGTGGCGACCCCGGCCAAGAACACGATCTGCCTGTGGTACGACGGCACCGCCGAGGAAGCGGCACACTTCTACGCGAAGACCTTCCCCGACTCGGCCGTCAAGGCCGTACACCGCGCGCCGGGCGACTTCCCGTCGGGCAAGAAGGAGGACGTGCTGACCGTCGAGTTCACCGTCATGGGCGTCCCGTGCCTCGGGCTGAACGGCGGCCCGGCGTTCAAGCACACCGAGGCGTTCTCGTTCCAGGTGGCCACCGACACCCAGGAGGAGACCGACCGGTACTGGGACGCGATCGTCGGCGGCGGCGGGCAGGAGAGCGCGTGCGGGTGGTGCAAGGACAAGTGGGGGCTGAGCTGGCAGATCACCCCGCGCACGCTGACCGAGGCGATGGCGAAGGGGGGCGACGAGGCCGCCCGCGCGTTCGCCGCGATGATGACGATGACGAAGATCGACGTCGCCGCGATCGACGCGGCCCGGCGCGGCTGAAACGCAAACTCCACACCGAAACCGACACGAGGAACGCGCCGATGAAATGGAACCCGCACATCGCCTTCAACAACCAGTGCCGCGAGGCGTTCGAGTTCTACGCGAAGCACCTGGGCGGCAAGATCGTCGCCATGGTCGGCTACGACGACATCCCCGCCGGGGAGCACATGCCGGCCGGCACCGGGGGCCGCATCATGCACGCCCGCCTTGCCCTGGGCGACCAGGTGCTGATGGGCTGCGACGCCCATCCCGCCGTGCCGTATGACGGTATCAGAGGCTGCGACGTGGCGGTCCAGGTCGAGACGCCGGCGGAGGCGGAGCGGCTGTTCGCGGCGCTGGCCGAGGGCGGCACAGTCCAGATGCCGCTCGGCGAAACCTTCTGGTCCGCCCGCTTCGGGATGCTCACCGACCGGTTCGGCGTGCCGTGGATGATCAACTGCGAGCAGGCCGCGGGGGCGTGATCGGGCCGCGGGGCTAACGGGGGAGGGGGACGCGATGACGTTCGACGACCGTCTGACGTGCGAGACGAGTTGGAGCGTGGCCCCGTTCGAGTGGGGGCACCTGGGGTCTCCGCACCACGAGCCGTGGGTGTTCCACGCGGACGGAACGGTCGGCGCCGGGAGCTACTGGTCGGGCACCTGGACCCCGGACGGGCCGGACGCGGTCAAGGTGGTCATCCCGTCCCCGGCCGGCGACGACCGGTTCCGGGTGGTGTTCCTGAGCCGCCGCTGGTTCGTGGCCGTCAAGCGCGGCGAGCCGTACCGGCTGGGCAAGTTCATCCCGGGCGAGGACTGAAGGCGCCGCCCCGGTGCGTCGGCTCCTCGGCCACCTTCCCCACCGACAAGCCGCGATGCCCGCTCCCGGCGTTACGGCCCGCCGCCGAATGCGGTTGTGATCTGATTCGACCGCCCGGCGCCCGGCGGGCACACACCACGGCGGCGGGGACCGATGAGCGAACACAACGGCGTGATGATGCAGTTCTTCCACTGGTACACCGGTGGCGACGGCACGTTCTGGGACGAGGTCGCGGGGAAGGCGGGCGAGCTGGCCGCCGCGGGCATCGACGCGGTGTGGCTGCCGCCGGCGTCGAAGGGCGCGAAGGGGGTCGAGGACGTCGGGTACGGGGTGTACGACCTGTACGACCTCGGCGAGTTCGACCAGAAGGGCACCGTCCGCACCAAGTACGGCACCCGCGCCGGCTTCCTGGCGGCCGTCAAGGCGCTGCAGGCCGCCGGGGTGCGGGTGTACGCCGACATCGTCCTCAACCACCGCCTCGGCGCCGACGGGTTCGAGACGGTCGTCGCCACCCCGTTCCCGGGCGACGACCGGCGCACCCCGAAGGGCGAGCCGCGGCCGATCCAGGCCCCGACCGCGTTCACCTTCCCCGGCCGCAACAAGGCCCACTCCGACTTCGTCTGGAACTGGCAGCACTTCGACGGCTGCGACTACGATCACAACCACCCGGACGACCACTCCACCGTGTACCTGTTCGACGGCAAGCAGTGGGACGACCGGGTGTCGCTCGAGTTCGGCAGCTTCGCGTTCCTGATGGGCTGCGACCTCGACTTCGAGTCCCAGGAGGTGAACGACGAGTTGCACCGGTGGGGCCGGTGGTTCCTCGACGCCACCGGGGTGGACGGGTTCCGGTTCGACGCGGTCAAGCACATCTCGGCGCCCATCTTCCCGGCGTGGCTGGAGCACATGGAGGCGCACGCCAAAAAGTCGCTGTTCACGGTGGCCGAGTACTGGTCGGGCAACCTGGCCGAGTTGCACTGGTTCCTGGACGAGGCCGGGCCGCGGTTCACCTGCTTCGACGTGCCGCTACACTTCAACTTCGTCGAGGCCAGCCGGGCGAACGGCAATTACGACATGCGCCGGCTGTTCGACGGGTCGCTCGTCAAGGAGCGGCCGCTCCAGGCGGTGACGTTCGTCATGAACCACGACTCGCAACCGCTGCAGGCGCTGGAGTCGGTAGTGGAGCCGTGGTTCGTGCCGCTCGCCTACGCCGCCATCCTCTTGCGCCGCGACGGCTACCCGTGCGTCTTCTACCCGGACTACTACGGGGCCGAGTACGAGGACGTCGGCCGCGACGGCAACCGGCACAAGGTCGTGATGCCGTCACACCGACTGCTAATCGACGCCTTCCTGAAGGCGCGGAAGGCGCATGCCTATGGCGAGCAGGTGGACTACTTCGACCACTGGAACCGCATCGGGTGGGTGCGGCTGGGCACGCCCGAGCACCCGAAGGCGCTGGCGGTGCTGCTGAGCGACGGGCCGGAGGGGACGAAGTGGATGGGCACCGGGCGGCCGGGCGGGACGCGGTTTCGCGACCTCACCGGGCACTTCGCCGACCCAGTCGTCGTCAACGACGAGGGGTTCGGCGAGTTCCGCGTCCACGGCCGGTCGGTGTCGGTATGGGCCGAAGAGTGACGGCGTCGGTGGGTGTGTAAACGCGAGCGAGGCCGGAGCATGCGGCTCCGGCCTCGGTGACGACGGGTGATACTCGGCCTGCGGTCACCGCGCCGGGTCGCCGGTGCCGACCACCGGGGTCCACGACGGCGGGTCGCTGCACGGGAACGACTCGTCCGACGTCTCATCGACGACGTCGAGCGGGCGGACCGGCTCGGGCGGGCGAACGTTCAGTTGGGCCGCGATGGCGTTCATGGTGAGTGCTCCGGCGTATCGGACAGCCGCCCGTTCGGGCGGTGGCGGCAGATACTGAAGCAACCCCGGTGCCAAACCGCCGGGGTGGCGGCCGAACGCTGGCCACGCGGCGGCCAGCGGTGGGTAAATTATGCGCAAACGACGGTATTGATTACACTTCGCCGGCGTGAAGAATAGGTTCAAACGCGGCCCACCGACCCCGCCTGCCCCCGCGCTTTCGCTCCGTCGGCGTTCCGGAGCGCCGCGACGGCCGGCCCGCGGTCGGATTCCCTCATACCCCGAGTGACTTCATGCCCCGGCCCCCGCGTCGCGCGTTCACGCTGATCGAACTGCTCGTCGTGATCGCGATTATTGCGATCCTGATCGGTTTGCTCCTGCCGGCGGTGCAGAAGGTGCGCGAGGCCGCGGCCCGGATGTCCTGCCAGAACAATCTGAAGCAGATCGGGCTGGCGATGCACAACTACGAGAGCGCCGTCGGCGGGCTGCCGCCGCGGCGGAACACCACCACCGGCCAGCGCCGCGGGTGGGGGCCGGCCATCCTCCCGTACGTCGAGCAGGCGGCGCTGGGCGGCAACTACCGGCTCGACAAGGAGTTCTTCGCCCCCGAGAACGCGGACAACATCATCGTCCCGCTCAAGATCTTTACCTGCCCGTCGACGCCGAACAACCCGCGGACGGTCACCGTCACGCTCTCGGGCGTCACCTCGACCGGCGCGGCCGGCGACTACTTCGGCCCGAACAGCTTCCAGTCCACCCTGTACGGCAACCAGTCGCTCGTCAGCAACACCACCTGCACCGCGATGCTCGACAACGCGAACCGCAAGTTCACCGACATGACCGACGGCACCTCGAACACGGTGCTGGTGTGCGAGCAGGCCGGCCGCCCGGACTTCTACATCCTGGGCGTCAAGCAGGCGAGCAACACCTCCCAGGCGGCGTACAACCAGTGGGGGCCGTGGGCGTCGTTCCAGGTGACGCGGATCCAGCAGTTCGGGTCCGACGGCATCACCGCCGACGGCCCGGGCGGCCCGTGTACCATCAACTGCAACAACAGCCAGGGCTTTTACGCCTTCCACAGCGGCGGCGCGCCGGCGGTGTTCGCCGACGGCAGCGTCCGGTTCCTCCGCGTGGGGCTGGACCCGAACATCCTGTTCGGTATCGTCACGTGCAACGGCGGCGAAATCCTGGGCGATTTCTAGTCATTGGTCATTGGTCATTGGTCATTAGTCATTAGTCATTGGTGTTGTGCGTCGATAGCCCGCGTGGCGGAAGCCGGAGTGCGGTCCTAATGACCAAGGACCAATGACTAATGACCAATGCGGAGGTCGGACATGCGATCCGGTGTCACGCGCATCGAACTGACCGTCGCCGCCGCCGCGGCCGTGCTGGCGGCCGGGATGCTGGCGCCGCGGGTGCAGGCGGCCCGCGCCGACGCGGCCCGCGCCCAGTGCGCGGAGAACCTCCGCAAGCTCGGGCAGGGGTTCGCGGGGTTCGAGAAGGCCAACGGCGGCCTCCCGCCGCGGCGGGCCGGGTTCAACAACGGCGAGCCGTACAGCGGGTGGGGCGCGTACCTGCTGCCGCACCTCGGTGAGGAGGCGGTCGCCGGCAAGTACGACCGCAAGCGCGACTTCTTCGACCCGGCCAACAAGGCCGCCGTCGAGACGGTTGTGAAGCCGTTCCTGTGCCCGGCCGCCCCGGGCGGTCGCGTCGTCGCCATCGAGTCGCAGGCGTCCACGAAATCGACCAATCCGGACAAGGACACCGTGTTCAAGGTGAAGGCGGTGGCGTGCGACTACATCTCGTCCAACGGCGTGCTGATGACCCGCGCCGGGTACGGGCTGAACGCCAACGACGTCGGCCAAATGAACGGCAACCAGCGGCAGCCGATGCTCGACAACGAGTACCTGCCGCTCGCCAAAATCACCGACGGCACGTCCTGCACCCTGCTGCTGATCGAGCAGGCCGGGCGGCCGAACGTGTGGCGCAACGGCAAGACGAAGGACGGCGAGGGCCAGTTCGGGATGAGCCCGAACGCCCGCGGCGCGTGGGCCGGGTGGGGGTCGATCGCGTTCGGCCCGGCCGACGCCGTCACCGGTGAGAGTCCCGGCAAGGGCGATAGCACCGACTGCACCGTCAACTGCAACAACTGGTTCGGGATTTACGGGTTCCACGCCGCCGGGGCGAACGTGCTGATGTGCGACGGGTCGGTCCGGTTCGTCGGCCCGAAGCTCGACCCGCTCACGTTCGCGTACCTCACCCTCCGCGACGACGGCCACCTGATCGCCCCGACCGACTTCTGAATTGTGTTCGGTATTTCGTGTTTGGTGTTTGGTCACGTCCGCCCGCGAGGCGGCCCGGACGTTCGCCCGGCACGAAACACGAAAAACCGAACACCAAACACGCCCCGGAACCGGAACTGCCGATGCGATACCTCTTGCTGTTGCTCGCCGCCGTCGCGTACCCGTCGGCGGCGCGGGCCGCAGAACCGCCCGACGCGGCGAAGCTCGCGTCCGTCATCGACGCCCGGCTCGCGGCCGGGTGGAAGAAGGCCGCGGTCACGCCCGCCCCGGTCGTTGACGACGCCCAATTCCTCCGCCGGGCGGCGCTCGACCTGAGCGGGCACATCCCGACGGCCGCCGAGGTGCGGGCGTTTCTTGCCGACACCGCGCCCGACAAGCGGGCACGGCTCGTCGCCAGGCTGAGCGAGTCCGGCGGGCACACGCGGCACATGGCGACGTTCTGGCGGCGCACCTGGGTGCCGCAGGCCGACACCCCGGAGTTCGCCCGCCTCGCCGACGACTTCGAGGCGTGGGTCGCGGCCCGGCTCCAGGGAAACACACCCTACGACCGCGTCGTGCGCGAACTGCTGACGATGCCCGAAGGGGCCGGGCGGCGCGGGGCGGTCAGCCCGGCCGGGTTCTTCGCCGCCAGCGAATCGAAGCCCGAGAGCCTCGCGGCCAATTCCACCCGCGCGTTTCTGGGCGTGAACCTCGACTGCGCGCAGTGCCACAACCACCCGTTCGCCCGCTGGACTCGTGATCAATTCTGGCAGACCGCCGCGTTCTTCGCCGCCCCGAAGATGGACGGCGGGAAGGCGGCCCCGCCGGAACTGACCATCCCGAACACCAAGACGTCGCTTCGGGCCGAACTCCTCGACGGCGCGGCGGTGAAGTGGCCCGAAACGCTCAAGTCCGACACCGGCCGCGTGCTGCTGGCCGACTGGCTGACCGCGAAGGACAACCCGTACTTCGCGCGGAACGCCGTCAACCGGCTGTGGGCGCACTTCTACGGCGCGGCGCTGGTCGAACCGCTGGACGACCTGAGCGGCGACAGCGGCGACGCCGGCAACCACCCCGAGCTGCTCAAGGAACTGGCCGACGCGTTCGCCGCGAGCGGGTTTAACCTCAAGTACCTCACCCAGGCGCTCGTGCTGACGAAGGCGTACCAGCTTTCCGCCACCGCCGACAGCACGTCCGACCCGCGGCTGTTCGCGCGGATGCCGGTGCGCGGGCTGACCGGCGAGCAACTGTACGACAGCCTGCGGACGGCCGCCGGGCTGCCGCCGGAGCGCGCCGACACCGACCGCGGGCAGGGGCTGGAGGCCCGGAAGCGGTTCGCGGCCCGGTTCCACGTCGAGCGGCCGGTGGCCGCCGAGCGGTCGATCACGCAGGCGCTGTCGCTGATGAACGGCCGGCTGACGATCGACCTCACCGACCCGGCCAAGAACCCGACCCTCAACGGCGTCGCGAACGCCCCGTTCCTCGACACCGCGGGCAAGGTCGAGACGCTCATCCTCGCCACCCTCGGCCGCCGGCCGAGCGCGAAAGAGGCGAAGACGATGACCGAGTACGTCGAGGGCACGACCGAGTCGCAGCGCGACCGCGCGCTGGGCGACGTGTTCTGGGCGCTCGTCAACAGCACCGAGTTCAACACCAACCACTGACCCGAGAATTGCGGATTGCGGATTGCGGATTGCGGATTGAAACCCGCGCCGTTGACGCAGCCCGCCTCACCGAGCGAGGTGCCCCGTGTCTTCAATCCGCAATCCGCAATCCGCAATCCGCAATTCCCGGCCGTCGCGCCGCGACGCGCTGCGCCTGTCGGCCGTGGGTGCCGTCGGGCTGTCGCAGTCCGGGTGGTTCCGGGCGCTGGCGGCCGACGCCCGCGACAACCCGAAGCGGCACAAGTCGGTCATCCTGCTGTGGCTGAACGGCGGCCCGGCCACTATCGACCTGTGGGACTTGAAGCCCGGGCACGACAACGGCGGGCCGTTCACGGAGATCGAGGCCGCGCCGGGGCTGAAGATCAGCGAGCACCTGCCGAACCTCGCCAAGCGGGGCAAGGAACTGGCCGTGGTCCGCTCGATGGCGACCCGCGAGGGCGACCACCAGCGGGCCCGCGTGGTGAGCCTGACCGGGTACACGCCGCAGGGGGCGATCCAGTTCCCGGCGCTGGGCGCACTGGTCGCGCACGAGTTCGACAACCCGAAGGCCGACCTGCCGGGGTTCGTGGCCGTCGGCGGGCGGAGCGGCGACATCGGCGGCGGGTTCCTGGGGCCGCGGTTCGCCCCGCTGGTCGTCGGCGGCGACCGCGAGCGGGGCTTCGGCCCGCAGGCGGCCGACCTGACCGTGCCGGACCTGAACCTGCCGGCCGGCGTCGGCACCGACGGGCACGCCCGGCGGCTCGAACTGCTGGCCGGGCTGGAGGGCGAGTTCGCCCCGGGCAAGGGGCACCCGGTCGCCGACACGATGCGGGCCGCGACCGACCGCGCCGTGCGGCTGATGCGCCCGGAGGCCGCCGCCGCGTTCCGGCTCGAGGACGAGAAGCCGCAGGTCCGCGACGCCTACGGCCGCACCACCTTCGGTCAGGGGTGCCTGCTCGCCCGGCGGTTGGTCGAGCGGGGCGTCGCGTTCGTGGAGGTGTCGCTTGACGGGTGGGACACGCACAACAACAACTTCGAGTCGGTCAAGCGGCTGTCGGGCACGCTCGACACCGCGTTCGCGGCGCTTTTGGGCGACCTGAAGGACCGCGGGCTGCTCGACAGCACGCTGGTGGTGTGCCAGGGCGAGTTCGGCCGCACGCCGAAGATCAACGGGCAGTCCGGCCGCGACCACTGGCCGGCGACCTGGTCGGCGGTGCTGGCCGGTGCCGGCGTCAAGGGCGGGCAGGCGGTCGGCAAGACGTCGAAGGACGGCACCCAACTGGAGAGCGCCCCGACCCGCACCGCGGACCTCGTCGCGACCGTGATGAAGGCCATCGGGCTGGACCCGATGAAGCAGAACATGTCGAACGTGTCCCGGCCGATCCGGCTGGCCGACCCGTCCGGCAAACCGATCCAGGAGCTGCTGTGACCCGCGTCACCTTCGGTGTGCTGGCCGTCGGGCTGACGACGGTCGGGCTGTGCCCCGCGGCCGACCCTGTGCCGGCGGCGCCCAAAGCGGTGCCGGTCGAACTCGCCGTCCTGGGCGGGGACAAGCTCGCCCGCGTCGAGGTCCGCGTCGCGGTGGACGGCGTGCCCGTCTCGGCGGTGTGGGACGAGACGTTCGCCAAGCTGTTCGCGTACTTCGACCGCGACGGCAGCGGCGCGCTCGACGCGAAGGAGGCCGCCCGGCTGCCGGCCGCCCGCGCGCTGCGGCTGGCGATGGGCAACGGGTTCACCCCGCCGGTCGGGGCGGCGCCGGCGCTCGCCGAACTGGACGGCGACTCCGACGGCAAGGTGTCGCCCGCCGAACTGGCCGCGTTCTACCGCGCGAACGGCCTCGGCGGCATTCAAATCGGCGTCGGGCGGCTGCCGGCGAGCGCCGAGTTGGCCGCGGCGCTGCTCAAGACCCTCGACACCGACGGCGACGGCGCGGTGAGCGAAAAGGAGTGGAAGGCCGCGGCCGATTCGCTGAAGAAACTCGACAAGAACGACGACGAACTGATCGGCGCCGGCGAACTGGTGCCGCCGGCCGTGTACCCCGGGGCGGCCGGGACGGCACTGCTCACCCCGCCGACCGCCGAACCGCCGACTGAGGTGGTGGCGAAGCTGCCGCTCGTGCTGCTCCCGGCCGACGCGAAAGACGCGCGCTGGGCCGCGGAGATTGCCCGCCGCGTTCCCCGCTTCAAGGCCGCCGAGTTGCCCGCGTGGCGGAAGCAGGAGCCGGCCGCGCGGTGGGCCGTCAACCTGTCCGACAAGGCGGGCGCGCCCGAGCGGCTGTCCGTCGCCGCAGGCGCGGTGCGCGTGGACGGCTGGACCGCCGGGGGCAAGCTGAACGAGGCGCTCGCGGTCGCGCGCAAGGAACTGGTCGCCCAACTCGACGGCACCGCGCCGCCGGAAGGGAAGGGCGGGCGACGGTTCGGCGGCGGGCTGGGATGGCTGACGCCGGTCGCCGACCGCGACGGCGACGGCGTCCTCGACCGCAAGGAACTCGACGCCTGGCTCGACCTCCAGGCGCAGGTCGCCCGCGGGCAGGTGCTGGTGACCGTGTTCGACGGCGGCGGCCTGTTTGAACTGATCGACGCCAACCACGACGGCGCGCTGTCGGTCCGCGAGTTGCGCGGCGCGTGGGACCGGCTGAAGGCGGCCGGGTGCGTGACCGGCGGGGCGTTCGACCCGAAGGCGGTCGCGGATGTGGTGCTCGTCGCGGTGAGCCACGGCTACCCGCGGACGCTGGCGCTGGACGCCCGCGGCGGGCCGGCGTGGTTCCGGGCGATGGACCGCAACGGCGACGGCGACGTGTCCCGCCGCGAGTTCACCGGCCCGGCCGACGTGTTCGACAAGCTCGACCTCGACAAGGACGGCCTGCTCAGTGCCGAAGAGGCCGGCAAGGCGGACGCGAAGAAGTGACCGCTCGCGGCCGACACCCACGGCCGCCCGCGTGGTTCCCGTTGCAACTCCGGACCGAACCCGGTCCAATACCCGGCCGCACCCACCTCCGGCCGGAGACGCCTCGTGATCGACCGCCGCACGCTCCTCCGCCACACCTCCCGCGCCGGCGTCGGGTTAATCGGGGCCGCCGGCCTCGCCGCCGGGTACGGGTTCTGGGAGGCGGCGCACGTCCGCGTCAGCCGCCACGCCGTCGCGGTGCCGAACCTGCCGCCGGCGTTCGCCGGCAAGACGGTCGCGGTGCTGGCCGACCTGCACCACGGCCCGTTCGTCGGTCTCGACTTCGTCCGCGAAGTGGTCCGACTGACCAACGCGCTCGCGCCCGATCTGGTCGCGCTGGTCGGCGACTACGCGCACAAGGGCAGCGAGGCGCACATCCAGTTGCCGCCGTGCCTGGAGGCGCTGTCGGGGTTGGCCGCGCCACTGGGGGTGTTCGCGGTGCCGGGCAACCACGACATGCAGAAGGGCGGGGCGGTGTACCGCGAACTGGTCGCGGCAACGCCACTGACCGACCTGACCAACCGGAACCGCCCGGTGGCCGTCGGCAACGACCGACTTTGGCTCACGGGTGTCGATGATCTGTGGTGGGGGAAGCCGGACCTCGACCGGGCGCTCGACGGCGTGCCGGCCGGCGCGGCGGTGGTCCTGTTGAGCCACAACCCGGACTTCGCCGAGGACCGGCCCGACGGGCGGGTCGGGCTGGTGTTGAGCGGGCACACGCACGGCGGGCAGGTGTATCTGGGGAGGTCGGGGTGGGTGCCGTCGAAGTACGGGGCGAAGTACCGGCGCGGGCTGGTGCGAGGGCCGGCGTCGGCGGTGTTCGTGTCCCGCGGGCTGGGCGAAGCCGGTGTGCCGCTGCGGGTCAATTCCCCGCCGGAGGTGTGCCTGCTGACGCTCGCGGCGAGTTGACCGCGGCCGTTCGGTGAGCCGGGAAACGAAACCGCCCGACCCGGACGCTTCAGTGGCCGTGCCGCCAGCTCGGAATGCCGACGCCACTCGAACGGTGGTGAGCGGTTTTCAGCTTTGACTTCGCCGCCGGGCGCGGATAATGTGGCTGTACCTGCCTGCCGTCACTCCGCCTTCGGAGCCTGTCCGCGTGCGTACCTCTTCCCGACTCTGCCCCGGCCCCAGCCGCCGGGATGTGCTGCGCTTCGGTTCTGTTGCTTTCGCCGGCAGCGCCCTCGCGCCGTTCACCGCCACCAAGAGCCTCGCCGCCGACCACACCACCAACGACCCGGCCGTGATCTTCGTATGGCTGCCCGGCGGGCCGCCGCACCAGGACACCTTCGACATGAAGCCGGACGCGCCGCTCGAGTACCGCGGCGCGTACCGGCCCATTCCGACGAACGTTAGCGGCATCCAGATTTGCGAACACCTGCCGCAGTTGGCTCGCCAAGCTGACAAGTACGCGCTGATTCGGTCGGTGGCGCACAAGTTCGCCGACCACGGCGGCGGGCACAAGCGGTTCCTCACCGGCCGCGACCCGAAGGAGCCGACCGGGTTCGTCAACGACACCCCGATGGTCGGGTCGATGGTCGCGGAGGTGCTCAAGGGCAAGCGGACGCCGGTGCCGAACTACGTCAACATTTGCGACGGCGGTCGCCAGCACATTGATACCTTCAGCTTCGGCTCCGCGTACCTCGGCCCGCAGTCGCACCCGCTCACCGTCGGCGGCGACCCGTCCGAACCCAAGTTCGAGATGCGCAACCTGTCGCTCCTGCCCGGCACCGAGAGCAAGCTGCCGGAGCGGCTCGCGCTCCTGAACTCGTTCGACACGCCGCTGAAAGGGCCTGATCTCGCCGGCCGGGCGGAGGGCATGTCGCAGGCCCGCGAGCGCGCGCTTCAGCTTATTGGCACCGACGCGGCCAAGACCGCGTTCGACCTGTCGAAGGAGTCGCCCAAGACTCGCGAGCGGTACGGCATGCACCGCTACGGCCAGCGGTGCCTCATGGCCCGCCGGCTGGTGGAACGCGGGGCGTCGTGGGTGACGTGCGTGCTCGAAAACGCCACCCCGCCCGGCGAGCAGATGAAGAAGAACCACTGCTACAACTGGGACTCGCACGCGGTCAACTGCCACATCTTCGACGACACGCAGTACAAACTCGGGTTCCTCGACCAGTCGATTTCGGCGCTGATCGAAGACCTCTACACCCGCGGGCTGAACAAGCGGGTGCTGCTGGTGGTAACCGGCGAGTTCGGGCGGACGCCGAAGGTCGAGTACTCGACCGGCACGCAGACCGGGGTGACGCAGCCCGGCCGCGACCACTGGCCGCAGGCCCAGAGCATCCTCGTGAGCGGCGCGTGCAAGACGGGTCTGGTGGTCGGCAGCACGACCGCAAAAGCAGAGGTGCCGAAGGACCGCCCGCTCACCCCGAACGACCTGTGGGCGACGGTGTTCCGGCACCTCGACATCGACTTCAACGCCACCAGCTTCCTCGACGGCACCGGCCGCCCGATGCCGATGCTGCCCTACGGCGACGTGATCGGCGAGTTGGTGTGAGGCGCGGAAGAGCGGCCTCTTCTGCCGGTCACACGGTGGGGAGGTGCTCGGCCAGGCACGCCGGGCACATGCCGTGCGTCATCTCGCGCCCGGTGTGGGCGCGCAGGTAGTCCTCCACCCGCTGCCAGTACCCGTCGTCGTCGCGGACCGCCTTGCACCACGCGCACACCGGCAGCAGCCCGCTCAACACCTTCACCCGCTCCAGCGCCGCGGCCAGCCGGTCGGCCGTCCGCCGGCACTCCAGCAGCCGCACCACCTGCCGGGCCAGCGCCGCCAGCGCGTCCAGTTGTCCGGCCGTCAGCCGCCGCGGGGTGCGGTCGATCACGCACAGCGTGCCCAGCCCGTGCCCGGCGGCGGTGGTGAGCGGCACCCCGGCGTAGAACCGCACGTGCGGCGCGCCGGTCACCAGCGGGTTGTCGAAGAACCGCGGGTCGGCCGTCGCGTCCTCCACTACGAACGGCTCCGGCGACAGGATCGCGTGCCCGCAGAACGACACCTCCCGCGGCGTCTCGGTCGCGTCCAGCCCGACCCGGGCCTTGAACCACTGCCGCCGCTCGTCCACCAGCGACACGAGCGAGATCGGCGTCTGGCAGATGTGCGCGGCCAACCACACCGCGTCGTCGTAGGCGGCTTCGGCCGCGGTGTCGAGCACCCGATACTCCCGCAGCGCCGCCAGCCGCTCGGCCTCGTCTTCCGGTTTCGCAGGCTCCATAGGCCCTCCGCACGGTCCGTTACCTCAATTGTACGCTACCGGACTAAGGGAGGCTTGTAATGCCCGGTCTTGATGACGATCTCGAGTTAGTTGGTTAAAGGGCCGCTCCCGTCGTCCCGAAACTCCGGTTGACAACCCGCAAAATTTCAGCAAATATGTATACTGTCTAAACGAATAGTAAAATAGGGCCGTGCCGGGCCGCTCGGCGGTCGATGTCCGGGCCGCGCGTTAGAATCGACTGCCCCGCCGCGCTCACCCGCTACCGGAGCTTCGTATGCGGTTCCTCCTCTCCTTTTTCGCCGGCCTGCTCGCGGTCGGTTCGGCGGTCGCGCAACCGAAACTGCCGAACCTGCCGCCGGACCTGATGGCCCCGACCGACCCGCTCACCCCGGCCGACGAGCGCAAGGCGTTCACCCTGCCGCCCGGGTTCGACGTGCAACTCGTCGCGAGCGAGCCGGACATCCAGAAGCCGATGCAAATGGCCTGGGATGCGAAGGGCCGGCTGTGGGTGACCACGTCGTACCACTACCCGTTCGCGGCCGAGGGCAAGCCGACGGACAAGGTGTTCGTGCTGTCGGACTTCGACCCGCAGACGGGCAAGGCGCGGTCCGTGTCCACATTTGCGAACGACCTCAACATCCCGATCGGCGTTCTACCGCTTCCGGACGGCAAATCGGTGCTGGTGTCGAGCGTCGGGGAGATTCGCAAGTACCGCATCAGCGAAACGGAGCAGGGGCCGAAAGCGGACGGGCACGAGGTGCTGTTCAAGGGGTTCGGGTCGAAGGACACGCACGGAATGTACAACTCGTACACGCTGATGCCCGACGGGTGGGTGTACGCGTGCCACGGGTTTGCCAACGACAGCACCGTGAAGGACCGGAGCGGCAACGAGATCAAGATGCAGAGCGGGCACACGTTCCGCTTCAAGCCGGACGGGTCGAAGATCGAGGTGTGGACCCGCGGGCAGGTGAACCCGTTCGGGATGACGGTCGACCCGTGGTTCAACCTGTACACGGCCGACTGCCACTCGAAGCCGATCACCCAACTGATCCCCGGGGCGTACTACGACAGCTTCGGCAAGCCGCACGACGGCCTGGGGTATGCCCCGCACGTGACCGCTCACAGTCACAACAGCACCGGGCTGTGCGGGCTGGTGTGGTACGACGCGGACCACTTCCCGAAGGACTACAGCGGCACGATGTTCGTCGGCAACGTGGTGACGAACCGCATCAACTTCGACCGCATCGAGTGGCGGGGCGCGTCGCCGGTGGCGAAGGAGTTGCCGGACTTCCTGGTGAGCAAGGACCGCTGGTTCCGCCCGGTGGACATCAAGCTCGGGCCGGACGGCGCGCTGTACGTGGCGGACTTTTACAACAAGATCATCGGCCACTACGAGGTCGATTTGAAAGACCCGCGGCGCGACAAGGACCGCGGCCGCATCTGGCGGATCGTGTGGACCGGCAAGGAGAGCAAGAACGCGCTGCCGAAGCCGTACCGGGCGGACTTCACGAAGGCGACCGACGCGGAGTTGTTTGAAGACCTCCTTCACCCGAACTTGACGGTGCGGTTCCTCGCGGGCCACCAACTGCGCCACCGAATGGCCGAAGTTCGGAACGTCCTCCCCGACTCGAGCGCCGCGTTCGCGAAAGCACAGAACGCGCCCGAGAGCGAATCGGCTTTCTGCGCCTGGCTCATGTTCATCGGTGAAGCAGACAAAAACGTGGATAAGCGCTACGCGGACTTCTCTTCCTACCTCCGCGATCCGAAGAGGTCAGAGCGTCTGGCCGGGCACATGATCCGCGCGTTCACGAGCCGGGCCAAGTGGGGGGACGACGAGCGGGCGCTATTAGTGCAACTCTTCAAGGCGTTCGACTCGGTCCACCAGAAACGCGCCGCGGTGGAGGCGGTCGCCGCGCACCCGCACGCCGACTTCGTGCCGGCCGTCATCGAGGTGCTGAAGAAGGCCGACAAGGACGACACGCACCTGCGGCACGCGGCCAAGATCGCGCTGCGGAACTGCCTCCGCGATGCCGACGCGTGGCCGCCGTACACCGACGTACTCAAGTTGCGCGAGGGCTTCGACCCGCTGTACGCCGAAATCGCCCTCGCGATCCCAACGGAAAAGGCCGCGAGCTACCTGTTGTCGCAACTCGACGTCGAGCGGTTGCCGCCGGAGCGCTTCACCGCGGCCGCCGAACACGTCGTCCGTTACGGTGCGGAGCGGGACTGGCTGTCGGTGTTCAACGACCTCGCGAACGAGGGGTTCCGCAGTGAGAATCCGCTCTACGGCGACGGGCTGGCGGCCGCCATCAAGGCGCTTCAGGCCCGCGGGAAGAAGCTAAACGGCGAAACGGCTCAGGTGCTGCTGACGTACACGAACAAGGGCCTCACCCGCGAAGTTAAGAACCCGACCGGCGCTGCGAACGTGCGGCGGCTGACCGCTGTGTTTCGCGTGCTGGCCGCGGTGCCGGGCGCGACCGAAGGCGGGAGCCAACTGACAATTCCGGCCCAGACGATATCGGCGCTGGAAGGGTGGGTATTGCGGTCGGAGATGCCCGTCGATCTGCGGATTGTGGCGTGCGAAGTTCTGCTCGGCGTTTCGCCCGTCAAGAGCTACACCACGGCGCGCGGGCTGCTCGATGACCCCAAGCTGCCTCCGGATGTGCGTGAGCGGTTGCTGGCCGTGTTCGCGTCGTCCCTGAGTCGCGACGCCCGGCTCGACGCCCGCGACGCGCTCAAGACCGTCCCCTACCGCACCGCCGTTCCCATCGGCCTCGCGCTCGCGGGCACGAAGGCCGGCGCGGAAGACCTGCTCACCGCAGTGAAAGAGGGCAAGGCCCCGGCGCGGCTGCTCCAGGAGAAGGCCATTCTGGAGCGGCTCAAGGCGTCCAACGCCGACGACTGGCAGAAGCGCGTCAACGACCTCACCAAGAGCATCCCGCCGGCCGATCAGCGGATCGCCGACCTCCTCAAGAAGCGGGCCGCCGGGTTCGCGTCCGCGAAGCTCGACAAGGCCGAAGGGGCGAAGCTGTTCGCCAAGCACTGCGCCGCGTGCCACCGCATCGGCGACGCCGGCGGCAAGATCGCCCCGCAACTCGACGGCGTCGGCGTCCGCGGCGTCGAGCGACTGCTCGAAGACATCTTGGACCCGAACCGCAACGTCGATCAGGCGTTCCGGGCGCGGTCGATCACACTGACCAGCGACAAGACGCTCACCGCCCTCATGCTGCGGGTGGAAGGCAAGGTGCTGGTGGTCGCGGACCTCGAAGGGAAGGAGCAGCGCATCCCGCTGGACGAGATCGCCACCAACCGCGAGACGATGCTGTCCGCGATGCCGGCCAACTTCGCCGACGTCATCCCCGAAGCGGACCTGTATCAGATCGTGGGGTACTTGCTCGACCAGAAGGCGAAGCCGTAGATGATTTGAGATTGCAGATTTGTGATTGCAGATTTTCAGACAGCCGAATTGGTCCCGCGTTTGAAAATCTGCAATCTCAAATCGCCCCAAGCCCCTCGAACAGCGTCGTCCCGATGCGGACGAGCGTCGCGCCTTCTTCGACCGCGACGGCGAAATCGCCGCTCATCCCCATCGACAGTTCGGGGAGCGGAAGGCCGGTGGCGGCGCGCAGTCGGTCGCGAAGGTCGCGGAGCCGGGCGAACGTCGGGCGGGCTGTCTGCGGATCGTCGGAGTAGGCCGCCATCGTCATCAGCCCGCGAACGCTTACGCCCGCGAGCGTGGGAAGTGTGCCCGCGAGCGCCGGGACCGCGTCCGGCACAAACCCGCCCTTCGCGGTCTCGCCGCTGCAGTTCACTTCCAGCAGGATCGGCACCGGCGCGCCCCGCTTGCGGCCGAAGGCGTCGAGGGCTTCGAGCAGGCGGTCGCTATCGACTGAATGGACGAGCGAGACGAGCGGCGCGGTGCGGTCGAGCTTGTTCCGCTGCAAATGGCCGATGAGGTGCCAGTTGACGCCCTTCACCGCATCGGCCTTCTGCCACAAGGACTGCGGCCGGTTCTCGGCAAGGTCGCGCAGGCCCAACTCGGCAGCGACCGCCGCGACCGCGGGCGACACGGTCTTCGTCACGCCGACGAGGGTGACGCCGGAGGGGTCGCGCCCGGCACGCCGGCAGGCGTCGGCGATGCGCCCGCGAACGGACGCGATGCGGTCGGCCAGTAACGTTCGCAGTTCGGAATCGGTCATAATCAACCGGGAGGCCAGGTCATGTCGCGGCCGCCGAGCAGGTGCATGTGCAGGTGCGGCACCGTCTGCCCGCCGTGCTCGTTGCAGTTGATTACCAACCGGTAACCCTCGGCCAGACCTAACTCCTTCGCCAGCTTGACCGCGACGAGGTGGAGGTGCCCGAGCAGCATCTGGTCTTCGGCGGTGGCGTCGTCGTGGGTTCGGATGACCTTCTTGGGGATGATGAGGATGTGAACCGGGGCCTGCGGCTTGATGTCGTGGAACGCGAGGCTCAACTCGTCCTCGTGGGCGATCCGAGCCGGAATCGTCTTGTCGATGATCTTCAGGAAGAGGTTGTCGGCGAACATATCGCCCTCCCGGATGCGAAGATGTGGTGTTACCATATCGCCGAACAACCCACCCCCCAACCCCCTCCCTGAAGGGAGGGGGCTTCAGGCCTCGACAGTTCGTCAATGTCGGCGTGGTGTAATGGTTTTTGTTCCCCTCCCTGCAGGGAGGGGCCGGGGGTGGGTTTGGGAGCGACATATGCCCTGGGTTGTTGGAATCGACGAGGCCGGTTACGGCCCGAACCTCGGCCCACTCGTGCAAGCGGCGGTGGCGCTGTACCTGCCGGACACCGACCCGGCCGGGTGGCAGGCGCTCACAACCGCCGTCCGGCGGGCGAGCGAGAAGCCCGACGGCCGCCTCCTCATCGACGACTCGAAGAAGGTGTACACGAAGGGCGGGTTGGAGGCACTCGAGCGCGGGGTGTGGTCGATCGTCGCGGCCGACCCGCACACGATCGAAGACTTCCTCTGGGGCGGGAACGAGTTGCCGGCGTGGGGCGAAGACCTGTGCGGCGAGGCGTGGTTCGACGGCGGCGACGTGCTCCCGCTGCACATCGACTGCGCTGCGGCGTGGGAGCAGTCCGAGCCGGTGCGGGCGGCGATCGGCGGGCGCTGGACCGGCGACTACCGCATCGTGCCGACCCCGCGGTTCAACCGCATCGTGGACGAGTCCGGGTCGAAGGCGACGGTTCTCGGCCGCGGGCTGGTCGAGTTGCTCGCGTCCCTCGTGGCCGCGGTGCCCGGCGACGGGCCGATCGCGTTCGCGTGCGACAAGCAGGGCGGGCGGAACTTCTACACCCCGCTGCTTCAGGACGCGTTCCCGGACGGGTGGGTGGTCGCGGAGCGCGAGTCGGCCGACGAGAGCCGCTACCGCGTCGAACTGCTGCCGCGCCCGGTCACGGTCACCTTCCGGCCGCGGGCCGACGGCGACAGCGTCGCGGTGGCGCTGGCGTCGATGGTGTGCAAGTACCTGCGGGAGGTGTGCATGCGGCAGTTCAACCGCTTCTGGGAGAAGCACGTGCCCGGCATCGCCCCGACCGCCGGCTACCCGGTGGATGCCAGGCGGTTCTACGCCGAGATTCGGCCCGCGATGGCGAAGCTCGGCCTAACGGCCGATCAGGTGTGGAGGAAGAAGTAGTGTGGGTGCGAGTGCGAGTGTGAGGAAAAACAAGCGAATGCGGAAGTCGCCTTTACCTCCACTTCTTCACCGGCTTTTCCTCACACTCGCACTCGCACCCACACTACTTCAATCCAGGTCCCACACCACCACGTCGCCGCCTGCGGAACCGGCGGAGGCCAGCGTGCCGTCCGGCGACACCGCGACGGCGCTCAGGCGGTCCAGGTTCCACGTGTAGCGGGTGACGCGGTCGAGCGAGCGCGTGTCGAACACCTGCACCGTCTTGTCGTTGCCGGTGACGAACAGCCGCCGCCCGTCCGGGTGGTACGCGAGGGCCGTGAAGTGCTTGCGGTTGTCGTTCTGCACTACCCGTGGGTCGCCGCCGAGCGGCAGTTGCCAGACCAGGAGAGTCATGTCGTTGACGCCGGCCACCTGCTCGTTGTGCGGGTGGAAGCGCAGCGGGCGGGCGGCGTAGCTGTACGGGTAACTGCCGGTCGCGACGATCGCGGCGTTGGTCGTGTCGCGGACCTCCAAGTCCCACGGGCTTGGCTCGGTCTCACCGTCGCGGGTGAACAGCGCGAACCGGTCGCCGCCCGGGGCGACCACGACGCTGTCTACGAAGAGGTCCCAGGTGGACACCTTCCACTGCCGCACCCACTCGCCTTCGACCCGGCGCCAGCCCATCAGGCAGTGGTCGGGGAAGCTGTGCTTGGACACCGCCCAGTTGCCGGTCGCGTCGGCGCTGTGGTGCATGCCGTGGACCGCCGGCACCGGGTACACGGTGACCGCCGCCGAGCGGGTGTCGCGGTCGTAGCAGCGGCGGCCGTCGAAGCTCAGCCACGCGAGCCGGCGGCTGCAGGCCGAGAAGCTCAGCCCGCCGGCCCGGTAGCCGGTGTCGGTGTCCAGGCGTACGGGGGCGAGGTTCGGAGAGTCGAGGTTCCACAGGTAGACGGTGCGGCTGTCGGCCGCGGCGATCGCCCGGCAGTCCGGGCTGAACGCCACGTCGAGAATTTCGCTCGCGGTCGTCTTGAGCACCCGCATTTCGGCCCACCCCCGTCCGAAAGCTTAGCCCGCGGCGCGGGGGCGCGCCACCAGGTGCCGGTGGAAGTCACGCTCCGTCAGCAATTTACGGTGACGAACGGACGCGTCGTAGCGACGGGAAGGGCAGCCGGCCGTGGTCACACCTCGACCTTCTTCCACTTCCCGCTCGCGAACCGCAGCGCGAAGAACGCGCCCCGCAGCCACAGGTCGGCACACATGGCCACCCACGCGCCCAGCAAACCCATGTCGTACCCCTCGATTACGCCCAGAGGGCCGAGGTCCACTTGCCGCGAGGTGAGCAGGTACGCGAGCGGGATGCGGACGCCCAGGAAGCCGAGCCAACTGAACAGCACCGGGACGCGGGAGTCGCCGGCCCCGCGAAGCGCCGCCGTGAAGATGATCTGCGATGCCAGCGCCGGCATCGCGCAGGCAATCAGACGCAGGGCCGGCGCGCCCGCGTCCACCACCGGTTGCAGGTGGTCTTCAGGGCAGAACAGACGGAACATCGGGCGGGCCAACAGGAAGAATAGCAGCCCCATGAAACACATCAGACCGCCGCCGAGCGCGAAGGCCGTCCAGCCGCACCGGGCCGCCTGGGCCGGAGTGCGGGCGCCGAGGTTCTGGCCGACGAGCGTCATCGCGGCCGTGCCGAACGCCGCCCCGCTCAGGAACCCGAGCGCCTCCCAGCGGAGGGCGATCCCGTGCGCCGCCGCGGCCACGTCGCCCAGCCGGTTGACGATGCTCAGGAACCACAACTGGCAGAACGCCGCCGACAGGCTGTCGGCCGCCGCCGGCACGCTCACCCACAGCAGCCGGCGGATCAGCGGCACGTCGGGCCGGAGGTGCTCGCGGTGGAGTTTTAGCCCGGACTTGCCGCGGACCAGGATGACCAGCAGCGTGACGCACCCGACGACGTGACTGAGGCCGGTTCCGTAGGCGATGCCCACGAACCCGAACCCCGGCAGCGGGCCGACGCCGAAGCACAGTCCCCACGCGAGCGGCACGTTCAGCACGGCGACCAAGCCCAGCACCTTCAGCCCGGTGCGGGTGTCGCCCGCGCCGGCGAGGCACGCGGCGCACGCCGACTCGGTCACCTGGAAGGCCAGCAGGAGCGCGAGCGGGGTCAGGAACTGCTCGCACACGCGCGCCGCGTCGCCCCGCAGTTGGAGGGCCTCGATCAGCGCCGGCAGCCCGAGCAACCCGGCCGCGGTGCCGACCAACCCCAGGACGACCGCGAGCACGACCGACTGACACGTGGCGTGACGCGCCATCGCCCAGTCGCCGGCCCCGACGAACCGCGCCACCAGCGCCGTGCTGCCGACGCTCACCACGACGGTGTAACTGGACACGAACCAGTACAGATAGCCGGCGGTGTTCAGGGCCGAGAGGTACCGCTCGCGGTCCTGCCCGTCGGGCAGCGGGAACCGGCCGGCCAGGAACTGGTCGGACAGTTGCACCAGCAGGTGCAAATACTGCTGCGCCAGTGCCGGCAGGGCCAGTGCAAGCACCTGCCGCCACAGCGGGCCGATCAGTCGCGCGTGCGCGGCCGGGGGAGCGTCCATCCCCACAGTTTAGGAACCGCGTGCCGGGTGCCGAATGCTGAGAAGCCGCGGGCGGGTCTCATTCTTTTTTCAGCACTCGCTATCTTACTTCTTGGTGGTCTTGCGGCGGGCCGACTTGCCGCCGCTGCCGACCGTCGGCGGCGGTTGGGTGTTGGCGTGGAGGACGACGCGGAAGTTGCCCAGGGTGAGGACGCCGAGCGTGTCCGGGGTGGTTCCCGGGGTGAACACCTCCGGCCGCAGCTTGTAGTTGACCTTCCGCCCGTCCTTCTCGTCGTCCAGCACGCCGGCCTGACGCATTACGCCCAAGTGGTGCGACATGTTGACCATCGGGATGTCGATCATGTCGGCCAGCGTGCCAACGTTTTGCGGGCCTTTCGCCAGAATCCACAGCACCCGCAGGCGCGTCGGTTCGGCGATGGCCGCCATCAGGGCGGCCACTTTGCGTGCTTCGGAGAACTCGGTCATCGGAACGGCACCAGGAGACGACGGTATGGTGGGGCCGCGGCGGCGGCGTAGCTGATGGGCAAACCGAAAGGAAATCATACGAACCGTACCGGCATCGTGCCACCGTCGGAACGGAAATCGCCGAACGGGAATAACCGAAGTGCGCCAAGCAGAAATCAATTTGCGGCTCAAGAGGAAAATGACAGGCCGAAGGGCGGCCCGGTGGCCGGCCCTTCGGCCTGTCATCAATATTTAAGAAATACAACCGGTTCAGGCGGCGCGGGGGGAGTCGAACCCCATCACCTCGGCCTTCACAGGGCCGCGTGCTACCGCTACACCACATGCCGCGTCGCGACGGCCCGCCGGCCGTCAGTGATCCTGGGTGGGATCGAACCACCGATCTCCTCCGTGTCAGGGAGGCGCCTTGAACCGCTAGGCCACAGGATCTTTGTCAGTGCTAAGTGCTGGGTGCTGAGTTCTGAGAAAGTCAGGAGTTTCCCGCGACTTCTCAGCACTCAGAACTCAGCACTTAACAAGGCGGAGGGGAAGGGATTCGAACCCTCATGCCTCTCGGCAACCGAGTTAGCAACTCGGCACGGCCACCCGTATCCGTCTCCCGCTCCGTGTCGCATCGGGTGCGGCGCGACGGCCGCGGGGCGCGGAACGAACCCCAGTCGGCCGGACGTTGTTCGGAACACGCGACCCGCGACCGCCGCGCCGCACCCGATGACAGTGGACCCGCCGGGAGTCGAACCCGGGCTGCCGGCATGCCATACCGGCGTCATACCGCCTAGACCACAGGCCCCACTTCGTGAGTTCCAGGTTCCACGTTCCAGGTTCCAAGTTGAAGGCGCAAAACAGTTGTCGCTGCGTTCAACTTGGAACCTGGAACGTGGAACCTGGAACTCACGAAGTGGAATCGCGGGGAGTCGAACCCCGACGCCGTGCTTGCAAGGCACAGCTCGCGCCCGCGCGCGACCCCGATTTCGTTCAGTGACCGGAGTGGGAGTCGAACCCACACATCACAGGCTCTCAACCCGCGGGCTCTACCAGTTGGCCTACCCGGTCAGTCGCCGCCCGCGCCGCGGGCGGAAGTCGCGAGCCTGGGACTCGAACCCAGCAAACCAGGCTTATGAGGCCCGGCCGAGCACCTGCCCGCCCGCAGTTGAGACATTCGAGTTGCGGACCCGGGAGTTGAACCCGACATCCAGGCTTATGAGACCCGGTCGGGCGCCGGCCCGTCCGCAATACAAACCAGTGGTGACGGTGGGATTCGAACCCACACTTTCCACGTTCTGAGCGTGGCGACTCCTGCCAGTTGGTCTACATCACCATTTCAGTGACCCGTGGGGGAATCGAACCCCCGCTTACAGGTTGAGAACCTGTCGTCCTGAGCCGTTAGACGAACGGGCCGTATCCGGTCACATCAACTCACCTACAGGCGGCTCGTACGGGAATTGAACCCGCGTCGTCAGGTTGACAACCTGATATCCTACCATTGGAAGAACGAGCCGTTTCAAATGCGGAGTGCGGAGTGCGGAATTAAAGCCGCGTCTCTTCGTCGATAGTCCGCACTCCAGCAGTGCCTCGGGTGGGAATCGAACCCACATTGCCCGTGAGGGCGGCTGCTTTACAGGCAGCCCGGCGGCCCACCGCACGTCCGAAGGCGTTCATCAATCCCGGCCGCAGTCGAGTAGCACGGGAGGGATTCGAACCCACACCCACCAAGGTTTGAGCTTGGCCGCTTCTGCCGTTGGCGTACCGTGCCGTACTTTGAGTTCCAGGTTCCAGGTTCCAGGTTCCAGGTTCCAGGTTCCAGGTTCCAGGTTGGAAATCAGGTAAATCGACCCTCGTGTCTTCAACTTGGAACCTGGAACCTGGAACTACTCCCAAAGCCCTCGGCGGGAATCGAACCCGCACGTCCGCCATACCAAGACGGCAAGCTGCCACTACATCACAAGGGCATCACATCGCAATTCAACAGAGCGCCCAGCGGGAGTCGAACCCGCACATCCGCCATGGCAAGGCGATAGGCTACCGCTACATCATGGGCGCGGTCATCAACGGTCACCGACAGTACGTCCGGCGGGATTCGCACCCGCGAAACCACTTTGGAAGAGTGGCGTGTTGCTGCTACACCACAGACGCATCAATCGACCAGTGGAAGCGGTGGGAATCGAACCCACGTGATCCTGCTTAAGAGGCAGGCCCTTGAACCAACGTCAGGCACACTTCCAACGAACTCGAACCAGCAGGTGGCGGAGGAATCGAACCCCGCAGGACGGGCCGTCGGTTTTGGAGACCGAGTGCGTTCCCAGACGCAATCACCACCTGTATGCAGCACCCCGTGCGGGAGTCGAACCCGACCTGGGCGGTTTGAAGGACCGCCGACCTCACCGGAAGTCGAACGGGGCGTGTCTCGTGTTCCGGCCGCGGGCCGCGTACCAAAAAGCGAACCGGCCGGGGGTCGCTTCCTCCCCCGGCCGGCGCGGTTGCCATATTCATGGCTCGCCAGGGGGTTATCCGCTCGTATCCAAACCCAGACCTTCATCACTCAGGCCGGCGAGATACGCGGCCTTCGCAACGACCGTCGCGGTCGCTTGAAGTTCGGTGCTCGCGTGCCAGAGGGTCATGGTGGTGTCGTGTAAGTCGTTGACCGTGTTATGGGCCGGTCGCGGCGTCTTGTTATCCGCTGGCCGGTACACTGATATAGACGCGGCTCACATACTGAGGTTCGCGGGAAACCGAAAAAAAGTTTCGCCCCACTCCGGGATTGATGCGTGAGTGATTCTGAACGGCCCCCCCAACCCGCTACTGATCTGGAACACTGGATGCGGCACGCGCTCGCGCTCGCGGCGCGCGGCCGCGGGAGCGTCGAGCCGAATCCGATGGTCGGGGCGATGGTGCTCGACCCCGCCGGGCGGTTCGTCGGCGAGGGGTGGCACCAGAAGTTCGGCGGGCCGCACGCCGAGGTGTTCGCGCTCGCGCAGGCCGGCGAACGGGCGCGCGGCGGCACGCTCGTCGTCACCCTCGAGCCGTGCTGCCACCAGGGCAAGACCCCGCCCTGCACGGACGCGGTGCTGAAGGCCGGTGTCGCTCGCGTCGCGGTCGCGATGGCCGACCCGTTCCCGAAGGTCGCCGGCGGCGGCCTCTCTATCCTCCGCGGCGCCGGACTCGACGTGAACGTCGGGCTGTGCGAGGCGGACGCGGTCGCGCTCAACGCGCCGTACCTGAAACTCCTGCGTACCGGGCGGCCGTGGGTTCACGCCAAGTGGGCGATGACGCTCGACGGGAAGATCGCGACGCGCGCCGGCGATTCCCGGTGGATCAGCGGCGAGGAGTCGCGGCGGCGGGTCCACGAGTTGCGCGGGCGGATGGACGCGGTTCTGGTCGGCCGCGGGACGCTCGTCGCCGACGACCCGCTGCTCACCGCCCGCCCGCCGGGGCCGCGGACGCCGGCCCGCGTCGTCGTGTCGGCGTCGGGCGAGTTGCCGCCGCGGTGCCGGCTCCTCGACACGGCGGCGGAGGCTCCGGTGATCGCCTACACCGCGCACCCGGACAAACTGGCGGCGTGGGCCGCGGCCGGGGCGGAGGTCGTCGCGGCCGAGACGCTCGACGCGGTGCTCGCCGACCTCGGCCGGCGGCGGTTCACCAACGTGCTCGTCGAAGGCGGCGGCGGGTTGCTCGGGTCGGTGCTCGACGCCCGCGCCGCGGACGAGTTCCACGTGTTCGTCGCGCCGAAACTGGTCGGCGGGGCCGGGCCGTCGCCGGTCGGTGGGGCGGGGGTGGCGAAAATGGCCGACGCGCTTCAGTTGGACCGCGCGCGGTTCGTCCCGTCGGGCGAGGACATCTACATTCACGGCTTCGCTCAGCCGCGCCCGGAATCGAACTGAGCGGCGAGTTCGGCCCGTGTCCGGTAGCCGGCGAGCGGCGCCTCGACGCGACCGATGCCGAACTGGAACTCCAGGAACGGCCACCCCGCGCGCCCGGCGACCGCGTCCCAGCAGAGCCGACCGTCGATCCCGAACTGATGCACCCGCTCGCCGCCCGCCTCCACGAACGGTACGACCGCCGCCCGCAGCCGCTCCGCCGCGGCGAGGATGTCGGCCCGCGCGCGATCGACGTGAGCGGTTAACTCCGGCCCGGGAACGCGGTCGTGTAAAAATGTGGCGAGCGCCGCGTCGAGCGACTCCTCGCGGAAGTCGCGGGCCACCGACGCGCCGACCGCCGTGTCGATCCGCTTGCAGACCGCCCCGAGCACGGCGAGCGCCCCGCCGGCCGTTCGCTGCACGACGACCCGCGGCTCGAACAGCGACCCGGCGGCCCGGTGCTGCGGGATTTCGACTTCCAGAATCGACAGGCCGAGCGCCCGTTCGGGGATGCCGGCGGTCGCGCGGTCGAGGTAGCGGGCACGGCAGGCGGCCACCGCTTCGACCAAATCGGCCCCGCGCCGCCGCGGGTCGGCGGGGAAGTCGTCGAGGTAGCACGCGGTGTCCGGGCAGTCGGTCTCGACGGTGAGAGCGCCGCCGGCGCTGACGACGCGCACGACCGCGACGCCGTTGGAGCCGAGCCGCGGCTTGAGGATGTAGCTCCCGGGCGCGCACAGCAGCGCGGCCCCGAGCGAACCCCCGGTGGCGTCCAGGGTCGAGCCGCTCACGCCCGCGAACGCCGGCTGCCGACACCCGGTCCTACCGGCCAGCCGCCGCTGCCACAACTTGTCGCGGATCATGCGCGGATTGTAATGTGGGCTGCGCGACGGGGCGCAAAATTGTGACCGGCGGCGGAACCGCCCCGAGCGGCCGTCCGGCGGCGCTGAGCGGATGTCGTCGTGCGGATTGCGGTCCCGCGGGGCCGCTCTAAACTAGGCTCGCCCATTCCGAACAGGGAGCCGCCGTGACCGACCCCCGCTCTCGCGCGCCGGTGCCGGCGGCCGTCCGCTTCGCCGCGGTCGCCGGCGTGTACTTCCTCGCCTCGCTGATCGGGACGCGGTTCGTGGTACGGCCGGAGAACCTGTCGGTGTTCTGGCCGGCCGGCGGGCTGCTGCTCGGCTACCTGCTGGTCGCCGACCGCAGGCACTGGCTGGCTGCTGTGGCCGCGGCGGTCGTCGGCAACGTCGCCGGCAACCTGTGGCACGGGCACACGCCCGCGGTCAGCGTCGGGTTCGCGGCGATCAACGCGGTCGAGCCGCTGGCGGCGGCGTGGCTGGCCGTCCGCGTCGGCGGGCCGCTGCGGCTGGACCGCGTTCCGGACGTGTTCCGGCTGTTCGCGTCGCCGCTGGCGGTGTGCGCGGCCACCGCGCTGGCCGGCGCGTGGCTGGTCACCGCCGGGTTGGGCGCGCCGTCGTTCTGGGGCGTGTGGAAGGCGTGGTGGCTGGGCGACGCGCTGGGCGCGATTCTGTTCGCCCCGCCGGTGGTGGCGTGGGCCGTGTCGGGCGAGCGCTGGCGGCCGCGGAGGGCTACCGAGTTCGCTACCGCGCTGGCGGCATTGGCGGCACTGGTGTGGGCCGTCTTCGTGTCCGGCCTGGGCGAGCGGTACGCGCCGCTGGCCATCGCCTACCCGGTGTTCCCGCTGCTCCTGTGGGTGACGCTGCGGTCGGACCTGCGGGGCACGGCGGCGGCGGTCGTGCTGACCGCGCTGGTCGCCGCCTGGGGGACGCTGGCCGGGCGCGGGCCGTTCGGCGAGTTGCCCGCGTCGGCCGCCGAGAAGGTGCTCATCACGCAGGGGTTCGTCGCCACCGTCTGCCTGTCGTCGCTGGTGCTGTCGGCGGCGCTGCGCGAGCGGCGGGCGGCCGAGGACGAGCTGCGCGGCCAGCGGCAACTGCTGCGGGCCATCCTCGACAGCATGGGCGAGGCAGTCCTGGTGGGCGACGCCGGCGGGCGGGTGCTGCTGGCCAACGCGGCGTTCGAGCGGCTGCACCCCGGCGCGGCCGCGGCCGCCCCGCCGGGCGAGTGGCCGGCGGCGCTCGGCCTGTACCTGCCCGACGGCCGCACCCCGTGCCCGCCGGACCGGCTGCCGGTCTTCCGCGCCGCCCGCGGCGAGGCGTGCGACGACGTCCGGCTGGTGGTCGTCAACGCCGTTCACCCGGACGGCGCGCACGTCAGCGTGACCGGGCGGCCGGTGGTCGGGGGGGGCGGCGTCGTGGGCGGGGTGGTCACCATCCGCGACGTCACCCCGACGGTCCGGGCCGAGGCGGCGCTGCGGGCGAGCGAGGAGCGGTTCGCCGCCATCTTCCACTCGCAGTTCCAGTTCATCGGGCTGATGTCGCCCGCCGGGGTGCTGCTGGAGGCCAACCGGACGTCGCTGGCGGCGGCCGGGGCGGGCGAGGCCGACGTGCTGGGGCGGCCGTTCTGGGAGACGCCGTGGTGGGCGCACGACCCGGCGCAGCAGGAGCGGCTGAAGGCGGCCGTGCGGCGGGCGGCCGGCGGCGAGCGGGACCGGTTCGAGGCGTCGCACCCGACCGCCGGCGGCGGGCTGATGTGGGTGGACTTCTCGCTCACCCCGTTCCGCGACGCGACCGGGGCGGTGGCGCTGCTCATCCCCGAGGGCCGCGACATCACCGAGCGGAAGCGGATCGAGGCCGCCCTGCGGCTGAGCGAGGAGCAGTTCCGCAGCGCGTTCGAGCACGCCCCCATCGGCATGGCCCTGGTCGCCCCGGACGGCCGCTGGCTGCGGGTCAACCGCTCGGTGTGCGCCCTCGTCGGCTACTCCGAGGCCGAACTGCTGGCCATCGACTTCCAGACGACCACCCACCCCGGCGACCTGGGCGCCGACCTGGAGCACGTCCGGCAGGTGCTGACCGGCGCGATCCCGACGTACCAGATGGAGAAGCGGTACGTCCACAAGGGCGGGCACGTCGTCCACGCGCTGCTGTCGGTGTCGCTGGTCCGGGACGCCGATGGCGGGCCGCTGTACTTCATCGCGCAGATCAAGGACATCACCGAGCGGAAGGCGGCCGAGGAGCGGCTGCGGGAGAGTCGCACGCTGCTGTCGCTGGCGCTGGAGGCGGGGCAGGCCGGGGTGTGGTACCTGGACGTCGCCCCGCGGCGGTTCGTCCCGTCGGCCCGGGCGCTGGAGTTGCACGGGCTGCCGCCGGACGCCACCCTGAACCACGACGAGGGGATGGCCCGCGTCCACCCGGACGACCGCGGGCGGGTGGGCGAGGCGCTGGGCCGCACCCTGGGCGGCGGCGAGCCGTACCGGGTCGAGTACCGGGTCGCCGGCGACGGCGAGCCGCGGTGGCTGGCGTCGTTCGCCGACGTCCGCCCCGGCCCGGACGGCCCGCGGCTGGTCGGGCTGGTGCAGGACGTGACCGCCCGCCGCCGGGCCGAGGACCGGGTCCGGGCGTCGCTCCGCGAGAAGGAGGTGCTGCTCAAGGAGATCCACCACCGGGTCAAGAACAACCTGCAGATCGTCTCGACGCTGCTGGACCTGCAGAGCGACTACACCGCCGACCCCGGGGCGCTGGAGATGTTCCGGGAGAGCCGCGGCCGGGTCAAGTCGATGGCCCTGGTCCACGAGCGGCTGTACCGCTCGGCCGACGTCGCCCGGGTCGATTTCGCCGAGTACGTGAGGCAACTGGCCCACGACCTCTACCGCGCCTACCGGGTGTCCGACCAGGACGTGCGGCTGGAACTGGACGTGGCCGCCCCGCCGCTGCCGATCGACATCGCCATCCCGTGCGGGCTGCTGCTGAACGAACTCATGTCGAACTGCTTCAAGCACGCGTTCGGCGGGGCCGCGGCCGGGGCGATTCGAGTGGCGCTGCGCGGCGAAGGGGCGGCGAACGTGCTGTCGGTGGCCGACGACGGGGCCGGGTTCCCGGCCGGGGTGGACTTCCGCAACCCCGCGTCGTTCGGGCTGCAACTGGTCAACACGCTGGCGGAGCAGTTGGGCGGCACCGTCGAGATGACCACCGGCCGCGGGACCGCGTTCACCGTGCGGTTCCCGGGCGGGAAGTGACCGCGCCTGCGCCCCTCCTGTGCGCCCGCGGCCGCGGTTGGTACTGTGAATATCACACGCCCGGGCCGCGGTCCGCCCCTCTTCGGCCGGGAAGGGGATCGGGTGCCGGTGTCAACCTCGACGCGCCAACAGAAAGACGGGGAGCCGAGCATGTCCGCGGCCCGCATCCTGATCGTCGAGGACGAGAGGATCATTGCCAAAGGGATCGAGAAGCGACTCCGGGCGCTGGGGTACGAGGTGGCCGGGGTGGCCGGCACCGGCGAGGACGCGGTCCGGCTGGCCGAGGCCGAGCGGCCCGACGTCGTCCTGATGGACATCAACCTGGGCGGCGGGATCGACGGCGTCGAGGCGTCGGCCCGCATCCGGGCGCGGGCCGACGTGCCGGTCATCTTCCTCACGGCGTTTTCCGACGCCGACACGCTGGCCCGGGCCAAGCTCACCGACCCGCACGGGTACGTGCTCAAGCCGTACGAGGACAAGGACCTCCAGACGGCCATCGAGATCGGGCGGCACAAGCACGCGGCAGAACTGCGGTTGCGGGAGAACGAGCGGTGGCTGGCGGCCACGCTCGGCAGCATCGGCGACGGCGTCATCGCGACCGACGAGGCCGGGCGGGTGCGGTACGTCAACCCGCTGGCCGAGCGGCTGACCGGGTGGCCGCGGGCCGACGCGATCGGCCGCGACGTGGGCGAGGTGTTCCGCACCGTCGAGGAGCAGACCCGGGCCGAGCCGCCCAACCCGGCGCGGGAGGCGCTGCTCACCGGCGCGCCGACGCCCCCGACCCCGGGTGCCCTTTTGGTCGCCCGGGACGGGACCGAGCGGCCGATCGACGACAGCGCCGCCCCGATCCGCGACGCCGGCGGCCGCACGGCCGGCGCGGTGCTGGTGTTCCGCGACGTCACCGAGCGCCGCCGCCTCGAGGAGCGCCTGCGGCAGGCGCAGAAGATGGAGGCCATCGGCCGGCTGGCCGGGGGGATCGCGCACGACTTCAACAACATCATGACGATCATCACCGGGTTCGGCGACCTGCTCGTGGCCGGGGCCGGCCTGACCGACCAGCAGCGGGAGTTCGTGTCCAACATCCAGGAGGCCGGCCGGCGGGCCGCCGGGCTGACGCAGCAGATCATGGCGTTCAGCCGCAAACAGATCCTGATGCCGACGGTGCTCAATCTGAACACGGTGGTGCGGGGCATCGGCGCGATGGTGCGGCGGCTGATCGGGTCGAACATCCGGTTCGAGACGGAGACGGCCGCCGACCTGGGGCTGGTGCGGGCCGACCCCACGCAGTTGGGGCAGGTGATCCTGAACCTGGCGGCCAACGCCCGCGACGCGATGCCCGGCGGCGGGCGGCTGGTGATCGCCACCGCCAACGCGGCCCTCGGCCCGGAGGTGACCGCCGAACACCCCGACGTGCCGGCCGGGCCGTACGTGCTGCTGTCGGTGTCCGACACCGGGACCGGGATGCCGCCGGAGGTGCTGGCGCACGCCTTCGAGCCGTTCTTCACGACCAAGAGCGTGGGGGAGGGCACCGGGCTGGGGCTGGCCACGGTCTACGGCGTGGTCAAGCAGAGCGGCGGGCACATCGCCGTCGAGAGCGCCGTCGGCGCGGGCACGACGTTCCGCGTATACCTGCCGCGGGTCGAGGGCGAGCCGGCGGCGGCGGGCCGCGGGGCCGCCGACCGGCCGCGCGGCAGCGAGACGATCCTGCTCGTCGAGGACGAAGACGCGGTGCGGCGGATGACCCGGCTGGTGCTGGAGCGGGAGGGGTACACGGTGGTCGAGGCGGCCGACGGCCGCGCCGCGCTGTCCGCCGCCGAGAGCCACGCCGGCCCGATCCACCTGCTGCTGACCGATCTGATGATGCCGCACCAGTCCGGGCGGGACGTGGCCGACCAACTCCGGGCGGCGGGCCGGGTGTCGCGGGTGCTGTATATGAGTGGCTACACCGAGGACGTGCTGATCTACCAGGGGCTGGACGAGTCGGCGAACGTCCTGCACAAGCCGTTCGACATCGCGGGCATGCTGGCGAAGGTGCGCGATGTGCTCGACCGATCCGCTTGACCGCGGGCGGAGGCCCCGCGGCCCACACTCCGCGTTCCGCGTTCGAGGAGGGGTGTGGTAAACTGACCGGCGGGCCGCGGGTGGCGGCCGCGACACGCGACGGAGCCGACCTCGTGGCCAAAGACCCCCTGCAACCGGAGCGGTGTGCGAAGCTGCTGGCGGCGCTGGCCGCGCCCGAGCGGCTGAAGATCGTCCGCCTGCTGGCCGGCGGCACCCGCACCGTCACCGAGATCGTCGAGGCGCTGGGGATCAAGCCGCTCAACGTGTCGCACCACCTGACCGTGCTCAAGACCGCCGGGCTGATCCGCGGGGCCAAGCGCGGCCGGTTCGTGGACTACTCGCTCAAGCCCGGGGTGCTGGAGGAGGCGGTCGAGGCCGGGGTGCCGAAGGAGGCGCTGGACCTCGGCTGCTGCCGGCTCGAACTGCCCGCGACCGACTGCGCCGGCGGCTGACGCGGCGTCACCGCATCACGTACCCGCCGTCCACGTTGACCGTCTGCCCGGTCACGTTGGCCGCCCGCTCGCTCGCCAGGAACACCGCCATCGCGGCCACGTCCTCGGCCGTCTGCCACCGGTTCAGCGGGACCAGCTTGGCGATCTTCTCGGCGGCCCAGGCGTCGTAGTCCTGCCGCGCCTCCGGCGGCTGGCGGTCGGCCCACGCCTGCCACACCGCCCGGTTCAGCGGCGTCTTCACCATCCCCGGGCACAGGCAGTTGACCCGCACCCCGAACGCGGCCAGGTCCTTCGCGCAGCACTGGGCGAAGTTGATCAGCCCGGCCTTCGACGCGCTGTACGGCGGGTCGGTCTGCGAGCCGACCTGCCCGGCCACCGACGCCAGGAACAGCACCGTCCCGCGCCGCCGCTCGGCCAGCCGGGGCGCGAACGCGTGGGCGACGCGGGCCGCCCCGGTGAGGTTCACCCGCAGCACGCGGTCCCAGTCGTCGGGGTCCAGCTCCCAGAACGGGAAGCCGAACTTGCCCGACCCGACGCCGGCCGCGAACACCACGTGATCGACCGCGCCGAAGTGCCCCCAGGTGTCGGCCGCGGCCGTCCGGACCGCGGCCCCGTCGCCGACGTCCACCCGCCACCCGCGGCCGCCGAACTCGCCCGCGGCCGCCTCGACGTCGGCCGACACGTCCCACAGCCCGACCCGCGCCCCCTCTTCGGCGAACGCGGCGGCGATCGCCCGGCCGATGCCCCGCGCCCCGCCGACCACCGCCGCGACGCTTCCCGCCAGACCGAGATTCACGCTCCGCCTCCCGAAAAGGACTCCGCGCCATCCCCCACCGCCGCCGGCCGTCGTGCCCGCCTCACCCGCCGTGCAGCAGGGCGGCCATGTCGCGGTGGATGCGGCGGCGGATGAAGAACTCGTCCTCGTCCAGCCACGCCCGCACCGCCGGGCCGAGGGTGAACTCGTCGGTCACCACCGACCGCACCGCGGCGTCCACCACGCGGAGCGGGTGCAGCGAGAAGTAGCGGTTCGACGACGCCTGCGCGCCGACCCGCGGGAGCCGGCGGAACAGGTCTTCGAGCCGCCCCAGCGCGATCCCGGCCGGGGCGAAGCCGAGCGCCTCGGCGTAGGCGACGGCGAGGTCGGTGAGCCGCCGCGGGTCGGCCGGGGCGGGCGCGAACAGCGCGTCGCTGGCGGCGTTCAGGATGCGGTAGCCGGCCTCGTCGTCGCCGGCCGCGTACCACCCGGCGGCCAGCCCGACCCGGGCGGGCGTGAGCGGCACCCCGGCCCACTCGCCGCGGGCCGGGTCGAGCACCTGCATGAGCGCCTCGGTGTCGGACGTCAGCCCGAACCGGCGGGCGGCGCGGAAGACGCGCGGGGCCGCCGCCGCGACCGCGGCCAGGAGCGGGCCGGCCGCCGCGGCCCGCGTCAGCCGCTTGAGCAGCCGCTCGGCGGTGTGCGCCGGCGCGACCGCGAACGCCAGGTCGATCACCCGCGCCTGCACCCGGGCGACGCGGGCCGGCCGCTCGTCGTCGGCCCACCGCCCGGCCTGCACCCACGCCTCCGTCCAGTCGAGCGCCGCCGGGACCAGCGCCAGCACCGCGTCGGCCAGCGAGTGGTCGAGCGCCGCGGCCACCTCGAGCAGCGCGAGGGCGATCCGCGGCACGGTGCCGGTGCCCGGCGCGGCGTCGGCGACCGCCAGCAGGGCGCGGGCCTCGCCCGGCAGTTGCGCCGGGTCGGCGTGTCCGACCAGCAGCCCGAGCCGCTCGCCGAGCAGGTCGGCCCCCCAGAACTCGCGCAGGTCGCGGCCGCGGTACGCGCTGACCGCGCCGACCGGCTGTAGGATGCGGCAGTGCTCCCGCAGCCGATCGACCGAGTAGCGGGCGAACTCGGGCAGCCGGTCGAGCCGTTCCCGGAGGTCGTCCGGCAGGTGCGGCTTGGGCGGGTGGCCCTCGTGCGCGTCCTTGATGCGGTGCAGGAACAGGTCGCCGAGCAGCGCGTGCGCGGCCGGGTCGGCCCGCGGCCCGGCGGCGCTGGCGAGGGCCTTGCGCGCCCGCGCCGCCCAGTCCCGCGACCGCGTCCGCTCGCCGAGCGCGCCCAGCCCCCACGCGAGCAGGAACTGCGCGTACTCGGCGCTGGCCTTGCCCTCGCCGTCCAGCCCGACCGACTGAAGCCCGGTGCCGCCGGCGTGCGCCCGCACCCACGCCAGCACCGGCTCCTGCATGCGGACGAGCCAGTCGCGGGCGGTCTGGAACCGGTCGGCCGTCGCGGTGCCGCGGAACCGCAGGAACGACGGCTCGTCCAGGTCCAGGCCCGGGCCGCGGTCGCGGAGCCGGCGGATCAGCCGGTCCCGCCACCGGGCCACGCCGAGCACGTCCCCGTCGCACGACCGCGCGACGGCCAGCCGCGCCAGCCACGCGGCCCGCACCGGGATGTCGTCGAAGTGGTGGTCGAGCAGCGACAGGACGCGGGGCAGGGCGGCCCGGAACTCGCCCGGCGTCGCCGGCTGGGAGCCGAAGTAGGCGGCCAGCGCCGCGACCACGCGCCCGGTCCCGGGGCGGGCCGGCTCGCTCAGCCAGCGGTCGAGGTCGGCGCCCCACTCGGCCGCCCCCTTCGCGCCGCGGCACTCGGCCACCGCCCACTGCTCGAGCCACGCCGGCGGCGGGCTGTCGCACTCCCACAGCGCGTTCGCCCAGCAGATGGCGGCGTCCAGCGCCTGCCCGGTCGCGCCGTACACGCCGGCCAGTTCCGCCCACCGGGCCGCGCGGGCGTCGGCCCCGAGCCGCGGGTAGTCGGCGAGCAGCCTGTTCTCCAGCTCCTGCCGCCGGGCGGTGCGGTCCGAGCCGAGCAGCAGCGCCTCGGCCGACGTCAGCTTCCGCCCGGCGCGGTCCGGGTTCGGCTCGTCCCGCGGGTGCGGCTCCTTCGCCCCGGCCGGCGGGTCGGCGTCGGCCCGCTTGCGCACCCACCCCAGCACGCGGCCGAGCGACTTCGCCACCCACCCCGGTTCCGGTTCGGTCGGCGGAGCCGCGACCGGTGGAGCGGCCTCGGCCGGCGGTGCGGGGTCCGGTTCGACGGCGAGGTCGATGACGGTTTCGACCCGCAGGGCGAACCGCAGGAACGGGAACGGCTCGTCCGGCGGCGTCATCGGGCGCACCGCGACCGGGCGCGGGCTGACGTACTCGACCCGCTCGCGCAGCGGCCGGAACGCGCCCAAGTCGGCCGAGTGAACGGCGATGCCCCCGGCCGCCTCTTCCACCCACACCAGGCGCTGCGGCGAAACGCCGAGCTCGCGGGCGAGTTCGTGAACGCGGACGACCGGCCGCAGCCCGCGGCGGACGGGCACGAACAGCGTCGGCAGCAGCGGGTGCGGGCGGAAGCCGGGGGCGGCGAACGGCAGCACCGCCGGGTCGTCGCTCGCCTCCGCGCGGCGGATGAGGACGCGTGACTCGTCGCCGCACTCCACGGCCGCGGCTTCGAACTTCCGCACCAGGCGCTCGTCGGCGGTACGGGCGAAGTGGTCGAGGTCGGCGAACTCGGCCGCGGTCAGCACCCAGAGCGATTCGGCGTGTGCGGCGTCGTCGCGGACGAGCCGGAACGAGACCGCGACCGCCGGGGGCGGGGCGGCCGGCGGCGGCGCGAGCGGGCGCGGCCGGAGGGGCAGTTCGTCGTCGGCCGCGTCCGGCACCGGCCCCGGCATCGCGCGGACGCCGGCGGGGTCGCACAGCAACACATCGCCCGGCGGCACCGCGAGCAGGTCGGGCAGCGGGTGCCGCCACCCGCGCGCGACCCACACGCCGGCCGCCTGCTCGCGGAACTCCTCGGCGTCGTGCAGGTGGGCGGGCGGCGCGGCCGCGGTCACCCACGCCGTGCCCGCGTGCGGCTCGGGCAGCAGCCGCACGCCGATGGCCCCCCCGGCGCGCCGGACGCGCGCGACGAGCGGCGCGAGGCGGCGGGCCGGGACGACGAACAGCGCGCGGCCGGCGGGGGCCGGCTCGGGGCGCAGCGGCAGGAGTTCGGCCCACGAGCGGACCGGCTGCGTCGGTACGCCGGGGCTGCCCAGCGCGACCACCCCGAGCCGCACCAGCGCCGCGACCGCCTCGCGGGCCGGCGGCTCGCCGAGTTCGAGCCACAGGTGGCCGTTAGCGTCGAACCCGGCCGCGCCGGGGTTCAGCGCGCCGCCGCCGGGCACCAGCCCGCTCGCCAGCGCCAGCCGCAGAACGTCGGTGGTGGGGAAGAACAGCGCCGGCATAGCCGCCTTCGGCGGAAGTACCAAATCCCAAACCGCCTTCGGCGGAAATCCCAAATCCCAAACAAGGATAGCAGCGGAACTGCCTCTTGCTTGGGATTTGTCTCTTGGGATTTGGTACTTATTTGTGACCGAAGCGGTCACAAATTGTTGCTCGTCAGGTTCCGCTTCATGTCGGCGTGGATGCGGCGACGGACCAGGTACTCGTCGTCGTCCAGCCACTTGCGGCCGCTCGCGCCGAGCGCCGAGTCGTCGCTGACGATCGCCAGGATCACGTCTTCCACCAGGTTGAGGTGGAACCGCGAGTAGTATTGCGCGGTCGTCCAGGTGTTGGTGATCTTGGCCGGCGACATGCGGCGGAACAGCTCGATCATATCCCGCAGCCCCTGCTCGGCCGACGGCGACTGCCCGAGCGCCGCGACGTACGCCCGGGCCAGCTCGGTGTAGTCCTTCGGCTGGAGGGCCATCGCGTTCGTGCCGAGCAACTCGTTGCGCGCCTCCTCCAGGATCGGCCGCGCCCGGTCACTCAGCCCGAAGTGCATCCACCCGCCGGCCAGGTTGAGCAGCGTCTGCAGCACCGCCGCCCACGACTCCGGCTTGGACGAGTGCTTCTTCCGCAGGTCCTGCACCGACGCGCCGCGGAGCACCTCGCTGTGCAGCTTGGTCAGGAACCGGTCGATCTCGTTCGTCAGCCCGAGCTTCTTCAGGTTGCGGATGCACTGCCGGGCCACGACGTTGATCAGCTTGTACCGCACGTCCTCCGACTTCGTCGCGACGAGCGCTGTGAAGTCGTCCACGAGCCGCTTGACGATGTCCTCGCGGTTGAAGTGGCCGGCAAGGTAGAGGGCACGCTCGAGCAGTTCGCCCTGCTTCTTCGGCAGGTCGGGCGACTCGGTGGCCGCCCCGGTGCCGCCCTGCAGCGCCGCCGGCACCAGCGCGAGCAGTTCCGTCGTGAAGGCTTCGCTCACCCGTGCGGCCAGCGGCAGCCCCTCGTGCAGCACGTAGAACTGCACCTCCTTGAGCGCCTTGTCCTTGACGCCCTCCTTGTACAGCTTGCGGATGCGGTCGGCGAGCTTCTGCGGGTCGCGGATGGTGTGCAGTTCCGCGAGTTCCTTCTTCATCGCGTCGCCGTGCTTGGTCCAGTCGGCGTACGGGTCCGGCTTCTCCTGCGGCTCCATGATCCGCGACTGCTCGCGCATCCGGTCCACGACGTACTTGGCCAGCTTGTACGGGTTGTTGACCGGGCCGCTGCCGCCCTTCTTGGCGATCTCTTCAAGCGCGTCGAGCACCTCCGGGGCCATCTGCCCGGTGTGCGGCTTGCCGGCCAGCACCTGATCGACGCGGAACTTGAACGCCTTGTACAGGAAGTTCCGCACCACGGCCGCGGTCACCGCCTGTTCCGCCTGCGGCGACCCGCCCGACGGGATCGAGCCTTCCATCACCTTCTTGGCGTCGTCGAGCAGCTTCTTCGTCTGCGTCGTCTCGTTCAGCTTGGCCACGGCGAACGCGAACAGCAGGTCGATGAGCGGCTCGTTCGCCTTCAGGTGGTCGTTCTTCTGCGCGGTGGCGCTGTCGGCCAGCCACTTGCGGATGGTCGAGTGCAGCTCCATCGCCTTGTCGCGCACCACGCGCATCCGCTCGGAGTCCTTCACCCCGCTGAACCGGAGGAAGCCGGGCAGGTCGCGTTCGGCCTGCAACCCCTGTTGCAGCAGGCGCTGCAAGAGCCGGTCGCGGACGCGGGCCAGCCCGAGCACGTCGGCGCCCGAGAGTTGCGCGAGCCGGTAGCCGGCCAGCCACACCGCGCGCACCGGCAGCATCCCGTCGTGCGTTTCGAGGTACTTCTGGATCGCCGGGAGGCGCGTGAGCAGCCACGGCGGCACCGGGTTCTGGGCCGCGAGCCACAGGAACGCGGCGACCACCATGCGCGACTCGTGCAGCCCGCCGGTGGTGTGGTTCAGGAGCTTGTCGAACTCGTCGGCCTTGATGCTGCTGCCGGCGTTGGGGATTTCGGCCCGCACCCACCGCGCCAGCCAGTCGCCCGGCAGCGGGTCGCTGTCCCACAGGGCGTTCAGCCAGCACACCGCGGCATCGACCGACGACTCCTTGCCCTGCTTGGCCCCGGCGTAGGCGGTGGCCAGTTCCGGCCACAGCGCGACGCGCTCCGGCGAGTCGAGCGGCCCTTCCATCGCGGAGAACTGCGCCTCGAGTTCCTTGGCGCGAAGCTCCCACTCGTTCGGCTTCTTGACCTCCTCGACCGGCGGGAGGTAGTCGGCGGCCCCGGTCGGCTTCCCGGCGGCCGGCTTGCCCTTCGTCGCGGCCTTCGCGGTCGGGCCGACGCCCTTCGGCGCCTTGACGTCGTCGTCCTTGCCCTTCGAGTCTTTATCGCCCTTATCGGGCTTGGTCTTCGGCCCGCCGGCGTCCTTGCAGATGAAGTGGTCGAAGTCGAACCGCGTCGCCTCGATCCACGCACTCAACTGCTGCTGCTCGGCCTCGATGACGTAATCGACCCAGTCTTCGAGCGACCGGAACGCCGCGTCCGGCACGAACTCCGGCGTGAAACTGGTCCCGTTTTCGTCGGGGTACAACCACACGACCTGGTCGGCGTCGTCGGCGAGCAGTTTGCGGACCGCGTCGCGGCGCAGGGTGGGGTGGAGCCGCTTGCCGAGCGGCAGGAACAGGTTCGGGAGTTTCCAGTACGGCTTGAACGCCAGCGCGTTGTCGAGCGTCAGCACCGGGGCGGTGAGCTTCGACGGCCGGACGCGGAGGATGACCGTCCGCTTGCCCTTCGCGTCGGTGGCGACCGCGAACATCAGTCGCTGCAACAGGCGGTCATCAGAATCGCGGACGAGGGCGTCGAGTTGCTCGACGGCGTTGTCGCGGAGTACCCAGAGTTCGGGCGTGTCGGTGGTGCTGCTGGCGGCGAGCTTGAGCGCCACCGTCATCTTCTTGGGCGATTTCGCCTCGGTCCAGCCGACCGGCGCCGCCGGCAGCTTGAACTGCATCATGTCGTACACGTCCTGGAACGGGGCGTCGTCCAGGTACGTCCAGTTCCGCGGCGCGCGGATGAGTAGCGCCTGCTTGTCCGCGACGCGCAGTTGCCGGGCGAGCGGCAGCGAGTGCCCGACCTCGACCCACACCCGCGGGGCGGCCTCGGTGTAGGCGCGGACCGCGCCGCCGGAGGCGCTGGCGGTCTTGTCGAGCGCGCGGAGCAGGGTGTAGTACGGCGGGCCGATGACGCGGAGCAGGACGCGGCGGCCGTCCGGGTCGTCCGGGCTGGCGAACCAGCGGAACCCCTGCCGGTCGTTGCCCAGCCGCAGCATTTCGGTGACGAGGGTGGGCAGGTCTTCGGCCTTCTCCAACTCGAACAGCACCGGGGCCTGGTTCGAGAGCTGTGCCGGGGTGCCCTCGCGCACGACCGGCAGCAGTTGCGGCCAGCACGTCACCTCTTGCGGCTCGTCGGACGCGTGCCGCTTCGACCCCTTGACGCCGATGCGGTCGAGGTTCTTGGTGACCGTCTTGGTCAGCGCCTCGGTCGGCTCGACGTAGATTTTGCCCTCGGCGTCGAAGCTCACCGCCGCGGGCGCGAGCGTGACGTCGGCGGGCACGACGCCGCTGGTGATCGCGAGGCGGAGCGTGTCGAGGTCCGGGAACAGCAGGATCATGGGTGTGTCGTGCTGAGGGCTGTGGGTATTTGTCTGACCCTCTCCCCTTGCGGGAGAGGGTGGCCGAGTCTTCGAGGCCGGGTGAGGGGTGAGCGATACGGTTCGTCGAGCTTGGCGGAATCGCGTCGCTCGGCGCACCCCTCACCCGGCGGCCGCAAAGCCGGCCGCCACCCTCTCCCGCAAGGGGAGAGGGCGAGGAACGCTACGATCCGGTGTTACCCTGCTTTTGCCGCTGCGGCTCGTTCGGCTGGCTGACCGGGCCGGTCGGCTGGGCCTCGCTCTCTCGCTCGACGATGATCTGGTCGTCGTCCTGGAGCTTGCGGCCGAGCACCTTTTCGGCCAACTGCCGGTGCATCTGCTCGTGCTCGAGCGGCAGCGCGTCCGGGTCGCTGTCGAGCTTGATGATAATGTTCTGCTTGCCGGTGTTCGGGTCCCGGCGGAGCATGATGAGCATTTCGGCCATCTCAAAACCCTTGTGTTTTGTTTTTGGTGTTTTGTATTTTGTTGTGGCGCTTGGCGTTGTTGCGTTTCGCGAAGCGACCGTGGGCACCTCACAAAACACGAAACACCAAAAACCAAACACCCGCCTACTCGTCCTTCTTCTTTGCCGGGGCTTTCGCGCCGGCCGCGTTCGCCTCGGTCGTGGTGCCCGCGCCGCCGGCGAGCTTCACCTCCGGCCCCGGCGCGCCCACGTCCTTCGGATACCGCGCCCGCAGCTCCTCGATGATCTTCTTCGTCCGGTCGCCCTCGATCGTCTTCTTCTCGATCAGTTCGTCGCGGATCTTGATCAGGTCGGCCTTATGCTTGGTCAGGATGGCCGCCGCCTTCGCTTGCGCCTCGACGATGATCGTGTTCACCTGCCGGTCGATCGCCTCGGCCATGCTCCCCGACAGCACCGCGCGGTCGCCCTTCTCGTCGCGGAACGAGCGGAGCGGGGCGGCCAGGTTCGACATGCCGCACACCTGCACCATGTACTCGGCGATCAGCGACGCCCGCGACAGGTCCGACCCCGGGCTGCCCATTCCGCTCGCCCCGGTCGAGACGTCGCCCACGAGCAGGCGCTCGGCCTCGATCCCGCCGTACAGGACGGCGAGTTGGTCGAGCATCTCGTTGCGGCTCATGCCGATGCGGTTCTTCTCCTGCTTGAACTGCGTGAAGAACGGCGCCCACGGCATGTCGCTCTGGATCGTGACCTTCTCCGGCGGCTGGTGGTTCGGGCAGAAGATGGACACCAGGAAGTGCCCGGCTTCGTGCGTCGCCACCACCGGCAGGTCCTTCTCGTGAACCTCGACCTTCTCGTCGAACTCGGTGAGCGCCTTCTCGATGATCTTCGGCGTCGTCTCGCCCTTGATGTCCTCGCGCATCCGCAGCCGGGCCACCGAGCGGCAGATGGCGTTCAGGTGGTCGCCGCTGAACGCCGTACCGGTCGGCGTCATGTACCGGTTGCCGGTCCGGTTGATCGCGTACTCCATCGCCTCGTCCGAGAACTGGAGCTTCATCTTCTTGTTGTAGATCTCGAAGATGGCGCGGCGGTCGTCGTCGTCGGGGTACGGGATGTGGATGTGGAACTCGAACCTCCCCGGGCGCAAGAGGGCCGGGTCGAGCGACTCCACGAAGTTGGTCGTGCCGACGATGAAGACGAGTTCATCCTTGTGGAACCCGTCCATTTCGGTGAGCAACTGGTTCACCATCGAGTGTTCGACGCCGCTGCCGGTGTACGTGCCGCGGGCGGTGGCGAACGAGTCGATCTCGTCGAACACGATGATCGACGGTGCGCTCTGCCGGGCCTTGTGGAAGATCTGGCGGAGGTTCTCTTCGCTCTCGCCCACCCACTTCGACTTCAGTTCCGGCCCCGACACGATCGTGATCGCCGCGCCGATGCTCGCGGCGATGGCCTTGGCGAAGTAGGTCTTCCCGGTGCCCGGCGGGCCCCAGAAGATCATCCCGCGCGGGATCAATTCCTCAAGGCGCGACACGTCTTCCGGGTCGGTGGCCTTGTCCCGCTTCGACAGCGTGTCGAGGATTTCGTTCTTGAGCTTCGACTTGACTTTCTTGTAGCCGCCGATGTCCTTTTCGAGGTCGACGGCCGGGATTTCCATGCTCCCGCTGAGCGTGGACTGGCGAATCTGGGCGTACGCGCGCTTCGGGTCGGCCGGGTAGTCCTCGCCCTCAAGCGTCGAGAGCAACCGGCGAAGCCGGACGGCGTTCACGCCGGAGACGTACTTGTAAAGCTGCCACGGCGAGAAGTCCTTGCCGAACTTGCGGCTCTCCTTCTGCGTGATGAGGTGCCGGAGCCGGTTCCGCGAGATGCCGAGAATGCTCAGCCAGTGCGGGAACAGGTTCTCGATCACTTTGGGCAGCGGGAACGACGGGTCCTTGAACCCGAGCCACACCAACTCCGGGTTCTCGTACAGCAGCGGAATGACTTCGCGCGCCTCACCGGTCAGCCCGCCCTGACTCGTCGTGAGGAGGTCGAGGTGCGGGAGGACGACGACGCGGCGCTCGGTGGCCCCGCGGACCGCGTCGCGGAGTTGCGCGATCATGGTGCCGATGAGGCCCATCGGCATCGCGCCCTGTTGCGGGTCGCGCTGCCGGCCGTCGAGGTAGATGCACTGCAACTTGGCCTGCCGCAGCCGGTCGCGCACGTTCATGAAGAGGTACGGCGCGAGTTCCTTGTCGCACTCGATGAGCGTGGGCAGGCCGCGGATCAGCTTGCTGGCGACCTCGGCCAGTTCCTGGCTGTACGCGGCCTCCACCGCCTCGACGGGCGTGAGGGACGAGGGCAGGTCTTTCTCGGTGATGGTGATGCTCATGGGATTGTGTTTCGTTTTTCGTGTTTGGTGTTTCGTCCGATCTTCTTCGCCTTAGCGTTCGAGAGTCGGTGGATGGGAAACTGCCCAGACCACCGACCAAACACTAAAAACGAAACACGAAACACTAGACCTCGACCTTGATCGTCAGCGACCCGCTCTCGGCGTCCTCGCTGATCTCCTTCACGGTGCCCATCTGCTGGGCCTTCTGCTTGAGCGCGTCGCGGGTCACCTGGTTGACGACCTCGCTGATCTCCGGCTGAAGCTCCTGCAGGTGCTTTTCGAGGGCGTCGGTCGCCTTGCCCTGCAACTTCGCCTGCTCCTGCTCGAACTTCTTCTCCAGGTCCTGCTTCAGTTGCTCCTTGACCTTCTCGCGGAGGCTCTTCTCGTTCGGGCCGACGTCGTTGAACCCGGTGGCCTCGCGCTTGGCCTCCTGGTTGATCGTCTCGGCCGTCTCGGCCTTGATCGACACCTCGCCCGAGCACGGGTCGATGGTGACCGTGCAGCCCTCTTTCTCTTTAACCATCTTGCCGTCGTCCTGCTCCTCGAACCCGCGCTTCTTGAGTTCTTCCTTCAGCAGCGTCGCCATGTCCTCGGGCGGCAGGATCTCGAGGATCTCGAGTTCGGTGCAGATCTCGTCGTCCGCCTTCAGGTTGCGGGATTCGGATTCCTTCACGGTGATGCGGTACGCGCGGCTCATCGCTTCGCTCCAGGGGTCAGGATTCAGGGTTCAGGGGTCAGGGAAAGAGCCTTACCCCGGGCTGCTCTCGGTGTTCTCGGTCGTGTTGTCGCCACCGGCCGCCGGCGCGCCGCCGACCGGGCCGCGGAGCGGTTCGAGCATCTCCACCGCCGCCCGCGCCCGCGCGCCGACGCGGTCGCCGTTGACGGCCTCCCAGTCGGCCTTCCACATCTGACTGGACTGGTAGTCCTCATCGAAGTAGCCGACGTACCGCGCCCGCTCCTGCCAGGTTTCCAGAATCTCCATCTGCCGCGGCACCGCCAGCGCCGCCCGCTGCGTCTCCAAGCGGTCGGCCAGTCGCGGCGGCCCGCTGCCCTGCAGCCCGCCGGTCCAGAAGATCGGCGTCAGGTCGGACTGGAGAACCGCCGCGTTGGTTCGCAGTACGAACCGCGCGAGGTCGGTGCGGCGGGCGGCCTCCGCGGCCTTCAGGAACGCTTGCAGCGAAGCGAACTCGGCCGCCCCCTGCTGCCGCATCTTCTTCCAGTCGCCGATCTGACCCTTCGCGCGTTCGGTGCGCGTCCACCGCTCGGCGAGGAACCGCTGCAGGCACTCCATCAGCACCGCCCGCTGGCCGGCGAACATCGGGGCGAAGTCCGGCGGGAGCGGCTTGTTGGCGTCCGGGTCGGCCACGTCCGCCGGGTTCAGCACCCAGCAGAACGGGTTCCGCGCGAACGCGTCCTTCCGCCGCAGGATCGCCAGCACGTCGGGGTCTGACCGCGTCGCGTCGAACGCGAGCGCGAAGAACAGTTCGTCGGCGGGCGTGAGCGCCTTCGGGGCGGCGTCCCACGCGGTCTTGGTCTCGTGAACCTTCTCGGCGGTCAGCCAGAGGAGGAAGTCGAGCACCGGGCGCGAGAACTGGAGCGACCGCTCGTCGAGCGGGATGCGGTCCCACACCCGCCCGGGCGCGGGTTGGCCGTTCCGCAGGTACTTGTCGTTCCGCCACCCGCCGGCCCGCGTGAGGAACAGGATGCTGGCCTTCGACAGCGTGTCCTTCACCAGATCGACCGCCCCGCCGCTGAGGCACTCCGGCCGGGTGAGCGGGGTGCGCACCAACTGCAACCCCTGGTCGGCCGGGAAGTGGCCGACCAGGAACCGCAGGATGCGGAGCAGGTTGAACTCGAACTTGGTGACCTGCCGCGGCCCTTCCGGTTCGGGCGGTTCCGTCGTCGGCGCGCCGGTACGAGTCATTTCGTGTCGGTCCCCTGCGGACTGCTCGCGGGTGTCACGGTCGGCAGCGGCTTCTTCCGCTTCCAGCCCTTCCACAAGCCTACCGCATCGGCGGCCGGAAAGCCATTCACCGTTATTCCGTCTTTATCGACGCGGATTTCCAGCGTGTTCCGCTGCTTCCATTGCTCGTCGTGAAAGTAACGCGGCGTGAGGAAGTGGATTCGCTGATTCCGCGACCCGATCCACCGCCGCTCCGTGTCCGGCTCCTCGCGGACGTACGGCCCGTCTACCAGAATGTCCGTCAGAGCGATCAGCGCATTTACGTCCGCTTCGCCGCGGGCCTGCAACTCCTCAATGGTGAACCCGCTGAACACCATGACCGACAGCCCGAGTTCGCGGGCGGCCTTCGCGAGCGCCAGCACGCCACTGGCGTGGGCGAACGGCTCGCCGCCCATCACAGTGATGCCCTCGACGCCGCTTTCTTCCTTCGCGCGGCGCATTTCCGCGGTCATGTCGGCGAGAGTGCGCGTGTGCCCGCCCTTGAACGGGATGAACTCGGGGTTGCAGCACCCGGGGCAGCGGAGCGGGCAGCCCTGGACCCACACCGCGAACCGCTTCCCCGGCCCCTCGGCCTCGGTGCAGGGCACGACCTGGGCGATCTGCATCGTCAGTTCGGCGGCGGTCGGCATTCTTTCTCCGCCCGCCGCTTGCGGCGTCGCGGGAACAGCGCCCGCGACGCCGCAAGCGGCGGAGATTGTGGGGGGTGACGCATTATACCCGTTGGGAGATACGCACAACCCCCCACTTTTTGGAGGAACCCCCCGCGGGTTCCCCCCCGCCCCCTCCGGCTTTCCCTTCGCCGGTTTCGACCTGAATGCTACGATCCACGAACCGCCGCACGGTTGCGATGTTGGTTGTGAGGTGCCGCGTCACTTCCGACGTTTTGTAGGCACTGGCGTCGTCGCTGAAGGCGAGCGGGAGCAGCAGTTGGTCGGCCGAGTGCGGATCGACGGGGCACTTCGCATCCCGAAACGCAATCGCCTCGTCCGCGGCCTCATCCGCGACCGTTTCGGCCGGCTTGCCGCGTTCGCCCAAGCCGAAGAACAGCGGCGGAACGGGTGCCTGCCGAAAAACGACCGCCGCGACGCTCCCCGGGTTCGCCGCTTGCCATTCCTCCTGTGGGATGTGCGATTCGACCCCTTCGGACTTCAGCCGCACGCTCAGCCGCCGCGCCTGACGCTTCCCGACCGACTCCGGCAGCCCCGCGAACGCGCTGAACCCGCCGGCGGTGGTCAGTTCGGGGCACTCCAGAAGCTGAATGCCGCTCACGCGACTACACGGATGCACGACGGCGCGAATCTCGCCACCGCCCCGCGGGTAGAAGCCCGGGCGCACCATCTCGACATCCACGCGAATGCCCATGCGGGCGAGGTACGCGGCCCAGGTGGTTTCGAGGAAGTGGTAGCACGGGGCGTGCGCGTTGTGCGTCCCGCCGGTGATGGTGATGTGGCTCTCTCTGTCGCCCCGGAGTGCGAGCGGCAGGTAGACGGTGTGCAGCACGAGCGCGGTCGCGCCCGCGGTGCCGATGGCGAACGTGTAGTTGCCGCTCTTGGTCGCGCCCGGCTCGAAGTACAGCACGCTCGACCCGACCGACGCGCCCTTGTACTGCGCCCCACTGATCGTTCCGGCCGCCCGAACGCACATCAAGTGCTGCGGTTGCAGGCCCGGTTTGGGCCGGTTGCCGCGGATGTTGACCAGCCGAAACGGCCGGCCGGTGAGGATCGACAGGGCGAGTGCGGAGCGGAGGATTTGCCCGCCGCCTTCGCCTTCCGAGCCGTCGAGTTCGATCATGCCATCGCTCATGACAGTCCGGACACGCGGGAGGGCGGGGCGGTTCGTGCGCGAATTGTACCAGAGGGGCGGATCGGGTAGAGTGAAATGCGGCCGCGGAGATCGCCCGATGGGAAAGCGAGTCGCCGTTCACCACTTCGTCGCGAACCTGACGACCCGTCAGTACGGGCCGCACCCGACATCGGACTTGTTGGGCGTGGACTACGTCCACGAGGTTCCGGCGGACACCGAGTTCCCGCGGTGGTTGGCGCGGGCCGATCTGTTCACGCGGTTTTATTTGCGCGACGCCGCCCCGTGCGAGTTCTTCGTCCGCGTGTGGTGGGTGGATCACCCGCGACGGCGGAAGGGGCAGATGACCGGCGAACACGGGCCGTTCATTGTCAACTTCCGACCAGACGTGGCCGTGCTCGATCATGTGTTTCGAATCGTCAACGTCAGATTGCCCGGCACCGGGTTGTACGAACTCAGGCTGATTCGGTACCGCCAGGGCGGTTACAAGGGCGGCACGGCCGCGATTTACGCCCGCACCCACTTCCGCGTGGAGAAATGACGATGTCGCGCGACAGCCGTTGGGATCCGCCGCTTTCCAAGCCGTGTGCGAATCTCGGCCCGAGTATGAGCGAGAGTATCAGCGTCGAGGAGCGCAACGGCGCGCCGATCGGCCCCTACGTCGAGTTGCGGCCGAAGGGGCCGCCGGCCGAGATCACCGAGGCCGGGCCGCTCCCGCTGCCGCCCGAACCGCCGCCGTTCGACCGCGATGCCGCCCTCGCCGGGCTACAGGCCGCGTTCGCGCTGCTGACCGATGACGAACTGGAGGTCGCGCGAATGCGGATGCTCGGCGCACGTTACATCGACATCTCCGAGGCGCTGGCGATTCGTACGGAGCGGGCCGAACAACTGTGGAAGTCGGCCCGCCGGAAGCTCGGTAAGGCGATCTTCGGGAACCGGTGAGTCGCTTCGGTCGCATCACTTCCTGACGAGAGCCGCGCCCAACCCGGCGATCCCGACGCCGGCTACGAGCGCCCCGACCCCGGCCGCGGATTCGCCGCTGAGGAGCAGAATAACGCCGAGAATTGCGGCCCCCGCGGCAGCAAGAAACACGCGCCCGACGCGGTAAGCCTGATACGCCCGGTCGATGTCCAGCGGCGGGGGTGGCGGTCGGCGGGCTTCCTCTTCGCGCCGCTGTTGCTCGCGTCGTTCGGCCCGTTCCGCGACGACGTTCTTATCCATGCCGCATTCAGCACAGATGTTCCACGTCGGCGCGCCCGGCTTCCGACAGCGGTCGTGAACCGGACTGTGACATGTGCGACAGAAGGCGGAGCCGATCTCGCTTCCGATTCGCCCCGCACAAACCGCGCATGTTTGACCAACCAGTTGCGGCATAAAATGGCTCCGATGGTTTCGGGGCTGTGATTCATTTCACCCACCGCGCCACGTCCCGGGCGTGGTACGTCAGGATCATGTCGGCCCCGGCGCGGCGGATGCTCGTCAGGATCTCCAGCGTCACGCGGCGCTCGTCGATCCAACCCTTCGCCGCGGCCGCCTTCACCATCGCGAACTCGCCGCTCACGTTGTACGCCGCCACCGGCACGCGGAACTCGTCCTTCACCCGACGGATGATGTCCAGATAGGACAGGGCCGGCTTCACCATGATCATGTCCGCGCCTTCGGCCAGGTCGATGGCGACCTCTTTCAGGGCTTCGTCGGTGTTGGCCGGGTCCATCTGGTAGGTGTTGCGGTCGCCGAACGACGGCGGCGACTCGGCCGCCTCGCGGAACGGGCCGTAAAACCCGCTCGCGTACTTCGCCGCGTAGCTCAGGATCGGGACGTCCGTGAACCCGGCGGTGTCCAGGCCGGTGCGGATCGCCCGCACCATCCCGTCCATCATGCCGCTCGGGGCGACGATGTCCGCGCCCGCCTGCGCGTGGCTCACGCACTGCTTCGCCAGAAGCGGGAGGGTGGCGTCGTTGTCCACGTCGTAAACGCCGCCGCGGTCGCACAGCGGGCCGCAGTGACCATGATCGGTGTACTCGCACAAGCATTCGTCGGTGATCAGCAGCACGCTGTTGCCGTGCGCCTTGCGAAGCCCGCGGAGAGCCTGCTGGACGATGCCCTCTTCCTTTAACGCGCTCGAACCGGTCGCGTCCTTGTACTCCGGGATGCCGAACAGGATGAACGACGCGATGCCCAGGTCGCGGGCCGCGCCGACCTCGTCCACCAGCGTGTCCGGGCTGAGCTGGAAGTTGCCCGGCATCGAGCTGATCTCCTGCCGGACGCCCTTACCCGGTCTGACAAAGAGCGGCAGGATCAGGTCGCGGGGCGACAGGTGGGTTTCGCGCACCAGCTCGCGCACCAGCGGGTTGTAGCGGAGCCGCCGCGGGCGCGCGGTGGGGTAAGTGGCGACGGCAGGGGTGGGGCCGCAAGTCGGGTGGTTCACGGAAGCACTCGCGTGATGAGAAGGTGCCCGAAGAGGGAACGCGGAGAACGCGGATGGAGGCGCGGATGGGCGCGGATGAGAGACAGAAGAGATTGTTCTTTGAAATCAATCTTTGCCTTGATCCGCGCCCATCCGCGTTCTCCGCGTTCCCTCTTCGGATGCACTGTTCCCCCATGTTATCGCGATCCGGCTTGGTCTGGACACCGCGTCTCTCGCTCGGCATACCGCCGGCCTCCGACATTGTGCCGTAGGAGCCTGCCCGACATGCGCACGGTTCTCGCCGTGACCGCGCTGGCGTTCGCGGCCAGCGCGGCCGCCGCCCAGCCGCTCGCCCCGCTCCCGCCGCCGACTCCGCTGCCGCCCGGCGAGGCGGTGGTGACCGTCCAGCCGCCGGCTCTCCCCGGCGGCAAGGACGTGTCGCAGCCGCTCCAGCCGGTCGGCCCCGAGCCGAAGCCCGCCGAGCCGAACCCACTGCCGGCGATCGACGCGAAGGCCGAACCGGCCGTCCCGGAGGCGAAGGCGATCCCGCCGGAGAAGCGGATCGGCCCGCTCGGCCCCAACTGGGATGCCTACGAACTGCTCTACTGGTGGCCGCAGCGTCAACCGCTGCCGGTGCTCGCGGTGCGCCCGCCCGGCGGCACCTCCGAGGTGCTGCTCGGCGGGCGGGCGATCGACTCGCAGCCCAGCGCCGGCGGGCGCTTCGCCGTCGGCTGGAGCACCAACACCGAGCAGACCGGCGGGCTTGAGGTCGTCTACTTCTTCCTCGGCACGCGCACCTTCAAGCAGAACGTCCGCAGCTTCGCCGGCGGGACGGCTTCAGAGTTCGGGCTGCCGTACACGAACGCCGCCAGCGGTGCCCGCGAACTGCTGACACTCGCCCGCCCGGGGTTCGCCGACGCCCACCTGACCGCGTTCACCTCCGTCCGCGTGCAGGGGTGGGAGGTGAACAGCGTGGCGAACGTGCTGGACGAGAAGAGCGTGAAACTCAACGCGCTGATCGGCTGGCGGTACTTCCAGGCGCACGAGGGGGCGCGGCTGGAAGCGATCCAGTACCGTTACGACGGCCGCGACGTCGTCCGGGCCGCCGACCAGTTCGACGCCCACAACCGGTTCCACGGCGGGCAACTCGGGTTGCACGCGGACGTGCGCCGCGGGCTGGTGTTCTGCGAGATGACGGCCAAGATCGCGTTCGGCCAGAACTACGAGGTCGTCAAGACCGAAGCGATGACGTTCTTCCAGCCGGGCGGGGCCGGGCCGGCGTCGGCGATCTACGGCGGCAGCGGGCTGTACGTCCAACCGTCGAACTTCGGCCGCACGGCCAACGGGGTGTTCGCGGTGTTGCCGGAGGGGACGTTCAAGTTCGGCTTCCGCCTGGGCGACGCCGGCCGGGTGTACGTCGGCTACAGCTTCCTCTACCTGAGCGACGCAGTGCGCCCCGGCGACCAGATCGACCGCACCCTGAACCCCGCCCAGGTGCCGCTGGCGAGCGGGCTGGCGCCGGCGTTCGGCGACCGACCGGCGCGGATCGTGCAGCGGGGCGACTTCTGGGCGCAGGGGCTGGTGATCGGGCTGGAGACGCGGTACTAGGGAAAGTGTGGGTGCGAGTGCGAGTGTGAGGAAAGGCAGTGAAGGCAGTTAAAGCCGAGCAGTCTTGGCCTCAACCGCCTTTCCTCGCACTCGCACCCACACTATTTTCGCTACCGACCTGGACAGCGCGCCCGCGGCGTGTTAGGGTACGAAAATATATCTGGTGGGCATGAATTCACGCTCGCCCGTTTCGCACCCGGAAGAGGACGCCGTGCCAGCGCAACCCGCCGCTTCGCTTCCGCCGGCGCTGCTCGCCGCCGTCAAGCGGCACTGGGGGTTCACGGCGCTGCGCCCGCTGCAAGTCCACGCGATCCAGGCGGCGCTGAGCGGGCGCGACTCGCTCGTCGTCATGCCCACCGGCGGCGGGAAGTCGCTGTGCTTTCAAGCGCCGGCCGTGTACCGCGGCGGGCTGACGGTCGTCGTGTCGCCGCTCATCGCACTCATGAAGGATCAGGTTGACGGGCTGACGCGGATCGGTGTCCCGGCCGCCCGCATCGACAGCACGCTCAGTTCGGGCGAGTGGAACGAGGCCGCGAACGCCATCCGGCGCGGCGAGACGCGGCTGGTGTTCACCTCGCCCGAACGCCTCATCAACACCGGTACGTTCCGGCTGCTGCAAGACGCCGGCACGCACACCATCGCGGTCGATGAGGCGCACTGCGTCAGCCACTGGGGGCACGACTTCCGCCCGGAGTACCGGCAACTCGCCCGGCTGCGCGAGTTCTTCCCGAAGGCGAACGTTCACGCCTACACCGCGACCGCCACCGAGCGCGTGCGCGACGACATCTGTCAGCAACTCGGGCTGCGCGCCCCGGAGATCCTGGTCGGCGGGTTCGACCGCCCGAACCTCACCTTCCGCGTCCTCCCGCGGCTGAACCTGATCGACCAGGTGCGGGAGGTGATCGACCAGCACCGCGGCGCGGCCGGGATCGTGTACTGCCTCCGCCGCAAGGACGTCGACGAGATGACCGCGGCACTGCGGAAGTTCAAGTACAAAGCGGTGCCGTACCACGCCGGGATGACCAACGACGAGCGCCGCACCACGCAGGAAGCGTTCGCGTCCGAGGAAGCGGACATCGTGGTGGCGACGGTCGCGTTCGGGATGGGCATCGACCGCTCCAACGTGCGGTTCGTGATCCACGCGGCGATGCCGAAAACCATCGAGCACTACCAGCAGGAGACCGGGCGCGCCGGCCGCGACGGGCTGAAGTCGGAGTGCGTCCTATTCCACTCCGGGGCCGACTTCCTCACCCTGCGGTCGATCATCGAGAAGTCCGCGGAAGAGGGCGGCGCGGGGCCGGAGCACGTCGCGTCGAGCGTCAAGCAGTTGGACGAGATGGCCCGGTACTGCCGCGGCGCGGTGTGCCGGCACAAGGCGCTCGTGAACTACTTCGGGCAAGACTACGACTCGCCCAACTGCGGGGCGTGCGACATCTGCCTCGGCGACACGCAAGAGGTGCCCGACGCTCAGAAGGTGGCGCAGATGATCCTGTCCTGCGTCGCGCGCGTGAAAGAAAGCTTCGGCATCGCGCACGTCATTGATGTCCTTCGCGGCGCGGACACCGCGAACGTCCGCGGCCGCAAGCACCACGAACTGAGCACCTACGGGCTGCTCAAGGACGTGCCGAAGAACGACCTGCGCGACTGGATTTACCAACTCGTTGGCCAGAACGTACTGGTGCAGTCTGACGGCGAGTACCCGCTGCTCAAACTGAACCGCGGGTCGTGGGACGTGATGGCCAACCGGCAGACGGTGCGGCTCATTCGGCTCGCCCGGAAGGAGAAGCGCGGCAAGACCGGTTCCGCCGCGGCCCCGGGCGAACTGCCCGCCGGCGCGGACGCCGAACTCTTCGAACTGTTGCGGCAACTGCGGCGTCAGGTCGCGCAGCAAGCAAAAGTGCAACCCTATCAGGTGTTCACTGACGCGGTGCTGGCGGAACTGAGCCGCGGCCGGCCGACGACCGAGGAGGCGATGGGCCGCATCTCGGGCGTGGGCGAGTACCGGCTGCGCGAGTACGGGCAGACGTTCCTCCGCGTCATCGCGTCGTACTGCAAGGGGAAGGGACTTGCGCAGGACGTGGCGCTGCCGAAGCTGGCGGCGCTGCCGCCCCGCGCCCCGGCCGAGCCGCCGAAGATGACCGCGAACAAGGAGAAGGCGTTTGAGTTCTTCCGCAAGGACATGAGCGTGGCGGCGGTCGCGGCCAAGACCGACCTGGCGCTCTCGACCATTTACGAGTACCTGGCCGAGTTCGTGCGGAGTGAGAAGCCGGAGTCGATCTTCGCGTGGGTGCCGGAGGACGTGTGCGAGCGGGTCGCGGCGGCCGCGGAGATCCACGGTACGCAGCGGATGAAGCCGGTGTTCGCGGAACTCAACGGCGAAGTCAGCTACGACCACATCCGCATCGTGTTCGCGTGCCTGGATAGTCGCGGGTAGCGCGAAGAACCCACCCCCGGCCCCTCCCTGCAGGGAGGGGAGAAAGGCCTCGATCACCCCGCTGACGTAATCGGAGCGTAGCGGTTTTGTCTCCCCTCCCTGCAGGGAGGGGCCGGGGGTGGGTTCTTTATGCCTGTCGCTTCAGCATCTCCCGCACGCGCTTCAGCCCGAGCGCCCGCAGCGTCGCGACGTTGCGCTCGGGGATGCCGGCGACCGCATCCTCGTTCTGGTTCACGGCGCTCACACTGTCCTCGCGGAGCAAGTGCAGCATCGGATGCGGCGAGCGGTTGGTGTAGTTCTCGACGTCGTCGGGCCGCGTGCCGGCGAATTGGTACCGCGGGTGGAAGCTCGCGATCTGGATCACGCCACGAAGCCCCAACTCGTCAACGAGTTGGTCGGCGTCGCTCAGGAAATCGTTGTAGTCGAGGAAGTCCGGCAGCGTGTGCGGGTGGATCAGCAGCGTGGTTTCGGTCCGGTCGATGGGCGTGCTCGCGAGCAACTTCAGTTCGTCCGCGAGTTCGGCGCGGAGCGCCTCGGCATCGGTCGCGGGGGTGACGGCGTAGCGGATCAGGCCGCCGGCGAACACCCGGCGCGCGAACGGGCACAGGTTCAGCCCGATCACGAGCGTTTCGATCCAGCGGCGGGTGTCGGCGATGACGGCGGCTTCGTTCATGCCGTTATGCTACACCGCGCCAGCGCCCACGCGGGGAAGTACGCGCGGTACAGGTCGTAGTCGAGCATCGCGGTGCCGAAGAACACCCCGTTGACCGCCTCCCGCGGGTACGAGCCGTCCTCGCGCCACCGCGCCCGCAGCCACTCAACCCCGCGTCGCAACGCGGCGTCACCTGGTGCAACGAGCTCTGCGAGCGCGAGTAACGCCCAACTCGTCATTGTGGCCTGGGATTCGGGGTGTTCGGCGTACTCTTGCTTGAGGCACCCGCGGAAGTGTTCGCCCCAGCCGCCATCAGCTTTTTGGTGGCGAATCAGCCACTTCGCGGCGTGTCGGAGTGCCGGGTGATCGGCCGCAAGCCCCGCGGCGCGCAGCCCGCGGACCGCGTGGAAGGTGCCGTAGGTGAGGTAGATTCCCCACGACCCCGGGAACGCGCCGTCGGGCCGCTGGCGTGACAGCAGGAACCGCACCCCGCGCGCGATCGCGCGCGGAAGCCGCTTCGGCGCGTGGTCCGGCAGCGCCGCGCGGAACCGCGACAGCGCGACGAGGCACGAGCCGGTGCATTCGACGTACGACTGGTCCGTCATGCAGCGGGTGAACATCTCTGACGGGTTGAGCCGCTCCAGCCACCGCGGGGCGCGGGACCGCTCGTAGGAGCCGAACCCGCCGTCGCGGTTCTGTCGCGACAGCACGAACTCGGCCGCCTGCGCCAGCCGGGCGTCGGGGATGCACTCGCCCGCTTCGATGTGCGGGCGCGCCGCGAGCACTGCGGAGAGCGCCTCGGCGGTGCAGTCGCTGACCGGCCACCCGTGGCGCGCGTCGCCGAAGCACCAGCCCCCGTCGGCCACGTCGGGAAAGAAGGGGTCGCGCCCGGCGACCGACCGCGTCAACTGGTTTGCCGCCAAGTAGCGATACGCGGCGCGGATTGCGTCACGGTGGTCGGCGGCGTTCGGCTGTGCGAGCAGCGCTTCAAGGGCGAACCCGGTGTCCCACACCCGGCTGCCGCCGCCGCTGTAGCGCAGCCCGCGCTCGCGGTCGTCCCAGCGGTAGAACTCGAACCCGGCCACGCATTTCGCCACCTCGTCGGCCGGCGCGCGGCGGAAGTGCAGGGCGAGTGCGTTCAGGACGCCGTTGACCGGCGAGAGGGTCAGGTGGTCGGTCGCGTCGAGGTCACGCCGGATCAACGCTTCGCACCGCCGCAAAGCCGCCTCGCGCAGCCGCCGCGGGGCGACGCGGTCGTACCAGCCGAGCACGCGCTCCGCGGCGCGCACAATCAGAGGGGGCGGTTCGAAGCAGTCTTCGAGTGCGAGGTCGTAGCGGTGCCGGCGGAACGACGTCGGCATCCCGGCTTCGCCGTACAGTTCGCGAATCAGTTCGGCGCGGCGCGGGCCGAGGTCGAAGGTCGCGCGTGCCCCTTGAAGGAGCGACATGGCGAGGTAGACGTACCGCGTGTGGCAGTAGAACCGCAGCGGGTGCGCCGGGAACGCCCGCGGCAACAGCGCGAGTTCGGGCACCAGCGGGCGCAGCCCGCCGCGGCCGTACAGGCCGAACAGCGCCAGCCAGAACTTCCCCCACGTCGGCACGTCGAGAATTCCGCCGCGGGCGTGCAGCCAGTGGCGCGCGGCGGCCGCGAGCGGCGCGTCGGGCGGGACGCCCAGTACCCGCATCGCGAGGTAGCAGAGGGTCGTGACGAACACCGACCCGGGGTGCTCCGGGTGCAGCCCGAACGCGCCGCCGGCCGTTTGCGTGAACTCGAAATGTCGGACGATTCGCGCCGCGTCGTCGGCCGAAAAGGGCAGCCCGACGGCGTGCCGCGTGAGCGCGACCTGCGCCGTCACCACCGGGCACCAGATCATCTCGCCCTCCCAACAGCCGTTCGGCTGCTGGAGGGAAAGGAGGTGGTCGGCGACGCGGTCGGGGCGCGGGGAGGTGGGAGCGGACATGCGTCACCGGGCGACCAGCGACTCGCGGGCGAACCACGCGGCCCACCCGCCGAACCCGCCCAGCGACGCCAGCGTGCGCGACAGCGGCCGGCCGAACACCCCGGTCAGCAGCCCCGCCGACGCGGTCGTCAAGAGGCGGGCGAACGTCACCCCGAGCGCCGAGCGGCGGGTCTCGCGCACCGCCAGCAACCGCATCGTGTCGCGCCGCGCCGCGGCCGACGTGCGCCAGAGGTGATAGACCGCGTCGCGCAGTTCCGTGCTGCCGGCGTCGCCGCTGGCGAACAGGTCGTACAGCCCGGTGGACAGCAACTCCGGCACACGGCCCGCCCCGCTCCTGGTCGCCGCGTATTCCTCGACCGAGCGCGACCGCGCGAGCGCCACGGCGTCGAGGAAGCCGACCGACATGCCGACGGCGCACAGCGGGTGGCAGTGGCCGACCGCGTCGCCCACCAGCGCGACCCCGGCCCGCCCGTACTGCCGGCGGTGCAGCAACTGGTTCGCCGCGACCGCCGGCGGTTCGTGCGCGAGCGCGTCGGTGATGGCGTCGGCCAGCGCCGCGGGCAGGGCCGGGCGGTACGCGGCGAGCAGTTCGACCGGGTTCCGCACCCACGCGACGCGGTCCGCGGGCACGTCGATGCACACCCGGGCGAGTTTCGGGCCGACGCGGAACGCCAGCACCGGCCCCGGGCCGCCCAGCAGCACGTTCCCGTAATCGGAACAGGGCAGGGCGGCCGCATCGACCAGCGCCCCAACCATGTACGACACCGGGCGCGCCGCGGCCGAATACCCCAGCGCCTGACGCACCACCGACTGCCGCCCGTCGGCCCCGACGACGAGATTCGCGGAGATTTCGACCGATTGCGCGCGGTCGGCGGTGACCGCGGCGACGCGGCCGCGCGACACTTCCGTCGCCCGGCACCCGCTCAGGACGGTGATTTCGCCCCGCCCCGCGACCGCGTCGTGCAGCGCTTCGACCAGCAGGTGATGCTGGCAACCGATGCCGAACTCACCGCCGACGTACGGCAGGACGATCGGCTCACCGCCCTTCGGGAAGATGGCGAACCCGCGGCCGGGGGCGCACTCGACGCCCGCCGTCGTCAGATCGACGCCGAGTTCCGCCAGCACCCCGGCGGCGGTCGGGTGCAGCCACTCGCCGGCCAGGCGGGCGGTCGGGCCGGCGTCGATGAGGCACACCCGCTTACCGGCGCGGGCGAACGCGAGCGCCGCCACGCACCCGACCGGGCCGCCGCCGACGACGGCGACATCGGCGGCGAGTCGCGGGGGCAAGGGAGCGGACGCGCGAGGTGGGCGCATGAGTACCAGCCGTGGATGCGCGGGGGGCCGTCCGAGCCGCGAGGATTCCGTAATGTTATCTGTCGGCACCCGCCGGACAACGACCCGCAACAATGCCGCCCCGACTTCGGAGAGCCGTCATGCCCGCCCGACTGTTCCTCGCGTTCGTCGCGACCGTCATTTCCGCCCTCGCGGTGTCGCACCTGCCCCGCGCCGACCGCGCCGTCGCTGCCGACAAGGGGAAGCCGGCCGAGCCGGCGGTGAAGGCCAGCATGCACGACTACATGGAGGCGCTGTTCCAGGGGCCGTACAAGCGGCTGAAGGCCGGGATGGCGGCCGAGCCGAAGGACAACGCCGGGTGGAAGGTCATTCGGAGCGAGTCGCTCGCGCTGGCCGAGGGCAGCAACGGGTTGCTGGTCCGCCTGCCGGAGAAGGACGCGGACGCGTGGAGCAAGTTCAGCGTCGCCTCGCGGGACGCGGCGGCCGACGCGTACAAGGCGGCGAAGGCGAAGGACTTCCCGGCGGCGAAGAAGGCGTACGAGGCGATGCTCGGGCACTGCAACGCGTGCCACAAGCAGTTCGACGACGGCAACCACCAGCTCGCGCCGTGAGGCGCTACGCGAACAGCGCCTCGACCGACAGCCGCCAACCGGGCACGGCGGGTTCGGCGTGGGCAGTGTCGCCGCGTCGGAACACGACCGCCGTGGCCGGCGCGGCCGCGGTGTAGAGGGTGACGGTCTCGGCGACGGGATCGACGTCCCACACCGCGAGCGTGCCGGCGGCGAAGTAGTCCTTCCGCTTGTCGGCGTGTTCCCGCTCCTTGGCCGGGCCGTAGTCGTTCTCGCTCCGCACCTCGGCCGCGAACGTCGGCGGGCCGCTGACGAACTTCATCAGGTTCGCGGGTAAAGCGCTCGAAAAGAGTGACACATCGGGCGAGAACGACTGTCGACCAGAGGGCAGTGGCGGACGGATGGCGTAGCCGACGCCGTCGCCGGACACCTCGCCCAAGCCTCCCGCGACGGCGAACGGATCGAGCGAAAACATGATCCGCTTGGCGACGCGGCCGGGCAGGAAGCCGTTGGGCATGATCGGCACGATCCTCCCGCTGATGAGTTCGGCGTTGCCGTCGTACCTCATCAGGTCGTCGAGGGTGGCGCTGGGAATCGGTTGTGCGCTCATGCTGTCCTCCCACACCAGCGTACCACCGGTCGCGCCGCTTCGTCAACGTTCGGAGGTCACTTGTCGGTCACGGCGATCTTGACCGGCGCGCTCTGGAGGAGCGGCCCCTTGCCGCCGTCCTCCGTCGCCAGTTGGTACCGGGCGGTCAGCGTGTACTCGCCCGGGCCGGTCCAGTACACGTACCGCGCCGCCCCGCGCAGCCCGTCGGAGAGTTGCTTCACCGGGATCTCGTGCGCCTTGCCGGGGGCGAGCGTCACCGCCTTCGGCAGCTTGAAGTCGGTCGTGAACGCCCGGTCGCTGTTCAGCGCCACGACCCCCGCCCCGCCGGTCAGCTCGAACGCGATCAGGTTCGAGTCGCCGCCGACGTGGATCGTCGCGTCCTCCTTCGACACGTTCTCGATCCGCAGCACCAGATCGACCGCCGGCGGCTTCGGCGGCTGTGCCGGCTTGCCGTCCTTCTGCCGCTTCGCCAGCGCGTCGAGGTCGGCTTTGTAGTCGGCCGGCGACTTGCCGCCGCCGTCGAACTTGTACTTGTCTGTCTTGGCGACGACCGTCAGCACGAGCGGGCCGAGCGGCTTCTTGTCGTCCGGCTTCTTGTCGTCGGCAGACGCGACGCACGCGGCCGCGCTGACGGCCGCGACCAGCAGGAACAGTTTCATGGGATCACTCTCCGACGTGAGCGGGCGACACCGAAGTAAGACGAGCCGAGCCGCCGACCGGATTGGGCGGCTCGACCGCCACGAACGGTTCGCAAACCACGCGCCGCTGACCCCAACCGTCGTCATTTCGATGGGGGAAGTCGCTTCGGAAGTGCGTTCCACGAGATTCCTCGCGCGTGAGCGCCGACGCGATCATCAGCCGGGCCACGGTGAGCAGGTTCTGAAGCTCCCACCCGGCCCGGCCGTCGAACTCGCGGCCCAGCGCGTACCGGCACCAGAAGCGGAGGTCTTCTTTCGCCTCCAGCATCCGCGTGCGGTCGCGGACGATGCCGAGCTTCCGCACCATGAGGCTGCGGAGCGACGCGTTCAGGTCGGCGATGTCCAGCCGGAGGTCGTCCGCGGCGTGCGGGATGTCGGACCGCAAGGGCAGGGCGGTCATCGCGCCGGGGCTCTTGCGAATGGCGGCCGCGGCGCCGCGGGCGCACAGGGTGCCGTACACCAGCCCCTCCACGAGGCTGTTGGACGCCAGCCGGTTCGCCCCGTGCAGCCCGCTGGAGGTCACCTCGCCGGCGGCCCACAGCCCGGGCACGGTCGTGCGGCCTTCCATATCGACCGTGACCCCGCCGACCATGTAGTGCGCGCCCGGGCGCACCGGGACGCGGTCTTTGGTGATGTCCAGGCCGAAGCTCGCGCACACGCGGTTGATGCCGGGGAACCGCTTCAGGACGAGTTCCGGCGGCAGGTGCGACAGGTCGAGGTACACGTTCGGGTGCTGGGTCCGCTCCATCTGGCGGAAGATGGCCCGGGCGACGACGTCGCGCGGGGCGAGTTCCAGCCGCGGGTCGGCGGCCGGCATGAACCGCTCGCCGTGGACGTCCCGCAGGTACGCGCCCTCGCCGCGGACCGCCTCGCTGACGAGGTAGCGGGCCGAGCCGGCGACGTAGAGGATGGTCGGGTGGAACTGCATGAACTCCATGTCGCGGAGTTCGGCTCCGGCGCGGTACGCGGCGGCCATCCCGTCGCCGGTGGCGATCGGCGGGTTGGTCGTCTCGCGGTACACCATCCCGCACCCGCCGCTCGCCAGGATCACCTGCTTGGCCCAGATCAGGAACCGCCCGACGCCGCCGCGCGACACCACCGCGCCGACGCACCGGCCCTCGTGTGTCAGCAGGTCGATGGTGAACGTGTCGTCCCAGATGCGGACGTTCGGCTTGGTGCGGGCGTGGGCGATGATGGCCCGCATCACCTCGAACCCGGTGCTGTCGCCGAGCGCGTGGACGATGCGGCGGTGGCTGTGCCCGCCCTCGCGGGTGAGGGCCAGTTGCCCGCCCTCGGCGTCGAACACGGTGCCGAACTCGATCAGCCGCTCGATCTGCTGCGGGGCGTCGCGGACGACCATTTCGACCACGTCGCGGGCGCACAGCCCGTCGCCGGCCACGAGCGTGTCGTTGACGTGGTTCTCGAAGCTGTCGTCCGGGGCGCGGACGCCGGCGATCCCGCCCTGCGCGTACGAGCTGTTGCTCTCGGTGACGCGGTCCTTGGTGACGACCGTCACGCCGAGGTCGGGCGGGATTTCGAGCGCGGCGCGAAGCCCGGCGATGCCGGCCCCGATGACGAGCACGTCGGTGAACCGGTGGAAGGTGTCGCGGGCGTCGAACGACACCAGGTAGCGGTTGGCGGCGGACATGGACGGACCCAGGGGCGAGAGGGGCGGGTTTCCGTCAGGGTAGCAGAGCAGTGGGCGGCCGGTAGTGGGCAGTGGGCAGAAAGCGAAGACCAGAACCCTCTGTGGCTCTGGCCTTCGCTCTTTCTGCCCACTGCCCACTACCGGCCGCCCACTGCTCAAGGCTTCTTCTTCAGCGCCTCGTTGAACTTCTCGCGGGCCTTGTCGAACCCCGGCGGGGCGACGGTCGTCGTGCTGCCGGTGGCGTTGCTGTTGGCCGCATTCGGGGCGTCGATCTTGCCCGCGCCGCCCGGGGTGAACATCGGGTTGGCCGGGTCCTTCGGTATCGGCGCGGTCGGACGCGGCGCGTCCTTCTTCGCCTCCTCGCGTAGCCCCCGGATGTGGTCCTCGTAGTCCTTGAGGAACTTGTCGTACTCCGCGTCGGTCCAGCCCTTCTTCTCCTGGAGCTTCTTGCGGTTCTCGTCCTTCTTGAGCTCTTCGAGGTTCAGTTGGGCGCTGCGGGCGCGCTCGGCCGGGTCGTCCATCCGCTTGTTGGCCGGCGGGCTGCCGCCGCCCTTCGACTGGAGGTCGTCCTCCGGCTTGTTGCCCCGCTTGGCCATCCCCTTGAGCTGCTCCTTCAGCTTCTCGGCGTCCTCCTTCGGGTCGCCCGGCTTCTGGTTCTTCATCGCGTCTTCGAGCTTCTGGCGCTGGTCCTTGCCGATCTTGTCGTCGAGTTCCTGCTGCGCCTTCTGTCGCGTCTGCTCGTCGTTCGACTGTAGGTCCTGGGCCTTCTTGGCGAGGTCGGCGAGTTCCTCCGGCGACGGGTCTTTGCCCTTCGCGTCGTTGGTGCCGCCGCTCCCGTCCTTCTTGGCCCGGTCCTGCTCCGTCTTCTTGCGGATGTCGTCCAGCTTCTTCTCCGCGGCGGCCTTCTTCTGCGGGTCGTCGCTTTTGAGGTCTTTAAGCGCCTGCTCGATGTCCTTCTTCTGCTGCTCGGTCGGCTCCTTCGGCTCTTTATCCGCGCCGCCGGCCTTCGGGTCGTCCTTCTTGGGCTCCTTCGGCGCGCCGCCGGCGTTGCCCTCGTCCTTCTTGGGCTCCTTGGGCGTACCGGCGTCCGGCATGTCGCCCTTCTTCGGCGCGCCGGCCCCCGGCGGGGTATCCGTCTTCGGCTCCTTGGGGTCGTTCGGCCCCTTCGGCGCGCCGTCGGCCTTCTGGTCGTTGTCCTTCTTCGCCTGCTCGACCGCGTCCTTCACCTTCTGCTCCGCGGCCTTACGGGTCGCCTCGTCCTTCGACTGAAGGTCTTTGCCGAGCTTCTCCAACTCCTTGCGTTCCTTTTCGCCGAAGGCCTTGTCGAGCTTGTCTCGGGCGTCCTGCTGCTTCTTCGGGTCGTCGCTCTGGAGGTCTTTGGCCGCGTTCTGAAGATCCTTGAGCTTCTCCGGGTCCATCTTCTCCTTGGGCGCGGGGGCGGTCTGTGGGCCGGGCTTGTCGCCGCCCTTGTCGCCCGGGGCGGGCTTGTCCTCGCCCGGTTGCGGTTGCTTCGCGCCGGCGTTGCCCTTCTTCTCGTCCTTGCCGCCCGGCTTGCCCTGCGGCTTCCCGTCGCCCGGGGCGGGCTTGGAGTCGGCCGCGGGCGTCTCGTTCGGCCCCTTCGGGTCGTTCGCGCCCTGCGACGGCTTGGCGTCAGAGTCTTTGTCCTTCGGCGAGCCGTCCTTCGGCTGCGGCTTTGCGCCGCCGGCGGGAGGGGCTTTGTCGGGCTTGGCCTCGCCGGCGTTGGCGTCGTTCGGCTTCCCGTCCGGCGACTTGGCGTCAGCCGACTTCGGGTCCGCCTGCTTGCCGTTCGGTTCCTTCGGCGGCGTCCCGCCCTTCGGCTGCGGCTCCCCCGGCTTGTCGGTGCCGGGGGGGCCGTCCTTGGGCGGCGCGCGATTCTCGGCCGGCGCGTCCTTCTTGTCGGCCGCCGGGTCGGCCTTCGGCTCCGGCTTCGGCTCCGACGCGCCGCTCCCGCCGGTCGCGTCGGTCTTGGGCTGCGGCTTCGACTTCGCCGGCTCGGGGCGCTCCTGCTCCTGCGGCGTGTTGTTCGGCTTGTTCGACGCGCCGTCGCGGTTCTCGCGGTTGAGTTCCTCCTGAAGCTCGCGCGCGGTGCGCTCGACGTCCGACTTCGGGTCGCCCTTCGCCCCGTCGCCCTTGGAGTTCTCGCTCTTCGCCCCCTCTTGATCGCCCTTGTCCGTGCCCTTTTCTTTCGGGCCGTCGTTGCGGTCCTTCGGGGCGTTGCTGCCGTCGCCGTTCTTGGACTGCGGCATGCCGTCCTTCGGCATCGGTTCGCCCGTCTCGCCGCCCTTCTTGTCGCCCGGGTTGTCCTTCTTCGGATCGCCCTCGCGCGGCGGGGCGTCCGGGCGGCCGTCCTTCTTCTCGGGCTGCCCGGCGTTTTCCCCGTTCTTCTTCTCCGGGTTGTCCTTGTCGCCGGGCTTGTTCTCGTCCTTGCGTTTGCGGTCCTCGGTGTCCAGCCGCTTCTGTTGCTGGTCGTTGTGCTGCTGCTCCTCGTTCTTGCGCTGGTCCTTCTGGTCGTCGAGGTTCTTCTTCTCGTCCTTCTCGGTGCTCGGCTCGCCCAGGCGCACCCGCTTCTTCGCCGACACCCCGACGTTCGGCTTCGGCTCGGTGCAGTTGTCGGTCGCCTCCAGCCAGAACTCGACGACCGTTCCCGGCGCCAGCGTGATGTCCAGCCCGGCCGCGTCCTTCGTCAGTTTGGCGAAGTCCACCGACCCCTTGTAATCGAGGTCGGTCGGGTACGTGTCGTCCTTCTCGCGGCGGAACGACTTGCTCGCGCCGTTGAGGAACGGCACGTCCGGCAATTGCCGGGCGGTCGCGCCGAGCGTGCGCATCTTGAGGGTGACGGTGTCGATGCCCCAGTCGTCGCCGATCTTGGCGTCGATCTTCAGTTGCCCGTTGGCCGGCTCCTCGGTTTCCTCGGCCTCCGGCTTGCCGATCAGGATGACCGGGGCGCGGTCCTCCTCCACCGTGATGACGCCCGCGAACGGCTGGGCCGTCCGCTCGCCATTGGGGGCGTTGAAGGTGAGCTTGTACTGGCCGCCGTCGGCCAGCTTGAACGCGAACCGGAGTGTGCTCGGGTCGGAGGCGTCCGGCGTGCCGGCGACCTTGACCCCGCCCGGTTCGATCACCATCAGGCCGTTGGCGACGGGCCGGTTGGTCTTGGCGAGCATCGTGACGGCGGTGCCGCGCGGCCCGCTGACGACCGGGTCGGTGCTGGCGAACGGTGGCCGCTTCAGGTACTTGGGGTACTCGTAGCTGACCGCGAACGTGTCGAACCGCGGCAGCGAGCGGACCGTCACCTTGTACTCGGGCGTTTCGCCGTCGCCGCCGACCACCTTGTACCAGAACCCGTTCTGCACGAGGTGGTCGGGCACCCGAACTTCCCAGTCGCGACTGGTGTTGCCCGGGACCATCGGCACTTCGTCGTAATTCGGGTCGTTCGGGTTGTGCCGGACGAGCAGGCGCACCCGCTCGGGGCCGTCGGGCTTCGGCACCCGGCCCTTGACCGACACCGCGACCGTGACGGACTGGCCGGTGGTAATGGTCGGGTCGGCCGGCTCGGGCTTGACCAGTTGGAGTTCGGTCCGGCTGGCGATTCGGCCGGCGCTGAACGGCATGAAGGCGCGGCCGGCGAGGGAGGCGAACTGCGCCGGCCGGAACACGAAGAACAGCACGATCAGGCCGAGGAACAGCGCGACCGCGACCCCGCCGAGCCAGATCAGGCTGCGGTGATCGACGGCGCGGTTGACGTCGGCCTCGGCGGCCGCCTTCGCGGCCCGGCTGGCGAGCGCGGCCTTCACGGTCGCGTTCAGGTCGCCGTTCTCGCGGGCGTCCACGTACCCGGTGACGCTGTTCTTCGGGTCGTCGAGCGTACCCTCGACCCGCCGGGCCGCGTACAGCGGGTTGATCCGCTTGAGCAGCGGCCGGACGAGAGTGAGGTACGCGGTCGCCGCGAACACCCCGACGAAGCCGACGAACCCCACCTGCCGCACCCACGCCGGCAGGACGAGGTACTTGTCGAGCAGGATCATCGCGGTCGCGTAGCCGAGGGCGAGCGCGGCGAGGGTGAGGCCGCCGACCGCGGCGTCGTGGACGCGGATGCGGCTGGTGGCGTGGGCGATCTGCTCGTCCACCTGCGAGTCGTGCTTCGCGGCGGCGTCCTTCGGTTCCAGAACAGCGGCCATTGAGCGGGTCTCCGGGGCGCGGCACGCGGGGCCGCGCCGACTATCATTATACCTGAGACGAGACAGAACCCCAGACGGATTGCACCCTGTCAACGGGCGTCGCGCGCGAAAACCGGGGCAACGTCTGTTGACAGGTTTTATTCGTCCGTATAGTATTTGGTTGTGTGGGCCGTGTGTCCCCGGCCCTGCGACCCCGGCGGAGTTCGCGCCACCATGAAGTTGCTCGTCCTCGCCGCACTGGCGCTCGCCCCGGCGGCTGACCCGCCGAAGCCCGCTGATCTGTTCGCGCAAGACAACCTCGTCGCGTGGTGCATCGTCCCGTTTGATGCCAAGAAACGCGGCCCGGCCGAGCGGGTCGAGATGCTCCAGAAACTCGGGTTCAAGAAGTACGCCTACGACTGGCGGGCCGAGCACCTGCCGACCTTCGACGAGGAGGTCGGGCTGCTCAAGAAGGCACAGATCGAACTGACGGCGGTGTGGTTCCCGGCGAACCTCGGCCCGGACGCGCAGAAGTTGCTCGCGGTGGTTGAGAAGCACGGGGTGAAGCCGCAGTTGTGGGTGACGCTCGCCGAACCGGCCGGCGCGGACAGCGCCGCGAAGGCGCAGTCGGCCGCGAAGACCCTCCGCCCGGTCGCGGAGAAGGCCGACGCGCTCGGGTGCAAGGTCGCCCTCTACAACCACGGCGGGTGGTTCGGCGAGCCGGACAATCAAATCGCCGTTATCGAGGCGCTGAAGCTGAAGAACGTCGGGATCGTGTACAACCAGCACCACGGGCACGACCACTTCGACCGCTTCCCCGAATTGCTCAAGCTCATGAAGCCGCACCTGCTGGCGCTGAACCTCAACGGCAGCACGAAGGGGGGCGACAAGGCCGGCAAGAAGATTCTGCCGCTCGGGGCGGGCGAACTCGACCTCTCGCTGCTGAAGGCGGTCGCGGAGAGCGGCTACGCCGGGCCGATCGGGGTATTGGGGCACACGCAGGACGACGCCGCGGAGCGCCTGGCGGACAACCTCGACGGGCTGCGGTGGCTGGTGCCGCAACTGAGCGGCGGGAAGCCCGGCGAGCGGCCGAAGTACCGCACGTGGAAGTGAAGCAGAGGACCTCACGCAAAGCCGCAAAGGCGCGAAGGAAGAACAAAACAAGCTTGGGGAGAAGATCGAGTTGAAGTGTCTTCTCCGGCTTTCTTTTGCGTCTTTGCGGCTTTGCGTGAGGTCCTCTGCTTCACTTCCGCTCGGCGTCCGTCACCGGGCGCACCGGCATTTGCTGGGCGTCCAGTCCGCCGTCCACGGTGAACACGCTACCGGTGCTGTAGTTCGCGCGGTCCGACGCCAGGAACACGTACCACCACGCCACGTCCTCAACGGTCGCGATCTTGCGGACCGGGATTTGCGCGATGACGGCCTCTCGTTCCGCCGGGGACGACTTCAGCCCGAAGTCGGTGAGCGGCGTTTCCACCAACCCCGGGGCGACCGCGGCCGTCGTGAAGCCGTGTGCTGCTAGCTCAATGGCGAGTTGGCGCGTCAGCGCGTTCACGGCTCCCTTGCTGGCGTCGTACAGAGTGTGTAGCGGTTCGGAGCGAGTCGCGTTCAGCGACGTGCTGAACAGGATGCGCCCGCCGCGCTTGACCGCCTGAGCGCGGCGGACGACCTCGCGCGTGATCGCCACCGGCACCCACACGTTGAGCCGGAAGATGAAGTCGAAGTGGTCGCGGGTGATCTCGGTGAGCGGCGGCTCCTTGTAGGTGCCGAGGTTGTTCACCAGCACGTCGATCCCGCCGAACGCGGCCCACGCTTCGGCCACCAGCCGCTCCGGTTCGCCGTCGGCGAGCAGGTCGGTCTGGATGTAGCGGGTGTGCTCGTAGTCGCTCAGCAGGCGCTGCACGTCCGGGCATTTGGCGAGCGGCTTCTCGCTGGTGACCACCACCTTCGCGCCACTGGCCGCGAACGCCTGCGCGACGCCCAGCCCGATCCCCTGGCTGCTCCCGGTGACGAGCGCCGACTTGCCGTTGAGAAACATAGCCACACTCCGGTCGCCGCGAACGCGATAAAGGGGTAACGTAGCAATCGCCCCGCGACCGGAGTACAGCCATGCGCCGCACCGAAGCGAAAGTCTACCTGACGCCGCCGGACGAATCGGACCGGTTCCTGCCGGAGGGGCCGCAGTGGCTGACGGTCAGCGGCAAGCCGGCGCTGGTGTGGGTGAACATCCAGACGGCCCCGGACGCGACCGACGGCGACATCCACATCCACTTCCCCGGCACCGACGGCAGCGAGGACGCCGGCGTCGGCTGCCCCGGCCGCCCGGGGTTCGTGCTACCGGTCGATGCCCCGAACCAGGCAATTGTGGGCACCACCAAAGACCTCCGGCTGGTCGATCTGGCCGACAGCCTCTGGTCTGATCCGCTCGTCACCATCGACGACGAGAACCCGCGAACCATCATCAACGACGGCGAGGTGGTGCCGGGCGGCAAGGCGGTCGTGTTCGGCACGAAGGACACGAAGTTCGACGCCGACGCGAAACTCGCCCACCTGTACCTCTTTACGGCCGACGACAACCAGATTTCGGTCCTCGCGGACAAGCAGGTGTGCTCGAACGGCAAGGTGTTCGCGTCCGATGAGCGCGGGCTGATCCTCTTCGACATCGACACTCCCACCAAGAAGGTGGTGCGCTACCGGCTGGACGTGTCCGCGCGCACCGCGACGCCGGACGGCGTGGCGCTGGACCTCGCGAACGAGCCGGGCTTCCCGGACGGGATGTGCGACTGCGGCGACGGGTCGGTGATCGTGGCGTTCTACAACCCCGATCCGATCGACGCCGGCCGCGCCGTCCGCTACAGCCTCGCGACCGGCGAGGCACTCGAAGAGTGGACGACGCCCGGCGCGCCGCGGGTCACCTGCCCGCTGCTCGTGAAGCGGCCGAGCGGGGTGAAACTGCTGCTGACGACCGCGACCGAAGGCATGCCGGCCGAACACCGGGCGCGGTGCCCCAACTCCGGGTGCGTGTTCATCGCCGACACGCAGTTCACCGACTGCCCGGCGGGCGAGGTGGTGCGCCTGCCGTAACCGCTACCGTCCTTGCACTCGCGCCGAGGTTTGCGTACCATCATCCCAACTCAACGGAATCCGAGTCGATGGCCCGCGACCGCAAACCACCGCCGACGCCCGGGAGCGACGCCAACTGGGAGCGACTCCGCCGGCTGTTCCTCGCCGGCACGCCGGAGTTTGTGGACCTGCTGCGGACGCAGGTGAACGCGCCGGCGCTCGCGACCTTCGCGGAGACGTGGTACACCGACCCGCGGATCGAGGCCAAGCGGCTGCTGTTCGCGTACCTCGAAAGGCCGTTCAACTCGCCGCGTCACGAACCGCTGGTCAAGCGGCTGTTCAAGTTCGCCGACAGCGCCGGCGACGACGCGGTGATGGCCCGGTTCATGGCCGGGTTCGACCGCACCATCCGCCGGCAGCGCGCGACCGTGCAGCGGTACGACTACCGCCGCGGCCGCTCCGACACGTTCGACGTACTGCTCACCCCCGGCGGCACCGAACTGTCCCGCGACGACCGCTCTTATAGTGGGCCGTGGTTCGCGCAGAACCGCGAGGAGTTCGTCGCCGGCAAGTTCCTGTTTTCGGTGAAGACGCGGAACTACCTCCGCCGCCGGGCGTGGCGGTACTTCCGCAAGCTCGGCCGCAAGCACCCCGACCGCTACATCCCGGCGGTCTGCACGGCGCTGAAGCTGTACACCGACGCGGACACGCCCGACGGGCTGTCGCTGCTCGACAACTGGGGGCTGGTTCACGTCCTGTTCCACCACTCGCCGGTGCTGGAGTCGCTGCAGAGCGGGTGGGCGGTGGTGCCGGGCGAGTCGCTGGCGAACCTGCAGCCCGCCCCGATGTTTCTGAAACTGTGGGAGCGCAGCCCGGAACCGCTGTTCGACCTCCTGGTGAACGCGAAGGCGCGGCCCGTCAGTATGTGGGCGTTAGGGATGCTCCGCCGGCACTTCCCGGAGCGACTGAAGGCCGTCACGCTCGACGAACTGCTGGCATGGGTCGTGTCGCCCAACGCGGTGCTGAACGACCTCGCGCTGGAACTGCTCGAAACCCGCGGCGGGCTGGAAGCGGTCACCGTCGAGCAGTGGCTGGAACTGGTGGACGCGGCGCGGGCGGAACTGCTCGACCGCATTTGCGGGATGGTCGCCCGGAACGTGAAGCCGGAGCAGGTGACGTTCGCTGCGGCGGTGAAGTTGGCGATGCAGCGGCCGGTTCCGCTCGCCCGGCTCGGCTTCGGCTTCCTGAAGGCGAAGGTGCCGCAAACCGCCGACGCCGTGACCGCTTTATTTGGACTGCGGAACGCCGAGGCCGAGCCACTCAGGGCCGAAATGGTAAGGTGGGCGACGACGGCTCTGAGTTCGCTTCCGACCTTCGACCCGCTGTGGGTGCTCGAATTCCTCGACTCGCGGTTCGAGGCCGTGCGCGAAATCGGCTGGGAGTGGCTGCAAACCGAGCCGCGGGCGCGGGACGCGGTGCTGGTGTGGCAGCGGTTGCTTGAATCACCTTACGACAACGTCCGGTTGCGGCTAATCGCCATGCTGGAGGACCGGGCCAAGGAACGCGGCGGTCTGAGTGCGTTTTCGGCCGAGCGGTTGCGATTCCTGTGGGCGACCGTGCTGCTGAACGTGACGCGCGGCTCGCGGGCGAAGCCGTTCGTGGTGCGGCAGATCATGGACCGCTTGAGTGCGAACCCGGACGAGGCGAGCGAGCTGTTGCCGATCGTGGCGGTGGCGCTGCGGTCGGTGCGCGGCCCGGAGTTCCGCGCCGGGCTGGCCGGGGTCGCCGCGTATGTTGAGCGAAATCCGACCCGCAAACCTTTGGTGGAAGCAGTGTTTCCCGAACTGAAATGGAGTTAGAGTGGTCCGCTCGCTCCGCGAGCGGTTCCGATCTGCGGGTGTGGACGCGATGACATTGTCCTCGTCCCCACACGCCGCGTGTCGCACCGCTCGCGGAGCGAGCGGACCACTCTGGGAGGCCACGGTGTCCGTCGCGATCCGAGACAACCTCTGCGGCGTTCCGCCGCGGGTGAACTTGCTTGCGATTGCGTCCCCCGTTGCGTTGTTCTTTATCGCCGGTAGGGGTACCCCCCACGCCGGCTGAAGCAACATGCGTCCCGGCGTGGGGGGTACCCCTACCGGCGTCGTGAACGCATCGGGTCCACGGATGAAGTCGGGCGCGACGGACACCCTGTATTCGCCGCTGGCGGCAGAAAGAAGCGCATGCAAGTTGCGTTGGCCTATCGCGGTCGCAGCGGCGTGGTCCAGACGAACGTCGGGCTGGCGGTCGCGCTCGCGCCCAACCTCCGCCGCGACCGCGTCAGCTTCGTCGGCACCCTCAAGCAGCCTTTACGGTTCCGCGAGGCGATGAGCGCCCTCCACGACGTCGTCATCTCCGACCTGCGGTTCAAGAAGAAGGACAAGACCGCCTACGAGGAGTGGAAGAAGGCCGAATCTGCTCGCGAGGCCGCGATTCGCTCGGAGGCGGTCAAGCTGAAGCGCTCCGAGTTGGAAAAGGAAAAGGGTAAGCCGATGCGGGCCGGGCTGGAGCAGAAGTACCAGCGGTGCCGGCAGCGGTACTGGGACGCCCGCAATCGGTACAGCAACCTGCTGCAGCGCGAAGACCCGGAGCTGTGGCGGATGCTCATGCCGTGCGACCCGGTCATCACCGTCTCGCCGGACGTGCTGTTCTTCGAGTGCTTCAGCGCCGACGAGAGCAGCTACGGCTGCCTCAACGTCGAACGCGACGCCTTTGAGGCCGAAAGCGATGTCGCGCTCGGCACGACGAACGTCGATTACTCGTGGCGGCTGTACGAGCACTTCCAGACGATCCGCAGCTACCGCGAGACCCGCTTCACGATCGACCCGACCGGGTTCGAGGTGCAGACGTCGGCCGACGACGAAGGGTATCGCGAGGAGAAGATCGACCTGCCGCAGAGCTGGCTCCGCGGGTTCTCGTCGCTGCAATCGGCGATGAGCCTGCCCATGCGGCGCGTCCCGCTCACCCGCGAGGCGGTGTACGCGATCGTCGCGTTCCTCACGCGCCACAAGGCGAAGACCTCGCCGCGTGCCGTGCGCTTCGACCTGACGCCCGGGATGCCGGTGAAGGTCGTTCTGGAGCCGTGGAACAAGGAGATTGTGCTGCCGGACACAGTGTATCCCGGTGCGAAGAAGGAAGTGATTCGCACCTGGGGCCGCGACCGGCTGAAGGTGCTCGGCCGCCTGCTCCCGCTGCTCGATGGGTGCGACGTCTACTTACTCGGTACGGGTCTGCCGAGCTTCTGGGTGGCGCGGATGGGCGAGATGAAGCTGACGCTCGGCCTGTCCGGGTGGACCGCGAACGACTGGACGAGCGGCGGCAGCGCGGTCGATCAACTCGCCCCGCCCGCGGCCCCGTCCAACGACGTCATGCGGCTCGTGGCCGACGCGTTCAAGGAGAACCCGACCTGGAGGCTCGACACCCTCGCCGCGAAGACCGGCGCGTCGGCCCCGATGCTCGCGGCCGGGTTGAACAAGCTCGCCCTGTTGGGCCAGGTGATTCACGACCTGCCGCACGGCGTCTACCGCTGGCGGCAGGTGATGCCGGTGACGCTGTCGGCCGAGATCGTCGGCCCGGACAACGAAGAAACCGTCGCGGCACGCGGGCTGGTCGGGTTCAAGTGCCGCGTCACCTCCGACACGCGCGACGCGCGCGGACAGCGGAATATTGTCGGCATCGTGGACTCCCGCTCGACCTCCGAGGTGACGCTCGACGCCGACGACCGCATCGTGGCGGGCAAGTGCGGCTGTTCGTACTTCTACACGGGCGGCCTGCGTAAAGGGCCGTGCCGCCACCTGCAAGCGCTCCGCAACAAGGCGCTGGGTTACGGCGAGCAGGGCGGCACGCTGGAAAACTGGTTCAAGCGGATTACGAACTCATGACGACCGAACCGACCGCGCCGACGCCGGCGGGCACGTTCTCGAAGCCGGTGCTGGTGGCGGGGGTGCTCGGCGGGTTGGTCGGGGCGGTGCTGAGCTTCGCGCTCGGCCGCTGGATGCCCGCGCCGCCGGCGGTGCCGCCGCCCGCCCCGCCGAGCGAGGCCCGGCAGTTCGCGGAGGCGGTGTTCGACCTGCTGAAGGCGGGCAAGCACGACGCGTTCATGGACCAACTGCGACCGGCGTTCGCCGAGGCGACCGACGAGCAGTTCGCGGAGGTCCGCAAGCGGATGTACGAGACCCGCGAGGGGAACGCCAAGCGGTACGGCGGGGGCGGCGAGTTCGAATACTGCCGCGAGTCGGCGCTCGGCTCGGCCCTCGTGAACGTGACGTTCCTGGAGCGCCACCCGCGGGGGTGTGTGGTGTGGTCGCTCGTCGTCTACCGTGCTGCCGACGGCTGGAAGGTGCTCGCGTGCAACGGCCTCGCGCCGGGGCAGGCGTTCGCCGCGGCGCCCTGAGAGCAACGTTGAAGCCAAGCGGCCGGCTCCGAGACTTAAACATCCTGCGGCGTTCCGCCGCGGGTGAGGTCGCTTGCGATTGCGTCCCCCGTTGCGTTGGTCTTTTCGCCGCCAGACCGAACCGGTTAGCGGCCTGAATCGACCTGCGTCGCCGCCAACCGGTTCGCTCTGGCGGCGTTCGTGAACGACTCGGGTCCACGGTTGAAGTCGGAGCCGGCCGCCTTGTCCAAAGAAGTTCCAGGTTCCAAGTTCCAGGTTCCAAGTTGAAGACAACTGGTTTTCAACTTGGAACCTGGAACTTGGAACCTGGAACTCGCGAGCTTGCGAGTGCGTCATGGGCCTGTTCGACTGGATGTTCCGCCGCGGCCGCACGCCCGACCCTGAACCGGTCGCGCCGCCCCCGCCCGACGCCCCGACGCCCGTCGTGCCGCCTCCGCCGGCCGCACCGTCGCCGAAAGCGGCCACGCCCGCGGTGCCCGCCGACCCCTACGCGGCCACAGAGTTCCTGCCGGTGTCGCGGCAGGAGATCGTGGACGCCGCCAGCAAGGGCAACCTGCTCTTAACCGCGTTCCAGTTCGGCCGGCAGAGCATCATCCCGCCGGTCAGCGACCCGCGGACGCAACTCATCGACCGCGCGCTCGTCACACACGGCCTGCTGTCGCCGGAAGAACTCAACGAGATTCACCGCGTTGGCGAGGAGTACGACAAGAACAAGCCGACCGACGTGAACCTCGCCGCGGCTGCTGGATTGGCCGGTGCCGCTGCCGTGCAAGCCTACCGCGAGTCGAAGGAGCGCGAGAAAGCCCGTAAGAAGGCGTTGAGCGCCGCCAAGAAGCAACAACGGGCCGACGCGGTCAAGCACCGCCGTGCCACGGACGTCATCTTCCTGGGCCGCGGCGTATCCGGGCGGCTTCACCTGCGGTTGAGCGACGAGGCGGCACTCGCGGCGCGCGGCCTGCCGGTCCTGCACACCCCCGCGGACGTCGCGGCCGCCCTCAAGCTCTCGATTACGCAACTCCGCTGGCTCGCGTTCCACAGCGACGCGACGACCCGAACCCACTACGTCAAGTTCCAGGTTCCGAAGAAGAGCGGCGGGATGCGGACGCTCGCCGCCCCGCACAAGACGCTCAAAGCGACACAGCACTGGATTCTGGCGAACGTCGTCAACAAGCTGCCGGTGACCGAAGCGGCGCACGGGTTCGTGCCCGGTCGCGGGATCGTGTCGAACGCGTCCCCGCACGTGTCGAAGGCGGTCGTCGTCAACCTCGACCTGAGCGACTTCTTCCCGACGATCACCTTCTTCCGCGTCCGCGCGGTGTTCGAGCGGTACGGGTACTCCGGCAGCGTGGCCACGGTGCTGGCGCTGCTCTGCACCGAAAGCCCGCGAACGACCGTGACATATGCCGGCGCGAAGTATGAGGCCGCGACTGGGCCGCGCGGGCTGCCGCAAGGCGCCCCGACCAGCCCCGGGCTGTCGAACCAGGTCGCCCGCAAGCTCGACAAGCGGTTGCTCGGCGTCGCGGCCAAGCTCGGCGCGACCTACACCCGCTACGCCGACGATCTGAGCTTCAGCGGCGGCCCGGAACTCGCCGGCAAGATCGGCTGGCTGCTCGCGAAGGTGCGGAACATCGCCCGCGAGGAGGGGTTCGCGGTCAACGAGAAGAAGACACGCGTGATGCGCCGCAGCGGCGCGCAGTCGGTGACCGGGGTCGTGGTGAACGACAAACCCTCCATCGACCGCGACGAACTGCGGCGGCTCCGCGCGATCCTGCACCGGGCGAAGGCCGAGGGGCTGGACGCGCAGAACCGCGACGGCCGCCCGAACTTCCGCGAGTGGCTTCGCGGCAAGATCGCGTTCGTGTCGATGGTCCGCCCGGACGCCGGCGCGAAGCTCAAAGCCGCCCTCGACGCGCTGTAGGAACCGCCATGCGACTCCTTCTCTCCCTGGCACTCGTCTTCGCCGCCGGCGCGCGGCTCGGCGCGGCCGAGCGGCCGAACGTCGTCCTCATTCTCGCCGACGACTTGGGCTACGGCGACCTCGGCTGCTACGGCCAGAAGAAGATCCGCACTCCGAACCTCGACCGGCTCGCCAAAGACGGGGTTCGGTTCACCCAGGCGTACGCCGGCAGCACGGTGTGCGCGCCGTCGCGGTGCGCGCTGATGACCGGGCTGCACACCGGCCACTGCCGCACCCGCGGTAACGGCGGCGCGCCCGGCGGCAACGTCCCGCTCGCCCCAGCCGACGTGTGCGTCGCGGAAGTGCTCCAGAAGGCCGGGTACAGCACCGCGCTCGTCGGCAAGTGGGGGCTGGGCGAAGAGGGCAGCACCGGCGTCCCCACCAAAAAGGGCTTCGACCACTTCTTCGGCTACCTGAACCAGAGCCACGCCCACAACTACTACCCGGACTTCCTCTGGCGCGGCGAACAGAAGGTCCGCATCGACAACCCGCAGTCCAAGACGGAGAACGTGGCCGCGAAGCCGAACGTCTACGCGCCCGACTTGCTGCTCGAAGACGCGTTGAAGTTCGTGGACGATCATAAATCGAAGCCGTTCTTCCTGTACTTCGCCACCATCGCCCCGCACGCGAACAACGAGAAGACCAGGGCCACCGGGGAAGGCAACGAAGTGCCGACCGACGCCCCGTACCGGTCCGAAGACTGGCCGCAGGCGGAGAAGAACAAGGCGGCGTCCATCACCCGCCTTGACGCCGACGTCGGCAAGCTGCTGGCGAAGCTGGACGAGCTGGGCATCGCGAAGAACACGGTGGTGATCTTTTCGAGCGACAACGGGCCGCACCAGGAGGGCGGGAACAAGGTCGCGTTCTTCGACAGCGCCGGCCCGCTTCGCGGGTTCAAGCGGAGCCTCACCGACGGCGGGATTCGCGTCCCCGCGATCGTCCGGTGGCCCGGGGTGGTGAAGCCCGGCACGGTGTCCGATCACGTGTGGGCGTTCTGGGACTTCCTGCCGACCGTGTGCGACCTCGCCGGCGTCGAGACGCCGAAAGGGCTGGACGGGCTGTCGATCCTGCCGACGCTGGCCGGCAAGGGCGAGCAGACCCGGCACGAGTTCCTGTACTGGGAGTTCCACGAAGGCGGGACGAAGCAGGCGGTGCGGCACGGCGACTGGAAGGCGATCCGGCAGGCCCCCGGGCGGCCGCTCGAACTGTACGACGTCGTCGCCGACCCGGGCGAGGCGAAGGACGTCGCGGCGCAGAACCCCGCGGCGGTCGCCAGGATCGAAGCCTACCTGAAGACCGCGCGGACGGAGTCGAAGGAGTTCCCGGTCCGCGAGCCGAAGAAGAAATGACGCCCGCGGCGCCCGCCGTCTGGTACGATGGTTCGCGGCCGCCAGCCCGCGAGACGTCATGCACCCGAACGACGACCAGACCGTTGCCCACACCACGCAGGAGTTCCCGCGGCCGTTCGGCCGGTACGAACTGCTCGACCGCATCGGCGCGGGCGGGATGGGGTGCGTATACCGCGCCCGCCGGCTGGACGACGGGGCCGTGGTCGCGCTCAAGACGCCGCTGCCCGAACTGATGGACCAGGCCCCGGCCCGCGAGCGGTTCTATCGCGAGTACCAGGCGCTGGCCCGCTTCCGCCACCCGGGGCTGGCCCCGGTCCTCGACTTCGGCCAGTTCGACGGCGGGTATTACTTCGCGATGGCCTACATCGACGGCACCCCGCTCGACAAGCTGTGCATCACCGACCAGTTCGCCGCCGCCCGGATCGCCCGCGATATCGCCGACGCGATCGGCCACGCCCACGACGCCGGCATCGTCCACCGCGACATCAAGCCGCCGAACGTCATCATCCGCCCCGACGGCCGGGTGGTGGTGGTCGATTTCGGCGTCGCCATGCTGGCCGAGCGGGCCAACGACCCCGACCGCGTGACGCAGGTCGGCGCGCTGGTCGGCACCCCGCGGTACATGCCGCCGGAGCAGATCGCCGGGGACGTCGCGGCCACCGGCCCGCACTCGGACATCTACAGCCTCGGCGTCGTGCTCTACTGGATGCTGACGGGCCGGCTGCCGTTCGAGGGCGGGCTGAAGGAGTTGCTGTACCAGATTCTGACCGAGCCGCCGCCCGCGCCGGACAAGTACGCGCCGTGGCTCGACCCGCGGCTGAGCTTCGCGGCGGTCCGGGCGATGGCCAAGAAGCCCGCCGACCGGTTCCCGTCGATGGCCGCGTTCGCCAAGGCGCTGGACGCGATCATCGCGCCCGCCCCGGCGGCCGCCGGGACCGCCCGCGCGGTGACCTACGAGTTCGTGCCGATGGGGTCCGACGCCCCGGCCGACGTCCGCGGCCGGCTGTACCTCGACGTCGGCAACGACCTGCGGCCGGGCGTCCTCGACCACCACCACAGCCCCGGGCTGGCCGGGTCCGTCGCCCGGCTCATCACCCTGCGGCCGGAACTGGCCCGGGCCGCGGCCGACGGCGCCGACTCGGTCGCGGTGGTGCTGCACGAGAACCCGGACCTCGACTGCGCGGCCGCGTCGTACCTGGCGGCCGCCCTGCTCACCCGCGGCGAACTACCGGCCGGGGCCGGGCACCTGGCCGACTACCTCGACCGCGTGGACGGCGGGGAGACGGTGTTCACCCTCCGCAAGCCGTACACACTGTACGCGGCCTACATGGTGCTGGCGCGCCGGCTGATGAACGAGATGCCGGACGCCCGCGCCCGGTGGGAGGCGCTCGTCCGCGGTGGGCACCGGCTCATCGAGCACGTGCTCGCCGCCGGGAAGCCGGTCGATCAGGTCAATGCGTTCGACGGCCCGATCATGACCCGCGGCGACCGGGCCGAGCTGCTCGACGACGCCGAGCGGTACGCGCGGAAGCTGGCCGACCCGCAGACCCGCGCCCGCCGCGCGGTGCTCGCCCTGCCGACCCCGTGGGGCGGGCGGCAGGCGGTCGAGGCGCTCTTGGTGCGCGACGTGCAGACCGAGGGCGACCCGGACCGGTGCTCGTTCTTCAAGGACTGGGCGCGGACGGACGCCGACCGGTGCCCGGCGACCGGCGGGTTCGTGGTGCTGTGCGTGTGGTCGTCGCGGCCGAAGCCGCGGTGCATCATCTCGGTCCGCCCGGACTCGGACGCGCGGCTGCTCGGGCTGGGCGAACTGCTCGACGCGGCCGAGACGACCGCCCGCGCCGGCACCGGGCGCGAGCGGACCGGCCCGCCGCGCCGCGGGTACGCCAACTCCGACCCGTGGTACGACGGCCGCGGCCACCACGACACCATCGTCGATTCGCCGCGCGCCGGAACCGCCCTGTCGGCCGACGCGGTGGAGCGCATCCTGTTGGAGTACGGCAACGGGACGGCCGTCCCGCTCGCCTGAGCCTCGATCACACGCCGCGAGCCTCATACCGCGTCGCATTGACCGACCGGGCACCTTCTTCTGTAGCCGGCCTCTGTGAGGCCGGAGCGACACCGCCCATGGAGCACCGGCCTCACAGAGGCCGGCTACAGAAGGCATTGACGCGCTCTGGTATCACCCCCTGTTCCGGAAGGACCGTGCCATGATTCGCCTGTTCGTGTGCTGCGCGGCGATCGCCCTCGCAACCACCGCCCGCGCCGACGAACCGGTGGTGCCGAAGGCGATGACGCCGCTGTTCAACGGCAAGAACCTCGACGGCCTCACGCCGTGGCTGAAAGACAGCAAGCACGACGACCCGAAGCGCGTGTTCCGCGTCACGGACGGGCAGTTGCACGTCACCGGCGACGGGTTCGGCTACCTCGCCACGAACGCCGCGTACAAGGACTACCGCGTCACGATCGAATACAAGTGGGGGAAAAAAACGGACGGCGGGAAGTACGTCCGCAACTCCGGGCTGCTCGTGCACGCGACCGGGCCGCACGGCGGCGCGAGCGGGACGTGGATGTCGTGCGTCGAGTGCCAGCTCGCGCAAGGCTGCTGCGGCGACCTCATCGTGATCCGCGGCAAGGACGAGAAGGGGGCGACGATCCCGGTGTCGATCACGTCGGATGTGGCTTTGGGGTCGGACAAGCGGCCGCGGTGGCGCGAGGGCGGCACCAAGACGGTGTTCACCGGCCGGCAGTTGTGGTGGAAGGACCACGACCCGGACTTCCAAGAACTGCTCGACACCTACGGCAAGAACGACGTGGAGAGCAAGTTGGGCGAGTGGACTACGGTGGAGTGCGTGTGTGAGGGGGCGACGATCGCGGTGTACGTGAACGGGACGAAGGTGAACCACGCCTACGACGCGACCCCGGCGACCGGGAGGGTGCTGCTCCAGACCGAGGGGTTCGAGCTGTTCGTCCGCAGGTGGGAGATCGCCCCGCTGAAGAAGTAGCTACCCGGCGTTCTGGAACTCGGCGTCGAATGCGAACGGGTCGGCGATGCCGAACGCCTCCAGCGTCGCGCGGGCGACGGCGAGGTGGTGTTCCAGTGCGGGGTCGGCGTCGTCGAACGGCGGGACCGAGATCAGCGCGCCGGTGTCGCGGTGCTCGTACCGGATCGCCGGCGGGTCTTTCGCCACCAACCGCCGCGCGAACCCGAGCGCCTTCAGCACGCGATCCAACTGCCCGTAGGTGACTCCGGCTCGGTTCATGACTTCTCTCATCCGTCAGGCGCCTGCCGCCTTCGTTTGTCAGCGCTCATCAAAATGATAGCAGAAAAACCGTTGACGCGATCGACCGCTGTGGGCACACTGGAGCCTCTGCCAGAACTTCCCGCCTCTCGCCCGGTGCCTCTCATGCCAAGCCCGCACACGCTGCCGCGGCGCTCGTTCCTGCAACTCGGCGCGCTCGGCCTCGGCGGGCTGACCCTGCCGAACCTCCTCCGCGCCGAAGCCAAGTCCGCCCGCGCAGCCCGGCGTGCCCCGCACACCGGGCGCGGCGCGGGCGACGAACGGGTGAAGTCGTCGCACAAGTCGGTCATCCTCATCTACCTGGTCGGCGGGCCGCCGCACCAGGACATGTTCGACCTCAAGCCGGACGCGCCCAAAGAGATCGCCGGGCCGTGGAAGCCGATCGCCACCAACGTCACCGGCATCAAAATCGGTGAGGGGCTGCCGCGACTCGCCAAGATCATGGACAAACTCGTCGTCGTGCGGTCGGTCGTTGGCAATCAGGCCGATCACGACGCCATCCAGGTCTACAACGGGCACCACCCCAAGAAGCCGACGCCGACCGGCGGGTGGCCGCAACTCGGCTCGGCGGTGGCGAAGCTGCAAGGGCCGGCCGAACCGGGCGTGCCCCCTTTTGTGAGCGTGTGTTATACCTGCACCCACGGCCCGTACAACGAACCCGGCCCGGGGTTCCTCGGCCCGGCGGCCAAGCCGTTCAGCGCCATGGGCCGTACACGCGAAGACATGCAACTCCGCGGCCTCGGCCTCGACCGGCTCGAAGACCGCAAGACGCTCCTGAAGCGCTTCGACGACATGCGCCGCGATCTCGACGCCAGCGGCTCGCTCGGGGCGATGGACTCCTTCACCGAACAGGCGTTCGGCCTGCTCACGTCGTCGAAGATGGCCGACGCGCTGGACATCTCGAAGGAACCGCTCAAGGTGATCGAGCGGTACGGTACCGGCGACCCGAAGGTGTTCATGGACGCCAATGGGGCTCCCCGGGTGCCACAGAGCCTCTTGATGGCCCGCCGGTTGGTCGAAGCGGGCGTGCGGGTCGTCACGCTCAACTACAGCAAGTGGGACTGGCACGGCGGGTTGAACGCGGAAGGCCGCGCGAACAACAGCATCTTCCTCCGCGAGCAGGAAGACTTCCCGATCTTTGACAAGTGCGTGAGCGCGCTGGTCGAAGACTTGCACGACCGCGGGCTGAGCGACGACTGCACCGTCATCGTGATGGGCGAGTTCGGGCGCACGCCGAAGATCAGCGCGCAGGTCGGCCGCGACCACTGGCCGAACGTGAACTGCGCGCTGATGGCCGGCGGCGGGATGAAGACCGGGCAAGTCATCGGCAGTACGGACAAGATCGCCGGCGAGGCGGCGTCGCGCCCGGTCGCGTTCGGGGAACTGTTCGCCACCCTCTACCACAACCTCGGGATTGACCCGGAGAAGGCACAGCTCACCGATCTCACCGGGCGGCCGCAATACCTGGTCGAAGATAGCGCCAAACCGATGCACGAATTGATCTGATTGGCACGCACCCTGCTTATAGATAAGTGGGCGGGACAACTGACGCGGATTGAATGGGCGACGATCCGCGGCAGACTGTCCCGCCCATTTTCTTTTCCCAACGGCACATCCGCTGTCACTTCAGCTTTTCCGCCCACACGCCCCCGATCAACAGCGTGATCAACACTCCAATCCACAAAGCCATCCAATCAGGATGGCTTTTCGCGTTTATATGTTGCGTTTGGTGCGATCTTCTTGATTTTGTCGATTGCGACTATAGCTTAAAGAGTGAGATTTAACCATAGGCGTACCTGCTCAGTTGGGAAGCGGGCTGCGCATGTTGCGCACTGGGCTTCTCAATTCTGCGTCCCGATGACGCCCTTTCTCCGTTACCTGTTTGACAGTCAACGGGCGTAACGCTGAAAAAACGTCTCCTACGGCGCTTGCATCGGCTCCACCACTCGTTTACAACCTCTCCAACTTCCGAAGCAGACGCGGGCCGCTGAGCTCATCCCTCTGGGATAGGACGATGTTGCGTCGTCCGAGCGACAGCTTTGCGATGCGTCCCGGGGACGGCTGTTCCAGCACCGCTTTCGGCCGCCGGGTGACCCGTACGGTCACGGTCTGGAACAACCTCGCTGGTCGCGGTTCCGTGACCGTACGGGTCACCCGGCGGCCGGCGGTGCCGTGAGCCGTCCGCGGATCAGGTCGAGAAGTCGGCGCGCCCGCGTCCGCTTCGGGAGCCAAATCACAGGAGCCTCTTCGATGTCAGCGGTACTGACGCTGGATGACGTGCGGAAGGCGTGGGACGCCCGCGACCCGCGACTCATCACCCTCATCGAACAGCTCTGCACCCAACCCGTACCCGACCCGGAAACGCCGATCCGCGACGGCGCGCTCACGTTCGACAAGTTCCTCCAGGGGATGCGCGACTGGCGGTTCAAGTCGAAGACCCGCGAGGAGCAGGCGCACTACCGCGTCGAGACGCTGAAGGCCCTCGAAGCCCCGACCGCCGAGGTGCCGCTGCCGGACAAGCTCAAGGTGCATCAGGTCATCTCGACGCTGTGGGAGTCCAACGACCCGCTCGCCCGCGACTACCTCATCCGCATCATCGCCAAAGTGCCGCTCGTCTACGGGCCGTGGAAGGCGATCAAGCGCATCTTCAAAGAATCGGAGGCCAAAAACGATACGGAAGTGTTTGGGGCAATCGCGGCGCGGCTGGACGCGGCGCACTCCGGCCGCTCTTACGGCCAGCAGGTGAGCGGGGCCACGGTCGCATACTTGGTGCGCCGCGCGTGGCGATACCTCCGCCGCGTCGGGCTGCACCTGCCGGCCACCTACCCGGACGCGGCGTGCGAGTTCCTCGTCCACTACGCCGACGAGACGAACTTCCGCCGCACCTGGGTGTTCAACCACATCCTCTTTCATGACTCGAAGCGGTACAGCCGGTCGAACTTTAACTTCGGCTGGAACGACAAGACGGCCGACCCGACCAACTTGAAGAACCGGGCCTACGGCGAGACGTGGAAGCGGTCACACCGGCCGCTGTTCTCACTCCTCGAGCGCGCGAAAAGCGACGCGGTGCGCGACTACGCCACCGCGGCGCTGAAGACCGACTTCCGGCAGGTGCTCCGCGACACCGAACCGGCGTGGGTGGTGCGGTTGGTCGCGGTCCCGAGCCGCTCGATTCACGACTTCGTGGTGTGGCTGCTCCAGAACGTGCCGAAGTTCGAGCAGAGCGCGTTCCGGGCGCTCGGGCTGCACGACGCGGTGCTGCGGCTGTTCGACTCGCCGTCGGCGGACGCGCGGAAGTACGCGGCGAACTACGCCCGGACGCACGCCCGCGACCTGCCGGTGGCGGAACTCATCAAGCTCGCCAACAACGACAACGAGGACGTCCGCAAGCTCGCCGCCGACCTCCTGGGCGAGAAAGACCCGCGCACCGGTGTCGGGCTGGCGGCGTGGGGCGAACTGCTGGAGACGCGGCACGGGTTCAAGTTCGCCTCCGACGCCATCACCAAGCACTTCGGGGCGAAGGAACTCACGCCCGAGTGGTTCGCCGGCCGGCTCCTCTCCGACAGCGAGAACGCGTTCGACTTTGCGAAGAAGCTGCTGCCGAAGATTCACAACCTCAAAGACCTCGGCGCGGCGTTCTTCGTCGGACTGCTCCAAAAGGTGGAGCCGGACGACAGCAACAAAACCGAGCGCGTGGTCGAGTACGCGGCCGCGGAACTCGCCAAGTTCGACCTCGACGCGCTCGACAAGGAGTTGCTGCGGTGGCTGGCGCTGTTCCCGCCGACACAGAACTACGTCTACAACTGGGTGAACGCCGGGAAGCTGAAGCGGGCGCAGGCGCTCGGGATGGACTTCCTGAAGGCGGTCGCGTTCGCCCCGGACTGGGACGCGTCGTCGTGGCTGGCCGACTTCCGCGTCAAACACGGGCAGTGGGCGAAAGAATTGTCGTTCGAGGAGCGGCACGCGCAGACCGTGCTGGGGTGGTTCGCGGACGTGCGGAGGTTCACCAACGCCGACCTCGGCCTCGACTGGCTCTTGCGGGTGGTGGCGCGGAGCGAGCCGCAGTACCACGACTTCGCCCGCGACCGGATGATCCGCACGTTCGTGCCGGCCGACTTCGCCCCCACGGTGACGCCCACAACCCCGAGCGCGACGCCGACAAGCCCGGAGGCCGCGCCGACCAAAGCCGACCTGAAGGGCGCGTCGTTCCTGTTCACAGGCAAGCTGTCGTCGATGACGCGCGACCAGGCCGAAAAGCTGGTGAAGGACACGAACGGCGTCGTCGCCGGTTCCGTCTCGCCGAAGCTGCACTACCTCGTCATCGGCGATGACGGCTCGCCGCTCTACGGCCAGGGGTCCAAAGGCTCGAAGCAGACCAAAGCCGAGGAGTTGAACGACAAGGGCGCGAACATCAGCATCATCTCGGAGACGGCGTTTCTCCAGATGGCGAGTGGCGAGCGCTCGCCGGCCGCGGCACCGGTGAGCGGGGACAAGGTGCTCGCCGGGTGCGAGCGGCTGTGGCAACTCGTGATCGCGCCCGGCCCGGCGGACGCGCCCGTCGGCCGGTTCGCGCGCGAGTACATCCGCCGCCACCACACCGAGATCGGACAGAAACTGACCGAAAAGCCGGTCGATAAGGGGAGCGAAATCCCGGCGGCGTTCCTGACGCTCGACCGCGTTTACCCGCTGTTCAGCGAGAGCCGCAAGCCGCTCCGCGAGTTCGCGCTGGAACTTGCGGCCTGGGAGTTCGCCCGCTGGAAGCCGAACGTCGATCAACTGGTCGGCATGGCCGACATCCCGTTCATGGACGTTCGCCGGTTTGTCGCGAAGTCGCTATTAGCAGAAGACACGCCGCCGAACCGCCCGTTCCGGCTCGACCCGACCAAGCTGGAGGCCAGCGCCGTCTACCGCTTCTGCGAGTCGAACGACGAGGAGACGCGGGCGTTAGGCATGGAACTGATCAAGCGCCAGCCGCGGCTTCGCGTGCCCGAGGAACTGTTCCGGCTGTCGGAAAGCCCCGACCGCAAGGTGCGGGCGTTCGTGATCCGCGCGCTGTGGAGCGTTTACCGCGACCGCGGCCTCACTCGCGAGTGGAAGCCGCCCGAACCGCCCAAGCCGACCGTCGGCGCGAAAGCCAAGAAGGACGCCGAGAAGGCCGCGGCGAACCGCGGCGAGGGGGTGCCCGCCAAGCCGGAGAAATGGCCCGCGGCCCAACCGACTCTGAGCGAGTTCCTGCGGCGCATCCTGTTCGAGATCCCGCCGGGGCGGCCGGAGAAGTCGCGCGACGCGGTTCAGGACGACGACAACACCGACCCGAACGCGCCGAAGCCGGACAAGGTGGTGAGCGTCAAGCCGCTGCCGGCCCGCCGGGCCAAACTCGACCTGATCGAGACGATGCGCGACCTCGGCCTCGAAGACAAGCAGTTCGGCGGCGGCATCCTGCCACTGCTGGACGAATTCATGCTGTCGCGCGGGACGAGCGAAAAGGCCGCGTGCCTCGTCGCCGTCACTCGCATCCGGCACAAGTACCCCGAGTTCAAGACCCCTGAATCCAAGAAGGGGGATGCGTAGTCATGGCTTCCAAGAAGTGGCAGCGGTTCGCCGAGGCCTTCCGCTCGTACCTGCCGCTGCTCCGCGCGCTGACCCGGAACGAGGACACGACCGACGTGGAGGGCAATGAACTCCAGTCGCGGCTCGACGACCTCATCCTGAACTTCCCGGCCGACCTCTACACCGAGTGCAACAATCAGTTGGTCGAGGCGGCCGACCCGGACAATACCGCCGGCCCGGTCGCGGCGGTCCCGCCGGAAGGGGCGCGCGACCAGTTCCTCGACCAGATGTACGGGCAGATCGACGCCCTCATCGAGCGCGCGGAAGAGCTTTCCAACTCCGACGATGACGGCGACGAGGGCGAAAGCGACGACGCGGGCGGCGCGGAAGCCGCCGAAGCCACCCCGGAGGAGCCGGCCGCGCCGCCGGTGTTCGGCGAAACCAGTGAGGGGAAGGGGCAGACGTATCGCGGCGACATCCGGGCTGTCGCCGGGGTCGGCGACACGCTCGCGTTCGTCACCGTTCACCCCGAAGGGGTGCCGACCGCACTCTACTGGCTGAACGCGGACAAACTGACGCTCCAGCAGGACCCCCTGCCGTGCGGCGGGACCGCGATCGCGGCCGATGGCAAGACGGTGTACGTCGGCGGCACCGACCGCAACCTGTACGAGTGCGGCAAGAAGGTCGAGAAGTTCGCCGGGCCGTTCGCGTCCCCGATCGCAGCGGTCGTGGTGCTCAAGAAGCGGCTCGCGGTACTGCACGGGAAGCAGATCGACGTCATTTCGGACAAGGACGGTGCGCTGCTACAGACACTGGAGTTGCCCGAAGAGGGGACGTGCCTCTCGACCGACAAGAGCCGGTCGTGGCTGGTCGCCGGGGGCGCGAAAGGCTCGATCGCGACCTTCGACGGCCAGGACGCCGACGAGTTCTCGCCGGGCGAAGTCGCCAAAGTTCACGACGGCGCGGTGACGGTCGTGGCGTTCGAGCCGGAGGAACTCCGCTTCTTCTCGGCCGGCGCGGACAACAAGCTGTACACGACGTTCGCCCGCGGCAGCCTCGACCCGGAGGACAAAGGCCGCGGGAACAACCACGAGGACATTCTGACAGCGCTGGTGTTCGGCCCGGGCGACCGGATCGTCACCGGCAGCCGCGACGCGACGCTCAAGAACTGGCCGCGAGCCGGCGCGGTCAAGCCGGCCACGCTGAAAGACGTGGTGGGGCGCGTCGTCGGGCTGGCGGTGGTGGAGGTGTATAACCAACCGCACGTCGCGGTCGCGTCGGACGACAACACCATCCGCTTCCTGCGACTGGAGAAGGACGGGCGGTTCCCGGACGACGACGTCGTTCACGCCAAGGTGACCGGCGCGGCGGACTGGATCCGCACCGAACTGAGCCAGACCTATGACCCGCGGCGGCGCGAAAAGGCGCTCAAGATCCTCGCGGAGTGGAAGGACTCGGCCAGCATCGACATTTTGGGCACGCAACTCACGCGCGACCCGGACCACCAGATTCGGAAGACGGTCGCGGAGTTGCTCGTCGCCAGCGACAGCCCGCGTGTCGTCAAGATTCTGGAAAAGGCGGTCGGGCACGGCGACGCGAAGGTGCGGCTGACCGCGTTCGCCGGGCTGACGAAGCGCGCCCCGCTCGACCTCGGGCCGATGGACCTCGCGTTCCAGACCGGTCAGGCTGACGTCGGGGTGGAGGCGGTCAAGGCGCTGGAACCGCTCGCCAAGCGGGACGACCAGGCGCTTCAGAGGCTGGTGGACGCGCTCGACGCCCCGACGTGGGACGTGCGCAAAGCGGCGCTCGCGGCGCTCGAAACCGTGTACGACGCCAAAGCGCCGACCGCGAGCCTCACCGCACTCGGGTCGAAGTACGGCGACGCCCGCACGCTGGCCCTGAAGCGTGTCTTAGAGCGCAAGATGCTCGAAGATTCGGCGGTGCAGTCGGCCATCCGCCGCCGGCTCGAAGACGACGACGCGGGCGTGCGGAAGGTCGCGTTCTTGCTGTCGGTGCTGTCGAAACCGGACCTCGCGCTGGTGCTGCGCGGCACCGATGCGGAACTGCACCGCCAGTTGAACGAGCTGGAGAAGCCCGAAAAGCCCGAGAAAGGTGAAAAGGGCGAGAAGGCGGACAAAGCAGAGAAGGAAAAGGCCGACAAGACGCCGCCGGTCGTGCCCGAGGGAGCGAAGGACAAGCTCACCGACACCGACTACGACACGCTCCTGCAAGCGACCGCGAGCCGCGCCCTCGACACCTGCCTCCGCGGCGCTCGCGGGCTGGCGATCTTGGGCGACCCGCGGGCGTTCGGCCTCCTGCTGCAACTCAGCCGCGAAGAAGACGTCACCGCCCGCGTCGAGGTGTGCCGGGCGCTCGCGGCACTCGATGACGAGCGCGCGGTCAACCGCCTCCGCTCGCTGCTGTACGACCGCGAAGCCTCGGTGCGCGACGCGGCGTACACGGCGCTGGTCAAGATCTTCGACAAGCAACCGCTGTCGGTGGCTGAAGCCGGCCTGGGCGCGGCCGACGAGGACGTCCGCCGCCGCGGGCTGGAAACGCTCATCCAGGTGGTCAAAAAGAAGAAGCCGCACGCCGCGGGCGAGCCGGGGTGGGATTTGCTCGTCCGGGCGCTCAACGACAGCTCCCCGGGCGTGCGGTCGGAGGCGTTCAAGGCGGTCCTGAACCTGAAGATCTCCGGCGGCGGCGCGGACACACTGAAGTTCGCGCTCGGCTCGATCCACCCGGACGTGCGCCGCGAAGCCCTCACCGAAGTGACCGCGCAGGAGAAGGAGGAGTGGGCGGCCGGGCTGTTGCACGCGTTCTTCGAGGACGCCGACCCCGGGCTGCGCAAGGAGGCGTTCGAGTTCGCCACCAAGAAGAACAAGGACCTCGCGGTTCTCGAAACCTGTCTGAAGTCGAAGTACCCCGACGCGCGGAAGCTCGCGGTCGAGGGCCTGATCAAGCGGCACTCGAAGGCGGCCCAACAGATCCTTTTGAAGGCGATCGACGACCCGGACTGCGCCGTGCGGCTTCTGGCAATCGACGCGCTGGCCGACGACGACGCCAAGCCGCTGCTGGCGCAAGCTATGACCAGCGCGCGGCCCGACATCCGCGTCCGCGCCGCGGCGGCGCTCGCCCGGCACGGCGACGCGTCGGCCTACGCGGTTCTGAGCGAACTGGCGACCGCCCCCGAGCCGCAGCAAAAAGAGCGCGTCGCCGACTGGCTGGACGTGACGGCACTGGCGCTCGACGGGTTGGGCGAACTCGGCGACCCGCGGGCGCTGCCGCTGCTGGTCCCGCTGCTCGAAAGCCCGCACACGCGGCTGCGGAAGGTCGCGGCCGGGGCGCTGGTGTGGGTGGCGAAGGTCGATACCGCCGACGCCCTACGCGACGCGCTGCGTGCGCACGACCCGGAGGTGAAGTACCGCGCCGCGCTCGGCCTGGCGTACCTCGGCGACGCCACCGTGTTGCCGCTCATCCGCTCCGACGCGGCCGGCGGCGTGCTGTCGCCCGCGGAGCAATTTACGGCCACGATCGCGCTCGGCGCGGCCGCCGGGGTGCAGGGCACCGTCTTCCTCGACAGCCCGGACGAGAAGCTGCGCGACCGCGCTTTGCTCGCCACGCTCCTGCTCGAGTTGAAGGACACCGACGGCCAACCGGAGCGGTGCATCGAATGTGTATCGGCGAAGGGCGCGCGGTTCCGGCTCACCGGAGCCCAGGCGCTCGAGGCGTTCGCCGACCCGGCGGCGTTCCGCGCGTTCGTCATCAAGGGTGTGAACGACCGCGGCGAGGACACGCCGTGGAAGGTGGCCCCGGAAGTGGTCGAGAACCTCGCCAACCTGCTCGCGTTCGCCCCGCCGCAACTGAAGGCGCGTACCGCGCTACTTCTGCGGTTGTTCGACAACAAGGAGCAGTCGGAGTGGAACGCGGCGTGGCCGGTTCACGCGGCGCGGTTCGCGAAGGAGATCAAGGCCGCGGCCGAGGAGGGCGAGAAGGCCGGGGTGCCGGTCAAATCGAAGCTGACGGCCGAGCAGTTGCGCGAACTCGCGTTCGGCGGATACGTCGGCTTGGTGCGCGAGCAGGGGGCGAGCGGCGGCGGTCAGCCGGTCGCGAAGGTGCGGCAGACGGCGCTGGCCCGCGTCTTCGCGATCGCGTCGAAGGACGCCAAGTACGCCCGCTCCACGCAGCCGGTGCTGGCGCAGGCGATGGGCGACCCGAATCAGGTCGTTCGCACTCAGGCGTTCGAGCACCTGCAAGCTCTCGGGATGGAGAAGGCGCAACTCGGTGCAGAAGCGCTCGAGGCCGGGTACACCGACCTCGGCGTGAAGGGGCTGCAACTGCTCACCGACGGCGCTTCCGCCAAGAAGGGCGAAGCGGTCCTCGAGCGCGTCATGCTCTCACGGTCCGATAATTTGGCGTTTGAGGCGGCGAAGTTGCTCCGCGAGCGCCGCGGCAAGATTCCGGTCGCGCAGAAGGCGCTCGACTCCGTCTACGAGCCGATACGGCTGCAAGCGGTCGAGTGGCTGTCGTCGGAGTCCGAGGGGAATGCGGACGCACAGCAGTCGCTCCGCGGCGCGCTCGATTCACGCTACCGGACAGTGCGCGAGAAGGCGGCGTTCGAACTGGCCGCCAAGAAGGACGTCGCGGCTTACGACGCTCTCACCCGGTTCCTGCGCGAGGCCAACTCCGTACCCCGCCAGCGGGACATCATCGGGGCTCTGACGATGCTGGGCGACAAGCGGGCGGCCGACGCGTTCCTCGACCGCATCGAGAACGACCCGGGCGGCACCGCGCACACCCACGGGCTGCTCGAAGGGGCGGCGTCCTTCCGCTTACCGAAAACCGCCGACCGGCTGTTCCTGCTGTTCGACAAGCTCAAGAAGCACGAGGACGAACTCAACAGCGCGATCCTGACCGTCAGCGGGCACGACCAGCACATCGACGACCCGAACGACGAGCGGCCGGACGATCGGGCGGCGTGGATGAAGGACCAGCACCCGCGGCACGACGCGATCCTGGCCCGGCTGATCGACCGCTCGCTGGCGGTCGGCAACGTCGACTACATCACCGGCACGCTGCTCGACCGCGCCCGCTGGGCGCTCGGCAAGGACGTGGACCCGCTGTTCCCGACGCTCGTCGCTAGCCCGAACGCCGACCTCCGCGACGACGCGCTCGCCGCCTACGGGTTCCGGTTCCGCAAGCGGGGCGCGCCGCCCGACCCGCTCCTGAAGGCGCTGAAGCACAAGAACCCGGTGACGCAGTTTCTGGCCGCCGAGGGGCTGGCCCGCGGCGGGCGCGGCGAGGGCATGCAGGTTCTGCTCTCCGGGATCGAGTACCTGGAGGACATGAGCCACCGGGCGCGTGCGGTACAGGCGCTCGGCGAACTCGGGGATGTGCGGTCGGTGGACAAGCTGCTCGCGCTGGCCGGCGAGGACGGCAACCCGCTCCAGGACGCGGCGACCGAGGCCATCGGGCACCTGAAGAAATCGCCGCAGGCCGACGCGGTGTTCCGGCTGCTGGAAAAGCAGTCGAAGGGCATGGGCGAAACGGCGAAACGCGCCCTCGCCGGGCTGCGGTGGTTCGACACACCGTCCGCGTGGGACATCGTTCGCGCGAAGGCCAGCGCCAAGAGTCAGGGCTGGTACTACGATCAAATTCGCGTCACCGCGGTCGAGCAACTCGGGTACAACGACGACCCGGCCACCCGCGACCTGCTGCTGAAGTTGCTCCGCACCAGCACCGACTACCGGCAGGCGGTCGCGGCGTACACCAGCGCTCGAAGGCTCTGGGGCAAGGAGTCGCTGGAGCCGAACTACCACCTGCTCCAGAACCCGAACGCGCTCAATTACACGTATCACCTGTCGGACGACCCGCTCGACAAGGTGCTGAAGAAGGGCGACGCCCTTCGCATCATGCAGATCTTCCCGAACTGCCCGCCGGCGGTTCAGGAGAAGCTCGAATCCGCGCTGCTGACGCGCCCGGACCTGCCGGTGAAGGAGGCCGCGGCGTCGATGTCGCACGCCGACGAGGGCACGGTGCGGCTCGCCACCCGCCTGCTCGGCCGCGTGCCCAACCCCGACGCCGGCGTCCGCGACGCGATCGCCGCAGCGCTCGCGAAGTGGTGGGCGACGTGGCAGGAGCGACGCGCCAAGACCAGTTCCGTGGCGACCGACGATGACGACGATGACGACGACGATGACGACGATTACGGCGGCACGAAGAAGGTGCCTCCGGCCGAGGCGCTGAAGAAGGCCGGGGAACTGGTCGAGAGCCTGCTGTTCACCGCCGGGCGGGTCGGCGTGCCGGTGGAGGCGATCGCGGGCGTCGCGACCTCGCGCCCGGACGACCCGCTGGCCCGCGGCATCCGGCTCGAAGCGGTGCGGTGCCTCGCGCTCGGGAAGGTCACCCCGGCCATCCTCGACACCCTCGAATCGCTCGCGGTCGGCCCGGATGCGGACGTGCGCGTGCTGGCGTCGGAAATGCTCGCGCGGTTCGAGCCGAACCGCGCCGCGAAGCTCGCCACCCCCGACAAGATGCTCTCCGACCGCCCGAGCTTCAACCGCGTCGTGCTCGCGGGCGCGATCCACGGCGCGGACGTGAAGAGCGCCGCCGCGTCCGCGCACCTTCAACCCGTCGCGCTGCCGGTGTTCGTGGCCGAGAAGGACGTCCCGACGCTCGCGGCCGTGGCAAAGGACCGGAAGGCCCCGGAGGCCGCCCGCTTCGGCGCGGTCGAGGGGTTGGGCGTGATGGCGGCCGAGCCGGCGGAAGCGGTACTGGTGGAGATCGGCACCGCGAAGGACGACGACAAGGAACTTCGGAAGGCCGCGTGGCGGGCGCTGAGGCGGTCGAAGCGGGCGCGGAAGCGCGGCGCGACCAACACCCTCGCCACCACGCCCAAAGCGCCAAAGCCGATGAAGGCCGCGGCCGCCGCGCCGACGGCGGCGGAGGATGAAGGCGACGAGGAGTAACGGGTTTTGCCCTCTCCCCTTGCGGGAGAGGGTGGCCGGCGCTTCGCCGGCCGGGGAGGGGTGAGGCATCGAGTTTGTTGAGCTTTGCGGTTTCTCGGAAGCTCAGCGCCTCACCCGGCGGCCCAAAGCGGCCGCCCTCCTCTCCCGCGAAGGGAGAGGGCAAAGCGAAAGACACCGAACATCCGTCGGGTGAACGATGGCAACCGAACCGACCGCCGAACCGCTGGCCGACGACACCCCGCCGCCTCCTCCTTCGAGCGGCGCTTTACTCTCCTACGCCGGGGCCAGCCGCGTCCTCACCGTGGGCGACGCCGCGACCGTCGAGATGTACGGCAACCTCGACCGGCCGCAGGTGCGGTTCGACGCTGTCGTGAAGAACCCGTTGCGGTTCCGCGAGGCGCTCTCCGCGCTGTACGGGGTCATCGGCAGCGACTACCGGTACGCCCCGAAGGACCGCACGCAGTACATCGCGTACCTGCGGCTCAAGCGCGACGCCGCCCCGCTCGGCGTGTGGCACGCGCAGCAGGCGTACTTCGCGTGGATGCTTCAGAACGACCCGAACGCACTCGCCATCCTCGATCCGGTGGTGAGCGTTCACCCGGATCAGGTCACGTTCGAGGTGTTCGGCAAGGACGAGAGCACCTACGCGTGCCTCGCGTTCAAGAAGGACGCGTTCAGCGAGCCGACCGCGACGAACGGCACCACGAACATCGACTTCAGCGACGCGCTGTACGCGAGCGTGCAGCAGATACGCGGCTACCGCTCGACCCGCCTCGCGCTCGGCCACGACGGCGGCAAGCCGAGCGGCGAGGGCCGCACCGGTGTGTTGGAGAAGAAGATTCAGGTGCCGGATTCGTGGCTCCGCGGGTTCCTTCAGGTGCAGTCGGCCGCGACGCTGCCGTTCGACCGCGTGCAGCTTTCGCCGATGGACCTGTACAACGCGCTCCGCTACCTGCGGATGAACGGCGACCGCAAGGGCAAGAAGCGCGGGCTGCGGTTCGAGTTGGTGCCCGCGCAGCAGCCGCGGATCGTGCTTGAACCGTGGGAAACGGTCTTCACCACGACCGGCGATGTGTTCCGCGGTAAGGCGGCGCGGCTGATCCGCGTGTGGGGCCGCCGCCGGCTCATGACCATCAAGCGGTTGCTCCCGTTCGTGCAATCCGTCGATGTGTACCTGCTCGGAAGCGGCCTGCCGAGCTTCTGGGTGTTCCGCTGCGGCGACATCACGCTGACGCTCGGCCTGACCGGGTTCACGTCCGCGAACTGGTCGAGCGCGCTCGGCTTCGACCTGCTGTTGCCGCGCAAAACCCAGGACGGCGAACCGACGAAGAAGGTGGTCGCGTACCTCGCGGGCAAGTTTTCCGCCGACGCGAAAGAGTTGACCGCGAACACCGGGCTGAAGGGCGCGGCATTGGTCGAGGCGGTGCAGGTCGGGTGTCAGAACGGCGAGCTGATGTACGACATCGCCAACGGCGTGTACCGGCACCGGCCGCTGTCGGCCAAGCCGCTCGACCTGGCGAAGTTGCAGTTCCGCAACCTGCGCGAGAAGGTCGCGCACGACCTGCTCACCCGCGGCCGCGCGGTGCGGATCACCGGCGAGAACCGCATCGCCGGCATCGGGCTGGAACTGACCGGCACCGTCGCGGTGGCCGAGGACAAGCGCGACTACCGCCCGCAGATGGTCATCGCGGACGAGGGGCAGGTCCGCAAGGTGAACTGCACCTGCGCCGCGTTCCGCAAGCACGGCATCAAGGCCGGGCCGTGCGTCCACCTGATCGCGCTGCGGCTGGCGTTCGCCGAGAAGGAGTCGAAGAAGGCGAAGGCCGACGACGCGGTGAAGTTCGAGACGCGGGCGTTCGCCAAGCGGGACGGCGACGTCGAGAACGTCGTCCAGATCTCGCTGGAGCGAGACAAGGTGAAGTACCGCTGGGGCCTGAGCGGCCAGCCGATGCGGCTGCAGACGATGCGGTTCAACACCGAGCACGACGCCCGCGCCGCGTACTTCGCCAAGCTCGCGGATTTGGATTCGAAGGGCTACCTGGACGCGATCGCGGAGTAAGACAAAGCCGTTTTCACCACAGAGACCACAGAGACCACAGAGGAAGACAGAAGCCAGAGTTTTGAAGACAATTCTCAGTCTTCCTCTGTGGTCTCTGTGGTCTCTGTGGTGAAATCCTCCTCCGGCCCACCATGAGCACCACGACGACCCCGACCGACCACGCGACCCTCTGGCGGCTGATCGTTCAAGCCGGCGGGATGAAGGCGTACATCGACGCCCAACTCCGCGACCGCGGGTTCCTGGTCGTCCGGCGCGACGCGGACGCGATGTCCGACCGCGAGAAGGACACCTACAAGAAGGCGCTCAAGCTCGAAACAGAGGAGCGGCGGAAGTTGCGCCGCGAGACGTGGGGCGCGTACAAGGCGAACCACATCGTCCACCTCGGCGAGGGCGTCTTCTGGACCGACGAAGCGCGCGAAGACAAGTGGGACACGCCCAACAGCGAGGAGCGGGCGGCCGAGAACGAACTGCCGGCCATCGACAAGCCGGAACAACTCGCGGAGTTGCTCGGCGTCACCATCCCGCAGTTGAAGGGCATGGCGTACCACCGCGACGCCGCCACCAGCCTGCACTACGTGCGGTTCACGATTCCGAAGCGCGACGGTACCGAGCGGCCGATCTGGGCACCGAAGAAGCGGCTGAAAGCGGCGCAGCGGTGGATCCTGCACAACATCGTCGAGCGGCTGCCGGTCCACGGGGCGGCGCAAGGGTTCCTCGTCGGGCGGTCGATCCTCAGCAACGCGCAGGTTCACGAGAACCCGCAGATCCTGCTGAAGATGGACATTAAAGAGTTCTTCCCGACGGTCACCTGGAAGCGGGCGAAGGGCGTGTTCCGCCGCGCCGGCTACCGCGACGGCATCAGCACGCTACTCGCCCTCATCTGCACCGAAGCCCCGCGCGAGATCGTGGAGGTTGAGGGCAAGAAGTATTACGTGTCGCTCGGGCCGCGATGCCTGCCGCAGGGCGCGCCGACCTCACCGGCTCTCACGAACGCATTGTGCCTGCGGCTCGACCGCCGCCTGGCGGGGCTGGCGGCGAAGTACGGCTGGCGGTACACCCGCTACGCCGACGACCTGACGTTCAGCCTGCCGCCGGATCACAAGGGGCCGCCGAAGGTCGGGGCAATGATCGGGTGCGTGACGCGGATCGTCGCCGGGGAGGGGTTCGAGATCAAGCCGGAGAAGACGCGCATCCACCGCACCGGCGGGCGACAGAGCGTCACGGGCCTCGTCGTTAACGGCGACGCCCCGCCGCGTGCCACCCGGAAGTTGCGCCGGCAACTGCGGTCGGCGATCCACAAGCTGAAGACCGGCAAGCCGCTGCAGGAGGGCGAGTCGCTCGCCCGGCTGACCGGGTACGCGGCGTTCGTCCACATGAGCAACCCGGAGTTGGGCCGGAAGATGCTGGCCGACCTGAGCGGGGTCGAGGTGCCGGCCAGCGGTGCGGCGAAGTAGCTATTCGGCCACCGCGAGCGCTTCGCGCAGGTGGGTTTGGGCGGCCGCGTGCAACCCGGCCGTGAGCGTCCGATGTGCCGTGTCCACCAACCCGATGAGCCGCGGGGTGAACGGAACGGCCGCGCCGGACGACGGCACGTCGGGCACGAGGCGGCGGCAGACGTCGGCGACGAGCGCGTCCAGCCCGTGGCCGGTCGCCGCTGACACGAGTGTCGGGTCTGAGCCGGCAGCGAGCGCGATATCCCAACCGGACTCGCGGTCGCACTTGTTGACGGCGTAAAAGAGCCTTCGGCCGCCCGAAACCTCTTGGGCCGAGGGCCAGACTGGAACATCGGCGGTCGCGTCGAGCACCCACAGCACCAAATCGGCCTCACCCAGTACCCGCTTCGCCCGCTCGATGCCCTCCGCCTCAAGCCCTTCGGCGTCCCGCAACCCGGCGGTGTCAACCAACTCGACCGGCCAGCCGTCGAACGCGACCCGCACGCCGACTGCGTCGCGCGTCGTGCCCGCGACGTCGGACACCACCGCCCGTTGATACCCGGCGAGCGCGTTGACGAGCGAACTCTTGCCGACGTTCGGCGGGCCGGCGATGACCACCTTCCACGGCTCGATCAAGTGCCGCCCGACGGTCCGACCGGTGTGGGCGAACAGGCGCAGCGGCAGCAGCGCGGACGCGGGGTCGGATTCGAGTAACACGAGAATGCGGCGGACTTCGGCCGCGAACGCGCCGTTGAGTTGGTCGAGCAGGATGGACGCGGTGCGGAGCGTCGGGGCACGCTGTAGGAGTTCGAACCCTTCGGCCGCACCCCGCGTCCAGCCAAGACTGCCAGAGCAGGTGAGGCGCGGGACGCGGGACGAACCGAGAGGGGTTCGTTCTTCCGCTCCGTTCGCGGTGAACTGCTCGACCACCCACCGCACCACGCGCGGGCCGCCGTGGCAGTGGACTTCGACCGCGTCCGGTTCCGTCACCGAGAGCAGCACCTCATCCTTGCCGAGCGTCCCGAACCAGAAGCAGCCGATCTCGGGCTGTTCCGGCAGCGGTTTCCCGGCGGGCGTGAAGAGTTGCTTCGCGAGCGCGTACGCTTGGGGGCCGCGGACTTCGACCACCGCGATGGCCGCCGCGCCGGGCGCGGTCAGTAGCGACACCGCGGTGTCGCTCACGACAGCGCCTCCGCGGCAATGCGGATTCCTTCCAGCACGAGCGCCGGCACGGATTTGGTGGTCGTGATGCGGGCGATGCGGTCGGCGTCGAGCAGCCGTGCCCCGCCGCCGGTCAGGAACACCCACGGCGGCACCGCAGACTGCGCGACGAGTTCGGTCGTGAGTTGCACGACGCCGCCGTTGAGCGCGGCGAGGATGCCGGCGCGGATGGCGGCCGCGGTGTTCTTCCCGGGCATCGGGCCGTCGTCCGGGGCGGTCGGCTCGCTCAGCGGCAGCTTCGCGGTGAACTCGTTCAGCGCCCGGGCCATCAGCCGCGCCGCCGGCAGGATCGCCCCGCCCTGAAACGACCCGTCGGCGTCGATGAAGTTGACCGTCGCCGCCGTGCCCACGTCCACCGTGACCGCGGGCGTGCCGGCCGGCACCATCGCCTTCGCCGCGACCGCCCCGAACAGCCGATCTAATCCCACTTTTTCGGGGAAATCGACGCTGATGCGGAGCGGGATGAGTGTGCGGTCTTCGAACACGGCCGCGTCGCCGTGCTTCCGCGCCCACGCCACGAACCGCCGCGCCGCCGGCGGGTTGACGCTCGCCACCGCCCACCGGCACACGCCCGGGGTCGCGAGGGCGACGAACTCCTTGTCCCACCGCGCCCGGTCGTCGAGCGGGAGGCGATGGACCTCCGTCACACGGCCGTCGCGGCAGACGCCCCACTTCAACCGCGTGTTGCCGATGTCCACCGCCACGTCCGGCGTCACGGGTTGCCCTCGTCCGCGGGCGGGGTGATGTTCGCCACGGGCGTCGTCTGGAAGTCGCCGGTCCGCACCGCCGCCTCGGTCGGGAACTCGGTCGGCGGCTTCTTCGCCGCCTCCTCGGCTTCCGCGCGCTTGAGGTCGGCGATCATCTGCGTAACGCGACTCACCAGCACCTGAAGCCCCTGCCCGGTGACCGCGGAGAACAGCAACACCTCGCGGCCGATGTCAGCGGACAACTTGTCGCGCACCACCTCCGCGCCCGGCAGTTCCGCTTTGCTGACGCACACCACTTCCGGGCGGCCGTCGAGTGGCACCGCGTACTCCCGCAACTCCTTGCGGATCGCGTGGTAGTTGTGGATCGGGTCGCCGCCGTCGGTCGGGAACGGCTCGACGAGGTGAATGAGCACGCGGGTGCGCTCGACGTGCCGCAGGAACTCGTGGCCCAAGCCGACGCCCTGTGCCGCGCCTTCGATCAGTCCCGGGAGGTCGGCGAGCACGAATCCGCCGTCCCCGACGGTGACGATGCCGAGGTTCGGCGACTTCGTGGTGAACGGGTACGACGCGATTTCCGGCGTCGCCCGGCTTAGGCGCGACAAGAGGGTGGATTTGCCGGCGTTCGGGAACCCGACCAGCCCGGCGTCGGCGATCACCTTCAGTTCGAGCGAGATGTGACGCTCCTCGCCCTCCTCGCCCGGCTCGAACTGTCGCGGGGCTCGGTTGGTCGCGCTCTTGAAATGGACGTTGCCGCGGCCGCCCTTGCCGCCCTTCGCGACCACGACTTCGTCGCCCGGTTGCACCAAGTCCTTGAGGACGTTGCCGCGGTCGCGGTCGCGGACGATCGTGCCCGGCGGGACGAGCAGGATGACGTCCTCGGCGTTCTTGCCGGCGCACTTGGAGCCCATTCCCGGTTCGCCGCTACGCGCCTTCCAGTGCTTCTTCATGGTTAGGCCGGCGAGGTTGTCGGCGTTCGGGTCGGCGCGGACGATGACCGACCCGCCGTCGCCGCCGTCGCCGCCGTCCGGCCCGCCCTTGGGGACGTACTTCTCCCGCCGGAACGACGCGGCCCCGCGGCCGCCGTCCCCGCCCTTCACGTACAGCTCCACCCGGTCGACGAACATTGGTTACCAGTCGAAAGTCGTAAGGTCGAAGGTCGTAAAGCCATTGTAGACGGCACGACCTCCGACGCGGTTCACATGCGCTCGACGACCCGAATGCCGAGCAGGTCGAGCGCCTGCTTGATGACCCGGCCCACCAGATCGACCAGCAGGAGGCGGCTGGCTTTGAGTTCCGGCGTCTCGGCCTTCAGCACCGGGCAGTTCTCGAAGAACACGCTGTAACTCTTCGCCAAATCCCAGAGGTAGACGGTGAGCAGGTGCGGGAGGTAGTCGGCCGCGGCGTTCTCGACCGCCTCCGGGAAGCGGAGCAACTGCAAAGCCAGCGCCCGCTCGGCCGCGTGGCCGAACACCACCGGCGGCGGGGCCGTGCGGAAACTCGCCTCATCGACGTCGCCCTTACGGAAGATGGCGCGGCAGCGGGCGTAGGCGTACTGCATGTACGCGGCCGTGTTGCCGACCGTCGCGGTCATCTTGTCGAGGTCGAACACGTAGTCGGTCGTGCGGCTCTGGCTCAGATCGGCGTACTTCACCGCCCCAATACCCACGACCTCCGCGATGGCCCGCTTCTCGTTGAAGTCGAGGTCCGGCACGTCGTGGCCGAACTCGCGGCGCTCGGCGGTGTTGGCCTCGTACTTCTGGAGGCTCAACTTCGCCGCGTCGTCCAGCAAATCCATCAACTCCAGCGCGCCGCCCTTGCGCGTCGAGAAGATCTTGCGGTCCGCCCCCAGCATCGAGCCGAACTGGATGTGCTGGTACTCGACGTTCGCGAAACCCCAGCGGCGGGCCTGCGCGAACACCGTCTTGAAGTGCAGCGCCTGCGGGGCACCGACCACGTACAGCATCGCGTCCGGGTTCCACGTCTCGACGCGGTACTTGATGGTCGCCAGGTCGGTCGTCGTGTACGTGAACGCCCCGTCGCGCTTGCGCACGATCGCCGGCGGCTCCTCCCTCTTACTCTCTTCTTCGCTCTGCGGGACGATCCCTTTCGCGTTCGGGATGACCACCGCGCCCTTGCTCTCGAACGCCACGCCCTTCGCCAGCATGTCGTTCACCACCCCGGCGAGCATCGGGTTGTAGAAGCTCTCCCCCAGGGCATGGTCAATGGACACCCCGAGGCGCTCGTAGATGGGGCGCAGCATCTCCAGGCACGCGGGCATGAACTTTTCCCACAGCGCTACGTTCTCCGCGTCGCCGGCGTGCAGCTTCGACGTTTCCGCGCGGCACGCCTCCATCACCGGGTTGCCCGCCGCCCCGTCCTCATCTTCGCCCTCGGCCAGTTTCGCCAGGTTGCGGACGTGGATGTAGAGGCGTAGCAGTTCGCGCACCGGGTCGGCGGCGAACGCGTCGTCGTCGCGGAAGTTTTTATAACCGTACAGCAGAATGCCGAACTGCGTGCCCCAGTCGCCGAGGTGGTTGTCCCCGATCACCGTGTGGCCGACGAACCGCAGGATGCGGACCAGCGCGTCGCCGATGATCGTGCTGCGGAGGTGCCCGACGTGCAGCGGCTTGGCCACGTTCGGCCCGCTCAGGTCGATCACGAACGTCCGCGGCTTCGCGACGGTCGGCACGCCCAGCTTTGGGTCGGTCGCGATCTGCCGGAGGGCGTTGGCGAGGAAGTCGGCCTTCAGTCGGAGATTGATGAAACCACGTCCCGCCACGGTCGGCGTTTCCAACTCATCGTTCTCGCCCAGTGCGGTGACGATTTCTTTGGCGAGATTGAGCGAATCCTGGCCAAGCGGCTTCGCCATCGCCATCGCCATGTTCGCCTGATAATCGCCGTGCTCGGCGTTCGCGGCCGGCTTGACCATGCCGAGATAGTCCGCCACCTTCGCCGGGTCCGGCGCGAGGGCCGTCAGGGCCGGCTCGAACAGGCTGCGGACGTGCGTCAACAGGTTCATGGAAACGAACTCGGAGGCTTCGCAAAAAGCGACTGTCGGCCGACCCACGCCCTTTAGAGGCGCAGGCTGGCCGACAGGTTCGTTATAGCAACCCACAGGGAGTACCTGCGGGTTTAGGTTTGAGGTAAAACGGGACGGCGACCTAGATCTCGCGCTCCCAATCGACCTTCTTGGCGTCCGCCCACAACTCTTCGAGCTTGTAGTAGTCGCGGGTGTCGGCGTCGAAGACGTGGATCATCACGTCGCCGTAGTCCTGCACGATCCACTTGCTCGCCTCGTAACCCTCGATGCCGGCGCGGGTGTCGCCTTCGGCGCGGAGGGCGGCATCAGTCTCTTCCGCCAGGGTGTGAATCTGGCGCCGACTCGTGCCGGTGCTGATGACGAAGAAGTCGAACAGGGGCGTGCAGGACCGCATGTCCAGCACGAGGATGTCGCGGCCCTTGTTGTCGGCGGCGGTCTTGGCCGCGACACACGCGCGGTGCAGCGCGCTGCTCAGGGGGGACGACTGCGGGGCGGGCACCGTGCTCACCGTGCTCAACATCGTGGCGGTGTTCAAGTGGCCTCCTTCAGGGCATGGGTGCTGCCTCCGGAGACGCTGAGTGCCGCGGCCGTGGGGTGGAATTCACCGTGGTCGTGGGTCGCCTCCGGGGTCGATTGCTCGACCGTGCCATGCCGGCTGATGCGATGCGGAACATCCGCACCTCGTATAGGTATCATCAGCCGGGTTGTGTCATGCGTCAAGCAACATGGCCTCGATTCCCCCAATGCGGCGCACTCCCGCGCGCCAAAGCCACTACGTCTGTTTCGCCAACCCGAACGGCCGCACCGACCGCCCCCGCGAAGTACACAATTCCTTCTTACCGGGGCTTGGCGGATCGGACACCGCTTATACGCGATTGGTTCGCGGACTCCCGACGGCGCATTCACAACCCGGACTCAAATTCGTAACCTAATCGCCAGTCATTCTCCTCGCGGATCGCCACAGCATGAGTCGCCGTGTCCTGGTCGCCCCCGCGCCGCTGCGCGAGATCGAGTTCACCTACGGGCCGGTGCTCCGCGAGGCCGGGTACGCCATCGAGTACCCGCCGCGGAACATCCCCGGCAGCGAAATTCAGATGAGCGAGGCCGAACTGCTCGCCCAACTGCCGGGGTGCGTCGCGTCGCTCGCCGGCAGCGAGCCGTACACCCGGGCCGTCATTGCGAAGGCCGCGGAAGCCGGGCTGAAGGTCATCGCCCGGGCCGGGGTCGGGTACGACGGCGTCGATCTCGCCGCCGCGACCGACCACGGGGTCGCGGTCACCTACGCGCCCGGCACGAACCACGAAGCGGTCGCCGAACACGCCTTCCTGTTCATGCTCGCGCTCGTGCGGAAGCTGGCCGAGCAGGATCGCGAGATCCGCCAGGGCCTGTGGCCGCGCCGGGCCGTCGGAAACCTCCGCGGCACCACCCTCGGCATCGTCGGCCTCGGCCGGATCGGGAAAGCGGTCGCGCAGCGGGCCGTCCCGTTCGGGCTGAAGGTGCTCGCCACCGAAATCGCGCCCGACGAGGCGTTCGCGGCCGCCCACAACGTCACGCTCGTGCCGCTGGAAGAGCTGCTCGCCAAGTCGGACATCGTCACGCTGCACGTCCCCAAGACCCCGCTCACGAAGAACCTGATCCGCAAAGACACGCTCGCCCTGATGAAGCCGACGGCGTTCGTGCTAAACACCGCCCGCGGCGGGCTGGTGAACGAAGCGGACCTGTACGACGCGCTCGTCGCCAAGACGATCGCCGGGGCGGCGCTGGACGTGTTCGACAAGGAACCGCCACCGGCGAGCCCGCTCTTCCAGTTGCCCAACGTATTACTGACGGCCCACACCGCCGGCGTCGATCAGCAGTCGCGGCAGGACATGGCCCGGCTACCGGCGCACGCGATCGTCAAACTGCTCGCCGGCGAGTGGCCGGCCGACTGGGTCGTCAACCCGGCGGTCAAGGACAAGTACTTCGCACGGCTTTGAAGGTAGAAGAGTGAGCCACAGATGGACGCAGATGAAACACAGATAAGACAGAATTGAGTCCAAATTGAACTTCGTCTTATCTGTGTTTCATCTGCGTCCATCTGTGGCTCACTCTTCTCGGCTCGCCCGGAACTCGCAATGCCCGATGACGTCATCGAGATCGAGAAGCTGGTGGTGCGGTACCGCGGCAAGACGGCCCTCGACGGGCTGAACCTGCGCGTCCCGCGCGGGGCCGTGTACGCCTTCCTCGGCGACAACGGCGCCGGCAAGACGACCACCATGAAAATCCTCACCGGCCTCGCCCCGCCGGAGAGCGGTCGCGCGGCCATTCTGGGCCAGGACTGCTGGTCGCAGGCCAACGAACTGCGGCACCGCGTCGGGTACATGCCCGAGCGGCCGCGGTTCTACGACTGGATGACGGTCGGCGAACTCGGGTGGTTCACGTCGTCGTTCCACCGCCCCGGGTTCGAGGCCCGGTACCGCGAGTGGGCCGCCCGGTTCGGCCTCGACCTCGACAAGAAGCTCAAAGACCTCTCCAAGGGCGGGTACGCTCGCGCCGGACTGGCGCTGGCCCTCGCGCCCGACCCCGAGGTGCTGCTGCTCGACGAGCCGACCTCCGGCCTCGACCTGCTGACCCGCCGCGAGTTCCTGGCCAGCCTCGCGGACCTCGCGGCGACCGGCCGCACCATCTTCATCACCAGCCACTCGATCGCCGAACTGGAGCGCGCCTGCACCCACGTCGGGCTGCTCCGCAACGGGGTCATGATCCTGTCCGCGACGCTGGACGAGGTGCGGAAGAAGGTGCGGCGGGTGAAGGCCCGCATCACCGACGCCCCGCCGGACGCGGTCGGGCTGGGCACCGTGCTGAACACCGCGGTCGAGAAGAACGGCACCGGTCGCGTGTGGTCGGCGCTGGTGCAAGACCCGGACGCCGAGGCGATCGCGGCGCTGCGCCGCCGCCCCGATCTGAGCGACGTCGAGGACGAGGCGGTGTCGCTCGAAGAGGTGTACGCCGGGCTGATGTCCCAACCGGCGACCTCGTCGGTGGCCGCGGCCCTGGCGCCGCTGGTCCGGCGGGTTGAGTAGTGTTTGGTGTCTGGTTTTTTGTGTTTTGCTCGTCGCCTCTTTCGCCGTTGCGCCGATCCCAGACACGCCGGCCCACGAACCAAACACCAAATACGACATACCAAACACACACCGGAGGTGGCGGGTGATTCGCGCGGTCGTGTGGAAGGAACTCCGCGAGCAGGGGCTGATCGCGGTCCTGCTGGCGGTCCTCGGGGCGGCGCTGCTGGGCGCGGCGGCGGCGTTCGCCGACCCGCCGTCGCCCAACGCGCCGGCGACCGACGTCGTCGCGTCGCTGGGCGTCGGGCGGCTGCTGGCGCTGATGCTGGTGGCCACCGCCGGGATGGTGTGCGGCGGGGCGCTGTTCGCCGCCGAGCGGGAGGCCGGCACGCTCCCGTTCCTCGACGCCCTCCCGAGCCGCCGGTGGGCGCTGTGGCGGGCGAAGGTCGTCGCCGGGCTGGCGCTGGCGGCGGCCGTCGTCGCGGTACTCTTGGCGGTCGTCGCGGTCGCGCGGCTCGGCGACGCGGCGTTCGTGCGGCGGCTGGTGGCGTACGCGGGGCTGGCGTTCGCGTGGGGCGCGTTCGGCTCGTCGGTCGCCCGGACCACGCTCGGCGCGGTCGGGGTCGCCGTCCCGGCGTCGGTCGCCGCCGCCGTCATCTGCATGTTCCCCATCTACATCTTCCTGTCGCAGCCGGGCAGCGGGATGCCGCGGCCGGTCGGCTGGCTGCTGTTCGAGGTGCTGATGCTCGGGGTCCCGCTGGGCGGGTCGGCGTGGCTGTTCACCGCGCCGGACCGGGCGCGGGCGGTGGCCGCCGGCCCCCGCCCGGCCGCGGGCGCGGCCGACGGCCGCGCGGGGCTGGGGCTGGCGGCGGTGGCGTGGCTGACCGCCCGGCAACTGCGGGTCACCGCCCGCGTCCTCAGCGCGTTCGCGCTGGGGCTGGGGCTGCTGCTCCTGCGGCCGGAGATGCACCCGCTGTTCGTGTGGCCGGCGCTGGCCCTGACCGCCGGGGTGCTGTGCGGGGTGACCGCGTTCGGCGACGAGCAGGTCCACCGCGTCGGGGCGCTCTGGGCCGAGTACCGGCTGCCGGTCGGCCGCGCGTGGTGGGTGAAGGTCGGCATTCACCTCCTGCTCCTCGTGTGGCTGCTGTTCCTGCTGGCCGCGCCGGGCGTGCTGCGCGCCCAGCTCGACCCGGAGGCGCGGGTCGGGTTCGGGCACACGCTGCTGGCGGCGGTGTTCCGCAGCCGGCTGTTCATCGAGCTCGGCGCGCAGGGGTGGAAGTACGCGCTGGTGCCGGCCGCCTACGGGTTCGCGTTCGGGCACCTGTGCGGGCTGCTGTTCAAGAAGCCGGTGGTCGCGTGCGGGGTGGCCGCGATGCTGGGCGGCGTCGGCGCGGCCGCGTGGGGGCCGTCGCTGCTGGCCGGCGGCGCCCACCACTGGCAGGTGTGGCCGCCGGCGGCCGCGGTGCTGCTGATCGGCCGGCTGCTGGTCCGGGCGTGGGCGGCCGACCGCGCCGCCGCCCGCGGGCCGGTGCTGCGACTGGCCGGCGGCGGCGCGGCCGCGGCGCTGCTGCTGTGTGCCGGACTGGGGTTCCGCGTGCTGGAGGTGCCGGACGACCCGCAAGGGGACGCCGACGGGGCGTTCGTCGCGGCCCTGCCGAAGTACGACGAGAACGTGGGCGGCAACAGGTTCCGCGCCGCCGCCGAGCGGTACGCGCGGGTCGCGGCGCAGATCGCGCCCGAGCCGCCGCGGCCCGAGGGGCGCCGCCCGCGCCCCGAGGAGCGGCTCGACACGGCCGTCCGCACCGTCTGGCCGAAAGACGACCCGGACCTGACCGCGTGGCTGGACCGCGCGTTCGGCGAGCGGGCGGCGGCCGACGACCCGCCGTGGCCGGAGCAGGCGGCCGCGGCCGCCGCCCTGCCGGTCGGCATGTACGAGCCGCCGGGGCTGGTGGGCACCGCGGCCGCGACCGCGGCGGCGCTGGACAACGCCAAGCGAATGGGGCTGGCGCTGCTCGGCCGCGGGCTGCAGCGGGAGGCCGCCGGCGACCCGGCCGCGTTCCCGCCGGCGTACCGGACCGCGGTGGCGCTGGCCCGCAGCGTCCGCTACGGCGGCGGGCAGCAGGCGCTGGCCGCGTCCATCGACCTCGAGCGGGCGGCGCTGGCCGCGGCCGACGGCTGGGCGGGGCGGCAGACCGGCCGGGCCGACCTGCTGGCCGACGCCGCCCGCACGACGGCCGCCCTCGACGACCCCGGCCCGTTCGACCCGCGGCCGCACGTGCTGATCGACCGGTACGTCACCCGCGCCACCCTGGAGGCGCCGAACCAGTGGCTGGCGGCGGCGCTCGACTCCCGCGGCCGCAGCCCCGAGGAGGCGGCGGCCGAGGCCGACCTGGTCGCGCTGGCGTGGGCGGTGCCGTGGGAGCGGATGCGGACGCGGCGGCTGGTCGGCACCCCGCCGGACGGGCCGGCCCGCGGGCACATCGTGGCGGCCACCGCCGGCCGCCCCGGCGCGGTGCTGCTGATCCGCGGCCGCTCGGCCGCCGACTTCGCCGAGGACGAGGCGCAACTGCGCACGTTCCGCCGCGCCTTCGCCCTCAAGGCGGCGGTGCTGGCGTACCAGGCCGACCGCGGCCGCGCCCCGGCGGACCCGGCCGAACTGGTCGCCGCCAACTACCTGCCGCGGCTGCCGCACGACCCGTTCGCCGACGGCCGCCCGTTCGGCTACCGCGTGTCCGACGGCCGCCCGCTGGTCGGCCGCCCGCGGGCGCAGGCCCCGGACCGGCCGTTCGAGTACCCGCTGCAGGTCGGGCAGGTGGTGCTGTGGAGCGTCGGCACGGACCGCACCGACCAGGGCGGGCGGGTGCCGCCCGACGGCCAGCGGGCCGAAGACCTCGTGTTCGTCGTCCCCGCGCCGCCCGGGCCGAAGTAGCGCGGCCGTGGCCCCGACGAGCCGACGTCGAGCCGAGGCGAAAATGCGCGCGGTCATGACGTCACCTCGTCGGTACGGGTGTGTATATTGGACGAATTGTCACTGAAATGAAGTGTGGGCGATGAGTGGACGGAAGTCAAGAACGGGCGGAAAGATTTTTTGGAAATTTGTTCAGAATCTGTTCGGCACTCGCGGAAGTCCTCTCCCCTTGCGGGAGAGGGCGAAGAGAAGACCGCTCCGCATGGCTTTACCCTTCACCCGACGGCCGGCTGTGCGACTGCCCTCTCCCGCAAGGGGAGCGGGCAAAGAGCGGGCCATTCCTGCGGGAGGGGTTAGGTTCGCCCGCATCACTCCACGAAGATGAACTCCTTCGCGTTCAGCAGGACGTGGGCGAGGTCGCCCCACGCCTTCGGGCTGTCCGGCTTGCCGTACTCCTTCGCCGCGTCGGCCACGAACGCGGTCGCGGCGTCCCGCTCGGCGTTCGTCGGGCCGCGACCGAACGCCGATAGATACATCTCCCGCACCCGCTCGTCAGCGGTGCCCGGAGCAGATAACACCTTCTTCGCCCATAAGTCGGCCTGCTGAAGCACGAACGGGTTGTTGAGCATGACCAGCGCCTGCGCCGGCACGTTCGACACGGTGCGGCGGCCGATCGCGGTGAACGGCGTCGGGTAGTCGAACGCGGTGAACATCGGGTTGAGGAAGTTCCGCCGCACCGCCAGGTAAATACTGCGGCGGCCGTCGCCGTCGAGCGGGCCGGACGGCGGCCGCCCGCGACCGACTTGGTGCTCGGTGAGGTGCGGGAACACGCCCGGGCCGCCGGGCTGAAGGTTCAGCCGCCCGCTCACGGCCAGAATCGCATCACGAATCGCCTCCGCTTCGAGCCGCTTCACGTTCTGCCGGTGGAGCAACTTGTTGAGCGGGTCGGCGGTGACCGCCTTCGCGGCCTGTTCGTCGGTCGCCTTGCTCGACTGCCGGTACGCGGTCGAGAGCAGCATCAGCCGGTGCATCTGCTTGAGCGACCACCTCTGTTGCACCAGTTCGGACGCCAGCCAGTCGAGCAGTTCGGGGTGCGTCGGCGGCTGGCCCTGCACGCCGAAGTCGTCCGGCGAGCGGACCAGGCCCTCGCCGAAGTGGTGCTTCCACAGGCGGTTGACGATGACACGCGCGACGAGCGGGTTGGCCGGGTCGGTGAGCGTCTTCGCCAGTTCCAACCGCCCGCTGCCGGCGCTCTTGAACGCCGCCTGCCCGAACGCCTCCAGCGTGCCGCGCGGGGCTTCGACGCCGAGCGTCTTGTGACTGCCGCGCACGAACACGCGCTCGTTGATGCCGGTGCCGTCGCGGGTGGTCGGGGCGAACTGCGGGGCGGGCAGCTTCGCCTCCAGGGCGCGAATCTGGTCGGCCAACTTCTTGGCGTCGGCGGCGTCTGTCGCGGGCACGTCGGCCGGCGGCGCGACCTTGCGGAAGGCGTCGGCGGGCGGCGGCACGTCGGCGAACCGCGCCTCGCTGAGCGCGAACCAGCCGGGGCCGTCGTCCAGGATTTCGAGGTACGCGGGCTGGCCCTTCCACATCCGCAGGTCGAACGCCAGCCACCGCAGGTCGTCGCCGTGGTTGATCCCCTGTGCGAGGCCGCCGTAGATCGGAGCCTGGATCAGTTGCAGCCCGTTGAGGACGAGCCGGGCGCGGGCCGCCTGCCCGGCGGCGCGGATCGCGAGGTACGGCTTGTCGATGGTGAACGTGGGCGAGCGGAGCGCCCCGGTCAGCCGCCGCGACTCGCGGGCGGTGTGCGGGAACGGCTCGTCGGCGGCCGGGCGGAGGGCGAGGCCGTCGGCGTCCCAGCGGGACCGCCAGCCGGGGCCGAACAACTCGAACGCGACCGCCTTCTCGCGCCACGCGGTCATCGGGGGCGGCGTCGGCCCGCCCGGCGCTTCGGCGCGGGCCGGCAGCAACTTGTCCAGTTCCGCCCGGGCCGCCCGCATCTCGTCCAGCAGTTTGACGGCGGCCGAAGGGTCGCTTACGTCCGTGCGGTTGTACCGCGAACTGGCGAGCACCCCGAACAGGGCGTAGTAGTCCTTCGTGGCGATGGCGTCGAACTTGTGGTCGTGGCAGCGGGCGCAACTGACCGTCAGCCCGAGGACCGCTTTCCCAAAGACGTCGATTTGGTTGTCCGTCCGGTCGGCATACTCCGCGCGCGAATCGACCGGCGAGTGCTTGGCCTCTCCAAGCCACCAGAAGCCGGTGGCGAGCAGCGACTCGTTCGCCCCGGTCTTCGGGTCGCGCCGCGGCGCCGGCAGGAGGTCGCCGGCGACGTGCTCGGTCAAAAGTTGGTCGTACGGGACGTCGGCGTTGAACGCCCGGACGACGTAATCGCGGTACCGCCACGCGTCCGGGATCTCGAAGTCGAACTCGTGGCCGTGGGTTTCGGCGTAGCGGACGAGGTCGAGCCAGTGCCGGCCCCACCGCTCCCCGTACTGCGGACTCGCGAGCAGGCGGTCAACGACCTTCTCGTACGCCTGCGGCGTTTCGTCCTTGACGAACGCGTCGATCTCGGCGGGCGTCGGCGGCAGGCCGGTGAGGTCGAAGGTGACGCGGCGCAGGAGTGCCCGCTTGTCGGCCGGCGGGGCGAACGTCAGTCCCTCTTTCTGAAGCGCCGACAGCAAGAACGCATCGACGGGATTGCGGATTGCGGATTGCGGATTGCGGATTTCCGGCACCGGCGGGCGCGTGACGGGTCGGAATGACCAGTGCGCCTTCGCGCGGGCGTGGAGGTCGAACTTCTCGCCACCGGCTTGTGCCGCCGCGCCGTCGTCGGGCCACGGCGCGCCTCCCTTGACCCATTCGGTCAGCGTCGCGATGTCGGCGTCGGCGAGTTTGCCCTTCGGGGGCATCTTGATGTCGTGGTCGTACCGCACGACCTTCACCAGAAGGCTGTCGGCCGGCTTCCCGGGCACGACCGCCGGGCCACTTTCGCCCCCTTTGGCGAACGCGGCCTTGCGGTCGAGCCGCAACTCGCCCTTCTGCTTCTTGTCGCCGTGGCAACTCACGCAGTGCTGGGCCAGGACCGGCCGCACCTTCTTTTCGAAGAAGTCGTTATCGACCGGTTCGGCGCGCGCCGCGGTCGGCAGGCCGAGCAGGGCGAAGGCGGTGAGAAGGGGGGCGCGCATGCGGGAGGCTCGCGGCGTGGGAGTAGGCAGGCTTGTATTGTGTGCGATTCGCGCGGCGGGTGCAAGCGAAACGACCGCGGCCGGGCGGCGTCTGATTTGTGCCCGGCATGAGGGCAGCCGAAAACACAAGAGTGAATGCGGAGAACGCGGAGAGGGGCGCGGATGGACGCGGATCAAGACCAAGAGATTTTTCTTTGAAATCAATCCCTGTCTTCATCCGCGTCCATCCGGCTCCTCTCCGCGTTCTCCGCGTTCCGTTTTCAGTAGCCTCCCGAGTACAACAACCGCATGGCCGCCGAGCGCGAACCGCCGTCCGTCGCCGATTATGTGGTGACCGCACTCAGCCCGGTGCTGGTCATGCTCATGGTCGGCAGCCTCGTATTCTTCCTCGTGGAAGTGCTGTACGCGGGGAAGTACTCCGACCGGCTCCTCTACACGCTGTTCTTCTTCGTCGGCGCGACCGTGCTGGTCGCCCGCATTTCGATCCAGTCCGACGCCGGCCGGGCGCTCGCGTACGGCCTCGTTCTGGCGGTCGTTACGTACATCGCGATCGCCTCTTACGTCGAGTACCCGCCGGGCTGGCTGCGGTCGTGGGGGTGGCTCGTCAACCTCGGGCTGATGGCGGTCGTGTGGTGGAGTGCGCACAAACTGACATGGGACTGCACCCACATCGACGAGAAGGAGGCGTCGAGCGGTCGCGGGTTGCTGAACGCGGCGTTCGAGCAGGGGCCGGGGGTCGGGATTCAGGATTCAGGGGCGGAAGAACAGAAGGCCGAGGGCAAAAAGGGCAAGAAGCGGAAGAAGAAGGCGAAGAAGGCCGAACCGGACTCGCGGCTGTGGGCGTGGATCGAGCGGTACAAGGCGCACCGCGAGGCCGAGCGCAAGCGCGGGCACACGCCGGGCGTGTGGGTGCTGTACTTCGCCCTCGCCGCGCTCCCGCTGTTCGCCCTCGGGCAGTCGCTCATCGACCCGGGCGACGAGGCGCAGCGGCGGGCGACGTTCATTCAGATGGCCGTCTACATCGCCAGCGCGCTCGGACTGCTCGTCACCACCAGTTTGCTCGGCGTGCGGCGGTATCTGCGGCAGCGGAAGGCGCGCATCCCGGCCGCGATGACACTCAGTTGGCTCGGCCTCGGCGGGCTGACGATTCTGGTGTTCCTGATGCTCGGCGCGTTCCTCCCGCGGCCGCACTCGGAGGTGCCGTGGTTCGGCATCGAGCGGGCCGGCAAGGAGAAGCGGCAGGCGTCGCAATACGCCCGCAGCGGCGGCTCGACGGGCGAGGGCGAGGGCCGCGGCGGCGACAAGACGACGGCCGGCGATGGCGGGGCGAGCGGGAAGGGCGGCAAACCGGGCGGCGGGTCGAAGGGCGACAAGGGCAGCGGCGGCAGCGGGCAGGGCGGGAAGGGCGGCAGCGGCAAGGCCGGCGACCAGAGCGGCGGCACCGACAAGGGCGGCGGGAAGGGGCAGGGGGACGAGAGCGAGGCGAAGAAAGATCAGGACGGCGACAACCGCCGCGGCGGCGACCCGTCCGACCGCGACGAATCCAAGACGGACGGCGGGTCGCGCGACGGGTCGCCGTCCGCGACGCCGCAACTCGGCGGCGCGCTGGCGAAGGTCGCCGAAGGGATTAAGTGGCTGGTGTTCGGGCTGGTGGCGCTGCTGGTCGTGTTCGGGCTGTTCTACGCGATCCTGAAATACCTCGCGCCCTTTACTGACTGGGCGCGTCGCTGGCTCGAAGGGCTGCGGGCGTTCTGGGCGTCGCTGTTCGGTCCCAAAGAGAAGGCGGGGGCGCGCCGGGCGGCCGAGGAAGCCAAGCCGGAAGGGCCGGTGCGCCCGCCGCCGTTCACCGACTACTCGAACCCGTTCGCCGACGGCACCGCGGACGGCCGCGACACCGCCGAACTGATCGCGTACACGTTCGAGGCGCTGGACGCGTGGGCGTGGGACCGCGACGCCGGCCGCGACCCGTCGGAGACGGCGCTGGAGTTCGCCCGCCGGTTGGGCGACGAGTTCGCCCCGCTCGCCAACCTCTACGCCCGCATGGCGTATTCGGAACTGCCGCTGCCGCCGGGCGCCCGCGACACGCTCGAAGCGGCGTGGGAGTTGATGGTCCACGGGGCCGCGGTGGGGGCATGAAAATGATTCACCACAGAGGGCGCGGAGGGCACGAGAGAAAGACAGAAGATAGAGTTTGAAGACATTCTTCTTGTTGCCTTCTGTCTTCCTCTCGTGCCCTCCGCGCCCTCTGTGGTGAATACTCCTCTCCTGTCTTCGGCACAATCGTTGCACTTCTCGCGCTCCCGTCTGGCGGGTTATTGCCCGTTCCGGTAGTTCTTCACATATCTCCTCCCCGAAGCCGAGCCAGGAAACGATGATGAAGCCCGACGAGTCGCCGAAGTTCCTCCCGTTCGGCTCGGAACCCGCCCCGGCGTCTCCGCCACCCGCGCACCAGCCGAGCGCCGACGGGTACGGCTGGTTCGGGCCGCAGGACATGTACCTGTTCAACGAGGGCAGCCACCTCAAGCTGTACGAGAAGCTCGGGGCGCACGCGGCCACCGTCAACGGGCAGGCCGGTTACCACTTCGCCGTGTGGGCACCCAACGCCGACTACGTCAGCGTCATCGGCGACTTCAACGGGTGGGACAAGGGCGCGCACCGGCTGCACACGATCGGCTCGTCGGGCGTGTGGGGCGGGTTCATCCCCGGGGTGAAGTCCGGCGCCTGCTACAAGTACCACGTCGCCGCCCCCGGCGGCTTTTCCGCCGAGAAGACCGACCCGTTCGCGTTCACCTGCGAGATTCCGCCCAAGTCCGCCGCGGTCACCTGGGATTTGGGCTACGAGTGGAAGGACGCCGAGTGGATGAAGGTTCGCGGGGCGAAGGGGAAACACGACAAGCCCGTGAGCATCTATGAGGTGCACCTGGGCTCGTGGATGCGCGAGGCCGACCCGCCGTACCACTCGCTCAACTACCGCGACATCGCCCCGCGGCTGGCCGAGTACTGCCGCGACATGGGGTTCACCCACGTCGAGTTCCTGCCGATCACCGAGCACCCGTTCTTCGCGTCGTGGGGCTACCAGACGACCGGGTACTTCGCCGCCACCAGCCGGTACGGCACCCCGCAAGACCTGATGTTCCTCATCGACACCCTGCACCAGCACGGGGTCGGGGTGATTCTGGACTGGGTGCCCAGCCACTTCGCCACCGACGCGTGGGCGCTCGCCCGGTTCGACGGCAGTTGCCTGTACGAGCACGCCGACGCCCGGCAGGGGTTCCACCCGGACTGGGGCAGCTACGTGTTCAACTACAGCCGGCACGAGGTCCGCTCGTTCCTGCTGAGCAGCGCGTTCTTCTGGCTCGACAAGTACCACATCGACGGGCTGCGCGTCGATGCCGTCGCGTCCATGCTGTACCTGGACTACTCGCGCAAGGAGGGCGAGTGGGTGCCCAACCAGTTCGGCGGGAAGGAGAACATCGACGCGATCTCGTTCCTGCGGCGGTTCAACGAGGAGGTGTACCGGCACTTCCCGGACGTGCAGACGCACGCCGAGGAGAGCACCGCGTGGGCGATGGTGTCGCGGCCGACCTACGTCGGCGGGCTGGGGTTCGGGTACAAGTGGGACATGGGGTGGATGCACGACACCCTCAAGTACTTCATGAAGGACCCGATCCACCGCCGCCACCACCAGAACGACCTCACGTTCCGGATGCTGTACGCCTACAACGAGAGCTTCATCCTGCCGCTGAGCCACGACGAGGTGGTCCACGGCAAGGGGCCGCTGTGGGACAAGATGGCCGGGGACGAGTGGCAGAAGTTCGCCGGGCTGCGGCTGTTGTTCGCCTACCAGTGGGCGATGACCGGCAAGAAGCTGCTGTTCATGGGCGGCGAGATCGGCCAGCGGCAGGAGTGGCGGCACGACCAGAGCATCGACTGGCACCTCGTCAAGCAGGGTCCGTTCCACAAGGGCGTGCAGTCGCTGGTCCGCGACCTCAACCACCTCTACGCGGCCGAGCCGGCGCTGCACGAACTGGACAACACGCCCGGCGGGTTCGAGTGGGTGGACTGCACCGACGCCGCGAACAGCGTCATCAGTTTCGTGCGGAAGGGGAAGGGCGAGGACGTGATCCTGTGCGTGTTCAACTTCACCCCGGTGCCGCGGCCGAACTACCGGCTGGGCGTGCCGGGGGCGGGGGCGTGGGCGGAGGTGCTCAACACCGACGCCGGGCTGTACGGCGGCAGTAACGTGGGCAACAGCGGCGGGGTGTACGCCGAGTTCACCCCCGCGCACGGGCAGAAGTACTCGGTGCAGCTCAACCTGCCGCCGCTCGGGGCCGTGTTCTTCAAGGGGAAGGTGTAACACCCGGCCGGGCGTGGTACGATGTTCGTGGGGTGTCTCCGTGGACGACAAATCGCCCGTGCCCGATCCGAAGGACCCGCTACTGGTCGATCGGCTTTTGGCCGAGAGTCGCAAGGATTACCAGCGGTGGGCGTGAATCTGTCTCGCCTTGACGACTGCGGCCGCCGCGGTCGGGTTGATGCTGGCTGCCGGCGACGCCCGCGGTGACGCGACCCCGGCGGGGCCGGCGGTGTGGGTTCTGCCGTTCTTCGCTGCGCCGCTCACGATCTTTGTCGTGCTCCTGCGGATTCTCGAACGGATCGACGTGTTCCGCGCCTTGATCGGTAAGGCGAAGAACGCCAAAGATGGCATCGAGATTGCGCGGGCGCTGTACCCGCGGTTACTGCGGGGGAGTGGAGGAAAATCCGATGGGGTGGTATGACCGAATCGCGCGGCGCTTGCACCTTCCACGTTCGTTTGGGTCGGTCGCGAGCGAGGTCGCTGAGGGGCTCGCAAACGGGACCATTGTCACCGGTCGCGAAGGGATGAGTGAGGACACCGGCGGACCTGAACCCGACGCGGCCGCCGCGCAGCCCGCGATGACGACCGCGTCGCGCGCCCGCAGCGCGTCGGCGGGAGACGCGCCGCATTCCCCCGCACCGGCGGGCGACGGGCGCGGCGTGTAACACCCGGCCGGGGGCGGCGGTTTCCTCTGATAGCCCCACACCGCCGCCCGGACCCGCACCCATGACCGCACGCCGCAAACCCACCGACGCCCGCGAGCGCCTCCTCGACGCCGCCGACCGCCTGTTCTACCGCTGCGGCCTCCACGCCTCCGGCATCGACACCGTCATCGCCGAGGCCGGGGTCGCCAAAATGACCCTGTACGCGCACTTCAAGTCCAAAGACGAACTGATCGCCGCCTACCTCCGCCGCCGCGGCGAGCGCACGCGGGCGTGGCTCGCGACGCGCACCGAACGGCACGCCGCGAGCGGCGACTGGCTCGCGGCGTTCTTCGCCGCACTGAAAGAGTGGTTCGCGTCCGACGACTTCCGCGGGTGCGCGCTCATCAACGCGTCGGCCGAATTACCGGAAACTGGTCACCCCGGGCGCGCCGCGATCGCCGAACACGAGCGCGAGCTGACCGCGTTCGTCACCGACGTGCTCCGCAAAGCCGGCGTCCCCGACCCGTCCATGTCCGTTCCGGCAATCCTGTTGCTGGTCAACGGGGCCATCGTTTCCGTCGCCAACGGGAGCAGCCCGGAGGTCGCCGACGTGGCCCTTTCGGCCGCAAAAACGCTGCTCGGCCGCGACCGCTGATTTTTTTCTGTAAGCACTAGACAGACCTGTCTGTATTTACCCCCGTCAGGGGCGAACGGTGCCCGCCCAACACCCGGCACCACAACGGAGAACGACCATGACCCGGCTCAACACCCTCGACCCGAAGGTTGCTGAAGGCAAGGCCCAAGAGTTGCTCGGCGCGGTGAAGGCGAAGATGGGGATCGTCCCGAACCTGACGAAGGTGATGGCGAACTCGCCGGCGGTGCTGGAAGGCTACCTCGGGCTGTCCGGGGCGCTGGCCGGCGGCTCGCTCCCGCCGAAGCTCCGCGAACTGCTCGCGGTGACCGTCGGGGTGGCCAACGGGTGCGACTACTGCGTCTCCGCCCACACCGCGATCGGCAAGCGGGTCGGGCTGGCGGCCGAGCAGATCGACGCGGCCCGCAAGGGCACCGCGACCGACCCGAAGACCGCCGCCGCGGTCGAGTTCGCCCGCAAACTGGTCGCGACCCGCGGCAAGGCGACCGACGCCGACCTCGAAGCGGTTCGTGCCGCCGGTTACGGTGACGGCGAGATCACCGAGATCGTCGGGCACGTGGCGCTGAACACCTTCACCAACTACCTGAACAACGTCGCGGACACCGAAATCGACTTCCCGAAGGCCGCCCCGATCGACCACCACGAGGTGTGCGCCACCATCCCCGGTTGCGATCAAACCCGCTAACCCGCTCGCTCACCGCTCGCCCGCCCGGCTCAACGTGAGCCGGGCGGAGGCGGCTCAAAACCCGTCAACCACGCCCCGACCTCGAAGAGGAAGTGCCATGCCCTCGAAAGCCTTTGTGTACACGGAACTGCAACTGTCCGTGCCGTTCGCCGGCGCTCCGTGGCGCGACATCAACCCGGTGCTGTTGGAGCAGCCCGGGTTCCGCAACAAGACGTGGCTGGCCGGGGCCGCCAACCACTCGCTCGGCGGGTTCTACGAGTTCGACTCGGTCGAGAACGCGCGCCGGTTCGTCACCGGATACTTCCCGGCCGAGGCCCGCAAGTACGGGGCCGCGCAGACGACCCGCGTGTTCGACGGGGACGTGGTCGAGGAGGCCAGCCGCGACATGAACTCGGTCCACTTCGGGGGCACGCTGGCCCGCAAGCCGGGCGCGTTCGTGTACACGGAAGTGCAGGTCGGGGTGCCGTTCGGTCAGGCCCCGTGGCGGCAGCTCAACCCGACGCTCAAGGCCCAGCCCGGGCTCCTGTCGAAGACCTGGCTGAGCGGCGTCGGCACGCACTCGCTCGGCGGGCTGTACGGGTTCGACACGCTCGACAACGCTCGGGCGTTCGCTCTGAACTACTTCCCGACCGAGACCGCGGCCCTCGGCGCCGCGTACACGACCCGGGTGTTCGATGCCGCCGTCGTCGAGGAGGCGAGCCGGCCGGTGCGGTCGCCGTTCTTCGTGTAACCTGTCGCGTGTCGGTGGCGAGTCACCGCCCCGGCCCCGTTTTGGAGATCCGATGTCAACGCCGCCTTTGATCGTGCCGCCGTTCACGCTCGAAACCGCGCTGCTGAAGGTGCGGGCCGCGGAGAACGCCTGGAACACCCGCGACCCGGACCGCGTGGCGCTCGCGTACACCGAGGATACGGTGTGGCGCAACCGGGCCGAGTTCCCGGCGGGCCGCGAGCAGGTCCGCGCGTTCCTGGCCCGCAAGTGGCAGCGCGAACTCGACTACCGGCTCGTGAAGGAGCTGTGGTGCTTCGCCGCGGACCGCATCGCGGTGCGGTTCCAGTACGAGTGGCACGACGACAGCGGGCACTGGTTCCGCAGCCACGGCAACGAGCTGTGGGAGTTCGACGCGGCCGGGCTGATGCGGCGCCGCGAGGCCAGCATCAACGACCGCCCGATCACGCCCGAGCAGCGCAAGTTCTTCTGGCCCGCGCCCGGGCCGCGCCCCGACGACCACCCCGGCCTGCAAGGGCTGGAATGACCCTCAACCCCGATCGGAGTACGACCATGTTCCGCGCTACCACTCTTTTCGTGACCCTGGCGCTTGCGATGCCCGCGACCGCCGCCGACGCGCCGAAGACGCTTCACAAGACCGTGAAGGTCGGCGAACTGGACATCTTCTACCGCGAGGCCGGGCCGAAGGACGCGCCCGCGGTGCTGCTCTTGCACGGGTTCCCGACCAGCTCGCAGATGTTCCGCAACCTGATCCCGCAGCTCGCGGACAAGTACCGCGTGATCGCCCCCGACTACCCCGGGTTCGGCAACAGCGCGATGCCGCCGCGCGACAAGTTCAAGTACACCTTCGACAACCTGGCGGAGGTGATCGAAAAGTTCACCGAGAAGGTCGAACTCAAGAAGTATGCTCTTTATGTGCAAGACTACGGTGCCCCGGTCGGCTACCGACTCGCGAGTAAGCACCCGGAGCGCGTCACCGCGATCGTGGTTCAGAACGGCAACGCCTACGACGAGGGGCTGGACAACGACTTCTGGAAGCCGATCAAGGCGTACTGGAAGGAGCCGAACAGTAAGGAGAAGCGTGAGGCCCTGCGGCCGTTCACGAAGCTCGAAGCGACCAAGTGGCAGTACACGCACGGGCTGAAGAACCCGGAGCTGGTGGCGCCGGACGCGTGGATCACGGACCAGTACTTCCTCGACCGTGAGGGCAACGCGGACATCCAGCTCGACCTGTTCCTGAGCTACGGCAGCAACCCGCCGCTGTACCCGAAGTGGCAGGAGTACTTCCGCAAGAGCCAGCCGCCGGTGCTGATCGCCTGGGGCAAGAACGACGCCATCTTCCCACCCGCCGGTGCGGAGCCATACAAGCGGGACCTGAAGAACGTCGAGTTCCACCTGCTCGACGCCGGGCACTTCGCCCTGGAAACCAACGGCGACGAGATCGCCAAACTGATGCGCGAGTTCCTCGCCAAGCACGCGAAGTGACGCCGGAAGCGACGCCGGCCGCCATGATGGGCGGCCGGCGCGTCCGTGATGCGCATCCAGGGAGAAAGCTACCGCCAGTCGTGCTTGTGGCACAGGCTTTCCAGCCTGTGCGCCCCAAAGCTTTGGGGCGCACAGGCTGGAAAGCCTGTGCCACAAGCCGTCCGGCCCGGCAGCATTTCCCGGAGGTGTATCAGATGACGGTTTCGTAGTTGCGCGTCTCGGTGTCCGACAGCGGCCCGCCGGTGCCGGTGTTCCCCAGGTCGCTCACGGTGTAGGTGATCGTCCCGGTGCCCAGCGACGGGGAGCTGATCAGGTAGAGGGCGGAGAGCGCCCCGTTGACCGACGTCTGGTCGCCGGTGAAGCTGATCGTCTGGCCGATCGGGTTGGTCCCGCCGGTGAACGTGAGCCCGCCAATGCTCAGGAGCTGGAGGAGCGGGGTGCCGGGGCCGGTCACGCTCACCGTGACGGCCAGATCGCCGGTCCCGACGTCCGGGTCGGAGACGGACGCATCGACCAGGTAGATTAGCCCGGGCAGTACCAACAGCGTGCTGCTCGAGACGGTCAGCACCGGCGCCTGGTTGGGAGATCCCACGGTCACCGCGATGGCCTGGGTGGCGGTGTGGAGGCCGTCGTACACCTGAACGATCACGTCGTACACGTTGTCGCCGCCGACGTCGGCCGGGACCAACGGGTTCGGGGTCACCATGAACGACAGCATGCCGGTGGCCGGGTCGATGGTGAACTGGGCCATGTCCGCGCCGCCGACGATGCTGTAGGTGAGCGTCGTGCCGGCGTCCGCGTCGGTCGCCATGACGGTGGTCACCGCGGTCTGGCCCGCGGCGACGGAGACCGCCGCCGTCGCCCCACCGCCGTCGCTGACGATGACCGGGGCGTTGGCGTTCGGGGCGGCGACCCGCACCGCGATGGCTTGCGTCGCGGTGTTGGTGCCGTCGTACACCCGGACGACGACGTCGTACACGTTATCGCCCCCGACGTCGGCCGGGGTCGCGAAGACCGGGGCGCCGGAGAAGGCGAGGACGCCGGTGGCCGGGTCGATGGCGAACCGGGCCGCGTCCGCGCCGCCGGCGATGCTGTAGGTGAGCGTCGTGCCGGCGTCCGCGTCGGTCGCCGTCACCGTGGTCACCCCGGTCGTGCCCTCCGTCACGCTGGTGGCCGCCGTGGCCCCGCCGCCGTTGCTGGTGATGACCGGGGCATTGTCATTCACCCCGGTGACGGTGACGGCGATCGCCTGTTCGGCGGACAGTTCGCCGTCGGACGCGCGGACGACGACGTCGTACACGTTGTCGCCGCCGACGTCGGCCGGGGTCTCGAAGTCCGGGGCGGTCAGGAACGTCAGCACGCCGGTGGCCGGGTTGATGGCGAACCGGGCGGCGTCGGCCCCGCCGGCGATGCTGTAGGTGAGCGTCGTGCCGACGTCCGGGTCGGTCGCCGTCACGGTGGTCACCGCGGTCGTGTTCTCGGGCACGCTGACGGCCGCTGTCGTGCCGCCGGTTACGACCGGGGCGTCGTTGACGTTGTTGACGGTGATCGCGGCCGTCGCGGTCGCGGTCTTCGGGCCGCCCGCCCCGGTGTTGCCCAGGTCATCGACGGTGACCGTCAACTGGTCGCCGCCCACGTACCCGGGGGTGGGGCGGTAGGTCAGCCCGGCGAGCGCGGTGTTGACCGCGTCGAGCGTGCCCGTGAGCGTCACCGCCGTGTCGCCGGTGCCGGCGGCGGTGCCCAGGGTGAGCGTGCCGCGGGTGACGCCCAGCGACACCCGCACGGCGGCCGTCCCGGCGTCCGGGTCGGCGACGCGGACCCCGCCCAGAGCGAGCGGGCTGTTCTCGTCGCCGCTGAACGCCGCCGGCAGGGTGACGGCCGGGGGGGCGTTCGGCGCCGGGGCCGGGGCCGGCACAGGCGCGGGCGCCGAACGCGGGGCGCTGCTCAGGCCGCCGCCGACCCGCCCGCCGGGCAGCAGGCCGACGCCGTTGATCGCGTTGGTCATCGAGGAGACCGACACCACCGCCGGGGTTCCGCCCGGCCCGAGCAGGAGGTCGGCGTGGCCGTCGCCGTCGGCGTCCGGGCCGATGCCGACCGTCATCCCGCCGGTCGTGTTCACCGGCAGCACGAACAGCGAGTCGAGGCGGCCGGTCGCCCCGTCGAGCAGCGCGGCCGCCGGGAGCATTCCGGCCCCGGTGCCGAGCAGGATGTCGGCCTCGCCGTCGCCGTTCACGTCGCCGGCCGCCAGGTTCACCGGGCCGGTGTAGCCGGCCGCGGCGTCGTAGGTGCGCATCTCGGTCAGGGTGGTGCCCTGGAACGCCTTCACCAGCGCCCCGCCGGCCCGCGGCGCGGTGACGATGTCGTCGTCCCCGTCGCCGTCCATGTCGGCGACCGCCACCTGCACCCCGCCGACGAAGTTCGCGCTGTACGGGGCGATCACGCCCATCAGCTCGCCGGTGGCCCCGCTGAACGCGCCCACCAGCCCGCCGCGGACGGTCGAGACGACGATGTCGTCGCTCCCGTCGCCGTTCAGGTCGCCGGACGCGACGTTCAGCCCGCCGACGACCGCGATCGGCGGCAGGGTGCGGACCTCGTTGCCGCTCAGGTCCAGCACGCGGACGAACGCCGGCCCGTCGCCGCCGGCGGTGGCGACGATCACCTCCTGCGTGCCGTCGCCGTTCACGTCGCCGAGGGCGGCGTTCACCCCGTCGCGGTAGCCCAGCCCGAAGGCCGGGAACAGCCCGACGGTTTGGAGGGTGCCGCTGTCGAACACGCGGACGAGCGGCAACTCGCCGGGGGCCGCCCCGGCGACGGCCAGAGCCGGCACCTCACGCGGTTCCAGTTCCTCGGCCCGGAGGCGCGCGGTCGCGCGGGTGACGATCGGGCGGGTGGGACGGCGGAAGAGGGGGGCGAGCCAGCGGGGCGTCGGCATGGGAGCGGCCTATCCTTGCGCCTGCGCGTGAGTGCCCGCGGCCGGCAGGCGGCGGTCGCGGCGGGCCGAGGCGGGGAGCCCCGGCGGTGGGCGGGCTAGCAGCCCGGTCGTTGGTCGTCGGTTCTTTAAGTCAGGTTCGGCGTGAACACAACCCGCCGGCCGGGGCGGGCCGCGAAGAATTGCAGGGATTTCCTGTCGATTGGCGCGGTGACGCGAAAACTCAATGCCGCAACGAAAGGCCGGATGGGGTTGTCCGGCACCCGCGGGGGCGACCGATCGCGGCGCGCCCGCGGGTTTGCGGCTGCCGCGTCAGCATCTCGCTCGACCGGGCGACTCCGTCACCTCTCATTTTCTTCACGCGTGACTTGGCGGCGCGGATCGGTTTTAATGGCGGGAGTTTCGTCACCTTCGCCCCAGGTCCGACCCCTTTCCCCGTAGCCGGAGCGCGTCCCATGATGCCCGCCGACAAGTCCGCTCAGTGCCCCGAGTGCGAAGCGGCCCCGCTCGCCCGCCGCGACTTCATCCGCGTCCTCGGCACCGCCTCCGCGGCCGTCGCCGTCGGCGGGCTGACCCCGCTCCAGAAGGCCCGCGCCGCCCGCGCCGAGAAGCAGGCGGAGGCCGAGGCGATGGTGTTCGAACTGTTCAAGACGATGAGCGACGAGCAGAAGAAGAAGGTGGCCCGCCCGTGGGACCACAAGCCGACCGCGGCCGACAAGGTGACCGGCCGGCTCGCCACCGGCAACGGCGCGGTGAGCGGGCTGACGATCAACAAGAACTACGACAAGAAGCAGGTCGAACTGCTGGACAAGATCTTCCGCTCGATCGCCAACGGCGAGGAGGGGTACAAGGAGCTGAGCCGCAACGGCCGGTTCGACAACAGCAACGACTTCGAGAGCATCAGCGCGATCGTCTACGGCGAGCCGGCCGAGGGCAAGAAGTTCTCGCTGGTGTTCACCGGCCACCACCTGACGGTGCGGTGCGACGGCAACTCGGAAGAGGCGACCGCGTTCGGCGGCCCGCTGTACTACGGCCACAGCCCGAGCGGGTACGCGACGACGAACGTGTTCTACGGCCAGACGAAGGCGGCCACCGAGCTGTTCCGGGCGCTGGGCAAGGAGGAGAAGGCGGTCGCGGTCAAGCCGGGCCGGTGGAAGGACGAGCACAGCGACGTCAAGGTGCCGAAGAAGGGCGACGCGGTGCCCGGGTTGAGCTTCAAGGACATGTCGAAGGACCAACAGGCCCTCACGCTGGCGCTGATGAAGGAGCTGGTGTCGCCGTACCGCAAGGAGGACGGCGACGAGGTGCTGGAGCTGATCAAGGCGACCGGCGGGATGGAGAAGGTGTCGATGGCGTTCTACGAGGAGGGCAAGCCGAGCGAGAAGGAGCCGTGGAGCTTCTGGCGGCTGGAAGGCCCGGGGTTCGTGTGGAGCTACCGCGCCCTGCCGCACGTCCACACGTTCGTCCACGTCAACAGCAAGCTGGCCTAAGATGAGTCAGAAGAGTATTCACCACAGAGGGCACAAGAGGGGCACGAGAGGAAGACAGAGGACAGAGTTTGAACTCAATCTTTCTCCTGCCTTCCTCCTGTGCCCTCTTGTGCCCTCTGTGGTGAATACTCTTCTGCCCCGAGGCGCGGTTGTGACGGCTGCACGACCGATACCGCGCGACGGGCGCGGGGGAACGGCGAACGTCCCTTGTGTCCGCCCCGGGACGGTTTAGAATCAAGTCAACGCGCGTTCGCGCCGCCGCTCAACCTCCGTCAAACACCGCCGCGAGTGTCACCATGGCACAACAGATGATCACCCTCGAGGAAGCCGCGACGCGGCTCGGCATCACGCCCGAGGAGATGAAGAAGCGGCTCAAGACCGACGCCGACTTCAAGCGGCTCAGCCAGATCCGCGACGGCGCGACCGTGCGGTTCAAGCTGGCGGCCATCGAGGAACTGGCCCGCGAACTCGGGCTGTCCAGCGAGGCCGACCTGCCGCTCGCGCCGCTGGCCGAGGAGGAGGAACCCGGCTCCGACGACTTCAAGGTGCCGGCCGCCGACAAGAAGAAGCCGAAGAAGCCGGCCGACGACGAGGTGCTGCTCGACTTCGGCTCCGACGGCTCGGACGAGGTGTTCTCGCTGGCCGACGACCCGAAGCCGGCGTCTCCCAAGTCGTCGGCCAAGCTCACCCCGGCCAAGCCGCCCAAGGGGCCGTCGGACAGCTCCACCGACAGCGACGTCCGGCTGGACACCGGCAAGCCGAAGAAGGCCAAGCCGGGCGAGGAGGGGGTGCCGACCGAGGAGATCGCGCTGGACTTCAGCGGGCCGGGCAGCGCGGTCATCAAGGGCGGGTCGTCGGCCAAACTGTCGGCCCCCAAGACCGGCGGCTCGTCGGGCAAGCTGTCGATGCCGGAGGTGTCGCTGCCCAAGACCGGCAAGTCGTCCGGCGAGGTCAACCTGCCCAAGGGCGGGCCGAAGTCGTCGGCGGCGCTGAACCTCGACCTCGACAAGAAACCGGACCCGAAGAAGTCCGACGCGAAGAAGTCCGACGTCAAGAAGAAGTCCGACGCCAACCGCGCCGCCCCCGGGGCCAAGAAGAAGTCCGACCTGATCCGCGGCGACGGCCCGCCGGCCGACAGCAGCGAGTTCGAGCTGTCGCTCGACGCCGACAGTGACGACTTCGAGCTGCAGATGAGCGACAGCAGCACCGGGGCCGACGACGTCGATCTGAGCACCATGCCCAAGGGCGGCCCCGGCGGCCCCCGCGGCAGCAAGAGCGGGATCAACCTCCGCGACCCGGCCGACAGCGGCATCTCGCTGGAGAAGAAGACGGGGCCGAAGGGCGACACCACCGACAAGCCGGCCGGCGACAAGTCGAAGGCGGCCAAGACGGACAAGGGGTCCAAAGGCTCGGTCGGGTCGATGAGCGACTCGTCGGACACCAACTCGGCTGAGCCGAGTTCGGACGTCGATTTCGAGCTGTCGCTCGACTCGTCGGCGGCCGCCTCGGCCAGCAAGCTGGGCGCGCCGAAGTCCGGCAAGCTGGTGCTCGACAGCGAGTCCGACAGCGAGTTCGAGCTGACGCTCGACGACAGCAGCTCGTCGAGCCTGGAGCAGGCGGCGCTGGGGGCCGACGCGCTGGAGGAGAGCTCCGACAAGGGGGACATCTTCGAGACCGACTTCGAGATCCCGCCGATGCCGGAGGAGAGCGGGTCGGAGGCGGTCGCCATCGACTCCGACTCGGACCTCGAGAAGTCCGACTTCGAGCTGGCGTCCGACGACAGCGACGTGGTGGCCGAGGGCGACGCGGACGCGCTGGCGGAGGAGGAAGAGGCCCCGAAGCCCAAGCCGGCGGCGAAGGCGGCCAAGCCGAAGAAGGTGGTGTCGGAGGCCGAGGTCGATCTCGAAGAGGTGACCGACGAGGAGGACGAAGGCTCGGCGGCGGCGGCGCTGAAGGGCGCGAAGGGCAAGCGCGTCACCGACGACGACGAGGACGAGGAGGCGGTCCCGGCCGGGGCGATGGTCGAGCGGCCGACCAAGCCGTGGGGCGTGCTCCCGGCCCTGTTCCTCGCGCCGACCTTCTTCGTCGTGCTGCTCGGCCTACTGATGGGCTACGAGATGCTCCAGACGATGTGGGGCTACCAGCAGCCGCGCAAGCCGACCGCCCCGATCATCCGCGGGCTGGCCCAGAACCTCGACATGGACCTGAAGGACCAGTAACAATTCGGACGGAAAAAGGGCGGGTGGGAGTCGAGGGCGGCGAAGAGGCAGAACGAAGCCTTTCGCACCCCTCGATTCCCACCCGCCCTTTTCGCTGTAAACTGACGTCATGTCACCTCCCGCTCCGGCACTGGTCGCGCTTCTGGAGCGCGTCATCGACTACGCGGGGGCGTTCCCGCCCGCGGCGCTGCCGTGCGGCGCGGCGGCCGCCAGCTACACCGCCTACCGCACCGGCCCGCGCGCGTGGATGCTGCGGTGGCTCGTCGTTTCGGCCGCCGACCTGCCCTCGCTTCCGCCCGACCTCGTCCCGGCGGTGTCGCTGCTGAGTGATTCTGACCACCCCGGCGTCGCGGCGCTGGAAACGAAGCGCGTCGTATCGGCCGGGCGGCCCGCGTATTGCGAAGTCCCGGTTGCCGACCTCGACGCGGTCGCTGCGAGCGGGGCGTTCGCGAAGGTCCGCACCGGCGGGCTGAAGCCGGCCGCCATCCCGACTGTCGCGGCGGTGGCGGAGTTCATCCGCGCGTGCGCCGAGCGCCGAATCGCGTTCAAGGCGACGGCCGGGCTTCACCACCCGGTGCGCGCCGAGTACTCGCTCACTTATGAACCCGACGCGCCCCGCGCGGTGATGCACGGCTTCCTGAACGTGTTCCTCGCGGCGTGTTTCGCGTGGCACGGCGATCGCGACATCGAACCGGTGCTCGCCGAGACCGACCCGGCCGCGTTCCGCTTCGACGACCGCGCGCACTGGCGCGCCCGCTCGCTGACCGCCGAGCAGGTGCGGGAGGCGCGAACGCACTTCGCGCACGCGTTCGGCTCGTGCTCGTTCGAGGAACCGGTGCGCGACCTGGAGGCGCTGGGGCTGCTATGACGCTCGACGACACGCACGACCCGGGGCGGACGAGTTGGGTAGAGTCCGCGAACGCGCCCGACTCCGACTTCCCCATCCAGAACCTGCCGCTGTGCGTGTTCGCGCCGGCGGACGACGGGCACACGGAGCGGGCGCGGGTCGGGGTGCGGATCGGCGATTTCGTCCTCGTCGCGAGCAACTGGGTGCCCGGCGCGACGCTCAACGGCTATTTCGCGCTCTCACCGGACGACCGGCGCGAGGTGCGGCGGCAGTTGGTCAAGGCGCTCGAAGCCGGGGCCGCGAACGTCAACGAACTCGAACTGTACGCGGTCGGCGAGTGCCGCTTCGACCTGCCGGCGGCGGTCGGCGACTACACCGACTTCTACGCCTCCATCCACCACGCCACGAACGTCGGCAAGCTGTTCCGCCCCGACAATCCTTTATTGCCCAACTACAAGCACGTGCCGATCGCGTACCACGGGCGGGCGTCGTCGCTGGTGGTGAGCGACACGCCGGTGCGGCGGCCGAGCGGGCAACTGGCGGAAGGGGTGTTCGGCCCGACGCGCGAACTCGACTACGAGATGGAAGTCGGCTTCTTCCTCGGGCCGGGCAACAGTCTCGGCGTTCCGATTCCCATTGAGCGGGCGCACGAGCACTTGGCCGGCGTGTGCCTGGTCAACGACTGGTCGGCGCGGGACGTTCAGCGGTGGGAGTACCAGCCGCTCGGGCCGTTCCTGGCGAAGAACTTCGCCACGAGCGTGTCGCCGTTCGTGGTGACGGCCGAAGCCCTCGCGCCGTTCCGGCGCGACCCGCCCCCGCACGACGTCCCGACGCTGCCGTACCTTCAGGAGGGGCCGGGCGGGGCGTTCGACATCACGGTCGAGGTGGGGCTGCGCTCCGCCCGGATGTCCGAGCCGTTCCAGATCAGCCGGGGGCACTTCCGCGACATGTACTGGACCGCCGGGCAGATGGTTTCGCACCACACGTCTAACGGGTGTCGGGTGCGGCCGGGCGACCTGATCGCGAGCGGTACGGTGTCCGGCCCGCTCAAGGAGAACCGCGGGTGCCTGCTGGAGCTGACGTCGAGGGGGGCGGAACCGCTGGAGTTGCCGACCGGCGAGCGGCGGACCTTCTTGGAGGACGGGGACGAGGTGATTCTGTCCGCGTACTGCGCGAAGCCGGGCTTCGCGCGAGTCGGGTTCGGCGAGTGCCGCGGAAGAGTGTTCACCACAGAGGGCACAGGAGGGCACGAGAGGAAGGCAGAAAACAGAGTTTAAGAACTCTCTCCTGTCTTTCTCTCGTGCCCTCCGCGCCCTCTGTGGTGAATACTCTTCAACCCCCGCCCGTCACTTCACCAGCACGCAGAAGTCGATCTGGTAGCTGGTGAGTTCGGGCCGGCGGCTGATGTCGGCCACCAGCTTCTTCGCTTCGTCGGCGGTGCGCGTCTCGAAGCACACCTGAATCTTCTTCGTGCCGGTGTGGCGAACCTCGACGTCGGTCGCGCGGCCCTGGCAGATTTGCCGGATGAGCGCGTCGATCGGGTCCGGGTTGGTGTCGCCCACCTGACCGCGGGCCACGACCGTCGGGGCGTTGGCGCGGCCGGTTTGCCAGCCGGCCGGCGGCTCCGGCGGGACGGTCGGCAGCGGAACCATCGCCGGCGCGTTCGCCGGCGCCCAGGTGCCCGGCCGCGCGGCCGGCTCTTTCGACTGCTTCCAGCCCGGCACGTACGGCTGCTGCTCGGCGGTCAGCGACGCGGGCAGCGCCGCCGGCGACGACCCGACGACCGGCTTCGGCTCGACCGGCACCGCGGGCGGCGCAGCGGGGGCGGTCGGCGGCGCGACCGCGACCGGCGCGGCGGGCAGCACCGCCGGCGCCGAAGGGGCCGCCGGCGGCACGACGACCGGCACCGGGGCAACGGTCGGCACGACGGGCGCGGCCGAGACGGTCGGCGGAAGGACGGAAACCGGCTCGGCCTTTTCGGCCTTCGGCGGAATCGCGAGCGCGGCGGGCGGCGCGGGCGGGAGCGGGGCCACAACGACCGGCGCGCTGGGCGGCGGCAGCGTCGGGCTGATCGCCGCGGCCTTCGGCATCGGCGGCGGGGTGAGCGCCGGCACCGGCACGGCCGGCGGCGCGAACGAGGGCGGAATTCCGCCGACGCCCGGGGCGAACTTCGACTCCGGCGGGCCGGCGAACCGCGTCGGCTCTGGTCGCTCGACGACCGCCGGCGGCGGGGCCGCGACCGTGACGGGGGCCGCGGCCGCGACGGTCGGAGCCGGGGTGCGGGGCGCGAGGCCGTAGGTCGGCGGTTCGACGCCCGCCGGGGTGCGGGCGGTGCCGCTCACCGGCACCGGGAACGCGCCCGGGGTCGCGCCGGTGATCTGATACCAGTTGGCCGACGCCTTCGGGTACTGCCCGGCCGGGGCCAGCGGGTTCGCGCCCGGCGTCACGCTGCCCCACCCGTACCAGCGGTACGCGGGCGGGCCGGCGAACACCGGCGCGCCGTTGGTGCCGGTGCCGCGGAACGCCGTGCGGTCGCTCGGCGCCGGGGCTTGGGGCTGCGCCGACGCTTGCGCGGGTGCCGGCGTCGGCTGCGGCTGGGCCGACACTGTCGCGGGCGGCGCGGCGGCCGGGGCCTTATCCTTCTCGCCGCCCGGCTTCAGCCGGTCGAGCATCTTCGGCGGGGGCGGAACCTTCTCGTCCTTGCCCAGCACCGGCGGGGTGAGCGAGCGGATCGCGCCGGACTTGTTCAGAATGCCGCCGGCCGGCGACACGTCGGCGTCGGTGGCGAGCCACGCCGGGCCGGCCGGGCGCGCCACCGGCGTGCCGGACACGGTGGTCGGGAACGAGTCGGCCGCGCCGCGGGCGAGCGGCAATTCGTCCGGCGACAGCGGCTGCGGGGCCTTCAGCGCCGCCGCCCGCTCCTTCGTCGGCTGCGCGCCGGCGACCGCCACCGCCAGCCCCAGCACCGCGACCGCTCCCACTGCTGCCCGCATGACAACGCCCTCTTCCATGAGAACTCAGTGCTGAGTGCTGGGTGCTGAGTGCTGAGTTACTCAGGACTGACTGCCGTTTCTTAGCACTCAGCACTCAGCACTCAGCACTTTTCAGGTTACCGCCGCCCCGCGCCGACGCCGGCCAGCCCCGGCTGCTGCCGGCCGCGGCCGGTCGGGGCCGGGAAGAACCCGCCGGTGTTGTTGAACCCGACCGGGTGGCCGGCCGGCGGCAGGGTCGCGCCCGGGCCGGCCTCCGGCGGCTGGAGCGGGTCCGGGGCGAACGCCAACTGCGGGAAGAACGGCTGCCGGAACCCGCCCGAGGCCACGAACGGCGCGCCGCCCCCGTTGCCGAACCCGCCGACCGTCCCCGGCCGCACCCCGTAGTAGTAGTTCACCGCCGGGTTGCCGCCCCGCGCCAGGTTCAGGTACGGGCTGAGCGGCTGGTTCGCCGGGTTGTAGATGTTCGGCGTGAACGGCGACTGGTTGTACGGCAGCGCGTACGGGTTCGGGTAGCCGCCCCCGCCGTACGGGTTCATGTACTGGGCCTGCGCGCCCCCGGCGGCGAGCAGGGCGAGTGCGGCGGCGGTCAGGTAGCGCGTCATGTCGAACCTCTCACCTTCGGGGGCGGGCGGACTCGCTGTTCCCTCGTTTAGCGTTCGCCCCGGCGGGGCGAATGCGACCGAACCCCGCACGACTCGCCCCGCCGGGGCGAACGCTAAACGACCATTCCGAACAAACGCAGCCGCCCAACGACCTCCGAATTCTACCCCACGTCAGTTGTTGGTGCCGTTGCCGTTGATGCCGCGGCCGGAAATCTGGTTGACCACGCTCGTCCCGAGCAGGGTGATGCCGAACGCCCGCTCGAACGGGGAGATGATCCGGGCCATCGTGCGGTCGATGCTCACCAGCCGCTGCGACTTCACGTAAATCCGGTCGCCCGGCATGATCTGGTAGTTGGTGCAGGTGATCCCGTGCTGCGTCATCCCGACCCAATCGACCGGCAGGATCTGCCACGGCTGGCCGGCGTGTGGGGTGCGCCGCGCCACCCAGATGTTCCGCTTGCTCGACACGTCCGACAGCCCGCCGACGTTGGCGATCGCGTCCATCACCGTCTCGCTCCCGGTGACCGGGAACGACACCACCTGCTCGCCGGCGCTCGGCCCGCCGCCGTCGGTGATCACGTAGTACCGCTTGCTGTTGTACGCGAGCACGTCCACGATCACGAACACGCTCTCCGGCTTGGTGCCGAACTGCTTGAGCACCTCGTTGCCGACGACTTTCGCACGGATCGCGGTCGCGGCGTCTTCGAGCGTCAGCCCGCTGACCGGGACCGACCCCCAGAAGCCGAGCGACACGGTGCCGTCGGGCCGCACCTGGAACGTCCCGGTGACCGCCTGCACCGGCAACCGCTGCGTCTCCTCGCGGGTCAGGTCCTTGCCGTCCTTGTCCTTGCGCACGTTCCCCTTGTCGTCGGTGTCCGGCACGGTGGCCCGGCGGAACGCCTCGATCAGCAGTTGGTCGGGCGCCTCGATCACGTAGGGCGGGAGGGTGATCTTGTCGAGTTCGACGGGCACGCTGCCCGGCGGCGGGACGGCGATCGTCGGCGGCCCGGCGTCGCGGCCGAAGTGGCCGTGGCCGAGCGGCCCGCTCTTGCCGTCGTGCATACACCCGACGGCGCACGCCATCATCCCGACGGCCAACGCCAACCCGCCGACGCGGCGAATGCCCGACATGACAGCCCCCCCAACGCCCCGACCGCCGACCGACACGCGCCGGTATCACCGGTGTTATCGGTGCGACCGGAACGGCTTCCTGAACGAATCTGGCGATTCGTCCGGTTCGGTTCAAGTCGGGTAAGTGGCGCGGTAAGAGCAGTTCGGCGAGCGTGGAAAAGGTGAAATTCCGCGCCGGGTCCGTCGCGCGTTCAACTCGGACCGCAATTTGCTGCCTCTTCCCCACGCGCCACACGACCCTCCCATCAGGACGACCGACAACATGACGCAGCCGAAAGACGCGGGCACGCCGCCCTCCGATAAGGGCAAGGGCGGCGAGACGCACCAGACGGCCGACGGCAAGACCCCCGTCCTCACCACTCAACAGGGCGTGCCGGTCGCGGACGACCAGAACACCCTCCGCGCCGGCCCCCGCGGCCCGGCGCTGCTCGAAGACTTCCACTTCCGCGAGAAGATGTTCCACTTCGACCACGAGCGCATCCCCGAGCGCGTGGTCCACGCCCGCGGGTACGGGGCGCACGGCGTGTTCGAGAGCAACGGCGAACTCGAAGCGGTGAGCCGCGCCGCGGTGTTCAAGAAGGGCGCCAAAACCCCGACATTCACGCGGTTCTCGACGGTCGCCGGCAACAAGGGGTCGGCCGACCTCCCCCGCGACGTCCGCGGGTTCGCCACCAAGTTCTACACCCCCGAGGGCAACTGGGACCTGGTCGGGAATAACATCCCGGTGTTCTTCATCCAGGACGCGATCAAGTTCCCGGACATGGTCCACGCGTTCAAACAGGAACCGGACCGCGCCTTCCCGCAAGCCCAGACGGCGCACGACAACGCGTGGGACTTCATCACCCTCACGCCCGAGTCGATGCACATGGTGATGTGGGTGATGTCCGACCGCGCCATCCCGCGGTCGTTCCGGTTCATGGAGGGGTTCGGCGTCCACACCTTCCGGCTCATTAACGCCGAGGGCAAATCGACTTACGTCAAGTTCCACTGGAAGCCGAAGCTCGGGTTGCAGTCGGTGGTGTGGAACGAGGCGGTGAAGATCAACGGGGCCGACCCGGACTTCCACCGCCGCGACCTGTGGAACGCCATCGAGCAGGGCGACTTCCCGGTGTGGGAACTCGGGGTGCAACTGTTCGACGACGCGTTCGCGGACAAGTTCGCGTTCGACATCCTCGACGCCACCAAGATCATCCCGGAGGAGGAAGTGCCGGTGAAGGTGGTGGGCACGCTGGTGCTCAACCGCAACGTCGATAACTTCTTCGCCGAGACCGAGCAGGTGGCGTTCTGCACGCAGAACGTGGTGCCCGGGATCGACTTCACCAACGACCCGCTGCTCCAGGGGCGAAACTTCTCGTACCTGGACACGCAACTGAAGCGGTTGGGCAGCCCGAACTTCACGCACATCCCGATCAACGCCCCGAAGTGCCCGGTGATGAACTTCCAGCAAGACGGGCACATGGCGATGCGGAACCCGAAAGGCCGCGTCAACTACGAGCCCAATTCATGGACCGGCGGAAACCCGCGCGAGGAGCCGGGGCCGCGTGAGTCGCCGAAGGCGGGCTACAGCAGTTTCCCGGCCGCGACTGAAGGGCAGAAGGTGCGGCAGCGGTCGGAAACGTTCGCCGACCACTACAGCCAGGCGCGGCAGTTCTACGTCAGCCAGACGGCGCTCGAGCAATACCACATCCAGAACGCGCTGGTGTTCGAGCTGAGCAAGGTGGAGCGGGCCGACATCCGCGCGAAGATGGTGTCGCACCTGCTCAACATCGACCAGGGTTTGGCCGACGCGGTGGCGAAGGGGCTGCGGCTCGACAAGATGCCGGCCGCGATGCCGGCCGCCAAGCCGACCCGCCAGGACCTCAAGCCGTCGGACAAGTTGAGCATCCTCAAGAACGGCCCCAAGAGTTTCGCCGGGCGGAAGGTCGGGGCGCTGGTGACCGACGGGACCGACGCCGACGTGCTCGCGGCGCTGGCGAAGGCGCTGAAGGCCGAGGGCGCGGCGCTCAAGCTGATCGCCCCGGAGGTCGGCGGGTTCAAGGACTCGGCCGGGGCGATGCACCCCGCGGACGAGAAGCTGGAGGGCGGCCCGTCGGTGCTGTTCGACGCGGTCGTCGTGCTGCCGTCGAAGGAGGGCGTCGCGGCGCTGCTCAAGCTGCCGGCGGCGCGGGACTTCGTGGCCGACGCGGCCCAGCACCGGAAGTTCGTCGGGTACACCGCGGCCGCGACGGCGCTGTTCGAGAAGGCCGGGGCGACGCTGGACGAGGGCTTCCTACCGCTCAACAAGGCCGGCGAGGTGGACGCGTTCGTCGCCGCGTGCCGCAAGGTGCGGTTCTGGGACCGCGCCGTCGCCGAGCGGTAACCGGCCTTTCTCTTCTGTAGCCGGCCTCTGTGAGGCCGGTGCGATCCCTCGCGTGTCGCACCGGCCTCACAGAGGCCGGCTACAGAAGGCCTTCGACACACTTCCTGACACTCCCGATTTGAAGGGCACGAGCCATGTCTCACGACCGCCGTTCCGTCCTGTCCGCGTTGGGTCTGGCGCTGCCGTTCGGGCTGGCCAACGTCCGACCGGCGTCCGCGAGCGCCCCGGCCGGCCCGCCGCCGGTGCTGCGGTTGCGGCCGTTCGAGGAGGGCGTGCGCGCCGCATTCGCACGACCCCCGGCGGCGGGCGAATCGGCCGACACGCGCCGGGTCGAGGTCGGGCACTGTGACCTGCTCCAGACCGGCGTGCAGGGGTGCCACAACGCCCTGCCGTTCGCCGGGTTCGCGCCCGGCCATTTGCGGATCGTCCGGGCCGGGTGCGAGCCGGGGCCGGCAGTCGGCGGCGTCCGGCTGTACGCGTCGGCCGTCGAGGTGGCACTCACCGGTTGCCCGGCAGACGGGCCGAGCCGTCCGCTCGACTTCGCGCGACTCCCGCCGGCGCCGGTTCTGACCGCGGTCGAGCCGACCGCCCCGGCGTAGCGCCGACCGGACCGTCCGAACTTCACCCGGGCCGATTGCAAAGCCGGCTTTGCAATCGGCCTGCACGCCGCTATCGCGGACCTCATAGAATCAGAGGAGAGGTTCAGCGGGAGTGCGGATGAGCAGCAGTTATAACCTGACCCACCTGAAGGCGCTCGAGGCCGAGAGCATCCACATCATTCGCGAGGTCGCGGCCGAGTTCGAGCGGCCGGTGATGCTCTACTCGATCGGTAAGGATTCGGCCGTCATGCTGCGGCTGGCGCAGAAGGCGTTCCACCCCGGCCGGCTCCCGTTCCCGCTCCTCCACGTCGATACGACCTGGAAATTCAAGGCGATGATCGAGTTCCGCGACACCTACTGTCGCGAGCAGGGCTTCGACCTCAAGGTCTGGACGAACCAGGAAGGGCTGGCCCAGGGGATCAACCCGTTCGACAGCGGGTCGAAGAAGCACACCGACGTCATGAAGACGGTCGCCCTCAAACAGGCCCTCAACCACTACCAGTACGACGCCGCGTTCGGCGGGGCGCGCCGCGACGAGGAGAAGTCGCGCGCCAAGGAGCGCGTCTACAGCTTCCGCGACCGCATGCACCAGTGGGACCCGAAGAACCAGCGGCCCGAACTGTGGAACCTCTACAACGGCAAGATCAACAAGGGCGAGAGCATTCGCGTATTTCCTCTGTCGAACTGGACCGAACTGGACGTCTGGCAGTACATCCATCTTGAGAACATCCCGATCGTGCCGCTCTACTTCGCCGCCGAGCGCCCGGTGGTGGAGCGGGACGGCACGCTCATCATGGTGGACGACGACCGCATGCGCCTCCGCCCCGGTGAGAAGCCGGTGATGAAGCGTGTCCGGTTCCGCACCCTCGGCTGCTACCCGCTCACCGGCGCGATCGAGAGTTCGGCCACCACCCTACCGGAGATCATCGAGGAGATGATCCTGGCGAAGAATAGCGAGCGGCAGGGCCGCGTCATCGACCACGACGAGACCGCGTCGATGGAGCAGAAGAAGCGCGAGGGGTATTTCTGAGCTGTTGCGCCACAATGAAGACGCTTCTGGACAGCTTTCAATCTTCGTTCCTTCACGCGGCAATTTACCATGAAGGCGAATTGTTAATCGTCGTCTCTGAAGGATGTCTTGCGGCAGAGCCGGAGGATATCACCATCGGCGGGCACTTAATCAAAGGCACATATGCCCTTAACACATCGGAAAACAGCCGCTACGTCGATGTGCGATTCAACCGCCCGATAGCGTGGCAGTTGGTCGATGAATCGTTCACTTCAGACGATAAATACGAAGCACGTGAGGATACATTCGCACTACAAGTGCTGACACAATCGCGATACCTGGACTACGTGCTCGCCAATCACGGATGGTTCAAAGACGTGGGCCGTGGTGTAGGAAAACACTACCGCGTTTGGACCGTGAATGAAGTCGTTGACGTTGTGGCCACCGAACCGCCCGTTGTTCAACCCCGAACAGGGCAGATAACCATCGGTTGACAACCTAGAATTGAGAACTTCTCCGATGCAAGCCGTCGATTTAGGTTTCGAGGATATCCATACCTATTTGGCCCGGCACCAGCGCAAAGAACTGCTGCGGTTCCTCACCTGCGGCAGCGTAGACGACGGCAAAAGCACCCTCATCGGCCGGCTCCTCCACGACACGAAAATGATCTACGAGGACCAGCTCGCCGCCGTGAAGCGCGACAGCGAGAAGGTCGGCACCACCGGGGCCGGGGAGATCGACCTCGCGCTGCTCACCGACGGCCTCAAGGCCGAACGCGAGCAAGGCATCACCATTGACGTCGCCTATCGGTACTTCTCCACCGACCGCCGCAAGTTCATCATCGCGGACACCCCCGGGCACGAGCAGTACACGCGGAACATGGCCACCGGGGCCAGCACCTGCCAACTCGCCATCATCCTGATTGACGCGCGGCACGGCGTACAGACCCAGACGCGGCGGCACTCGTTCATCGTGTCGCTGCTCGGCATCCGGCACGTCGTCGTCGCGGTCAACAAGATGGACTTGGTCGGCTTCTCGCAGGCCGTTTTCGATCACATTAAGGACGACTACACCGGGTTCGTAGCCAAGCTCGGGGTGCCGGACATCACGTTCATCCCGGTGTCGGCGCTGAAGGGCGATAACGTCGCCGCCAAGAGCGACGCGATGCCGTGGTACCACGGCCCGGCGCTGCTCGACCACCTCGAAACCGTCCACATCGCCAGCGACCGCAACCTCGCCGACCTGCGGTTCCCGGTGCAGTACGTCATCCGCCCGAACCTCGACTTCCGCGGGTTCGCCGGCACGGTCGCCTCCGGCATCGTCCGGAAGGGCGATGAGGTCATGGCGCTGCCGTCCGGCAAGCGCAGTCGGGTGAAGTCCATCGTCACCTTCGACGGCGAGCAGGACGAGGCGTTCGCACCCCAAGCCGTTACGCTCACGCTCACCGACGAGGTGGACGTGAGCCGCGGCGACATGCTCGTCCACCCGGGCAGTCCGCCGCACGTGAGCGGGCAGGTCGAGGCGATGGTGGTGTGGATGGCCGAGCAACCGCTCGTGCCCGGTAAGGCGTACACCCTCAAGCACACCACGCGGCAGGTGACCGCGGAGGTGTCCGCGTTCCGGCACGGCGTGGACGTCAACACGCTCGAACACCGGGCGATCGCGCGGCTCGGGTTGAACGAGGTCGCGCAGGTGCAACTGTCCCTGACGCAACCTCTGGCGTGCGACCCGTACCGCGTCAACGCCGCGACCGGGGCGTTCATCCTCATCGACCGGCTGACGAACAACACCGTCGGCGCGGGCATGATCCTCGAGGCCGGCGGCCCGCGGGTCGCGGAGGCGGTCGTCACCGCGAAGGTGCGTGAGAGCGACGTCTCCCCGCAGGAGCGCGCACAGCGCTTCGGCCAGAAGCCGGTGACGGTGCTGCTCGTCGGGCTGACCGGTAGCGGCAAGAGCCGCATCGCGTACGCGCTCGAGCGCAAGCTGTGGGACGCCGGCCGCGCGGTGACGGTCCTTTACGGCCAGAACATGCGGCACGGGCTGAACCGCGACCTCGGGTTCACCGCCGACGACCGGTCCGAGAACCTGCGGCGGTCGGCGGAGGTCGCCCGGCTCATGAACGACGCCGGCATCATCACCGTGGCGGCGTTCGTGGCCCCGCACGCGTCGGTGCGCGAGAAGGCGAAGGGGATCATCGGCCCGGAGCGCGTGGTGGAGGTGTATTGCACCGCCCCAATGGACGTTCTGCGCGCGCGGGATTCGAGCGGCGCGTACAAACTGGCCGACGAGGGCAAGATCGCGCAGATGCCGGGCGTGACGGCCGCGTTCGAGGCCCCGGCCGCACCCGACCTGACGCTGCACACCGATCAACTCGACGTCGAAGCCAGCGTCGCCCGCATCGTCGAACTGCTGACGGCGCGGGGCTACCTGGGATAGTGCTACTGTTGTAATATTCTTGTGCGGGTGCGGCTGTCGCGACTTGCGGGCGAACCGGCCCGAGCAACGGCACCCGCGCCTCGGGCGCCGCTCCCACGGTCAAATCCGCGCCTTTCCCCGGCTCGCGCCGGCCGTCTCCCGCGGCGCCAGCGCCCACAGGCTGCGGGCCGCGTGCCGGTGCCACCCGTCCCGCGACCGCACTTCGTGCCATTCTGGCCCGCAGGCGTCCTCGGCTTGCTCGAAGTACGTTCACTATCCATCGCATCAATGTCGGGGTGATGGAGGCCGTCGTTGTGACCGGCCGTTTACGACCTTTTCCGATCGGGTTTCAGGCGACGCGGCCCGGGTTCCCACGAACCTCACGAGCACAGTTCCCGCGCGTCCGAACCGGCGCGAACAACGGGTAATGCGCAACGGCGCGTGTAGTATGGGGTACGAGGAACGGAAGTGATGCTGACAGACGACCAGCGCCAGCGGTACGCAACGTGGATCGTCGCGGTCGGGCCGCGGGCGCTCGCCTACGCCCGGTCGCTCGTGTCGGATCCGTCGCGCGCCGAGGACGTCGTTCAAGAGTGCTTCTACCGGCTCTTGCGCAAGGCCGCGGATTACGACCTGGAGCGCGACGGGGTCAAGCTACTGTTCAAGGCGATTTCCAACCTCTGCATCAACCAAGCGACCCGCGAAAAGACGCTCCTGAGCCTCGACGCCCCCGCTCCGAACGACGACCCGATCCCGGTCCCCGACCGGGCCGCGCTCCGCCCGGACGTCGCGGCCCAGGGCCGCGAACTCGAAGCGGCCGTGCAACAGGCGCTGGGGGCGCTCCCCCAACTTCAGCGGGCCGCGGTCGAACTCCGCGCGCTCGGGATGTCGAAGGCGGAGATCGCCGACGCCCTGGGCGTTTCGCCGACCCACGCGGGGGTGTTGGTTCACCGCGGGCGGCACGCGCTGGCCCGCGCGCTCGGCTTGGGGGCGGATTTCGCGGCCCCGCAAGACGGGGTGTAACCGAAACCGGGCGTGCGAGTTGTTACTACGACCTTCTTCACGAGACGACCGATGACTGCCCCCAACCCGTTCCCCGAACCCGAACCCGGACTCGATGCGGTTGTTCGGGCACTACTCGACGCGGAAGCGGACCGCAACGACGCGCGGGGCATGGCCGACCGCGTACTCGCGCGACTCGCGGCCGACGCGGCGCCCGCGGCCCCGGCCCGGCCGTCGCGGTCGTGGCGGAGGGTCGCCGCGGCGGCGGGCGCCGCGGCGGTGGCGATCGGGATACTGGTCGCGGCGTTCGTGCTGTCCGGCCCGCGCGAGGCGGTCGCGTCCCCGACGCAGGTGGTTCAGTCGGCCCGCGACGCGGTCACTCCCAACGAGGCCCGTTGCTACCGCGTCACGATGCAACTCCCGGCGCGCGCCCGCGAGTCGTTCCCGCTGCTGGCGCTCGACTCCGAAGCGACCCGGACGCTCTGCACGCGGGGCAACCGGTTCGTGGTCGAGCCGGGTTTCGGCGGGCGCGGCGCGTGGGGGCGCGACGACGCCGGTCGGGTGTGGGCCGCCCCGACACGCGAAGCCGCCGTCGCGTTCGCCGAGTCCGAACTGCCGCCCCACCTGCGCACCGCCGTGAAGATTCACGAACTCGATCTCGCCACGCTCCTTGAGGAGGTGCTGGCGGACTTCGACCTCACCTGGTCCGAGCCGCCGGCGCGCGGGGCCGGAACGTACGCCGTGGCCGCCACGCGGCGCGGCGAAACGCCGCCGCTGCACATCGCGTCCGCGGAACTCGTGGTCGAGCGCGCGGCCCACACGATCCGCACCCTGACCGTCCGCCGCCGGGCGCCCGCCGACGGCTCCGCGACCCTCGCCTTCACGCTGCTCGGTACCGCCCAGCGGGACGACGCCGCGTTCACCGCGCAGGGGCACCTCAACCCGGGCGCACCGGTCTACGACCGCGCTCAGCCGGTGCTCCGCCGGCGGGTCGTGGTGCAGCAACTCCGCGAAATGGCGAGCGGGCTGTAACCGCGGCCCGCCCGGCGGGTTGTTCCTCTCGAACGCGGCCCAGCCGCTACCCGGAGAACAACTCATGTCACGTCTGCTCGTCGTTCCGCTCTGCCTCGCGCTCGCGGTGCCGCTGGTCGGGGCGCCGCCCGAATCCAGGCCCGACCCGAAGCCGGTGGCCAACTTCGTCCTCACCGACGCCGCGGGCAAGTCGTGGGCGCTGGAAGACCAGAAGTCGAAAGCGATCGTGTTCGCGTTCCTTTCGTGCGACTGCCCGATGTCCAACGGGTACATCCCCGCTCTGGCCGACCTCGCGGGCAGGTACGCGGACAAGGGCGTGGCGGTGATCGGCGTTCACGCCGACCCGGACGAAACCGCCGAGCAAGTCGCGAAGCACGTGGCGGAGTACAAGATCCCGTTCCCGGTGTTCCGCGACCCGACCCACGCCGCGACGAAGCCCCTCGGCGCGCGAACCACGCCGGAAGTCGTCGTCCTGGATGGCGCGCGGGCGGTGCGGTATCGCGGGCGCATCGACGACGGGTACGCGGCGCGGATGAAGCCGAAGGCGGCCGTCTCGCGCCACGACCTCGCCGTTGCGCTGGACGAGGTGCTCGCGGGCAAGCCGGTCAGCGTGCCGGAGGCCAAAGCCCTGGGCTGCCCGATCCCGGAACCGGCGAAGGTCGGTGGCGGTCCCGCCGCGGTCACCTTTTACAAGGACGTGCTGCCGGTTCTCCAGGCCCACTGCCAGTCGTGCCATCGCCCGGATCAAGTTGGCCCGTTCAGCCTGACCAGCTACAAGCAGGCGGCGCGGTGGGCCGAGACGTCGCTGGAGGAGATGAAGGCCAAGCGGATGCCGCCGTGGAAGCCGGCCGCCAACCCGCTGCTGGCCGGCGACCGCGCCCTGCCCGAAGCGGCGGTCAAGACGTTCGCCGCGTGGGTCGAGCAGGGGATGCCCGAGGGCGACCCGAAGGACGCCCCGCCGGCGCCGAAGTTCGCCGACGGCTGGACGCTCGGCGAGCCGGACCTCGTCCTCGAGGCGCCGGCCGAAACGACCATCGCCGCGACCGGGCGCGATCACTTCCGCGTCCTGGTGCTGCCGACCAACCTGCCCGAGGACAAGTATCTGGTCGCGATGGAGGTGAAGCCGGGCAACCCGCGGGTCGTTCACCACACGCTGCAACTGGTGGACACCAGCGGGAAGGCCCGCAAGCTCCAGGAGGAAGCCCAGGCGAAGGCCAAGGCGACCGACCCGGACCGGGGACCGGGCTACGCGGTGAACATGGGCTGGGGTTTCTTCCCGGACCGCACCGGGATGGTCGGCGGGTGGGCCCCGGGGTCGCTGCCGAAGAAGTTGCCCGACGGCATCGGTCAGAAAATCCCGAAGGGGGCCGACCTGTGCGTGCAGTTCCACTACCACCGCACCGGGAAAGAAGAAAAGGACCGCACCAAACTCGGGCTGTACTTCGCCAAGAAGCCGGTGACCCAGAGCTACCGAACGATCCCCGCGGCCGGGCTGTTCGACTCCATCCCGGCGGGCGAGAAGGCGTTCAATGTCGATTCGTCGTGGAAGCTGACCGAGGACGTGACGCTGTACCGCATGTCGCCGCACATGCACCTTCTGGGCCGGGACATTGAGCTGTCCGCGACCCCGCCGGGCGAGAAGGAGCGGACGCTACTCCGCATCCCGGCGTGGGACTACAACTGGCAGGAGCAGTACGAGTTGAAGGAGCCGCTCAAGCTGCCGACGGGCACGACGCTTCGGGTGCGTGCGACCTACGACAACTCGGCCGCCAACCCCCACAACCCGAGCACACCGCCGCAACCGGTCCGGTTCGGGGAGCAGACGACCAACGAGATGTGCTTCGTGTTCCTGGGGGTCTCGGCCGACAGCCAAAAGTCGCGGCTGCTAACCCTGAACGGCCGGCTCCGAGGCAAATGACCGCCCCGGGCTCCGCCAGCGGGCGACCGCTTGAGTGCGAAGGGATGTCATGGCAACGCCGTCGGCGTGAGACGGCTTCTCAACAAGTGCCCCGGTGCGCCCGCGCCGCGGCACGCCGAGTTGCTATGACATCCCTTCGTACTCAACACGAAGGAGCCACGCCGTGCAGGGTAACCCGACCATCATCGACGCGCTGAACCGCGCGCTGACCATCGAGCTGACCGCGATCAACCAGTACTTCTGCCAAGCCAAGATGTGCAAGAACTGGGGCTTCATGAAACTCGCCGCCAAGCACTACGAGGAGTCGATGGGCGAGATGAGGCACGCGGAGAAGATCATCGACCGCGTGCTGTTTCTCGAAGGTACGCCCGAGATCGCCCGCTACGACGTGATCCGCGTCGGCACCGACGTGCAGGAGCAGTTCGAGAACGACCTGAAGCTCGAGCTGAGCGGCGTGGCCGCGTACAACGAACTGGTCAACTTGGCGATTCAGTTGAAGGACAACGCGACGCACGCGCTGGCCCTCGAAATCTTGCAGGATTCCGAAGAGCACGTGGACTGGCTGGAGACGCAGTTGGGCCTGATCAAGACGGTCGGGCTACAGAACTACCTGGCTCAGCACATGCTGGGCGACGAGGACGGCGAGTAGACGGCGAGATAGGCGGCGATTTCCTTGTGGCAGCAGGTGCAGCCGTCGCCCGCCTCGGTGGCCTTGCGCACCTCCTTCACGGTGCGCAGGCCGAGCGTCACGATTGCATCGATCACCACCGCTTCCGTCACCTTCAGACAGCGGCAGACGATGCGGTCGGGGCAACTGCCGACCGCCGGGCACGAGCGGCACGCCCCGGCGCAGTCGGCGGTGCTCGAAGTGGTTTGTGCAAGTTCCATGGCAGAGGAGTGTGCCGGCGGGTTGTTGAGATTCAGTCTCAGATAAATAATAGCAGTGGTTCAGGACGCGATCAAGCGAAAAAGGCAAGGACCGTCTCTGGTACAATGTCGGCATGAGCAGCGTGCCCACCAATCTCATCACCGGCTTCCTCGGCGTCGGGAAGACGACCGCCGTCATCGACCTGCTGAAGCGCAAGGCGACCGGGGCGCGGTGGGCGGTGCTGGTCAACGAGTACGGCGAGGTCGGCATCGACGGCGCGCTGATCGAGGGCGACGCGCCCGACGGCGTGACGGTGAAGGAGGTCGGCGGCGGGTGCGTGTGCTGCGCCAGCGCGCCGTTCCTGCCGGTGGCGATCCACTTCTTGCTCTTAGAAGCGCGCCCGGAGCGGCTCATTATCGAAACCACCGGCCTCGGCCACCCGGCCCGGTTGCTCGACTCGCTGCGGATGAGCTACCACGGCCGGCTCGACGTCCGCGCGACAATCGGGATCGTCGACCCGGCCGATTTCGCCAAGCCGGAGATGCAGTCGAACCCCATCTTCGTTGACCAGATTCAGATGGCCGACGTGCTGGTCATGAACAAGCTCGACACCGCGACCCCGGAACTAGTGGCCGACTTCCAGAAGTGGGCGGACGGTCTGTTTCCGCCGAAACTCCTGATCGCCGGCACGACCGGCGGGCGGCTCGACCCGGCGTGGCTGGATCTGAGCGGCAGCGACGAGCGACGGCCGCTGTACGCCGAACCCACACCCCTAACCCCCCTCCCTACAGGGAGGGGGGAACACAGCCCTCGCGCTTCGCTGGCATCGACGGCGCGCGAAGGTTCTGGCTCCCCCTCCCTTCAGGGAGGGGGTTGGGGGGTGGGTTACTCCCGCTACCCGTCGCCGGGCGCGTGCGGGTGGGTATTCGACCCCGCGCACGCCTTCGACGAGGGCAAACTGCTCGCGCTCTTGGCGAACACAAAGGCGGTGACGCGGCTGAAGGGCGTGTTCCGCGTCGCGGACGAGTGGATCGCGGTCAACCGGGCCGGCACCGCGGTCAGCGTCGCCCCCACCGCATACCGCCGCGACAGCCGGATTGAGGTGCTCGCCGACGCCATGGACTGGCCGGCGTTCGAAACCGAACTGTTGGCGTGCCGGCTTCCGCTCTGATACAACAGATGCACATACCGTTTTCGCACATAAGCCCCGGAGACTCTCCTTATGTCCGGCGGAAAGCCCCTGTTTCGCACCGGCCTGCGGCTCGCACCGGTCGCGGCCCTCGCGGCCGCGCTCGCATACATCAGCCCCGCGCCGCCCACGTCGGATGCGGTCGCGGCTCAGCCCGCACCGGCCGACCCCAAGCCCTTCAAATTGGAAAAGGGCGATCACGTCTGCATCGTCGGCAACACGCTGGCCGACCGCATGCAGCACGACGGGTGGGTGGAGACGTTCCTCTACGCCCGCAACCCGGAACTCGACCTGACGATTCGTAACCTCGGCTACAGCGCCGACGAGGTGGACACCGCGAAGCGGTTGCGGTCGCAGGACTTCGGCACCCCGGACCAGTGGCTCGGCGCGAAGGCCCCGGTGCCGCAACCCGATCAGGTCGCCGACAAGAGCGTCGTCAATCCGAACCGGTTCGAGAAGGCCGGGACCAACGCCGACGTGATCTTCGCCTTCTTCGGCTACAACGAGTCGTGGGCCGGCGAAGCGGGGTTGCCGCAGTTCAAATCCGACCTCGCCGCGTGGCTGAAGCACACCCTCTCGCAGAAGTACAACGGCAAGAGCACGCCGCGCGTCGTGCTGTTCTCGCCGCCCCCCTTCGAAGACCACAAAACGCCGAACCTGCCAACCGGGGCCGCCGTCGAGAGCATTAACAAGAACCTGACGCTGTACTCGCAGGCGATGGGTGCCGTCGCGAAGGAAAGCGGCGTCCACTTCGTCGATCTGAACGCGTCCCTGAAGCCGGCGTTCGCGGCTGCCAAGAAGCCGCTCACCATCAACGGCGTCCACCTCAACGAAGCTGGCAACCGCGCGCTCGCGGAGGCGATCGACGCCGGCCTGTCCCCGGCCGCGGGCAAGTACGCCCCGCCGGACGAGAACCTGCTGGCGAAACTCCGCCCGGCGGTGCAGGACAAGGCGTTCCACTGGTATCAGCGGTATCGCGTCACCGACGGGTTCAGCACCTACGGCGGCCGCGCCTGGCTCCGCTTCCCGCCGCGCACCGGCCAGAGCAACTACGAGGTCGTTCAGAAGGAACTCGAAGTGCTCGACGTGATGACCGCCAACCGCGACAAGGTCGTGTGGGCGGTCGCGAAGGGCCAGGAGGCGAAGCCGGACGATAGCAACATCCCGAAGTTCGTGCCCGTGAAGACGAACAAGCCGGGCGCGAACCCGGACGGCTCGCACCTCTTCCTGTCGGGCGAAGAGGCGATCAAGCAGATGACCGTGGGCAAGGGCCTGAAGGTCTCGCTGTTCGCGGACGAGAAGATGTTCCCCGACCTGGCCAAGCCGGTGCAGATGGCGTGGGACGCGAAGGGCCGGCTGTGGGTCGCGGTGTGGCCGAGCTACCCGCACTGGAAGCCGACCGAGCCGTACAACGACAAGCTTTTGATCTTCGAGGACACCGACGGTGACGGGAAGGCCGACAAGGTCACCACGTTCGCCGACGGCCTCCAGAACCCGACCGGGTTCGAGTTCTACAACGGCGGCGTCATCGTCGCGCAGGCGCCGGACCTCATGTTCCTCAAAGATACCGATGGCGACGACAAGGCCGACGTCCGCGAGCGCATTGTGCACGGCCTGGACACCGCGGACACGCACCACACGTCGAACAGCTTCGTGCTCGACCCGGCCGGGTCGCTGTACTTCCAGGAGGGCACGTTCCACTACTCGCAGGTGGAAGACCCGTACGGCCCGGCCAAGCGGGTCGCCAACGGCGCGGTGTTCCGCTACCAGCCGCGGACGCAGAAGTTCGACGTGTACGTGAGCTTCGGTTTCGCCAACCCGCACGGGCACGTGTTCGACAAGTGGGGTCAGGACATCGTTATCGACGGCACCGGGGCGCAGCCGTACCACGCGCCGCTGTTCAGCGGGCACATCGCGTACCCGCAGAAGCACGCCCGCCCGCCGCAGGTGTACCAGCAGCGGACGCGGCCGAGCGGCGGGATGGAGATCCTGTCGAGCCGGCACTTCCCGCCGGAATGGGAGGGCAACCTGCTCGTCACCAACTGCATCGGGTTCCAGGGGATTCTGCGGTACAAGCTCAACGACGACGGCGCGAGCTTCAAGGGCGTCGAGCAGGAGCCGGTGCTGTCGAGCAGCGACCCGAACTTCCGCCCGGTGGACTGCAAGACCGGGCCGGACGGGGCGCTGTACTTCATCGACTGGCAGAACCCGATCATCGGGCACATGCAGCACAACCTCCGCGACCCGAACCGCGACCGCGTCCACGGCCGCATCTACAAGGTGACCTACGAGGGCCGCGAGCCGTCGAAGTCGCCGAAGATCGCCGGCCAGAGCGTCGCGGAACTTATCCGGCTGCTCGGGCACCCCGAGGACCGCGTCCGCTACCGCGCCAAGATCGAACTCGGCGGCCGCAAGACTGAAGAGGTGATGTCGGCTCTCAAGCTCCTTCCGGCGCTGGCCAAAAACGATGAGTTCGCCGAACACATCCGGCTCGAACTGCTGTGGCTGCACCAGTACCACAACGTCGTCAACGCCGACCTCCTGAAGACGGTGCTGAAGTCGCCGGACTTCCGCGCCCGCGCCGCGGCGGTTCGTGTGCTGTGCGAGTGGCGCGACCGCGTGACCGAGTCGCTCGAACTGCTCAAGACGGCCGCAGCCGACGAGAGCCCGCGGGTCCGGCTCGAAGCGGTGCGAGCTGCTAGTTTCTTCACGGCGCCGGAAGCGGCGGAAGTCGTGTTCGTCGCGCAGGACAAGCCGGCCGACCAGTACATCGACCACGTGGCGAAGGAGACGATGAAGACGCTCGGGCCGATCGTGAAGGAGGCGATCGCGGCGAAGAAGCCGATCAAGTTCACCACGCGCGCCGGTGCCCGCTACTTCCTCAAGAGCGTCGCCACCGACGACCTCCTGAAGATGGACCGCACCCCGGCGGTGTACACGGAACTGCTGTTCCGCCCCGGCGTCCGCGACGAGTTCCGCCGCGAAGCCCTCACCGGCCTCGCCAAGAGCGACAAGAAGCCCGAGCTTGACGTCCTCGTGAGCGCGATCAAGGCGCACGACGAGGGGGCGGCGACCGAGGAGAGCCTCGCGTTCGACCTCGCCAGGCTGCTGACCGGGCTGCCGCAAGCTCAACTGACCGCCGCCCGCGGTCAGCTCGAATCGCTCGCGACCTCGGGCAAGACCGCGACCACGCGGCAGATGGGCTACGTCGCGCTCGTCGCCGCCGACGGCGACGTCGAGAAGGCGTGGGTGACGGCGACCAAGTCGGTCCCGGCGCTGATGGACTTCATCGCCGCCGCGCCGATGGTCCGCGACCCTGCGGCGCGGTTCGCCCTCTACCCGAAGGTGAAGGCGCTGCTCACCGGGCTGCCGCCGGAACTCGCCAAGACGCTCGACGGCAACAAGCCGGTCGCCGGCCGCTACGTCCGGGTCGAACTGACCGGTCCGCAGCGGACGCTCACGCTGGCCGAAGTGCAGGTGTTCAGCGACGGTGCGAACGTCGCGCTCAAGAAGAAGGCGTCCCAGAGCAGCACCGCGTCCGGCGGGGCCGCGAGCCGTGCGGTCGACGGCAACACCAACGGCGAGTACAACGCCGGCAGTTCGACGCACACCAACGAGGGCAGCGAGAACCCGTGGTGGGAGGTGGACCTCGGCCGCGAGTTCCCGGTCGAGAAGATCGTCGTGTGGAACCGCACCGACGGCGCGCTCGGCACGCGGCTGAACAACTTCACCGTCCGCGTGCTGAACGCCAAGAAGGAAACCGTGTTCGTGTCCGAGAAGAACCCGGCCCCGAAGGACAAGACGGAACTGAAGGTCGGGGCGACCTCGCCCGAGAGCGTGGTGCGCAAGTCGGCGATGTTCGCGCTCGCAACCGTCCGCGGGCAAGAAGCGGACGCGTTCAAGTCGATCGGCAAGTTCCTGGCGCAAGAGGGCGACCGCGACGCGGCGGTGGCGGCGCTGCTCCGCATCCCGGTCCGCGACTGGCCGAAGGACGACGCCAAAGCCACGCTCGACGTCGTGCTGAAGCACATCCGGTCGCTGCCGGTCGCGGAGCGCACGGCCCCGGCGGCCCTCGACTTCATGCAACTCGGCGAGGGGCTCGCCGGGCTGCTCCCGGCGGCCGAGGCGAAGGCCGCGCGCCGCGAACTGGCCGACATCGGCGTCCGCGTCATCCGCGTCGGCACGCTGTTCGACCAAATGTCGTTCGACAAGGAGCGGATCGTCGTGGCGGCCGGCAAGCCGGTGGAGTTCGTGTTCGAGAACACGGACATCATGCCGCACAACTTCGTGATTGTCGCGCAGGGCAAGCTGGTGGCGACCGGCGAGGCGGCGGAGGCGTTCGCCCAGTCGCCGGGCGCGGCCGCGGCGCAGTACGTCCCCAACATGGGGGCCGGGGTGGTGCTGCTGAAGAGCAAACTGCTCCAGTCGCGGCAGGTCGAGCAGTTGAAGTTCACCGCCCCGAAGGAACCGGGCATCTACCCTTACGTCTGCACCTACCCGGGCCACTGGCGGCGGATGCACGGCGCGCTGTACGTCGTCGCCGACCTTGAGGCGTATCAGGAGAACCCGGAGGCGTACCTCGCCAAGAACCCGCTGCCGGTGAAGGACGACCTCCTGAAGTTCAACCGTCCGCGCACCGAGTGGAAGCTCGACGAGTTGGCCGACGCGGTGAAAGAGATGGAGAAGAAGGGCGGCCGCAACTTCGCCAACGGCAAGCAGATGTTCACGGTCGCGACGTGCGTCGCGTGCCACAAGTTCGGTGGGCAGGGCAACGAGTTCGGCCCGGACCTGTCGAAGCTCGCCCAGGACAAAAAGACCTTCAACAGCGCCGTGGACGTGCTGGACCACATCCTGGAGCCGTCGAAGAAGATCGACGACAAGTACGCGGCGTACCGGTTCGTGCTGGCCGACGATTCGGTGCTCTTGGGCATGATCGTGGGCGAGAAGGACGGGGTGGTGAGCATCATCGAGAACCCGCTGGCGAGCGCGAAGCCGCGGCAGGTGAAGCGGGCCGACATCACGGAGCAGAAGAAGGCCCCGACGTCGATGATGTCGAAGGGGCTGTTGGACAAGCTGTCCCGCGACGAGATTCTCGACCTCCTGGCGTACGTGTGGAGCGGGGCCGACCCGAAGAGCGGGTTCTTCGGCACCCACGACCACTAATCTGGTGTTTGGTTTTTAGTGTTTTGTGTTTGGCTTCTGACGGACGCGCCTATCGGCCGGCGCGCCGTCGGACGCTGAATACAAAACACTAAACACCAAATACGAAACACAATTCCGATGCACACCGACCTCGGCGACGGCGAATTCCTGGTGAAGCAGGGTGGGGCGAGCCTGCAGCGGGGCATCGAGGCCGTCGGCGGGCAGTTGTTCCTCACCACCCGCCGGCTCATCTTCGAGGCGCACCGGTTCAACATCCAGACCGGGCGCGCCGTCGTCCGGCTGGCCGACGTCGAGGACGCGTGGAAGACGTGGACGCGGCTGTTCGGCCTCATCCCGCTCGTGCCCAACGCGCTCGCGGTCGCCACGCCGGACAAAACCTATCGCTTCATCCTGTTCGGCCGCGACGAGTGGCTGCGCCTCATCCGCGAGACTCAACAAGACCTGATGGAACGCGACGACTGGGACGCCGAAACCCCGGAGGACGAGCCGTGAACCCCGAAACCCTCGACGCGCTCCGCGCCGCCTACCAGCAGTGGCACGACAGTCGCGGCGGCAGCGCCGACGCGTGGATGGCGCTCCTGCACGACGACGTCCGGGTGCGGTCCGCGGCCGACGGCGGGCCGGGGCTCGAGTTCTCCGCCGCACGCGACGGAAAGGCCGCCATGTACGACTACTTCACCGGCCTCGCGGCCGACTGGGAGATGCTCCACTATACCGTCGAGCACCTCCTCGTCGATGGCGAACAGGTCGCCATGTTCGGGCGGTGTGCCTACCGTAACCGCAAGACCGGCAAGGTGGCCGAGACCGACCTCGCCAACCGCTGGCGGTTCCGCGACGGCCTGGCGGTCGAGTTCTACGAACTCTACGACACCGCGAAAGCGTTCGCGGCCGCGGTGCCCGACCCGGCGTAGCGGGTCACACCCACACCGCACACCGCCGGGCAGCGAAATCGTGCCCGGTCAGCATCCGGCCGATCGCCGCGACCATTTTGGCCCCGCCGGCAACGGAAGGCTCGATGGCGGACAACTCCGAGTAGTCGCGGGCGTCGGCGCAGACCACCCGCAGGTCGATGAGCGGAACGCCGGCGGTCGCGGCCGCCCGCGAGATCACGTCGTTGAACCCGGCCAGCGCCGCCCGCTCCGCGCCCGACAAGGTCGGGATCGCGTCGTAGATCGTGCAGACCGCGGTCGACTTTTTCAGAGCGAGCACGTCGCGCAGCATCGCGTTGTAGGCCGAGCGGAATCGGTCGAGCGCGCCCGCGATCGTTGCCAGGGCACCGCCCACCGTCGATGCCGGGCCGAGCAACAGGTCGCTCGCCAGCAGCGCGTCGTTCCCGCCAACGCTTAAGACCAGGTGCGTTGTATTGGCAGGCACGCGCGCCAACTGGGACACGATGTTCGCCACCGTGTGCCCGTCGGTCGCGACCAGCGTCGCCGCCCACCCGACAGGGAGAGCGGCGCGCAACTGATCGATCACCGGCGGCCCGCCGGGCACATACCGGGCGTTGTCGAAGATCGAATCGCCGAGCAGAACGACGTGGCTCATCGGTCGCACCGTGTCAGGGGAGTAAGCAGGCCGCGCTCCCTGACACGGCGGCGCGGCCGCGGGTTCACCGGGGTCAGTCGGTCGTGTAACGGCCGTCCGCGTCCTGCGGCAAGAACCCGGGCTGGATCGTCTTGTAGGTGGCTTTGGCAGTGGCCCATTTCGTCGCGTCGAACGGGGCCACCGACGGCTCCGGTGACATCGGCCGCCGCAACTCCACGTGCCCGTCCGCGAAAGAGACCATCGTCTGGCCGTTCCACCAGAACGGGGCGAACACCACCCCGAAGGCGGACGCGGCCTGGGTGTTACTCCCCACCGGGATCAGCGGCGAGCCGAAGATGCACGACCCCTGTTCCGTCAACCCGCCGCTCGAATTGAGCAGCAAGGTCTCCGCGAACATGTAGGTTTGGGAGGTCGCGGGGATGGTCACGATGGCCTTGCCACGAACCGGCGTCTTGACCGTGAACGACTGCGGGCTGGCCGGGTTCGCGATCAGGTTCCGGTTGAACGCGTAGCCGCCCGTCGCGCCCAGAAACACCAGCGAAATCGACTCCCGGTTGGCCTCGAACTTCGGCGACACGTTGATCTTGTTGTTCCCCTCGTAGTACGGGCTGAGAATCCCCTGGTACGGGTCCACCGACGCGACCTTGAAGGTCATCGGGTCCGAGGTCGCGTACCCGAACGGGTACTTGGCCTGGAGGAAGTCCGCGGTCTGGAGTTCGTACACGTGGGGCAGCACCCCGTTGGCGGACTCGAAGTTCATCGCGGCGAGGGTGAGCTGCCGCATGTTGCTCTGCCCCTTCGTCCGTGCGGCGGACTCGCGCACCTTCTGCACGGCGGGCAAAAGCAGGCCGATCAGGACCGCGATGATCGCGATCACCACCAACAGCTCGATCAGCGTGAAGGCACGGCGGGGCGTTCGCCCCGGGTTCGGAACGGAGACGCGCACGGGTTCGCTCCTGCTCGCCGGGTCGGGCGAGCGGTCGGCGTGGCGCGAACCGGGTGCGCGGAAAAGCGGGACGGCTGCCGCGCGTGCGGCAATGGCGTGAAGACCGGCCCGTGCGCGGCCCGGTCCGGGGCCACGAACAGCGGAAACGCCCGATGGGCAGGTCTTCTGGCTCTCGGCTCGTAGCGACGGCACCCGCCTTCCCACTCAGGAGGGATGAAGGATGAAGGATGAAGGATGAATAAGACCGAAGTCCGATTTCATCCTTCATCCTTCATCCTTCATCCTTTCGCTGGGCAGTGGCGTCTGGGTGACGTCTGGCCGAACACAGCAGCGGCCCTGCGCCGGATTCGCACCGGCTTCCCTCTTCGTCCGCGGCGACATGCGCCGCGGAACCCGTCAGGCGACACTCAGCATACCCGCTCCCGCGCGGGTGACAATGCCCGGCTCCCAAGTTGCATTCATGCTCGCGACGGAAACGCTGAACTACACACGCCGTGCGCCGATAAGCGGCACGAAAAAAGAAACCCCGAACGCGACCGGCCGGAGGTGGTGAGCGGCGATGAAACGTCACAAACCCGGCGGCGCGACCGGAGTCGCGCCGCCGGGCGTTTTCACACGCGATCGTCGCGCAATTAGCGGCGCGGCATGACCGTCGGGGTGATGGTGATCCCGCCGGCCCCGATGTTCACGCCCGGCATGGTCAGCGGCGCGCTGTAACCGGCCGGCGACACGCCCGGGTTGAACCCGCTCGAGTAGCCCGCCGGGTACGCGCCCGACGAGTACGGGTAGTACGACGTGTTGCCGCGGTACATGCCCGGGTACGTGTAGGTGCCCGGGTAGGTGCTGTACGTCCCCGGGTACGGGCCGTAGGCCGCGCCGCCGGAGTACGGCTGCGAGGCGAACCCGCCGAGCGTCGAGATCGAACCGGGCGCGTAGTACGCGCCGTCGGCGCCGCGCACGTACGTCGTGCCGTTCGCGCCGGTGACGACCGTCGTCCCGCTGCCGGCGCTGTACGCGGTGCCGTAGCCGCCGCTCCACCCGCTGTAGCTGCTGTACCCGCCGTACCCGCCGCCCCCGCAGCCGTAGCCCGAACCGCTGTAGCCGCTGTAGCCGCCGTACCCGCCGCCGCCACAACCGCCGTACCCGCCGCCGTAGCCGGGGCTGCCGTAGGAGACGTACCCGCCGCCACCGCAGCAGCCGTTGCCGCCGCGCTTCTTGCCGAAGGCCAGCGCGTCGCCGGAGGCGGCCGCGGTTCCGATCAGAGCGAGACCGAACAGTGTCAGAGCGCGCATCGAGCGTCCTCATGAGATGAGCGGGGCGGGCGCGCCGACTCGGCGCGCCGGAAAGGAGCACCCCACGGCCCGCTCACGGTGCAATCGGTGCGCCTCAGACTCCGCATAATCCCCACTTTCGCGCACAACCCCGACATCCCCGACCCGCGCGAAACTGCGCGTGAGAATTCCATTCATAAGTATATTATGGACAGGTGGTCAGGTAATTGTCAACCGGGATTTTGCGGGATTTTATCCGCGGCGGCGGGCCTACCCGCGGCGCGGGCGGTTGAACTTCTGATCGAGCCGCCGTCGCACCTCGACCGAGATGCCGGCCCGCGGGATCTGGAACTGTCGCAGCCCGCGCCAGTGCGGCGCGTCGGCCCACGCCCGCAGCCCGGCGTCGCCCAGCGGGTTGCTCTCCAGGTCGAGCAGTTCGACGCCGTTGAAGTGCGCCGCCTTCGACAGCAGCCGCGCGCCGTCGTCGCCGATGCCGCAGTCGGCCAACTTCAGCACGTTGAGCGCCGGCAGGTGCGGGCACGCGGACAGCACCCCGGCCCCGTCGTCGCCCAGCTCGCGGTTGTGGCTGAGGTCGAGTTCGGTCAGCCGCACCGCCTCGACCTCGACCCCGTGCGGCCGCGTGAGAATCGCCTGCAACCCGGACGCGGTCAGCCCGTTGGCCGTCAGGTTCAACTGCGGCACGCCCAGCAGCGCGTGCGCGCGGGCCAGCGTCAGCAGCCGCGGCAGGCCCACGTCGTTCTGCGACAGCCCGAGGTAGTGGAGGGCGGCGAGCCGGGCCGAACCCGCGACCGCTTCCGCCCCGGCCGGGCCGAACCGGTTGTCCCGCACCTCCAGCCGCCTCAGGTTGGCGAGGTGCGGCGACGCGGCCAGCGCCCGCGCGCCGGCCTCCCCGACCTCGTTCTCGCTCAGGTCCAGTTCTTCGAGGTTGGCCAGGTGCGGCGACCGCGCGAGGTGCTCCACCGCGTCGTCGGCCAGCCGGTTCTTCGACAGCGTCAACCGCTTCAGCCCCGCGAGGTGTTCGGACCGCGCCACCGCCCGCGCGAGCGGCTCGCCGCTGTACTGCGCGTGAACGGTCAGCGCCGCGAGCCGGCTGAGATACGGGCTTTGCATCACCGCCGGCAGCGCGTCGCCGACGTTCAGCAGGTGGACGTGGCGGACCGGCGCGGCGGCGAACAGCTCGGCGGCCGAGCGAACAAACACGCGGGCATCGACGTTGGCCTCGTCCACCAGCCCGCGGCGGAACACGACGCCGGTCGCCAGCCCGCGGAACGGCGCTTCCCACCCGGCCCGGTGTGCGGCGAGCAGGTCCCGCTCCTGGGCGGTCAGCGCCTTCCACGCCGGCGACGCGGGGGTGAGTTCCGCGAGCGCCAGTTGGACGCGGACGAACTGCCCGCGCGGGTCGCCCTGTTCGTCGAGCCAGTCGGCGAAGATGAGCCGCTGCGCGTCGTCGTCCGGGTACGCCCGGATTCGCTGCAGGAACGCTTCCGCTTCGGTTTGCATGACGTTCACTGTAGCACGTCGGGAGTGCCGGCATATTTCACCCGGCCGGCATTTCGGTCCACCGAATGCATAGATCAGTCTTGGCGAATCATTCAATTAGTCTAGACTAATTGAATGATTCGCTGTCGCTACATTGAGGAAGGCGCCATGCACAGTTCACGTCGTTACCGGGGCTTCACGCTCATCGAGTTGCTCGTCGTCATCGCGATCATCGCCATCTTGATCGGCCTGCTTCTGCCTGCGGTGCAGAAGGTGCGGGAGGCCGCCGCGCGGCTGAAGTGCAAGAACAACATGAAGCAGATCGGCCTCGCGCTGCACAACTACCACGATCGCGTCGGCCAGTTCCCGCCGGGCTACACTTCCACGACCGCCAACAGCGACGCCGGCCCCGGGTGGGGTTGGGCCGCGCACCTTCTGCCCGACTTGGAGCAAGACAACCTGCACCGCCTGATCGACTTCACGAAGCCGATCACCGCGAGCGGAAATCACGACGCGGTGCGGCCGGCGAACATCCCATTCTTCCGCTGCCCGTCGGACCCGCGCCAGGACCCGATCCCGGTGAGCGAGTTCGCCAACCCGGCCGGGCTGACGACGCCGCTCGGCCGCTCGAACTACGTCGCCTGCTACGGCAACACGCCGTTCCTGGGCGAGGGGCCGTCGGTGCTGACGACGCATCTGATCATCGACGGCATCAGCGGCCGCGGGATGTTCTTCCGCAACAGCCGGACGCGCATCGCGGACGTTTCCGACGGCCTCAGCAACACGCTGGCGGTGGGCGAGAAGAACGCGAAGAACACGCTGGCGACGTGGGTCGGGGTCATCCCGGGGGCGACGTGGCGGTCGGCCAACGACACCGCCAACTACGGGGGCATTCCGTCGAACATCGCGGCCGCGAAGGTGCTCGGGCACGCGTGCCGGCAGCACCCGCCGAGCGCCGAAGCCGGAGTGGCCGAGGACTTCTCGTCGCCGCACATCAACGGCGTCAACATGCTGTTCGCCGACGGCTCGGTTCACGCCGTGCGGACGAACGTGAACATGGGCGTGTACCCGTTCACCGCGAGCATTGCCGACGGGCTGGCGCTGAACATCGACTTCTGAAGCGGGGGCGCTGTCGCCGGCCTCTGTGAGGCCGGCGACAGGAGCGGAAGATGCCGGCGGCTGGAAAGGTCACTTCTTCACGCGCTGCTCGTCCACGACGAGTTCGTAGGTGCCGCCGCGGACCGCGACGCGGAAGATCGTCTCCTCGATGTCCTCCGCCCGGCGGCTGCGGAACCCCGTCTCCTTGCGGGCCAACTCCTCCTCCAGCCCCTTCGGGAAGAAGGCCCAGAACGTCTTCGGCGGCGACGGCGACTTGATGTCCAGGGCGTTACACACGTCCCGCACCTGGTCCGGGCGCGGGTCGCTGAACTGAATCTTGCCGGCCAGGCGCTTCAGGTCGGCGTCGGTGGCGATCCGCTGCTGCGGGTTGTTCAGGTCCGGAATCAGCACGCACTGCTTGCCGTCGGGCGGCAGCGGGACGAGGATTTCGGCCCCCATCGCCTTCAGTTGTTCGATGTAGTCGCGGCCGCCGGCGACGCGGAATCGCAAGACCCACCGCAGCCCGCGGGCGCGGGTCGAGTCGGCGCCCGTCCCGCCGGGGCCGGTGCCCACGCTGCCGTCGTTGCCCTTGCCCGCGCCCGGCCCGCTCCCCTGGTTTGAGCCGACGCCGAGCAGTTTGTTGCGGATGGCGTCGTCCAACTGGCTGTACGCGGCCGCGTTCGGCGCGGCGATCGGCAGGTTGCCGCTCGCGTCCGGCAGCACCACCTTCTGAATGTCGGCCTTCGCGTCGGCGAGTGCCTGGGGCGTGGGCAGGACGTCGGCGACGCCCTTGAACGGGTCCACGTCCTTGACGATGTCCGGATTTTCCTTGCCGCCGCTGCCGGCCGACCCCTCGCCCGCGTCGTCCATCCCGCCGACCGAGATCAGTTGCAGCTTGGTGTTCGAGCGGTCTTCGGCGTTGTCCATCAGCCCGAACAGCCCGAACACGAGGACGGTGAACACCATGACGTGGAGGAACACCGCCGCGACGGTGGCGACGGGGAATTCCATCCGCTTGTTGTACCGCTCCCAGATGTCGGTCTCTTCCGGCGGCCCGATGATCGGTTCCGGCTCGTCGGTGCCGGTCGCGGGCTTCGTGTTCGGGGTTGGCGGCATGTGCGGCCTCGGCGGTGACGTGGGCGTTGGTTCTAGCATACCCGCGCCGGCGGGAGATGGGAACACGCGAGGCGGATTTGAGAACCGCTTAGGTGGTGCCCCTCACCCGCCGCCGCAAAGCCGGCGGCGACCTCTCCCCAGCGGGGAGAGGTCCATCCGGGGACACGCATAGCAACACGGCGCCCTTACCATAAACGGTGCTGCGGATGCACCTCTCCCCAGCGGGGAGAGGTCGCCGCCGGCTCTGCGGCGGCGGGTGAGGGGCACCACCCACACGAACACCCAGGCCACGGAATGATCAATCCGCCCGACTACTTCCCGTCCGACTTCCACTCGACGCCCTGTACGCCCTCGGTGCGGTTGAGGTCGTTGATCAGCGCCATCGCGCCGTCGGCGGCGCGCAGCCGGATGCTGTACGTCAACTCGAGTGCCGTCCCCTGCCGCACGGTGCCGACCGCGGTCAGTTGGACGTCCTCCGCGTGCTTCGCCAGCACCCCGGCGACGCCGGCCGCCGGGTCAATCCCCGCCCCGAGCCGCACGACCAGCGCCGTCGGCCGCGACCGCACCGCGCTCAGCTCGCCGCTCCGCCCCCACAGCGCCAGCAGCCACGCGATCAGGCCCACGATCGGAATGCCGATCGCGGCGACCAGATACGCGCCGGCCCCGGCCGCCATCCCGACCACCACCGCGAAGATGACGAACGCGGTGTCGCGGGTGTCCTCGACCACCGTGCGGAATCGCACGATCGACAGCGCGCCGACGAGCGCGAACGCCCGCGCGATGTTCGACCCGATGACCATGCTCACCATGCCCAACAGCACGGCCAGCAAGACCATCGTGGCGACGAACGACGCGGACTCGGCCCGGGTCTTGCGCTGGGTCAGGAAGTACGCCAGCCCGGCGGCGATGCCGAACGCCGCCGCCAGCGACAACCGCAAGAGGATGTCGTCCCACACCGGTCCGCCCACCTCCGGCGGCCCGGACGCGAACGGGTTCACGTCGGCCGCCGCCACCTCGCCACTCCCCTTAGCCATTCGCGGGCCTGCCTTCGGTCGCGGGAACGGCCTCCGTGCGCTCGGGAGCCAACCCGGCGGCGCGCACGAACGCCCGGTACTTCGAGAACGCCGCCGGCGTCAGGGTGAGGTCGGCCACGATACCGCGGAACAGTGCCGGCATCGCGGTGCGGAACTTGAACTCGCACACCACGCGGTCGGTGAGGAGCGGCGGGACTGCGCCGACTTCGGCCAGTGCCCACTCGCCCGCGAGAACGCCGCGGATGTTGCGGTCGAAGGTGAGCCGCACCGTGCCGCCGTCGGCGGTACCCAGGTACGCGACCCGCTCGTAGGCGACGCGGCACACCGGCTTCAACCGCTTCTCTAGCAGTTGGCCGTGGAACCACTCGCCGGCCCACTCGCCGTTCAGTTCCGGCCTCGAAAGGGCCGGGATTTCGGCCGGATGGACCCGCGACCGGTGCTTCCGCACCTTCTCGCCGTTCTTCGTCTTGCGCTCGACGAACACGGGGCCGTCGTGCCCGTAGCGGCGGACGCGGAACTTGTCGCGGTCGTACCCGTCGGTGCGGTAGAACACATCAAACGCCGGCGTGTCGGTGTACACGCTCGTCGTGAGATACGCGTTCCCCATTTTCGGGTCGGCGTAGGGGTCGAGCGCGAGCTTCCCGGCGACCCGTGCGGCCACCTCGCGCACCTGCTCCTCGGTGAGGAGGAATTTGACCTCGAAGGCGACCGCCCCCTCCGCCGAACCGCTGCCGAACAGCGAAGGGGATTCCAGTCCGGTGGCCGACGGCGAAGGGCCGCCGACGCCTGCGGATTGGTCGTTCCGATCGGGATCGGACAATTCCAGCATTCTCTCCGCTCCTTCACCCGTTCTTCAGTAACGGGACCGGTAGGTGAAACGAAACCGCACGCCGGCACAGGACATCCGGCGTCCGGGCGTTTCGGGAGTCGTCCTGTCGGGAAGTCGCACCGGCCGGGCAGCGGCGGCGGAAGAGGGTGGGACCGAATCCGCAGGCGGGGCTAACTCCTCAAGTGTACCCGAAGTATGACGCCCGTGTCCACCGTTTCTGACCGCGGGCTTTCTCCCTCGGCCGCGGGTGGCGGATTCGCGCGACTTCCCGTTTGACCTCGCATGCCCCCGGCGCGACAATCGCGCACCCTTTCCCACAGGATTTTCGCATGATTCGCACAATCCGCCTCGTCGCACTCGCCGCGGCCCTCGTGCTGACCGCCCGGGCGACCGCTCTGCCCCCGCCGCTGCCGGTGTGGCCGAAGGGCGCGCCCGGCGAGAAGGGCGAACTCGGCGAGGAGAAGCAGACGCCCGCCAAGGGCCGCGACGCGGTCGTTTCGATCACCAACGTGTCCACGCCGACGCTCACCATCTACGCGCCGCCGAAAGACAAGAACACCGGCGCGGCGGTGATCATCGCGCCCGGCGGCGGGTACAACGTGCTCGCCTGGGAGCACGAGGGCACGATGGTCGGTGAGTGGCTCCAGTCGATCGGCGTGACCGGGGTGCTGCTCAAGTACCGCGTACCCCGCCGGGCCGACCAGCCGAAGGACGCGCCGCCGATCGGCGCGCTTCAGGACGCGCAGCGGGCGATCAGCATCACGCGGGCGAAGGCGCGCGAGTGGGGCATCGATCCGCAGCGCATCGGGATGCTCGGGTTCTCGGCCGGCGGGCACCTCACCGCGTGGGCGGCGACCAACAGCGACAAGCGGGCGTACGAGCCGGTGGACGATGCGGACAAGGTGAGCTGTCGCCCGGACTTCGCGGTGCTCATCTACCCCGGCGGGCTGCTGAACCGCACCGATCGAGAGCAACTCGCCCCGGAAATCCGCGTGTCGAAGGACACCCCGCCGTGCTTCTTCGCGCTGGCGTACAACGACCCCGGCCCGCTCGACGGCAGCCTGAAGATGGTCGCGGCGCTGAAGAAGGCCAACGTGCCGGCCGAACTGCACGTCTACTCGGAGGGCGGGCACGGGTTCGGGATGCGCCCGGCCGACAAGGCGTACGCGACGTGGCCGAAGCGGTGCGAGGAGTGGATGCGGGCCGGCCACTTCCTCACCGCGAAGGTCGACGGCGGCAACTCACCCATTCCCGCGGACGCGAAGCCGACCAAACTCGCGGGCGGGTTCAAGTTCACCGAAGGCCCGGCACCGGACGCGGACGGCAACGTGTACTTCACCGACCAGCCGAACGACCGCATCCACGTCTGGAGCCTCGACGGCAAGCTCTCCACTTTTATGGAGCCGTGCGGAAGGTCGAACGGCCTGTCCTTCGACAAGAACGGCACGCTGTGGGCGTGCGCCGACGAGAAGAACGAGCTGTGGAAGATCGATGTGAAGACCAAGGAAAAGACGGTCGTGGTGAAGGACTACGGCGGAAAGCTGCTGAACGGGCCGAACGACGTGTGGGTGCGGGACGACGGCTCTGCGTTCTTCACCGACCCGTTTTACAAGCGGCCGTACTGGAACCGCGGGCCGATCGAGCAGGACAAGCAGGCGGTGTACTTCGTGTCGGCCGACGGGACGTTAAGCCGCGCGGACGCGGGCGAGATCGTGCAGCCGAACGGCATCATCGGCACCCCGGACGGCAAGACGGTGTACGTGGCCGACATCGGCGGGAACAAGACCTACCGCTACGACGTCGCGGCCGACGGGAAGCTGTCGAACCGCGCGCTCTTCTGCGAGTCCGGGTCGGACGGGATGACGATCGACGACGCCGGCAACGTGTACCTGACCCGCGGCAAGGCGGTGTTGGTGTTCGCGAAGGACGGCAAGAAGGTGGCGACGATCGACGTGCCGGAGGGCTGCACGAATGTGTGCTTCGGCGGCAAAGACCGTAGCACGCTGTTCATCACCGCCGGGACGAGCCTGTACTCGATCCCGACGAAGGTGAAGGGCGTCGCACGGCAGTGAGATCTTCTTGACCTCCCCCCTTGAGGGGGAGGTCGGCGAGGCTTTGCGAGCCGGGTGGGGGGTAAACGTCTTCGAAACCGGAGCGAGCAACTTCGCGCGTCTCGCTTCGAACTCTATCCCGTCGGCCTCACCCCCCACCCGCCGCCGCAGAGCCGGCGGCGACCTCCCCCTCAAGGGGGGAGGTCAATGGCAGTTGCGGCAACTCCCGCGCGCCCTTCGTGTTGTCCAGCACGTACTTCTGAAACTGGTACACCCGCTCCTCCCGCGTGCCGATCACGCCGGCGTGCGGGCTGGCCTCCATCCCCCGCTGCACCCCGGCGTAGATCGAGCCGTCCTCCGCGAACACCTTCTTGCCGACCATCGTGGCGATCGGCCGCAGAATGCGGTACATCAGCCACGCCAACGGGTTGCGCCGGTGCCCGCGGAGCGTGAAGAAGATGCTGCGGTAGCGGCACGACCGCGGGCCAGTCGGGAACACACACTGCATCATCCGGAACGAGTCCAACGAACTACCGGTCGCGTGCGGGTGCAGGACGCGGTGCCAGTACTCGTTCGACACCGTCTCGCCCATCCGCCGCACCATCCAGTCCTGCGCCAGCGTTGCGAACTCACGCGGCGGGACCGTCCGAAACGAACTGAAGCGATCCGTTAACTCGTGCCACGCAAGCTCTTCCGGCGGGAAGTCTTTGAAAGTATACGGATGTACTTCCGGGATGTGGTACGACTCCAAGGAGTTCTCCAGCACGACTTTCCAGTTGCACGGGAAGTCCTTCTCCCACGTCGCCGCGTGCCGGTACGCCCCGCCGTAGCTCTGCCACGCGTCCCACAAGGGGCCGATCCACTCGCGCAGGCTCGGGCCGGTCTCGCTGAAGTTCACGAACACCAGGTCGCCGCACGTCTCGACGCGGAACCGCTTGAGGCACGAGTTCTCGCGGTCCCACGGGCGGAACGCCTTCGCGTCCGGAATCTTCCCGGTCCCGCCCTCCTTGTTGAACTCCCACCCGTGGTACTGACAGCGGAGCTTTTCGCTGTTCCCGCGCGGCTCGTCGGTAAGCCGACTGTGCCGGTGCGGACACACGTTGAGAAACGCCCGCAACTCGCCGTCGAAGTTGCGGATGAGGATGGGCGTTTCGAGCAGATCGAAGGTGAGGAAGTCGCCGGGCCGCGCCAGATCGCCCTTCACGGCGAGCGGGTGCCACGCGGGGTGAAAGAGGTGGCGCAACTCCGCCCGGTAGTGCTCTTCGGACGTGTAGTGATACGGCCGCAGCAGGTGCTTCAGGTGGTGCTGGTTGGTGAACACGGCGCGTCCTTAGTCCTTAGTCATTGGTCATTAGTGTAAAGCCTATGGGCACTTGCGGCGAGCGGTTGGCTAAGGACCAATGACTAAGGACCAATGACTATTTTCCTCCGAGCTTCTCCAGCGACAGTTCCGGTTGCCACACGCTCAGGAAGGTCGGCAGCTTGCTGCGGTCGAGGCCGGGCAGGCTCGGGAGCAGCCCGGAGCCCTGGAGCGGCACGTTGGCGGTGACCGCGTACACCGAGCGTGCCGGGTCGTTGCCGCGGCGGTACATCACCACCCCCGGTTGCCCGCCTGCGCCGCACAGTCCGCCGGCCGCCTGAATGGCGTCGTCGAGGTCGCCGATCTGATCGACCAACCCCTTCGCCTTCGCCTGCGAACCGGTGAAGATGCGCCCGTCGAAGCAGCCGTTGTCGGTGACCGCCGGGCGGCTCCGCTTGACGTCGGCGATAATCTGTTGGTGGAACTCGTCGGCCATCGCCTGGAGGAGTTTCTTCTCGTTCTCGGTGAGCGCGCGGGCCGAGGTGCCGATGTCGGTGAACTCGCCCGACTTGATCGGCTGCGGGATCACGTTGAACTGGGCCATCAGGTCGCGCAGGTTGAACAGGTTCAGAATGACGCCGATCCCGCCGGTCACGGTCGCCGGGCCGGCGACGATCTGGTCCGCGCCGCTGGCGAGGTAGTACGCGCCCCCCGCGGCGGTGTCCATGAGGCACGCGACCACGGGCAACCCGGTCCGCTGCTTGAACCGTTCGAGGTCGTGGCGCATCTGAATACACGCCGCGACCCCGCCGCCGGGGCTGTTCACCCGTAGAACGACCGCTTTCACGCACGGGTCGCAGGCGACCGCGTCGAGCTTTTCGCGGAACAGTCCGACCGGGTTTTCGCCCACCGACAGCGGCCCCACGAACGGGGTGTTGAGGATCAAGCCATCGACGTCGATCAGAGCGATGCGGGCCGCCCCGGGCTGCACGACCACCGGCTTCACGTACCCGGCGCTGACGCTGACGGGCAGCAGGTCCACCCGTGTCTCGACCGGGCCGACGATCCGCGTCCCGACGACGAGGTTGCGGCACCCGGAGGACGCAATGACGGTCAGAAGAACGAGAACGAGGCCGCGCATTGGCTCACTCCGCGGGATGCCGATATTGCCGCTCTTATCGGCACGACCGGGCCGGCCGAATCATGCGTTTTCTGGCACAACAGGTGCAAGCCCCCCAACCACTCTATTCCGAGTGCTTTAATGGCGGTGACGCGGCTTTTCCGCTGGCGGGGTAACCGTTTACGTCGTAACTCTCCACACTGCCCAAATTGCCGAATTGCCACCGACTTCCGATACTAACGGCTGATCGGTTGCCTGCTTCGCCCGCCGACGTTGCCCTCCCCGGACCGGGGTCGTCCCGGCCGTGAGTATTCCCCGGACAGGAGGTCCAGCACCATCGAGGCGAGTGATGGACCCGCGCGACCTCATCGTTCTGACCCCGGCGGGCGGTGCCGACGCATCGCTCGCGATCGCCGCCAGTCGCGCCGGTGCGATCGGGGTTCTCGATCTCGAGTTCGCCCCGCCGCTCGCGGCGTCGCGGGCGGCCGTGGCCCGGCTCGCACGCTTCGCCCCGCACTTCGGCGTGATGCTGAGCGCCGGTTCTGAACTGTTCTCTTCTGTAGCCGGCCTCTGTGAGGCCGGAGCAACGCGCCTCGTTGGACCACCGGCCTCACAGAGGCCGGCTACAGAAGAATTCCGCCCGTCGCGGGTGATCCTGTGCGGCCCGGACGGCCCCGAATTGGCCGCCCGCGTCGCCGAACTGCGCGCCGCGAACGTCGAGGTGCTGCGCGAGGCGGTGAGCGTCGCCGAAGCGGCGGCCGCGGTCGAGTTGGGCGTGAGCGGGGTCGTCCTGAAGGGACTTGAGGCCGGCGGGCGGGTGGGGCGTGACGCGTCGTTCGTGCTGATCCAGAAGTGGCGGCAACACGCGGCGAGCGCGAAGGTGCCGTTCTGGGTGCGCGGCGGTGCCGGGGCGCACACCGCGGCCGCGTGCGTGAGCGGCGGGGCGCGGGGCGTCGTGCTCGATTCGCAGGTGCTCTTGGCCCGCGAGACGCCACTTTCGGACGCGACCCGCAAGCGCGTGACGGGCCTGGACGGCGGCGAAACGCTTGTCCTCGGCGCGCGGCTGGGCGAAGGCTACCGCGTCTACGCCCGCCCGGACAGCGCCGCGGCGCAGGAACTCGCGAAGGCCGACGAGCAACTTCAGTCGGCAAGCGGCTCGGCGGAGGAAAAGCTCGCCGCGTGGCGGGCCGCGGTGCGGAAGGCGGTCGCGGCGGAGCCGTCGCAAGGCGTGTGGCTGATCGGGCAGGACGTCGTCACCGCCGCGCCGCTCGCGGCGAAGGGGCGAACCGTCGCCGGCATCATTCAGCACGTCTGCGACCGCGCGAACAAGGCGCTGGACGCGGCGGCGCGGCTCAAGCCCCTCGCCCCGGACTCGCCGCTGGCGACGTCGCACGGCACGAAGTACCCGATCCTGCAAGGGCCGATGACCCGCGTCAGCGACACCGCGGCGTTCGCCGCGTCGGTCGCGGAGGGCGGGGCGCTGCCGTTCCTGGCGCTGGCGCTGCTGCGCAAGGCCGAAACCGAGAAGTTGCTCGCGGAAACGAAGAAGCAACTCGGCGCGAAGCCGTGGGGCGTTGGGATTTTGGGCTTCGTGCCGAACGAGATTCGCAGCGAGCAACTGGAGGCGATCCGGCAGCACAAGCCGCCGTTCGCGATCATCGCCGGCGGCCGCCCGGACCAGGCCCGCGAACTCGAATCGCAAGGGATTCCGACGTATCTGCACGTCCCGTCGCCGGGGTTGCTGCGGATGTTCCTCAAGGACGGGTCGAGGCGGTTCATCTTCGAGGGGCAGGAGTGCGGCGGGCACATCGGCCCGCGGACGAGCTTCGCGCTGTGGGAGGCGATGGTCGATGTGCTGCTGGAGCACATCGGCGGCAAACCGGCCGACGGGTTGCACGTCGTGTTCGCCGGCGGCATCCACGACGGCCTGTCGGCGCGCATGGTGGCGGCTCTGAGCGCCCCGCTGGCCGAAAAGGGCGTGAAGGTCGGCATTCTCATTGGCACCGCGTACCTGTTCACGAAGGAAGCGGTGACCGGAGGAGCGATCACGGAGCGGTTCCAGCAAGAAGCGCTGAAGTGCGGCGACACGGTGTTGCTCGAAACCGGCCCCGGGCACGCGATCCGCTGCATCCCGACGCCCTACGCCGACGTTTTCGAGGCCGAGAAGCGGAAACTGCGTGCCGAGGGCAAGTCGCCGCTGGAAGTCGGCATCGCCCTTGAGCGCATGAACCTCGGCCGCCTCCGGGTTGCCAGCAAGGGTGTCGATCGCGCCGCGTCGGTCAACGGCAACGGCAGCGGGCTTGCGGACGTGCCCGCCGACGAGCAGTTCGCCCGCGGGATGTACATGATCGGTCAGGTGGCGGCGCTGCGGCACGAGGTGACGACGGTCGCCGAGCTGCACCGCGACGTTACGTCGGAATCCACTTCGCCGGATGCGGCCGTTCGGATTCAGCCGGCCGAACAGGAACCCGCGCCGCCGCCGTGCGACGTCGCCATCGTCGGGCTGTCGTGCTTCTACCCGAACGCCACCAGCCTGTGGAACTACTGGGAAAACATCCTCGCCAAGACGAACGCCGTCATTGAGATTCCGCCGACCCACTGGGACTGGCGGCCGTACTACGACCCGGACCCGCGCGCCCGCGACAAGATGGTGTCGAAGTGGGGCGGGTTCATGTCGGACATCGTGTTCGACCCGCTGAAGTACGGGATCACACCCAAGAGCATTCCGAACATCGAGCCGCTACAACTCCTGCTGCTCGAAGGGGTGAATCAGGCGCTGGCCGACGCCGGATATCTCGACCGGCCGTTTAATCGCGACAGAACTTGCGCGATTCTGGGCGTGGGCGGCGGTGGGATGCCGCTGTCGGTGGCGTACGGCTTCCGCGCCTGTATGCCGCTGATGGAATCCATCCCGGGGATGCCGATCAAGTCGGACGAGATCATCCGGTTGGGCGAGGGCATTTTGCCGGAGTGGACCGAGGACTCGTTCCCCGGCATCTTGCTGAACGTCGCGGCGGGGCGGGTGGCGAACCGGTTCAACCTCGGCGGCCCGAACATGGCGATCGACGCCGCGTGCGGGTCGTCGCTGGCGGCGCTGTACGCCGGCGTTCGTGAGCTTCAGGACAACACCAGCGACGTCGCTATCGTGATGGGCGGCGACGCGGTCCAGACGCCGTATGCCTACGTCGCGTTCTCGAAGACGCACGCCCTCAGCCCGAAAGGCCGGTGCCGCCCGTTCGACGCCGACGCGGACGGCATTGCGCTCGCGGAAGGCGTGGGCGTGGCGGTTCTGAAGCGCCTGGCGGATGCTGAGCGCGACGGCGACCGGATTTACGCGGTCATCAAGGGCGTCGGGGCGAGCAGCGACGGCCGCGACAAGGGGCTGACCGCGCCGCGGGCCGAGGGGCAGCTTCGGGCGCTGCACCGGGCGTACGCGCAAGCCCGCGTCAACCCGGCGAGCGTCGGGCTGGTGGAGGCGCACGGCACCGGGACCGTCGTGGGCGACCAGACGGAAGCGAAGGCGATCGGCCAGTTGTTCCGCGACGCCGGCGGCGACGCTCAATCCTGCGCGCTCGGCTCGGTCAAGTCGATGATCGGGCACAGCAAGTGCGCCGCCGGCCTCGCCGGGCTGATCAAGACCGCGTTCGCGCTGCATTACAAGGTGCTGCCGCCGACGCTGGCCGAGAAGCCGAACCCGAAGGCGAATCTCGATGGCGGCCCGCTGTATCTGAACACCGAAGCCCGCCCGTGGGTTCACGGGAAGTCCGGGCCGCGGACCGCGGGCGTGAGCGCGTTCGGGTTCGGCGGGACGAACTTCCACACGGTTTTGGAGGAATACACGGCCGACTACCTCGACCGGCCGACGACCGGCGTGCGTCAGTGGCCGGCCGAACTGGTCGTGTTCCGCCGCTCCGACAAGGCCGCGGTCATCGACGCCGCAAAGAAGGTGTACGACGCACTGATTGCCGGCGCGACGCCGAAGCTCGCCGATCTCGCCGCGAGCGCGTGGAACGCGAGCAAGCCTTTCTTGCCCTCTCCCCTTGCGGGAGAGGGTGGCGGCGCCGAGTCTTGTCGAGCCCCGCTCGACGGAACCGAGAAGCCGCCGGGTGAGGGGGCGCTGAGCAATGCGGTGCCGCGAAGCTCTGTTGAGGCGTGCGGCTCACCCCTCACCTGGCTCGAAGACTCGCCACCCTCTCCCGCAAGGGGAGAGGGCAAAGGCACGGCCGTGCTGGCGGTCGTTGCCACATCGCTCGAAGACCTCAAGGACCGACTTGCGCAAGCGCTGGAGGCGCTGCCGAAGGCCGGCGACACGCACACCGACCCGCGCGGCGTGTACTTCTCCGCGACGCCGCAAGCGGCGAAGGTGGCGTTCCTCTTCCCCGGGCAGGGGTCGCAGTACCCGGACATGCTCGCCCAGGTGGCGATGACGTTCCCCGAGGTGCGCGACGCCCTCGACCGGGCCGAGGCCGTCCTCGCGAACGACCTGGAGAAGCCGCTCGGCCGGCTGATCTACCCGCCGTCGGCGTTCACCCCGGAACAGGAGGCCGCCAACCGCGACGCCCTCCGCCGCACCGACGTCGCGCAGGCGTCGATCGGGGCGACCAGCCTGGGCATGTTCCGGCTGCTGTCGGCGCTGGGAATCGACGCGGACTTCTACGCCGGGCACAGCTACGGCGAGTACGTCGCGCTGGCCGCGGCCGGGGCGCTGTCCGACGCCGACCTGCTGACGCTCTCCGTGCGCCGCGGGGTGGCGATCCGCGAGGCCGCGAAGACCGCGCCGGGCGGGATGATCGCCGCGGACAAGCCGGCCGACGTCGTCGAACCGCTCCTGAAGGGCGTCGCGGACGTGTGGATTGCCAACCACAACTCGCCGACGCAGACCGTCATCGCCGGAACGGACGACGGGGTGAAGGCGGCCGCGGAAAAGCTGCAGGCCGGCGGGGTGCGGTCGCAGCGGATCGCGGTCGCGTGCGGGTTCCACTCGCCGCTCATCGCCGGAGCGAAGCCGGCCCTCGCCGACGCGCTCTCGAAGGCCGAATTCGGCGTCCCGCGCAAGCCGGTGTACTCGAACACCAGTGCCGCGCCGCACCCGGCCGACGGGCCGACGATTGCTAAGCAGCTTGCCGAACACCTCGTGTCGCCGGTGCGATTCGCGGACGAAGTGCGGGCGATGTACGACGCCGGGGCGCGAATCTTCATCGAGGTCGGACCGCAGGCGGTGCTGACCGGCCTCGTCGGGCAAATTCTCGCGGGGAGGCCCCACAGCGCGATCGCTTCGGACGCCAAGTCGCGGCCCGGACTGGTGCAACTCGCGCACGCGCTCGGCCAGTTGCTCGCCGCCGGCGTCCGTGCCGACCTCGACCGCCTCTTCGTCGGCCGCGGGGTGGAGGCGTTCGAGCTGTCGAAGCTGACCGCCGACACCGGCAAGCCGAAGCACCCGCCGACGGCGTGGGTGGTGAGCGGCGTCCGCAGCCGCCCGCTCAACGGCCCGGAACCGCGACTGCTCGGCCAGGCGCTGCCGGCCGGGGCGAAGGCCGCGACGCGGCGCGAAGAACCCACCCCCCCAACCCCCCTCCCTGCAGGGAGGGGGGAGAAAGGCGTTGCGCGTTCGGAAACGTCGTCGGCGCGCGAAGGTTCCATCTCCCCCTCCCTGCAGGGAGGGGGCCGGGGGGTGGGTCTGCCACCGACTCCGGCCGTTACCCCACCGCGAGTACCGATGCACACCAACGATATTCTCCCCACGCCCTCGGCCAACGGCCACCACGCCCCCGCTCCCGCGCCTGTTGAACCCGCGTACCGCGCGTCACCTGCGGACGCCGTCTCGGCTGCACGCGGGGAGGGGGCTGCGGCCGTCGTCCTCCGCTTCCAGGAGGTAATGGCCAAGTTCCTCGACACGCAGAAGAGCGTGATGCTGAGCTACCTCGGCACCCCGCAGCCCGCGCCGGTCTCGGCACCCACGACCAACGGCCACGTCGCATACCCGACACTGCCGCACGCCAACGGCAATGGGAACGGGAACGGCCGCGCCCACGCCAACGGCCACGCCGCGCCATCGGCCCCGACGCCGCTGCCGGTACCGGCGGCCGCCACCAACCGCATCGCGGCGGTGGAGGTGGCCCGGCCCGCGCCCACTCCCGCGCCGGCCGCGACCAACGGCAAGCACGAGGCGAGCAAGCCCGCGGCTGTCCCTCCTCCCGCAGCCGAAGCGGCGCCCGCGAAGACGCCGGCGGCCAAGCCCGCGCTCGATCGCGAATCCCTCCTCGCCCGCCTGCTCGACCTCGTCAGCGAGCGCACCGGCTACCCGAAAGAGGCGCTCAGCATCGACCTCGACCTCGAAGCCGACTTGGGCGTCGATTCGATCAAGCGCGTCGAGGTGCTCGGCGCGCTCGCGGAGAGCATCGAGGCCGGGAGCGACGGCAAAGCGCCGAACCTGGAAATGGAGAAGCTGTCGGTCCTGAAGACCCTCCGCGGCATCGCGGACTATGTAATGGAGGCGCTTAACGACGCCGGCCCGGCTCCGACGCCGGACACCCCTGCCGTCGCGGCCCATTCGACCAACGGAACGCACGCCGCGCCCGCGGCGAGCGCCAACGGCGACTACCACCCCGGGGCGCGGCAGGGCGACGTGCAGCGGCTCGTGGTGCGGCTCGTCGACGCCCCGCTTCCGGCCCGGCCGCAATTCCGGCCGCCGACCGGTACGGTCGTCATCACCGACGACGGCCTCGGGTCGGCGCAGGAACTGGCCGACCGGCTCGCGGACCTCGACGTCAAGACGCTGCTCGTGCGGCACGGCACCGGGAACGAGTTTGCGGCCGATTTGACCGACCCGGCAGCCGTGTCGGCGCTCATTGCGCGAGTATGCGAAAAGTGCGGCCCGGTCAGCGGGCTGGTTCACCTCCTGCCGCTCGCCGAACCGCCCGCCGGCGAGACCGCCGAACAGCGGATGCGGCGCGAGGTGAAGTCGCTGTACCTGCTCGCCCGCGGCCTCGAAGCGGACATCCGCGCGGCCGGGAAGGGCGGTGCGGCGGTGCTACTCGCGGTCACCGCGATGGGCGGTTCGATGGGCTACGGCGACGACCTGCCGGCCGACTTCTTCGCCGGGCACGGCGGCGTCGCCGGGTTCACCAAGTGCCTAGGGTTTGAGTGGCCGGAAGTCACGGTGCGCGTGGTCGACGTCGACTCCGGGCTGCCCGCGCCGCGGCTGGTCGAGCAACTGCTCGGCGAACTCGGCACGCCCGACGGGCCGTTCGAGGTCGGCCGCGCCGGCGACCGCCGCGTCACCTGGCAGGTGGACCCGGGACCGCTCGCGAAGGACGTCGCGGAGGTGTCGCTGGGCGCGAGCGATACCGTACTGGTGACCGGCGGCGCGCGGGGCATCACCGCGAAGGTGGCCCGCGAGATCGCGGCGCGGTACAAGTCGAAGCTGGTGCTGGTCGGCAGTTCGCCGCCGCCGGGGGCCGAGGCGGCCGACACCGCCGGGCTGAACTCGGCCGCGGACGTCAAGGCGGCGCTTCTCATGCGCTCGCCGGGGGCGAAGCCGGCGGCAGTCGAGGCCGAATACAAGCGGCTGCTCAAGGACCGTGAGATTCGCGCCAACCTCGACGCCGTCCGCGCCGCCGGGGGCACGGTCGAATACCGGCAGGCGGATGTGCGCGACGCGGGCGCGTTCGGCGCACTCATCACCGAGTTGCAGAAGAGCGGCGGCATCGCGGGCGTCATTCACGGTGCCGGCGTGATCGAGGACAAGCTCCTGCGCGACAAGACGCCGGAGTCCTTCGACCGCGTGTTCGGCACGAAGGTGGACAGCGCGCTGACGCTGGCCCGCACGCTCGACCCGGCGAAGCTGAAGTTCTTCGCTCTGTTCGCGTCGATCACCAGCCGCTACGGCAACCGCGGGCAGTCGGACTACGCCGCGGCGAACGAGGTTCTGAGCAAGCTCGCGTGTGACCTCGATCGCAAGTGGCCGGGCCGAGTGGTGTCGGTCGCGTGGGGGCCGTGGGCCGAGGTCGGCATGGTCGCGGACCTGGAGAAGCACCTCGTCGCCCGCGGGTTGAAGCTGATCGAGCCGGCGCTCGGGGCCGGGTTCGCCGTGGACGAGGTGATTTTCGGCGGCAAGGGCGAGCCGGAGGTGGTGGTGGCCGGCGGCACCGAGACCGCGCCCAAACCGCGGCCGAAGGGCGAGCCGGTCGCGGCGCGAACGTAGACGACTCGCTCCGCGAGTCGCGCCCTGGCGTACTCGTCATTCCGTTTAGCCCCTTGGTAACCCCTCCCGCCTCGCGGAGGGAACCTCACTCGCGAAGCGAGTGACCTACTTTCCTATGCCATCGACCCTCGCCGCACCGCCGCTCACCCCGCCCGCGACCGCGTGGGACACGGAGGCGTTCGTCCTCCGCGCCGGCTCGCGCGCCGAACTCGGTGCGAAAGCCCGCGCGCTCGCCGGGCAGATCGACGGCCGCCCGCTCGCGGAACTCGCGTCGGAATTAGCCGCGGAACTCAAACCGGGCGGAGAACGGCTGGCGGTCGTCGCCGGGTCGCACGCCGACCTCGCCGCGCGCCTCTCCCGCGCCGCCGACCGGCTTGCGGACCCCAAATGCAAGCAGATTCGTGACGCCAACGGCGTCTACTACTTCTCCGAGCCGCTCGCGGGGCAGGGGGCCGTCGCGCTGCTGTTCCCCGGCGAGGGGGCGCAGTACCTGAACATGCTCGCCGACTTGTGTGCGGCGTTCCCGGAGGTCGAAGAGACGTTCGCGTGGTCCGACCGGCTCGCGGCCGAAGCCGGGCGGCCGGAATCGTCCCTCCGCCGCATCCTCCACCTGCCGCCGGACGCCACCGCCGAGGAGAAGGCCGCCGCCGAGGCCGAGTTGCGCGGGCTGGGGCCGTCGATCTTCGGCGTGCTGCTGGCCGATCAGGCGATCTTCCGCGTCCTTCAGAAGCTGCGAATCCCGGTGTCCGCAGTGGCCGGGCACAGTGCCGGCGAACTCGGCGCGCTCCTGGCCGCCGGGGCGATGGGCCAGGACAGCCGCGGCGAGCGGCTGATGGGGATCATGGACGTCATGCAGCGGCAGGAAGCGGCCGCCGGCGGGCCGGACGTGGCGCTGCTGGCGGTCGGGGCCGGCAAGGCGGCCGTCGCGGCGGTCGCGCAGTCGGTGGCCGGCGGCGCGGTCGTCGTGGCGATGGACAACTGCCCGCACCAGTGCGTCGCAGTCGGTCCGACGCACCTCGTCGCCGCGGTCGAAAGTGCGCTCACAGAGAAGGGCGTGCTGGCCGAGCGCCTCCCGTTCAAGCGGCCGTATCACACGCCGCTGTTCGAACCGTATATGGGCGCGTTCCGCGAGCTGTTCGCGGCCGTGCCGTTCGCGCCGCCGCACACCCCGGTGTACTGCTGCACGACAGGGAGCCTGTTCCCAGCCGACCCGGACGCGGTGCGGCAACTGGCGGTCAACCAGTGGGTGACGCCGGTCGAGTTCACGCGCACGATTCAGGCGATGCACGCCGACGGGGTGCGGGTGTTCGTGGAGTGCGGGCCGCGGGGCAACCTGTCGGCGTTCGTGGAGGACATCCTGCGGGGCAAGCCATTCGCCGCGATCCCCGCGAACGTTCCGCGCAAGAGCGGGCCGACGCAGATCAACCACATGGTCGCGCAACTGGCGGCGCACGGGGTGGAGTTCGACCTCGCGGCGCTGTACGAGGGGCGTGCGGGCGGACCTACCCCCCCCGGCCCCCCCTCCCTGAAGGGAAGGGGGGAGACAAACCTTTCGCACGCCGAATCCGCGATTGAGTCGTTAAGCTCTTTCTCCCCCCTTCCCTTCAGGGAGGGGGGGCCGGGGGGGGTAGGTCTTCCCGTACTCGCCTACCTCGACGTGATGGAGCAGTTCCTCGACACCCAGCGCGCGGTGATGACGGCGTTCCTGGCCGCCGACCCTTCTTCTGTAGCCGGCCTCTGTGAGGCCGGAGCGTTCCCCCTCGTCGAAGCACCGCCCCCCGCGCCCGCCACCGAAAAGCCCTTCGCGCTCGTCGAAACCGTCGTCACGCACGAGCCGGGCCGGTCGGTCGCCTTCCGCCGCACGATGGACCTGCGCGAAGACGTCTACGCCGACCACCACACCCTCGGCGGGCGCGAGGTCAGCCGCACCGACCCGTCCCAGAACGGCCTGCCCGTTCTGCCGATGACGTTCAGCCTCGAAGCGATGTCCGAAGCGGCGTCGCTGCTGGCCCCGGGCAAGGTGGTGATCGGGCTGCGCGACATCCGGCTGTTCCGCTGGCTTCCGTTCGACCCGGAACCGACCACGCTGGAGGTCCGTGCGACCGTCGCGGCGGTCGATGCCGAAACCGGTGTCGTGGAAGTGAAGGCGGACGTTCGCGACCTCGGCAACTCGTTCCTCCGCGACGCCGCGAACAAGCCGGCGTGCGAGGCGGTCGTCATTCTCGCGGACCGCTACCCGGACCCGCCTGCGCCGCTGCCGTTCGACCTCACCGACGCTGCGCCGTGCGCCGCAACGGTGGAGGCGCTGCGGCGCAACATGTTTCACGGCCCGATCTTCCAGATGATCCGCTCGCTCGACCGGTACGGCCGCGAGGGCATTGAGGGCACGCTGGAGGTGCAGTCGCGCGACGCCTGGTTCCGCTCCGACCCCGACCCGCGAATCGCCATCGACCCGGTGCTGACCGACGCGGCCATGCACATCCTCGGGGCGTGGCACCTCGAACAGCCGGACTGGTCCGGCCGCATCCTGCTGCCCATCGGCGTCCACCGCGTCGAGTTCTTCGGCCCCGCGCCGCCGGTCGGGGCGCGGGTGCTGGTCCGCGGGCACAACGAGGAGGAGACGGCGCGGCAGGTGCGGCACGGGCTGGAGGTGTTCGACACCGCCGGGCGCGTGTTCCTGCGGCTGACCGGGGCCGGGTACTGGCGGTTCTACCTGCCGTTCGGGCACGTCAACTTCTTCGGCCCGAAGGACGAGTACTTCCTGTCGCGGTCGCTGCCCGAGGCCTGCCGCGAGGAGGAAGATGGAAGGATGAAGGATGAAGAGCGGGCCGCTTCTGATTCATCCCTCATCCCTCATCCCTCATCCCTCCAACGTTGCTACTACCTCGAACCGCCCGCCGACCTCCGGCAACCGGTGCTCCGCGCCGCCGGGGCACGCGTCGCCATGACCGCGAACGAACTGCAAACCTTCAACGCCTGGACTGGGGCCGACGCCGACCTGACCGACTGGTTCTTCACCCGGCTTCTGGCGAAGGACGCGGTGCGGGCCGCGTGGCACGCCCGACACGGCGAGGCGATGTATCCTGCGGACATTGAAACCGCCGAGATCGACGGCACAATTGTGTGTAGTCCGCGTGGCGCGCCGAAGGCCGAGTCGTTCCCGCCGGTGAGCGTCGCGGTCAGTGGCGGCAAGGTCGCGGCGTTCGCGGCGTTCGCGGAGCGCGTCGGCATCGCCCTCGAAGTGCTCGGCAAAAGCGCGTCGGCCGACGCCGAAGCCGCGGCCCGCCGGAAGGCGGCGTGTGGGGCCGTCGCCCGCGCGTTGGGGGTGCCGGCCGAAGGAGTGGCGTGCGAGGCGCTCGACGCGAGCGGCGTTGCGGTGGTCACCGCCGGAGGCGGGCGCTACCGGGCGCAAACGGCCCGCCACAAGGACGCCGTCATCGCCACCACGACCTGCGAGGCCGCGTGATGCGAACTGCCGACGAACTGCTCGCGGCCCTGGGCGAAGTCGTGCGCAACACGTTCCCCGACCGCGACTTCCCCGACCCGGACCCGGGCACCCGCGTGTTCGCCGACCTGGGCCTGGCGTCTATCGAACTCGTCGTGCTGGCCGAACGCCTGGACGCACATTTCGGCCGCAAACTGCCGTTCGGCACCTTCCTGAAGAGCCTGCGCGACCGCGGCGCGGACGACATCGAACTGGGCGAACTGGTCGCCTTCCTCCAACGGCACACACGATGAGCCGTCGAACCGCCGGCGTCAGCCGGCCGGGTCTTCTTCAACCTACCCGGCCGGCTGACGCCGGCGGTTCGACAGAAACGAACATGCCCGAAGTCGAAGCCAACGGCGTGCGGTTCTACTACCAGCAGTCCGGCGAGGGGCCGGACGTGGTGCTCGTCCACGCGGTCACCAGCAACATAGCCGTGTGGGCGTTCAGCGGGCTGATCGAGGCACTCGCGACTGACTTCCGCGTCACCGCCTACGACCTCCGCGGCCACGGGATGAGTGAGCGCCCCGCGACCGGCTACACCTCCGCCGTGATGGCCGAGGACTTCCGCGCGCTGCACGCGGCGCTCGGGCTGAAGCCGGCGGTTCTCGTCGGGCACAGTTTCGGCGGCGTCGTGGGGATGCACGCGGCGGTCGCGGCCCCGGAGTGCGTCCGCGGCGTCATCCTCTCCGACTCGTTCTTCCCCGGCCTCAAGCACGTCGAGCCGAATTTCGGTAAAATGAACATCTGGAAGGACTTGCAGGCCACGTTCGCGCAGGTCGAAGTCGAGTTGGGCGACACGGTGGATTTCGCGCGGCTGTTCCGCGAGACCGCCGCGCTGCCGGCCGACCGGATGAAGCGGCTCGAAGACATCTACGGGGCGTTCGGCCGTGGGTGGCTCCGTCAGCTTCCGAAGCTGGCCGAAACGACCTGCGGCGACGAGGTGCTGACCGAAGCGGGCCTGACCGCGGCTGCGCTCATCGGCGTGAAGCAACCGGTCGTTGCACTGTATGACGAGTTCTCCCCCTTTCTGGCCACGTCGCGGTGGCTAGAACAGCACTTGGCGTGCTGCACGGCGGAGGTGATTCCGGCCGCGAAGCACCTCGCCATGCTCGACAACACTGCCGGCTTCACCGACGCCGTGACCCGGCACCTGAGGCGGCTGAGCGGCGTCTAGTGTGGCCCGCTCGCTCCGCGAGCGGTGCGACGCGTGCGCGAGCGATTGGGACCGCCTGCCGAGTAACATCCGCTGTGGCACCGCTCGCGGAGCGAGCGGACCACCCTGAAGGCCGACCGGCACCGATGTACTTCGTCACGTTCATCCTGAAAAACCTGTGGCGGCGGCCGATCCGCACCGGGCTCACCGTGCTCGGGCTGGCGGTCGCCGTCGGCAGCATGATCGCGCTGCTCGGCGTCAGCCACAACGTCGAGAAGTCGGTCGAGTCCGCGTTCGAGGTCCGCCGTGTCGATCTCGTCGTGATGCAGCGGGGCAAGCCGCTCGGGCTGAACAGCGAGTTCCGCGAGTGGTTCGTCGAGCAAACGGGGAAGTTGCCCGAGGTCGAGCGGGTGTCCGAGGGGGCGGTCGGCGAGGCCAACCTCCAGTTCGCCAGCGGCGCGGTGGACAACGACATCATTCTCGTGCAGGGGTGGCGACCGGACAACTTCGGGTTCGAAGACCTGCAGGTCGTCGCCGGTCGCCGACTCCAGGCGGGTGACCGGCACAAGGTGATGGTCGGGCAGACGCTTGCCGCCAACCTCAAGGGCAAGGGCAAACCGGGGGCGCAGGTCGGCGACACGCTCATGTTCGTCGGCGACCCGGACCAGCCCTACGAGGTGATCGGCATCTTCAGCAGCCCGGTGGTGTTCGAAGTGGGCGGCGCGATCGTCCCGTTCGAGGACGGGCAGACCATCCACAGCAAGCCGGGCAAGGTGACCGGGTTCTCGGTCCGGGTCAAGAAGCAGTCGCCCGACTCCGCGGCCGAAGTCGCCGCCGTGAAAGAGAAGATCGACGCCCTCCGCGACCCCAAAGACCCGACCGTGCGGCTCGACGCCCAACCGCCGGCCAAGTACGTCGAGCAGGTGTCGCAACTGCAACTGATCCGCGCCATCTCGTTCCTGGTGTCGGCCATCACGCTCGCGGTGAGCGTCATCAGCCTGCTGAACACGATGACGATGTCGGTGCTGGAGCGGACGCAGGAAATCGGCATCCTCCGGGCGGTCGGATGGCCGCGCGGGCGCGTCGTTCGCATGGTGCTGGGCGAGGCGGCGGCGCTGGCGGGACTCGCGGCGGTCGCGGGCGCGGTGCTGGCGTTCGTCGGCATGCAGACGCTCACCCTGATGCCGAAGGTGAACGGGTTCATCGAGCCGCAACTCGCCCCGGTCGTGGTGCTCCGCGGGTTCGCGCTCACCGTACTCGTGGGCCTGATCGGCGGCGCGTACCCGGCGTACCGGGCCGCCAAACTGTTGCCAACCGAGGCGCTCCGCCATGACTGACGGCCCGCCGGCCGGCGCGCTGCTGTATGCCGACCGGCTGTTCAAGCGGTACCCGGACGGCGACGTCCGCGCCCTCAACGGCGTGTCGCTCGGGGTGCGCGCGGGCGAGTACGTGGCGATCACCGGGCCGAGCGGGTGCGGCAAATCGACCCTGCTGAACATGCTCGGTGTGCTCGACCGGCCGGACAGCGGCACCGTGTACTTCGCCGGCGAAGCCCTGAGCGGCCGCCGCGACATCGACCGCTTCCGCGCCAAGCAGATCGGGTTCGTGTTCCAGTCGTTCTTCCTGTTGCCGGCCTTGACCGCGCGCGAGAACGTGCAAATCCCGATGTTCGAAGGGCCGCCGCGGTCGGCCCGCGAGCGTGTGTCGAAGGCCGACGAGTTGCTCGCGCTGGTCGGGATGAGCGGCCGCGCCGGGCACCGCCCGCTTCAGCTTTCCGTCGGCGAGCGGCAGCGGGTGGCACTGGCCCGCGCGCTCGCCAACGACCCGCAACTCTTGCTCGCCGACGAGCCGACCGGCAACCTCGACTCCGAGAACGCCAACAAGGTGCTCGACCTGTTCACCGCCCTCCAGAAGAGTCGCAACCTTGCGTTGGTGGTGGTGACGCACAGCCCCGAAGTGGCCGAGCGAGCCGACCGCGTCGTCCGCATGAGGGACGGCAAGGTGGTGTCGGACAGCGGGGCGGAACTGGTCCCGGTCCCGGACCCGGCCGCGACCGGCTGAGGGTTTCCCGCGATCACCCGGCCGGTAACTCCAGCCGGAAGCACGCGCCCGACGCGCCGTCGGCCGGGCGGTAGGTGAGCGTGCCGCCGAGCACCTCCGCCCACTGCTTCGCCAGCGCCAGCCCCAGACCGGCGCCGCCGGCGGTCGTGTCCGCCTGCTCGCCGCGGCGGAACGGCTGGAAGATCAGCTTCCGCTCGCCCGCCGGCACGCCCGCGCCGCGGTCCTCCACCTCGAATACGACGCGCCCGGCCCCGCCCGGCTTCACCCACAGCCAAATTCGCCTGTCCGCGGCGTCGCGGGTGTACTTCCGCGCGTTGTCGATGAGGTTCCCGACGATCTGCCCGACCAGCGCCGAATCGGTGCAGACGTCCGCCTCTGCTGGAAGCGTCGAGACGACCACCAACTCCTTCCCGTCGGCGGCCACGCGGTCGGCCCACGTGGCCCGCAGCGACTCGACCAGTTCGGTCACCTTCGTCGGCTTGATGTCGCCGCCCCGCGCCCGCTTTTCGAGCCGGGCGAAGTCCAGCACGTTGTCGATCAGCCGGTGCAGCCGGTCCGACTCGGTCGCCAGCGTGTTCAGGTACTCCTGCCGCTTCGCCTCGTCCTGAATCATGCCGCTCATCAGCAGGTCGAGGTACAGGCGGAGCGAGGTGAGCGGGGTGCGGAGTTCGTGCGTCACCGCCGACACGAACCGCATCCGCCGCTCGGCCAGGTCGAGCAGCGTCCACCCGCTGAACCCGACGGCCGCGACCAGCACCGCCGCCGCGACCCACGCGAACACCAGCCCGAGCCGCAGCGGCGTCCACCCGGCCGGCGGCGGGTCGGCGGTGACGCCCGGGTCGAGTTGCAGGGGCAGCGCGGTCATTGCGCGGTCGGGCGACACGTCGGCCGCGGCCTTCACCGGCACCAGTTTGGCGTTCGGGAACAGGTCGCGCACCTCGGCGGTGAGCACCTCCCGGAGTTTCGGCCAGTCGAGCACGACGCCCTGGTAGAGCGTGCGGTCGTCGAGCCGGGCCGGGCGCACCAGCACCAGCGAATCCGAGCCGTCGGCGGCGGTGATCCACTGCGGCCGCATCGACCCGAGGTGGATGCTGACCACCGGCGGGCTGACGTAGCTGACGGTGTTGAGGGCGAGGTTGTTGCTGAGCATCCCGGGGGCCGGGCGGTCCTCGCCGGGCGGCACCGGGCGCGGCGGGTCGGGGTCGTTGGTGAGTTCGCGGAACTGCTCGGCCTGGAGCTTCTTCAGCAGGTCGCGGGCGCGGTCGGTGGCGGCCCCGTTGTCCTTCTGGTCGGACATCTGGCCGCCCTGCAGACCGCCCTGGAGGTTGCCCAGACCGTTGAAGCCGCTCTGGTCGTTGTTCGGGTTGCTCCAGCTCTGCCCGAAGCCCTTGCCCTGGTACGGGTCCTGGGCCGCACCTTTGGCCTCCTGCACGCCGCGGGCGATCGGCCCGAGCCGGGTGCGGAGGTCGTTCAGTTGCTTCTCGTTGTCGGCCGCCGACCCGGCGCGGCCGTTGAACGCCGCCTGCTGTTGCGCCGGCGCGACGGTCGGGCGGGGCGGGGGCGAGTTCGGGCGGGCCTTCGACGCGACGCGGGCGTTGGCGGGGGGGGCGAACTCCCACCCGAGCAGCCGGAACGCCTCGCCGGGCTTGTGCGCCAGCTCGAGTTCGGCCGGCGGCGGCTTGGCGGGCGACGAGGCCGCGACCGGGGCCGCCGGGTCGGCCGACGGCGGCTGGGGATCGACCAGCGGGGCGGCGAACGGCCGCGCGTCCGGCGGGGTGGCGCGGTCGCGGGCGCACAGCACACTCCACGTGCCGCCCGACGGCAGTTGGTCCTTGACCGCGTCCAGCGCCGCGGCGCGGTCGGCGGTGTTGTTCCGCAGCGGCAGGTCCGGCCACGCCTCGGCGACGCGGGCGGACGCGGCCGGGTCGAGCACCTGCGGCGACTCCCACCCGGCGACCGGGTCGAGCTGGACGTGCAACTTCATCCACTCGGGCAGCGGCGCGGCCAGCAGCGGCGTCGGGCCGGCGGTCGAGCCTTGCAGCGGGTCGGCGGTGGTGTAGTGGTGGAACGGGCGGCTGTCCTCGACCCCGAGCACCGGCAGGACGCGGCCGTCGAGCCGCCACAGCGCGACGCGCAGGTTGTTGCCGAGTTCGGCCTGCGCCGCGGTCTCCCGCTGCGCCCGCTCGACGCGCAGCGCCGCCACCGTCACCCACCCGAGCACCGCGAACACGCCCGCCGCGGTCAGGACGAACGCCGCCGGCCACCGGTACGATCCGAACGCGCGACGCATAACGGTCCCGAGTTTCAGGTTCCAGGTTCCAGGTTCCAAGTTAAAGGCAGCAGGCCAAGTCGCGCCCTCGACCTGGAACCTGGAACCTGGAACTAGGTTTTCGCAACGACTTGTGACTCGATTAGAAGCCCCGGGCCGGCCATGTACCCGTGCGCCCGCACAGTGACGATCGCCTCCGGCCGTTCGTCGGCCGTCGGGTCTTTGAGCTTGGCTCGCAGCCGGGCGACGTGCATATCGACCGCCCGCGTCTCCAACCCGGCGGTGCCGATGCCCCACACCCGCGACAGCAACTCCTCCCGCGACACCGCCCGCTCGCGGTTGCACACGAGGTATTTCAGCAGTGCCGCTTCCGTCTCGGACAGGTCGGCCCGGGTGCCGTCGCCCCACCGCACTTCGCGCCGCAGCAGGTCGATGGTGCCGCTGCCGACCTCCACCAGCCGCACCTCGGGGACCGCCTTCATCGTGCGGCGGAGGATGGCCTCGACGCGGGCGATCAGTTCCTTCGCCGAGAACGGCTTGACGACGTAATCGTCGGCACCCATCTTGAGCCCGCGGACGCGGTCGTCCTCGCTGCCGCGGGCGGTCAGCAGGATGACCGGGCGGTCCGGCTCGGCGCGGCGGAGCGCGCTGAGCACCTCCAGCCCGTCCCGCTTCGGCAGCATGATGTCGAGCAGTACCAGATCGACGCCGGCGGCCGCCGCCTCGCGCAATCCCACCTGGCCGTCGGTCGCCTCGGCGACGTCGTACCCGCTCAGCCGCAGCGCGTCGGCCACCCCGCGGCGGATGGCCGGCTCGTCCTCGACGACCACGATTCGCGCTTTCGGCATGGCTGCACCGGGGGTAGCTGTGGGCGACGGAATGAAGACGACGTGTCTGAGACGATTCAACACGGTCGGCGGTTTTCCGTTGGCCCCGCGCGTCATTTCACCGGCTTGACGTCGAGCTTGCCGACGAAGTACAGCCCGCGGCTCGGCACCCCGGGCGCGGTCGCGTCCTTGGCCTTCGATTGCGTCAGCCCGGCCGTCACGACCACCTCCTTGCCGCTGAGCGGGGTGAGCGTCGGGGCGAGCAACTTCCACTCGTCGGCGGTGGCGCTCACCCACACGCGGACCTCTTCGGCCCCGCTGTCGGTCTTGCGCCGGACCGCCACGTAGGCGGTGGTTCCCTCGACCGTCAGCACCCCGCGGACCTCGGCCTTGATCTCGCCGAACTTCGGCTCCTCGGCACTGAGTTGGGCGTACCACCCGCCGGCCTTGACGATGTGGATGTTGGCGCGGGTGGCTACGTCGCGGACCGTCGTGCGGCCGCCGGTGAGGGTGAACTTGGTCAGCCCCTTGTCGCCCGGCTCGCGCACCAACTGCGCGTCGAACGTGTACTTACCGCTCGTGAACCGCAGTTCCTTGCCGTCCCAGGTGCCGGTGAAGTCGGTGCCGAGCAGCACCCCGGTCACCTTCCCGTCCTTGACCGACTTGATGACCAGTTCGCCGGTGTCGCCGTCCACGTTGGCGGCCCACGTGCCGGTGGGTAGGTCCGCCGCGCGGGCCGCGGCGACGAATGCGAGGGTGGCGATCAGAGCGAGCGCGACGCGGGTCATGGGTCCACCTGGGGAGTGGGAGAATCTTCTGACTGTCGCCGGCCTCTGTGAGGCCGGCGCGATGCGGCGTGTGTCGCTCCGGCCTCACAGAGGCCGGCGACAGAAGGCACACTACTTGGGAGCGACCTGGAAGCCCTTGTCCTTGGCCTGGTCGCGGATGACCGACTTGAACGCCTCGTCGAGCGCCTTCTCGGCGTCGGTCTTCGGCTTCTTGGCCAGTTCCTCGTCCACCTTCTTCTGCCGGGCCGCGGTCAGCTCGCCGATCTTTTTCTGCAGTTCGGCCCGTTCTTCGGCCTTCTTCTTGAGGTACGGCAGCCGCTCCTCCGGCTTGAGCTTCTTCATCTCGTCGCAGAGGTCTTCGTCCTTGATCTTGGTGATGTCGAAGTCCTTCTCCTTCATCTTGTCCACGAGGTCCCAGGCGCTGTTGCGGTACAGCCCGCCGGCTTTCGTGGCGGCCCGCTCCAGCGCCGCGGCCGGGGCCGCGCCCGGGGCGGCCGGGGCCTCCTTCGCATTCTTGTCCTGCGCCGCCTGGTTCTTCAACTTCGCGTCGCCCTCCTTGCCGTAGGCCACGTAGGTGGCGTTCAGCGCGTCGCTCAGCTTCAAGATTTGCTCGTCGAACTCGGTCTTGACCACCACCTGCGCCGCGGCCTTGTTCTGGTCGATGTTGACGTGCCGGCCGCCGCACTGCTTCGAGAAGTTCGCCCAGCCCTCGATCTCGTTGTCGTGGTTCCACTTGCAGTAGATGGTGTTCACGACAATGCCGGCCTTCTTCGCCTGCGCCGCGACGTCGTCCAGAGCGACTTGCTTGTCCTGGTCGGCCGGCTCGTTGCCGCACACGAAGATGATCTTCAGCGCGTCTTTATCCTTGCTCCACGGCTGCTCGTCGAGGGCGGTTTTGGTGACGCGGGCGACGTACTCGTCCCCGCCGCCGGTCTTGAGGGCGTTCAGCGCCTTGTACACCTCGTCGAGGTCTTCGGTGAGGTCCACTTCCTTCTTCACCCAGCCCTTTTTGGCGTCGAACTGCATCGAGCCGTAGGCGTAGAGGGCGACGCGTAGGCTCGGCGTCGGCTTGATGCGGGCCAACTCGTTGACCACGTTCCACAGTTGGATTTTGGCCGAGTCGATCAGCCCGTTCATGCTGCCGGACACGTCGAGGCAGATGACGAGGTCGATGGGCTTGCCCATCGCCTCGGCCGGCGGGGCGGGCTTGGGCTCGTCGGCGGCGCGGAGCGGCGCGGCGACGACGCCCGCGAGGGCGGCGACGACCGCGAGGGCGGCCAGGCGGACGGAGAGTGACATTGGGAAACCTCCCGGGTTCGCCCGCGCGGCGGGCGACAGATGGACGAGGCGCGTTGAGCGGCCCTCGTCATATCCGACGAGATTCTAACCACTTCGGTTTGCGCCGGGTGTAACGCTTCGGTAACTGCCGCCTCCACCGCCGCTTGCGGCGTCGCGGGCGCTCAGCGGGCGCGCAGCAGGACGGCCCCAAGCACGAGAAGGGCCGCGGCCACGACCACAGCCACAGCGGCCCGCGTACGGCGCGGGCGGCTCGAAGCGGGCGCGGCCGGCGCGGCCGGCGGTTCGGCCCGACGCGGGGCGGGTTCCGCGGCGACCGGGGCGGATGACGCCGGCGGTTCTTCGACCGGGTGCCGGTAGGCGGCGACCGCCTCGGCGACTTCGCCCGCGTCGGCGTAGCGGTCGGCGGGCGTCGGCGCGAGGCACCGCTTCGCCACCGCGATCAGGTGCGGGTCGGCCCCACAGGCGTCGAGGCGGGCGAACGTGTCCGAGAAGTTACCTTCGAGGCACCGCTTCACCACATCAACGATTCCGGCGGCGCTCGGGTGCGTCGGCTTGCCGGTGAGGATGAAGCACAGCAACCCGCCGAGGCCGAACACGTCGGTGCGGGGGTCGCCGCGCTCGCCGCGGACGCGCTCCGGGGCCATGTACCCCGTCGCCAACGCGCCTGGTCCCACAAGGGTCATCGGTGCCGGCGGTTCCGGCTCGGCGAGTACTCGGGCCTCGCCCCAGCCCATCAAGTACGCCTCTCCCGACTCGTCGATCATCACCTTCCACGGCGTCGGGTTGCGGTGGACGACGCCGCGGGCGTGGGCGTACGCCAGCGCCTCGCACGCGCCGGCGAACGCCCCGATCAGCCGCGCGCGGTCCGCGGCCGGAGGGCCGGCGCGCACGATGCGGTCCAGGGGCTGACCCGAGACCAGTTTCATCGCCATGAACGGGCGGCCGTCGGCACACTCACTCATGACGTACAGCGGCACGATGCCGGGGTGGACGAGCGAAGCCGTGATCCGCGCCTCGCGCAGGAACCGGTCGATCTCGGAACCCGGCCGCAGCACCTTGACCGCGACGTCGCGCCCGAACTGCCGCGCTCGGGCACGATAAACGATGCCGCCCGAGCCTGCGGCGATCATCTCGAGGATCTCGTACCCCGGGACGCTCGGGAAGTCGGGTTCGGGCATGGAACGGCCCTCATTCGGACTATTTCCCCCACATTACCGCGCCGCACGTCGGGTTCGCCAGTCCCCGCCGGTTACGCGAGTTACACGGGCCGAAGCAGAGATTCTGGGTTTATGCAAAGTCCGGGCGGTGCGGGTGCCGAAGTTTCTTCTGAATCGAACGGAACCGCATACCGTTGTCGGGGGGACACATGAAGCGGACCGCGACCAAGTTGATGCTACTGGCCGGGCTGAGCGGGGGCGGGTGTGCCACCTCCGACCAGCGGACCACCCAGGCCCCGCCGCAGCCGCAGGCCCAGCAGCAGCAGGCCGGCGGCGGGTTCGGCACCGTCACCCGCGGCAAGCAGATCACCAACCTGCAAGGGCCGATGGGCGAGCCGATCGTGGTGACCCGCGGCGCGGCCCCGACCGGGATGCGCACCGCCGGCGGGTCGAACACGCTGGTCGGCGCGGGCGGGGTGATCCGCCCGGTCGGCGCGCCGGGCGTCGTCACCGCCGACGTCGGCGGGGCGGTCGTGCCGGGCGTCGGCGGGAGCGTCATCAGCCAGGCGAACTACATCGCCAACGCCAAAGAGGCACTCGGCCAACTCGGCCAGGGCAACGCGGTCGGCCCGAACGGGCCGAAGCTGCCCAACTACGGCATCGTGCCGGTGCCGACGACGGGCGCCCCGGGCGCGGTCGCGGCGGTCGGCGCGTACACCGGCGGCGCGGTCCGCGGCCCGGCGTTCAGCGGCCGCTCGTCGATCAACTTCACCGGCCCGGCCGGCATGAAGGTGACGTGGCAACTGCCCGACGGGTCGTTCAACGACGAGGCCAACGCGCTGACCGCCCCGAAGGAGTACAACTTCCTGCAAGGGCAGGTGTACCGGCTGCGGCTGTCGAGCATCCTGCCCGACTTCCCGGGCCGGTCGTTCTACCCGACGCTGGAAGTCGCCCCGGCCAACCCCAAGTCGCTCACCTTCCTGAGCCACTCGTCGGTGCCGATCACGTTCGCGGCCGACGACTTCGCCCAGGCCCGCGCCGGCAACCTGGTGGTCAAGGTCATCTACCTGCCGGACCCGATCAACCAGGACTTCAGCACCATCGTCGGTGCCGAAGAGGTGGTCTCGACGCGGCTGGAGCCGGGCGCCGACCCGGTGGCCGAGGCCCAGCGCCGCGGCACGATCCTGGCCGTCATCCGCATGGGTAACATCGACCTGGAGAACCGCGTCTCGCCGTCGATGGTCGCGCCGCCCCCGGGCGGGTTCGGCCCGCCGCCGGGCGCGTTCCCGGCCCCCGGCGCGGTGCCGCCGGGCTTCGTCCCCGGCCCGGGCGCGGGCGGCCCGCCGCTGATGACCCCGCCGGCCGGTGTGATGCCGGCGCCGGTCCCGCCGGGCACCGACACGCTGCCGCCGAAGGCCGGCGATGCCCCGCCGAAGCTCGGCGCCGGAGCGCTGCCGCTGACACCGCCGGCCCCGTCGGCCCCGGGCACCGCGAGCGTCAGCACCCGCGCCCCGGCGGCGCTGCCGCTGCCGCCGTCGGCCCCGACCGACCTTCCGCCGGCCCCGCTCGCGCCGCTGGCCCCGCCCGCGCCGAAGACGAAGTGAGTTTCAGGCTCCAAGTTCCAGGTTCCAAGTTGAAGACGCAAGCGACCTCGGCCGCTCGGTTTTCACCTTGGAACCTGGTTGTTTCAACCTGGAACCTGGAACGTGGAACCTGGAACTCGGAGGCGTCATGAAAGCTCGAACGCTCACCCTGCTCGGCGCGCTGTCGGTAGGGCCGTCGGTGGGGATCGGTCAGCCGGTGCCGGTGCCGGCGCAGGGGCCGCCGGCGGGCGTTCCCGCGCTCGGGATGCCGCGCCCGGCCGCCGGGCCGGCCGTCGCGCCGCTGCCGCCCGGGGCGTTCGCCCTCGAACCGGGCATGGGCGCCCCGGTGCCCGCGCCGCTGGTCGCGGCCAAGTTCGTCGTCCCCAAGGACGTGCGCGTCACCGCGTACCCCGGGGCGGCCAGCAGCCGCATCTTCGACGCCACCAACGTCGTCGGGCTGCGCCCGGGCTACGCGTACCGGTTCGAGCTGTCCAACCTGCCGTACCACCCGGGCGTGTCGCTCTACCCGGAGGTGGAAGTTCGCGGCACGCTCGTCCCGCGGCCCGGCATGAAGTACATGGACTACCCGCTGCCCCTCACGCTGTCCGAAGGCGACATCGAGAAGGTGCTGAAGGGCGTCGTCATCACGAAGGTGCTGTACCTGGAAGACCCGGAGAAGGCGCTCCCCGCCGAGGTGGGCCGCGACGCCCCGGTCGAGATGCCCGACCCGACCGACGAGGCCGCGCTCAAGGCCGCGCTCGCCAACGGCCGGCTGATGGCGATCGTCCGCGTCGGCAACCTGCGCCCGACGATCGAGCAACTGCGGTATTACGCGGTCGAGGGCACCATCCTGCTGCCCGGCGAGAAGTTGCTGAAGACCCCGGTGGCCGCGCCGATGTTCCGCTACTGGGCGCAGCCGATCTACGACCCGATCCTCGGCCCGAACGGGCCGAAGGAGGAGTGCTTCGTGGACGGCGGCGACAAGGGCGACCCGCTCGGCATCACCCCGAGCGGCAACCTGGGCGGGCTGAACCCGACCGACGTCGGGGTCGAGTACACGATCGGCGGCAAGCGCAAAGTCACGACATCTAACGTGATTTGCATCTGCTCGCCGCGGTTCATGGTGCGGCGGGTGGAGATCGTGCCGGGCGGCATCGAGCACCGCGTCTCGCTCGCGGGGAACATCGGGGTGACGGGGCCGGGGTTGCTCCGCGACCGCCGGGCGGCGATGGTGGGCGTCGCGATCGAGCGGCCGGCCGGGATCGACGGGAGCGTGCGGCCGTCGGCGTTCGTGGGCAAGGTCGGGCTGTCGTTCTTCATCGGCAGCACGCGGCCGCTGGTGGTCGGGCAGGTCGAGGGCGTGAAGGTGACCGCGGCTCTGGTGGAACCGGAGCAACTGACCGCGTACCCGAACCTGTGCCCGCTGACGGTGACCAAGAGCGTGGACCCGCCGGGGCCGAAGTCGCCGGGCGACGTGGTGACGATCACCATCAAGTACGCGAACACCGGCAGCAGCGAGGTGAGCGACGTGGTGGTGAGCGACAGCCTGAGCGGCCGGCTGGAGTACGTCCCGGGGTCGGCGGCGTCGGACCGGGCGTCGAACTTCAGCGTGGGCGACAACGAGGTCGGGTCGGTGGTGGTGCGGTGGGAGTTGCCCGGGACGATCCTGCCCGGCCAGAGCGGCACCGTGAAGTTCCGCGCGAAGGTGCGGTGAGCGAGGGAACTCCGACAGCGCCGGCGGCCGCGCGATTTGAAGTCGCGCGGCCATCGGCGCTTCGTGATACAATCCAACCAAGCATTTCGCATCGGAGGGCGAGCCGTGGAAATCCCGGTGATCGTGGAACCGCTCGCCGGCGGCTGGCAGGCCCGCTGTCGGCACCCGGTCGACGCCGCCGCGACCGGCGACACGCGGTACGAGGCGACGCAAGCGTTGGAGGCGGCGCTGACCGCCGCGACCGGCGGCCCGGTCACCCTCCTGCCGCTCGAAGTCACCCCGGACAAGCCGTGGATCGCCTTCGCGGGGTCTATCTCCGACGGCCCTCTCACCGACGAGTGGCTCGACCACATCGCTGAAAACCGCCGTCAGCGCGACGCCCTCGACCAAGCGGCAGTCGCCCCGCCTTCTGCCCAGTCCGTGCCGTGAGCCTGTACGTCTTCGATACCGATACATTGTCGCTGTTCGGTCGCCTGCACCCGGCGGTCGTGCGGAACGTCATGCTCCACTTGGCTGACGACATCCGCGTGACCGCGGTGACAATCGAAGAACAAGTGGGCGGGTGGTATTCGGCTATCCGCGCCGCCCGCACGCCGCAGCAGATCGAAGCCGCGTACACTCGCTTCGCGGACGCCATCCGCGAACTCGCCGGTTGGGATGCGTTGCCGTTCAGCGTTTCCGCCATCCAGCGCTTCCAGGCGCTCCTTCGCCAGAAACTGAACGTGGGCGGAAACGACTTGCGTATTGCCGCGATCGCTTTGGACGTCGGCGCGATCGTCATCACCCGCAACCTGCGCGACTTCCGCCGCATTCCGGGCGTGCAGTGCGAGGACTGGTCGGTGTGACGCTCACCCGGCGTCGGCGGCGAGCAGTTCGGCCAGGCGGTCGCGGGTCCGCACCAGCACCGCCGGCGGGTCCGGCCACTGCTCCAATATCACCGACCCGGAAAAGCCCCGCGCCTTCAGCCGCCGCACCAGCCCGCGCAGGCCGCGGTCGTCCACCCCGCTCGGGCCGGTGAACAGCGGCAGGTGCGAGTCGCGGTCGCCCCAGTTCTCGTGCGCGTGCCAGTGGACGATCGGCACGTGCCCGCCCAGCAGATCGACGTACCGCACGTAGTCGTTCCGCGTCGGCCCGTGCAGGTTCGCGTGCCCGCTGTCCAGGCACATGCCGACCCGCCCGGCCGCGCCCGGCACCGCGGACAGCACCCCGAACACCGCGTTCGCGTGGTCCGGTGACGTCGCCGGCGTGTTCTCCAGGCTCAGCACCAGATCGGCCTGCGCCGCGGCGTCGAGCAGCGGCTTCAGCGCCTCGACGTAGTCGCGAGCGTGGTGCTCGGGGAAGAAGTGCAGGTTCACCACCTTCGCCGCGATCGCGCCGCCGAACCGGATGCTCCGGGCGAGCGCCTCGGCCCCGTCGCGGGTCGTCGGGTCGGCCGCGAACGGGGCGTGGACGCTGAACCGCACCGCCCCGGCCAGCGCCACCCGCCGCAACTCCTCCCGCTCGGCGTCGGACGCGAGGTCTTCGCTCCACCCGTGCCGGCCGCGGTCGCTGAACCACTCGAACGCCGCGAACCCGCTCGTGCGGGCGAACTCGTAGGGCAGGTTCGCCGGCGCGTGCGCGCTGGTCTGGTTGCCGATGCGGATCATCTCGCCCGCCCCCGAAGGTGAATGGCCGTGCGGCCCGCGTTTCCCTCAAGCCACGCAACTTCCGCGGTCGATCACACTGACGGTGCCGGGTGCCGCGCGCCACGAGGAGGACGGCCGTGCGACGCGTTCACATTCCGACTGCGGCCGCCGGGCTGGCCGTTTGTCTCGCGCTCGCCGCCCCCGCCCAGGACGGCCCGTTCGGCGGGCTCGCTCCGTACTACCAGCCCCAGCGCCGGTTCATCCTCCCGATCGAGGACAAAGCGCTCGCAGCGTTGGACCCCAAACCGACCCATCTCCAACTCTACTATGCCACCAGCCGCGGGCCGTTTCAAAAGGGCGCGAAGCTGGCCCTCAACGAGCTGATCGAGGCCGGAAGCGGGAAGAAGGGCATCATGTTCGAGGCCCCGCGCGACGGCGACTACGAGTTCAGCGTCCAGTTCATTTATAAGGACGGTTCCGTCGCCCCGAAGGAGTCGGAGATCGGTCCGCAGGTCCGGGCGATCATCGACACCACCCCGCCGCGGGTGCAACTCGCCGCCATCGGCAACGGCGTCGAGTGGAACGCCACCGACGACAACCTCGACCCGCAAGGGATCGTCCTTCAGTACAAGTGGCCGACCAGCAACGACTGGACGACGATCAACGACAAGCCGACCGACCCGAAGTTCCGCCCGGCCGACACGTTCGCGTGGAAGGTGCCGGCCGGGAGCAAGCCGTTCGAGGTTCGCGTGCTGGCCCGCGACCGGGCCGGCAACGAGGGCGTATCGCCGGTCGTCACCGTGCCCGGCGGGGCGACCGCGGTCGGACTGCCGAAGGCGGCCGGCGGGCCGGGTTGGGCCGGCGGCAACGTCGGCGCCGCGCCCGGGCTGCCGCAGCCGCGCATCGACTACGTCAACGAACTCGAGTTCAACGTCGATTACACCGTGCAGCGGATGGGCCGCTCCGGGGTGCAGGCCGCCCACCTGTTCGTCCTCAAGGAACAGGGCAACTGGGAACTGGTGAAGCGGCACCCGGTCAAGCTGATGCCGGACGACAAGGGTCCGCATTCGCTGTCGCTCCCGTACAAGGCCGCGCTCGAAGGCACCTACGGGTTCTACGTCATCCCCGAGAGCGGCGCCGGCAAGAAGGCCGACGACCCGCAGCGCAACGACCCGCCGATGGTGTTGGTCGTGGTCGATACCACCAAGCCCATCGTGAAGATCACCGGGGTGCAGGTCAAGCCGGGCGGCACCCGCGGCCCGCTCGTCGAGTTCACCTGGGAGGTGAGCGACCTCAACCTCATGCCCCAGCCGGTCGATCTCGAGTGGACGCTGGACAAGTCGGCGGCCAAGTGGAACGAGGTCAAGACGCGGCTAGACAACAACCTGTCGCGGACCACCGGCCGGTACTCGTGGGACATCCCCGACGAGAAGCTGTGGAAGTTCTGGGTGCGCGCCCGGGCGCACGACAAGGCCGCCAACACCGGCGAGTTCGTGTGGCCGCAGGAGGTGATCGTCGATCTGGAGAAGCCGTCGGCGACGATCGACCGCATCCGCGGCGGCAACGCGCCCGCTCCCAAAGCGCCGGCCAAGCCCGACGAGAAGCCGGACAACCTGCCGAACTGAGGTCCGCGGGGCTGCGAGCGGTCCCGCCGCTTGCGGCCCCGCGCCCGCGGGGCTTATACTCACCGCACCGACCCACGGTGCGCCCATGAACTCGCTCTCCCCGGACACGTCGCCCACCCTGCTCGCCCAACTCCGCCTGCCGAACCCGGCCGCCGCGTGGACGCGGTTCGAGCGACTCTACAACCCACTCATCCGCGCCTGGGCACGCCGGCAGGGCTTTCAGGACGCCGACGCCGCCGACCTCGTCCAGGAAATCTTCGTCAAACTGATGCACGAGCTGCCGCGGTACACGCGGACGGACGGCGGCACGTTCCGCGGGTGGCTGTCGCGGGTCGCGACCAACGCCGGGCACGACTTCCGCCGCCGCAAGGCCACCCGCCCGCTGCCGGCCGCCGACGGGCTGTCCGGCGCCGATGCCCCGGCCGCCGGGTTCGAGGAGGCCGAGTACCGCCGCGAACTCGTCGCCAGCGGGCTGGCCCTGATCCGCGGCGAGTTCGAGGAGCGGTCGTGGCAGGCGTTCGAGCGCACCGCCGTGCGGAACGAGCCGCCGGCGCGAGTGGCCGCCGACCTCGGCATCTCCAAAGGCGCGGTGTACGTCGCCAAGAGCCGCGTCATGGCCCGCCTCCGCCAGGTCGTCACCGACGAGCTCCTCGACTGATCTTTTATATATAGTATCCGCGCAATCAGTATATCTCAAGGTCGAAATCGGAATTTTTGTGTAAGCTCGCGGGACGTCGTCGCGTTCACGATACGGCCCCTCCTCCCCGCCCGGTGCGCCATGACGAAGCCCAGCGACACGATCCTCCGCGACTACAAGCTCGGTCGGCTGACGCCTGACGCGATGGCGCAGGTCGAGCGGTGGCTGAAGGAGCCGGGCGCGGCCGACGAACTGAGCCGCGTCACCGCCCGCGACCGCGTCACCGACGCGCTGGCCGGGATCACCGCCGTGCCGACCGCTGCCGCGGCGGTCGGGCCGGTGGCCGACCTGCCGCCCGTGATCGACGGGTGCCGCGTCATTCGGGAACTGGGGCGCGGCGGGATGGGCATTGTCGTCGAGGCCGAAGACCCCGTCCTTTGCCGCCGGGTCGCGATCAAGGTCATCACCCCGCAGTTCGCCGCCGACGGGGGCGCGCGCGACCGGTTCCTGCGGGAGGCGCAGGCGGTCGCCCGGATCGAACATCAGAACGTCATCCCCGTCTACCGGGTGAGCGAGTGCGGCGGGCTGCCGTTCCTCGTCATGCCGAAGCTGGAAGGCCGCCCCATGGACGGCTGGCTGAAGGAATGGCAGGAGCAGGACAAGTTGCCCCCGGTGAGCGAAATCCGGCGGGTGTGCGGAGCCATCGCGGCCGGGCTGGCGGCGGCGCACGCGGCCGGTCTGATCCACCGCGACATCAAGCCGGGCAACGTGTGGCTGGAGGCCGACGGCGGCGTCAAGTTGCTCGACTTCGGGCTGGCCAAGCCGCTCGACCCGACCGACGCCGCGTCGCTCACGCACACCGGCGGCATCCTGGGCACGCCGGCGTACATGAGCCCGGAACAGGCCCGCGGTGCGGAGGTGGATCACCGCACCGACCTGTGGAGCCTGGGGGTAATCCTGTACCAGTCGGCCACCGGGGAGCGGCCGTTCGACGGCAAGAGCACGTACGAGGTGCTCACCAAGTTGGCCACGGACACGCCGCAGTCGCCGGTCACCCTCGTTGACGGCGTACCGCCCGAGCTGTCGGACCTGATCGACCAACTGCTGTGCAAGGACCCCGACGGCCGGCCGGCGACGGCGGCCGAGGTGCGCGACCGATTGCTGCCGCCGGTCGGCCCACCCCTTCTCCCGCCTCCGCCCCCGCCCCCGAAGAAGAAGCCGCAGCCGCGCCGCGGGGTGTGGGTCGCGGCCGCGGCGCTGGCGTCCGTCGTGCTTGCGGTGGTCGTCGCCCTCGTCATCGTCAACAGCAAGGACGCCGCGCGGTCCGGTGCGGCGAATGATAAGGGCAACGCCGAGCCGCCGAAGCCGACGTTGAGGCCGATACCGTCGCCGAAGCCCGCGCCCGACCCCGACCGCGCCGCCGCGGAAGCCGTACTCGCCAGCGGCGGCCGGATCCTGCTGAACGGCAGCCCCGGCCCGTACTTCACCGGCCCGCTGCCGAAGGAGCCGTTCCGGCTGACCGCGGCCCACTGGCACAAGGACCGACGCGTCACCGACGCCGATGTGGCCGCGCTCAAGGGCTGCAAGCACGTCACCTCGGTCATGCTGACCGAGACGAGCGTCACCGACGCCGGCATGGCGGCATTCAAGGGGTGGACCGGCCTGACGGCGCTGAACACGCAGGGCACGTTCATCACCGACGCCGGGCACGAGAACTTCAAGGACTGCACCCGCCTGGAGAACCTCAACATCCAGACGCTGTACGGGCACCCGCGGATGACCGACAGCGGGGCCGCCCACTACCGCAACTGTAAGAAGTTGGTCACGCTCAACCTCAGCTTCAACGACGTGACCGACCGCGGCGTGAGCTACTTCCGGGACTGCGCCGCCCTCGAACACCTGAGCCTCTGCGGCTGCGAGCGGGTCGGCGATCGCACCCTGGAATTGCTCGCGGGCTTCCCCCGGCTGCGGTTCCTCACCCTGCAAGACACGCGGGTGACCGACGCCGGGGCCGACCTGCTGCCGGCGTGTACCAACCTGACCGACCTGAACCTGATCGGGACGCGGGTGACCGAGGCGAAGGCGACCGAGCTGGCGAAGCGGATGCCGTGGTGCCGCATCCTGTGGGGCCAGAGGGCGTTCGAGCCGGCCGCCCCAGACCGCCGCGCCGCGCACTGGGCACTGGACAGCGGTGGCACGGTCCGGGCGAACGGCGAGGCCCGCGACATCAAGGCGGTCGCCGACCTGCCGCCCGGCGACCTCCGACTCACCCACATCGACCTGAAGGGCCGCGGCATCACCGAGGAGCTGATGGCGAGCTTCCGCAACTGCGAGGGTGTGACCCACCTCGACCTGAGCTTCACCGACACGGATGCCGCGGCGCTGGCGCACTTCCACCGCTGTGCCGACCTGACCGTTTTGCTACTGGAGAAGTGCCCGAAGGTGACCGACGAGGCGATGCCGCAGATGAAGGGGCACCCGAAGCTGGCCCGGCTGGTGCTGCTCGACACCGGCATCACCGACGCCGGGGCGGAACATCTGAAGGAGTGCAAGAGCCTGCGGGAACTGTGGGTGAACGCGCCGAAGGTGTCGTCCGGGAAGGTGCTCGGGCTGCACAAGGCGCTGCCGAAGTGCCTGATCGTCGGCGGCGGCAGCCGGTACGAGCCGACCGAGCGGTAGCCGGTCGCGAACCACCGACGTTCCGCCCGCGTCCTCTCCGGGGTACACTTCCACACCCCCAGAGGACGCGCTCATGCCCGACGCGGACACGCCGGCCGTCATCAACTTCTATTCCACCGGCGGCGAGTACGGCTGCTTCTCCAACTTCTCGCGGCACAGCGTCTTCCTCAAGGGTAAGCGGTGGCCGACCTCCGAGCACTACTTCCAGGCCCAGAAGTTCGCCGGCACCGAGCACGAGGAGGCGGTGCGCCAGTGCGCCCGGCCGGCGGAGGCCGCGGCGATGGGCCGCTCCCGCAAACTGCCGCTCCGCCGCGACTGGGACGCGGTCAAGGATCAGGTGATGCTCGAAGTGGTGCGGGCCAAGTTCACCCAGCACGAGGACTTGAAGGCGACGCTGCTGGGCACCGGGGACGCCAAGTTGGTCGAGCACACCGCCAACGACAGCTACTGGGGCGACGGCGGCGACGGGAGCGGCAGGAACCGGCTGGGGTACATCCTGATGCAAGTTCGCGACGAACTGCGCGCCGAGGCGAAGTGAGCGGCCCGCGCCGCTCGCGGCGGCGCGGGCAGGAGGGGCGGCGTCACGGCCCGCTGAACGGGGCCGGGATGAGGTTGTTGCCCTGGAACAGGCGCGGCTGCTGGTTGAGCGGCCCGTCACCGGCCACCACCGCCAAGTCCTGGATCAGGAAGAGCGGGTTGGTCTGCCCGGTGAAGGCGAAGAACGTGTCGTCATCGACCGGGACGTAGGAGGACGTCGACGGCACCGTCCCGCCGGCCGGGGTGGTCGGGCTGGGGGTGAAGCCGTTGCCGAAGAACAGCCCGGTCGTCAGGTTGAGCACCCGCGAGAAGATGCCCGGGTACACGGTCGTCTGGCCCAGGTTTTCGTTCGTCGTCGGGTCGAAGGTGCGGACGACGGAGGTGCCGATCAGGTTGGCGTAGATCTCAGACCCGAGGAGGTTGTCGGTCTGGCCGGCGGCCACATTCACCCCCTGGCCGACGGTCGGCGGGAAGGCGAAGAAGCTCTGCTCCATCGTCGCGCCGCCCTCCCACACGCTGTACACCCTGACGAGCGGGGCGACCGACGCGGCCCCGACGATGATCTCGTCGTAGGCGGAGGTGTCCGACTGGCCGGTACCGAACGTGAACCCGGGGTCGCGCTGCTTGTCCACGCTGCCTGTCGCGACCGTCACCCCGCCGTTGTAGAACGGGTCGAACGCGAAGAAGTCCCGCTGCACCACCCCGAACCCGTCGGCCACGATGATCCGCGACGACGCGGTCGCCGTGCCGATGACGATCTCTTGCTTGAACCGGTTGACCGGCCGGACCCCGGTGGCGTTAAAGATGAAGTCGGCGAACTCGGTGGTGAACCCGCCGTTGAACCCGCCGCCACCGATCCCGTTGGCCACGTTGCCGACGGCGATGTTCAGCCCGCCGGTGTACTGCTGGCTGAACGCCAGGAACCCGCTCAGCAGCCGCCCCTGGGCGTTGTATACGCCCACGACCGGCAGCGCGCCGCTGGCCGGGGCGACAATGATCTCGGCCTGGCTGTCGCCGAGGACGTCACCGACGGCCACGTTCAACCCGCCGGTGAAGTTGCCGAACGGCTGGAACGTGTTCCGCAGGTTGCCGGCCCGGCCGAAGATGCCGATCGTGCCGGGGACGCCCGGGCCAGTGCCGAGCACGTACTCGTTCTCGACGAACCCGCCATTTTGGATGGCGGCGTTGTCCGGGTACAGGTCGCCGGTGGCGATGCTCACCCCGCCGGCAAGCTGGGGGACGCCATTGAAGTTGATCTGGCCGGTCAGCGGACCGGTCAGATTGGGGGTGAGAAATACGGGGTTGGTTCGGTCTTCCAACCGCTCGACCGACAGCCGGGCGGCGTCGCGCGGCGTCGTGCTGGACGAAAAGGACATTGATCCCTCCTGGACGGGCCGCCCCCGATACCGGGGCACGGTCGGGAGACGCGCCCGACCTGCGCGTGAAAGATACCGCCCAAAAGCCGCCCGGGCGCGCCGCGACGGGCCAAATCGCCCGCCCCGTGCCGCGCCCGGCAAGGACAAACCACAGTCCCGGCATCCCGCCACCGACCGCGCCACCCCGGACAACGGGCGCAGCTTGCGGCGCTTCTCACGGGGCGACTGCGGCCGTGCCGCGGGGGCGGGTTATCCGTACACGCTGCCCAGCGACGCCCGGAACCGGTCCACCGACGACCGCACCTCGGCCGTCCCCTCCTCGCTGCTCGCCCACCCCAGCGGCTCCACCACCGCCCCTTCCAACTGCTTGTAGGTGGTGAAGAAGAACTCCACCTCGCGGACGAAGTGGGCGGGCACGTCGTCCAGCTTCTTGATGTGGGCGAACAGCGGGTCCTTGTGCGGCACCGCCAGCACCTTGAAGTCGTTGGCGCCCTTGTCGCGCATGCGGAAGATGCCGACGACGCGGGCCTCGATCAGGCACCCGGAGAACGTCGGCTCGTTCACCATCACCAGCGCGTCGAGCGGGTCCTGGTCCTCGGCCAGGGTCTGCGGGATGAACCCGTAGTCGCCCGGGTACACGGCCGAGCTGTACAGGTAGCGGTCGAGCTTGATCAGCCCGGTCACCTTGTCCACCTCGAACTTGTTCCGCCGCCCCTTCGGGATCTCGACGATGACGTTGACGACCGCCGCCTCTCCGGTGCCGGGCGGGATCATCATGTAGTCGCGGATGTAGTCGCGGCGCGCGAACATGCCGGCTCCTGCGTGCGGTGCGGGGGAACGCTCGTCGTCATGATACGCCCCGCGCCGGCAACGGGCAGAAGCCCGCCCCGGGAAGAGATGCCACCCGGGTGCCCGACCTTTCAGGAAAGCAGTGAGGAGTGGGGAGTGAGGAGTGAAACAGCCGTTTCTGTTTTACTCCTCACTCCCCACTCCTCACTGTGCTCAGTCGCCCAGCTTGACCGGCACGGTCCGCGGCTTGACGGCGGCGATCTTGGGCAGCGTCACCCGCAGCACCCCGTCGGTGTAGCTGGCCTCAACCTTCTCGGCGTCCACCAGCGTCGGCAGGGCCAGGACCCGGGCGAACGTGCCGCTCACCCGCTCCTTCCGCAGCCACGACGGCTTCGGCTCGCCCTCGGCCGGCTGCGCCGGGGCCGGGCGGGACGCCTTCACCGATAGCTTGTCGCCGCCGGTGACGGTCACCTCCAGCGACGCCCGATCGACCCCCGGCAGGTCGCCTTCCACGTACACCGCGTTCTCGTCGTGCCACACGTTGAGCGGGAACGCGGTCACGTCCGGCTGATTGGACAGGCGGCCGAGCAGGTGGTTGAACTCGTCGCCCACCGCGGTCATCTCGTTCAGAATCACCCCGAACGGGTGACGAAGGTTCCGCGTCATGATTCACCTCGTTGAGTTTGATGTCTTCGGCGGGCCTTGCTCCGCCCGCCCCACTCTGTGTGAGGGCGGCTGCGAAGGAAGGATTCGGGATTCCCGCGTCGAGACGGCCGATCGGCTATATTCAACCGGCGTGCCAATCGCCCGTCTGTCGGCAACCGGACGAGAAGATCGGCCCGAATCGCTTGAAAATCCGTGGGTTGCGGCGACGACTGCGGGGCGGGTCGTTCGCGCGCGTCCGGCGCGCGGCTGTCAACTTGTCACCGGCGGCAGAATCATTGCCGTGTCCGGCTACGGGTCGGGTACAATTCTCGAACACTCGAAGCCCGCACCGCGAGCCCGTCCGGCTGAGTTTGCCAATGCCACCCGACGACACCGCCGACCGCGCCGCCGATTCGCCGTTCCCGCCGGCAGGTGACTGGCCGCCGGCCGACGAGTCGAGCGAGTACCCGGTCCTGTACCCGGAGGCGATTCCGGTCGAGCCGGAGCCGCTGGTGGTGTACCCGGAGCCGGACCCCGAACCGCTCGTCGTCCACCCGGAGCCGGACCCCGACCCGGTGTTCTGCCGCCGCTGCGGCGAGACGTCGGTGCCCGAAAAGAACTGCTGCCCGTGGTGCGGGGCGTGGATGGTCGGGACGCGGCCAAAGGCCCGCTTGGTCGCCGCGCGGCGCCGCTACGATGACGAGCCGGAAGAGGACTGGGACGAGCGGCCGCGCCGCCGCTCCCGCCGGCGCGAACTGCGGCCACTGATCCCGCCGCTGGTCGTCGTGTTCGCCGGCTACGGGCTGCTGCTGGTCACGCTCGTCGGCAGTGCGATCGCGGCGGCCGTGCTCGGGTTGACCGGCGACGACGTGTACCAGGGGATGGCCCTGAGCGGGGTCGCGACCGCGGGGCTGACGGTCGGCGCGCTGGCGCTGGTGTGGCGGGAGGCGCGGCAGCGGGTGCCGGAGGGGACCGCGGTCCTCACCTGGGCGGTCGCCTTCCCAGTGCTCGCGCTGCTCCTGTGCCTGAACATCACCTACATCACGTTCCTGCGCGAACTGCTGCGGCCGTTGGGCACCCCGCAGGGGATGTCGATCCAGGTGACGTGGGTCACGGTGCTGCTGATCTGCGCCCAGCCGGCGATTTTCGAGGAACTGTTCTTCCGGCAGATGGTGCTGGGGGTGTTCCGGCGGCGGATGAACCTGCACGTGGCGATCTGGACGACCGGGGCGATGTTCGCGCTGGCGCACCTGGGCAACCCGTTGGGGATGCCGTACCTGTTCCTGGCCGGGGCGGCGTTCGGCTACGCCCGCGCCTACGGCGGGCTGTCGCTGGCGATGCTCCTGCACTTCGTCCACAACTTCGCGGTCATCGCCTACGAGGCGTGGAAATAACGAAGTGCTGAGTGCTGAGTGCTGAGTGCTGGGTGCTGAGTGTCTTGTCTTGGCCCTCTCCCCTTGCGGGAGAGGGTGGCCGAGTCTTCGAGGCCGGGTGAGGGGGCGCGGAGCGACGCGGTTGCGCGAAGCTCCTCTGCGCACATCAGCCCGCCCCTCTCCCGCAAGGGGAGAGGGCCAAGACAAGACACTCAGCACTCAGCACTCAGCACTCAGCACTTTCAAGGCTTCTTCGGCCCGCGCAGCTTCATGTTGATCATCTCCACCACCAGCGCGAACGCCATCGCCGCGTAGATGTACCCCTTGTCCATGTGCTGCCCCAGACCCTCGGCCACCAGCATCACCCCGATCAGGATGAGGAACGCCAGCGCCAGCACCTTCACCGTCGGCCGGCGGTCCACGAAGTCGGCGATCGGGCCGGAGAAGTACAGCATCATCAGCATCGCGATCACCATCGCCACGATCATCACCCACACCTGCTCGACCATGCCCACCGCGGTGATGACCGAGTCGAGCGAGAACACGATGTCGATGACCGCGATGGTCAGGATCGTCTTGCCGAAGCTGACCGCGACCGCCGGGGCCGACGGCGCGTGGCCGGCCTCCTCGGCCTTCGCGTGCTCCACCTTCTCGTGAATCTCGAACGTGCTCTTCCCGATCAGGAACAGGCCGCCGGCCAGCAGGATCAGGTCCCGCCACGACACCTCCCGGGCCTCCATGTCGTGCAGGAAGCCGAGTTCCGGCAGGGTGAAGATGGGGGCCGTCAGCCCGAGCAGGAACGACAGCGACAGCAGCAGCAGGATGCGCGTCCCCAGCGCCGCGGCCAGCCCGATCTTCCGCGCCCGCGGCCGCTGCTCGACGGGCAACTTGCCGGCCACGATCGCCAGGAAGATGACGTTGTCCACCCCCAGGATGATCTCCATCGCGGTCAGCGTCAGCAGCCCCAGGATGACCGCCAGCAGCGACAACTTCTCGTCGTTGACCACCTTGATCTCGCGGACGTCGGCCTTCTTGAGCCGGGCTTCGGCCCGCTCCATCGCCACCACGAACACCTCCTCGGTCACGTGCCCGCGGACGATGCTCTTGTCGGTCAGTTGGACCGTGTCCTGCCCGCTGCCGCTCGGGTCTTTCTGGAACGTGATCCGCCGCACGTGCCTCAGGTTGATGGTGGTGCTGCCGGTCTCCGTCTTCAGCACCACCGCGGTCAGTTGCAGCTTGCCCTCGATCGCCGCGCCGTCAACCGGCTCGACCTTCACCTTCGGGAACTCGGGCGCGGCGGCCGGCGGGGCGGCCGGCGGGTCCGACTGCGCGAGCAGCGGCCGGACCGCGGTGACCGCGACCAGCGCGAGACCGACCGACAGGACGAACACGGGCAGCGGGCGGCGCGGCATACGACAACCTGGTTGGGGGTGGCGAGCGTACCGGAGCAAGTGTAGTGGAGGCGGACGGGCGGCGTAAGCCCCCTGTTCCGCGCCCCGAGGTTGCCAATCGCGTGCCGGGTTCGGAGAATCGCACTCATGAGCCGCGAACACGACCTTCGGCGCGTTTTGGACTGCGGAATCGTCGCGGTCGTGCGGTTTTCCGACCCGGCCCCGCTGCTCGACGTCCTCGAGGCGCTCGCGGCCGGCGGGGTGACGGTGGCGGAAGTCACGTTCACCGTGCCCGGCGCGCTGGACGTCATCCGCGCGGCCAGGAAGCAACTCGGCGACCGCGTCCTGCTCGGCGCCGGCACCGTGCTGGACCCGGAGACCGCCCGTGCCGCGCTGCTGGCCGGGGCCGAATTCATCGTTGCCCCGAACACGAACCTCGACGTGATCCGCGTCTGCCGCCGGTACGACAAACTGGTGATGCCGGGCGCGTTCACCCCGACGGAGGTCGTGTCCGCGTGGGAGGCCGGCGCGGACGTCGTGAAGGTGTTCCCGGCCGACGTGGTCGGGCCGGCGTTCTTCCGGGCGATGCGCGGCCCGCTGCCGCAGGTCAAGCTGATGCCGACCGGCGGCGTGGATTTGACGACCGCGGCCGAGTTCCTGAAGGCCGGGGCGGTGTGCCTGGGCGTCGGCTCGCAACTGGTCGATCCGAAACTGGTGGCGGCCGGCGACTTCGCCCGCATCACCGCGACCGCGAAGCAGTACGTCGAGATCGTGCAGCGGTTCCGCGCCGGGTGAGGGCCGAGTTTTATCCGCAGATTTCGCAGATCGACACAGATTCAGGCCGGAAGAAGAGTTGAGTTCGACCGGGCTTCTGTCTTCCAATCTGTGTTTATCTGCGTAATCTGCGGATAAAACTCCTCCTGTCTTCGCCCCTTGCACATCACCATGCCAGACGTCATCGCGTTCGGGGAAGTCATGGTCCGGCTGGCCCCGCCGCACTTCCAGCGGCTGGAGCAGGCCCGCGCGCTCGACGTCGAGGTCGGCGGGGCGGAGTTGAACACCGCGGCCGGTCTCGTGCGGCTCGGGCGCTCCGCCGCGTGGGTGTCCCGCCTGCCCGACAGCCCGCTCGGCCGGCTGATCGCCAACCGCGTCCGCGAGGTCGGCGTCTCCGACCGGTTCGTGCAGTACACCGACGAGGGCCGGTGCGGGCTGTACTTCCTCGAGTTCGGCGCCGCCCCGCGGGCCAGTTCGATCCTGTACGACCGCCAGGACTCGGCCATCTCGCACGCGCAGCGCGGGATGTTCGACTGGCCGACGATCTTCGCCGGGGCGCGGTGGCTGCATGTAACAGGGATCACCGCGGCGCTCAGCCCGGGCGCCGCGGAGGTCGTGGACGAGGCGATGAACGCCGCCCGCGACGCCGGGGTGAAGGTGTGCGTCGATCTCAACTACCGCGCGAAGCTGTGGCCGAAGGAGCGGGCCGCCGAGGTCATGGCCATCCTGCTGCCGGTGTGCGACGTGCTCATCGCCAGCGAGGCCGACGCCGAGCACCTGTTCGGCATCACCGGGACCGACTTCACCGCGGTCGCCGAGGGGCTGGTCGAGCGGTTCGGCGTCTCGACGGTCGTGGGCACGCGGCGGGAGGCGTCGCTGGTGTGGCGGAACCGGTTCGCCGCGGTCGGCTACTCGAACGGCCAGACGTACGAGTCCGCGTGGTACGAGGTCGAGATCGTGGACCGGCTCGGCGCCGGCGACGCGCTCGCGGCCGGGCTGATACACGGGCTGATCGACGGCGACCTCAAGAAGGGCCTTGACTACGGGGCGGCGCTCGGCGCGCTGAAGCACACCATCCCGGGCGACCTGCCGTGGATCACCAAGGAGGAAGTCGAGGCCGCGATGCAGGGCCAGGGGCTGCGCATCCGGCGTTGAGAACGAAGGCATTCACTTCGGGGATGCGTCGGTGGCGGCCCCTCACCCGGCCGGCGGTTCGGCTACGTCTCGTGACTCCGGTGTAGCTTCAGCGCGCCGGCCACCCTCTCCCCGTAAGACGGGGCGAGGGAACACGCTCCCGCCATGCACAGCGACTCGGCGCGTGTCGCTATTGAGGCGCGCAGGGTATTCCCTCGCCCCGTCTTACGGGGCGAGGGTGGCCGGCGCGGACCGCGACGGCCGGAGTGAAGTGTCGTAGCCGAACCGCCGGCCGGGTGAGGGGCAACTACCCCGCGCTTCTGCAAAGTCCCTCACGCCGCCTTCGCCAGCGACAACTCGTCCGTCCACACGAACCCGTCGGCCTTGAGCAACTCCAGCAACTCGGCGTGAACCGTCTTCGCGCTCTGCCGCCGCGTCGCGTCGAGGTCGTTGCTGAACAGCATCAGCGTGCGCAGGTTGTCCGGCGTCGCGCGGTCGTGCGCCTGCCGCAGCCGCAGCGCGGTCGTCCGCACCACCGGCAGGTTCTCGGCCCGGCACCGGGTCGCCGCGTACTCGTCCAGGCGGTCGGCCGCCAACGCCCGCACCCGCTTCGGCAGCACGTTGATCGCCAGGAACGACGGCAGCGTCGCCGGGTCGATGATGAACGGGATTTCGCGCGCGTCCAAAAAGTCGAGGATGCGCGTCAGGTTCAGCGCGTTGTACACCTGAAGCACGATGCCGCCGAGCAGCTTGAACCGCGGCCCCGCGAGCGCCGTCAGCCGGTCGATGTTGCGGCTCACCGTCTCCCACCGCGCCGGGTAGCGGATGTACTCGTAGAACTCGCCCTGCGAGTCGATGCTCAGCGTGAACTGCACGCTGCGGAACTGCTGCAACTTCTCCAGCACCGACTCCTTCAGCACCGTGCAGTTGCTGTTCAGCTCGATGTCGATGTTTTCGGCCACGCGGCGCTCGATGAGCGTTTCCAGAATCCGCTCGACCTGCTTTTCGAGCATCGGCTCGCCGCCGGTGAAGTACAGCGACCGCAGCTCGTCGGCGTTCTGGAGCAGCACATCGGCCACCCAGGCATCGTCGCGGAACCACGGCCCTTCGGGCAGCCGACTGCCGCCCGACGTACGCTCCGCCGTCACCTCCGCGACCGTGCCGATCGGTACGTGCGTCAATTCGATGAGTTCGACCGCCACGCCGAGTTCGCGCGGGTCGCCGGCGGCGCGGAACGTGTCCGCCTCGACGCGCACCGTCAGTTCGTCGCCGGTCGTCGTGACCGGGAACGTGCGGTCCAGCCCGCGTCGCCACGGCAGCCGGCCGTCGAACGCCACCGCGTCGTTGACGAGGACGCGCGCCCGCTGCCCCCAGTGGTGCCGGCGGCCGAACTTCACGCGCACGGCTTCGGGTTTCGCGCCGACGGGCAGTTTCACGCTCGCGGTCGCGGTCGAACCGGTCCAGCGGAACGCCGCGGCCCCGGCCGGCTCCTCGTACTGGTAGAAGCCGTCCAGCTTTACGCCCTGAACGGCCGCCGGCGCGAGGGCGACGCGGCCGACGCTCCAGTCGGCCCCGGTGCGGGCGCGGCCGGTGTCGAGTAGCACCGGCGCCCACTTGCTGTGGACCGGGTCGCGGGCGATGCCGTGGCTGAACACCGGGAAGCACATCCGGCACTTCAGGTTGCACAGGTTGCCCGGCATTAGTTGGTAATACAGCGGAAGGCCGCTCACGCGGAACTCGTCCCGCTGCGACTCCGCAATCAACTGGTCGAACAGGGGGCCGAGTTCCTTCGCCCACCGCACGTTCGACTCGACCCGGCGGCTGGTGCCGGAACTCTTCTCGGCCACATAACATGCGCTACAGTCGGATACGTACTTGCCGGCGAGCATGTCGCGCCGGACGCGGCGCATGTACTCCGAGTTCCACACCGCTTCGAGCGAGTTTTCCTGGAGGGTGAGCGGTTCGTTGTCCGCGTGGACCGCAGAGTGCGACACGCAGCACAGCTTCGCCTCGCCCTCCGGAAACACCGCCAGGTGGACCCACGGCAGGGCGCAGAACGCCTTGTTGTCGGCGAGCGGCAGGCTGGTCTTCATCCGTGACTCCTCCGGCGGTGGGGGCGCTGTAGTGTGCTTCGGCGCGCAGCCCGCCCCGGCCGCAGCGAAAGTGCTGCGTCATACCGCCGCGCGGTAACCTGGGCAAGCCCGGCCGATGAATATTGTTAAACGCCCAATCACTGTGAATTTTCATTCACTAAAGGGGATAGTGGGTGATAAGTTGGCGAAGTCAAATCAAAAATTGCAGAAAAGTCAGGTTGGCCACAAAAAAGCACAAAAGGCGCAAAAATGAAGGCAAAAGAATAAGTTCAACACGACTCTACTATCTTCGTCTTCAGCCTTCTTTTTGCGCCTTTTGTGCTTTTATGTGGCCAACCTGACTTTTGACTTTACCCCACCTCCCACGCCGCGCGCGACAGCACGGCCAGCGCCAGAAGGGCGGCGGCCGTCGGCCGCGCGTCCCAGCGTGCGCTCGCTACCTTCTCGGCCAGCCCCGCCGACACCTTCCCGACGGCCGCCTCCAACCGCGCAAGCCCCAACTGTCCCGCCCGCTGCTCCAACTCCTTCCACGACTGCGAGATGTGCGCGTCGGCGCGGCGCAACCCCGTGACGAACAGCGCGCCGATACGCGCCTGAAGGTCGGCGAGCCACGCGGTGAGCGGGTCGGGCGGTGCGGCGGCTTCTTTCGGCCGCTCTGGCGCGGCGACGCCCTCCGCGCGGTCGATCCACGGTTGCACCGCGACGCGGGTTTCCTCGTGCCACACCAACGCGACCGGTTGGATGAGCAACTCGCCGCCGGTCAGCCGCACAGGCCCGGACACGAACCGCAACCCCTCCGGGGCCGCGGTGAGGCGCGCGAGCAGTCGCTCGGCCCCGTCCGCGCCGCGACTCGTGAACGGGTGCCGCAGCACCGCACGTTCGCCGGCCGCGTCGAGCACGACCGCTTCCACGCACTGCGTGTCGGGGCGGAACGTCATGCCCTCGACCGCCGCCACCGGGCACACGTGGAAGTCTTCGGCCACGCGCCGCGGCCGCAGCGCGGACGGCGGTAACATCCCGAGCCGGGCGCGCACTTCGGCGAAGCTGTCGGCGAGCACCGGCGGCCGGAGGCTCTCCCACGCGAAGTTCTGCGGGCTGACCGCCGCCTTGACGCGGCCCAATACGAGATGGTGGTCGGTGGCCCGCTTGCCGCCGCTCGTGATCAATTGACCCGCCCCGAGTTGCCCGAACGACGCGTCCTTGAGGGCGGGCGTTTCGGCCAACTGCCAGAACGGCTTCGGCTCACCGGGCGGGTCCGGGTCGGCGAACGTGCGGCTCACCGCCACCACGCTCCCGCTGTTCGCGTCTTGCAGGTACGCGGAGACGGTCGCGGACTTGCGGCCGACCCGCACCCCGCACCCGAGGCCGATGAACCGCGCTGAGCCGAGGTCGGACCAGTGGTCGTGCGGCGTGCCGCGGACCAGCAACTGCGGCGCGGCCCCGGTGTCGGCGCGGACCGCGTCGGCGCGGGTCAGCAGTTCCCCGGCGAGTCGGGCGAACTCGTCCGGGTCGAACCGGGCGTCGTGCGTGGCGTACTGCTCGTACTGTTGGATCAGTTCGAGAACGACTTCCGCCGGCCAGATCAGCCCGGCGGCACGGCAGTCGGCTTCGAGCCGCGCCAGCCGATCGCGCCACGCGTTCCCGGCAGCCGTAAGCCCGATTTCGGCGCACTCCAGTAAAGCCGCGTCGATCGCGTCGAGTGCGACGGTCGGCACCGGCAGTTTCCGCTCCTGTGTCGTGACGATCCCGGCATCTTTGTCGGCGGGCAAGCGGCGGAACGCCCACACCGCGAGCGGCACGTGCCCGCACGGCGGCGGGGCGGCGCAGTCGCAGTACACGTACCGCGGGTCGCCGCGCACCTGGAACCGGAGCGTACACGCGAGGTCGTGGAACCGCGCCGTCGGCTTGTGGCCCTTGACCAGTTCGACCAGTAACCCCTTCTCGAATTGGGTGCGGGCGAGCGTCAGGGCCGCCGGCTTGAAGTGCTTGGCGAGTTCGTCGTCGGGGATGTCGCCCGGGGTCCACGCACTGCTGACATCGACCACAGCGGTTGCCGAAACGGCGTTTCGGGCCTGGTAGGCGAGCACGGTGCGGACCGCGTGCCGGCACAGCTCGGTGGCCGGGCAGGTGCAGCGGGCGTCGGACACGGTCTTGCCGCCGGGCAGCGTACACGTCGCCCCGTCGGACCACTTCGCCGTGACGGTGCCGTCGGCCGCCTCGTCGAGTTCGCCGGTCACCTCGGCCTCGTCGAGTTCGCGCTGGGCGCGCTTGACGGTGCCGCGGTTGGTGAGCGCGGCGAGGTCGTCCGGGGTGAGGCTCAGCAGGTCGGCGCGCGGCATGGGGGTGTTGTATTCGGCGAGTAAACCCACCCCCAACCCCCTCCCTGAAGGGAGGGTGCTTCAGGCACCGACACGGCGCAAACGTCGGCGCAGTGTAAAGCTGCTAAAGCCCCCTCCCTTCAGGGAGGGGGTTGGGGGTGGGTATTTTGCGGGCAAGATTTCGGAATTGTGTTGACAGCGTGTAGGAATCGGGCCAAACTCACCATTGCTCTGCCGTGGCGATCCCTCGCGAATGCGAGCGCGAACCCGGGCAGGGAAGTTGCGGCCCGGCCACTCTCTCACCGGCACCCCGCTGAAACGCACGCCACCCGGACTCGTGACAGTCTCTCCCTACTGTCGCGGGTCCGGGTGGTGGTGTTTTGTCCGCTGAGAACGGGCCGGCGTACAGATCCGCCTCTCCCCTCGGCCTGTCCGCCGGCCCGTCTCGTTGGATACCACACCTCTAAAGCATGCCGCGGGCCAAATCTGCGCCCGGATCGGGCGATACACACCAAACCCTTGAAAATTCAGGCAATCGCGACAGGAAAAAATTTCGCGGTTGTTCGCGCGGCGGGTTGGCAATGCCTGATCTGATTGCATTTCTGGCAGGTGTTGCCCGCTGTTGCGGCAGGAGAAGGTTCGAAGTTGCATCCCGTGCGCCGGCGGTGATATACTCGAAATCCCCACAAATCGGCCGGGAAGGAGCCGCGATGACCGCAACAGACCTCGTCAAGCGTCCGCTCGGCGGCGCCCGGGTGCTGGTCGCGGAGGGCGACCCGGACGGCTCCGCGGCGCTGACCGCGGTGCTGCGGCTCAACGGGTTCGACGCCCGCGAGGCGCGAACAGCCGAGGCGGCGCTGAAGGCCACCGCCGAAACCCGCCCGGCGGTGTTGGTGGTCGATCTGGACCTGCCCGACGGCGACGGGTGCGCGCTCATCCGCCAAGTGCGCCGCTTCCCCAACCCGCCGGCGGTCGTGGTGGTGACCGGGCACACGACCGAGAAGGCCCGCCGCGCCGCCGCCGACGCCGGCGCGACCGCGTACCTGCTCAAGCCGGCCGACCCGGTCGAACTCGCCAAACTGGTTACGCAACTCAGTGCCGGGAAGTGAGCCTCACCCGCGAACGACCGTGGTGTCAGAGTCGCCGCCGGCCTTGTCCTCACCGGGCGGCGTTTCCCACCACCGCGCCGCTTCGGCGGCGCTCCAGTCCTTCGCGCAGCCGCACGCGGCCAGCGCCACGTCCAGTTCGGCGGCCGACGGGAACCGCTGCGCCGGCTCTTTCGCCAGGCACCGGGCCACCACCGCGGCGAGGTCGGCCGGGACCGCCGGGCGGAACTCGCGCACGTCCGGGGCCGGTTGCGTGAGGTGGGCGGAGATCAGCTTGCCGACCGTCGCGCCGTCGAACGGCGGCCGGCCGGTGAGCATGAAGAACGCGACGCACCCGAGGCTGTACAGGTCGCCGCGGGCGTCCACCGCCTCGCCGGCGGCCTGCTCGGGGCACATGAACGCCGGCGTGCCGAGCACCGTCCCGGCCCGGGTGATGCGGTCGCTGCTGTCGGTCGCGCTGTGGTCCTGCACCAGCCCGAAGTCGAGCAGTTTGGCGACGTCCCGCTGCCCGCCCAGCGCCGCCACCAGGATGTTGCCCGGCTTGAGGTCGCGGTGAACCATGCCGCTGCCGTGCGCCTCCGCCAGCGCCCCGCACAACTGCCGCAGCAGGTACACGGCCCGGCCGGGGGCGAGCGGGCCGCGGCCCTTCACCAGCCCGTCGAGCGTCGGCCCGTCGAGGAACTCCATCACGTAGTAGAAGCTGCCGTCGTCGCTGCGGCCGTAGTCGTAGATGCGGACGGTGTGGAAGTGAGTGAGGGCGGTGACGGCCCGCACCTCCCGCTCGAACCGGGCCGCGGTCGCCGCCTCGGCCGCGAGTTCGGCGCGGATGAACTTCATCGCGCACGGCCGCTTGAGCAGCCGGTGCTCGGCCAGCCACACCTCCCCCATCCCGCCCTCGCCGAGCTTCCGCTTGAGCGTGTACGCGCCGAGCTGCTTGGCCTCGCGGAGTGCGTCGTACGCCTGCCGCTGGAGGTCGTTGGCCCGGGTCGCGCTGAACACCGCGATCACCCCGGACATGAACAGCGGCAGCGCGGTGGACGGGATGATGACGTCCAGCGCCGGCCGGACGGCCGGGTTGACGGCCGCGGCCAGCAGGGTGGCCGTGATCGGCACCGCGCACATCACCCCGGCGCCGATCAGGCTCCGCCGCCGCGGGTTGGGGATGAGCACGCCGTACAGGATGACGGCGAAGATGATCGGGTAGTTGGTGATCAGCCCGTCGAGCCGGTAGATGGCGTCGTCGAGCCGGTCGTCGGGCGACTCGACCGGGTCGGCGGCGAGGACGATGAACCGGCCGACGCCGGCGAACAGGGCGATCGCGGTGAAGTGGGTCACCTCGACCACGCGGACGTCGGCGAGCGCCGCGTCCGGCCGCCGGACCAGGAACGCCAGCCCGGCGACCGCCTGGCCGAAGGTGAGCAGCGGCAGCCCGACCGCCCACCGCCCCAGCCCCGCTTCGCTCGGCAGCGGCGACAGGCCGAACACCCCGAGCAGCGCGATCGCGGCCGACACGAACCCGATCGCGGCGTGCGTCACGATCAGCCGCTTGCGGAGCAGCACGCGCGTCTCTTCGGCGAACCCGGCCGACCCGCTCGTCACGGCCGGGCGGGCGGCGCTGGCGTCGGTGCGGAGGAGCGTCTCGCCGGTGCCGACCGGCGGCGCGGCCGGCCGAACGACGGTCGCGCCCGGCTCGTCCGGGTCGGGCGGGCGGATTGAGGTTTCGTCGGAAAAGTCGGGCATGGCGGCGTTCCGGCGCGGGGGTGGGCTTTCAACCATAGTTCCGGTTCGCCGGGGCGGCGGTCACGTGCCGGCCGGCGGCTCCTCGGCCGTCTCGGGCAACTGCCAGTCGATCGGCTCCTCCCCGGCCGCCGTCAGCGCGGCGTTGATCTTCGAGAACGGCTTGGTGCCGAAGAACAGGTGCTCCGAGAACGGCGACGGGTGGGCCGACTTCACCACCACGTGCCGCGTCTGGTCGATGAGCGGAATCTTCTTCTGCGCGTACGCCCCCCACAGCAGGAACACGACCGCCCGCGACTGGTCGTTGACGGCCCGGATGGCCGCGTCGGTGAACTTCTCCCACCCCTTGCCGGCGTGGGAGTTGGCCTGCCCGCGGCGGACCGTCATGCACGCGTTGAGCATCAGCACCCCGCGCTTCGCCCACTCGGCCAGATACCCGTGCTTGACCGGCGGAATCCCGAGGTCCGATTGGAGTTCCTTGTAGATGTTGCGGAGCGACGGCGGCGGGGCGACGCCGGGCCGGACGGAGAAACACAGCCCGTGCGCCTGCCCGGGGCCGTGGTACGGGTCCTGGCCCAGGAGCAGCACCTTCACCTTGTCGAGCGGGGTGTAGCGGAAGGCGTTGAACACGTCCGCGGCCGGCGGGAAGACGGTGTGGTTCTTCCGCTCCTCGATAATGAACCTGACGAGGTCGGCCCAGTACGGCTTGCGGGTCTCGGGGTTGAGGGCGGCGAGCCAGGACGGGTCGAGGTCGGCCGGCAGGCCCGGGATGCCGGGCGGCAGCGGCGGCAGTTCGGCGTCCGCCGCCGGGGCCGGTTTCGCCTCGGCTTTTGGCTCCTCGACCTTCGGCGGCTGCGGTTCGTCGAACAGCGACGGCGTCTCGACGGCCGCCGGTTTCTTCTTCTTGCCCATCCGGTCGCCCTCGTGGATGACGTGAGTGGTAGTGTACCGGGCGGCCGCCGCGGTTGCACGGTCGGTAGTCGTGCGCATTCTCAGTTTGCGGGCATCGTTATTCGCGGTATGATGTCCGTACCCGCCGAAACTCGCCTCGCCGCGACCCCCGATCCATGCGCGTATCCCGCCACCACCTGCTCTTTCTGGTCCTCGCCGCGCCGGTGCTGGTCCTCCGGCCTCCCGAACCGCTCGCGGCGCAGCCGCCGAAGGCCGAACCGAGTTTCAAGGCCGAAGGCGTCGCGTTCCTCAAGACGCACTGCCTCAAGTGCCACAGCGGGGAGAAGGCCAAAGCCGACCTCAAGCTCGACGGCTACACCGATGACGCCGGGTTGCTGAAGGACCGCAAGGTGTGGCAGCGGGTGATCGACAGCGTGAAGAGCGGCGAGATGCCGCCGGTTAACCGCCCGCAGCCGACCGCGACCGAGCGCGAGCAGTTCCTGAAGGTGGTGGACGGGGTGTTCGAGCGGCACGACCGCACCGCGAAGCCCGACCCGGGCCGCGTCACCATGCGGCGACTCAACCGCAACGAGTACAACAACACGATTCGCGACCTCGTCGGCGTCGATTTCAACCCGGCCGAGGACTTCCCGTCCGACGACGTCGGGCACGGGTTCGACAACATCGGCGACGTGCTGACGCTCCCGCCGGTGCTCCTCGAGCGCTACCTCGCGGCGGCGGAAACGATCATGGCGCGGGCGATCACCCCGACCCCGCCGCCGGTCACGGCGCGGTGGCAGGGGGCTTGGTTCACCGAGCCGGCCGGGCCGAAAGTCCCCACCAAGAACAACTGGCGGATCGTCTCGGTCGGCAAGGACGACGGCATCACCACCGGGCCGGTTCACACCCCGGTGAAGGTGCCGGACAACGGCAACGGCGACTTCGTGTTGCGCGCCCGCGCGTACGCCGAAACGACCGGCATGAAACCGGTGAAAATCGCACTGTTGGCTTGCTGCGACAAGACCGCGCCCGGCGTCGCGACCGATGAGGACGTCAAGAAGCTGTCCGGGGCGCACGTGCAAGGATTGCGGCCGTTCAAGATCGTGGAAATCGCCGAAGTGACCGGCCGCGCCGAGAAGGACGCGAAGGAGGTTCGCGCCAAGCTCGGCCCGACGCCCGGCCTGCACCGGGTTGCGATTGCGCTCGTCACACCCGACGAGGGCGAGCCGGAACCCAAGCTGTACTTGCAGTTCATGTCGCTCGACGGCCCGATGGACAGCCGCCCGGCCACGCACAAGAAGTTGCTCGCGTGCGACCCGAAGAAGCCACAGGCGGAGCAGTCGCGCGAGGTGCTGGAGCGCTTCGCGAGCCGCGCCTACCGCCGCCCGGTCACGAAGGACGAGCTTGAGCGGCTGCTGAAGTTGGCCGACGCGCGGGTAAAAGCCGGGGACAAGTGGGACGCGGCGATGCAGTTCGCCATGACCGCGGCCTTGGTGTCGCCCAAGTTCCTGTTCCGCGTCGAACTCGACGACCGGCCGACCGCCGCTGACCCGCACCCGCTCGACGAATATCAACTGGCGTCGCGGCTGTCGTACTTCGTCTGGTCGAGCATGCCGGATCAGGAACTGTTCGACCTCGCGGCGAAGAAACAGCTCACCGCGAACCTCGACGCCCAGGTGAAGCGGATGCTCCGCGACCCGAAGGCGCAGGCGCTGACCGACAACTTCGTGGTGCAGTGGCTCCAGCTTCAACCGCTACGGAACGCGAACCCGGACCCGAAGAAGTTCCCGCAGTTCAACGAGCAACTGCGGGCCGCGATGCTCACCGAAACGAAACTGTTCTTCGCCGAGGTCGTCCGCGAGGACCGCAGTATCCTCGACATCCTCAACGGCGATTTCACGTATGTGAACGGCCCGCTCGCGGTGCTGTACGGCATCCCGCACGGCGGCAAGGGCGGCCCGCGGCGGCAGTGGGAGGAGTTCGTCCGCGTCGACCTCAAGGGGACGAATCGCGGCGGCGTGCTGACGCAAGCGAGCGTGTTGACGGTGACGTCGAACCCCGGCCGGACGTCGCCGGTGAAGCGCGGGCGGTACGTGCTGGAGCAGATTCTGGGCACCCCGCCCCCGCCGCCGCCGCCGGACGTGCCGGAACTCGAAAAGGACGGCAAGGCGGTCAACGCCGGCACCCTGCGCCAGCAGATGGAAGCGCACCGCAAGAACCCGGCGTGCGCCAACTGCCACGCGAAGATGGACGGCCTCGGCTTCGGGCTGGAGAACTTCGACGCGATCGGCGGGTTCCGCACGAAGGACGGCGACGCGGCCATCGACTCGACCGGCGAGCTGCCGGGCAACGTCAAGTTCAGCGGCCCGGCCGAACTGAAGGGCGTGCTGCTCTCCAAGAAGGACCAGTTCGCCAAGTGCCTTGCCGAGAAGATGCTGACGTACGCGCTGGGCCGCGGGCTGGAGTTCTACGACCGCCGCGCCGTCGACGCGATCACCGCCGGGCTGGCGAAGGGCGAGTACAAGTTCTCCGCGCTGGTGACCGCAATCGTAAAGAGTGACCCCTTCCGCATGAGACGAGGGACGAGCCAATGACCCCGATTTCCCGCCGCACCGCCCTCCGCGGGCTGGGCGTCACTGTCGCGCTGCCGTGGCTCGAGGCCATGGGGCCGGTCACGGCGTGGGCGGCCGACAGCAAAAGCCCCGCGCCGAACCGGATGTGCTTCCTGTACGTCCCCAACGGCAAGAACATGGCCGACTGGACGCCGAAGGCCGAGGGCAAGGACTTCGACCTGCCGCACACGCTCCAACCGCTCAAGCCGGTGCGCGACAAACTCCTGGTGCTGACCGGGCTGACCGCGGACAAAGCCCGGGCGCACGGCGACGGCGGCGGCGATCACGCCCGCGCGCTGTCGGCGTTCCTCACCGGCAGCCAGCCGAAGAAGACCGACGGCACCGACATCCGGGCCGGCATCTCGGTCGATCAGGTCGCCGCGGCGCGGCTCGCGGACAAGACCCGCTTGCCGTCGCTGGAGTTGGGCGGCGAAGCGGGCGCGATGGCCGGCAACTGCGACAGCGGGTACTCGTGCGTGTACTCGTCCACGATGTCGTGGCGCTCCGCGACGCAACCGCTGCCCAAGGAAGTCAGCCCGAAGGTGGTGTTCGAGCGGCTGTTCTCCACCAAGCCGCCCGCCGAGCGAGCGGCCCAAGACGCCAAGCGGAAGAGCGTCCTTGATTTTGTCCGCGAGGACAGCAAAGACCTCGAAACCAAGCTCGGGGCGTCCGACAAGCGCAAGCTGGACGAGTACCTGTCCGCGGTGCGCGACATCGAACTGCGGATCGAGCGAGCCGACAAGCTGCCGCCGGTGACCGTGCCCGATTACAAACCGCCGACCGCGATCCCGGCGAAGTACGACGAGCACGTCACGCTCATGTACGACCTGATCGCACTGGCGTTCCAGTCGGACGTGACGCGGGTGGTCACCTTCGTGCTGGCGAACGAGGGGAGCAACAAGACGTACCCGATGGTGGGCGTGAACGAGGCGCACCACGAACTGTCGCACCATGACAACAAGCCGGAGAAGAAGCAGAAGCTCCGCGACATCAACACCTTCCACACGACGCAGTTGTCGTACTTCCTCCAGAAGCTTCAGGGCATCAAGGAGGGCGACGGGACGCTGCTGGATCACGCGATGGTGGCCTACGGGAGCGGCAACTCGGACGGGAACGCGCACAACCACGACGACCTGCCGATTCTGCTCGCGGGCGGCGGGTGTGGGACGATCAAGGGCGGACGTCACATCCGCTACGCGAAGGAGACGCCGCTGAACAACCTGTGGCTGTCGATGCTCGACCGGATGGAACTGAAGGTGTCGGGCCTGGGCGACGGCACCGGCAAGCTGAGCGGGCTGAGCTGACCCGCCGAGCGGCGCCACCGCGTTGGCGCCGCTCGGGACAAACGTCAGAACTCGACGACGCACGACGGCAGCGAGCGGCGCAGCTTCGCCACGCCGGCCCCGGTCAACTCGTCGCACCCGCGCACGTCCAGGTAGCGGAGCGTCCGCAGGTACTTCAGTTGGATCACCCCGCTGTCGGTCAGCCGGCGGCAGCCGTGCAAGTCGAGAAACCGCAGGTGCTTCAGTTCGGTCAGGTGGGCCAGCCCGGTGTTGCTGACCCGCTTGCAGTTCGCCAGCGTCAGCGTCCGCAGCGCCGCCAGTTCTTTCAGGTGGCCCAGCCCGGCGTCGGTGACGAGGCTGTTCGACAGGTCGAGCGACTGTAGCGTCTCAAACCCCCACAGGTATTCGGCGCCGTAGTCGGTGAGCGTGGCGCAGCGGGACAGGTCGAGTGCCTTCAGCCCGCTGATCGCGCGCAGGTCTTCGAGCGCCGCGAGGTCGGCGTCGCGGACGCGGTCGGACGCGGCGAAGCGGTACACCTCGCCCGGGCGGGTGGTCACCTCGGCCGGGGTCGGGCCGACCTCGCGCCACGCGATCTCCCGCCAGCCGACGTCGGCGTGGCTGGCCTCGCGGGAATACCACACGCCCGCGATCTCGACCGCCCACACCTTTTCGCCCTTCGCGCGCGGCCGCGGCGCGACCGGCACACCGCCCGAAACTGCGGGCGGAGGTGCGGGCGCGACCGGCGGCGGAACTGGCGGCGAGGGCACGCCCGAGATTGCGGACGCCGTCATCCAGTCGTCGGTGTGCTTCGGGCGGCGATCCGGGTTGACGGCGATGCTGCGGACGATCAGCGCCGCGACCGCGTCCGGCACGCCGAGGTCGGCGAGTTCGTCGCGGGCGTCGGCCCCGGGCACCGCTTGCAGATCGCCCTTCACCATCTGGAAGGCGATCACGCCCAGCGCGTACACGTCGTTCCGCGGGTCGGGCGGTTGCCCCTGCCACTGCTCCGGGCTGGCGTACAGCAGGGTGCCGACCCGCGGCCCTTGCAGGAGCGTCGGCAGCGACACGGACATCTCGGTGTAGCCGCCGGTGGTGTCCGAGATGGCCGCGACGACCGCCGCCCCGCCGATGCCGAAGTCGGTGATCCGCGGCGTGTCGCCGTCCATGAGCACGTTCTGCGGCTTGAGGTCGCGGTGGACGACCGGCACGTCGAGCCGGTGCATCGCGCCGACGGCCGCGGCGATGTCGCGCATGATGGCGACCGCCCGCCGCACCCGCTCTGCCACCTCCAGCGCCGCGAACTCTTCGATGACGTTGGCGAGGGTGCGGCCGCCGGGGACGAACTCGTACATGAGCCACGGCACGCCGCCGGTGAGGTTGCACTCGAGCAGCGGCACGACGTTGGGGTGCTGCCGGCTGTTCTCGGTGAGGTGCTTCAACACATGGCGAACAATCTTGACCTCGTGTTCGGCGAGCCGGTTGCGGGCGGCCGGGTGGGTGCAGAACTTGACGGCCCGCCGCTCGCCGCTGATGCCGTTGACGGCGAGCCACACCTCGCCGAACCCGCCCTGGCCGAGTTTTTCGCGGAGGGTCCACAGTTCGGAGTGCGGGACGGATGCACCGGGGGCGAGCGCGAGCGGGTCGCGGGCGGCGAGGTGCAGCGGCTCGGCCTCGGTGGAGGCCCGCCGCGGCCCGGAGTCGTCTTCGGTCGTGCCCATTGCCCACCATCGTAGGGACGGACAGCCGATGATAGCACAGCCGGTCGCGGAAGTGGAGCGGGCGGCCGTCAGTTCGCAGGCACAACGAGCAGGGTCGAGCAGTACGAGCACTTCATCTGCTTTCCGGCGCTCACCCGCGGCACGACCAGACGCTTGGCGCACCTCGCGCAGGCGAAGTTGATCGGGCCGAGCGACACGGACGCCGAAGACGGCTCCGGCTTTCGGGCCGGCGGGCCTGCGGCAGGCGGGGCGGTGACGCGCGCGGCCCCGGCGGGGAGGCTCTGGACGGTCGTCTCCCATTCGGTCGCGTCCTGCGGCCGGCGGGTCGGGTTGAGCGACACGCTGGCGGTCACCAGGGTGATGAGGGGCCGGGGCACGCCGAGGGCGCTCAACTCGTCGGCCGCGTCGGTGCCGGGCGCGTACTTGAGGTCGCCGACCAGCATCTGGTACGCCATGACGCCGAGCGCGTACACGTCGTCCCGCGGGCTGGGCGGGCTGCCGTGCAGTTGCTCTGGCGGCGAGTAGAGGCGCGTGCCGGCGCCGTGCAGGAACGACGGCAGCCGTCCGGAGTTGGCGGTGTGAGCGCGGGTGGACCGTGCGATCTCGACCTCGGCCGCCGCGCCGCCGATGCCGAAGTCGTTGATCTTCGGCACGTCACCGGCCATCAGCACGTTGTACGGCTTCAGGTCGCGGTGGATGATCGGCGGGTCGAGCCGGTGGAACCGCCCCAGCGCCCCGGCGACCGCGCCGACGGTCCGCGCCGCGCGGGCGACCCGCTCCACAGCCGAGAGCTTGGCCCACTGCTCGATCGCGTCGGCGAGGGTTCCGCCCTCCACGTACTCGTACATCAGCCACGGCGTTTCACCGTCGAGGCTGTGGTCGAGCAGCGGGACGACGTTCGGGTGGTTGTCGGTGTACTTCATCACCCGCAGGATGACTTTCTTCTCGTGCGTCACGAGCCGGTGCCGGGCGTCCGGGTCGAGGCAGAATTTGACGGCCCGCTTCTCCGGCTTCCACTCGTGCCGGGCGAGCCACACCTCGCCGAACCCGCCGCCGCCGAGCCGCCGCTCCAGCAGCCAGCTCGACAGCCCGGGCACCGGCTGGTCGGCGGCGAAGTGGGAACCCTGTGGGGTGAGTCGCTGTCGGTCGGCCGGGGTCTGGTCGCGGGTGCGAAAGCTCGGCGCGTTCGCCGCCGGTTGCGAGGGCGCCGCGGGCGGGGGGGCAGGCTGGGCCGGCCGGCTGAGGGCGACCGGTTGTAGGAACGGCGGGATCCGGGCGAACGGCTTGTCGAGCGACTCGCGGAGCGCCTTTGCCCACCCGGCCACCTCCGCGTCCTTGCACCGCATCAGGTCGGGCCAGACGGCCGACTTGTCTGGTGCGGTCATGTCGTTGGGCGTGAACAGCAGGTTCTCGTTGTCGGTCTTGAGCACGTACTCGACGTACAGCTTCGGGTCGGCGGCGATCGCCCGCAGCGCGATCAGGATGACCCACGCCGAGAAGTTGTCGAGGTTGCCGCTGAGCTTCTCGACGCACCGCGCCGGGTGCTGGTACGCCGGCTTGCCGAACTCCAACTGCTCCAACTTCTTCGACGGGTCGGCCGGGTCGAGCGCCGGCACGCACATGCCGTCGTAGTCCACGAGCACCGGGGCGTCGTTGACGACCATCACGTTGTCGTGCTGGAGGTCGCCGTGCGCGATCTTGTTGTCCTGGAGTTGCTGGACGAGCTTGACCCACAGTTCGGCCATCCTCTTGACGGCCGCGACGTCCGGGTTCTTTTTCTCGACCGTCATCCGCACCCACTCGCCGAGCGACACCCCCTTGACCCAGGCCATCGTAAGAGTCGGGAACCACCCCTTGCCGACGCGGATGCCTTCGTCGTGGTACTGAAACGGGACCATACAGGACGGCAGCCGCGATAACATTCCGAGGTAGTCGGAGACGGCCTTGTAGCGCAACCCGCGGTCTTCGTTGGGGAAGTTGAACAGCTTGAGTGCGGTGGGGCCGTTGGGGCCGGTCATCTTGTACACGCCACCGAACGCGCCGAACCGCCCCCGGGGCACGCCCATGGCGCTACGCTCAGCGACGCTGGCCTTCAGGTCCGGGTCGCGGAACGCGGTGTCCGGGTTCTGAAGCGCGTCCTTGTAGTCGGACTGGGTAGGCCAACTGGGCATCGTTATCGGCTACATCGGGAATGCGTATACGGTTCGATCATACCCCATCAATGCGCGAGTTGGAACCACTCGCCGCTACTCGCCTCGTACTTCGAGTACACGTCGTCCGGGTCGAGCGGAACGACCTCCACCCCGCTCGCGGACAGCGCCGCGGCGACCGCTTCGGCCGCATCCGCCTCCACCATGTACGCCCGCGACACCCGGCCGTTCGTGCGGTCGAAGGCTTTCGCCTCCGCGTACACCGCGTCGTAGGTGTCCGGGGCGGAGCGGAGCAACTGCGTCCACGCGGCCGTCAGCCGGGCCTTGAACGCGGACTCGCCCTCGTCGGCGTTCGCCAGCAGTGTGAGACACAGGTATTCGCTGTCGGCCATGGGTGGTCTCTCGACGTCGGTCGGCAAACTCGGCAGAGCCTCTTGCACTTCGCCCCGCCCTGAGCGACAATCTTATCACCTGCCGAACCGTTCCCGCCGGGAACGTCGTCCCGCCGCCGACCACCCGCCGAGGGTTTCTCCCCATGTCGAAGCACGTCCGCTGGGCGGTTCTCGCCGCCGTCGCCGTCACACACACCGCGTACACGCCGCGGGCCGAAGCGAATGAGGTCAAAAGCGTTACGGTGCATCCGGCGAAGGTCGCTCTGACGGGGGCCGACGACGCGGCGCAACTGATCGTCACCGCGACGCTCGCCGACGGCCGATTCGCCGACCTCACCGCCGACGCGCAGTTCGCGGTCGTCGATGGCAAGTCCGCGGCGGTGCTGCCCGGCGGCCGCGTCGTGCCGAAGGCCGACGGGACGACCGAAATCGTCGTCAGCGCCAACGGGCAGAGCGTGAAAGTGCCGCTCACCGTGAAGAGCATGGGCGAGAACCTGCCGCTCAACTTCACCAACCAGATTGTGCCGATTTTCACGAAGCAGGGGTGCAACAGCGGCGGGTGTCACGGCAAGCTGGCCGGGCAGAACGGGTTCCGCTTGTCGCTGCTCGGGTTCGAGCCGGACCTCGACTTCGCGACGCTTGTGAAGGAAGGTCGCGGTCGCCGGCTGTTCCCGGCCAACCCGGACGCCTCGTTGTTCCTGATGAAGGCCACCGGGCGCAGTCCGCACGGCGGCGGCAAGAAGATGGACCCCGAGAGCGATGAGTACAAGCTCGTCCGCCGCTGGATCGCCGCCGGCATGCCGTGGGGCGACGAGAAGGACCCGACCGTTACCAAGATTAGCGTGTTCCCCGAACACCGCGTCCTGACGCGGCAGAGCAAGCAGCAGTTCGCGGTGTACGCCCACTACAGCAACGGCGTGGTCGAAGACATCACGCGGCGGGCGCAGTACGAGAGCAACGACCCCGAAATCGCCACCGTGGACGAACGCGGGCACGTCAAGACGCTCGGCATGAGCGGCGAAGCGGCGATCATGGCCCGCTATCAGGGCATGGTCGCGGTGTTCCGCGCCACCGTTCCGCTCGGCGTGAAGACCCCGGAGTGGACGTTCGCGGAAAAGACGGCCGTGGACAAGTTTACGTCGAAGAAGTGGCGCGAGTTGGGGCTGGTGCCGTCGGAACTCTGCACCGACGAGCAGTTCATCCGCCGCGTCTACGTCGATATCACCGGGTCGCTCCCGACGCCGAAGGATGTCCTTTCGTTCGTGGATGACAAGGACGCCGCGAAGCGGGACAAACTGGTTGACCGACTGCTGGAGACGCCGGAATACGCCTACTACTTCGCGAACAAGTGGGCCGACATCCTCCGCGTGAAGCGCCGCCAGGAGCAGAACCGGGCGCAGGGCACGTTCGCGTTTCACGAGTGGATCCGCGAGCAGATCGCCGCCGACACCCCGTACAGCGAGTTCACCCGGGCGATCGTGGCCGCCAGCGGCGACGAGCGGAAGTCGCCGCCGACCGTGTGGTACAAGGAGATCGACAAGCCGGAGCAGTTCGTCGACGACCTGAGCCAGGTGTTCCTCGGGCAGCGGATGGCGTGCGCCAACTGCCACCACCACCCGTACGAGAAGTGGTCGCAGGACGACTACTGGGGGTTGGCCGCGTTCTACGCCCGCGTCGGGCGGAAGGAAGTGCGTCTGCCGGTCGCCAACCCGAACCAGAACGAGAACCGCGTGCAAGTCGTGTTCACGCGGTCGCAGGGGAACGTGACGAACAAGCGGACGCAGAAGCCGGCCGACATGAAGCCTCTCGACGGCGACCCGATGGCGATTTCGGCCGACGAAGACCCCCGCCAGAAACTCGTGGACTGGATGGTGGACCCGAAGAACCCGTTCTTCGCCAAGACGGTGGCGAACCGCTACTGGGCACACTTCTTCGGCCGCGGGATCGTGGATCCGCTCGACGACATGCGCATCACCAACCCGCCGAGCAACCCGGAACTGCTCGACGCCCTCGCCAAGAACCTCATCGAGAACAAGTACTCGCTGAAGGCGCTGATCAAGACGATCTGCAAGAGCCGCACCTACCAACTGTCGAGCGCGCCGAACGAGTTCAACAAGCACGACAAGCAGGCGTACGCCCGGTACTACCCGAAGCGGTTGCAGGCGGAAGTGCTGCTCGACGCGCTGGGGCAGGTCACCGACTCCCCGACGCGCTTCAACGGGATGCCGGGCGATAAGAACGCCCCGAACCGCGCGATCATGCTGCCGGACGAGTCGTTCTCGTCGTACTTCCTCGACGTGTTCGGCCGCCCGCAGCGGATTTCGGCGTGCGAGTGCGAGCGGGTGAGCGAGGCCAACCTCGCGGCGGTGCTGCACCTCTTGAACAGCGACGAGGTGCAGGGGAAGATTTCGCGGCAGAACGGCCGGGCCGACGCGCTCGCCAAAGCCGACGACAAGCGGTCCGACGAGGAGAAGGTTTCGGAAATCTTCCTGTGGGCGTTCTCGCGGAAGCCGACGAAGGACGATCTGGCCGCCGCTCTGGACCACATCCAGAAGCAGACGGCCAAGAGCGGCCCAGGCGGCAAGAAGACCGCCTACGAGAACATCATCTGGGCGCTGATCAACACCAAGGAGTTCGTGTTCAACCAGTGACGAAGCCGTTCGCGGCTTCGCAAGACGGGCCGGAGGGGCGACCCTTCGGCCTTTCTCACGTGCCCGCCGCCCGAACGCGCTCCCGCCACGCGGTCGTTGCCGCTTCGGCCGCCCGCGCGTACTCCGCTCGCTCCGCGTCGGTGCCGCCGAACTCCAGCACGATGGACACGCCGTCCGGGTACGCCATCAGGTCGCACGCGATCGGTACGCGGGCCTCGCCGAACCGGGCCTCGACCGTGCCGGACCAGCACGCCGGCACCGCGGCCGGCGGCTTCGCGAGCCACCGCAGCGGGTTCCACCACCGCGGCCGCTCGCCCGCTGACAGCAGGCGGTACAACTCGTCCACGGCGTGCGCCGGCGGCGGGACCAACTCGACCACCCCGGCGTCACCGCTCGCGTGCATCTCGCCCGTGTCGCCGGCCCGCGCGATCCGCACGCGGCGGTGCCCCTCGCGCAGCGACATCAGCACGACCAGGCCCAGGAGATAGACGAACGCACAGTCGGGCCGCGACCGAATCGCGGCCCCGTCGCGCATGAACGTCACCCCACTGGAATTCATTGCGACTCCGACGTCAACCTGTCATCCGGCGCGACCGTTGACACCGACCACCGGGGCGGCGATGCTCAGTGCGCGCTCGCCATCCGACCAAAACCGACCCATGCCCTATTCTCGTCGCCGTCTGCCCGCGTCCGCCCGGGCCTCCACTTTACTCGAACTGCTCGTCGCGCTCGTTATCGTCGCCGTCCTGCTCGCGCTACTGCTGACCGCCGTGCAGAAGGTACGCGAACTCGCGGCGTTCACCCGCGGGCAGAATCAGTTGCGGCAGATCGGGTTGGCCGCTCAGCAGTACGCGGCCGACCGCGGCGGCCGATTGCCCCGAAACGTCACCGATTGGGACCGGCCAGAGGTGAACTTCCTCGACCCGCCGGAGGTGCGACGCCCGGCGATGGTCGAGGGGTTGCGGACGGCGCTGAACGACCTGCTTCCGTACCTCGACGCGCAACCGCTCTACGACTACTACTTGGGGCCGAACTACCCGGCCCCGGGGGCCGCCAAACCTGGACCGGCCGCGGTGTTCCGCAACCCACTCGACCCGAGCCGGTCAGTCTACGAAAGCGATGGTCCGGAACACTCGTGCAGCTACGTGTCCAATGCGCAGGTGTTCTCGGTCGTGCGGGCGCTGCCCGGCGGGGTGCCGGACGGGGTGTCGAACACCGTCTTCTTCGCCGAGCACTACCGCGTGTGCCGCGGCACCGCGTTCGACCTGTTCCGCAACACCAATTACGATCGATACAAGGCCGACTATCAGTTCGGCGACTCATGGGAGCAGCGTTCGGCCCCGACGTTCGCCGACTACGGGTACAGCCCCCACCACCTCGGCGAGCCGCCGAACGCCGACTACTACCCGCTCACGGCCGGCGCCCCGCCGCGGTCGGCCGCGGCCGACGGGGTGACCTTCCAGGCGCGGCCGGCATTGGCCGACTGCGACCCGCGGCAGCCCAACGCCGCCAGCGCCCGCGGACTGCAGGTGGGCATGGGAGACGGGGCGGTGCGAACGGTTCGGCCGGGCGTGTCGCCGTTCGTGTTATGGGCGGCCGTCACCCCGGACCGCGGCGAGGTCGAGGCGCCCGACTTCTGACCCGGCCTTCGTCCGCGGCTCACGGCGCCCCGGCCGGCGGCGGGACGTGGTACTTCGGTGCCACCACCGCCACGTCGCACAGCCCCCACGGCGTGCCGCCGGCCAGCTTGTCCAGCACCGACCCGCCGCCCTTCCGCTTGAGCGTCAGCGTCTCCACGACCTCCAGGCTCGGCGGCAGGGTGTTCTTGAACCCGGTGAGCGAGTCGCGGTGCGTGAACAGGATCACCGTCCGCGGCCGGTGGTGGCAGTCGACCATCAGTTGGTTCACGCTCTTGGTCCGCACGTTCCGCATGTCCGAACGGTCGTGGTAGAAGGCCAGCGAGTCGCAGTTCCGCGGGAAGCACACCACCGCCACGTCGTGGTCGGCCACGAACCGCCCGACCAGCTCCGGGTTGCCGTACGGCGACCGCTCCCGCGCGTACCACGGCACAAACACGTAGTGCGCGAACAGCATGAAGGCGGCCGCGGCACCGACCAGGACGCGGGTGCCGCGGGCGGTGTCCCACCGCGTGCGGGCGACGAACTCGCCGGCCGCGAGGCACAGGAACGGGTACGCGGGGAGGACGTAGGTCGGCAGTTTGCTGCCCGAGCAGCTAAAGAAGAACGCGCACCACCCGCCGGCGAGCAGCCAGAACCCGGCGGCTGGCGAGGGCTTCGCGGCCGCGGTGCCGCGGGCCAGTTGGTACAGGTGGGCGGCCAGTAGCGGCGTGGCCACTAGCAGCCCGCCGGTGAGGATCGGCACGTAGTACCAGATCGGCTGGAGGTGGTCGAACGGCTGGAGGAACCGCATCACGTTGTGTTCCCAGAAGAAGTACTTCAGGAACTGCGGCTGCTCGAAGTAGATGGCGACGTACCACGGCAGGTTGACCGCGAACACCACCGCGAAGAAGACCGCGTACCAGTGCAGGGGGACGCAACCCACCCCCCAGCCCCCTCGGTCGGTTCCCGCGTGCCGCGCCTCACCTGCGGACGCAGTCTCGGCTGCACGCGGGAGCAGGGAGGGGGAGCAAAGCCCTCGCGCTTCGTTCAGGGAGTCGTTGCGCGAAGGTGCCGGCTCCCCCTCCCTGCAGGGAGGGGGCTGGGGGGTGGGTTTCCACGTCAAGAGGCCGTACGCCCACAGCGGGACGAACAGCAGCACCTCGGAGATCGGCCCCTTCGTCAGGAACCCCAACCCGGAGGCGACCGCGGCGGCCAGCCACCACCCGCGCTTCAGCACGCCGGTTCGCACCGCTTCGAACCCGCACAGCACCGATGCCGTCACGCACAGCGTCAAGAGGCCGTCGAGCAGCAGCAGGCGCGCGACGCTTACGAACCCCGGGGCGACCGACAGCAACAGCGCGCCCCAGAACGCCCCCCGCTCACCGATACTCCGCCGGCCGATGAGGTACAGCAGCAGAATGGTGAGGTGGACACACACCGCGGGCACCAGCCGCGCCGCTTCCGGCGTCACCCCGAACGCCTTGTAGCTCAGCGCCGTCAGCCAGTACATGAGCGGCGGCTTGTCGAGGTACGGCTCGCCTTGCAGCGTCGGCACCACCCACGACCCATGCGTCAGCATCTCCTTCGGAATCTGGGCGTAGCGGCCCTCGTCCGGTTCGAGCAGGTGGAACGACCGCGTCGGGTACAAGAGCACCGCCGGCAGCAGCGTCAGCAGGAACAGCGACAGCGGGCGGACGCGGGTTGCGGCGCCTGCCGGGCCGGCGAACAGCCCGTCGGCGAACAGTTCCCGGCACCACGCGAGTAACGACTTCGGCTCAGCGGCGGTCATGCGGCCCCTCCTGAAGGCGACGGGTTATCGCAAACCGCGCAAAGCGGGTCAATCCGGGGTATAACGGGGCTTCGAACCCTCCTCACGGTGCCTCGCTATGACGACCTCGCTCACCGCCCTCGCGCTGCTGCTCGCCGCAGCGCCGCTCCCGGTCGCGCCGGCCCCGGCGATCAGCCCGACCGCCCGCGACGTGCCCTACGGGACACACCCGCGACAGGCGCTCGACTTCTGGAAGGCCGACACCGCCGCCCCGGCCCCGGTCGTGTTCCTGATCCACGGCGGCGGGTGGGTGAACGGCGACAAGAGCGGGTACCGGCACGGCGTCAAGCGGTACCTCGACGCCGGCATCTCGGTTGTCGCGATCAACTACCGCATGGTGACGCAGGCCGACGAGGCGAAGGTGCATCCGCCGGTGCAGTGGCCGCTCGCCGACGCGGCGCGGGCGGTCCAGTTCGTCCGCTCGAAGGCCAAAGAGTGGAACATCGACAAGGCGAAGGTGGGCGCGACCGGCGGTTCGGCCGGCGGGTGCTCGTCGCTCTACCTGGCGTTCCACGACGACATGGCGTTCACCGACGCCAAAGACCCGGTCGCGTGGGAATCGACCCGGCTGACGTGCGTCGCGGTGACCGGCGCGCAGACGACGCTCGACCCCAAAATCCTGCGCGAGTGGATGCCCAACGCCCGCTACGGCGGGCACGCGTTCGGCGTCCGCACCCCGACCAACCGCGACGGCGCGTTCCAGCAGTTCTTCGAGCAGCGGGAGAAGCTGCTGCCGCTCATCGAGCGGTACTCGCCGCTCAGCCACGTCTCGAAGGACGACCCGCCGGTGTTCCTGGAGTACCCCGGGCAGACGAAGCCGCCGGTGAAGGGCGAGGCGCAGGCCGACCCGACGCACTCGGCGCTGCTGGGCATGATTCTGGAGGAGAAGTTGAAGGCGGTCGGCGTGGAATGCGTGTTGGTGTACCCGGGCCAAACGCACCCCAAGTACAAGACGTCCGCGGACTTCCTGATCGACCGGCTGAAGGCGAAATGAGTGCTGAGTGCTTCTTTAAAGAAGCACTTTAAAGAAGCACTCAGCACTTACTATTCCTTCGCATCGACCACCTCGGCCTTCGCCGCGGCGGCCTTGATGTGCGCCACCGCCTTTTCTGCATCCCCCTTGGCCTTGTACCCTTCGCTCGCGGTCGCCACCACCTGCCCGTTGGCGGCCTTCAGGTGCCAGCGGTGTTCCTTCTTGGCGTCCTCGAAGAACTCGTACTTCAGTTTGTCGTCGGCTCCGGACTTCTTGACGAGTTCGACGCCGTTCAGGGCGTCGGCCTTCGCCTTGTACCCCTGGCCGGCGGTGGCGAGCGTCGCCCCGTTGGCGGCGTTGAGCCGCCAGCGGAACTCGCCGCCCTTGTCCTTATACACCTCGAACTTGAGCTTCCCGGGTTCGTCGGCCGCGGCGGTCGCGGCGGTGAAAGTGGCGAGGGCGGCGAACAGCGCGGCGCGAAGTGCGGTCATAACGTCTCCTCCGGGCGACGGGTCGGCCGGAGGAGAGCAAATCACACGCCGACGGCAGAAATCGGCCGCCTCGAACCGGTCAGTCGGAGATGTTGCTGAGGTAGTCCTCGTACTTCTTGCGCGCGGCGAACTCGTCGGTCATCAGCGTCTTCTGCTTGGTGGTGAGGGTGTCGATCTCTTTTTCCTGGTCGGACAGCTTCTTCAGGTAGGTCTTGTACACGTCCGCGTCCGGCGGGGTCTCGCGCAGGTTCTTGCGGATGCGGTCTTGGTCCTGATTCAGCCGCTGCAGGTCGGCGTTGATCTGGTTCAGCTCGCGGACCAGCGCGTCCCACTCGCCCTTGGTCTTGAGCGCGGCCTTGAGCTTCTCCTTGAGCGCCGGGCTGGCCTCGGTCAGGCTGATGAGGTAACTCATCTGCCCCTCCGCCCCGTTGGTCAGCCGCACCGTCTGGGCCACGTCCCGCTCCTCTTTCACGGTGAACGAGGCGGTCTCGGTGGCCTTCACCGGGAGCTGGAACCTGTGTACCTCGGGGGTGTCCTCGGCCGCCTTGGCCGGCTCGACCAGCTTGAACCCCTGGCTCGTCCGGTTCGGGTGCTCGATCAGCACCGTGCGGTCGGTCTGCGACCGGTTGACGACGCGGTACGTCTTCTCGTCGGTCACTTTCGTGACGGTGGTGACGATCCCCTTGACCGCCTTGACCGAGGTGATCTTCTGCACGCCCGGGCCGGCCTTCGGATCGACCTCGGTGCCCAGGTCGATGGCGTACGAGAGCAGCCGCTCCTCGTTCGGCTGGACGTCGAGGACGCGGGTGTCGCCGGCGTAGGTGCTGCCCTCGAACACCGTCACCGGCCCCTGGTTCAGGTGCGCCCCGCTGGTGTTCTTCAGCCGCAGCCCGAGCAGCGGGTGCTTGGACTGGACGGCCGGGTTGTAGATCGACACTCGGCTGCCCTCGACGTCCTTGCCGACGATCGGCAAGAGGGCCGACTTCTGCCGCGACAGCGTCACCGGGTGGTCGATCACGTACTGGAAGAAGTCGCCCAGCGAACCCGCCGTCGCCGCGTTCCCCACCGCGCCGCTCCCGATGCGCCGGGCCAGTTCGGCGGCGGTGTCCTTGGCGAACGCGGCGTTGGCGTCGTTCGCTCTGGCGGCCCCCCGCAGCGCGTCGCGTTCGCCCGAAGCGTCCGCTTTCGCCAGGGGCTTGCCCGGCGCCGGCATCACCCCGAACCCACCCCCGCCGCCAGCGGCAGCGAGGCCCGCACCAGTCTGCTTCTCCATCATCTCCCGCTCGCGCTGGAGGGCGACTACGCGGTCCTCGCCCTTGAACCCGCCGGAGTAGGTAACGGGCCGCAGCGACGCGAACAGCTCCGGCTCGACGGTGGGGCGGCCGACGTACAGCGGGTTGTACAGGTCCATCTTGAACGAGATCGGCCGCCCGCTGACCAGCGCCATCTTGACCCCGCTCCAGTCCTCGTCGGTCGGGTTCTCGACCATCGCCCACCCTTGCAGGTACGGCTTCTCCTTGTTCCCCCCGTCCAGCACCAGCCGGTAGGAGGTCTTCCAGATCGGTGCCTCGACCACGTACCCGACCTGCACCTTCCGCTTGCCCTCCCCGGCGAAGTGCAACTGCACCGCCTTCTTCTGGCTGTCGTGCGACAGCGCCAGCACCTCCAGCGCGCGGCGGAACTCGCTCTCGATCACCGGGTTCGCGAACCGCAGGGTCTGGGCGTCGCTCAGCTTGACCGCCCGCAGCCCCTCGGCGCACCACAGGTTCAGCACCTCGGCCTCAACCGTCTGGGTGCCCGCCGGCACCTTCTGCTTCTCGATGCCGACGATCACCCCGGACAGCTTGCCCGGCTGGTTGGCCGCGGTCGGGCTGACGGCGACCTCCACCCGCTCGCCGCGGAGTTGCGACACGATCCCCGCCAGCGTCGGGCTGCCGTTCAGGTTGATGGCGAAGCTGCTGAGGGTGCGGGCGATCGGCTCCCGCGAGTCGTACGACACGGCCGAGACGCGGCCCTTGCCGAAGTCCTCCAGCACCATGCTCTTGAGCAGATCGTTGATGTCGCTCTCGGGGAATGTCAGATCGACGCGGGCGTCGCCCTCGACCTCGCCCGACCGCGAGAAGTACCCTACCCCGCTGTTGAACAGCACCACCCGCGTGATCGGCAGGTTGGTCGCCGGCTTCAGGTCCTGCTTGGCCTCGTTCGCGGCGAACAGCGCGTCCAGCCCGACGCCCGCGCCCACCGCACCCACCACCGGCACACCCCACAGCAACTTCCGCAACATGGAGAGTTTCCTCAGCGATAATTGGTTCCGGTCACCATACCGACGAGGAACCCCGCACAACCGCTTGCCGGATTTTTTGTGTTACACACCGGCCGCGGTGCGCGCCGTCCGCGCGACGCGTTCCGGCGTCCCCGCGACCTCCGACCAGACCCCATCCAGCCGCTTGGCGAGCAAGTCCCACGAGTAGCGGGCGCGCACCCGCTCGCGGCCGCTCTCCGCGGTCTCGGACAGCTCGTCCGGCCGCCGGATCGCCGCAAGGGCCACGCTCGCCAGGTCTTCCGGTACGTCGCACGTGAGCAGGTCGCGGCCGGGGGTGAGTTCCAACCCCTCCGCGCCGACCTTCGTGCTGACGACCGGCGTCCCGGCGGCCAGCGCTTCGAGGATCTTCAGCCGCGAGCCGCCGCCGATGCGCAGCGGCACCACCAGGAACCCGCAGCGGGCCAGGAACGGCCGCACGTCGGGCACGTCGGCGTGCAGCTCCGCGCCCGGCGTCGCCGCGACCAGCGCCCGCAGCCAGTCCGGCGGACGGCGGCCGACCAACACCGCCGTCGCGTGCGGGACCGTCAGCCGGACGCGGGGCAAGACTTCCGTCAGGAGGATGTTCGCGGCGTCGAGATTCGGCCGCCAGTCGAGGCTGCCCATGAACAGCATCCGCGCCGGGTCGCGCTCGACGTCGCGGTGCGGTTTGAAGAACTCGACGTCCACGCCGTTATCGACCACGCTGACGCGGGTCGCGCCGAACTCGGCCCGCATCAGGTCGGCGTCGGCCTCGCTCACCGCGATGGGGGCGGTCGCGGTCGAGTACGCCCACCGCTCGAACCGCTCGAACTTCCGCCGCTGCTCGGCGATGTACAGCCGCTTGAGCGGGTTGTCTGCGGTCTCCGCGTACCGCCGCCAGATGAGCGACTCGACGTTGTGCGCCATCACGCTCCACCGCGCCTCGGTCAACCTGTCGCCGAGCGCCTCGCGCAGCACCTGGGCGTAGGGCGTCCACTCGCAGTGCCACACATCGACGCGGGCGTCGGCGGCGTGCGCGCGGACGGCGGCGGTTAGCTCTGGGCTGGTGTGCGTGCTGACGGAGTAGGGCAGGGGGGAGAGGAGGTTGCCGGCGAGCCGGGCGTAGAAGCTCGGGCCGCTCTTGGCCGGCACGGCGCGGTCAACCACGACCGCTTCGACGCCGAGCTTGCGGAACGCGTCTTCGGCGGCGGTCTGCTCGCTGTGGTCCGGGTTGCGGTGGCACAGCACGGTGACGCGGTGCCTGGGCGCGAGCCGCGCGAGCAGGTTGTAGGTGCGGATCCGCTTCCCGGAGGTGAGCGGGTACGGCAGTTCTTCGTCGAGCACGGCGACGCGGAGCGAGCGCATGGGAGTCCTTCCCGGCGAGGTCGTGTTTGGTGTTTGGGTTTTCGTGTTTCGTGCGGCCATTCGGCGGCCAGAGTGCCGGGGCGTCCGTCAAGAACCAAACACCAGAAACGAAACACCAAACACAAGGGGTGATTTTTGCGGAACAGGTACGGGCGAAGCAACCGCAGTTTCGCGCAGCTCGAAACGGCGCTTGACCGACGCCCGCCGGTATGCGACACTCCAGATTCCTGCCGACCGTCCCGCCGCGCGCTCGCGCACTCCGCCAGTCTGGGGGTTCCGATGTTCCAACTCGATCTCGGCTCGTCCGGCCGCTACTGCGACGGCGTGAACCGCCGCTCGTTCCTGCAACTCGGCGTCGCCGGGATGGCCGCGGTCGGGATGCCGCAACTCCTGCGCGCCAAGGAGGAGTCGCGGTCGGCCGCGAAGGACACCTCCGTCATCCTGATCTGGCTGGACGGCGGCCCCGGGCACATGGACATGTACGACATGAAGCCGGACGCCCCGGAGGAGTACCGCGGCATCTGGCGGCCGATCCGCACGAAGGTGCCGGGCTTCGACATCACCGAACTGTACCCGCGGCAGGCGCAAATCACCGACAAGTTCTCGGTGGTGCGGTCGCTGCACCACGACACCGGCGACCACTTCGCCGGCGGGCACCGGATGCTCACGACGAAGGACATGGGCGTGAGCGGGGCGAACACCGCGCAGAAGTTCCCCGGCATCGGGGCGATCGTGGACAAGTTCGTCGGCCCGCGTGCGAAAGGCATGCCCGGCTACACGGCCAGCCCGCACGCGGCGAGCATCGGCCTCGCCCCGGGCTACTTCGGCGGCCACATGATCGGCAAGCAGCACGACCCGTTCGTGACCGGCGACCCGAACACGCCCAACTTCCAGGTGCGCAACCTGAATCTGGCCGCCGGGCTGACGATGGAGAAACTGGACGACCGCAAGGAGTTGCTGCGGCATTTCGACACGCAGCGGGCGGCCCTCGACAAGAACCCGACGGCCGACGCGATGGACCGTTTCTCGCGTGAGGCGTACGAGTTCGTCGCCGGGCCGACCGCTCGCGCCGCGTTTAACATCGGCCAAGAATCGACTCGGTTGCGCGACGCCTACGGCCGCGACAGTTGGGGCCAGTCGTGCCTCTTGGCCCGGCGCTTGGTGGAAGCCGGGAGTACGTTCGTCACGGTCCACTTCGGCGGCTGGGACCACCACTGGGACTTGAAGAAGGGGTACGAGAACTACCTGCCGAAGGTGGACCGCGCGGTGTCATCGCTGTTCACCGACCTGGACGACCGCGGCTTGCTGGAAACGACGCTGGTGGTGCTGTGCGGCGAGTTCGGGCGGACGCCGAAGATGAACGACGGCGGCAACGGCGGCCCGCCGATGAGTCAGGGCACGCCGGGCCGCGACCACTGGGGCAACGCGATGTTCTGCCTGATGGGCGGCGGCGGGGTCAAGGGCGGCCGCCTCATCGGGAGCACCGATGCGAAGGGCACAGCGCCGAAGTCGCGCCCGGTGACGCCGTCGAACATCCACGCGACGATTTACCAGGTGCTCGGGTTGGACCCGAAGTTGCAACTGCTCGACCCGAGCGGCCGCCCGACGAACGTGCTCGACGACCCGGAGCCGATCGGCGAGCTGTTCTGAGCGCCGGTGCGAACTTGGCCGGCCGCGTGGGTGGTTGCCCCTCACCCGGCCGGCGGTTCGGTAACGTACTCCCACTTCGATTGTTCGTGGCGCGCGCCGGCCACCCTCTCCCCGCATGCGCGGGGCGAGGGAATACACTCCCTTCGCGCTTCGCTCGACCCCGCCTCTCGCTTCACAGCGCGCGGCGATTTGCGATCGCGGGATGTTTCCCCTCGCCCCGCGCATGCGGGGAGAGGGTGGCCGGCGCGGACGGCGACACCGGAGTAAAGGAACGTGACCGAACCGCCGGCCGGGTGAGGGGCAACCACCTCCGCGGCTCTCAAATCACCCCCCGCGCGTGCAACCGCCGGCCGCGCCGCGTTATCATGGCGCGATGCCCGACCCCATTCCCACCCCCGACCAACTCGCCGCGGCGCGCGACGTCCTCCGCTCGCTCGCCCGCCGACCCGACTGGCCCACCAACTCCCCGCTACTCTCGGAGTTGGCCCAACTCGCCGGGCAGGTCGCCAAGCGTGACCGCAAGCAGCAGCGAACCGACACCAAGCAGCGCGACGCGGACGTCCGCAAGCAGGTCGAGCTTCGCGGGTCCGAACCGGCGCCCAACCCGCTCCTCTCGAACGCCGTCGCGTGTTATGTGTGCAAGCGGCCGTTCACCGAACTGCACCATTTCTACGACTCGCTGTGCCCGGCGTGCGCGGCGCTCAACTTCGCCAAGCGGCACCAGACCGCCGACCTGAGCGGGCGCACGGCGCTGGTCACCGGCGGGCGGCTCAAAAGCGGGTATCACACCGTCCTGAAGTTGCTTCGCACCGGGGCCGACGTGGTCGCCACCACGCGTTTCCCGAAGGACGCCGCCCGGCGGTTCGCGGCCGAACCGGACGCCGCCGACTGGTCCGGGCGGCTGCAACTCGTCGGACTGGACCTCCGCGCCGTGCCCGCCGTCGAGCGGTTCGCCGCGGCACTGGCCGACCGCCTTCCGCACCTGGACATTTTCGTGTCGAACGCCGCGCAAACGGTACGGCGGCCGGTGGCGTACTACCGCGGGCTGGCCGCGGCCGAGCGCGAGCCGCTCGCCGCCCTCCCGCCGCTCGCGCGGGACATGCTCCAGCGCGAGGGCGAGTTCGGGCTAATGCCGCGGAAAGGGACCGGCGCGAACTGGGCGTCGGAACTCGCGCTCGTGCCGCTCGCGCCGGACGATGACGCCGGTGACGAACACTTCCCGCCGGGCGCGCTCGCGGCCGACGGCGAACCGCTCGACCTGCGCGACCAGAACAGTTGGGGGCTGTCGCAGGAGGCCGTCGGCACGGTCGAGTTGCTGGAAGTTCACGCGATCAACTGTCTCGCGCCGTTCCTGTTGCTGCGGGCACTCCGACCGCTGTTCCGCGCCGGGCCGGCGCGCGACCGGTTTGCGGTGATGGTGTCGGCGGCCGAGGGGCAGTTCGCCGGCGGCAAGAGCGGCACGCACCCGCACACCAACATGGCGAAGGCCGCGCTGAACATGCTGGTGCGGACGTCCGCGGCCGAGTGCGCGACCGACCGCGTGTACCTGACGGCGGTCGATCCGGGCTGGTTTTCGGTCCAGCAGGCGGCGCCGGCGGCCGCCCGCCTCGCCGGTCGCGTTCCGCTCGACGCGATCGACGCCGCGGCGCGGATTCTGGACCCGGTGTTCTCCGGCGTGAGTAACGGGCGGCCGGCGTTCGGTGTGCTGTTCAAGGATTACCGCGAAGTGCCGTGGTGACTCAGTTAGTTCCAGGTTCCACGTTCCAGGTTCTACGTTGAAGACAGCGGTACCTGCTTTTGTCTTTAACGTGGAACCTGGAACGTGGAACCTGGAACTAACTGAGTCACACCCGCACCGGGTCGAGCAACTCGCCGGTCAGGTCGGCGAACCGCGGCCGCAGCGCGTCCCACTTGCCGTGTGGGTCGAGAACGTGGACCGCAGTTTCTGCCTCGCGGCGCGTGTATCCGCCGAGCACCCGTTGAGTGAATCGCGCCTGGCGGAACAGCACCACCGACGGGAACGCGCCGCTCTTGATCCCGGCCCGCAGGTCGGCCACCGGGCTGCCGACGCACGTCGCGCGCCGCAAGTCGAGTATCGGCACCCCTCGGAATGGGGACAGATTCACCCGCACGCCGCGGTAGAGGTACAGGTTGCGGAACGCCAGCACCTCGACGCCGGCGGCCAGCGGTTCCAGCGCCCGCGCCTCGTCGGCCGTCCAGTCGTGCGAATCGACCAGTTCGAGCACTCGGATCGGGCCGAGTGCGGACACCACGTCGGGGTGATCGGCCAGCCCGCCGGCGGTGACGACCACGCGCCCGATCATGCCGCGGTGGTAGTCCCAGGTGCGGATCAGCCCGTGCCGCGAGTCGATCAGTTCCGGCAGCCCGCGGCGGTGCAGGGTGCGGTGGACGCGGCCGTTCCAGTACCGCTTGTGCTTCTGGAGGAGCCGTGCCTCCTCGGCGAGCAGGCCGGCGCGGTCCGGGTGGCGCACGTCGAGCTGCGACCGCCGCACCTGAAGCCGCACGAACGCCGCGTGCGTGCCCTCGCCTTGCTCCTCCAGCCAGTCGGCGTAGACAAGGCGGAGGGTGTCGTCGTCGGGCTGGGCCTGCGCGGCGCGGAGGAACGCGTCTTCGTCACTCATGATTCCGCCCTCCTTGAGGTGCCTTCGACGGACAGCCGTTCGCGGAAGCAGGTTCGCGAGCACCGGTAGACTAATGAGTAGCGTCGGCCCCCCTCTCGGGGGGCAGATGGCGGTGCAAATCCGCCCCGGTGTACTGGCCCCGTTCGTCTAACGAGTAAGGCTGCGGGACTCATAATCCCGCGTATGGCGGTGCAAATCCGCCACGGGGCACTGACGCGTTCGACCGCCGCACCGGTCGTCTCGTGAGTCGGATACCGGCCAATCACGCTGACGACGGGGGTGCGATTCCACCCCGGTGGGCTCGCGGCGGTCGCGCACCGTTCGTCTAATGAGTAGGACACGGCCCCAACAGGGCCGACGGGCGGGGGTGCAATTCCCCCACGGTGCTCCGCACAGCGCCGGTCGTCCAATGAGTAGGACGCCGCCTTGCCAGGGCGGAGGTGGGGGTGCAATTCCTTCCCGGCGCGCTGAGTTCGCCCCGCTCGTCTAACGAGTAAGATGCCGGCCTCCAACGCCGGAGATGGCGGGTGCAACTCCCGTCGCGGGGCTTCACGTCGCGGTTTCCGACCACTCGCGCAGCGCCGGCGCCTGCGGCGCACTTGCGGACTCCGCCCGGTTCCCGGCCACGGAGTCGCCGCCGGTGCCACGACGGCCCGAGCCGGCCCGGAGCTACCAAACGCGCGGAAACGGCGGTATAATCCGAGCGCCCGCCAAACTCCTCCGGGTCCCGATTGTGAATGCCGATCCCCTGTCCGTCCTGATCGTCGAGGACATCGACGAGGTCGCCCGGTCCACCGCGGAACTGCTGTCGATGCACGGCCACGCGGTCCGCACCGCCGGTTCAGGCCCGGACGCGCTGCGCCTGATCGACGCGGCCGCGCCGGACGTCATCCTGCTCGACATCGGGCTGCCGGGGATGACCGGGTGGGAGGTGGCCGCGGCCGTCCGCCGGCGGGGCGGCCGCCAGCCGGTGGTGGTCGCCCTGACCGGGTTGGGGGCCGACGCCGACCGGTTGCGGTCGGCCGACGCGGGGATCGACCTGCACCTGGTCAAGCCGGCCGCCCCGGCCGCGCTCGCGGCGCTGCTCGCACGCGTCCGCGAGCACCTCGCCGCGATGCGCTGAGCGCGGCGCCGGTCGCGACCTTTCCCGCGCCCGGCCGCGGGCGCTCACCCGGCGCGGGGCGGCATCACCTCCCACTCGACCCCGATCACGCCGGTCCGCAACTCCAGATCCTTCTCCAGGTCGGCCACCGCCGCGTCGTCGCGCGCCGGCAGGGTGATCTCGACCACGACCGACGCCTGCTTCCGCCGCTTCGAGTGCTTCGACCGCACCGGCCCGACGACCCACCCCGCGCGGGCCTCGATCCGTCGCCGCACCTCGTCCCGGACGTCGCCCCGCTGCTTCCCCTGGCACACCACCCTCAGCAGATACGCCGTCTCGCCCCCGGCCGCCAGCACCCACGCATCGACCCGCCGCGCGAGCGGGCGGACGGCGAGGTTGATGGCCAGCACCAGCACGGCCCCGAGGACCGCCTCGGCCGGGAACCCCATCCCGGCCAGCACCCCGACGGCGGCGCTGCACCACAGGGTCGCGGCGGTGTCCACGCCCTTGACGGTAAGCCCCTCGCGCAGGATCACCCCGCCGCCGAGGAACCCGACGCCGGAGACGACGTAGGACGCCACCCGGGTCGGGCTGCCGGTGTCGCCGGCGAGCCGGGACACGGCGACGAATAGGGCCGCGCCGAGGCACACCAGCGCGTTGGTCCGCAACCCGGCCGGGTGCTGGCGGACCTGCCGCTCCAACCCGATGAGCGACCCCAGCGCCAGCGCGAGCAGGCAGTCGAGGAGGAAGTCGGTCGTGGTCATGCCGTCCCCGGTGTTCGCGGTCCCGTATGAGACTACGACGGGGCGGGCGAATCGACGCCCGCGAACTCCGGATTCGTGTGCCGCCTCACAGGCTCGGCCGGGGCATCTTGAGGAGGTCCGTCACCTCGACGTAATCGGCCAGATACCCGCACCGGGCGAGCGGGCGGGCCGCGGCGGTGTCGAACAGCCCGTCGGCCAGGAACGCCGGGTCGATGTGGACGCCGACCACCTGCCCCAGGATCAGCGTGTTCGGCGTCGGCTTGCCCTCCAGGTCGGTGAGCGGCAGAACGAGGAGAAGCTTGCACTCCAGCGCCGCCGGGGCGTCGGCCACTCGGGGCGGCTTGACCACCCGCGACGGGGCCGCCACAAGCCCGGCCTTCTCGAACTCGCTGACCCCGGGCGGGAACGGGGCCGAACTCAGGTTCATCGCCTCCGCGTGCTTCTTCGTGGCGAGGTTGAACACGAACTCGCCGGTCGCCTCGACGTTCCGCTGGGTGTCCTTCCGCCCGCTGCTGGAGAACCCGACGATCGGCGGGTTGTCGCAGAACGCGTTGAAGAAGCTGTACGGCGCGAGGTTGGGCCGCCCCTCGAGATCGGCGCTGGAGATCCAGCCTATCGGCCGCGGGGCGACGATCGCCTTGAACGGGTCGTGCGGCAACCGGTGCCCGTGCTTCGGCTCGTAGAAGTGGAACTCGCTCATCGTGGACCCTCGTTTCACAACTCACCGGCGCGCCGCTCACGGCGTTCCCGGCTTCCGCCCCGCCGGCGGGGGGTTGACGACCTCGGCGGGCACCAGTTCCATGTCGTCCGGGCCGAGTTCGCGGCCGTCGTGGGCGTGGAACGCCAGCGGCTTGACCGGCCGGCCGTCCCGCCGGTCTACCAGCACGTACGGGGTGTCGCCGCCGCACCCCTCGCCCCACTGGCGGATCGCCATCAGCACCAGGAACAGCCCGCGTCCCTTTTCCGTCAGAGCGTACTCCTGATGCGCGCTTCCTTCCACCGGAACCCGTTTGAGGACGCCGAGTCCGACTAACTTACGCAGCCGCACGGTCAGGATGTTTTTGGCCACCCCGAGGGCCTTCTCGAACTCCCCGAACCGCCGCTTGCCGGCGAACGCCTCGCGGACGATGAGCACCGACCACGCGTCGCCGACCGCGTCCAGGGACCGCGCGAGCGGGCACCGCTCGTGTTCCAAACTCTTGCGCTTCATGGTGTTTCCCCCGCTCCGGGAGAATTTTGGGAGTTCGGTTGCAAGGAGCAACTGCTCTCCATTGTATCTCATGCCGGTTGCGAGTTGCAACTGTTCCAGCGGGAGGCGGTCATGGCGAAGAAACTCGACGGCAAGGTCGCGGTCATCACCGGCGGCAACAGCGGGATGGGGCTGGCGACGGCCAAGCTGTTCGTGGAGGAAGGGGCCTACGTCTACATCACCGGCCGCCGGCAGGCCGAACTGGACGCGGCGGTGAAGGAGATCGGCAAGAACGTCACCGCCGTTCAGGGCGACGTGGCCAAGCTCGCCGACCTCGATCGGCTGTACGCGACCGTGAAGGAGGGGCACGGGAAGGTGGACGTGGTGTTCGCCAACGCGGGCGCCGGGGAGTTCGTGCCGTTCGGGCAGGTCACCGAGGCCCACTTCGACAAGCTCTTCAACATCAACGTGAAGGGGCTGCTGTTCACCGTGCAGAAGGCCCTCCCGCTGATGCCGAACGGCGGGTCGGTGATCCTGAACGGGTCGATCGCCGGGTACACCGGGTCGCCGGCGTTCGGCGTGTACAGCGCGACGAAGGCGGCGGTGCGGTCGTTCGCCCGGAGTTGGACCAGCGACCTCAAGGACCGCAAGATCCGGGTGAACACGCTCAGCCCCGGCCCGATCGACACGCCCATCTTCGACACCGTCGCCCCGACGAAGGATCAGGTGGAGCAACTCAAGGCCGGGTTCGCGTCGCAGGTGCCGCTCGGCCGGATGGGGCGGCCGGAGGAGATCGCCACCGTCGCCCTGTTCCTGGCGTCCGACGACAGCAGCTTCGTGACCGGCATCGACCTGTCTGTGGACGGCGGAATGGCCCAAGTGTAGGCCGAATCGAGAGTTGTTGCCGTATCGGTCTCCAACGCCGGGAGGCCGACCCGGCGGCGCTGTTTTTGCACATCGACTCCATACGTTTCCGCGCCCAACCTACGGGGAAGTCGATCATGCAGCGGCGTGAGTTCATCGGCGCGGTCACGGCCGCCGCATCGGCTCTGAACACCCACGCGGGCGAACCGAAGGGCGCGCCCGACGCGCCGGAGCGGCCGAAGGAGACGCGCCGCGGCGACATGCTGTACCGGCAACTCGGCTCGACGAAGGAAGTAGTTTCGGCGGTCGGCCTCGGCGGGCACCACATCGGCCGGCAGAAGGACGAGAAGGACAGCATCGCCATCATCCGCGCCGCGATCGACGCGGGCATCACGTTCATGGACAACTGCTGGGATTACCACGACGGCGGCAGCGAGGTCCGGATGGGGAAGGCCCTCCAGGACGGCTACCGCAAGAAGGTGTTCCTGATGACCAAGATCGACGGCCGCACCAAGAAGGCCGCTGCCGAGCAGATCGACGAGTCCCTGAAGCGCTTGCAAACGGACGTGATCGACCTCGTCCAGCACCACGAGATCATCCGCATGGAAGACCCGGACCGCATCTTCGCCGAGGGCGGGGCGCAGGAGGCGGTGGAGGCGGCGAAGAAGGCGGGCAAGGTGCGGTACGTCGGGTTCACCGGGCACAAGGACCCGCTCGTCCACCTGCGGATGCTGGAAGTCGCAAAGGAGCACGGGTTCCACTTCGACGCCGCCCAGATGCCGCTGAATGTGCTGGACGCGCACTTCCGCAGTTTCGAGAAGCAGGTGGTGCCGGTGCTGCTCCGGGAGGGCGTCGGGGTGCTGGGGATGAAAGCGCTGGGCGACGGGCTGGTGCTCAAGAGCAAGACCGCGACCCCGGTCGAGTGCCTCCGGTACGCGCTCAGCCTGCCGACCTCGGTGGTCATCACCGGGATCGACAGCATGGAGATTCTCAAGCAGGCGCTGGACGTCGCCAAGACCTTCCAGCTGCTCACCGAGAAAGAGACGACCGACCTGCTCGCCCGGACGAAAGCGGCCGCGATGAAGGGCGAGTTCGAGCGGTTCAAGACGACGAACGCGTTCGACGGGACGGCCAAGAACCCGAATTGGCTGGGCGAGCACGACAAGGGGCCGGGATGACAGCCCCGGCGGTCACTTCTTGCCGACGCCCTTGAAGAACTCGGCGATCCGCTCGGCGGCGCCGTCCGGGATCTCGTGCCCGCCCGGGTGGATGAACGCGATCACCGGCGGGCCGTCCTTCGACCGGTACTCGGTGCAGTACTTCCCCGCTTCCTTCCCGTCCTTGTCGCACTTGTTCAATTCCCGCATCGCGGCGATCGTCTTCTGCTGGCCGTCGAACTTGACCAGCGGGTCCTTCTCCCCGGCGACGTGGAGCACCGGGATCGGTTTGAGGTCTTTCTGGATTCGCGGGGTCGTGGTCGCCGCGACCGGGGCGATGGCCGCGAGTTTGCCGGGCCGTGCGGCGGCGAGGAGGTAGGTGAAGAACCCGCCGTTGGAGTGCCCGGCCGAGAACACCTGGGTCTCGTCCGCCCCGTAATCGGCCAGACACGTCTTCAACATCTCGTCGAACAACTTCAGGTCGCGGTCGCCCTGATCGCCGGCGAACTTCTGCCAGCCCGACCGCTTGCCGTCCGGGTCGATGAGCGGGACCGGGGTGGGCAGCCCCTGCGGGTACACCACCACCGCGTCCGGCCACAGCTTGTGAAAGCCGAACTGGCGGGCCGCGAAGCCCGCCGTGCCGCCGTGCCCGTGCCAGGCGAACACGAGCGGCTTCTTCCCGCTGCCGGCGGGGGCGTAGACGAGCGCCTCGCGGGTGTCGTCGCCGACCTTCCACGTCACCTTCTTCAGTGCGGGCGGGTCGTCCGCGCGTGCGGCGGCTGCGAGCGACAGGGCGGTCAGCAGGGCGGTCAACAGTACGACGCGAAACATTCGGAACTCCGATCGGGCGACGTGGGTATTACTGTCCAACACCCGCGGGGCGGAAGAGTTACGCGGCGGAGCGCCCGGAGGTGCCGGCCGCCCCTGCCGGTTCGGCCCCGGCGCCGGCGGATGACCGCCGCGCGATACGATATCTGAAGACAGTGCCCTTGAACCGATTCGCCCACCCGGAGAAGCACAGTGTACCGCTGCCTCACCCTGCTCGCCGCCCTGTCCCTTTCGGCGCCCGTTCTCGCCGACGACGCCCGGACGCCCCCGCCCGATGCCGGTGACATGAAGGCCCTGTTCAACGGCAAGGACTTGACCGGCTGGGACGGCGACCCGAAGCTGTGGAGCGTCAAGGACGGCGTCCTCCGCGGCGAGACGACCAAGGAGAACCCCGCCAAGGGGAACACCTTCCTCATCTGGAAGGACGGGACCGTGACGGACTTCGACCTGCGGCTCTCGTTCCGGATGAACGCCGCCAACAACTCCGGCATCCAGTACCGCTCCAAGCACATCACCGAGGGCAAGGTGAGCAACGCCTGGGTCGTGCGCGGGTATCAGCACGAGTTGCGGAACGAGAAGAAGTTCCCCAACACGCCGAGCTTCATCTACGACGAGGGCGGCAAGCGGGGCCGGCTGTGCCTGGTCGGCGAGAAGGCGGTTTGGACCGCCGAGGGCAAGAAGGAGGTCAAGGAGACGTTCGTGACCCAGGAGGCGTTCGACAAGCTGATGAAGGTGGACGACTGGAACGACGTGGTCATCGTCGGGAAGGGCAAGAACGTCAAGCACTACCTGAACGGGCAACTCGTGGTGGACTTCACGGATGAGGACCCGAAGCTGGCGCTGTCGGAGGGCATTGTGGCTCTCCAACTCCACGCCGGGGCGCCGATGTGGGTGGAGTTCAAGAACGTCCGGCTCAAGCAACTCAAGTAGACCGCTGACAGCGTGCCGGCGAATGGCCGGCCGGCATTCGGCGCGGGCGGATTACACCGGGTCACATTGATTGCCTTCTGGAGCCGGCCTCTGTGAGGCCGGTGCTATTTCGTTCCGTGTCACTCCGGCCTCACATACACGATCCGGTTGTGGCTGTCTGGTTTGGCTTTGTGCTTGTGGCACAGGCTTTCCAGCCTGTGTCCGCCGAGCGTGGGGGACACAGGCTGGAAAGCCTGTGCCACAAAAACAGACACTCCCAACCGGTTCGTGTAACAGAGGCCGGCTACAGAAGACGGACGCGAATCAACACGATTGCGTATTACTTCCGTTGGCCCAGCGCGTCGAGCAGCGCTTGAATGCCGGCCTTTGCCACCTCGGCGTCCTGCTCGCCGGTCCCGCCGCCGACGCCGACCGCGCCGACCACCTGGCCGTCGATCACGATGGGCACGCCGCCCTTGAGGGCGGTGATCTTGCCGCCGCTCGCGTTCTGGATGCTCAGGCTCAGCAGCACGTCCGGCTCGCCCTTCGCCGGCAGCGGGCCGGTCTCCTGGCGGAACGTCGCCGCGGACACCGCCTTGGAGAGTGCGGTGGCCGCACTGGCCGGGCGCGCCCCGTCCATCCGGGCGAACGCGAGCATGTGCCCGCCGTCGTCCACGACCGCGACGTTGCACTTCAGGCCGAGTGCCGCGGCCTTCTTCTTCGCCGCTTCGAGCACCGCCTCGGCGCCCGCGAGGTTCAACTGCACGCGGTCGCGGGTGACCAGCGGCTTCTTCTCCTGCGCCGGAACGGGGAGCGCGACCGCGACCAGACCGGCCCACACGAGTGCAATTCGGAAGAGGCGCATGGCGTCCTTTCGGAGGGGTCGTTGTTCGGGCACGCGGTCGGGTGACAAATCCGCCCCTTTGCCCGCGAGTGGGCGGCCGAACTCCGGTGCGGGCGGCCGGCGGGGCGCTTCTTGCCCTGTTTTATTGCCGGCGTTCGCGGCGCTGCGGCGCCCGCCGACTTTTCATCCTTGGCGCGGGTGCCGACGCCTGTTAGTCTGGCGGTCGTAGCCCCGTGTGAGTCTGCGCGTCGCGAAATGCGTCGGACCGCAGCCCGGGCGAGTCCTCCGTTCGGCCGTCGAGGTGTTAAAGGCGGGCGCGAACGGACGGATTTCGCACAATGGCGTTTCCGTGTTCTTGTGCGAAACGGCGAGCGATGATTCGTGCGTAGGTCGTTGACCGGAAGCGGCTTGTGTGTGCCGGTGCGTGTTGCACTGGGCGAGGTGCTCCGGTGTTGTTATGCGAAGTTTCACACACCGAATCTGAGTTCGGCGGCAAGCATACAATGGAGGGAACGCGATGCACGATGAGGAGCAGGCCGGCGTCGAAGAATTGAACCGACGGATCGCCGCTCTCGAACAGCGGAAGCCGTGCGGGTGCAGCGATGCACCCGAGGACAGGTTCGTGGAACTGACAAACGGCATGGTCATGGTGGCCTCGCGGCCGGTCAGCCGGACGCTCCGGGTCATTGTGATCCGCGTCAAGGCGGAGGCAGGAGCCGCCCAACTCTTCACGCCCGCCGCATACTGCACGGTCGTCACCGAGAAGGACGAGACGGTCATGTCGTTTCTCCACCCCGCAGATAAGCGGGTCGACTACTCCGTGTTACTGTCGCGGAGCGTGCTGGCGGGCCTCGGCAACGGCCGCTGTCGGTGTTGCAAGTGGGGAAACTGGAAGTGCCACTGGCGAGATTTCAACGAGGACTGCGTTGACCGGGAGGCATACCTCAACCGCCTCGACGACTTCTGCGACTCCACGTGTCAGTGCGCTTACATTGGGAGTTGGGTGTTCAACCCGAACTGCTGAGGTGGCCGCCGGTCTGCTGTCGCGCAAGAAGCCGGACTAGGCGCCATAACAGGTGGCTGGGGCAGGTAGGCTTTCTGAAGTTCGCAGCTCACTCGGCCCCGCTGCTGAGCTTGTTGTTCGGCGGCGGAAGGCTTCATTCCGGGTAGCCCAAGAGGTGGTCGTGAACCCTCAAGACTTCGCCTTACTCCGTGGCGAGTGGATCGGGAGCGGCCCGTTTACCCTCGGTCCCTTCGTGGGCACCGCCTACGAGTATGTCCGGCTCGAAGCCGCCGACATCCCGGATGTCTACGCCTACGTCCGCCGGAGTCGCATCGTGATTCCCCACGCGCCGGCGAACACGCACAACGAGACGGGTTTCATACGCCCAAAGTCGATCGGCCTTATGCTGTCCCGCGGCACATACAACATCCTCGAATGGAACGACGCGACGGGAGACTACCGACAGGTCGCCGGTTCTGCGGACACCCAAGACATGCAGCGGAGGATCACGGTCGTTAACCCCGGCGAGATCGTGTGGCACAACTTCATGCGGGTGCTGTTTCAAGGCCAGTGGGTAGACCACACAGTCGATACTACCTTCTCGTCGATCCTGCACGGCGACACGCACTCCGAACTGTTCCGCGGCCTAATCCAGAAGCGGTAGAACTGGCCTACGTCTTGGCGTAGCAGTGGCTCCAGACGCCGAACCAATCGCAACAGCAGACCGGCGGAGCATGATTGGTTTCTGGGGCTTGTAGCTCACTCAGCCCCGCCGCTGCTGAGCTGGTCGTTCTGCGACAAAAGGTACTCAAGAGAAGGGAGCATACCATGGCATGCAGTAGGTGCAACGGATCGGGGGCGGTCGTCTGCACCATGTGTTCCGGTTCAGGGCGGGCTCCCAACGGAATGATGTGCCCTCCTTCGATGACTTGTTCGAGTTGCGGTGGCTCTGGGGGCGCTAGTTCCAGTACGTCGTCAGGCAATACAACGAGCGGCCCCGGGGCATGTGCAATCCTGGTCGCATCTAGCGTTGTGTTATTCACGAGCGGTGCGATGTGCGTTCTGATCTGGGCAACGTAACAGACGCCGAACGCGGCCAGCGCCGGACCGGATCGCGCGTCGCCCGGTTCGGGCGGCGGTTCACTTCGCCAGCGACTTCTGCCACGCCCGGCCGAGTTCCTCGGCCGTCAGCCCGGTCATTTCCTTCCACAGGTCCGGGGTGTACTTCCCGGTCCGCATCGCCGCGTTCAGCTTCCGCACCGCCTGCGGGTCGTACCGCTCGGTAACGAACGCCAGGAACGCGGCCGTCGTCCGGTAGCTGCCGTCGTACTTGGCCCGCTCGGGCGGGAGCGGTCGCGGCGCGGCCGGCTCGTACTTGAAGAACCGCACGTAGTCCGCCACCCCCTCGACCAGCCACCCGGGGTTGCGGCGGCTGCGGTACTGCTGTACGCAGTGCGCCGTCTCGTGCACCATCGCCCCGACGTCGGCCGGGTTCGCCTTGAAGTACTTGGCCGAGCCGACGATCCGGTCCCCGCTCGCGTACGCGACGCCGTCGTAGTCGCGCCGGAGCGTCATGCGGATCAGCGTGAGCGGCCGGAACCCGTCGCTCATCAGCTCGTCGCACAGCATCGGGTACTGCCGCTCGCACACCCGGGCGACCTTCTCGGCCCACTCCTTCAGGTCCGGGGCGTCGGTCGCGTCCGCGACGAACTCGACCGGGTAGCGGAACGGGGCGACCGCCGGTTCGGCATCGATCGCGATCTCGCGGACCACGAGCGGGTGCCCGAGGTCGGCGGTCGGCCGGACCCGGACGGCCTTCACCTTCCCCCTCGGGCGGCCCGCCGCGACCCCGTCGGCGAACGCCGCGAGCGCCTCGAACGCCTTGCCGTCCGCGGACACCTCCAGCACGCCGGCCGCGAGCACGTCGCCGCCCTTCGGCCGCCCGGTGGTGACGCGGACCGACGCGACCGCGGCCGGCGCGTCGAAGGTGAGGGTGAGGTGGTCGGTGCTGGCGGCGTTCTTCTCGGACGCGAAGACGGTGTCCGGGTCGCCGTCGAACGCGAACTGGCGGATGTTCCCGCCGGCGGTCGCGAGGCTCGACTCGACCGCGGCCGTGGCCGGGCGGGCGACCGGGCGCGGCGGCGGGGCCGTCTCCGCGGTCCAGGCGGGGGAGGCGATCAGCACGAGGGGCAGGAGCGAGCGTGTCATGCGGCCATTCTAGCGGAAGGCGGCGCGGGGCGTCGGGCGGGCCGGAACGGCGGGGAAACGCGCCGGCGGGCCGTTCGTCGGTGACGACCCGCCCGCCGGGCGCTATGCTGTACTCCGACGCACAGATTCGCCATCCTGCCCATCTTCCGTCGAGGCGCTCTCATGCTGCCGGCGCTGCTGCTCGCACTCCCACTCCTGTCCGCACAACCGCCCGAGCCGAAGGCCGAGAAGAAAGACCCCGGGCCGCCGCTCGGCGCGCTCAAGGCCCGGCTGGTCGGCCCGGCCGTCACCTCCGGCCGCGTTGTCGGGTTCGCGGTCCACCCGACCGACCGCTCGCACTACTACGCCGCGGCCGCCAGCGGCGGCGTGTGGAAGACCACCAACGGCGGCACCACCTGGACCCCGGTGTTCGACGGCGAAGGCTCGTACTCCATCGGGTGCGTCGTACTCGACCCGAAGAACCCGAACGTGCTGTGGGTCGGCACCGGCGAGAACAACAGCCAGCGGAGCGTCGGGTACGGCGACGGCGTGTACAAGTCGGTGGACGGCGGGCGCACCTGGCAGAACGTCGGGCTGAAGGCGTCCGAACACATCGGCAAGATCGTGATCGACCCGCGCGACTCGGACGTGGTGTATGTCGCCGCTCAGGGGCCGCTCTGGAAAGAAGGCGGGGACCGCGGCCTCTACAAAACCACCGACGGCGGGAAGACCTGGAACAAGGTGCTGAGCATCGACGACAACACCGGGGTGACGGACTTCGTGGTGGACCCGCGGAACCCGGACGTGATCGTGGCCGCGAGCTGGCAGCGGCGGCGCCACGTGTGGACCATCATCAACGGCGGCCCGGGCAGCGCCGTTCACCGCACCACCGACGGCGGGAAAACCTGGAAGAAGGTGACCGGCGGCCTCCCGGTCGGCGAACTCGGCCGCATCGGGCTGGCGATGGCGCCGACCGACCCGGACGTGATCTACGCCATCGTCGAGGCGCCCGATACCGCCGGCGGCATCTTCCGCAGCAGTGACCGCGGCGTCACCTGGGAGAAGCGGAACCCGTTCAACGCCCAGGCGCAGTACTATTCGCACCTCGTTGTAGACCCGGCCAACAAGGACCGGCTGTATGTCATGAACGTGTTCATCCAGGTGAGCGACGACGGAGGGAAAACGCTGGCCCCGCTCGGCGAGCGGTGGAAGCACGTCGACAACCACACCATCTGGATCGACCCGAAAGACCCGAAATACTATCTGGTCGGCTGCGACGGGGGCATCTACGAGAGCTTCGACCGGGCCGCCAACTGGCACCACAAGGGTAACCTGCCGATCACGCAGTTCTACGACGTGACGTGCGACGAGAGCGGGCCGTTCTACCACGTCTACGGGGGCACGCAGGACAACTTCACGCTGGGCGGCCCGGCCCGCACCCGGTCGCGGCACGGCATCCACAACGGCGACTGGTTCGTGGTACAAGGGGGCGACGGTTTCCACTGCAAGGTGGACCCGACCGACCCGAACATCGTGTACGGGGTGCTTCAGTACGGTGTCATCTGCCGGTTCGACCGGCGGACCGGGCAGCGGGTGCAAATCCAGCCCATGCCCGGGGCCGGCGAGTCGCCGCTGCGGTGGAACTGGGACAGCCCGCTCGTCCTCAGCCCGCACAGCCACAAGCGGCTGTACTTCGCCGCCAACCGGCTCTACAAGTCGGACGACCGCGGCGACTCGTGGGAGCCGGTGAGCGGCGACCTGACCCGCCAACTCGATCGGAATAAGCTCCCGGTGATGGGCAAGGTGTGGGGGCCGGACGCGATCTTCAAGCACGGCTCCACCAGCGTCTACGGGAACTGCACCGCGCTCGCGGAGTCGCCGAAGACGGCCGGGGTGCTGTTCGTCGGCACCGACGACGGACTGATTCAAGTGACCGAGGACGGCGGCAAGACGTGGCGGAAAATCGACACCTTCCCGGGCGTCCCGGCCAACACCTACGTCAGCAAGCTCGTGGCCGGACAGCACGACGCCGGCACCGTCTACGCCTGCTTCGACAACCACAAGAACGGCGACTTCGCCCCGTACATTCTGAAGTCAACGGACTACGGCAAGACGTGGGTGAGCGTCGCCGGCGACCTGCCGGCCCGCGGGAGCGTGTACTGCGTGGCCGAAGACCACATCGACCCGAACCTGCTGTTCTGCGGCACCGAGTTCGGGCTGTTCGTGTCGCTCGACGGCGGCAAGAAGTGGACCCGGTTCAAGGGAGGGCTACCTACGATCCAGGTGAAAGACCTCGCCGTGCAGCGGAAGGCGAACGATCTGGTGATCGGCACCTTCGGGCGCGGCATCTACATTGTGGACGACTACAGCCCCCTCCGCGGGCTGACCCCCGCCAACCTGGAGAAGCCGGCGGCACTGTTCCCGGTGCGGGACGCGGTGCTGTACATCCCGACCGCGCAGTACGGCGAGCCGGGCAAGGCGTTCCTCGGGGCGTCGTTCTACACCGCCGACAACCCGGCTTACGGGGCGACCTTCACCTATCACCTGAAGGACGGGCTGAAGACCCGCCGGCAGAAACGTAAGGATGCCGAGAAGGAGGCGGATAAGGCCGGCAAGCCGGTCCCGTACCCGACGCCCGAGGAACTGAGCGCCGAAGCGGCCGAGGAAGCCCCGGGCTTGTATCTGGTGGTGTCGGACGCCGACGGGTCGCCGGTGCGCACCATAACTGGTCCGGCCGACGCCGGGCTGCACCGCGTCGCCTGGGACCTGCGCGACCCGGGCGCGAGCCTGACCGGCGGGGCCGGCCCGCTCGTGCCCCCGGGCAAGTATTCCGTGACGCTGCACCAGCGCGTCGGCGGCGTGGTCACGCAACTCGCCGGCCCGGTCACGTTCGAGGTGGTACTCGACACGCTCGGCAACCCGGCCGCGGACGAGGTGAAGGAGCAGGTACAGTTCGACCGGCAGGTACAGAAGCTCCGCAAGGCGGTGACCGCGGCCGGCACCGCCGCCACCGAGGCCGCGACGAAACTCGACCAGATTCGGGCCGCCCTCGACGCCGCGCCGAAGGCCGACGAGGCGAGCAAGAAGCAGGTCCGTGAGCTGATCGAGCGCGTGCGGGGCGTTCAGGTGGCGCTGCGCGGCGACCCGGAGTTGCGGCGGCGGCAGGAGAACCTCCCGCCGAGCATTTCGGAGCGCGTCGGGTACGCGGCCGGGGCCGGGGACGAGGCGTTCGCCAAGCCGACCGCCACCGCCAAGCAGCAATACGCGATCGCCGCGAAGGAGTTCTCCGCGGAACTGACGAAGCTCCGGCAGGTCGTGGAGGTGGAAGTGCCGGCGCTGGAAAAGAAACTGGACGCGTTCGGCGCGCCGCTCACCCCAGGCCGCCTGCCGGACGCCCCCGACGGGAAGAAGTGATCCCCGATCGCTCGGCGGCTCGGCGGAAGCCGACGCGAGGCCGCATTCCGTGTGGGTGTTCGATCAGATGGCCACGCGGTTGCGGACGATGTTCCTCAGGCGGTCGATGCGGCCGAGCGACCGGCTGCGTGGCTTCACGGCGCGTCCTCCAGCCGCTCGCGCAGCGCCCGCGCCGCCGCAGCGACCCGCGGTTCCGCCTCGGCGCACTTGCGGACGACGAGCGGCAGCAGGGGGCGCACCGCGGCCGGGTCGTGTCGGGTCAGCGCCCGCAGCGCGGCGGCGCGAACCTTCGGGTGCGGATCGGTGACCATACCCGTGAGCAGCGCGACCGCGTCGGCATGCGGGGCGAAGCCGAGCGCGTCGGCGGCGCGAATCCGCTGCCGCTCGAACCGATGGGCGGCCGCGCCGGCGTAGTCGCGTGCCGGGTCGATCCGCGGGCCGAGCGCGGCCGCCGCGGCGCGGCGCACCAGCGGGCCGGGGTCGTGCAGCGTGAGCGTGACGAGCCGCCTGCAGACGGCGGCGTCGGGGATGTGGGCGAGCGCAACCGCGGCGGCCTCGCGCACGCCCCAGGCCGAATCCGCCAGCGCCGCGAGCAGCTCGTCGCGGAAGGCCGTTCCCGGCAGCGCCGCGGCGGCAATCAGGACGGCCCGGCGGCGGGTTTCGGCCTGCGGGGCGGCGAGCGCGACGCGGAGTGCGGCGTGAAGCTCGTCGCGGCGCGGGAAGCCGAGCCAGCCGGCGACGTGCGCGGCCCGCGCGTCGGGATGAGGTTCGGCGAGTGCGGCGGCGACCGCGGACGCGGCGGTGGGGTGTTCGGCCGTCACAATCCGTGCCCTCACGAGCGCCAGGGCGGGCTGGACACGGCCGCCGCGGTACGATATGATTTTATTGCTACCAACTCCCACACCGGGAGCGACGATCACGCGATTGGGGAATGGTGTAACGGTAGCACGAGTGACTCTGACTCACTTAGTCTAGGTTCGAATCCTAGTTCCCCAACTCAACCGAAGGCCCGCCGTAACAACGAGTTACGGCGGGCCTTCGGCTTTTGCTCTCTCCTGCCACGCGTCGTACACCCGGATTATGTTTTGAGTGCCGGACCGCCGCTTCCTGGCAGAAGGTGCCGACGGAAGCCCGCGCATCGGCCTGTTCACCCCGGCGCGGCGAGATCGGGCCGAAGAAGTCGCGGCCGGTCGGTATACTGACCGTACTGCCGTATGACCGACCCGGAACCGCCTATGACACCCGGAACGACGCCCGACGACACCGACGCGACGCTCGTCGGCCCCGGCCCGCGCGCGGCGGGCTACCCGTTCCTGTCCCCGCCCGAACGGGGCGACGAGATCGGTCGGCTCGGCCCGTACCGGGTGCTGGCCGAACTCGGTCGCGGCGGCATGGGCGTCGTCTTCCGCGCCGAGGAGACCGTGCTCAAGCGGCAGGTCGCACTGAAGGTGATGCTGTCGGCCGCGGCCGACGCCCAGGCCGACGCCCGGTTCCGCCGCGAGGCCGAGGCCCAGGCGGCCGTCGAGCACGACCACATCATCCCCATCTACCGCGTCGATAAGGCCAACGGCGTCCCGTTCCTGGCGATGCCGCTGCTCAAAGGGCAGACGCTGGCCGCGGCGCTGCGACTGAACCCGCGGCCGCCGCTGGCCGAGGTGGCCCGCATCGGGGCCGAGATGGCGGAGGGGCTGTCGGCGGCGCACGCGGCCGGGCTGGTCCACCGCGACATCAAGCCGGCCAACATCTGGCTCGAGGGGAACAAGCGGCGGGTCAAGATCCTCGACTTCGGGCTGGCCCGCGTCGCGACCGGCGTGCCCGAGGCCCAGGCGGTGTCGAAGCCGATGCCGGCGCTGCCGCCCACCCTGACCGACGCGACCGGCCCGTACCGCCCGGTCGCGGTCGGCGACACACAACTGACCCAGGCCGGGGCGGCGGTCGGCACCCCGGCGTACATGTCCCCCGAGCAGGCCCGCGGGCTGCCGACCGACAGCCGCACCGACCTGTTCAGCCTGGGCGTCGTGCTGTACGAGATGGCGACCGGCGAGCGGCCGTTCGCCGGCACGACCACGCTCGAGGTGATGGCGGCGGTGATGGCCGACCCGCACACCCCGGCGCGGGACGTCAACCCGGCCGTGCCGGCGGCGCTGTCGGACCTGATCGACCGACTGCTGGCGAAAGACCCCGACGCGCGCCCGCCGGCGGCCGCCGCCGTGGCCGCCGACCTCGCCGCGGTCGGGCGCGGGCTGGCCGTGCTGCCGGTCGTGGTCGCGCCGGTCGGCGATCTCGGCGCGCCGAACCCGTGGTTCGAATTCGACTCGACGCAGACGGACGCGGCCGCGGTCGCCCCGCCGCGCCCGGGCGCGGCGGCGTCGCCGCGGTGGCTGTGGCCGGCCGTCGGGCTGGCGTGCGCCGCGGCGGTCGGCGCGGCGGTGTGGGCGTCCGTCGGCGCGTCCGGGTCGAAGCCGCCGCCCACCCCGGAGGCCGCGGAGGCGCCGAAGCCGCCCGCCCCTCGCCCGAAGGGGCCGGCCGGGACGTCCATGTCGGTCGCGGCCACGCTCGCCTCGACGAACTGGACATGGACCGAGCCGGAGAACCTCGGCCCGGCCGTCAACGGCGTCGCCGACGACGTCGATCCGGCGCTGTCGGGCGACGGGCTGCGGCTCGTCTTCGCGTCCGCCCGCGACGGCGCGCTCAAGTTGTACGAGGCCCGCCGGGCGACGACCGCCGAGCCGTTCGCCGACGTCCGCCGGCTGGACGCGCTGTGCCCCGGGCCGCAGGCGGCGTGTCAGCCGTTCCTGTCCCTCGACGGCAAGTCCATCGTCTACGTGATCGACACCCGGCCGGGCGGGCAGGGGCGGCTCGACATCTGGGAGTCGCGCCGCGCCGACCGCGACGCGCCGTGGGACCCGCCGAAGAACCTCGGGCCGACCGTCAACGACCCGTGGGACGACTCGTGGCCGGCGGTGTCGCCCGACGGGCTGACGCTGTACAACTCCAAGTGGAGCACCTGGACACCGGTCGGGAAGAACTTCGAGCTGCGGATCCAGCGGCGGGCCACACCCGCGGAGCCGTGGGGGCGGGACGAATGGTTCGGGCCGCACGTCAACTCGCTCGACGCGGAGATCGCCCCGCGGCCGCTCGCCGACGGCTCGGGGGTGCTGTTCACCCGCCTGCTCGTCAGCGGGAAGGCGGACTGGCTGATCGCGGTCCCGAAGGCCGGCGGGTGGGACGTCGATCCGGTGCGGCTCGACCACAGGGACCACAACCCGACGCTCACCGCCGACGGCCGGACGGCGGTGTTCCAGAGCGACCGGCCCGGCGGGCGGGGCCGGATCGACCTGTGGCAGATGCGGCTGGTGCCGAAGAAGTAGCCGCACCGCGCCAGATCATTTCAAACGTCGGTCGGCGCGCCAAACAAAGGCGCGCGACCGCGCACATCCCCTGCGTATGCGGCGGCGGAGAGCCGACCCGGCGCCGCAGTTGGCTGAGTCGGTCGCGTAAAAACCTGACGCTCGGTCCGCGGTTTGCTTCAGGCTGTCCGGCCCCTTCCCGGACCGCGAAGCAAGGACCCCCGTGAAGCCGCATCGCCCGACCTGGCACCGCTCGTTCCCCGCCGTCGCACTCGGCACCGTTATCACCGTCGCCGTCCTCTACCTCGCCAAGCCGGTCATCGTCCCGCTGGCGCTGGCCCTGCTGCTCACCTTCGTGCTGTCGCCGGTCGTCGCGGCCCTCCAGCGGGCCGGGCTGAAGCGGCCGTACGCGGTGCTGATCACGACCGTCGGCACGGGCGTCATGCTCGCCGGGCTGGGCTGGGTCGTCGCCGTCCAGGTCCAGGGGCTGGCGGTCGAGCTCCCGCGGCACAAGCAGGAGATCCGCGACAAGGTGGAGCGGCTCAAGGGGGCCGGCGACGGGCCGTTCGGCGAACTGCTGAAGATGGTTCACGACCTCACCGAAGGGCCGGCACCCGACGGCGCCATCCCTCCAGCCGGCGCGCCGGGGCCGAACCCGTCCGACGAGCCGGTGCGGCGGGTGGTGCTGGCCCAGCCGAAGGAGTCCGGGCTGGCCCGCATCGCGGAGTCGGTCGGGCCGGTCGTCGAGCCGCTCGCGACCGCCGGCCTCGTCGCGGTGCTGGTCGTGTTCATGCTGGCGAACAAGGAAGACCTGCGCGACCGGTTTCTCGGGCTGGCCGGGCACGGGCGGGTGTCGGCCGCGTCGCGGGCGATGGCCGACGCCGGCGAGCGGGTCGGCCGCTATCTGCTGTCGGTGCTGGCGGTCAACATCGCGTTCGGAACGGTGTTCGCAATCGGGCTGACAATCATCGGGGTGCCGTTCGCGGTGCTGTGGGGGTTCCTGACCGCGATGCTGCGGTTCATCCCGTTCCTGGGCACCTGGGCGGCGGTCGCGTTCCCGCTCGCGCTGAGCGTCGCGCTCAGCCCCGGGTGGGGGCAACCGCTCACGGTCCTCGCGTTCTTCGTCGTCGTGGAACTGACCGTCGCCAACGTGGTCGAGCCGCTGCTGTTCGGCCACGGGACCGGCGTGTCGCCGATCGCGCTCCTGGTCGGGGCGGCGTTCTGGGCGTGGGTGTGGGGGCCGATCGGGCTGCTCCTCGCGACCCCGCTGACGGTGTGTTTGGTGGTGCTCGGGCAGTATGTGCCGCGGCTCGGGTTCCTGGCGGTGCTGCTCGGCAACACCCCGGCACTCCCGGCACCCGTCCGGCTGTACCAGCGGCTGTTCTCGCGGGACGAGGCCGAGGCGAAACAGCGAGTTGACGAGCACGCGGCCGCGCACGGCGCGGAGGCTGCGTTCGACGACATGGTAATCCCGGCTCTGCTGCTGGCCCGCAAGGACCGGGCGGCCGGGGAACTCAGCCCGGAGGGCGAGGAGTTCGCGCTGGCGGCCGTCCGGCGGATCGTCGCCGCGGTCGAACCCGCCGGCGAAATCCCGGCGCAGTCCGCGACCGTCTTGGCGGTGCCGGCGCACCACCCGGCGGAGGAGCCGACGCTCGACATGCTCGCCCACCTGCTCCGCTCCGACGGCGTGGGCGTCGAGGCGGTGTCGGCCAAGGTGCTGCCGTCCGACGTCGCCGACCGCGTCGCCGCGGCGCGCCTGCGGGCGGTGTTCATCTCGGTGCTGCCGCCCGGCGGGCTGCCGCAGGCCGCCTACCTGTGCCGGATGCTGCGGAAGCGGTTCCCGGACCTCACCATCGTGGTCGGGTGGTGGGGCAGCGAAAAGAACTTCGACCGCATGCTGGTCAAGTTCCGCCGGGCGGGGGCGAGCTACGTGACCACCTCGCTGCACCAGAGCCGGACCCAGTTGCGGCACGCCGCCGACGTCAGGCCGGCGCCCGAACACACCACGGAGAGCGCCTCGTGACGGCGATTCGGAAGCTCATCGGCCGGGCCGCGCTGCTCGGGCTGCTGCTCGCGCTCGGCGCCCTGACGGCGAACGCGCTCGTCGCCCGGCACAACACCCGCGCGCTGTACGACGCGGCCGGGTGGGTGGACCACACGCACACCGTCATCCACGGCGTCCGCGACCTGCGGACCGCGGTGCTCGACGCCGAGACCGGGCAGCGGGGGTTCCTGCTCACCCGCGACCCGGCGTTCCTGGAGCCGTACCGCTCCGCCCGCGGCCGGGCCGACGCGCACCTCGACCGGCTGGAGGAGTTGACCGCCGACAACCCGGCCCAGCGGGCGCGCATCCCCGGTCTGCGGGCGCAGGTGCGGGAGCGGTTCGAGGTCATGCAGGCGAACATCGACGCCCCGCCGGCCGACCCGGCCGCCCGGCTCGCCGCCCTCGACCGCGGCCGCCGCGAGATGGACGAGGTGCGGGCCGCGCTGGGCGCGATGGAGGCCGACGAGCAGCGCCTGCTCGCCGACCGCACCGCCGCGACGGACCGCAGTTACGGCAGTGCCGTGCTCGCGTTCGGCGTCGCCACCCTGCTCGCCGCCGCGGTGCTGATCGGCGCGTACGTGCTGATCCGCCGCGACCTCGCCGCCCGCCAGCAGAGCGAGGACGAACTCCGCGAGTCGGAGCGGTTCGTGCGGCTGGTGCTCGACTCGACCGGTGACGGCATCTACGGCGTCGACCCGGCCGGCGCGTGTACGTTCATCAACACCGCCGGGGCGCGACTGCTCGGGTACGAGCCGCACGAGCTGGTCGGCAAGCCGATGCACGCCACCGTCCACCACTCTCGCCCGGACGGGTCGGCGTACCCGGTCGCCGAATGCCCGATCGCGCAAGGCGCCCGCGACGGCCGCCGGGTGCGCGTCGAGGACACCCTGTGGCGGAAGGACGGCAGCCCGCTGCCGGTGGACTACTCGGCGGCCCCGATTCAGGACGACGGGCGCAGTGTCGGGGCGGTCGTCACGTTCGCCGACCTGAGCGAGCGCCGCCGGGCCGAGCGCGAGCGGCAGGAGCAGCGGGCGCAGTTCGAGACGATGGTCAACGCCATCCCGCAACTCGCCTGGATCGCCGAGCCGTCGGGCGACATCTCCTGGTACAACCGGCGGTGGTACGACTACACCGGCACCACCTTCGAGGACATGAAGGGCTGGGGCTGGAAGACGGTTCACCACCCGGACCACGTCGCCGCGGTCGAGGCGAAGCTGCGGCACGCGTTCGAGACCGGCGAGGAGTGGGAGGACACGTTCCCGCTCCGGTCGAAGGACGGCGAGTACCGCTCGTTCCTGTCCCGCGCCGTGCCGATCCGGACGACTGACGGGCGGGTGTTGCGGTGGTTCGGCACCAACACCGACGTCGAGGACCAGCGGCGGGTCGAACGCGCGCTGGCCGAAGCCCGGGACGTGGCCGAGGCGGCCAGCGTCGCCAAGAGCACGTTCCTGGCGAACATGAGCCACGAACTCCGCACCCCGCTGAACGCGGTCATCATGTACAGCGAGCTGTTGCAGGAGGAGGCCGAGGACCGCGGCGTCACCGACTTCCTGCCCGACCTGGAGAAGATTCGCACCGCCGGACGGCACCTGCTCGGGCTGGTCAACAGCATCCTCGACCTGTCGAAGATCGAAGCCGGTAAAATGGACATGTACCTGGAGCGGTTCGAGCTGCGGGACGTCGTCACCGACGTGACCGCGACCGTCCAGCCGCTGCTCAAGAAGCGCGACAACACCCTGGCGGTGGACGCCCCGGCCGACCTCGGCGCGATGAACGCCGACCTGACGAAGGTGCGGCAGATCCTGTTCAACCTGCTGTCGAACGCGTCCAAGTTCACCGAGAAGGGGACCGTGACGCTCGCCGTGCGGCGGCGGGACGAGGGTGAGCGGCCCGGGGTCGAGTTCCGCGTGTCCGACACCGGCATCGGGATGACGCCCGAGCAGGTCGGGCGGCTGTTCCAGCCGTTCACCCAGGCCGACGCGTCCACGACGCGGAAGTTCGGGGGCACCGGGCTGGGGCTGACGATCGTCAAGCAGTTCTGCGAGATGATGGGCGGCGGGGTGCGGGTGGAGAGCGAGCCGGGCCGCGGGACGACGTTCGTCGTGTGGCTGCCGGCCGAGACCGCCCCCGCGGCGCCCGACCCGGCCCCGGTGCCGGCGGCGACCGGCCCGGAGACCGGCCCGGACATCCTGGTCATCGACGACGAGCCGAACGCCCGCGAGTTGCTCTCCCGGTTGCTGGCCCGCGAGGGCTTCCGGGTGCGGACGGCCGCCGACGGCAAGAGCGGGCTGGCCGCGGCGCAGGCCGACCGCCCGGACGTCGTCGTGCTCGACGTCAACATGCCGCACATGGACGGGTGGGCGGTGCTCGCGGCGCTCAAGGCCGACCCGCACCTGTCGGACGTGCCGGTCGTCATGCACACCATGCTGGACGACCGGTCGATGGGGTACGCGCTGGGCGCGGCCGAGTACCTGACCAAGCCGGTCGATCGCGAGCGGCTGGTCGGGGTGCTGAACAAGTTCGCCGCCCGGCAGGCGGCCGGGCCGGTGCTGGTGGTCGAGGACGACGCCGACACCCGGCAGGCGGTGCGGCGGGCGGTCGAGGCCGAGGGGTGGCGGGTGACCGAGGCCGAGAACGGCCGGGCGGCCCTGGACCGCGTCGCGGCTGCCCCGCCGGCCGTCATCCTGCTCGACCTGATGATGCCCGAAATGGACGGGTTCGAGTTCCTGTCCGAGCTGCGCAAGCGGCCCGGCGGGGAGGAACTCCCGGTGGTCGTGCTGACCGCCAAGGAACTGACCGCCGCCGACCGCTCGCGGCTCAACGGGCACGTCGAGCGGGTGCTGCAGAAGGGCGCGTTCAGCCCCGACACGATGCTCAAGGAGGTGCGCCGGCTCGTCGCCGCGCACGCCCGCCCGCCGGCGCCGGTTACGACGCCCGCCGACGGGAAGCCCGCCCCGGCGAACACGAACCAAACGGAGGTGACCGATGCCACGCATCCTGATCGTTGAGGACAACGAGGAGAACCGCGACGCCCTGTCCCGGCGGCTCAAGCGCCGCGGGTACGACGTCGTCATCGCCGTCGACGGCCTTCAGGGCGTCGCGATGGCCAGGTCGGAGCGGCCCGACCTCATCCTGATGGACATGAACCTGCCGGAACTCGACGGGTGGGAGGCGACCCGGCAGGTGAAGGCCGCGACCGAGACCAGCGCCATCCCGGTCGTCGCGCTGACCGCACACGCGCTGTCCGGCGACAAGGAGCGGGCGCTCGCCGCCGGCTGCACCGACTACCACACCAAGCCGGTCGAACTGCCCCGCTTGCTGGAGCAGATCGAAGCGATCCTCCGCGCCGCGGCCGGCTGAGGCCGCCTGCGGGTGTCAGCGCCGGATGCGGTTGCCGACGACGAACCCGACCAGCCCGGTCAGGAAGATGGTGCAGAGCGCCTCGATGCCCGCCAGCAGGTAGACGTACTCGTTGGCCGGCTCCAGCCCGGCCTGCCCGGTGTCGAGTTGGGCCATCGTGAGCAGGCTGAACATGGCCAGGTCGAGCGGGTGCCGGGTGACCGCCTTCGTCGCCCCGCCGTCGGCCGGCGTGACCCGCTGCACGCTCCCGGTGACGCCGTACAGGACGACGAACACCAGGAACAGCACGAAGATCGACGACAGGACGCGCGGAATCCCCTCGCCGTAGTCGCACAGCCATTCGACCAGCAGGAGGTTGGCGTACCGGGCGGCCCACGTCAGCCCCTTTCGGCGGTGGCCGGCGGCCCACTCGCGGGCCGCGCGGGCGCGGCAGTCGCGCTTCTCCATCCGCCGCTTCCGGCGGTACGCCCAACTCGCCGCGTCCGGGTCGCCGAGCGTCTCGAAGTTCTTCTCCAGCGCCAGGTATGCCCGCCGGGCGAGTTCGTACTCGCCGGCCGCCTCCTCGCCGACGGTCTCGCCGAGTTGGTCGAGGTTGAGCCGGGTCCGCTCGAGCCACGCGTCGGCCAGGTGTACGCCGGCGAGCCGGCAGCCGGTGAGCGACACGGCCTGAAGCCGCGCGTCGCGGAGGACAGCGGCCGTGAGGTCGGCCCCGGTCAGCACGGCGCCTTCCAGGTTGGCTCCGGTTAAGTCCGCGCCGCGGAGCACCGCCTTGCGGAGCACGGCGCCGCGGAGGTCGGCCCCCGACAGGTCGGCCCCGGTCAGGTCGGCCTCTTCGAGCACCGCCCCGCGGAGGTCGGCGCGGGCGAACACGGCCCCGGCGGCGTGCGCGCCCCACAGGTCGGCCCCGCCGAGCCGCGACCCGTCGAGGACCGTCTCCCGGAGCACCGCGAACCGGAGTTGCGCGCCGGTCAGGTCGGCGTCCTCGACCAGCGCGCCGGACAGGTCGGCCCCGGCGAGGTTGGCGCGGCGGAGGTCGGCCCCGGCGAAGTCGGCCTCGCTCGCGTCGGCCCGCTCGAACACGACCCCGGCGAGTTTGGCCCCGCGGAAGCTCGCCCGGCGCAGCACGGCCCCGTGCAGCGCGACGGGCCGCCCGTCGGCCGCGCGTTCGAGGTCGATGCCGTTCAGGGCGGCCCCGGTGAGTGCGAGCCGGGGCGGGAGTTCGGCGAGTAGGCGGAGCAGGACGTCGGCACGGTTTTCAGGGGCGGCCGCTGCGAGTGCGGCCTTCGGGTCGAGCGGTGTGGGCGAATCGGCAGGGGGCATGGCGTCTCCGCGTCCGTGCGAGTCGGGGAGCGGCCGTCCGGGACGCCGGCGGACGGCCGCGCGAGCGCCCGACCGTACCGGCCGGGCGCGTGTTTTCGAGCAATGCACGTTCCGCGCCGAAGCGAGTCGCGAACGAGCGAGAGGGCAGGGCGTTGCCGACGGCGTGTTCACGGCTCGCATTCTGTCCGCGACCCTTCAGGTGAAGGCCCGAGTCGAGGTAATCGCTTCCCGGTCGCGACTTGTACTGATTTCGTGCGGTAGACTCTGTGAGGCCGGGGCGACAACGGTCGTATGGTCCCGGCCTTTTCGGTTCGCCGCCCGAACGACCGATTTTGACCGAACCCCGCCGGCCCTCGCGCCTCTCTGATTCATTCCAGGGCAAACCGCGAGTTCCCCGGGCGTTTTCCGTAAGATGTGGGATTCCAGCGGTTCACGAACAGAAGGATAGCCGAATGATCGGTACGATGGCGGCGGTCGGCGTGACGGGGTTCGCGGAGTTGGGGCTTGACGGTCGTCTGGTTGATGCGCTCACCGAACTGGGGTACGAAGTTCCGACGCCGATTCAGCGGGAGGCGATCCCGCCGCTGCTCGCCGGCCGCGACCTGATCGGCCGGGCCGCCACCGGCACCGGCAAGACGGCCGCGTTCGCGCTCCCCCTTCTGCACCGCCTCGCGGCCGCCGAGAAGCGGACGCACCCGGCCGCGCTCATCCTCACCCCCACCCGCGAACTCGCGATGCAGGTCGCCGAGTCGGTGGAGAAGTACGGCAAGCCGCTCGGCGTCCGGGTGCTGGCGGTGTACGGCGGCCAGTCGATGGACCCGCAGTTGCGCGCCTTGCGCCGCGGCGTCGATGTGATCGTCGCCACCCCGGGCCGGGCGCTCGACCACCTCCGCCGCGGCACCGTCTCGTTCGACGGCCTCGCGGCCGTGGTGCTGGACGAGGCCGACGAGATGCTCGACATGGGGTTCGCCGAGGAGATCGAGGCGCTTTTGGCCGCCACCCCGGCGACCCGGCAGACGGCGCTGTTCTCGGCCACCATGGCGCCGCGCATCCGGGCCATCGCCGGCCGGCACCTGAAGGACCCGGTCGAACTGTCCGTCGCCCGCGAGCCGGTCGCCGCCGGCGCGGTCCCGCGGGTCCGCCAGACGGCGTACCTCGTCCCGCGCGAGCACAAACTGGCCGCGCTCGGCCGCGTCCTCGACGCGGAGGCGCCGACGGCGGCGCTGGTGTTCTGCCGGACGCGGTCGGAGGTCGATCAGTTGACCGAGGCGCTGGCGGCCCGCGGGTATCGGCCCGAGGCGCTGCACGGCGGTATGGCCCAGGAGCAGCGGGACCGCGTCATGCGGCAGTTCCGCTCCGGGGCCGCCGACTTGCTCATCGCCACCGACGTGGCCGCCCGCGGGTTGGACGTCGAGCACCTGACGCACGTGGTCAACTACCAAATGCCGCCGGCGACCGAGGCGTACGTCCACCGCATCGGGCGGGTCGGCCGGGCCGGGCGTGAGGGCGTGGCGATCACCGTGGCCGAGCCGCGCGAGCGGTCGATGCTGCGGGCCGTCGAGAAGGCGACCGGGCAGCGGGTCGAGTGGGCGCCGGTGCCGACCGCCGCCGACCTCCGCGCCCGCCGGCTCGAGCGCACGGCCGCCGCGGTCCGCGCGGCGGTCGCGGAGGGCGGTCTGGAGCCGTACCGCGCGATGCTCGACGCCCTCGGCACCGACCTGAGTCCGACCGAGGTCGCCCTGGCGGCGCTGAAGCTCGCGCACGCGGCGCAGGCGGGCAAGACCGACGACGGCCCGGACATCCCGGCGGTCGCCCCACCGGCGCGCGGCTCGGCCGGGCCGGCACGGCCGCCGGCGCGGGGTCACAACGCCCGCCCGAACGGCCCGCGCCTGGCCCGCATCTTCATCAGCGCCGGGCGCGACGCCGGGATCGGCCCGCGCGACCTCGTGGGGGCGATCGCCAACGAGTCCGGGCTGCCCGGCCGCGACATCTGCGGGATCGAGGTGACCGAGCGGTTCTCGGTGGTCGAGGTTCCGGAGGACGCGGCCGAGCACGTGATCGAGTCGCTCAACGGCGCCCGACTGCGCGGGCGGCGGGTGACCGTCCGCCGCGACCGGCAAGGCGACTGGAACCGCTGATCGTCGGTGCCGGGAAGCGACCGATGTGGTCGGTTCGGAAGTGCGCAAAAAAAGACCGACCGCGAAACGCCGAACTGTCGCCCATTCAGTTCGGTGCCCGCGGCCGGTCTGAAAGTACTTTACGCCGCTGCACCCGAGAGTGTCAAACTCCGACAGACGGATTTCTGACACCTCTCCCGCGAACTGTCCGCTTTCACGACACTCTTTCGCGTGATCCTGCACATCAGCGGCGAAAGCGATTCCGGCGCAAGTGCTGACTGGGGAGCCATTTGCGACAATCTACACGGATTGTTCAACGCCCGGGCACGAACGCTGCTATTCGTGATTCATCGCCTAACTTGCTTCGCCCAATCGCTCATCGCCCTGTGTTCGCCCGGCAAGTGTTCGTCCTCGCCCACAATTCGCCCATCGCCCGCCGATGACACCCGGTCTCGCCCGCGACCGGGTTTCGTCGTTTTTGGACGCTACGGCTTCGGCTTGCCGACATCGACGCCCTTCTTGCGCAGTGCATCTTCTAGCTTGGCACGGTCCGTCTTGGTCGGGTCGAACAGCGCCGTGACGCGACTCTCCTTGAAGCTTGCGGTCGCCTGATAGACGCCCTCGACGCTTGCCACCGCTTCGTAGGCGGCGAGGCAGCACGCCTTGCAGTCGCACCCGAACGCCGGGATCGTCACCGCTTCGAGCTTGTCGCGCGGCACCGTGCGCCGCGGCTTGATCGCGAACGTGTGATGGGTTGCCGCACGCACCTTGTCGCTGACCAACTCCGCGACGCGCTCCGGCTTCTGACCGGGGAACAGCTTCTGCGGGTCAAACTCCAGCGTCACCTCCGCTTCGGCGAAGTCGATGCCGATTAGCTTGAAATCAGGTAATTCGGCCAGCGCCTCGCGCAGGGCGGTCTCGCGGCTGGCGTCGAACAACCCGGTGACGCGGTAGGTGATCCGCTCCGGCTTCGACGCCTTCTTGTCTTGGGCGTTGGCGGCGAGGGCGAACGCGGCGAGCAGGGTGAGGGTGCGCATGGGTTTGTAATGCGGTTCGGCGTCACCGCAGTGACGCCGCTTGGGTTGGAATGAGTCTCATCGCGCCTGGAACAGGCGACTGGTGACGAGTTCGTACAGCAGCGTGCGGACTCCGCCGCCGTTCTTGTTTGCGGCGGACACGACCGCCGCGACCTCTTCCCGGTCGCCGAACGACACCCCGCGGCCGGTGCCGTACACCGCGAACTGCTTCGTCAGGTTCGTCGCCAGCAAGTCCTTGTCCTTCGCCAACAGCGTCTGGAACTCGGCGAACGACGCGAACGCGCGGCCGTCGGGCAGCGTCGCGCTCGAGTCCACCTTCGGCCCGAGCTTGAACCCGATGCCGATGAACGGGTCGATGTTGCCCCGCGGGGCGTTGTCGCCGCTGCCCAGCGAGCGGTAGCGGGTGCGGTGCCCGCCGATCACGTCGAACTCCTCCAGCGCGAACCCGGGCGGGTCCATCTTGACGTGACACGACGCGCACGCGGCGTGGTTGCGGTGCTTGTCGAGTTGCTCGCGAATCGTCACCGCGCCGCGGACGTCCGGCTCGACGGCCGGGATGTTCGGCGGCGGCGGGCTGGGCGGCTGGCCGAGGAACCGGTCGAGGACGAACGCCCCGCGCGGCACCGGCGACGTCGTCGTGCCGTTCGCGGTCACCTTCAGGACCGCCGCTTGCGCCAGAAACCCGCCCCGCGGCGCGCCCGGCGGCAGTTTTACCGCCCGCACCTGTGTGCCGTCGACCGGCGGCAGGTCGTAGTGAGCGGCGAGCCGGCCGTTGAGCATCGCGAAGTCGCCCTTCACCAGGTACTCGGCCGACAGGTTCCGATTCAGAAGCTCGCGGAAGTAGGCGTGCGTCTCCATCAGCATGGAGTCTTGCAGGTACTTGTTGAACTCCGGGTACAGCTTGCGATCCGGGTCGTTGGCCGCGATCAGCCGGAGCTTGAGCCACTGCCCGAGGAAGTCTTCCACGAACCGCTGCGACTTCGGGTCGGCCAACAGGCGATCGACTTCGGCCCGCAGGACGGCCGCGTCCTTCAGGTTGCCGTTCTGCGCGAGTTCCGCGAGCTTCTCGTCGGGCATCGAGTTCCACAGGAAGTACGACAGTCGGCAGGCCAGCGAATGCGAATCGAGAGCGCCGGCGGGTTCGACGTGGTAGAGGAAGTCCGGCGAGCAGAGGGCGGCCCGGTACGCCCACCGCATCGCGGTTTCGAAGCAGTCGCCGGCCTTCAGCCGCTCGGCCACGCGCTCGACGTAGCGCTTCCGCACGTCGGCCGGCACCGGGCGGCGGAACGCTCGCGGCAGGAAGTCGGCCAGCAGTTTGTCGGCGTCTTCCAGGGGTTGCGCGCTCGATACGGTCCAGATGCCCTCGACCGGGTCCGGCTTGTTGCGGGCCATGAACAACTGCTGCCGCTCACGCTCCGGCCTGCGAACGGGCGGCTTCACGTTCGGCGACGCCTTCGGGTCGAACGGCACGATGGGCAAGTCGCCGAACAGCCGCTTGTGGCCGACCGGTGGCCAGGTGTCGTGGATCGGCCCTTCGACCTCGAAGTAGTCGCACGCGATGGCCGGCCCGGTGAAGCCCATCGCCCGGTCCTTGCCGCGGGTGTGCGCGGGGGCCAGCGACGCGGCGTTGAACCCGATCGTCTCTCGCGGGTTCAGCCACGTCGTCACCTCGTGCTTCTTCTCGTTGATCGAGGGCGCGTCGAGGTACGTCAGCACGTTGCTCGGGTGCCCGCCGCCGCGGCCGTCGCCCACCAACTGCACGACGGACAGCCGCGCCGCTTCCGTTCCCCGTGAGGGCAGCACGGACCCCTTGTCCCACTTAAAACTCCACAGCGAGGTCGTGAGCTTGTAGCGGCCGGGGTAGATGGCGACCCACTCGTTGAAGTACGGGTGGAACGACTCGTCCTCGGTGCGGAACAGCCCGACGGTCGCGCCGTTGCGGAAACTGCCCATGCGCTCGTGCGCCCCCTGATCGAGGTGCTCGTGAGCGCCGGCCGGCGGGAAGTCCGGGTCCGGCTTCTTGTTCTTGAGCAGCACGCCGTCGCCGTGCATCAGCACGTGCGCCACAAACCCCGATGGATACGCGAGCGTCGTGCGAAACCTATCCGCCTTCGGCGCGCGCGGCCGGGTGGCGATGGCGACGTCGAGGACGCGGTCGGCGGCCTCAATGTACTTCGCCATGTTGACGTGCGACAGGTCGAGGGCGTCGGCGTTGCGGTCGAACCCGTGAACCTGGCCGTCCGGCGGGAGGTCGATCGCGAGCGGCACCCCGGGCAGGTCGAACAGGTCGCGCAGGGTGTTCTCGTACTCGGCCCGCGTCAGCCGCCGCAGTCGCGTTTTCCCGTCGGCCGCAGCCGCCTTCCGCTCCGCCCCAACCAGGTCATCATGAACGGTTTTGAGTGCCGCGGCGATGTCCGTAGCGGCCGGGCGGGGCCGGTTTTTGGGCGGCATCTCGCCGGCCTGCACGCGGTCGTGGATTTTCACCCACAGCGCGACGTTATCGATGTTCGACGGCTCGAATTTGAGCGCGGTGAGGTCGAGCCCGCCCTTCTTGGCGTCCGCGTCGTGGCAGGAGACGCAGTGCGCCCCGAAGAAGGCCGCGGGCGGCGCGGCGAACGCCGGGGACGCGGCGGCGAGCGCGGCGAGGGTGAGGAGAGTGCGCATAGAAAGTAGGCGACTCGCTCCGCGAGTCGCGCCCTCAGTTGTCGAGGAAGTAATTGAGTGTCGTGTCGGTCGTGGGTGTCACTCGCGGAGCGAGTGACCTACTTTCAAGCCATCTCCAGCCCACGCATCGTCCCCTTGCCGGTCGAGAACTCGCGGGCCTCGATCCCCAGCCGCTGCAACATCGACACGAACAGGTTGGTGAGCGGGTAGTTGTTATTCTTGTCAAAGGCGAGGTGCCCGGCGTGCTTGAACCCGCCGCCGGCCAGCAGCACCGGCAGGTTCGAGTTCGAGTGCGAGTTCGCGCTGCCCATGCACGTCCCGTACAGCACCATCGTCCGCCCGAGCAGGCTGTCACCCTCTTCCTTCGACTCGCTCAGGACGTTGAGGAAGTGGTTGAGCGCGTCGAACTGCGTCTCCTCCTTCGCCCGCAGTTCCGCGAGCACCTCCGGCCGGTTGCCGTGGTGGGTGATGTTGTGGATCACCGTCGTGTCGATGAACAGCGACACCAGCCGCGACGAGTCCGTTTCCAGCGCCAGCTTGATCACGTCGAACATGATCTTCGTCTGCCGGGCGAACTCGCGGCCGTCCTTCTCGTCCTCCGGCGGCTTGGCGGTCGTGGCCGGCTTCGGCTTCTGCTCCCAATCTTCCGCGCTCTGCAACCGCTGCTCCAGTTCGCGGACGCTCGTCATGTACTGTTCGAGCCGCTGCCGGTCGGCCGGGGAGAGCGACTTGTCTAGCCGCTTCGCTTCCGCGCCGATGAAGTCGAGCGTGCTGCGGCCCTGGCGGATCTCCTCGACCTTCGCGGCCACTTCGGACGGCTTGCCCTGGACGAACAGCTTTTCGAACAGCTTCCGCGGGCTGCGCTCGATGGGGATCGGCGCGCCGCTGCGGGTGTAGCTGAGCGTCTGGCCTTCGTTCCCGCAGCCGAGCACGAGCGACGGGTAGCGGGTGCGGTTGCCGAACTGCTCGGCCGCGTACTGGTCGACCGACACCCAGTTGCGGAACCCGCCGCGCTCCGGGTGCGGGGTGCCGGTGAGGAAGCACTTCTCGGCCGCGTGCCCGCCGGTCACGCCCGGGTGGCTGGTGCCCGAAAAGACGGTGGTCTGGTCGCGGTGCGCCTTCAGGCGTTCCAGGTACGGCGTGAGGGCGTAGTCCCTGCCGGCCTTCTCGGGAAAGAAGTACTGCGGCAGGATGCCCATGTTCGTCTCGATGCACACCATCCGCCGCGGCACGTCCGCCTTGCCCGCGGCCATCGCGGGCTTCATCGCTTCGAGCAGCGGGAGGGCCATCGACACGCCCGCGGCGCGGAGGAACGTCCGGCGCGACAGCGGCCGCGGGGTCGGAGAGAACTGCTTCATGGCGCGCGGGGGTAAGAGGCGGGGACGAGCGGCAAACCGGCAGGTTCACCCAATGTCGCACGCCGGCCGCCGGCCGTCAATGAGAATCCCCTCACATGTGCATGAACGCGTTCTCGGTCGTCTTCGGATCGTGCAGCAGTTCGGGCACGTCGGCGGCGACAGGTGCCAGGCGCGCGCGGTTCGCGTGAATCGCCTTCGACGCCAGCACCGCCGCGACCGAATCGGCGTAAAACACGCCCCTCGGCGTCGGGCGCACGGCGTCCGGCGTCACGGCCAGCAACCCGGCCGACAACGCCGCCGCAATTTCATCGCCAAAGTCGTCGAGCACATCGGTTTCGAACAGCAGGCGGTAGCGGTGGCGGTCGATGTCGAGTGCCGCGAGCCGCCGCGTCAGCCAAAAGACCTTCTGGTCGAGCTTGCGGTAGACGAACGCCTTCGACCACACCCGCTTGCCGCTCGTGACCGCGTCGCGGTAGTCGTCGGCCCCGGTCGGGTTCAGCACCTTCAGCCCGCTGCCGAAGTCCGGCGTCGCGACGTACGAGAGCGCCGACGGGCCGAACCCGATGATCTCATACTCGTCCGGCTTGAACCCGCACTCCTCGTACTGGTACCGCTCGGCCCGGTTGCGGTAGCGGCCTTGCTCAAAGTTGGTGAGGCTTGTTTGAACGAATCCGCGGGCGAGCAGCAACTCGCGCAGCGCGAGCCAGTTCTCGCACGCCGCTTCATTTTCGGGCAGTGCGTCCAGTTTGTCCTCGTCGGCGGCCCACGGCGTGCCGAGGCCGCGGAACAGCACGAGGTGGTACAGCCCGACGTGATCCAGTCCCAGGTCGAGCGCGCGGCGGAGGTCCGCTTTCATCTCGTCGAGGGTTTGGCCCGGCAGGTTGAACAGCAGGTCGGCCGAGGTGGTGAAGCCGAGCGAGTGGCCGAGCCGGACCACTTCGCGAAACGTGTCGGCGTTGCCGAACGCGGCCCGGCCCATCTCCTTCAGCCGGGCCTCGTCGAACGTCTGAATCCCCATACTCAGCCGGTACTGCCGCGCCTCGATCGTCTCGCGCATGACGTCGAGCAACCGCGGCTTGCCCTTGAGGAAGTACGCCGGCACGCCTTCAAGCGTGACTTCAGCTTCCGTCAGGTCGAAATCCATATTGAGGGTAAAGCAGAGGTGACGGAACGGCTCCAGTTCGGTGAGGTTGGCCGTCCCGCCGCCAAAAAACAGCGCGGTCACCTTTCGTCTGAACAGGTCGTTCAATTGCCAGTGAATCCGCTGCTGGACTTCGGTCGCGACGAGCTTGGCAGTGTCGGCGGTCTTGGCGGCGTTGCCGGGCTGGTGCGGGAAGGTGCAGAACCCGCAGCCGGCGACCGCCGGGTTGCAGAACGGGTGCGGTAGCACGCCGACTAACAGCGGTCGGTCGGTGCGGCCGAACGCGAGGTCGTGGTCCGGGTCGAACGAGGCGGCGTCCGGCATGGCCGCGGCGAGCGGGTAGCCGTGCAACAGGCGGTGGCGCTGCGGCCCGCGCATGCGGCGGGCGAGTTCGTCGGCCGGGGCGAGCGTGCGAGCGGGCTGCGACATGCGGGCGGCTCCGCGGGCGAACGGCAGTATTGATGCTAACAGGACGCGGCGACCCGCACAACTCGCCGCGCCCGCTCACGAACTCACGTAATGTCCTTGCCGCGAATCTGCGCCTTCAGCACATGCCGCAGCCGGCCCTCCACCTTCTCGTGCGCCTTGGCGATCTCCTTGTCGCCGAGGGTGCGGTCCGGGGCCTGATATGTCAGCGCGAACGCGAGGCTCTTGGTGCCGTCCGGCAACCCGGTGCCGCGGTACACGTCGAACAGTGCCGCGTCCGTCAGCAGGTCGCCGCCGCCGGCGCGGATTTCGGCCAGCACCGCCTCCGCGGGCGTCGCGTCGGGCACCACCACGGCAACGTCCCGCTTGGCCGGCGGGAACGTGCTGAACGGCTTGTACCCGTACCGCTCCGGCACCGCGGCGAGAATCGCCTCCAGATCGAGTTCGGCGGCCAAAACGGCGCGATCCGCGAGGCCGAAGGCCGCCGCCACCTTCGGGTGCAACTCGCCGAACGCCCCGCACGCCGCCCCGCCGACGGTAAGGGCCGCGGCGCGCATCGGGTGCAGCCACGACACCGTGTGCACCGCCGCGAACGACACGCCCGGCAGGTGCAAGTCACGAGCGAGCGACTCGACCACGCCCTTGAGGTCGTAGAAGTCGTACTGCGAAGGCGCGACGCCCTGCGGGTCGTCCCACGCGGCCGATGTCCGCCGCCCGCTCAGCACCACGACGAGCGACCGCGGCTCGTCGGGTAGCTTCGCGCCGGCTCTGGGAACGTAGACGAACCCGAGTTCGTACAGGCTGACGCTGTCGGCGCTTTCCAGGTTCAACTTCGCCACCGACAGCACACCCGGCAGCAGCGAGCGGCGCATCACCGCGCGCTCGGGCGACAGCGGGTTCAGCAGCGCGACGAACTCGCCCGCGGCCGCCCCGCCCGGCGTCAGCTTCGCCTCGGCCTCTGCGCTCGTCAGCGAGTACGTGATGACGTCCTGCAACCCCTGATCGGCCAGCAGGTCGCGGACGCGGTCTTCGAGTTCCAGCGCGCGGTTGCCCTTCGGTTCGGGCAACTCCAGTGGGAGCAGGCGCTCGGGCAACTTGTCGTAGCCGTACACGCGGGCCAACTCTTCGATCAGGTCGGCGGCCCCGGCCTGAATGTCCAGCCGCGTCGGCGGGGTGGTGACCGTCCAGGCGTCGTCGCCGTCCGGCTCCACCTGGAACTGCAGCGCGGTCAGCACGCGCACGACTTCCGCACCCGGGATGTCGAACCCGAGCAACCGGCGGATGGCCGCGGCGTCGAGGTCGATCACCTGCGGCGCGACCTTCGTCGGGTACACATCGACCAACCCCGCGAGCGGCTCGCCGCCGGCGTGAGCGGCGAACAGTTCCGCGGCCCGCAATGCGGCGGGTTTCGCCTGCTCCGGGTGAACGCCGCGTGCGAACCGCGTGCTCGCTTCGCTGAACAGGTTGAACTGCCGGGCCGTCTTCCGCACGCTGACGAAGTCGAAACACGCGCTTTCCAGCAGAATCGACTTGGTGGCGGCGGTCACCTCGGTTTCCAGGCCGCCCATCACGCCCGCGAGCGCGATCACGCCGGCCGTGTCCGCGATCACCAGATTGTCGGGCGACAGCGTGCGGTCCTGCCCGTCGAGCGTCTTGAGCACCTCGCCGGCCTTCGCGGGGCGAACGGTGATCGTCGGCGGTTTGCCCCCGGCCCGCTTCACGAGCACGTCGTAGTCGAACGCGTGCAGCGGTTGGCCGTGTTCGAGCATGACATAATTTGTGACGTCGACCGCGTTGTTGATCGGCCGCATCCCGGCGTAGTGGAGGCGCGACCGCATCCACCGCGGCGCGGGGCCGACCGTCACGTTGTGAATGAGCGTCGCGGTGTACCGCGAGCACAGCTTCGGGTCGGCGATCTCCACCTTAACTTTTCCTTCCACCTCCTCCTTGCGCGTCTTCAGGTTCGTTTCGGGGATGTGCGTCTGCACGCCGGTGAGCGCCGCGACCTCCCGCGCGATGCCGATCATCGACAGGCACCGCGCCATGTTCGGCAGGATGTCGAGTTCGACGACGATTTCGCCCAGCACGTCTTGCAGCGGCGTGCCGGGTGCCGGGTCGCTGTCGTCCAGAATGATGATGCCTTCGCTCTCGTCCGCGACGCCGAGTTCGTAGTCGGACATGCACATCGCGTCGTTGTCGATGCCACGCAGCGCCTTCGGCTGAAGGGTCATCACCGTCTTTTGGCCGTCTTTGCCCTCGAAGAAGTAGCGGGAGCCGTTCAGCCCCAACACAATTTTCATCCCGCTCTGCCCGGGTGCAATGTTGGTTGCCCCGGTGATGACGGTTTTCGGCTCGGCCGCCCCGAGGTCGAGCTTGACCAGCTTGAGCGTGTCCGCGTTGGGGTGCTTGGTGATCTCCAGCACCTGCGCGACGACGAGCTTGTCGCGCTCCCAGACGAGTCCTGCGTCTTCGGGCTTGACGCGCAGGTTGGCCGGAACGGGCACCCCGAACACCTTCACGCCGGAAGATTCCAGCCCGGCGATGGTGAGCCGCTCGACCAGCGCGGCCGGGTCGGCGGGGAGCGGGACGTAGTCCTTCAGCCAGGACAGCGGAACGAGCATGGCGGAACCTTACGGCGAAGAAGCGTACAGTTCGGACATGCTATGAGGACGGGCCGAGCGGCGGCAGTGGTTCGCGCCGGTCTTCGGGAGCGATACGAGCGACAGAGAAGAAGTGGAGACGAGGTACCGGGGTATGCGTTGTAGTGCCGGACTCACTCGGCCGTCGCGTCCGCGCTCTTCCAATAGATACGCCGCACTAAGGGCTTCCCTTCAAGATTGACGATCTCGGCCGTGATCGCGGCCTTTTCTGCCATCCTGTAGACGATCGCATCGATCAGTTCTTTGGCGTTCGTCATTGCCGGGTCGGCACGCCAGACTTGAAACGGGGTACTCCCATCGCGAAACCGAACGAGAAATCCCCGAATGCGGCCCAACCATGCTTCTGTAATAAGAACCGCCGCGTCCACCACGGGCGAAACGACCGTAAACAGCTCCTCAATGTCCTCGATTGTGTGCTCGTCTACCCGCCCGGTGTAGAGGCGCTTGGCCCGAAGCGTCTCTCCCGACAATTCAACCCAAGTGCAGTCGTAGCGCGTGAGCCGGTGAATAAGGAATCCGAAGCAAGCGAGGGTTGCGAGTGCCAATAACACGCCCATAGGTATTGGTAATGTTAAAGCAAACAACAGGGTAAGTCCCAGACCGAAGGCGGCAAGTAAGGCCACGCCGAACCACTGGCCGATTCGCTGACCCAAAGAGAAGGACGCCCGGACCTCGTTGGGAGGTGGGGAAACGGCGTCGAAGTTTATGCCGAAATCGCGGAAGAAATCGGGCTGATTGGGCATGTCTGCCAGGGGAACAAGTACGCGGACAACCGCCGTCATGCGCTTACTGACACTATCAGTATTGCGTGAAGAACACAAACGCTTTCCCAAATCACCTACTCTCACTGCCACCGCACGCTCAGTTTGCCCTCCTCGCGGGCGCGGCGTTCGAGGTATCGCAGCCCGCGGCGGGCCAGCGCGAAGAACACCAGCGCCAGCCCCGCTAACACCCCCAACTCGGTCCACACGTCGAACAGACCCGGCGTGCGGAACAGCACCTGACGCATCGCGTCCATCCCCAGCGTCAGCGGGATTGCGCTGGCGACGAACGCGACGGCCCGCGGCAGGATCGACACCGGGAAGTTCGTCCCGCTCATCAGGTAAATCGGCTCCTGCAACAGGCTGACGAGGTGCCACGCCTCGCGGCCCCACATCAGGAACACCGACGCGAACAGCATCCCCATCCCGTACAGCGCCGCGAGCGTCGTCACGAAGCCCAGCCCCAACAGCCACCAACTCGACGGGTTGATGGGCACGTCGAAGAGCAGCACCCCGGCGACGGTGATCGCGGTCGCCCGGACGACGGTCGTCGTCATCCCGCCAAGCGCCATGCCGGTCAGGATCGCGGTCATCGGCGCGGGCGACATCACGTACAGTTCCAGGTTGCCGCTGTCCCGCTCCCAGTACAGTTGCGCCCCCATCCCCCACAGTACGTTCATCCAGAACGTCGTCATCGCCGCGCCGAGGATGAGCATCCCGGCGTACTGCGGCGGCGCGCCCATCGCCCGGTACGCGTACACGAACGCCGCGACCGCCAGCACCGGCAGCACCGTCTCCTGAATCATCCACGAGTTGCTGCGGAACAGCCACGCCAGCCGCGGGTACGTCCGCGCGCCGACCGCCGCCACGAACAGTTTGAATGAGGTCGGCATGCACTCAGGTGGTTGAGGTTGTGGTGGTCGCGTCGTCGGTCAAGCCGTGGCCGACGAGTTCGATGAACACGTCTTCGAGCGTCGGCTCCACTTTCTTCATCGTCAGGATGCGCACCCCGGCCGTCACCAGCGACTGCACCACCGCCCCGATCGCCGGCTCGTCGTGCAGCGACACCTTCAACTCGACCGTGGTCGGCGTGGTCGTGGTGGTCGTCTGGTGGACGCCGGGCAGCGCCCCGACCGCGTCCCACCCGCGCCCGCCGGGGGCCAGACTCAGCTCGTACAGCGGGTACTTCTGCACCCGGCGCTTGAGGTTCGCCGGGGTGTCGCAGGCCAGCACCTTCCCCTTGTCGATGATCGCCAGCCGGTCGCACAGCTCGTCCGCCTCGGCCATGTAGTGCGTCGTCAGCAGCAGGGTGCGCTCCGGCCGCTCCTTCATCCAGTCCTTCACGAACCCGCGGATCGCGCGGGCGCTGGTCACGTCCAGCCCGAGCGTCGGCTCGTCCAGAAACAGGATTTTGGGGTCCGTAATGAACCCGCGACAAAAATTCATCTTCTGCCGCTGGCCGGTCGAAAGATGGCTGATGCGGCTGCCGGCCTTGTCGGTCATGCCGACGATGCCGAGCATGCGGTCGATGCGCTCCAGCGCGACGGCGGTGGGCACGCCGTAGATGCGCGAGAACAGCCACAGGTTTTCCCGGACGTTGAGGATGCCGTACCCGCTGCTCTCGCCGCCGCTCACCATGTTGATGCGCGGGCGGATCTCGGCGGCGGCGGTGACGACGTCCAGGCCGTCTACCTCGGCCGTGCCGGTTGTGGGAGATAAGAGGGTTGTGAGGATTTTGATGAGTGTCGTCTTGCCGGCCCCGTTAGGGCCAAGTAAGCCGAACAACTCGCCCGCCCTCACTTCGAGCGAAACGCCATCCAGCGCGACGAACTCGCGCGGCTCGCCCTCGTTTGGTTTCGCTCGGCCCCACCACCGCCGCTTGCGCGGCTTGTGGTAGGTGCGGGTCAGGCCGTCGGTGCGGATGGCGAGGGGTTCCATACCCCTATTCTAGGTACGGTCGCAGCGGTCAGGCAGCGGCGAGAAGGTGGGCAACCACGCGAGCCGGGCGAACCGCGGGCGGTCGGTGGGGACAGGACGTAACCCGAACGAAAAGTTGGGGGCAAGGAATGCAAGGTCTTATTCCCCTCGGGGGTAGTCGCGTCTTAAACTTCCGCATCTTCGGGCGAAGCGGGCTTGACCCGGACCGGTGACTTGGGGTAAAGCCCAACCGCGTTCGGCAACCCCCAATCCGAACCCACGCCTCCGGCATCGGGCCGGCGCACGACGCCACACGTCGCGCACCGCCTTGCGCCGTCGGCCGGGTGAACTCGCACCCGCCACAAGGTGACCTGATGACCCGTCGTGCGCCGTCGCCCGCGCTTCGTGTCGAGCAACTGGAAGACCGCCTGAACCCGTCCGGCTCGGTCGTGCCGGCCGGCGAGTTCAACTGGACCCAGTATTCGCCCACCGGCGAGTTGGGGCAGTTGGTGTGGAACGGCGGCACCCTCGTGTACCGCGCCCGCGTCGCCGACGGGTGGCAGGAGACGGCGGTCGCCAGCAGCAACAGCTTCACCGCCGGGCAGTACAACTCGCCCGCCGACGTGCAGCGGGCCTCACAGACGGCGCAACTGGTCTTCACCTCCGACGGCACTCCGCACGCGCTGTACCTCGAGAAGCAGTGGACCGGCACCGCCTACCGCACCCTGATCCAGCACTACGCGCGGTTCAGCGGCGGGTGGCAGCAGGTGGAAACGGTCGTCCCGCCGATGACGAGCAACTGGGGGCCGAACAACCTCGTCGCCGAGGCCGGGCCGAACAACAGCATCCACCTCATCTACACCGACACCAGCGTCTCCGCCACCGGGGTGGGGAACTTCGGCAGCGGCGCCCTGTGGTACGCGACCAACGCCGGCGGGGCGTGGGGGTACAACAAGATCGCCGACACCGCCGACCTCGGCCAGGACGTGTGGTTCACCGGCGGGCGGTGGACGCCGCGGTTCCTGTCGCTGGCGGTAGACGCGCAGGGCGCGGCACACGTCACCTACACCCCGCAGTTCTACATCGCCGGGGCGTTCTCGACCGTCCAGAGCACGCTCACCTACGCGACCAACGCCGGCGGGGGCGGGTGGCGGACGCAGGCGGTGATGGGGCCGCAGGACGGGACCGCCGACGCCGGGCTGGGCGCGAGCGTCGCGGTGTCGCCGAGCGGACAGGTGGCGATCGCCAGCTACTACGTCGATCGGTACAACACCGGGTCGCCGCAGTCGTCCCAGCTCCTCTACCACACCCTCTCGAACGGGACGTGGAGCACCACGGTCGTCGCCAACAGCCCGGACGGGTACGTGGCCGGCGACGGCCCCCGGTTCACCGGGTTCGCGCCGCAGTTGTACTTCGACGCGAGCGGCAAGGCGAACATCGTGTTCTCCGACGAGGCCGGCGAGCACCTGCCGGTCACCTACGCCAACGAATTCGCCGGCCAGATCCGGCTGGCGACGCTCACCGGCTCGACGTGGTCGCTCCAGACCGTGTTCCGCCAGAGCGACCCGCTTCACAACCAACTGTTCTACCCGGTGGCGGCGAGCTACAACGGGCAGACGACATTCTCCGGCCTCCAGGCGATCAGCACCCTGGACGGCAACCGCAACCCGACCGGCACCGACTTCTCGGTGGTCGATGTGGGCGCGCCGCGCGGGCTGAGTTCGGCGCCGGTGTCGGCCAGTCCGCCGGTGACGCCGGCCGCGGCCCCCGCGACCAGCCGCGCCACGTCCGCCCCGGCCGCGGCACGGCCGGCGGCCCCCGGCGACGGCACGAGCGGGTGGGCCGTTGCGCTGGACGGCGGCAACTTCGCCTCCCAGGTGTTCGTGTTCCGCACCGACGGCAGCCTGCAGATGACGGTCACCCCGTACGGGTACGGGTATCGCGGCGGGGTGCGGTTCGCCCGGGCCGACGTGACCGGCGACGGCGTCCCCGACGTGATCACCGTGCCCGGGGAAGGCATCGAGTCGCGGGTGCGGGTGTGGGACGGGGTGAGCGGCGCGATGGTGGCCGACTTCGTCCCCTACGCCGGGTATACCGCCGGGCTGCACGTCGCGGCCGGCGACGTGGACGGCGACGGCCGGGCCGAGATCGCCATCGGGCTGGACAACGTGCCCATCCCCTACGTGAGCGTGTACCACGGCCGCACGCTCGGGCTGATGACCGCGTTCATGGCCTACAACGTGCCGGTGCCCGGCGGGGTGCAGGTGGCGATGGGCGACGTCAACGGCGACGGGTACGCCGACGTGGTCACCTCGCCGGGGGCGAGTGTGCCGGTGGTGTCGGTGTTCGACGGCCGCGGGCTGGCCGGCGGCCGGGCCGCCAAGTTCAGCGAGATGGTGTTCTACCCGCCGAGCCTGGGCATCGGGGTGAACATCGCCGTCGGCGACGTGGACGGCGACGGCTTCGCCGACGTCCTGGGCGGGGCCAGCAGCGCGATCGCCCACGTGCGGGCGGTGAGCGGCCGCGGGCTGTCTCGCGGGGCCGAGATCACCCTCCTGAACACCGTCACTGCCGACGGCGCGACCCCGGGCGGCGTCCGGTTGGCCGTCGCCGACGCCGACGGCGACGGCCGCGCCGACCTGCTCACCACCGCCGGCAGCGGCAACGGCGGCCGGGTGGCGCTGTACGCCGACCCGGCCGAGAAGTCGGCGTCGGCCCTCCGCTACTTCGACCCGCTGCCCGGCCTCCCGTCGGGCCTGTACGTCGGCTGAAGTCGTTTTCGCGTGTAACTTCGGAATCCGGGTGGCGAACTCCAGACGAGCGGGCCGCGGCCTGTTTTGTTCGGGATTTGCCACTTGGATTTTGTCATTTCCCGCCCGCGGCGTTAGGATGGGCGGACTCGCCAGCCCACCCCCGCCGAGCCGCGTCATGAGCCGTCGTTCCGCGTTCGCCACGTCCGTCATCGCCGTGCTGGTCGGCGCGCTCGTCGGCGGCCTCCGCACGCCGTCCGCCGCCGCCGAACACCCGATCCCCGCGCCGCTCAAGCAACCGGCGCCGGCCGCGTTCGAGTGCCGCTGGACCGACTCCCCCATCACCATCGACGGGGCCGCGGACGAGCCCGCGTGGCGGCACGCGCAGAGGATCGAGGCGTTCCACCTGCCGTGGCTGGGCGAGCAAGCCCGCATGGCCCGCACGGCGACGACCGCCCGCCTGCTGTGGGACCGCGAGTTCTTGTACTTCCACGCCACCATGGAGGACTCCGACCTCTTCGCCGACATCCGCGAGCACGACGGTGAACTCTGGAAGAACGACGTGTTCGAACTGTTCTTGCGCCCGGATCCGGACAAAACCGGCTACTACGAGTTCCAGGTGTCCGCCGCCGGGACCAAGTTCGACGCCTTCTACCCCAAGTACGACCCGGACACGATCGTCAAGCAGTCGAAGGCCGGCACCTTCCGCCTGGACGCGAAGGTGAAGCTCGACGGCACCCTGAACAAGCGAGATGACAAAGACCGCGGCTGGAGCGTCGAAGGACGCATCCCGTGGACCGACTTCGCCCGGACCGGCGGGCGGCCGGTCGTCGGCGAGAAGTGGAAGCTAAACCTGTGCCGGTTCGACTACCACGTCGGTTGGAAGGAGCCGGAGCTTTCCTGTGTCGCCCCGATCGCCAAAAAGCGCATCCCGTCCTTCTTCCACCAGACGGAAGACTACGCGTCGCTCGCCTTCGTCGGGCCGGCGGCCGAGACGCTCGGCGTCGAGGGTGTCGAACGGCCGACGGGTTCGACGGTCGTGGGCTTCCCCGACCCGCCGTCGCCGTTCGTGGCGACCCGGGCACTGGACAGATACCGGCCGGAGTACCCGATCTTTACCGCCCGCATCCCGGGCACCGACGAAATGCTGCTCATCACGCAGCCGCGGTCCTACGGCCCGACCGCGCTGTGGCGGTACAAGTACGCGGCCCAAACGACGGACAAGGACGCCGTCAAACTGATGGACACGCCCGCCGAGGGCACCGCGTACGACATCGCCTTCCACCCGAAGTGGGCGGAGAACGGCTACATCTACGTCGGGTGGAACGGCAAAGCCGGAGAGGGCGCGGGGGCCGCACCCGACCAGAAGGGTCGGAAGCGGAAGGTGTGCGCGATCACCCGCTACACCATGACGACGAAGGCGCCCTACGAGATCGATCCGAAGAGCGCGAAAACGATCATCGAATGGGAGTCCGACGGTCACAACGGGTGCGCGGTGTGCTTTGATGACACAGGTCTGATGTACGTGACGACCGGGGATGGCACATCGGACAGCGACACCGACCTCGTCGGCCAGCGCACCGACCTGCTGCTCGCGAAGGTGCTCCGCATCGACGTCGATCACCCCGACGCGGGCAAAGCGTACAGCGTGCCGAAGGACAATCCGTTCGTGGGGAAGGGCGGGTTCGTTCCGGAGATGTGGGCGATGGGCCTGCGCAACCCGTGGCGGATGACGTTCGACGTCCCGAGCAAGCAACTGTGGGTCGGGCAGAACGGACAGGACTTGTGGGAGCAGGCGTTCCTGGTGCGCAAGGGAGACAACTACGGCTGGAGCGTGACGGAGGGCGGCCACCCGTTCTACCCCGAGCGGAAGGCCGCCCCGGTGCCGATCGTCAAGCCGACCGTCGAGCACCACCACTCCGAAGCCCGCTCGCTGACCGGCGGGGTGGTGTACCGCGGCGGCAAGCTGCCCGGTATGGAAGGCGCGTACATTTACGGCGATTACAGCACCGGGCACATCTGGGCGGTAAGGCACGATGGTCAGAAAATTGAGTGGCACAAGAAGATCGCCATTACGAGCCTCAAGATCACCGGGTTCGCGATCAGCCCGGCGGGCGACCTTCTGGTCTGCCACCACGCGGCCGCCAACGACGGCGGTCTCTTCACCCTGACGCCCAACCCGGCGAAGGCCGAGAGCGGGTTCCCGAAGAAGCTGAGCGACAGCGGGCTGTTCGCGTCCGTCAAGACCCACGCCATGAAGCCGGGCGTTATCCCGTACTCGGTGAACGCGCCGTTCTGGTCCGACGGGCTGCACAAGGAGCGGTTCATCGCGGTGCCGGAAGGGGCGATCGACTACAAGCACAGCAACGGCTGGGACTTCCCTAACAAGAGCGTGCTCATCAAGAGCTTCGCGCTGGAGTTGAAGGAGGGCGACCCGGCGAGCCGGAAGTGGATCGAGACGCGGTTCATGACCCGGCAGGGGGGCGAGTGGTACGGATACTCGTACGTCTGGAACGCCGAGGGCACCGACGCGACGCTCGTGAAAGCCGAGGGCATGGACGTCACATACAAGTATCGGACCGCCGCGGGCGAGGCGGAACTGAGCTGGCACTACCCGAGCCGGGCCGAGTGCATGGTGTGCCACAGCCGGGCGGCCAACTACACGCTCGGGCTGTGCGAGGTGCAGTTCAACAAGGACCACACCTACCCCAACGGCCGCACCGACAACCAGTTGCGCGTGCTGGAGCACCTGGGGCTGCTGAACATCAACTGGGCGGGCGAAGCCGGGATGCCGCGGACGGGCGACAACGGCCAGCAGCCGAACCAGCGGGAGCCGAAGCCGACGAGCATGCTGGCCGTGGCGCCGTCGGCGCTGAAGAAGCTGGCCAACCCGTACGATAGGTCGCAGCCGCTGGACGCGCGGGCGAAGGCTTACCTGCACTCCAACTGCGCGGCGTGCCACGTGGAGGCGGGCGGCGGCAACGCCCAGATGCAGCTCGACTTCCCGACCGCGTGGGACAGGATGCGGCTGATCGACGCCAAGCCCGTCCACCAGACGTTCGGGCTGGAGGACGCCCGGCTGATCGCGCCCGGCGCGCCGGAGCGGAGCGTGCTGATTCACCGCGTCAGCCGCCGCGGGCCGAACACCGGCCAGATGCCGCCGCTGTCATCGACGCGGGTGGACGCCGCCGGCGTCGAGTTGCTGACCGAGTGGTGTAAGAGCTTGAAGAGGTGACTTGCGGGTGTGGGTGAACTTGGGTTCCGTATACGTGGTGCCCCTCACCCGGCCTCGCAGACTCGGCCGACCTCTCCCCAGCGGGGAGAGGTGCATCCGCCGCAGCGCAGAGCAACACGTGCTCTATCGCTCTTCGTATCCCCGGATGGACCTCTCCCCGCTGGGGAGAGGTCGGCCGAGTCTGCGAGGCCGGGTGAGGGGCACCACGTAGGCGGATCTCGAATCAACCGCCGGCCGGGTGAGGGGCCACCACCGCCGCGGCTCTCGGATTCCTGTTCGACTTCGCCAACTGCGCCCGCTACGGACCCCGCATGTCCCCCTCCGACCCGATCGCCGCGCGGCGCGCCGACATCGACGCGAAGCAAGCCCTGGTGGCCGATGTGCTCGCGCAGATGGGGTGCGAGGCGGTCGTGCTGCTGATGCCGGCGCACGTGTCGTGGTTCGCCGGGCTGAACGTCCGCGGGCTGATCTCCGACTCCGAGCGGCCCGGCGTGTACACCAACGGCCGCCAGCGGTGGCTGGTCAGCTCCAACATCGACAGCCAGCGGCTCTTCGACGAGGAGATCGACCAGCTCGGCTTCCAATTGAAGGAGTGGTCGTGGCTGGCCGGCCGCTCCGACCTGCTGTTCAACATGACGCTCGGCCGCAAGGTGGCCGCCGACCGGCCGTTCCCGAACGTGCCGATGATCAACGACCGGCTGCGGCCGCTGCTGCGGGTGCTGTCGGGCTACGAGCAGGCCCAGTACCGCGACCTCGGGGCGGTGGTGGCGCTGGCGGTCGAGAACACCGCGCGGACGCTCCTGCGGGGCGAGTCGGAGGCCGAAATCGCCGGCCAGTTGGGGCACCGGCTGCTGCGCCGCGGGGTCGAGCCGACGGCGATCTCGGTCACCGCCGACGGCCGCGGGGCGCGGTTCCGCCGGGCCGGGTTCACCCCGGGGGCGGCGGTCACCCGCACGTGCGTGCTCCAGGCGACCGGGGTGCGGGACGGGCTGTACGCGACCGCGGCGCGGACGGTCAGCTTCGGCCCGCCGCCGGACGACTTCCGCCGCGCCCACGACCTCGCCGCGCGGGTGGCCGGGGTGTACGCGTCGTTCACGGTGCCCGGGGCGCGGCTGGCCCCGCTGGCCGAGGTGGCCGCGGCGGTGGTGGCCGGCTCGGCGTGGGAGTTCGACACCCGGCTGAGCCAGCCCGGGTACAGCGCCGGCCGCTTCCCGGCCGAGGAGCTGCGCCGCGCCGGGGTGGACGAGCCGCTGTCGGCCGGGCAGGCGGTGGTGTGGCAGCCGCGGGTCGGCCCGGCCGCGTGCGCCGACACCGTGCTGGTGACCGCGACCGGCCCGGAGGTCGTCACCCCGCCCACCGACTGGCCGTTCAAGCGCGTTACCGCCCGCGGCGTCACCTCCGACGTGCCGGACGTGTTAGTGAGGAGTGAGGAGTGAGGAGCGGGGCGAAAGTTCGGTGTTTTATCTCCTCACTCCTCACTCCTCACTCCTCACCAGCACTACAACGACCTCGCCGGACACCGATTCGGCTATCAACAGGAGGAGCGCCATGTATCGCATGTTCGGGGCGGTCGCGGTCGGGCTGCTGGCGGTCGGGGTGGCGAGCGGGCACTTCCCGTTCGTGGTGCCCGACGACAAGGGCGAGTCGGCCCGGGTGGTGTTCAGCGACAACCTGGAGCCGGACACCAACGTCAACATCGAGAAGATCGCCAACACCAAGCTCACGCTCCGCGACGCGGGCGGCAAGGAGTCGCCGCTGGAGTGGAAGAAGGGCGACGGGTTCTACGCGGTCAACGTGCCCGGGCGCGGCGACCGCGTGATTTACGGCGTCACCGACTACGGGGTGCTGCAGAAGGGCGACGCCAAGCCGTTCCGGCTGGTGTACTACCCGAAGGCGACGATCGGCGCGGCCGGCAAGCCGGTGGGCGAGAAGCTCGGGCTGGAGGTGGTCGCGGAGGCGGCGCAGGCGAAGGTGCGGTTCCGGGTGCTGGCCGCGGGCAAGCCGGCGGCCGAGGCGGAGACGACGGTGATGCTGCCGGGCGGCGAGAAGAAGGCGGTGACGACCGACAAGGACGGGTACACCCCGTCGTTCGAGGGCGCGGGCCGGTACGGGGTGTACGCCAAGCACATCGACGCCAAGCCGGGCGAGCACGCCGGCAAGAAGTTCGACGAGACCCGCCACTACGCCACCCTCGTGTGCGACGTGGCGAAGTAACCTTGTCGTCCACCCGCAGTGGCGTCGGAACCCACCCCCAACCCCCTCCCTGCAGGGAGGGGGCTTCGGACCTCGACCGTTCGTCAACGTCGATGGCGCGAAGGGTCTGAAGCCCCCTCCCTGCAGGGATGGGGTTGGGGGTGGGTTCCGACGCCGCGACGCAGAGCGAAAGACACAAGACGGCCGATGACCGACACCAACAGCTATGACGACGTGCCGTACGAGAGCCTGCCGTTCGGGCAAACGCACCCGGCACGGCTGGCGACCGTCGCCACGCTGTTCGGGCTTTCCCCACCGCCGGTCGGCCGCTGCCGCGTGCTCGAACTCGGGTGCGCCGCCGCCGGCAACCTCGTCCCGATGGCCGAGGCGCTGCCCGACGCCACCTTCGTCGGCGTCGATCTGTCGGCCCGGCAGATCGAAGACGGCCGCCGCGTCGTGGCCGCGACCGGGCTGACGAACCTCGACCTCCGGCACGCCAGCATCACGGACATCGACGCCTCATACGGCGAGTTCGACTACGTCCTCTGCCACGGGGTGTTCTCGTGGGTGCCGCGACCGGTGCAGGACGCGATTCTCGACGTGTGCGCGCGCCACCTCGCGCCCAACGGCGTCGCGTACGTGAGCTACAACACGTTCCCCGGGTGGCACATGCGCGGCATGATCCGCGACATGATGCGCTACCACGCCCTCCGGTTCGACACGCCCCCACGGCGAGTCGAACAGGCCCGGGCGCTGCTCGACTTCCTCGCGTCGTCGGCCAACCGGGACGCGGGCGCGTACGGCACGCTGCTCCGCTCCGAACTGGAGTTCATGCGCGACCAGTCCGACCACTACATCTACCACGAGCAACTCGAAGACGTCAACGAACCGCTCTACTTCCACCAGTTCGCTGAGCGCTCCGCTTCCCGCGGGCTGAAGTACCTCGGCGAGGCCCGCATTTCCACGATGGTGAGCGGCAACTTCGGGGCGGACGTCCAGAAGGCGCTGGAGGTTCTCGCCGCCGACCAGATTCAGACCGAGCAGTACCTCGACTTCGTCCGCAATCGCACGTTCCGCGAAACGCTCCTGGTTCGCGCCGAGCAGGCCCCGGATTGGGGTGTCTCCCCGGAGCGTCTCTACGGGCTGCACGTCGCGAGCGGCGGGAAGGCGACGAAGCCCGTTGACCTCGCGTCCGACGCCCCGGCGCAGTTCCAGAGCCGCAGCGGGATGGTGCTGGGCACGAGCGGGCGGCTGTTCAAGGCCGCGATGCTGACGCTGGCCGGGGCGTGGCCCGGAACGGTGCCGTTCGCCGAACTGCTGGCCGTTTCGGTCGAGAAGATCGGCCGCGCGCCGCACGACGAAGACCCGCAGGCACTTGCGCTCGGCTTGCTGAACGCCTACCTGGCGTCCGACTTGGTCGAGCTGTTCGCCGCGCCGGTCGAGTTCGCCCGCGCGCCCGGCGAGAGGCCGCTCGCGGTGGCGCACGCCCGGCTGCGCGCCGCCGACGGGCACGCGACCGTCGCCAACCGCCGGCACGAGGTGGTGCGCCTGTCCGACCTGTCGCAGAAGCTCATTCCGCTGCTCGACGGCACCCGCGACCGCGCCGCCTTGACCGACGCCCTGACCGCGGCCGTGGCCGCCGGGGATCTGACCATCCAGAAGGCCGGGCACCCGCTCACCGACCCCGACGCGGTGCGGGCGGCGCTGGCCGGCGCGCTCGGCCCCACCCTCGACGCCATCGCCCGCGAGGCGCTGCTGGTGGGCTGAGCCGGACCCCCGCCGTGCCGTTTTGAGAAGCTTCACTCACCCGCGCCCGCACAATCGTTACTCTCACTTCGCGCTTTCTAACCCTTACCGGTTCCCGATTTAGCGACGAAAGGTTACGCTATCAGTTCCCGTAATCCCTCCGATGGGAGGATCGCATCATGACGCAGCCTCGCGACCCGGACGAGGTCGAGCCGACGCTTGTTCCCGAAGCCCCGCGCGAGGACAAGCCGGCGGCCGATACGTCGGCCGTACCGTCTGCCGCGGACGGGACGCTGCCGACCCCCGCCGCCGTTCCCGGCCCGCCGCCGACCCCACCGGGTGGGATCGTCATCCGTCTGGGCGGGCGAGGTGCGATTCCGGTCACCGTCGGCCTACCCCACCCCGCGCCTGCCGCGCCCACGCCGGCGCCGCTGCTCGACGCGACGCTCGAAACGCCGGCTCCGCCGGCGCTCGCGGTCGATCCCGACGCGACGCTGGCGCACACCGGTCCCGCGCCCGTTCCGCCGCCCCCCTCGCCGGCGCTGGGCGTAGCCCCGGCGATGCCGGACGTCAGCCCGACGCTCCTGCCTGTCACTCCGGTTACGCCCGCGCCGGCCGTCGGGCCGGCCGACGAACGGGGTGTCCCGCCGGCCGACCTCGGGGCGACGATGCTCACGCCGGCGTCGGCCGCGGACGACGAGCGCGGCCCGCTCGGCACCGACACCGCCCCGCCGTCGGCGTCGGGCGGGGCCGCGGCGACCGGCGCGCCGCCGGCGGCCGCCGGGACGATGGTCGGCCGGTTCGCCATCCGCGGGCTGCACGCCAGCGGCGGGCTGGGCGAGGTGTTCACCGCCCGCGACACCGAACTCAACCGCGAGGTGGCCGTCAAGCGGATCAAGTCGCGGTACGCCGACGACCCCGGCAGCCGTTCCCGGTTCCTCTCGGAAGCCACCCTCACCGCCCGGCTCGACCACCCCGGCGTCGTCCCGGTGTTCGGGCTGGTCAACGACGTCCGCGGCCGCCCGTGCTACGCCATGCGGTTCATCCGCGGTGAAACCCTCAAGGACGAGATCGAGCGGTACTACCAAAGGGCGGGTGTTAGTGGTCAGGGGGCGGAGAAGACGGACAAGACCGGGCAGACCGGGGGCGCCGAGGGCGCGCCGGGCGTCGCCCCGACACCGGAGTCGCCGGGCGACCAGACCCCGCGGACGGTCGCGTTCCGGCACCTGCTGACCCGGTTCATCGCCACCTGCCAGGCGATCGCCTACGCGCACAAGAAGAACATCATCCACCGCGACATCAAGCCGGCCAACATCATGGTCGGCAGCTTCGGCGAGACGCTGGTGGTGGACTGGGGCCTGGCCAAGTGCCTGGACGACGGCCCGGACTTCGAGCGGATCCAGAAGGCGGCGGCGGCCGGCGGGTTCCGGCACGACCCGGAGGCGACCGACCTGCCGTCGCACATGACCAGCGCCGGCACGGCCGTCGGCACGCCCAGCTACATGGCCCCCGAGCAGGCCGCCGGCGACATCCACAACGTCGGCCCGCGGGCCGACATCTACTCGCTCGGGGCGACGCTGTTCGTCATCCTGACCGGCAAGGCGCCGGTGCTCGGCAAGACGACCGCCGCCGTACTCGAGTCGGTGCGACGCGGGGCGTTCGAGTCGGCCGCGGCGGTCAACCCGGAGTGCCCCAAGCCGCTCGACGCGATCGCCCGCAAGGCGATGGCCCTGCGGCCCGAGGACCGGTACGCGACGGCGCTGGAACTGGCCGCCGACGTGGAGAAGTGGCTGTCGGACGAGCCGGTGTCGTGCTACGCCGACCCGCTGCCCGCCCGGCTGGCCCGGTGGGCGCGCCGCCACCCCGCCCGCGTCGCCGCCGCCGCCTCGCTCTTGCTGGCCGGGGTGCTCGCCGCCGTCGCCATCGCCGTCGTCTACCGGGAGGGTGAACACCAGGTCCGGGCCGAGCGGGACAACGTCGTCAAAGAGCAAAAGAAGACGAAAGAGGCGCTGGACGAGGTGACTCAGCGGAAGAAGGAGACCGAGGAGGCGCTGCGGGTCGTGTCGGACCAGGAGGCCAAGATCCGCACCCAGAAGGACACGATCGCGGTCGCCCGGGACGCGGCCGTCAAGCGGTACGACAGCGCCATCCGCGCCTACGGCGTCCTGATCGACGACATCGACAAGAAGCTGGGCAGGCGGGCCGGCATGAGCGACCTGCGCAAGACGCTGCTGGGTGACGCCTCCAAAGGGCTGAACCAGTTGGTCAACGAGCAGGGGAAGTTCGGCTCCGACCGCACGCTGGTGGCGGCGTACCGGCAGTTGGGCGAGGTGTACCAGCTGCTCGGCGACACGGCTCTCGCCGACCGGTACTACCGGGACGCGGTGGACCACGCCGGCAAGGTGAAGGGCCAGGCCTACAAGGAGGCCGACAAGCCGGCCGACAAGCGGGCGGCCGACATCGACCTGGCCCGCTCGCTGGACAAGCTCGCCGGCATCCTGATGATCCAGACGGGCAAGGCCGACGAGGCGCTGAAGGCGGTCACCGACGCGGTCGAGCTTCTCGCGCCGTACGCGGCCGACCCGAAAGACGCCGAGGCGCAGCAGGAGATGGCCGCGGTGCAGTCCCGCCGGTCGGCGATCCGGCGGGAGCGGGGCGACACCAAGGGCGCGGTCGAGGACGCCGGCGACGCGCTGAAGGCCCGCCGGGCGCTGGCCCCGGCCGGGCTGGCGCCGGGCGCGCCCGAGGCGGCCGCCGAGCGGGCGCGCGACCTCGCCGCCAGCCTGGACGCGGTTTCCGCGCTGGTGCGCGACCACGCCGCCAGCCCGGACGCGATGGCCGCGCTCCAGCGGCGGGTGCCCGGCGAGGTGGGGGGCGACCTCAGACCGGCCGCCCTCAACGCGGTCGCCCTCAAGATGGCGGAGGAGAGCGAGCGGCTCCGGGTGCGGGTGGCCGAGCTGTTCCCCGACCACCCGGAGGCGGCCCGCGAGCGCGGCGAGGCGTACGCCCGGCTCGGCGACATCCACTTCGAGTACGGGCGTATGACCGCCGCCGTCGCCGAGTACGAGAAGGGCCGAGACTGGCTCAAAAAGCTGAAAGCGGACGACGAGCAGAACGTCGGGCTGCGGGCCGACCTGGCGGCCATGTACGGCCGGCTCGGGCTCGCCGAACTGCGGCTCGGCGAGGTCGAGAAGGCGCTGAAGAGCACCCGGGAGGGCGTCGAACTGGCCGAGGCGCTGCAGAAGGACGACCAGTTCTCGACCAAGGCGCAGCGCGACCTGGCGCTGGCCCGCGAGCGGTACGGCGACGTGCTGGTGGCGGCCAGCGACTTCACCGAGGGGCTGAAGCAGTACGCCGCCAGCGAGGAGGCGCTGCGCAAGCTCCGCGACCCGAACCGGGCGGTCGCCCGCGGCGAACTGGAACTGGCCCGGGCGATGGAGCGGATCGGCGACGGGTGCCTGGCGGCCAAGAACTTCGACGACGCGGCGATCATGTTCCGTGCCGGCACGGACATCCGCCGGGCGGTGTACGAGAAGGACCCGACGGCGGCGACGGCGAAGCGGGACTACGCGACCGGGCTGTACAAGCTGGCGGCGGCGCAGGTGGGGGCCGGGCGGCCGGCCGAGGCCGACGCGTTCGCCGCCCGCGCCACCGATCTCTTCCTGGAGCTGTCGCGGGACGACCCGGCCAGCGCGCAGGCCCGGCGCGACGTCGCACTGGCGTACGGCAAGTGCGGCGAGGTGCTGTCGGCCGCCGGCCGCAACCTCGGCGCGTTCCTGGTGTGGGACAAGGCGCTGGACCGCACCACCGAACTGGCGAAGGTGGACGACAAGAACACGCAGGCGCTGGAGGACGAGGCGGCGGCGTGGGAGCGGCTGGCCGGGTTCTACGCGGCCGTCGGCAACACCGACCGGGCGCAGCAGGCGGCGAAGACGGCGGTCGATAAGTGGGAGGCGATCGGCAAGGGGGTGGACGCCAAGACGCGGGCCGGGCGGCGGCGGCTGGCGCTGGCGATGCTGCGGTGCGGCGACATCAGCGTGGAGGTGCGGAACTACGGGCGCGCCCAGCAGTGGTACAAGGACGCGGCCCGCGAGGCGGCCTCCGCGCCCGACGACAAACTGCTCGGGCCGGTCGCCAAATTGGCGGCCGAGAAGCTGGAGTACGCGAAGGCGGTGGAGGCCGGGCGGGCCAACCTGGGCGCGCTGGACGCGTTCGCGGTGCCGGTGCGGGTGCAGGCGCTCCAGACGCTGGCGAAGATGGCCCTGCGCGGGGACGACGCGACGACCGCCTACGTGTGCGCCCGGCGGCTGGCGGGGGTCGCGTCCGGGCCGCAGGAGACGTACGCCGCGGCGGCGCTGCTGGCCGGGTGCGCCGCTACCCGCAGCGGGGGCGAGGCCGTCAAGAAGGAGTACGCGGCCGAGGCCGTCGCGCAACTGAAGGTCGCGATCGCGGCCGGGTTCCGCAACGCCGACGCCCTCTCCGAGCCGGACTGGGAGGGCGTTCGCAAGTACACGAAGGACCTGGAGAAGGTGCAAAAGGAGTTGGAGAAGCAGCGGGACGCCGAGCGGAAGAAGTGAGCCGCCGCCGACCCGTATTGCCTTCTGTTCGCATTTCCGTCCGGCGGATAAGCTAACGGCTTCACACGCCGTTCACCTTTCCCCGCCGGAGCGCCGCCGATGGCCAAGATCGCAGTCAAGAACCCCGTCGTCGAGATGGACGGCGACGAGATGACCCGCATCATCTGGCAGAAGATCCGCGAGAAGCTGATCCTGCCGTACCTCGACATCGACCTCAAGTACTACGACCTCGGCATCGAGCACCGCGACGCCACCGACGACAAGGTGACGTTCGATTCGGCCGAGGCGACCAAGAAGTACGGGGTGGCGGTGAAGTGCGCGACCATCACCCCGGACGAGGCGCGGGTGAAGGAGTTTAACCTGAAGCGGATGTACCCGTCGCCCAACGGATCGATCCGCAACATCCTCAACGGCACCATCTTCCGCGAGCCGATCATCTGCCGCAACGTGCCGCGCCTGGTCGGCCACTGGGACAAGCCGGTGGTGGTCGCCCGCCACGGGTTCGGCGACCAGTACAAGGCGAGCGAAATCCTGTTCCCGGCCGCGGGCACGGTGAAGCTCACCTACACCCCGGCCGACGGCGGCCCGGCGATCGAGAAGGAAGTGTTCAAGGCGCCCGGCGGCGGCGTCACGCTCGCCATGTACAACCTGGACGACAGCATCAAGGGCTTCGCCCGGGCGTGCTTCAACTACGGCCTCGGCCGCGACTACTCGGTTTACCTCAGCACTAAGAACACCATCCTCAAGGTGTACGACGGGCGGTTCAAGAACCTGTTCCAGGAGATCTTCGACGCCGAATTCGCCGAGAAGTTTAAGGCCAAGGGGCTGACCTACGAACACCGCCTCATCGACGACATGGTGGCCGCGAACCTGAAGTGGAACGGCGGCTACCTGTGGGCGTGCAAGAACTACGACGGCGACGTGCAGTCCGACACCGTCGCGCAGGGGTACGGCTCGCTCGGGTTGATGACGTCGGTGCTGATGTCGCCGGACGGCAAGACGGTGGAGGCCGAGGCGGCGCACGGCACGGTGACGCGGCACTACCGCGAGCACCAGAAGGGCCGGCCGACCAGCACCAACCCGATCGCGTCGATTTACGCCTGGACCCGCGGGCTGGTCTACCGCGGCAAGATGGACGACACCCCGGACGTGGTGAAGTTCGCGGAGACGGTCGAGAAGGTGTGCGTCGATCTGGTCGAGTCGGGCCAGATGACGAAGGACCTCGCCATCCTGATCGGCGACAAGACGCCGTACCTCACCACCGAGCAGTACCTCGACGCGGTGGACGCCGAGTTGAAGAAGCGGATGGGTTGAAAGTAGGCGACTCGCTCCGCGAGTCGCGCCCTCAGCTCCGCGGTTCCTCGATACGCTTCTGGTGAACCCCTCCCGCCTCGCGGAGGGAGCCTCACTCGCGGAGCGAGTGACCTACTTTCCGAGGACCGCGAACAGCTCGTCCAGGCTCTCGGCACGCTTGACGGCGTCGAAGCGGGCGAAGGTGCCGGCCGCGGACGCCACGCGGAGCCACTGCTTCAGCCGGCACAGGGTCTTTTCGGCCCGGCCGTCGTGGAAGTGTTCGGTCCACGTCACCAGATCGCGCAGCGGGGCGCGCCAGTCGGGCGGCGCGCACTCCTCCGCGACCGGCGGGCCGATGCCGAGTTCCGCCCGGACGCGGTGCGGCAACCGCGGGTCGGCCAATCCCCCGCGCCCGAGCATGTAGTGGACGCACCCGGACTCGTAGCGGCAGCGGCGGAAGTCCGCAATCGTCCAGATGTCGCCGTTGGCGACCACCGGCAGTTTCAGCCGCTCCCGCACGCGCCCGATCGGCCGCCAGAACACCGGCGGGGCGTACCCGGCGACCCGCGTGCGGCCGTGAATCGTGATCCAACTCGCCCCGCCCTCGGCCGCCATCTCGGCGTTCACCTCGATCGCGTCGATCGTGTCCCACCCGAGCCGCATCTTGGCCGACACCGGCAGGTGGGCGGGAACCGCATTTCTCACAGCGCGGACGATCTCGCGCAGGCGGTGCGGGTAGCGGAGCAGGGTGGCCCCGCCGTCGTGCCGGTTTACCGTCGGAGCCGGGCAGCCGAAGTTGATGTCGATCGCGGTCGCGCCGAGTTCGCACGCGCGTCCCGCCGACTCGGCCATCCGACCGGCGTCGCCGCCCAATAGCTGAAGTTGGACCGTTAGGCCGGTCGCGGTGCGGCATTCGGCCGCGAGTTCCGGCATGTGGCTCAGGTACACGTGCTTCGGCGGCACCGCGTGGCTGATCCGCAGGAATTCCGACACCGCGTAATCGAACCCGCCGGCACGCCCCTGCACGGCACGCATCGGGGCGTCGGTGACGCCCTCCATCGGCGCGAGAACGACGGCGGGAACGTCGGGCCGGATCACGGGTTGCGCCTTTCCGTCGCGGTCGGGTCGAGTGACGTATTGTATTCGCCCGATGAGAGTGTGTATGGCCGACGATACGCCGTTCCGCCTCACCGACCGCGCCGCCCGCATCCGGGCCGAGGCCCGCGCGCTGCTCGACGCCTACGGGCTGACCGCGTGGGAGTTCGGGTTCAACGCGAACGTCCGGCGGGCCGGGGTGTGCTTCTACCCGCACCGCGGCGAGCCGGGCCGCATCGAGCTGTCGGTCCACTTCGCTTCGGCCAACTCCGACGCCGAGGTGACGGACACGCTGCTGCACGAACTGGCGCACGCGCTGGTCGGGCCGCGGCACGGGCACGACGCCGTCTGGAAGGCGAAGTGCCGCGAGATCGGGGCGACGCCGGTGGCGTGCTACGGCGACGAGGTCGCGATGCCCCGCGGCCGGTGGCGGGCGGTGTGCCCGGGGTGCGCCGCCGAGTTCGACCGCCACCGCCGGCCGAAGCGGGCCGACGGCTGGTTCTGCCGCCCGTGCGGCCCGGACGCCGGCAAGCTGGAGTGGTCCGGCGAATGACCGTCGCGGCCCGGGATCATTTAATCGGCACCAGATTCCCCAGAAACTGCCGCGTGCAGTTCTCCCAGGTGTACCGCGCGCCCTCCTCGGCACACGCCGCCGGCCGGCCGCGCTCCAGCGCCCGCGCCACCGCGGCCCCCAGGTCGTTGTCGAGCGCGCCGAGTTCGTCCCGCGTCACGATGTCGATGGGGCCGGTCACGGGGTACGCGGCGACCGGCAGCCCGCACGCCAGCGCCTCGATCAGCACGATGCCGAACGTGTCCGTGCGGCTCGGGAACACGAACAGGTCGGCCGACGCGTACACCGCGGCGAGCGGCTCGCCCTTGCGGTAGCCGAGGAACTTCGCGTCGGGGTGGGCGCGCTCCAACTCCGCCCGCGCCGGGCCGTCGCCGACCACCACCTTCGTGCCGGCGGTCTTGAGCCGCAGGAAGTCGGCGATGCCCTTCTCGTGCGACACCCGCCCGACGTACAGCAGCACCGGCCGCGGGTACGGCGCGTCGGCCTTCGGCCGCGGCCGGAACAGCCCCAGATCGACCCCCCGCGACCACCGCCGCACCGGCGGCGCGAACCCGCGGCCCGTCAGTTCGGCCTCCAGGCTCGGGGTGGCGACCATCATGCACGACGAGCCGCCGTGAAACCACTTGAGGTAGCGGTACGTAATTCCTTCCGGGACGCGGGCGAGTTGCTTGAGGTACTCGGGGAAGCGGGTGTGGTACGATGTGGTGAACCGCCAGCCCATTCGGCGACAAAAGCGGCGAACCAGGAGGCCCAACGCCCCCTCCGTGGAGATGTGGACGTGGTCCGGGCGGAAGTCGCCGACCCGGGCGTAGACGCGCCCGGGCCGCGGCAGGCAGAGCGGGATTTCGGGGTAGAACGGGACCGGGAGTTGCGGGAACGCGCTCGGCTCGATCAGCCCGACCTCGTGCCCCCCGGCGCGGAGCAGTCGGGCGGTGGTGTCGAGCGTGCGGACGACGCCGCTCACCTGCGGGTGCCAGGCGTCGGTGGCGATGAGGATGCGGGCCATAGGCTCGGGCCGACAAGGTCGTTTCGCGTTCGCCCCGGCGGGGCGAGGAGCATGATATGCCGGATCCGGACAAGCGGATGATGCGCGACCTGAAGCGCACGCTCAAGAAGCGGGGCAACAAGCACCGCCGGGCCGAACTGAAGCGGAACCTGGCCGAGAACCCGGACGAGGCGGCGCACGCGGAGGAAGACCTCGGCGGCTACCGCTCCGACACGCTGAACAAGCTCGACAACGACAGCACCCGGCGCAAGAAGGACACGCCGGAGTGACCGCCTGGCGCGCGTTCCGCGCCGCCGGGCAGTCGTGGTCACGCCGGGCGAACCGGGGCGTACACGCGGACGTCGCGGAGCGCGTAATCAGCCCGGATGCCCAGCGAAGCGGCGATCGTAAGAACGACTGCCACCTCGTCACGCTCGCGGAGCGCGGCCGCCTCACCGGGGAGCGGTTCGCCGATGTTCTCGGTCACGGTCCGATCGGGCCGGTGAGGGTTCGGGTCTTCGACTGTGTACCGCCGGACCGCCTGCCCGTCCCGGTAGTACGCGAAGCCGAACGAACAGTCGGCATCCCCGACCCAGCAGGTGAACACGTCACACGACTGCGCAATCTGATGAACAGCCTGCACGGTCGAGTTTCTATTCCAGAGGGTGTAACCCCAGTCGTCCGCGAGAAGCGTCCACTCACCGTCGTCGCCCAGGATGGCGTAGCGGTTGTATTGGCGCGCCGCAGCGACCGGGCGGTAGCTTTCAAGCCCGAATAGGTCTAACAGGGCGCGGTCCGACACCCGGCCGGCGCACCGCATGAATATGTAGTGCGGGACGTGCAACTCGCCTCGCAACAGGGAACGAACTTCGGCCATCGCCGGCACACCCGAGAAGGATCGAACGGCACGACACGGTCACTTCTCCGCGCCCGCGGCTACCGCTTCGGCCGGTGCGTCCGCAGTGCTTCCAGGGTGCGGCGCATGTCCGGCGGGAGCGGCGCCTCGGCCTCGATCCACTGCTCGGTCCGCGGGTGCTTGAACCGCAGCCGGAAGGCGTGCAGCGCCTGGCGGCCGATCAGCACCGCGTCCTCGCCGGCGGGCGCGTCCGGGGCGAGGTCGCGGAGCAGGAGTTGCGACCGGCCGCCGTATATCTTGTCCGCGAGCACCGGGCAGCCGGCGTGCAGTAGGTGGACGCGGATCTGGTGCGTGCGGCCTGTACGCGGCTGCACGCGCACCAGCGTGAACCCGCGAAAGCGCTCCAGAACCTCGTAGTAGCTCAGCGCCGGCTTCGCGTCCGGGTCCGACGAGACGATCATCCGCAGCCGGTCGTGCGGGTGCATCTTCATCGCGCCTTCGATGTAGTCCGAGTCGCGGTCCAGCTCGCCCGCGGCGATCGCCACGTACTCCTTGAACACCTTGCGCGACTCGAACTGCATCGACAGGTCGCGGTGGGTGACGTCGTCCTTGGCGACCAGAATGACGCCGCTGGTGTCCTTGTCGAGCCGGTGGACGATGCCGGCGCGCAGGTGCCCGTTGCCGGTGCTGAGGTGGTCGCGGAAGTGCCACTGCAGCGCGTTCACCAGCGTGCCGGACCAGTTCCCCTTCGCCGGGTGGACGACCATGTCCGGCGGCTTGTTCACCACCACCAGCCAGTCGTCCTGGTAGAGGATGTCGAGCGGGATGTCTTCGGGGACGGGGATGTCGTGCGTCGGCTCCGGCATCTCGACGTGCAGCCGGTCGTTCTTCCGCACCTTGTAGCTGGGCTTGGCGACCGGGCGGCCGTTGACGGCCACCCCGCCGTTCTCGATCGCCCGCTGCACCTCCGACCGGCTGAAGTCGGCCCCGAGGTGCAACTGAACGTACTGGTCGAGGCGCATCCCCTCCGACTTGACCATGACGAGCAGGTCGAGTGGCTCGCGGAGGCGCACGCTGGTCGGCGCCGGTGCCGGCTCGGGCGCGAAGTCGTCTTCGTCGAGTTCGTCGGACATGGGAGCAGGGGTCGGGATTCGGGATTCAGGGAAGAAAAGCCACAAGCATTGTATTCCCTCTGCCCTGAATCCCGAATCCTGACCCCCGACCCCTGCTCACGGCCCGAACGGCGAGCCGCCCAACCCCGGCAGGCCGCCGAGGCCGCCAAGCCCGCCGAGGCCGGGCGGCGCGCCTACCCCCGGCAGCGTCGGCGTGATGTCGTACACCATCGCCTGCACCTTCCGCACGTCCTGCTCGTCCTTCGGGTTGCGGAGCGTGTCGGCGTACTTCTTGGCCCGCTTCTCCCACTCGGTGCCCGGGGCGGCGGCGATCACCTTGTCGAGCCACTCGACCACCTTCTTGGCGTCCCCGCGGAACTCGATCGGCTTCGGGTCGAGCGGGTTGAGGGCCGGCCCCTCCTTCGGGTAGCCGATCAGCACCGCCTCGGCGACCGCGGCCGACATCAGGCACTCGGGCCAGATGACCGGGTCGTTCTTGTACTCGTCGGCCAGTTGGGCGAACGCCTCGCGGGCCTTCTCGACGCTCTCGACCGCCTTCCGGCGCTCGCCCGCGTCGGTCACGGTCATCCGGTCGATGCCCTCCGGGCCGAGCCGGGCGCGGGCGATCCCGAGCCGGGCCACCTTCGCCTGCGGCGTGTCCGCGTACTTATCGACGAACTCCTGCAGCGCGACCGGGTTGCCCCACGCGGCGTCGAGTTCGACCCACTTGGCGGCGTCGGCCTTGCGCCGCTCGCCGACGACCCACCACGTCACCCCGACGCCGGTGACCAGCAGCAGCACCAGCGCCATGAGCGGGTAGCTGATGAGTTGCCCCTGCTTGAACTTCTCCCACCCGCCGGTGAGGGCCTGCGCCAGAGCGGTCGGCTCGGCCGCCGGCTCGGTGGCGTGCGGCGCGGCCGGCGCGACGGGTGCCGAAGCGGTCGGCGCCGGCGGGGTCGGTGCGGCGGGTGTGGGCTGTTCCGTGCTCATTGAGGCTTCTCGGACCGAACGGGAAGACGCTGCCGCCGGCACAATCGCGACACCCGGCAGATTAGGTTGATGATATGGCCCGCTCGGAGGCCGGTCAACCGAAGCGGCGGGCGGGCGAGGACAGCGATACAATGCGTCCAATACTCGCACTCACTCTACAGGGGCGCACATGCTCGGCCGGCTGTTCAAAGGGATCAAGGCGGGGCTGGCGAAGACCCGCGGCGCGTTCGGCAGCGTCATCGACGTACTCCGCGGCAAGGGCAAGGTCGATGAGGCGTTCCTCGACAAGCTGGAAAAGCAACTGTACCTCGCGGACGTGGGCACGCAGGCCACGCTGCTGATCGTGGACCGCGTCCGGCAGGGGTTCCGCGACAAGGAGGTGAGCGGCGAGATCGAGGCCTTCGTGAAACAGCAACTGCGCGACCTCCTGGCCGACGCGTCGCCGGGGCTGAAGTACCAGCCGACCGGGCCGACGGTGGTGATGATCGCCGGGGTCAACGGGTCCGGCAAAACGACCTCCATCGCCAAGCTCGCCAACAAACTGCAATCGGAAGGCAAGAAGGTGCTGCTGGCCGCGTGCGACACGTTCCGGGCCGCGGCGGTCGAGCAACTGACGGTGTGGGCCGGGCGGATCGGCTGCGAGATCGTCAAGCAGGGGCAGAACGCCGACCCGTCGGCGGTGGCGCACGACGCGTGCGAGAAGGCGAAGGCTCGCGGGTTCGACGTCCTGATCGTGGACACCGCCGGCCGGCTGCACACGCAAACCCACCTGATGAAAGAGCTGGAGAAGATTCACCGGATCGTCGGGCGGCAGATCCCCGGGGCGCCGCACGAGGTGCTGCTGGTGCTCGACGCGACCACCGGCCAGAACGCGGTGACGCAGGCGGAGCAGTTCTCGAAGTCGGTGAAGTGCAGCGGCCTCATCCTGTCGAAGCTGGACGGCACGGCGAAGGGCGGGGCGGTGTTCGCGATCAAGCAGAAGCTCGGGCTGCCGGTGAAGTTCGTCGGCGTGGGCGAGGGCATGGCGGACCTCGAGGACTTCGACCCGGACGCGTTCGTGAGCGCGCTGTTCGAGAAGGAGTAAAAGCAGGGGTCGGAGGTCAGCATTCAGGATTCAGGGAAGAGGAAGACGGGCAAGCACGCCCTCGTCTTCCCCGAATCCTGAATGCTGACCCCCGACCCCTGCTTTGGCACCCGAGTTGCACTTGGGAGGTCGCTTGTCGGGATTCTGAGTTACAACTTTCGGGAGTATGTCATGTTGCGTGCAGCCCTTCTGTTCCTGATCGTGGCGATCATCGCGGCGGTGTTCGGGTTCGGCGGGATCGCCGGGGTGTCGGTGGACTTCGCCCGCATCCTGTTCTTCGTGTTCCTGATCCTGTTCGTGGTGTCGCTGGTGATGGGCCGCCGCACCTCGGACGTCGTCTAGCGACGAGCGTGACGACGTAAACTGGGCCGCGCTCGCCGAGAGGTGGGCGCGGCCCGTGACGTTTGTCGTGCTTATCCCACTTCGGGCGGGACGACATCGTTGCTCATGCTGATGACCGCGCGGACGATTTCCTTGACCCTCGGTTCGTTGAAGAACTCGCGGAGGCAGTCTTGGAGTTCGGATTCGTTCTGCGCGACACGGTTCCAATAGCCTTGGTCGGGTATTTTGGTGAGGTCGGTTTCGGCCACACTCACCGGGTACGGTTGCAATTGGCGTTGTTCGACGTTGAGCAAAGGCACCCGGTATCGCAGAAGCGGGGCGGAGATGTGGAACGTGTGCGTGAACGCTTTTCCGCCGTCGCGCGGGGTTGTTTCGAGTTCGCCGTGAACGAAGTTGTGTGTGCGCGCCCCCAACGCCTCCCCCTGTTGGCGGAGGACGGCGATAGGCGTAGCTTGGGGCGCGGTGAAGATGTCGGCCGGCCACAAGTCTGGGATCGCGGTTGCCATCGCGGTACCGTTCAACAGGTGAGACGAACTCGTACAGGGTAGTGGTCGGATCCGATCGACCGGTCCGGGACCAACCCGGCTGTTCCTAGCGCCGTACCGGCCACACTCGTCACGATACACACCGAACCGACGTCGTAATAGGGCAGCAAGCTCGGTCGAACCAACACCTGATCGAACAGGTGCCAGTAGTACGCGGTGTGGTCGCCTCCGGCTTCGCGGTAATACGTCCCCGCCGGTACCGCCGCCGCGTCCCCGAAGAACTGCCACATCGGGTTGAAGAAGAACGAATACCGCCGGTGTGCCGCCTGACGACCGCCGCGGGCGGCCACCGCCCGCGACATGACGCCGTGCAGGCCAACCGCCGCCGCGACGCCATCCGAGAACGGGTGCGCGTTCAAGTCGCCGATCACCAGACTGCGGTCGTGTCCGGTCGCGTCTTCCGCCGCCCGTATCGCGCCGGCGAACTGCTCCAACTCGCGGTCGATGTGCGCAGCGTCCTTCTCAAGTCGGCTCACCATGTGTGCGACAGCAAGTGTCAACTCGTCGCGGTTGTCGCGGGTCAGTTTCAGGATCGAGTAATACTCGTGTCGGCCGATTTCGTCGGCCCGTGTGATCGTGCGGCGGATGAGCACACGCACACGCGAGCTGGTCAACGCGATGTCGAATTCGGTCGCCCTCCCGGAACTGTTTAGCGCGCGGAGGACCGACCCGAGGACGCCGTCGGAACATTCGGCCAGAGCAACAACGTCGGCGGCGTGCTCGCGCTGAAGTCCCGAGATCAGGCGCACGATGCCGTCGCGCGGCGTCTTCCCTCCGATGTTCCAGAATACCGCACAGAACATACGCGCTCCGGGCTACTTCGCGGTGTCGGTCGCGCGGCTCTCGCGGATCACCGTCACCTTGATTTCCCCGGGGTAGTCGAGTTGCTGCTCGATCGCCCGGGCGATCTCCCGGCACACCCGCACCGCGTCCGCGTCGGTCGTCCGGGCGGCGTTGGCGATCACCCGCAGCTCGCGCCCGGCCTGGATCGCGAACGCCTGGTCCACCTCCGGGAACCCGCACGCGACCGCCTCCAGATCGGCGAGCCGCTTCACATACTTCTCCAGCGTCTCGCGCCGCGCCCCGGGCCGGCTGGCGCTGATCGCGTCGGCCGCGGCCACCAACACCGTGTAGATGTTGTCGATCGTCACGTCGTCGTGGTGTCCCGCGATCGCGTGCAGAACCTCCTTGCTCGTCTCGCCGTAGCGCTTTGCCAGTTCCGCGCCCACCTTCGGGTGCCCGCCTTCCATCTCGTGGTCCGCGGCCTTTCCGACGTCGTGAAGCAGCCCACAGCGGCGAGCCAGAGCCGTGTTGAGGCCCAGTTCCGAGGCCATCAGCCCGCACAGGTGCGCCACCTCCACCGAGTGCGCCAACACGTTCTGGCTGTAGCTCGTGCGGAACCGCAGCCGGCCGAGCAGGTACACCAACTTCTCGTGCGGCGGGGTCACGTCGGCGTCGAGCACCGCCTGCGTGCCCAACTCCTGAATGTGCTTCTCCATCTCGGCCTGCGTCTCGCCCACCACCTCCTCGATGCGGCTCGGATGGATGCGGCCGTCCTGGATGAGCTTGTTGAGGGCGAGGCGAGCGGTCTCGCGGCGGACGTTGTCGAACGCCGACACGATCACCACCCCGGGCGTGTCGTCCACGATCACGTCCACCCCGGTCAGCTTCTCGAAGGTGCGGATGTTCCGCCCCTCGCGGCCGATGATCCGCCCCTTCATGTCGTCCGACGGGATGTCTACCGTGCTGACCGTCGCACCGGCCGTCTGGTGCGCCGCGTACCGCTGGATGGCGACCGTCACGATCTCACGGGCGCGCGCCTCGGCCTGCTGCTTGACCCGCTCCTCGTGCGCGCGGATCTTGCCGGCGATCTCGTCGGACAGCTCCCGCTCGAGCTTCTCCAGCAGCATCCGCCGGGCGGCGTCCGGGGACAGCCCGGTGATCTCGTGCAGCTTGCGCGTCTCCTGCGCGATCACGTCGTCGAGCTGCTTCGACTTGGCCTCCAGCGCCTCCTTCCGCTCGGCCAGCTTGTCCCGCTGGGCGTCGAGCTGCTTCTTCTCGCGGGCGAGTTCTTTCTGCTGCTGCTCGACGGCGTCCTCGCGCTTCTCGACGCGGCGCTCGAGGTCGCGGACCTCGGCCCGGGCGGCGTCGAGTTCGCGGCTGAGTTCCTCGCGGCGGCGGAAGGCGTCGTCGCGGGCCTTCAGTTCGGCGTCGCGGACGATCTGGTCGGCGGCGCGGCGGGCCTGCTCGGTCAGTTCGGCCCCGCGGGCCTCGGCGCGCGCCAGCGCCTCGGCCTCCGCGGCGGTGTCCCGCGGCGCGGGCGCCGGTGCCGGGACCGACTTGCGGACCACGAAGTATGTGCCGCCGACGCCGACCAGCGCGGCGGCGAGCGTAAGCCCGCATACGAGTAGCGGGTCCATCGGGGCCACTCCCATCGGCGGCCCGTCGCGAGCGTCGGCGGAACGGGCGGACCGCGTGCGCGACCGGCCGCCGCACGGCGGCCGGGGCACGTGTCACCATTCCGCATGAATCCGGCACTTTGGGGGGCGCGAGTGCGGGTGTGGGTGCGAGGAACGTCGGTGCGATCGTGCTCTCTTCTCCCTCACACTCACCCGCACTCGCACTCCCAAAGCGGTCGTCGGTGTCAAGCCCCACGCGCGGGCCGCGGGGTCCGAGAAGCGACGGGCGAACCGGTATCTATGTTCATCGAATCAGCGGCCGTCCATAACCCCGCCCGCGGTACGCCCGCGGACGGCGAATATCCCGCACCGCACGTCCTGACGGCGCGGGGCTTCGCGTATTATGGCGGGACCACACCCCACCCGCAACCGCCCGCGCGCGGTTTACCGCCGACACCGGAACCGGCCGCGGAGTGTGGGGTTAGATTGGGGTCAGCCCAACTTCGACGGGCGTAGTTCGCCACACATCTTGGCCGTTCGTCACAAGTTTTAATTTCACCAAAAATTCTCTTTTGTGCCGCTAGTGGCGCGCAACCCATTATTCTCGCAGAGCATGCGAGATCGCATTCCGCTTTGAGAATTGCCTCATTGCTGAAGAGTTCATGAAGACGGCCGCGAGTTGCATTCTGCCGGCTGATCGCTCACATAATCCCAGTGCCCGCCGTTGCCCTGTCGCTTTGTGCTTTCCCCCGAACAATCTATGGTTCCGATGCAGCGACGTATGTCGAATCGACTGGCTTTTACCCTCATCGAGTTGCTGGTGGTGATCGCGATCATCGCGATCCTGATCGGCCTGCTGTTACCCGCCGTGCAGAAGGTGCGGGAGGCCGCCGCCCGCATGTCCTGCCAGAACAACCTCAAGCAGATCGGCCTGGCCATTCACAACTACCAAGGCTCCACGGGGTACATCCCGCGCGGCGGGAGCAACAGCTCGAGCGACGGCGTCGCCAGCGCCGGCTACTACCCGATCAGTTGGTCGTGGATGTGGCACCTGCTCCCGTACGTCGAGCAGTCCAACATCTACAACAGCACCGGTTCGGCGACGATGTATACCATCACGACATCGGCGCAGCGATCGACGGTCACGAGCACCCCCGTCAAGCTCTACAACTGCCCGTCCGCGCGGACCGTGACCGGCACCGGCGTTCGGTTCAACGCGGACTACGCCGCGTGCGGCGGAACCGACGACAGCGGCTACGCAAGCGGGAACGGCGGCTCGAACGGCTTCTTCGTCGAAACCCTCAAGAGCGACAACGTGGGGGCCGCCAACTGGTCGTGGCCGGCGCAAGAGAACAAGATTAACTTCCCCGACGTGGTCGATGGCTTGAGCAACACGATCGCCGCGGGTGAGAAGCAACTGAACATATTGTATCAGACGAAGGAGGGCGGCGACAACGAGGGTTGGGTGACCGCGGGCTGGGACCCGGACTTCATCCGCTGGGGCAGCCTGAACACCGCTGACTACAAGAGCGGTAGCAGCGGGGAGGGCGGTAAGGGCGGGTTCGCCCCCAACTCCTCCGCTCTCACGCCCGACCAGGCCGCGGCAGCGGGCTACACGGGCGGGTACTGGAGTCACCGGTTCGGCGGCCCGCACAGCGGCGGCGGGAGCTTCGTCATGGGCGACGGCTCCGTCCGGTTCATCTCCTTTAGTGTCGATCTGCAGCAATTCGTATACGCGTGCGGCCGGAACGACGGCAACCCGGCCAACCTGGACAAGTGACCGTTCGGCGGCGCGCCCGGGGTGGCCTCCAGGCTCCGGGCGACCGCTCCGTACAATTGGCCCGCGAACCGATCTGTTCCCGCCCGGTAGGAGAGTTTTCGATGCCGAGATTCGTGCCGGCCGTCGTCCCGGCTGTGGTGCTGTCACTAGTCGGGTGCGGGGGCGGTAACCCGCCGGCCCAAATGCCCACCCTGAGCCCGGAGCAGATCGCCGCCGAGGAGAAGCACAGCCAGGAGGTATCGGCCGTCGAGAAGCAGCGCGAAAAGGCGCTGTCCAAGGCCGTCTACATCCCCCGCGAGGAGGCGGCCGTCAACGAGGCCGAAGCCGCGCACGAAGCCGCGATCCGCGAGGAGCGCAACCAGAAGGACAAGGCAAAGCGGTAAGCGCGGCCCGGGCGGGAGCGCGACCAAGACCGACGAGACCGGCAGCGACCGGTTCTTCGGCTGGTACGACGCGAAGAACGCCGTTTTCACCGCGCATCAATGCGAGCACCAACGAACTGCCGGTGTTCAACCTGCCCAAGAAGACCGCCCCGCCGCCCCCCACCGAGGGCATCCCGGGGCGGAATTGAGCGCCCAACCCAAGGATTCGCTGCGGCCGCGGGCTCCAAACCCGCGGCAGTTTGGTTTCGGAGTCGATTGTGAATTGTTGATGTGTTTTTGAGGATGTCGTGATTTCCTGACAGAGAAGATGCGAGGTATTCGGCTTTCCGCCTCTCGACCTTTTTGCCCGCGCGGTGATGATCACCTCAGACTCGTAATCTCGCGTTCCGTCCCATCTCACTTCCGCTCACGGAGATCCAGTTATGGACCCCCGGCGTCGTTTCATCGATCGGCGCGGCTTCACGCTGATCGAACTGCTGGTCGTCATTGCGATCATCGCCGTCCTGATCGGCCTGCTGCTGCCGGCGGTGCAGAAGGTCCGCGAGGCCGCCGCCCGCATGCAGTGCAGCAACAACCTGAAGCAGATCGGCCTCGCGTTCATGAACTACGAGAGCAGCTACCAGTACATCCCGCAAGGGCCGTACGACAACGACCCGCGGCTGCAAACCAACCTGTCGGTGTACGACGAGACCCCGCCCACGTACGGCGGCACCCCGTGCTGCAACGCCTCCCACCCGGACGGCTGGAACCACTGGTTCCGGATCCTGCCGTACATCGAGCAGCAAAACGTGTACAACCTGGCCGACTTCAACACCGCTCCGCCGAACACGATCAACTCGACCCAAGTCGCCCAGAGCCTGATCAAGACCTACTACTGCCCGAGCCGCCGGCCCCCGACCGGCTACGGCACCTCGCGGACCGGCCGCTGCGACTACGCCGGCAACGCCGGATATTTCCAGGGCTCGCGGATCGAGTACTTCGGCGGCGGCGCCCCGCAGAACGACCTCTGGCTGGGCGTGCCCCCGACGGCCGCCACCTCGACCTCGCTGGGGCTCGGCATGCTCCCCGAGGCGGACGAGCGGGCCACCGTCAACCTGGGCAACACCCCGGGCCGCCGGGGGGCCCTCGTCAACCCGGTCCGCGGCGCCAAGCGGCGGCTGGCGGACTTCACCGACGGCATGTCCAACGGCATCTTCGTGGCCGAGAAGTCGGTCCCCGCGGGCCGCGAGGGCTCGCAGGCGGGCGTCGGCGAGGGCGGCGACAACGAGAACTGGCACAACGCCGGCTGGGACGAGTGCGTGCTCCGCTGGCACTTCGCCCCGAGCGCGGACACCGACACGGCCAAGACCCCGCTGTTCCTCGGCAGCCCCCCGGACCCCAACAACAACTCGGGCGTGTGGCGGCGGAACTTCGGCTCGCGCCACACCGGCGGCCTGAACGCCGTGTTCGGCGACGGCTCGGTCCGGTTCATCCGGTTCGAGGTGAACCCCGAGGTCTTCATGCGTGCCTGCGTGATCGACGACGGCGGCGTGGTCAACCTGGACGGCCTGTAAACCACTTGAGGTCCCGCCCGTGCGCATCAAGCGTCTTGTGACCCTGGCCGCCCTCCTGGGCGGTCTGTCAGCCGGCTGCGGCCCGACCAGCCAGACGGCCGGCAAGCCGACCGACGAGCAAATCAAGGCCGACCAAGAGGCCCAGAAGAGGATCGAGCAAGAGGAGCGCGGCAAGCCGATCAAAGGCAAGAAGAACTGACCGCACCTGGGAGTCGATGTCACGGCCGGGGGGCCACGGAACCCCGGCCGCTTCTGCTTTTCCCACCACCCCACCGAGATTACCCATGCGACTACTCGCGTCGCTCTGCCTCTTCGCGTCCGCCCTGGCGGTCGCGGGCTGCGGGTCGAAACCCGCACCCGGCCCGGTGACGGGCGTCACCGTCGCGCCCGACGACCCCGACGAGCCTTCGGCCCCCCGCGGCGAGCGGGTCGAGAACCCGGCCTACACCCGGTGGGCCAAGTGCGCGCCCGGGGCGTTCGTCACCTACGCCGTGGTCACCGACATCAAGGGCGCCGTCACCAAGCGGACGAGCACCGCCAAGCTCGCCAAGCGGACCGAGGAGGTGGCCGTTGTCGAGTCCGAGGACTGGGCGCCGGCGCCGGGGGGCGGCAAGGCGGACGTCCAGTCGCAGGAGCTCAAGCAACTCCGCTGGATGGGCAAGCCGGGCGGGCCGGCGGCGGCCGACCCGGCCCGCCCGCCCGGCACCTACGCCGACGGCACCGAGACGATCACCGTCGGCGGCAAGGAGTACAAGGCCCGCTGGTACAAGTTCAAGGGCCGCGTCGAGGCCGGGGAGACGGACACCCAGGTGTGGTACTCGGACGAGGTCCCCGGCGGGCTGGTGAAGTCGATCCACCGGATCGACGCCAGCGGAAAGGTGACGACGATCGAGGTGGCCGAGGTGAAACTGCCCTGACGGGGCCGGTGAGGGCAAGTCCGACGAGACGGGCAACGACCGGCTGCTCGGGTGGTACGACGCGAAGAACACCAAGTTCACCGTGCGCGTGAAGGTGGGCGCCGGCGAGCTGCCGGTGTTCAACCCGCCCAGGAGGACCGCCCCGCCGCCCCCCACCGAGGGCATCCCGGGGCGGAACTGACCGGTCGCTCCGGCAACTTCCCGACCATTCGCCACGGCCGCGGGATCCAAACCCCGCGGCCTTTTTCTTTGGCTATAGTCGATTGTGAATAATGGATGTTTTTATCGAGATGTCGCCATTTCCGGCCAGAGAAGTTAGGCGGTATTCGATTTCGCGGCTCTGGAACTTCTCGTTCGCGCGGTGATGATCATCTCTGAGACTCGCAATCTCACGCCCCCGCCCTCTCTCAATCCCGCTCACGGAGATCCAGTTATGGACCCCCGGCGTCGTTCCATTGATCGGATCGGATTCACGCTCATCGAACTGTTGGTGGTGATCGCGATCATCGCGATCCTGATCGGCCTGTTGCTGCCCGCCGTGCAGAAGGTGCGGGAGGCGGCCGCCCGCATGTCCTGCTCGAACAACCTCAAGCAGATGGGGCTGGCGTTCCACAACCACGAGAGCGCCTTCGGGACGTTCCCCAAGGGCGGCCGGGATGGCATCGCCGGCGTGGCGGACGGCGGCCAGACCTGTTGCAACTGGAACGGCATCCCGCCCGGGTCGCCGGCCGGCACCGGCACCACCATCATGGAGAACCGGGACGGCTACAACTGGCGGTACTGGATCCTGCCGTACATCGAGCAGCAGCAACTGTTCGACACCCCGAGCCGAGCCACCCTTTACGCCAGCCCGGTGAAGGTCTTCTACTGCCCGACCCGTCGGTCCCCGGTCGCGGTCAGCGGCGGCACCCGGTGCGACTACAACGGCAACGCCGGGGTCACGTTCGCCAACGGCACCCCGTTCAACGGCGTGAACACCGACCAGGGGTTCGAGGGGCTGGTCCTCCGGTCCACCCTCCCGCCGGTCAAGATCGTCGCGATCACCGACGGGGCGTCGAACACGGTCCTGCTCGGGGAAAAGTGGCTGCACCCGAACCGCCGGTTCGACGCCGGGTTCGGCACCGGGGTCGACGGCGGCGATAACGAACAGGCGTACAATGCCGGGTGGGACGAGTGCATCGTTCGCATCGGCGGCGGCACCTACACGTACGATTATAACAACGGCCAGTGCACCGGCCCGTACACCAGCCGCACCATCCCCCGCACCCCCCAGCCGGACCGCGACGCCCCGTGCGTGTCGGACAGCGCCGGGGCCGTCACCACCATCTGGAACCAGCAGTTCGGCTCGTCCCACCCGGGCGGCGCCCTGTTCGTTATGGGCGACGGATCGGTCCGGATGGTCCGGTTCGGGATCGACCCGACCACGTGGGCGGCCGCCTGCACCCGCGCCGGCGGTGAGACGCTCCAACTCGACTGACAACGCCCGGCCCGCTCGCTTCGGCGGGCGGGCCGTCTCCGACCCGCCGTATCTCCGTTACAAGGACTCTCCGATGCGAAAGACGGTTTGCGCCCTTCTCTGCGGGCTGGCCCTGTGCGGGGCGGCCGGGTGCGGCAAGAAGGAAGAGCCGAAGTCCGAGCAGGAACTGATCGAAGGCCAGAACAAGCAACAGCAGCAGGCCGACCAGGACGAGCGACAGATGCAGAAGCAGCAACAGCAACAGAAAAACAAGAAACAGTGAAAGGCGCGACGATGCACCGCAAGTTGCTGCTCGCGGCCGCGTGGCTGGCGGCCGCCGGGCTGGCCGGGTGCGGGTCCGGCGAGGCGATCCCCGACCTGCACCCGGTCACCGGCACCATCACCCGCGACGGCAAGCCGGTCGCCGGGGGCGGGATCATCCTGATCCCCGACCCGCCGAACGGGTCCGGGCTGGTGGTGAACGCCAGCGTCGGGAAGGACGGGACTTTCACTGTTCAGACGTCGCGGACGACGGCCAAGGCGACGGAGATTCACCCCGGAGCGCCGGCCGGGACGTACAAGGTCGTCTACCACCCGCCGAGTGACGGCCAGAAGACCGGGCTGGAGGTAACCGCCGCGGACCGGCTGACGGTCCAGCCCGGGGGCGGAACGGCGAACGTGGTCCTTCCCGCGGCCGTGCCCGCGGGTAAGGGCGAAGACCGCGACGACGACCCCAAGTCGCCGCGGTTCGACCCCAACCGGAAGGACTGACCGGCCGCGCCCGCCGCGTCAGCCCTTGATGACCCCGAGCGGGCGCATCCGGGCGACGCGGCGGGACAGGTCGGCGTCGTGGACGACCTCGACCACGTCGTCCACGTTCTTGTACGCCTTCGGCTGTTCCTCCGCGAGGCCGAAGCGGCTGCTGGCCATCGCGATCACGCCCTTGTGCTCCAACTCCCGCTCGATTTTCCGCCCCACCGCGTCGGCCTTCGCCGCGGTGCGGCTCATCGCCCGCCCCGCGCCGTGACAGGTTGTGCCGAACGTCTTCTCCATCGCCCCCGGCGCGCCCACCAAGACCCATGACGCCCGGCCCATGTCGCCGGGGATGATCACCGGCTGGCCGACGGCGCGGAACGCCTCGGGCACTTCCGGGTGCCCGGCCGGGAACGCCCGCGTCGCCCCCTTGCGGTGAACCCACACCTTCTTCGTCTTGCCCTCGACCGTGTGCTCTTCCAGCTTCGCGATGTTGTGCGCGACGTCGTAAAGCTGTTCCATGCCCAGGTCTTCCCACGACCGCCCGAACACGTCGCCGAACACCTCGCGGGCCTGCTGCATCAGCAGTTGCCGGTTGCAGAACCCGTAGTTGGCCGCCGCCCGCATCTGCGCGATGTACTTCCGCCCTTCGGGTGAATCCACAGGCGCGCACGCGAGCTGGCGGTCGGGCAGTTCGAAGCCGTACTTCTGCGGGCAGTTGCGGAACGTCGCGAGCGCGTCGTCGCACACCTGATACCCCAGCCCGCGGCTGCCGCTGTGGATCATCACGCAGATCTGGTTCAACTCCAGCCCGAACGCGCGCGCCACCGTTTCGTCGAAGACGCTGTCCACAACCTGGATTTCGAGGAAGTGGTTCCCGCTGCCCAGGGTGCCGCACTGCTCGGCCCCGCGCTTCACCGCGTGATCGGACACCTGATCCGGGTCGCCGCCGTCGATGAACCCGTTGGCTTCGGTGTGCAGAAGGTCGCGCTGAACGCCGAGGTCGCGGGCGATGACGAACTTCGGCCCCTCGCCCATGAGCCGCCGCGTCTCCTTCGCGTCGAACTTGTATTTGCCGCTGCGCCCGGCCCCGGTCGGGATCGCGTAGAACAGCGCCTTCACCAGTTCTTTGACGCGGTGCTTGACGTCGTCCAAGAACAGGTTGGTTTTGACGAGCCGGACGCCGCAGTTGATGTCGTACCCGACGCCGCCGGGCGAGATGACGCCGCCCTCTTCGGGGTCGGTGGCGCACACCCCGCCGATGCAGAACCCGTAGCCCCAGTGGATGTCCGGCATCGCGATGCTGGCCAACTGGATGCCCGGCAGTGTGGCGACGTTCGCCACCTGATCGGGCGCCTGATCCTTGCGGACGGTTTCGAGCATCTTGGCGCTGCAGTAGATGTGCCCATCGACGCGCATCCCCCGCTTGTAGCTCTTGGGGATGCGGTGGCAGTTGCAGCCGATGCTCTCCAGCGGCCCGGCGAATTCCGATTTAGTCATTGGTCATTGGTCCTTGGTCATTAGTTTTTGGCTCTTCGGTCTGTCAGGCCGCGCCACCGGTCGGATTGCCGACTAATGACCAAGGACCAAGGACTAATGACGCCTCAAATGTCCACAATCGCTTCCGCGAGCCACCCGTCGCCGTCGCGAACCACCTTGAGTTCGTGGTAGGTGATCGCCTTGACCTCGTGAGCGAGCACATGCCGCGCCGGGTCGTACCCCTCGCCGCCCAACCTCGCCGTCAGCCCGGTGTCGGTCACCCGCACGTCGAACGTCGCGAACAGCTCGCGATCCGTCTCGAACAGCAGGAGCAGGGACTTCAGCCAGTCGAACAGCAGGAACTCGCGGTCCGCGCCGTCCAGCGCGAGTTCGCAGAACCGCTCGGCGCGCACGCTCGCCGGTTCTTCGACCATCGCGGAGAGCAGGCACGCGCCCATCTCCGCGAACAGCGCGTCGTGGGTCGGCGCGGTGGCCCGCAGGCCGAGGTCGGCGGTGTGCTCGAACAGCTCGTGCATCACATCCCCACAGACACGGCCCGGGCGAACCGGGTTCGGGCAGAACGGAACGCCGCTCGCGGCACCGGAATCACGCCGGGTTGATCGCCAGTTCGGCCGTCGGGTTGAGGGGCGACGGCTGGATGGTGACGTGGACGTCGAAATGGACGTCGAAGTGGCCCGCCGGGACCGCGAGCGGGATGTCGCCCGTCAGCGGGGCGTGTGACTGCGGGGCCGCGAACACCCGCTCGACCTCGATCCCGGCCATCGTCGCGACCCGCTCGAACACCGCCCGCAAGCGGGGCCGGGGAATGTGGTCGCGGTCGAGCCACACGCCGCCGACGCGGTGCCGAACGACCAGCGCGTCCGGCGTGGGGTCGAGCATGACCCGGTCGGCGTCCAGGTTAACCGCCTCCGCAAGGATCAGGTTGACCAGACGCACGATCGGCGGTTCGACGTGCGCTTCGGTCACAGTGTGGTCGATGGCCGTGTCCACGAACACGAGCGGAGGCGAATCGAAAGCGACGGTCTCAGTCTGGCCGTACTCGCGGTTGATCGCCCGCAGCACGTCGTCGGCGTCGGCGCGCACCAGCACGACGTCGCGGTTGAGGATGAATTCGAGCCTCTGGAGCGTGTCGAAGTCGTTCGGGTCGGCGGCCGCGAGCAGGATCGTCCGGCCTTGCACGTCGAGCGGGAACAGCCGGTTCTCGCGGGCGAGCGACTCGGGCAGGTGGTCGAGCACGTGCCGGGTCGGCGCGAACCGCGACAGGTTGACGGTCAGGTACGGCGCGGGGAGCAGTTGCAGCAGCGACTTCGGGTAGCCGGCGAACAGCTTGGCCGGGACGGTGAGCCGGGCGCGGATGTGGACCGCGTACTCGCCGGCTTGGCGGTCGAGTTCGTGCCGCTGCGCGCTGTCGGCCGGGTAGCGGTCGGTCTCGGCCTTCAGCCGGATGTAGTACGCCCACGCCCGGTTGTGGGCTTCGCCCTGCTCTTCGAGCCAGTCGGCGAACACCAGCCGGGCCGTCGCGTCGGACGGTTGCTGGAGGTACTTCCGCATGAACGCGTCGGCGTCGAGACTGGAGACGGCTGACATCGGCGTGCCCCGGCGATCCTCGCTACACCCCTCCATCAGAACCGGAAGCGGGCCGCTCCGCAAGGGCTGATGCCGAGTGTGGCGCGCTTCACCGCTCGCTCTTCGGACGGACGTAACGAGCGCGAAGAACGATGACGAGTTGCTCGTCCTCTTGAACTTCGTAAGTGACGGAAAGTGGCGGCTCGAAATAGATTCGCTCGAAGTCCGGGCGCGATTCGCCGACGTCATTCGGGCGCGTGGCGAGCGACTGGTCGATGCGATCCATCGCCGCGTACAGCGGCTCGGCGCTCTCCTGTCGAGCCGCGAGGTCCAACACGAACTGAACGATCCACTGCTCGATCACCACCCGTCGCCAGACGACCCGGTAGTGGTGACCGTTCATGCCCCGCTCCGGCGCTTCGCTTCGAGTTCGCGCAGGTACGCGATCGCCTCGGCGGTGGTGTATCCGCCCGTCTCGGCCCGCGCCCGGCGCAATTCGTCCTCGTTGAAGTCGAACAGGCTGTTGACCCACGAATAGACGAGAGCACGGTATTCCGGCGAGATCAGGTAGCCTTTGACCTGCCCGGCGTCATCGACCACCTGTACTTCCGATGGCGGCGTGCCGATTTTGTCGAGCATCTCCGGCGTCAGTTGAACCTTCTGCATGGCGAACCCTCAGAGGTGACCGCGCCCATCATATCATGCCCGTCGCGCCGCTACCACCGGACGACCGCGGTGCCCCACGCCAGCCCCGCGCCGAACCCGCTCAGCACCACCAGGTCGCCGGGCTTCACGCGGCCCTCCGCCGCCGCCTCGTCCAGCGCGATCGGGATGCTCCCCGCCGACGTGTTGCCGTACTTTTCGAGGTTGTTGAACACCTTCCCGCGCGGGATCTGGAGCGAGTCGATCGCGGCGTTGATGATACGGATGTTCGCCTGATGCACCACGAACAGCGACACGTCCTCGACCGTCAGGCGCGCCGCGGTGAGCACGTCGCGGATGGTGTCGCACAAGATGTGGACCGCCCACTTGAACACCGCGTGCCCGTCCATGTACATGAAGTGCTTGCCGGCCGCGAGCAGTTCCGGCGTGACCGGGGTGCGGCTCCCGCACGCCTCCCGCTGCAACAGCGGGCCGCCGCTCCCCTCCGACCCCATGCTGTAGGCCAGGATTCCTTGCTCCGGCGCGCCCGGCTCGACGAACACCGCCCCCGCGCCGTCGCCGAACAGCGGGTACGTCTTGATGTCGGTCGGGTTCAGCACGCGGCTGTTCGTGTCGCCGCCGATCACCAGCGCCCGGTCGCTCACGCCGGCCTTGACATACGCCGCGGCCGTCAGCAGCGCGTACATGAACCCGGCGCACGCCGCCTCCACCTCGATCGCCGGCCCGACCAACCCGAGCCGGTCCTGTACGAGGCACGCGGTCGAGGGGAACGACATGTCCGGCGTGAACGTGCCCAGCACCAGGAGGTCGCAGTCCTTCGCGGCGCGCCCGGTCTTGGCGAACAGGTCGGTCGCGGCCTCGACGCACAGGTCGGAGGTGGCCTGATTCGGGGCCGCGTGCCGCCGCTCCAGGATGCCGGTCCGCTTCACGATCCAGTCGGAGTCGAACCCGAGCCGGGCGTGCAAGTGGTCGTTCCCGACGACCATGTCCGGCACGTATTTGCCCGTGCCGATCACACGGACGCCCGTCAGGGACCGGCACTTCGGCCGGGGTGGTCGCTCGCTCATCGATCGGTGTCCGCACGCCAGGGTGTCGAGTCTGAGATGAAGATTATACGAACCGGGGAACAGTGGGCAGCAGGCGGTGGGCAGTGGGCAGAACAGACATAAGCCGGTGCGAAACCGGACGTGCGGTTCCGCTCGGCTTCTGTCGTCTGTCGCTCCGCTCTCTTCTGCCCACTGCTCACTGCCCACTGCCCACCGCCAGGTACCGCAGCAGCCCGCTGACCGCGCAGGCGGTCGCGTCGATCCGCAGGTTGCCGTCGGTCGGGGACAGGTGGAACCCGCCGATCAGCGCCGCGGCGCGGAACGCGTTGTCGAAGTGCCGCGTGTTCGACTCCAGGAACTGCGACGCGCACAGGTACTGCGCCGCGTCGGCCGTCGCGGCGCGATACCGCCCCTCGCGGGTGAGGTCCACGGTCGCCCGCGTCAGCCCGTAGGCGCACGACAGCCCTTGCAGGATCAACCCGGCTTCGGGCGTCGGCAGCGGGTCGATGCCGGCGTTCGGCAGGCGGAACCCGCCGGCCCACTGCGGCGACCGCGAGTCCGCCGGCGCGATCTGGAGCGTACACAGCCAGTCGGCCATCTCGAACGCCGCCGCGGCCAGTTCCGGCTGCTTCGTCTGCGCGTACACCTCGGCCGCCGCGGGCAGGATGGTCGCGGCCAGCAGCGGGTGCGGCTTCGAGCGAAACGCACCAACGTAGTGCGACACCCCGCGGCTTACGGCATCGCGCTTCCAGTCGGCCGGGCGGGCGCGGTTGCTCGCCGCCAGCGCCTGAAGCGCGACGCCGGGGTACTCGTTCACGCCGTTCGGGTCGATCTGCGGCGGCACGTCGTTCGGCCCGTCGGTGTAGTGGACCGAGCCGTCCGGGCGGACGCAGCGGTGCAGGAACTCGCACAGCTTTTCGGCGTCGTCGAGCAGCTTGTCGTCCGGCTTCGGCAGCTCGTAAATCGCCAGCGCGAGCGTGGCCGCGAACCCGACCCGGTTGCACACCACCGACACCGCGACCGGCACGCGGCAGGTCGGGTCGTTGGCCGGGGCCTTCGTGGACGCCAGCAGCGTGAGAATCGCCTGACTCGCGGCCGCGGCCTGCTTCGGGTCGCCGGCGAACTTCGCCACCTGGGCCATCGCCAGCGCCGCCTGCGCCTGGCGGATGTCGTTGTCGCCGCTCATCTCCTGCCGCAGCGCCGGGTTGTACGCGTAAGCGAACCGGCCGTGCGACTGGTGCCGCTTGCCCATCCACGTCGCCCCGAGCAGCACCGCCCGCACCGAATACTGCGTGACCGGCGGGAACGCGGTCAGCGGCTCGAACTTCGCCAGCGGAGTTTCGCCGGCGGGCGTCGCTGTGGACGGCGGCGCGGCGAGCGTCGGAAGCGGTTGCGGCGCGGCGGCCGGTGGCACGGCGGGAGCCGTGGGCGGCACCGGCGCCGTGGCCGGCGGGGTGAGCGGCGGCTGAGCGGTCACCGCGACCCCGACCAACATCCCGACTATCGCAGACGCGAGCAACACGCGGCGCATGGCTTGGCCCTCCGTGACCGGACAGAGGGCGGACTGTAAACGAAGACGCCGCCGGCACGCAATGCGAACGTGCCCGCGGCGTCCGGCGTCGGTGGCGCGCGACTTACGCGGTCGGCGCGGCGGCCGGTTCGGTCTTCGGCGCGTCCGGCGGGGTGGCCTCGCCGCTCTTGAGGATGTGCGTGACCTTCACCCGCACGTGCGGCTGCGTGTGACCCTTCAGCCGGCGGTAGTTCTTGCGGCGGCGGAACTTCTGGGTCATCGTCTTGACCCGCGGGAAGTCCACCACCTCGGCCAGCACCCGCGCCCCGGCGACCAGCGGCTGCCCGATGACCGCGTCGGCGCCGTCGCCCAGGAGCAGCACCTTGTTCAGCTCCAGCCGCTGGCCGAGCGCGGCCTCGCGGAAGTCGATGTTCACCGCCGACCCGGGTTCGACGCGGTATTGACGGCTGCCGTCTTCAAAGATCGCGAACATGGCTCAACCTTGACAGAATGCGTGGCGCACAAGCTAAGACTGTCATAATAGGGAGTGCCGCCCGCGCGACCAGATGGCAGAAGCGTATTCACCACAGAGGGCGCAGGGGGCACGAGAGGAAGGCAGAGAACAGCGTTTGAAGATGTTCTTCTCTCTGCTTTTCTCTCGTGCCCCCTGCGCCCTCTGTGGTGAATACGCTTCTGCCGTCCGTCACGGGATGGTGCGGCTGAAGTGCTGGGTCACCACGCGCTTGACAAGCGGCGTCATCGCCTCGTACTCGCCCGGCTCGAACCGGCCGTTGTCGTTGGTGTCGAACTTCTTGAGCCCCGGGTTCTGCTTGAACTGCTCCGGGATCGCCACCCCGCCCTCGGGGAACTTCCACGCGCCCTCCGACTCGCGGTCGAACACGAACTCGACGTACCCCAGGTGCATCTCGTCGAACGTCTGCGGCCCCCACTTCACCTTCTTCGACGGGTCCGGGTTGGCCGGGTTCTTGTCGCTGTTGTCGTACCACGCGGTGTACACGATCTCGTCCATCTTCACCGGCACCGGATCACGAAAGCGGTACTGCAACTGCCAGTTGAAGTCGTAGTGCGGGACGTCCAGCAGCGTCCGCGTCTTGCCGGCCGCGTCGCGCAGCTCGTACTTGACCGCCTTGCCGCGCAGGTGGGCGTGCGGGAAGAACGCCAGGATGCGGGCGTCGAACGTGTCGCTGGCCAGCACCTTCGCGTTGCCGTCGTTGGCCGGGATGGTGAGGCCCGGGTTCGCGATCCCGAACGTGTGGACCTCGTACCGCGGCTTCTCCTTGGCGAACGTCAGCGCAATTTTCGTGCGGTCGGTCGTCGCCTTGCCGTTGGGCGTGTAGTGGAGCTGGAACACGAGGTCGTAGCCCTTCGGCAGCTTCTTCGCGTACCCCTCGGGGTAGATGAGGTTGTTGTTGCCGGGCACGTAGGCGGCGAAGAACCCGCTCTGCTCACCGCCGAGCGCGCGGCCCTTCGGCACCGCGAACACCAGGACGTGGTGCGTCACGTCGCGGGCGGTCGGCTGCACCTCCAGCGCCTGCACCCAGCGGTCTTCGGCGAAGTCGGTGGGGACGCGGTCGAGCTGATACGGCATCACCCCTTCGGCCTTGATCTTCTGCGGCTGCGACAACTCGTACACGACGTCCGGCTTGCCGATGCCCCACCCGCTGTCGAAGTTGCGCGGCAGCGGCGCGTCGGCCGGGTCGCCCTTCTTGAGGTCCGCCGACGCGAGCCACGCGAACAGGTCACGCTTGTCGTCGTCGGGCAGGGTGCGGTCGTTGGCGAACGGCGAGTGCTCGCCTTTCTTGGGTGCTGCGGCGAACCACGGCGGCATCGTGCCCTTGTCCACCGTCTTGCGGATCATGCCCTTGTTCGCAACGACGTCGTCGTAAGTGTCGAGTGCGAAAGGGGCTACGCCGCCCTTGCGGTGGCACTCGACGCAGTTGTTCTGGATGATGCGCTCGATGCGGGCGTGATAGGTGACGTTTTCCGCCGCTCGCGGCGTCGCGGGCTTGGCGCTCAGTTCGCACCCCGGGGCGGTGGTGGCCGGCACGACCGGTTGCTTGCCGGCGAGCAGGTCCGTCAGCGCCGTCGTCAGATAGTTGCTCCGGGGCGCATCCAGCGCGTAACCGAGGCCGTACTGATCGCTGATCGCGCCGCGGTATTGCACGGTGCGGGCCGCGTCGAGGACGAACACCTCCGCGGTGGTGGTCGGGCCGAACGCGGCCGTCAGGGTGCCGTCGGTGTCGTGGACGTAACGCCCGGCGAAGCCAGGGCTTTCCACCTTGTCGGTCTTGGTCGGGTTGACGAACAGGAAGCTGACGCCCTTCGCGGCCCACTCCTTTTCGAGCTTCTGGAGGGCGGGCGCGTACTTCTTGCTGACCGGGCAGGTGGTGTTGGTGAACGCGACGACGGTGAGTTTGTTGGCCTTGAAGTCGGACAGCTTGCCGCTCTTGCCCGCGACGTCGGTGAAGGCGACATCGGGCACGAACCGGCCGACGCCGGCGTGTGCGGCGAGGAGGACTCGCGGCGCTTCCTTCGGGTCGGCCTCGGCGGCGCGGGCGGCCGGGGCCAGGGTGAGTGCCAAGGCAAGGGCAGCCAGACGCATGGGTAGAGGCTCGCGGGTGAAACCGGGTTGCATGGGTCGCCCTCCGTCGGACACGGACCCGACCGAATTATGTCCGATTGGTGGACTCTTGTCAAGAAATATTTTGTCCACTTAGCCGGGGATCTGGAGCGGCGGTCGAAGTGCTATACCCCGCGACCGGCGGGCGGGTTTCAGCCGCGGACGCGGTCGCGGTGTGAGATGGGTCAGCCTCACGCGACGAAAGAACGCCGCGTCCGCATCGGTAAACGTGGAAAGCACTTGCTGGCGATTATGAGAGCGTGTACGATTTGGGTGTTAGGTGGGCGTGCCGGTCGCAGTTTGCGGTGTCAGGTGGGCATACCGGTCCGCCCGAATGCGCAACTCGTGTCGGCGTAATCGCGGGTTCGGAGTCGAAGGTCCCGGAGGTGGCAGGTGCCGCAGAACCCGTTATCGCTGAACGAGACGCTGTCGCTCATGAGCGGCGAGTTCGGCCACTTCCAGACGCTGTGGGGGGCGTACTTCGCGGTCACGTTCGGGATACTGGCGGCCGTTACCTCGCTCAAGTTCCCCGACCGAATGACACGGGTTTCGGTAAAGATCGCCATCGGGGTGGGCTACGCCTGGTTCGCGTACCTCAACCTGATGGCGCTGTACAAGGTCCGCGACGACCGGGAGCACTTGGCCGAGTATGCGCTCAAGGTTCTTGACCAGCCGCGGCCCGCGGACGCGGCCGACCCAACCCCGCTCAAGGTGCTCGCGGCCAAGCCGCCCGAGCGGTGGGAGTTGGTGCTCGTTCATGTGATTGCAGACCTCGCCGTGCTCGGTCTGCTGACGTTTGCCCCGAACTCTCCGAGTAGGCCGGGTGGTGCGGAGACCGACTAGGCCACGTGCCGAACCAGTCGCTGCGGCAGACCGCGAGGGCGCGTAGGCTTTCCCAGGTTCATCGCGAGCCGAGCCTCTGCGGCTGCTGAGCTTCGTCGACTATGAAGCCGCGCACCGGTCAAGCCAAAAACGCCCCTGGCGTCTTCGGTCGTGTTGTCCCGGCACCGGCCCCCGCCCCCGCCGGGCCGCGTGCGGGACAACACGACCCACGGCCCGGCTCCG